>Ga0182742_1000072_pt1 | contig 206603 bp, 186 predicted proteins | sample eDN5th37CBELigMG_FD_128880 | JGI IMG/M metagenome (GOLD analysis project Ga0182742, IMG submission 128880) | Enriched Miracle-Growth compost microbial communities from Emeryville, California, USA - eDNA 5th pass 37_C BE-Lig MG (version 2)... ... | reverse complement strand
GCCTCGGGCACCGAGAAAATTTTGCGGGACGAAGACAGCGGACCGGTGGTGACGGCGGGGAGGGTCGTGTCCGGATTGGAGCGGATATTCATGGCATCCTCCTGTGATTTCACTGTGCCGAAGCGGGTTCGGCGGTCTGGTCGAGCCAGGCGCGCACCCGCGCGTCGGGATCGGCGTTCTGCGTCACGTCGCTGACGACGGCGATGGAATCGGCGCCGGCGGCGAAAATCTCGGCGGCGTGCTCCAGCTTGATGCCGCCGATGGCGACCAGCGGAATGGTGCCGATGCGCTTCTTCCATTCGGTGATCTTCGCAACGCCTTGCGGCGCGAAGCGCATCGATTTCAGCGTGGTGAAGAAGATCGGGCCCAGCGCGACATAGTCGGGACTGGCTTTGAGCGCGGTGTCCAGTTCCGCGTCGTCGTGAGTGGAGACGCCGAGCGTGAGTTTTGCTTTGCGGATTTCGCCGAGGTCGGCGTCGGCGAGGTCTTCCTGGCCGAGATGCAGGTGCTCGGCGCCCGCAACGATGGCCGCGCGCCAGTAGTCGTTGACGACGAGCTTGGTCGGCGTGCCCCTGGTGATCTCCAGCGCATCGCTGACGATCTGCAGCGCCTCGGCGTCGTTGAGGTCTTTCGCGCGCAACTGAATGGTGCCGACGCCGAGCGCGGTGAGGCGCTTCACCCAGTCCAGCGAATCCACCACGGGATAGAAGCGATCAGGATACGACATGCCAGAACGGTGTCCCTACGACTGGAGTTGAGGGGGAAGCGAAATCGCGGGCTTCCATCAGGCCCGCCTCATAAGCCATGCGCCCGGCCTCGACGCCGAGGCGGAAGGCATTGGCCATCGCAACCGGATCGTCGGCCTTGGCGATAGCGGTGTTGAGCAGCACGGCGTCGTAACCGAGTTCGAGCGCGTGCGCCGCGTGGCTCGGCGCGCCGAGGCCGGCGTCCACCACCAGCGTGATGTCGGGCAGGCGGTCACGCAACAGGCGGAGCCCATCGCGGTTGATGATGCCCTTGGCGCTGCCGATCGGCGCGGCCCACGGCATCACCACCTTGCAGCCGGCGTCGACCAACCGCAGCGCGACGCCGAGATCGTCGGTGCAATAGGGGAAGACCTCGAAGTCGTCCTTGATCAGGATCGAGGCGGCTTCGACCAGACCGACGACATCGGGCTGCAACGTGTCGTTGTCGGCGATCACTTCGAGCTTCACCCATGGGGTGCCGAACAGTTCGCGCGCGAGCTTCGCAGTGGTCACCGCCTCGCGCACGGTTCGGCAGCCGGCGGTGTTGGGCAGCACCGTGACGTCGAGTTCGCGAATCAGCGACCAGAATGCATCGCCGGCCTTGCCACCGGCGGATTCGCGCCGCAGCGAGACGGTGACGATCTGGCTGCCGGAGGCGCGGATCGCGTCCTGCATGATCTTCGGCGACGGGTAGAGCGCCGTGCCGATCAAGAGGCGGGATGAGAATTCGCGATCGTAGAATTTGACTGTGCTCATGGCAGAGTCCTAACTTCTCGTCATGCCCGGCCTTGTGCCGGGCATCCACGTTTTGAGGGCCGTTCTGTGAGAAAGACGTGGATGGCCGGGACAAGCCCGGCCATGACGGGCGGAAGGTCTGCGCTCCTCATCATGTGTCATAACCCTCACCCTCCCTGCCGCGGCGTGATGATTTCGATCTCGTCGCCGGCCTTGAGGTGCGTCTCGGCCCAGCGGCTCTTCGGCAGCACGTCGAAGTTCAGCGCGATGGCGAAATGCGAGCCTTCGTATTCGAGTTCGGCCAGCAACGCGTCGATGCGCGTCGCGGTGACGTCGCGCGTCTCGCCGTTGATGGTTATGCGCATTGCATCACCTCGTTATCGATCGTTCCGGATGTGAGAAAGTTGAGCGTCAGCTCTGCCAGCGACGGCGCCAGCAGGAAGCCGTGACGATAGAGTCCGTTGACCGCGATATGGCGGCCATTGATGACGATCCGCGGCAGGTTGTCGGGCAGCGCCGGCCGCAAGCCGGCGCCGATTTCCAGAATGCGCGCCTCGCCGAATGCGGGGTGCACAGTATAGGCGGCGCTGAGCAGCTCGAGCGCGGAGCGGACGGTGACGCCGTGATCCTCGCGCTCGATCGACGTCGCGCCGATCATGAAACGATGATCCTCGCGTGGAATGACGTAAAGCGGCCAGCGCGGATGCAGCAGGCGCACCGGACGCGCGAGTTCGATCTCGTCGGTCTCGATCAGGATTTCCTCGCCCTTGACGCCGCGCAGATCCGGGAAGAGATCGCGCGCGGCGAGGCCGCGACAGTCGATCACCGTGCCGTCGAGGTCGCCCGCGCGGGCGTCGGAGCGGTAGATCACATTGCCGCCGGCGGCGCGAATGCGCTCATGCAATTGCGGAAGGACACGGCGTGGCTCGACATGGCCTTCGGCCGGAAAGAACAGCGCATCGCGAAAGCGGCCGTCGAGCGACGGCTCGATCCGCGTCAGCTCGTCGCTGCCGACGCGCCGATAGTTGGAGGTGATGCGGGCGAAGCGTTCGAAATCGGAGCGGTCACGGGCGTGCGCCACCACCAGGGAGCCGTTGAACGGCGTGTCGGGAACTTCGCGCCGCCACAGCGCCAGCGAGCGTGCACCGAGGCGGGTGATGACCGGTTCCGATGCTTCCGCCTCGCAATAGGGCGCCAACATGCCACCGGCCCAATGGCTGGTGCCCTCGGCCATCGCCTCGTTGCTGCGCTCGTGCACCGTCACGCGGCGCCCGGTTCGGGCCAGCAGCAGCGCCTGCCAGGAGCCGGAGACGCCGGCGCCGATCACATGAATAGGGGATTTATCGCAGTGGCTGTGTGGATTCTGATTCATCCCTGTCCCTTCGCCGGCATGACCCGGATCAGGTTCAAAGGGTCACCGCGCTGACGCCGTCTTGGCGATCCTGCGGAATCTCAGCTCCATGTCGGAGCCCCCCTCGGAACAAGCCCAATGTAGGCCTCCCCCAGCAGGTGTCAACGCGACATTACGCTTTCATGAGGGTATTCCCGGCACAGGGCACACAATCGCGCGAGGGTTCGTGTTTTTGCTGCAGTTCCTGCGACAGCGTCATCCTGAGGTGCGAGGCGCTCTGCGCGAGCCTCGAAGGATGCTCGCATGTATTGCCCTTCGATGGCATGCAAGAGCACGCCACCTCAGGGTGACGGCTCCGAGATGCTCGAAATTAGTAATGGGGCGGGCGTTCGTTGGCCGGACGATCGCGACTGCTGCTTTCCGCCTCGCGCAGACGGTCGCCCAATTCGCCCACCAGCCGCCGCAGCGCGTCGATCTGCTGCCACTGTGCGGTCACGGTCTGGTTCAGCGTCTCGATGGTGTCGTCCTGATAAGCGATACGTGATTCCAAGGCGTCGATGCGCGCGCTCAGCGCGGCGAGCGTGTCCTGGCTACCATCTGCAGATGCACTCATCGCTATCATTCCTCGGGGGACGGCGTTCGCGCGCGTTCGACCAGGCCATGGCCGAGCGCCACGCGTTCGTCGAACACGAAGCATTCGCCGCGCCAGCGACTCTGTTCCTGCGGCATGTCTTCCAGATATTTCAGGATGCCGCCCTTGAGGTGATAGACTTCGTTAAAGCCGTGCGCGAGCAGATAGGAACTGGCCTTCTCGCAGCGGATGCCGCCGGTGCAGAACATCGCGACCTTGCGGTCGCGCGCCGGATCGAGCCGGGTGGCGACGAAATCCTTGAACTGCCCAAAACTGTCGAGGCCGGGATCAACCGCGCCACTGAAGCTGCCCATCGCCACCTCGAAACGGTTGCGGGTGTCCAGCAGCACCACGTCCGGCGCGGCGATCAAGGCGTTCCAGTCGGCCGGCTCGACATAGGTGCCGACCTGCCGGATCGGATCGGCGGCGGGATCGCCCAGCGTGACGATCTCCTTCTTGAGCCGCACTTTCAGCCGCTGGAACGGCATCGCGCGCGCGGTCGAGAATTTCAGTTCGAGATTGTCGAGCCGGCCGCCGAAAAGTGGGCCGGTCTGCAACAGGTCTGTCAGCTCGCGGATCGCGGCGGTTTCGCCCGCAATGGTGCCGTTGATGCCTTCCTCTGCAAGGAGGACGGTGCCCTTGATCTCACGCGCCGCGCATGCTGCGCGCAGCGGCGCGCGCAGATCGCGGAAATCCGGCAGGGCCACGAACTGATAGAATGATGCAACTGCGTAAGTCATCCGCTCTGACTAGCAGGTGCGGGCGTTCGGGAAAACCCATGCGGCAGGCTTGCCCCAGCCTGGCGCCCGAAGCATTGCCGGCTGCCAGGCGGATGTGCGAAGGAAGCGGCGGCCTTTCGGTCCATAGAACAATAACGGGAAGAGCGCGCGATGAGGAATTTCCAGTTAGCCGGTCGCTCGACCGTCCATGCCCTGAACGGAATGGTGGCGACGTCGCATCCGCAGGCATCGCTGGCGGCGATCGAGGTGCTGAAAGCCGGCGGGACGGCGGCGGACGCGGCGGTGGCGGCCTGCGCGCTGCTCGGGGTCATCGAGCCGCAATCCACCGGCATCGGCGGCGATTGCTTCGCGCTCTACATGCCGAAGGGCGAGGGCGATATCGTCTCCTACAACGGCTCCGGCCGGGCGCCGCGCGTCGCCGAGACAGCGTGGTATCTGGAGCGCAAGATCAACGCCATTCCATTGACCAGCGTTCATTCGGTCACGGTGCCGGGATCGGTGGATGCCTGGGCGACGATCCTGCGCGATCATGGCAGGTTCGGTCTCGACCGGCTGCTGCAGCCGGCCATCGACGCGGCGGAGAACGGCTATGTCGTGGCGCCGCGTGTCGCCTTCGACTGGCACAACAATATCGAGAAGCTGCGCAAGGGCGTCAACGCGCCGCGCTATCTGTTGCCGAACAATGAAGCGCCGCGTGCCGGTGACGTGATCCGGCAGCCTGAACTGGCGCAAACGCTGCGCCTCATTGCCAAGCACGGGCCCGACGGATTCTATAAGGGGCCGGTGGCCGAGGACATCGTGGAAACGCTGCGCGGCATCGGCGGTCTGCAGACGCTCGAGGATTTCGCGGCGCATTCCACCGAAACAACGACTCCTATCGGCACCACTTACAAAGGCTACAATGTCTGGCAGTGCCCGCCCAACGGGCCGGGCCTCACCATGCTGGTGATGCTCAATATCCTCTCGCATTTCGATCTGACGCAATACGCGCCGCTCAGCGTCGAGCGGCTGCATCTGGAGGCGGAGGCCGCCCGCGCCGCCTACATGATGCGGGAGATGCACATCGCCGATCCGCAGCATGTCGATATCGACGTCGCGCGGATTCTGGCCAGGGAATTTGCCGCCGAATTCGCGACGCAGATCAGGATGGATCGCACGCTCGATCTGCCGCACGTGGCGCCGTTGCCGAACCCGTCGACGATCTACTGCACGGTGGTCGACAAGGATCGCAACGCCTGCTCGTTCATCAATTCCATCGCGCATCCGTTCGGCTCGGCCATCGTATCGAATAAGACCGGTGTGCTGCTGCAGAATCGCGGCGTCGGATTCCGGGTCCAGCCTGATCATCCCAATTGCATCGCGCCGGGCAAGCGGCCGCTGCACACGATCATCCCGTCCATGGTGACGAAGGATCGCCGTGCGGTCATGCCGTTCGGTGTGATGGGCGGGCAGTATCAGCCGGTCGGGCAGACGCATGTCCTGAGCAACATGCTGGATTTCGGGATGGATGTGCAGGAGGCGATCGATCTGCCGCGCGCATTGCACTACGACGGCATCTATCAGCTGGAGGACGGGATTCCCGAAGCTGTGGCCGAGGGGTTGCGCGCGCTGGGTCACGAGGTGACGCGTGTGAAAGTGCCGTGGGGCGGTGGACAGGCGATCTGGATCGACTGGGACAAGGGCGCGCTGATCGGCGGCTCCGATCCGCGCAAGGATGGCTGCGCGCTGGGGTATTGAGAATGCGAGCGGAAGAATTCGTTGTATGCGCGGACTGTCACCACGAAAATCGTCGTTCCCGCGCGTGTGGTCACGCTCATGCCGTGCCGCTGATGATGCGGACTGACGGAACCGTTTGGAAGGATGAATATCGCGCCGGTTCCGGCGCGGCGACATCAGGGAGGATTCGATGACTCAAATCGATCGCGGCAGCGCTGCAAGTGTCGGCAGATCCGACATCGAACGCAGCACCATCCGCGCAATCTCCTGGCGCATCATTCCCTTCCTGATCATCGCCTACTTCTTTTCCTATCTCGATCGCGTCAATCTCGGCTTCGCCGCCCTGACGATGAACGAAGAGCTGAAATTTTCGCCGCTGATCTTCAGCTGGGGCGCCGGCATCTTCTTCATCGGCTACTTCCTGTTCGAGGTGCCGAGCAATCTGGCGCTGGAGAAATTCGGCGCCAGCCGCTGGATCGCCCGCATCATGGTGACGTGGGGCATCATCTCGGCGGCGATGGCGTGGGTGAGCGGGCCGTGGAGTTTCTACATCCTGCGCTTCCTGCTCGGTGTCGCCGAAGCCGGCTTCTTTCCCGGCATCATCCTGTATCTGACCTATTGGTATCCGGCGGAATATCGCGCGCGTTTCCTCGCGGCTTTTGCTGTTGCCGTGCCGGTGTCGACCGTGATCGGCGCGCCGATTTCCGGGTTGCTGCTCGGGCTCGACGGCATGATGGGCCTCAAGGGCTGGCAATGGCTGTTCATCATCGAAGGCATTCCCTCGATCCTGCTCGGCGTGGTGAGCTGGTTCTATCTCACCGACAAACCGGGCAAGGCGACATGGCTGAGCGCGGAGCAGAAGACATGGCTGGCGTCGCGGCTCGACAGCGAAGTCGCCGCGAAGCAGGCGGCGCAGCATCTGTCGCTCGGGCAGGCGCTGGCCTCGCCGCGCGTGCTGGTGTTGAGCCTCGTCTATTTCGGCTTCGTCGGTGCGCTTTACGGCATGCAGTTCTGGCTGCCGCAGATTGTCAAGGCGTTCGGCTTCAGCAACGCGCAGACCGGCTTCGTCACCGCGGTGCCGTACCTGTTCGGCTCGGTGGCGATGATCCTGTGGGCGCGGCATTCCGATCGCACGCGCGAACGGGTCGGGCATGTGGCGCTGGCATTGCTGTTGACGGCGGTGGCGCTCGGTGCGTCGAGCTATACCAAGGATCCCGCGCTGACGCTGGTTGCGTTGACTCTTGCCGCGATCGGCACGTTCTGCACCTTCGGCGTGTTCTGGACCTTGCCCACGGCGTGGCTCAGCGGCACCGCCGCGGCGGGCGGCATCGCGCTGATCAATTCCATCGGCAATCTCGCCGGCTTCGGCGGCCCGTACCTGATCGGCTGGGTCAAGGAGACCACCGGCAGCACCGAGACCGGATTGCTGGTGCTCGCAGTGTTGCCGTTGATCGCCGCGCTGCTGGTGCTGATCGGCAAGCACGAGACGCGGACCGAGTTCGCTGATGAGGCCGCGGGGTGAAGTAGCGAGACGGCGTTTTCTGAAAACGAATGTGTTTAACCCGCCCGTCAGGCCCGGCCTTGTGCCGGACATCCACGTCTTAAGGCCACACAGCGAGAAAGACGTCATGGCGGGACATAGGCGAGCGAAGCGACGCCGTTCTTCGAGCGGCTGTGCCCGGCCATGACGAGGGGACGCAACCGACGGCGCAAGCCATCGCGGCCGATCTCACATAACGAGTGTCGATTGATAAATGCTCACTGACGAATATTGACAATCGTCAGTAATCGGCGCACCCTTTCGCGGAAGATGCATATCGCAAGGGTGCTCCCGATGTCGGCATTTGCAGGTTTTCGCAATCAAATCAAAGCTCTATCGGTTCTCGGCGTGATTTTTCCGGCGCTTGCGCTGGGTGGGTGCGATCAATCCACCGCCGAAAAGTCCGAGCCGCTGCGGCCGGTGCTGGTCGCGCAGGTGCATTATCAGCCGGAAACGCCGGAGCGCAGTTTCGTCGGCACCATCCGGCCGCGGATCGAGACCGATATGGGCTTTCGCGTCGCCGGCAAAGTGGAGAAGCGACTGGTGGAAGTCGGACAGATGGTCGAACCGGGGCAGGCGCTGGCGACCCTCGATCAGGTCGATCTGAAATTGCAGGCCGAGCAGGCGCAGGCTGAACTCAGCGCCGCCACCGGCACGCTGGCGCAGGCCGCCGCCGCGCAGACACGCGCCAGGGAATTGAAGGCGAAGGGCTGGGCGACCGACGCGCAGCTCGATCAGGCCAACGCCGCCGCGGCCGAGGCACGTGCCCGCCTTAATCGCGCCGAGCGATCGGTGGAACTGACCGGGAACAGCCTGTCCTATGCGACGCTGGTGGCCGATACCCGTGGCGTCGTCACCGCCACCATGATCGATCCCGGCCAGGTGGTGGCCGCCGGCCAGCCCGCGGTCCGGCTCGCGCGCATCGCGGAGAAAGAGGCTGTGGTCGCGATTCCGGAGACGCTGGTCGGCCGCGCCAAGGATGGCGCCGCGAAAGTGTCGCTCTGGTCGGAGCCCGGCAAGATCTACACCGCGAGGCTGCGCGAGATCGCGCCCCAGGCCGATCCGGCCACCCGTACCTATCTCGCGAAATTCTCGCTGCCCGATGCCGACGATCGGGTGGCGCTCGGCATGACCGCGACGCTCACCATTACCGATCGCGATACCGAACGCGTGGCGAAGTTGCCATTGTCGGCGCTGTTCAATCAGGGCACCTCGCCATCGCTCTACGTCGTGGATGAGGCCGGCAAGGTCACGTTGAGGCCGGTGACGGTGAAGTCCTACGGCTCCGAAAACGTTCTCATCACGGGCGGCGTCGAGGAAGGCGCCAAGGTGGTGACGCTCGGCGTGCAGAAGCTCGATCCCGCCGAGAAGGTGCGGGTCGTCTCCTCGCTGTCGTTCTGATTCCGGTTGCTTGTTCGTGATGACGTGAGGCTGCCATGAAGCGGTTCAATCTCTCGGCGTGGTCGGTGGCGCATCCGGCGCTGGTTCTGTTCCTGATCGTCGCGATCGGCTGCGCGGGACTCTATTCGTATCTGCGGCTCGGCCGCGCCGAGGATCCGTCCTTCACCATCAAGCTGGTGGTGGTCTCGGCGATCTGGCCGGGAGCGACTGCCAAGGAGATGCAGGAGCAGGTCGCCGATCCGATCGAGAAGAAGCTGCAAGAACTGCCTTACTTCGACAAGGTGCAGACCTACTCGAAGCCGTCCTTCACGGCGATGCAGGTGTTCTTCAAGGACAACACGCCGCCGAAGGAAGTGCCCGAACTGTTCTATCAGCTGCGCAAGAAGCTCTCCGACATCCGCGCCAACCTGCCGTCGAATCTGATCGGCCCGAACTTCAACGACGAATACGGCGACGTCGATTCCATCCTCTACATGATGACCGGCGATGGCGCCGACTACGCGCAGATGAAGAAGGTGGCGGAAGGGCTGCGCCAGCGCCTGTTGAAGGTGCCCGGCGTGACCAAGGTTAATCTCTACGGCACGCAGGACGAAAAGATCTTCGTCGAGTTCTCCCATGCCAAGCTGGCCACGCTCGGCATCGCGCCCCAGGCGATCTTCGATTCGCTGGCGAAACAGAACGCGGTGGTGCCCGCCGGGACGGTGGAGACCTCGTCGCAGCGCGTGCCGCTGCGCGTCACCGGTGCGCTCGACGGCGCCAAGGCGGTGGCGGAAACGCCGGTGGAGAGCAACGGCCGAGTATTTCGACTCGGCGACATCGCCACGGTGAAGCACGGTTTCGTCGATCCCAAGAGTTTTGAAATCCGCCAGAAAGGCAAGCCCGCGCTCGGCATCGGCGTCGTCACCGCGAAGGGCGCCAATATTCTCGAGCTCGGCGACAATGTGCGGAAGGCCAGCACCGATTTCATGAACGGTGTGCCCAAGGGCATTGAGCTGGAACAGATCGCCGATCAGCCGCTGGTGGTGAAGCACGCGGTCGGCGAGTTCGTGCGCTCGTTCATCGAAGCGCTGGCCATCGTGCTGTTCGTCTCCTTCCTCGCGCTCGGCCTGCGCACCGGCATCGTCGTCGCGCTGTCGGTGCCGCTGGTGCTGGCGATCGTGTTCGTCGTCATGGAGGCGATGTCGCTCGACCTGCACCGCATCACGCTCGGCGCGCTGATCATCGCGCTCGGCCTTCTGGTGGACGACGCCATCATCGCCGTCGAGATGATGGTGGTGAAGATGGAGCAGGGCTGGGAGCGCGCGAAAGCCGCCGCCTTTGCCTGGGAATCCACCGCGTTTCCGATGCTGACCGGCACGCTGGTGACGGCGGCGGGCTTCCTGCCGATCGGCTTCGCCAATTCCGGCGTCGGCGAATATGCCGGCGGCATCTTCTGGATCGTGGCGATCGCGCTGGTGGCGTCGTGGTTCGTCGCGGTGATCTTCACGCCCTATATCGGCGTCAAGCTGCTGCCGGATTTCGTCAAGCCGGGCCAGGCCATCCATGATCCGCACGCGATCTATGAGACGCGGATGTATCGTGGCCTGCGGCGCATCATCACGTGGTGCGTCAACCATCGCGTCAAGGTGGTGGTAGCGACGGTGGCGATCTTCGGCGCCAGCATCGTCGGCTTCGGCCATGTGCAGCAACAGTTCTTCCCGTTATCGGAGCGGCCCGAACTGTTCCTGCAACTGCGGCTGCCGGAAGGCACCGCCTTCAACGTCACCGAGAAGGCGGTGAAGGATGCCGAAAAGCTTTTGAAGGATGATGACGATATCGCGACCTACACGGCTTATGTCGGGCAGGGCTCGCCGCGCTTCTGGCTCGGCCTCAACCCGCAACTGCCGAACGAGTCTTTCGCCGAGATCGTGATCGTATCCAAGAACGTCGAGGCACGTGAGCGCATCAAGTCGAAGATCGAGAAGGCGGTGCATGAGGGCGCCTTGAACGAGGCGCGGGTGCGCGTCGATCGCTTCAACTTCGGCCCGCCGGTCGGCTTCCCGGTGCAGTTCCGCGTCATCGGACCGGATACGCACAAGGTGCGCGAGATCGCCTACAAGGTGCGCGATGTGGTGCGGACCAATCACGACGTGGTCGATCCGCATATCGACTGGAACGAGCAGACGCCGGTGCTCAAGCTCGTCGTCAATCAGGATCGTGCCCGTGCGCTCGGCTTGACGCCGCAGGATGTCTCGCAATCGCTGGCGATGCTGATCTCGGGCGTGCCGGTGACGACCGTGCGCGACGGCATCGAGAAGGTCGAGGTGGTGGCACGCGCGGTGCCGGGGGAGCGGCTTGATCTGGCGCGTGTCGGCGATCTCACCATCACCTCGCGCAATGGCGTCGCGGTGCCGTTGTCGCAGATCGCCAAGGTCGAATACGCGCACGAGGAGCCGATCCTGTGGCGGCGCAATCGCGACATGGCGATCACCGTCCGAGGCGACATCGTCGACGGCGTGCAGGCGCCCGACGTCAGCAACGCGATCTGGGCCAAGCTGAAGCCGATCCGCGACAGCCTGGAGCCCGGCTATCGCATGGAAATGGGCGGCGCGATCGAGGAATCCGAGAAGGGCAATGCGTCGATCTTCGTGCTGTTCCCGCTGATGGTTGTCGTGATGCTGACCTTGCTGATGATCCAGCTGCAGAGCTTCTCGCGGCTGCTGCTGGTGTTCCTCACCGCGCCGCTCGGCATCGTCGGCGCGTCGCTCGGCCTCAACGTCGCGAGCCAGCCGTTCGGCTTCGTGGCGCTGCTCGGGTTGATCGCGCTCGCGGGCATGATCATGCGCAACACCGTGATCCTGGTCGACCAGATCGAAACCGACGTTCGGCACGGCCTGACCCGCCGCGAGGCCATCATCGAGGCGACCGTTCGTCGTGCGCGTCCGGTGGTGTTGACGGCGCTGGCGGCGATCCTCGCCATGATCCCGCTGTCGCGTTCCGCATTCTGGGGCCCGATGGCGATCACCATCATGGGCGGATTGTTCGTCGCGACATTCCTGACGCTGCTGTATCTGCCGGGGCTTTATGCGCTGTGGTTCAGGAAGAGCCTCGACGAGAAAGGCCCCGGCGAAACCAACACTGCGGCGGCGCAACATGAAGACGCCCAGCTTGCATTTCCGCTTGCCGAGGCCGCTGAATAAATGAAGAGTGAACCTTGATATGACGATGTTGTCCGAACATACCGAAGCCGACACGCAGGAGCGCATCCTCGTGGTGGCGGAGCGGCTGTTCCGCGAGATTGGCTACCAGAAGACCACGGTGGCCGATATCGCCAAGCTGCTGCGCATGAGCCCGGCCAACGTCTATCGTTTCTTCAGCTCGAAGGATGCGATCCGTCAGGGCGTTGCCTGCCGGCTGATGGGCGAGGTCGAGACGGCGGCGCAGGCGATCGCCGCCAAGCGCGATCCGGTGCCGCAACGGCTGCGCGAATTGCTGACGACCATCCACCTCATGAATACCGAACGCTATGTCGGTGACGCGAAGCTCCACGAAATGGTGGCCAGCGCCATGGAGGAGGACTGGGAGGTCTGCAAGGCGCATGTCGAGCGCGTGACGACGCTGATCGGCGAGGTGATCGCCGAAGGCGTCGCCGGGGGTGAGTTTCACGTGACGGACGTCCGGGTGGCGGCGTTGTGCACCTGCAATGCCATGCTGCGCTTTTTCCATCCGCAGATGATCGCGCAATGTGTTAACAAGCCGGGACCGACGCTCGACGAGATGATCGATTTCATCCTGGTCGGACTCGGGCAAAGCAAACCCGGCTGAAGGACTGATCTATGAACGGCGCTGACATCGGTGAGACTGGCTCGAGCGATATCCACTCTTACGAGCCGGCGAAAGGCCATGGGCTGCGCCACGATCCGTTCAACGCCATCATCGCACCGCGGCCGATCGGCTGGATTTCGTCCTGCGATGCTGATGGTCGTGTCAATCTCGCGCCTTACAGCTTCTTCAATGCCCTGAACTACCGTCCACCGTTGATCGGATTTTCGTCCACCGGCTGGAAGGACACGGTCGGCAACGTTCAGGCGACTGGCGAGTTCGTCTGGAATCTCGCCACGATGGATATCGCGCAGAAGATGAACGCGACCTCGGCGACAGTGCCGCACGAGATTAACGAATTCGAATTGGCGGGCCTGACGCCGATTCCGAGTCGCCTCGTCAAGCCGCCGCGCGTTCGCGAAAGCCGCGTCACTTTCGAGTGCCGGCTGTCGGAGATTATTCAGCTCAAGGGCGCCGACGGGACGAAGGCAGATACCTGGTTCACGATCGGCGAGGTCGTCGCGGTGCATATCGACAAGTCGCTGATCAAGGACGGCGTCTATCAGACCGCGCAGGCCCATCCCATTCTGCGCGCCGGGCGTCTCGGCGACTATATCGAGGTGCGGCCCGACGCCATGTTCGAGATGGTACGCCCGAAATAATTCGCAGGTTCTCACTGGCGGTTGCTGCCGCGCGGCCAAGTCGCGCGTCACCTGGTCGCGGCCGGGAACCTGTTGCCGGCGTTGACGTTGTCGACCTGCGCCGCACTCTCCGAATCTTGGGTCGAGTGTTCAGCCGTGGAGCGATGAAGGGGAATCCGGTAAAGGATACGGCGGCTGATCGCCCGTATCCTTTGTGCCTGAACGTCTGCAGGAGAACGTGGTCATGTCGTCATCGTCGTTTCGCCGCGACTATTTGAGCAAGCCGATTTTTTCCTGGGCACGCAAGGTGCTGCCGACCATGTCGGACACCGAGCGCGAGGCGCTGGAAGCCGGCGATGTCTGGTGGGACGCGGACCTGTTTACCGGCAATCCGGATTGGTCGAAGCTGCTGGCGACCCAGCCGGCGCAACTCACGGCCGAGGAGCAGGCGTTCATGACCGGTCCGGTCGACGCGCTCTGCGCCATGCTCGACGACTGGAAGATCAATTGGGAGTGGCGCGACCTGCCGCCCGACGTCTGGGACTTCGTCAAGCGCGAAAAGTTCTTCGGCATGATCATTCCGAAGGAGTTCGGCGGGCTCGGCTTCTCGCCCTACGCGCATTCCGAAGTAGTGCGCAAGATTTCCTCGCGTTCGCTGGTCGCGGCGGTCACCGTGATGGTGCCCAATTCGCTCGGTCCCGGCGAACTGCTGATGCGCTTCGGCACCAGCGAGCAGCAGCAGCACTGGCTGCCGCGCCTAGCCGATGGCCGCGAGATCCCGTGTTTCGGCTTGACCAGTCCGGAAGCTGGCTCCGACGCGGCATCGATGACCGATACCGGCATCATCTGCAAGGGCGAGTTCGAGGGCCGCGAGGTGATCGGCCTGCGCCTGAACTGGCACAAGCGCTACATCACGCTCGGCCCGGTGGCGACGCTGCTCGGCCTCGCTTTCAAGGCTTACGATCCGGATCATCTGGTCGGCGATCAGGACGAACTCGGCATCACCGTTGCGCTGATCCCGACGCATTTGCCGGGCGTTGAAATCGGTCGCCGTCATCTGCCGGCGATGCAGGTGTTTCAGAACGGGCCGAACTGGGGCAAGGACGTCTTCATTCCGCTGGACTACATCATCGGCGGCAAGGAGCGGCTGGGGCAGGGCTGGAAAATGCTGATGACTGCGCTGGCGGCCGGGCGCGGCATCTCGCTGCCGTCGCTGTCGGCGGCAGGCGCGGCCTATGCGGCGCGCACCACCGGAGCCTATGCGCGCATCCGCGAACAGTTCAATCTGCCGATCGGCAAGTTCGAGGGCATCGAGGAGCCGCTGGCGCGCATCGCGGGCACCGCCTACCTGCTCGATGCCGCGCGGCGGCTGACGTGTGCCGCCCTCAATCAGGGTCGTCATCCGGCGGTGATTTCCGGCATCATGAAACTGCATGCAACCGAGCGCATGCGCACCGTGATCGATGACGCCATGGACATTCACGGCGGCAAGGCCGTGATCGATGGGCCGCAGAACTATATCGGCAATCTCTATCGCTCGGTGCCGGTCGGTATCACCGTGGAGGGTGCCAACATTCTCACCCGCAACCTGATCGTGTTCGGCCAGGGCGCCATCCGCGCGCACCCGCATCTTCTGAACGAGATGAACGCGCTGGGCGAAAAGGATCCCGACAAGGCGCTCGATGCTTTCGACAAGGCCTTCTGGCGACATGTCGGCCACAGCGCCGCGAACCTGTTCCGCGCCTGGGGCCGCAACTGGAGCGGCGGTCTGTTCGCGCCGGCGCCCGCAGCGGGTCCCGCCACGGGATACTATCGGCAGTTGTCGCGTCATGCCGCAGCGTTCGCGCTCTGCGCCGACATGGCGCTATTGACTCTCGGCGGCGCGCTCAAGCGCAAGGAAATGCTGTCGGCGCGTTTCGGCGACATCCTTTCCGAACTGTACCTCCTTTCCGCTGCGTTGAAGCGCTGGGAAGACGAAGGGCGTCAGGCTGAAGATCTGCCCCTGCTGGAATGGTGCATGGCGAACGGATTGCGCACGATCCAGATTCGCTTTGCCGAGATTTTGGCAAATCTGCCGAACCGCGTCGTTGCCGTGCTGCTGAAATTCATCATCCAGCCGCTTGGCGCGCGGGTGATCGGCCCTTCGGACCGCACCGTGCATCACTGCGCGCAGATTCTGCTGACGCCGTCGGTCGCGCGTGATCGCCTGACGCCGGACCTTGCCGCCGTCGAGGACGATGGCGCGGTGGCGCGGTTGGAGAAGGCGTTCCGGCTCATTGTCGCGGCAGAGGATATCGCAAAGCGGCTGCGGGCCGCGCGCGTGCGCAAGGCAGAGGACGGCGTCAGGCAGGGCGTGATCACCCAGGCGGATGCCGATCGGCTGGCCGCCGCCCAGGCCGCGGCGGCACAGGTGATCGAAGTCGACGATTTTGCCCCCGACGCGCTATCGCCGATTTACAAGGCGCCCAATGTGCACCAATTCTTCCAGGAATTGGCATCGAAGCGGGCGACAGGCTGACATGACACGACCGGTCTTTATCGTTGACGGCGCGCGCACGCCGTTCTTGAAGGCGCGTAGCGGGCCCGGGCCGTTCACACCGGTGGACCTCGCGGTGCAGTGCGGGCGGCCGCTGCTGGCGCGCCAGCCGTTTGCACCCGACGCCTTCGATCAGGTCATTCTCGGCTGCGTCAACGTGATCGCCGACGAAATGAATCCGGCGCGGGTGGCCGCGCTTCGCCTCGGCATGGGCGAAGCGATGGTTGCCTTCACGATGCAGATCAATTGCGGCTCGGGCATGCAGTCGATCGATACCGGTTATCGCTACATCCGCGACGGCGGCGCCGATCTCATCCTCGCCGGCGGTGCCGAAGCGCTCAGCCACGCACCGCTGGTGTGGCCGCAGCAGGGTGTGCGCTGGTTCGCCGGCATGGCAGGCGCCAAGGGAATGCTGGCGAAAGCGGCCGCGGCGCTCAAAGTGCGGCCCGCCTATCTCAAGCCGGTCATCGGGCTTGAACGCGGGCTGACCGATCCGATCAGCGAATTGAACATGGGCCAGACGGCCGAAGTGGTCGGCCATTTGTTTCATATCACACGCGAGCAGGCCGATGCCTATGCGGTTGAAAGCCATCGCCGTCTGGCGCGGGCGCAGGCGGAAGGCTGGCTCAGGGGCGAAGTCGAAACCGCCTTCGCTCGCGACGGCTCCTTCTACGATCACGACGATGGCGTGCGGCCGGACTCCACCACCGAGAAGCTGGCGAAGCTGAAGCCGGTGTTCGAACGGCCATGGGGTCAGGTAACCGCGGGCAATTCCTCGCAGATCACCGACGGCGCGTGCTGGACCATCCTGGCCTCGGAAGAGGCGGTGAGGCGGCACGGGCTCACGCCGAAGGCGGTCGTTGTCGACAGCCACTGGTCCGGACTCGATCCGCGCATCATGGGTCTTGGTCCGGTGCTGTCGGCTACCGAACTGCTGAAACGGCACCAACTGGGCCTGCACGATATCGAAACCTGGGAATTGAACGAAGCCTTCGCGACCCAGGTGCTGGCCTGCCTTGCGGCCTGGAACGATGACACGTTCTGTCGCGAGGTGCTCGGCGTCGGCGGTGCCATGGGCGAGCTCGACCGTACGCGACTCAACGTTGACGGCGGCGCCATCAGTCTCGGGCATCCGGTCGGCACCAGCGGCAATCGCATCGTGCTGCACCTCGTCAACGCGATGAAACGGCTCGGCACGAAGCGCGGCATTGCCACCGAGTGCATCGGCGGCGGACTCGGTGGCGCCATGCTGATCGAGACGGTGTGAGGGCGGCATGGACAGCAAGATCATGAACGTGCTGGAAGACCGCGTACTCGAACTCGGGCCTGCGCCTGCGACAGCAAGTCCGTATCGGAATTTCAGGCTGACGCGTGATGCTGACGGCATCGCCTGGCTGTTGTTCGATCGCGCCGGCGTCAGCGCCAACACCTTGTCAGCCGACGTGCTGGAGGAATTCGACGCGGTGCTGACGGTGCTGGAAACAGAGCGGCCGACCGGAATCGTCATCCGCTCGGCGAAGCCGTCCGGCTTCATTGCCGGCGCCGATGTCAATGCCTTTCGCGGCGCCAGCGATGCCCAGGTGGTGGAGGCGGAGATTTCCCGCGCTCACGCCGTGATAGATCGGCTCGAAGCCATGAGGATTCCAACCGTCGCGGTGATTCACGGCTTTTGCCTCGGCGGCGGTCTCGAGGTTGCGCTCGCCTGCCAGATGCGCATCGCGATCGAGGACGCGCGGTTCGGATTTCCCGAGGTCATGCTGGGCCTGCATCCGGGGCTCGGCGGGACGGTGCGGTTGACGCAGCTTATCAACCCCGTGCAGGCGATGACCTTGATGCTGACCGGCAAGACGGTGGACGCGCGCAAGGCCAAGGCGCTGGGAATCGTCGATGCCGTCACCCAGGAGCGTCACGTACGGCGCGCGGTCAGGGATGCCGTATTCGGCCACTTGAAACGCGCCAAGCCGGGACCGTGGCAACCGCTGTTCGGTCTTGCCCCCGTGCGCGGTTTCCTGGCCAAACGGATGCGCGGCGAGGCCGAGAAGGCCGCGCCGCATATCCATTATCCCGCGCCGTTCGCTTTGATCCGCTTATGGGAGCGGCATGGCGACGACCGGGCGGCGATGCTGGCCGGGGAGAAGCGCTCGTTCGCGCGGTTGATGGTGAGCGACACGGCGCAGAACCTGATCCGCGTGTTCTTTCTGCGCGAGCAGATGAAAAAACTGGCGGCCGGCGATAACCGCATCAGGCACGTTCACGTGATCGGCGCCGGAGCGATGGGAGGCGACATTGCCGCCTGGTGCGCGCATCGAGGCTTGCGCGTGACGCTTGCCGATATGAAGGCCGAGCCGATCGCCGGCGCGGTCAAGCGCGCGGCGGCCCTGTTCGGCAAGATCATCCGAAAGAAGATCGACATCCGCGACGCACTCGACCGGATGATACCGGATCTTGCCGGCGAAGGTGCACGCAGCGCCGATCTGATCATCGAGGCGGTGCCGGAGAAGTTGGATCTCAAGCAAAAGATCTATGCGCAGATCGAACCGCGCATGAAGCCGGGCGCCATTCTGGCCACCAACACGTCCAGCATTCCGCTGCAGGACCTGCGCACGGCCCTGGCATCGCCGCAGCGGCTGGTCGGATTGCACTTCTTCAATCCGGTGTCGCGGCTGCAACTGGTGGAAGTGGTGAGTCACGATGCCGCCGATCCGGCCGTGGTGCAGGCCGCGACCGATTTTGTCGGTGCCATCGATCGTCTGCCGCTGCCGGTGAAGAGCTCGCCCGGTTTTCTCGTCAACCGCGCGCTGACGCCTTACATGCTCGAAGCCATGGTGATGCTCGACGAGAAGATCGACAAGACCGTGATCGATGCCGCGGCGAAGGAGTTCGGCATGCCGATGGGGCCGATCGAATTGGCCGATCAGGTCGGCCTCGACATCTGTCTCGCGGTCGGCGACATGCTGCGGTTGAAGTTCGGCGATCTGTTGCCGCCCACTCCGGCGTGGCTCCGCGAGAAGGTCGCGCGTGGCGAACTCGGCCGCAAGACCGGCAAGGGATTTTACGTCTGGAAGGACGGCAAGGCGGAGCGCCCGGCCGCCGCCGACGTCAAGCCAACCCCCGAGATGATCGACCGGCTTGTGCTGCCGATCTCGAACGTGTGTGTAGCCTGCCTGCGCGAGGGCATCGTCGACGATGCCGATCTGGTCGACGGCGCAATGATCTTCGGCACCGGCTATGCGCCATTCCGCGGAGGGCCGCTCAACTATGCGCGAACGCGCGGTGCGGAAGCTGTCGTTGCGCGTCTGCGCGAGTTGCAGGGCAAATTCGGGGACCGTTTTGCGCCGGATCAAGGCTGGGACCAGTTCCGTCATGTCGGGGCCTCTTCCGGAGCAGGCTGAAATCTGCTGTGCTGCGCATGTCGCCTGACGAGCGGCTTTCTGTGAAGGCGGGCGAGCGGCGGGACACGATCACAGGATCGGGATTTTGCGTGATGGCCGAGCAGCAAACCGCAACCGTGCAGGAAGCAATATCCGCGCCGCGCGGTGACCTGTCCATCCGGACGCTGGCCATGCCTGCCGATACCAATCAGAATGGCGATATATTCGGTGGGTGGCTGCTCAGCCAGATGGATGTCGCTGGCGGCATCTACGCGATGAAGGTGACCAAAGCGCGCACCGTGACGGTTGCGATCGAGGCGATGAATTTTCGCAAGCCAGTGTTCGTCGGCGATCTGGTGTCCGTCTATTCAACGACCCATCGTGTCGGCCGCACCTCGATCACGGTGCATCTCGAAGCCTGGGTGCGGCGGCGCAACCAAACGGCTTCTATTCTCGTGACTGACGGAAATTTCACCTACGTCGCTATTGACGATCAGGGGCGGCCGCAGGTCATCGAAAGCGGGCGCGACTCGGTTTCGGCCTGAGACAATCTGCATCTCTCCTTGTCACGCGCGTGTCGCGCGGCGCAGCTACAGCGTCGTGCAACGATCGCGCCGTGCGAGGAACTAAATGCGCGTGCGATGGTTTATCTGGCCGGATCGAGGGAGCGTTCACGACGCCATCATGTCAGACAGCTATATCATCGAGGTCAAGTCGCGGGCCGTGGGGATCGTGGTGCGCGACCGGGCCGGGTTTCGTTTCTTTGCCGCGCTTCCGCAGTTTTTTCGCCTTGAAGGCCGGTTGTTTCGCAGCGCACGCGAGGCGGAGCGGGCGGCAGCGGCATTCATGGCCGAGGCGGAGCCCGATGCCGCCTGAGTGGGCCGGTACGCATCTGCGGTGACCTTATTGGATCGAGCTGCGGTGACGCCGGGTCGAAGTCTTCACCGCAGATGACGGTTTTGATTGTGGACCGCCTGCAATCGACGATACAACACCGGAAGCGGAGTCTCGCATGGCGGGTACCAGGTAGGGCTGGCGCACGCGCGGGCAGGAAGGTTCTCGGTGTCCAGGGTTTTCGACCTCGCGATCATCGGCGGGGGGATCAATGGCTGCGGCATCGCGCGGGATGCGGCAGGCCGTGGCAATTCGGTGTTCCTGTGCGAGATGAACGATCTCGCCAGCGGCACGTCGTCCTGGTCGACCAAGCTCATTCACGGCGGCCTGCGCTATCTGGAATATTACGAGTTCCGGCTGGTGCGGGAAGCGCTGATCGAGCGCGAGATCCTGTGGCAGATCGCTCCCCACATTATTTCGCCGCTCCGCTTCGTCTTGCCGCATCACGATGGATTGCGCCCCGCGTGGCTGTTGCGGCTCGGGCTGTTTCTCTATGACCATTTGGGCGGGCGGAAGCTGCTGCCACCGACGCGATCGCTGGATCTCGCGCAGGATGAATTCGGCCGTCCGCTGAAGCCCGAACAATTCACCCGCGGCTTTGCCTATTCGGATTGCGCGGTGGATGATGCGCGCCTCGTCGTGCTCAACGCGCGCGACGCCGCCAATCGCGGAGCCGAGATCGCGACACGCACGCGGGCGGTTGAACTCGCGCGCAAAGAAGGTGTCTGGCATGTCCTGACCGAAGACACCGTCAGCGGCGCGAGGCGCGTCGTCCAGGCAAGAGTTCTGATCAACGCTGCGGGGCCTTGGGTAGAGGAGGTGCTGGCGCGGGGCGCAAATGTCAGCGCCAAGGCAAAGATACGGCTGGTGCAGGGCTCGCACATCGTCGTGCCGAAGCTCTATCAGCACGATCACGCCTATATCTTTCAGAACAGCGATGGCCGCATCGTGTTCGCGATACCTTATCAGGGCGACTTCACGCTGATCGGAACCACCGACCGCGATTATCAGGGCGATCCCGCGCACGTGCGCGCGACGAACGAAGAGATCGCCTATCTCTGCCGTTCGGTGAATGCCTATTTCGCCCGGCCGGTAACGCCCGATGACGTGGTTTGGAGCTATGCCGGCGTGCGGCCGCTGTACGATGACGGCGCGGGCGAAGCCAAGGCCGCGACACGCGACTATGTGCTGGAGCTCGATCTGCCCGATGGTGTGCCGCTGCTGTCGATCTATGGCGGCAAGATCACGACCTATCGGCGACTGGCCGAAGAAGCGCTGCAGCAGTTGTCGCCCTATCTGCACGGCACCGCTGCGCCTGCGGGCTGGACCGCCTCGGCCTCGCTGCCGGGGGGCGACTTCGCCGGAACTGACGTCGCTGCTTTGGCGGATGAATTGCGGCGCGATTTTCCGTTTCTTCCGGTCGCGCATGCCCGCCGCCTGATTCATGCTTATGGCACGCTAGCGCGAAAGATCCTTGAGGGTGTGACCTCGATGGCCGATCTCAGCCGTTCCTTCGGCGCGACATTGACGGAGCGGGAAGTCGCATATCTGATGGCGCAAGAGTGGGCGCGCAGCGCCGACGACGTGGTCTGGCGGCGCTCGAAGCTGGGCTTACGGCTCTCGGCGGCGGAGATCGCGGCGCTGGATGCCTGGATGTCGACGTCCCGACCGCTCGTCACCCAGACCGCGTAAGCGCGTCGCTCAAGGGAACGGGACCGCATCCCCTCGTGGGCTGCGATCCCGCAAATGCTCCGATTACTGTGCAGCGTCGAGGGCCAGCGTGGGGTAATCGGTGTAGCCTTTCGCACCACCGCCATAGAACGTGGCTTTATCGGGCGCATTCAGCGGCGCGCCGCGTTTCAGCCGTTCGACCAGATCGGGATTGGAGATAAACGGCTTGCCGAAGGCGATGAGATCCGCCTCGTTTGCCGCGAGGACCTTGTTGGCGAGCGCAAGATCGTAGCCGTTATTGGCGATGTAGGCGCCGCTGAAGCGCTTGCGCAGACTGGCATAGTCGAACGGCGCATTGTCGCGCGGGCCGCCGGTCGCACCTTCGATGACATGAAGGTAGACCAGCTTCTCGGCATTGAGTCCGTCGACGATGTAGTCGAACAGCGGCTGCGGATTGCTGTCGGAGACATCGTTGGCCGGCGTCACCGGCGAGATGCGGATGCCGGTGCGATCGGCGCCGGCCTCGCTTGCGACCGCCTTCGCCACTTCCAGCATCAAGCGTGCGCGATTTTCGATCGCGCCGCCATAGGCATCAGTGCGTTTATTGGCGCCGTCCTTTGCAAATTGATCGAGCAGATAGCCGTTGGCGCCATGGATTTCGACGCCGTCAAAGCCGGCCTCAAGTGCGTTCGCGGCCGCGCGCCTGAAGCTGTTGATGATCCCCGGAATTTCCGCAAGCTCCAGCGCGCGCGGCTCCGACACTTCGGCGAATTTGCCGCCGACGAACGTCTTGGTGTTTGCCCGGATCGCTGATGGGGCGACCGGCGCGCCGCCATTTGCCTGCAGCGATGTATGGGAAATGCGGCCGACGTGCCAGAGCTGAATGAAGATGTGGCCGCCGCGCGCGTGAACGCTGTCGGTGACCTTGCGCCAGCCGGCGATTTGCTCCTTCGAATAGATGCCCGGCGTATCCTGATAGCCCTGGCCCTGCTGCGAAATCTGACTGGCTTCGGTGATCAGCAGGCCGGCCGAGGCACGCTGAGTATAATATTCGACCGCAAGCGGGTTCGGCACCATGCCTGCCGCTGCCCGGTTGCGTGTCAGCGGCGCCATGGCGACGCGATTCGCAAGGGTAATGGGGCCCAGCTTGTAGGGTTCGAAAAGTTTGGTCGCATTGCTCATGGGAAAATCCGCGTGTCGGGATGGAGGAAGGAGTCGTCCATCCCAACTTGAGGCCTGCGGCCGGGAAATTCAATGCCGATGCATCTAATTCGGCGAATCCAGCTGCGTGGGGCGAGGCAAATATCGTTGGCGGGAGAAAACAACTGCTGCAATCGCCAATGCGGCTCGTTCATTCTCCGGCGTCGCATGCGCGGAGAATAGGTTTTGGATGTCAGCCGCCGCGCAGTTTGGCGAGCAGTTCCGCCGTGGGCCACGAATCCGCAGGGAGCCCGTACTTCACCTGCATGGCTTTGACGGCAGTGCGGCTCTTCTGACCGAGCACGCCGTCGATCTTGCCGACGTCGTGACCGCGCTTCGCGAGTTGCCGCTGCAGGTCGCGAAGCTCATCGTGCGACAGTTGCGCGATCGGCCGCGCGGGTTTGCGCATCGGCGCCGCGCCGGCGATGCGCGTGGCGAGATAGGCCGCCGTGGTGGCGTAGGTCAGCGAGTTGTTCCATTCGGTGTAGACATCGAAATTCGGATAGGCGAGAAAGGCCGGACCGTGGCGGCCCATCGGCAGCAGCAGCGACGCCGGCAGATTGTCGCTCGGCAATGCGCGGCCGTCGGCCAGCGTCACACCCCATTGCGCCCATTTGGCGCGCGGATGCTTGATGGCGAGATCGGCTTCCTGCCACGGCAGGTTCTCCGGCACCCGCACTTCCTGCAACCACGGCTCGCCGCGCCGCCACTTCAGCCCAGAGGCGATATAATTTGCGGTGGAGCCGATCACGTCGGGCGCGCTGCGCAACAGATTACGATGGCCGTCGCCATCGTAATCGACGGCGTAGTTGTAGTAATGCTGCGGCAGAAACTGTGTTTGGCCGAGTTCGCCTGCCCATGAACCGATCATTTCCGCGGGCGTCAAATCGCCGCGGTTGATGATCTTCAAGGCCGCAATGGTCTCGTCGTGAAACATCTGCGCGCGGCGGCAGTCGTAAGCTAGCGACACCAGTGAGCGCAACGTCGAGAGCTTACCCTGTACGGCGCCGAAATCGCTTTCGAGCGCCCAGAACGCGGTGATGACCGCAGGCGGAACGCCATATTCCTTCTCGGCGCGCGCGAAAGCCGCCGCGTAGCTCTTGATCAACTGCTGTCCGCGCACGCGACGGTTTTCCGACGCCATGCGGCCGGCGAACACGGTGAAGAGTTGCCCGAATACCCGCTGGCCGCGATCGCGGTTGACGATGCCCTGATCGTAGACGAGGTAAGGCGAGGCGGCGGCGATGGCGTGCGGCGAGACGCCGGCCTTCGCGGCATCAGCTTTCAGCGTCTCGAGAAACTGCGGAAAGCTCATCCCGTTGTGGCAGCTCGCGCCACGCTGGGCGAGGGCGGGCGAGGAAAGAATAATAGCGGCCAGGCCGATGACGAATGTCCCAATCCAATAACTGCGCATCGGCTCTCCCGCGTGTGTCAGCAATCGATAGACTATCCTGTCGTCATGGCCGGATTTATTGCGGCCGTCCACGTTCTTGTTGAATGCCAACAAAACAGAGGTGGTGGCCGGGACAACAAGCCCGGCCAGGACGGAATTCTTTTTCTGATTTTGGAGTGTTCATCTGATGGTAAAACACCTCGTCGTCATGCACGGGCTTGACCCGGCGATCCATCTTTTCAAGGAGATGGATGCGCGGATCAAGTCCGCGCATGACGACGAATGATTACATCACCCACAAAAGAAAATGCCCGGCCTTGCGAGCCGGGCATTTGTCTTGATCGCGATTTGTTGAACGCAGTTCTTTAGCTGAACTGATTCATCGTGTTGTGGACGCCGCCAGCCTTCAGCGCGGCTTCGCCGGCGAAGTATTCCTTGTGGTCGTCGCCGATGTCGGAGCCGGCCATGTTCTGGTGCTTGACGCAGGCGATGCCCTGACGGATCTCCTGACGCTGCACGTTCTTGACGTAGCCGAGCATGCCCTCGTCGCCGAAGTATTCCTTGGCGAGGTTGTCGGTCGACAGTGCGGCCGTGTGATAGGTCGGCAGCGTGATCAGGTGGTGGAAGATGCCGGCGCGCTTGGCGGCATCCGCCTGGAAGGTGCGGATGCGCTGATCGGCTTCGAGCGCCAGCGGCGTGTCGTCGTATTCCACCTTCATCAACTCGGCGCGGTTATACTTGCTGACGTCCTTTCCTTCTTCCTTCCAGGCATCGTAAACCTGCCAGCGGAAGTTCAGGGTCCAGTTGAACGACGGCGAGTTGTTGTAGGCGAGCTTCGCATTCGGCACAACCTCGCGGATGCGATCGACCATGCTGGCGATCTGCTCGATGTGCGGCTTCTCGGTCTCGATCCACAACAGATCGGCGCCGTTCTGCAGCGAGGTGATGCAGTCCAGCACGCAGCGGTCCGCGCCGGTGCCCGGACGGAACTGATACAGGTTGCTCGGCAGGCGCTTCGGACGCAGCAGCTTGCCGTTGCGGCTGATGATGACGTCGCCGTTGCCGATCTTCGACGCATCGACTTCTTCGCAGTCGAGGAAGCTGTTGTACTGGTCGCCGATGTCGCCCGGCTTGTGGCTGACAGCGATCTGCTGCGTCAGGCCGGCGCCCAGCGAGTCGGTGCGCGTGACGATGATGCCGTCTTCGACGCCGAGTTCGAGGAAGGCATGACGGACCGCGCGGACCTTGGCGAGGAACACGTCATGCGGCACGGTGACCTTGCCGTCCTGGTGGCCGCACTGCTTCTCGTCGGAGACCTGGTTCTCGATCTGCAGCGCGCAGGCGCCGGCCTCGATCATCTTCTTGGCGAGCAGGTAGGTCGCTTCCGCGTTGCCGAAGCCCGCGTCGATGTCGGCGATCACCGGCACGACGTGAGTCTGGAAGGTGTCGATCTTCTCGATCAGCGCGGCTTCCTGCGCCTTGTCGCCAGCTTTACGCGCAGCGTCGAGCTGACGGAAAATGTCGTTAAGTTCGCGCGAGTCGGCCTGACGCAGGAAGGTGTAGAGCTCTTCGATCAGCGCCGGCACCGAGGTCTTCTCGTGCATCGACTGATCGGGGAGCGGGCCGAATTCGGAGCGCAGCGCGGCGACCATCCAGCCCGACAGGTAGAGGTAGCGGCGGTCGGTGCGGCCACCGAAATGCTTCTTGATGGAGATCAGCTTCTGCTGCGCGATGAAGCCGTGCCAGCATCCCAGCGACTGGGTGTACTTGGTGGGATCGGCATCGTAAGCGGCCATGTCGGCGCGCATCACCGCCGCGGTGTAGCGGGCGATGTCCAGGCCGGTCTTGAAGCGATTCTGCAGGCGCATACGAGCGACCGCTTCAGCGGAGATGCCGTTCCAGGTCGGCTTGTCCTTCAGCAGGGCCTCAGCGGCCGCGATTTGGCTCTGATAAGAGGCCGGCAGTTCGATACCGTCGGCAATTCCACGCGATTGATAGGTCATTGATGGCTCCTGTTTGGGGATTGCCACCGTTTTTGCGAAGATCGGGTCGGACCGCTAGTCAGCACGAAGAAAGCTTGTCAGACTTTACAAAACTCTCGTGTAATGTTGTAATAATCTTACATTCCACGAGCCAGGTAAGCTTGCCATGGCCACTTCGAACGTCCGTTCGGTTTTCATGGGCCCTCGATTACGCCGGCTGCGGCGCGACCTCGGGCTGACGCAGGCCGATATGGCGGCCGATCTGGATATTTCGGCGCCTTACGTCGCCCTGCTGGAGCGCAATCAGCGGCCGGTCACGGCGGACATGCTGCTGCGTCTTGCCCGCACCTACAAGGTCGATCTCGCCGATCTCGCGGGTGATGGCGGCACCGATCAAGCCGCGCGGATGCAGGCGGTTCTCAAGGAGCCGATGTTTGCCGACATCGATATTCCCCCGCTTGAGATCCGCGACATCGCGGTCGGCTATCCAGGATTGGCGGAAGCTTTCTTGCGGCTCTATACGGCCTATCGCGAAGAACAGCTAGCGCTCGCCGATCGCAAAGGGCCCGGATTGACCGGGACCGGATCGTCCGTCAGCAGGCTGGATATCAGCGATCCGGTTGCGGAAGTCCGCCGGTTTCTCGCAGCCCGCCGCAACAATTTCGCCGATCTCGACGACGCCGCCGAGCGCATCGCGCAGGGGCCGGTGAATTCGAACTGGCTGATCGAGCGGCTGAAAAGCCGCCACGACCTGTATGTTCGCCAATTGCCGCCGGACGTCATGCTGGGCGCCGTCCGACGGCTCGATCTTCATCGCAAGCAGGTGCTGGTCGACGATTCGCTGGACAATGCCAGCTTCAACTTTCAACTGGCCCAGCAACTTGCCTATCTCGAATTCGAGGAGGAGATCACGATCGCGCTGAAGGCGGGGCAATTCAGCACCGCGAACAGCCGTTTGCTGGCGCACCGTTCGCTCGCGAGCTACGCCGCCGCCGCGCTGATCATGCCATATTCTGCCTTCGCGAAAGCCGCCGAGACGCGCCGCTACGATATCGAAGCGCTGGCCCGGCAGTTCGGAACCAGTTTTGAGCAGACGGCCCATCGCATCACCACGCTGCAAAAGCCCGGCAGTGAAAAAGTTCCGTTCTTTCTGATCCGCGTGGATCCCGCCGGCAATATTTCCAAACTGCTCGACGGCGCAGGTTTTCCCTTCGCCAAGCATGGCGGCGGCTGTCCGCTCTGGTCCGTTTACGACGCGTTCAAGACGCCGCGGCAGATCGTGACGCAGTGGCTGGAATTACCTGACGGTCAGCGGTTTTTCTCAATTGCGCGCACCGTCACCGCCGGAGGCGGTTCCTACAGGGCCGCACGCGTCGAGCGGGCGATCGCGATCGGTTGCGCCGCCGAATATGCCGGCAAGTTGATTTATGCCAGCGATGAAACCGGACCCCGTGCCGACGCACCGACGCCGATTGGGGTGGCGTGCCGCGTTTGCCATCGGCCGACATGCGCGGCGCGTTCTGAACTTCCGATCGGTCGCGAGGTGCTTCCCGATGACTATCGGCGGCTCAGCGTTCCGTTCGGATTCTCGTCCGACTAATGTCGGAAATGGGCCTCTGGATTCTTGTCGAATTTGGATTACAAAGCGCGGCAACGTGGCTAGATAGGTTCAAGGGGTGGGACTTTGATGTTCGCTGACCTGTGTGCCGCAACGGCGAGAAGCGAATGCCAAACTTCAAAACTCCACAGGAAACCAAGGTTGTTAGCGATCCCCGCGTCCGTCCGAGGTTGCTTCGACGGATGCAAATACGGGAATCGCGCGCTAGATTGAAATATCGCGAAGACGCACCCGCGACTGGGTAACAGGAGGCTATGATGTCGGATGGTTCTCTTTTTTGGGTGATCGGGGGCGAATTCGGCTCGATGAACTTTCACAAGCTGGTGGAAGGTTCGGCCCAGGTCAAAGGGCCGTTCAAGACGCGCAAGGAAGCCGAGGACTGCTGGCGGCAGGTCTCCGAAGAGAACCGTCACCGCGGCAGCGTGCGCTTCTCTATCGTCGAGGAACCGCGTCGGACTGCCACCTGACGGGGCGCGCACGCCTCGATTCGAGCCATACGCACATGCGGCGGCCTCGCGCGATATGCGGGCGAGGCCGTTTTCCTGCCGCGTCGGGCGGTTGCCAAGCCCTTGATCGCAGACGGCCTTTTTTCCCCGCGTGGTTACTGATAGATTAATCGCGCGGAATGGATTCCGGGAAAAGGCTGGCTGACCATGTCAGATGTACAGAGTATCGGTTCGACCGCCGCGGCCGCCGCGAAGCCGATCCGGCTGCGGGATGCCCTTCGGCAGGCTCGTATCGAAGCCGCCGACCGCACCGGCGTGGTGGTTGACCTGCGCGACGCCGAGGTCGCCCGGCTCGAGATCTTGAACGAACAGCTGGATGCACTGTTCGAGCAGATTCCAGATAACATCGATCTGTTCGATCGCGGCATCAGCCAGGGCGATAACCCGCGGCTGTGGATCGATGTCGTCGCGCATATCGCGATGGGCCGCGACAAACGCCAGTACCGTTTTGTCCAGGACACACGGTTTGGCCGCAAGGTGCTGGCGGAATCCCACACGCCGGCGGTGATTGTGCAGGCGGTGACCGATTACGTCGCGCGGCGCATGGTCGAGCGTGAGCATGCGCTGGTGGCGACGCCGTTGCCGGAAGCCGCACAGCCCAAGGCCAAACCACGCCGCAGCGGCATTTGGACATTCGCGTTCGGCTTCATTGCCGGCGTCCTCGCCCTGTTCGGCTTCGCGCTGTTTGCGGCGTTGGGCAGTTTCTAGCCCTTCCGCTTGCGATGGCGCCGGAAGCGGAAAGTCCAACGATCTCGCTTCAGAGGCTCGACTTCAGGGCTTGATCAGCATGACGTGGCGAATGTCGCGCATGCCTTTGCTCTCGATCCAGCCGCGAACGCTTTGCTCGCAGCGCCAGCGTCCGCCATCCTGGCTGATGTGAAAGAGATTATAGGCTGCGGCCGGATGATGCCCGTGAGCCACCGCCGAAGCGGACGGCACGCCGATCGCCGGAATGCGGCCGTTCGGTCCGTCGAGCCACATCGTCGAATGCACATGATCGTGGCCGTGCAGAACAAGATCGACGCCATAGCGCCTCAACAGCGCGAGCAAGGCGTCGGCATCCGTCAGCCGCTTGAACCGGCCGTGATGGTCGGAACGCAGCGGATGATGGATCAGCAGCACCCGAAAGACCTGCTCTGCTGCAAGCGTGGACAGCACCCGTTCGAGAGCTGCGAGTTGAACACCGCCAAGCCGGCCGGTTGCCATGAACGGCGCCGTCGGCACCGCGGTTGACGTTGCGATCAGCGCCAGCGGCCCGCGCCGACGGACGAAGGGGAATGCGACCGGATCGGTTGCGGCCGCGCGATCGCCGCGGAGATAATCCCCGAAGGCCCCGGCGAAATGGTGCTGCGTGGCGCGCACATAAGCATCGTGATTGCCGGGAATAACCGTAACGCGATCGGCAGGTCCCACGGTTTCCAGCCATTTGCGCGCGGGCGCGAACTCGGCCGGAAGCGACAGGTTCAACAGGTCGCCGGTGATCGCGATGTGGTCAGGATGGCGCGCCTGCATGTCCGCGATCAAGGTATCGAGCAGCTCGCGGCGGTGAATGGTATGCCGGTTGCGTCGCCAGTTGGCGTAGCCGAGCGCGCGTTTGCCGATCAGTTCGTGCGGTCGCGCCATCGGTAAAGGCGGCAGATGCGGATCGGACAGATGCGCCAGGGTGGCGGATGTGATGTTCGCCTCGGAGGTGCCGCGAGTTGTCATACGAACGTCACATCCTGAGCTGCATCACCGATCACAGTTACTCGTATCCCCTTGCACCCGGCGCCTGGAAGAGCGCTTGCAGCAACTGGATTCCCTCGTCGGAAGCGGACATTAGCACATAGACCGTCACTACGCGCTGCCTATCACAATGCCGGCTGGAAACACCAATGCGCCACCGACCGCGATCTGGAACGTTGCCTGCAGCCATGGCGTATCCATGAAGCAAGCGCCAAAATCTCGCGCTCGGTCAAATCGGAAAACTGCTTCACCATAGGTCTGGCTCGCTGTCGCAACCGGATCGGTTCAGGCAAGATGACGGGAGGGCGCGAAGAATCAAGAGGGCGACACGTGGAAGTAGTCCATAGAGACAAGACATTGCGTCGCCGGCTTGAGCTGGTGCTGCGCTGGTTCTTGCATCTTTACTGGCGGTTCTCCCGTGGCCTCACGATGGGCGTGCGGGCCGTCGTGCTCGACGGCGACGGCCGCGTGTTCCTGGTGAAGCACAGCTATGTCGCGGGATGGCATCTGCCGGGCGGCGGGATCGAGGTTGGCGAGACGGCTGGCGACGCGTTACGCCGGGAACTGATGGAGGAGGGACGAATCGCGTTCGAGACGCCGGTGCTGCACGGGCTGTTCTTCAATCGACATGTCTCGCGCCGCGATCACGTCGCGGTCTATGTCGTCCGCCATTTCACGCAGGACCGGGCGCCGGAGCCAAACCGCGAGATCGTCGCCTGCGGCTTCTTCGCGCCGGATGCGCTGCCGCCCGATACCACGCAAGGGACGCGGCGGCGCATTGCTGAAGTGCTCGGGCCGTTGCCGCCGTCGCCGACCTGGGTCTGAGACCTGCGAAAACTTGGCCGGCACCATGGACCGCGTCCCGGCCAGATGCTATCCCGCGCGTCGACATGAGCGATCTTTCCCTCACAATCCTGCCGGAGACGGCCAACGACGCCCAGCCGATCGAGCGTTTGATTGAGCGCACCTTCGGGCCCGGCCGCTTCGTGCTCAGCGCCTACCGGCTGCGTGAGCACGTCGATCATCGGCTCGACCTGTCGTTTACCGCGCGCATCGGCACGTTGCTGGTCGGCTCGGTGCGGCAGCTTCCGGTCTGCATCGGGGACACACCCGCGTTGCTGCTTGGCCCGCTCACCGTTGAGCCGCCGTTCCGCAGCCGTGGCGTGGGTCGTCTCCTGCTTGACCGCGCATTGGCCGATGCCAAGGCGCAGGGAGAGAAGCTCGTGGTGCTGGTCGGCGACGAGGCCTATTACAGCCGGGTCGGCTTCAAGATGATTCCGCTCGGCCGCGCCGACATGCCGGGACCGGTGGATCGGCGACGGCTGCTGGTGAAAGAACTGGTCGAGGGCGCCTTCGACAACGTTTCCGGCATGATCCGCCCTGACTGGCGTTTTGCGCGGGAAGCGTCGGCGCGAGGCTGAGCGATATCGGATTGTTTTGCGTCATGGCCGGGCTCGTCCCGGCCATCCACGTCTTAACGACGAGTGAGAAGAAAGACGTGGATGGCCGGAATAAATCCGGCCATGACGAAGGGATGACTCAATACTTCACATTCGCGAAGATGCGTACGCCGAGGCCGGGCATCAGCACCTGGTCCTTGTTGTAGGAAACCGCGTTGCGGATGTCTTCATTGAGCAGGTTGTCGCCAACCACGCCAAAGGTGACCTGCTGCGCGCCCCACCAGTCGGTCTTGGGCAGCTTCGTCGTGTAGCTCAGCTCCGCCCGCAGTCGGTTGTAACCGGGCGTCGGTGTTTCGATGCCGCTGACATTGTTCTGGGCGAACGCATGCAGCAGGTTGACGCGCGCGAACCAGTTGGCGTCGCGATAATAGATGCCGCCGCCGACACGCTGCGGCGGAATCCGCGGCACATAGCTGCCGTCGGTGAACGTCGCATGCACGATGTCGTACTGCCCCTCGACGCCGAACATGCCGTTCCACACCTGGAGAGCGTCGTACTGGAACTGGAATTCAGCGCCGCGGAAATCGGCGTCACGTTGCGAATAGATCGCCTGATTCAGTTCGAGTCCGTCGCCGGCGATGCAGGCGACGCCATCGCAGGTGTTGCCGGTCAGGCGGCGGTAGATGAAGCCGTTGAAGCGCGTCGCATAGCCGGTCAGTTCGAAGCGGAACGGGCCGCGCGCGCGGCGCAGGCCGATCTCGATCGACTTCGCGGTTTCGATTCCGAGATTGGGATTGCCGATATCGAACGTCTCGGTGGCGTCATGGGCGCCGCGCGAAAACAGTTCGGCCGGCTTCGGCGCGCGTTCGGTGTATTGCGCGGTCAGGCTGGCGACGAGATCGCCCGGCAGATCCTGAATGAGGCCGATGCTGCCGCTTTTTGGTGTGTAGTTGAGGTGACGCGAGACGACCAGGCCTATGCCGTCGGGGTCGACGTCGAGATCAAACAGATTTGGAATGAAGCTGGGCGTGGATCCGTTGAGGCTGACATGCTCGACGCGGGCAGCCACCTGCGCCTTGGTGCTCTCGCTGACCTTCAGTTCATTGAAGACGTAGCCGGCGACCTTGGTGTTGTTATTCGGATCCCAAAGCCCGTTGAGCGGGCTACCCGGATCGTCAGGGCTCGGCGCGGTCAGCTCCTGATGTGATGCCTGCACGCCGATCGCCGTCGTGAGTGCGGCGAATCGGATGTCGAACGGCGCCAGCTGCACCTCCAGCCGGCCCTCCTGCTCCTTGTTGGTGAACGTCTGCCGGATGCCGTCGCTGGCAGGATCGGCGGCGTCGGCGAGGCCCCGTTCGTGGTGCTTGTAATCGGTTGCGCCGACCCAGAACCGGATCGCGTCGATGGCCGCGGCATCGGGGCGATACTCGCCTTTCGCCGTGAACTTGGTCTGGCGTGCATCGATCCGCGTGCCGAGTTCTTCACCCTCCCTTCCCGGGATATGATAGAGGCTGTTGTTCTGGGTCAGAGCGGCGCCGACATAGCCGCCGGTGAAGAAGTAGGATGCGCCCACCGATCCGCCGCTGGAGTCCGTCGCGGTGTTCTTCTGAACGCCGCCGGGAATGGCGTAGTCGTCGGTGCGCCGCGCGAACGCGTCGGCATGCACCGCGACGTTGTTGCCTGCGGCGTCCAGCAGCACGCCGCCTTCGCGTCCGTGATCGACGCTCGACAGCGCGCCGCGCATCTCGAGGGCCGTGCAGGCGCCGGATGATATCAGTTGTGGCGGCGTCTTGACGTTGTAGCCGTAGGTCTGTGTCGCCAGCGGCGGCGCGCACGGCATCGTTTCCGGGATGCGGTTGTTGCTGGCGCTGACAACGCCGCCGATCGAGGTGGAACCCCAGCGCAGCGCCGCCGGCCCGCGGATGACCTCGACCTGATTGGTCGATAGTGGATCGATCGGGACGAAATGGTCCTCGCCGAGGTCGGAGGCGCCGTTGCTGCCGACGCCGTTCTCGACGATGCCGACGCGATTGACGTCGAGGCCGCGAATGATCGGACGGCTGGATGCGCCGGGCGCAAAGCCGGAGCCGGTGATGCCGGGCTTGTTGTTCAGCAGGTCCCCCAGCGTCGCCGCGCCGTTGCGGCGGATTTCCTCGTTCGGCACCACGGTGACCGTGGCGAACTGATCGGTCACGATCGGCAGAACGCCCTGCTGCGGCGGGGCATTGATGACAATGCGCGGCTGTTCGGAAGGCGCGGGCTCCTCGGGAGAGGGGGTGGTGCGTGTCGCCCGGGTCGGCGCGGCGCGCCGCGGCCGCGCGGTATGGCGGACGATGGGACTGGGCGCGGTGACGGTGATGCTGGGCAATTCACCGCTATTGTCTTGCGCGCGCGCGGTGCCAAGCGGGCCAAGCAACAGCCCGGAGATGGCGCTGGAGAGAAGCAACCCTTGCTTCAACGAGGGAGGCATGATGATCCGATTCCTGATTATGCCGCATGCAGCGCTGGTGCAGCCCTGCGCAGCGGGTGCTCGTTTGAGCGACGCTGATTGGAGAGCCCGACCGCACTGCAGTGGCAGGAGCGAATGGGCGCGTTAGTCCATCAGATCAGGATGCGGGCGGTGCGCGTGGCTGCGAGGAGCTGCGCGGCGACGTGAGATGGAGGAACTCGGCGTCGGTGGTTCGGCTGAGGACTTGATAGGCCTCGGGGACCAGCAGGAGCACGGGTCCACCGGCAATCAGCGAACCCGCCAGCGACATCACCGCGCAGATCGCGCAATAGCCATCGTGACGGTCGCCGTGAGATTGGTCCGGTGCCTGTTGCGCCTCGTCAGCGGCGAGCGCATTGGGCGCGGGCTTGGGCTGATCTGGGAGCTGCGCGGCCGCTGCTGCCGCGCCGACGGCGTCGAACCCCGGGGCCGCAAGCGCGGCGGTCCCATGGAAATGGCCGAAGGACAAAACGAACTGAACCGCCAGCGCAAACAGCGCCAGCCGGGTCCCCGCTTTGATCCTCGATCGAAACCACTTCATCGCGCGATCAGCCCATAGTCGCGAAACGGTCCACCCCCGGCCGCTTCGGATGTTATAATATAACATCGCAGCCGGAAGCGGCCGTTGTCAACCGCGCGGCGACGGGCGGCCCGGTCTTTTTCAGAACGAAGCGGCGGTTCTCAATCCGCTGGTGATGGGAGGCCCGGCCGGGTCTCACCTTTCGAAGGAGAGATCGGCGGCAGAGGTTATAGATAGTCGGTGAACGGCTAGCGTCCCTCGCGGAGCCACGTCGCGGCAAACGCACCGAGCAGCAGCAGGAGGCCCATCACGCCGGCGAACATCGGCAGCACGCCGACGCCGCGGACCACGCTTGCATCGCGCATGCGCACGCCGAGCCAACCATCACCGCGATAGACGCTGGATGAGCGCACCGGGACGATGCGGGGGAGGGTTATGCCCGAATTCTCCGCGATGCGGCGGGAATCGCCGCCGGTCGCCTGCGACAGCGGCCTCAACGTTTCTGTCGTCGAGGTGACTTCGGAGAACTCCTTCGGATTGACCGGCCCGACATTGACCAGCGCCTTCAGCGTGCCGTCGGCGGCCTGCCACAGGCCGAGTTCGTTCGCATCGATGCTGGCTGTCCACAGGCCGGGCTCGCCGGCCTTCAGCGTCAGTTGGCGGCTCGCGCCGGATGGCGCGGTAACGGTCACCGGCGCCACGCTGTCCGCCATGGTCTGTCGTTGCACGATCAGCTCCTTGCCACGCACTTGCATGCGCAGCGCTTCCTCATCCAATTCCGGCTCCTTCATTAGCCAGTGCGACATGCGCCGCAGCAGGTCGAGATGCGGGCCGCCGCCCTCGTAGCCGCGCGCCCACAGCCAGATGTGGTCCGACAGCAGCAGCGCGACGCGGCCCTCGCCGTAGCGCGACAGCAGCAGCAGCGGCTTTCCGTCGGCGCCGGTCATCAGCGGCGGCACGCTGACATTGCGGGTATCGACGGTGCGGAAGAAGCGGCTCCAGTGCGGCGGTTCGCTGTCGGAGCCCTGCAGACCGCGGGTAACGGGATGACGTTTGCCGATCTCGCTGAGATGCGCGAGATAGGGCTTTTCGGTGACGCCGACCGGTTCGGCCGGCAGCACGGAATCCAGCGGCGTGCGCCAGATGCTAGTGACGGAGGCGTAATCCGGACCGGCCGAGACCAGCATCGCGCCGCCGGCCCGCACGTAACGCGCGATGTTGTCGAAATAGGCGATCGGCAGGACACCTTGCCGCGCATAGCGATCGAAGATGATCAGCTGGAATTCGTTGATCTTCTGCTGAAACAATTCGCGCGTTGGAAACGCGATCAGGGACAGTTCGTTGATCGGCGTGCCGTCCTGCTTCTCCGGTGGCCGCAGAATGGTGAAATGCACGAGATCGACGCTGGCGTCGGATTTCAGCAGATTGCGCCAGGTGCGCTCACCGGAATGCGGTTCGCCGGAAACCAGCAGGACGCGCAGCTTGTCGCGAACGCCATCGATGACCACCACGGCGCGATTGTTGACTGGCGTCAGCTCATTCTCGAGCGGCGAGGCTTCGATCTCGACGATGTTCGGACCGGCATGCTTGACGTCGATATTGATGCTGACGGTCTGACCGCTGCCGACGGCGCGCTCGTTCAGCACCTCGCCGTCGCGGCGAACCGTCACGCGCGCCTGCTGGCCGGTCACGCCGTGATCTTCGAGGCGATAGGTGATGGTCTGGCGCTGTCCGACGATGCCGAAGCGCGGCGCCGCGACGATCGCGACGCGGCGGTCGCGCTCGTCGGTGCGGCCGGTGATGAGTGCGTGCACCGGCGCGGCAAAGCCAAGCGCGGCGGCGTCGGCGGGAATGTCGTGGACCCGGCCATCGGTGATCAGGAACGCGCCGGCGACGCGATCGGTGGGCACGTCGGACAGCGCCGAGGAGAGGGCGCCGAACAGCCTGGTGCCGTCGGTTTCGCCGTCGGCCTGACCGGCCTCGACGACCCGGACCTCAAGACCCTTGATCTGCTTGAGACGATCGACCAGCGCTTGCCGCGCGGCATCGGTTTCCTGGCTGCGCTCGCCGAAATTCTGGCTTGGGCTCTTGTCGACGACCACTGCCGCGACGGAGGACAGCGGCTCGCGCTCCTCGCTGGTGAACGACGGATTTGCCAGCGCAAGCAGGATCAGGGCGAGCGCCGCCACACGCACAAGCGCGCCACGGGTGCGACTGAGCAGCAGCACCACCGTCATCACCACGATTGCGGCGAGACCGGTCCACAGCGCGACGGCCGGGACGAGGGGGGTGAAGGCGATGCCGTAATTCATTCGGGCACGACCCCATATACTCGGTCATGCCCGGCCTTGTGCCTAGCATCCACGTCTTCCTTGATAAGTGGCAAGGCGTGGATGGCCGGGACAAGCCCGGCCATGACGGCTAATTCTAGTTGCGGCCGCATAACTATTGTCCCAGCCGCTCGATCAGGGCCGGCGCATGCACCTGATCGGCCTTGTAGTTGCCGGTGAGGGTGTACATCACGATGTTGACGCCAGCGCGGAATGCGAATTCGCGCTGCCGGCGGTCACCGGGCGTGAGCGGCAACATCGGTTGACCATCCGGCCGCAGTGCCCAGGCGCCCGCGAGATCATTGGATGTGATGATGATGGGCGAGACGCCATCGCCGCCGCGCGCCGGGCGGGAGGCTGCCTCGTCGGTTTCCTCGCGCGGCAGCGCTTCGACCCAGGTCTGGCCCGTCGTGAAGCGTCCGGGAAAGTCGGCCAGCAGATAGAATGTCTTGGTCAGTACATGCTCCGGCGGCACGGGTTCGAGTTCGGGGACGTCGAGCGAGGACAGAATGTTGCGCAACGTCACCATGCCGGGCGTTTGGGACTCCGCGCCGGAGCCGCTCGGTCCCTCGATGGCGTCGCGGGTGTCAAACAGCACGGTGCCGCCTTGTTTCATATAGGCGTCGATACGATTGATGGCTTCCTGCGGCGGCTTCGGTGCGCCGGGCACCACCGCCCAATAGATCAGCGGGAAGAAGGCCAATTCGTCGCGCGCCGGATCGACGCCAACCGGATCTCCGGCTTCGAGCGCGGTGCGTTGCGCGAGAAATAACGTCAGCGCCTGCATCCCGGCCTTGACGATCGCATCAACGTCGGGATTGCCGGTGACGACGTAAGCGAGACGGGTTTGCGACACCGCCTTGACCGCGAAGTCGTCGGCGCTGCCGTTCTGCGCGTAGCTCCGCGTCGGGAGCGCGCCCGCGCCGACGAGCGCCAGCATCATGATCAGGCTGGTGGCAACGGTGGCTCGCCGCCGCAACAGCGCGACGAGGCCACCGCCGAGGAGTGCCACGATAACCGCGTCGATCAGGAACAGCGCGAGCGCAGCGGAGAGCAGCACACCGCGCAGATCGCTCGGCTCGGCATTGGTGTAGGTCGCGTGCTGCGCGCGCAGCGCCGAGGCGTCCAACGCCGTGATGCGGTCGGTCGGCGCCAGCGTGTTCACCGCGACAGGGCCATCGGCGGGACCATAGAAGCCGGGCGGATGATCGAGCGTCGCGCGATCGCGGTAGTCCGCAGAAACCGGCCTGGCGGTCGACGGCGGCGGACCGAACGCGCCGAAGCCGTCGAGGATGCGCAGCGGTGCCACGGTCTCGATCTTGGCATCCGCCGCAGGGCCGGCGCCGGGCGTGGCCGTGTAGCCGGACAGGTCAACCAGTCGCCGCAGCATTTCGACGAAGGTGCCGGACATCGGCAGGTCGGACCAGCGCATGTCGGCGCTGATATGGAAGAGGGTGACGATTCCCTTGCCGCGGCGTTCGCCGGTGACGAGTGGCGTGCCGTCAGCCAGCGATGCCCAGCTTCGTGTCGCCAGCGTCGCATCGGGCTCGGCGAGGACCTGCCGCGTCACGGTGACGTCGGACGGCACGGCGAGGCCGGCGAACGGACCTTCTGGCGCAAAGGCCGCGAGATGTTGTGGCTTCTCCCAGGTGAGGCTGCCGCCCAGGCTGCGACCGCCGCGGCGCAATTTCACCGGCACGAGGTCATCGTCGGCCTGCGCAAGCCGGGGTCCGGCGAAGCGCACCAGGACGCCGCCTTGCTCGACCCAGGTTTCGAGACGCGTGCGCAATTCCGGAGACAGCGCGCCGACATCGGCCAGCACCATCATCGGCAGCTTCTGATCGAGGAACTGGCCGATCGCCTGCGCCGGAACGGCATTGCCGGCATTGCGCATATCGGCAAAGGGCGCGAGTGCGCGCGTGAGATAGAACGTCGAGGCCAGCAGCGGCTGCGCGGTATCGGTTGACGCACCGCTGACGAGACCGACGGCGCGCCGTCGCCAGCGCTTGTCGAGCAGCTGCACCGCGCCCGCCGAACGTTCGCCGGCGACTTCAAGCCGCGCGATATCGTTGCGCAGTTCGACGGGAAGATCGAACGACGCCTCGGTTTCGGTGTCCGCCGCGCCGAAATGGAATGAGGCCTCGCCGATCGGCGAATTCTTCTGGTCGAGAGCCCGGATGATGCCGCCTTCAGCGCCGGCAGCGGACGCGCGCAGCACCTTCACCGTCATCTTGGCGGCGGCGTTCTCGGCGGCGACGAGCGCATGAGCCGGCGGCGTCCCCCCGCTATAGATCGTCACAGAGCGATCGCCGACGATCTTGCCGAGCCCGTCGACGAAATCGGTGCCGCGTCCGCTGTCGACGCCGTCGGAGAGCCAGACGACGTCGCAATCCTTCGTCGCCTTGAGAAAACGTTCGATGATCGGCAACGTCTCGGCACGCATCACCGCGTAGGGTTTCGGCGACAACTGCCGCAAGGCGACGCGGGCGGTGCCGGCCGGCATCAAGGTAATATCGCGGGTGGGCTCGGAGAGCGGGATCAGGGCGACAGCACGCCGGTCATTGTCGGCGCTGGCGATCAGTTCGTCGGCGGCCTTGAGGCGTGCGTCCCAATTTGATGCCGCGCTCCAGCCATCGTCGATCAGGATCACCAGCGGACCGCCGCTCCGCGCGGCGCTGACTTGCGGATTCCAGGTGGGTCCAGCCGCCGCGAAAATCACCAGTGCGGACGCCAAGAGGCGCAATGCCGTTAGCCACCACGGCGTGCGAGAGGGCGTTTCTTCCTTCGGGGCGATGTCGAGCAGCAACCGTGTCGGCGGAAAATTGATGCGGCGCGGCCGCGGCGGCATCACGCGCAGCAGCCACCACAGCACGGGTAATGCCAGCAGCCCGGTGAGCAGCAACGGCTGGGCGAATGCGAGCGGCAATCCCATCATGCGCTGCGTCCCGCCTTGACGGTTGCACCGCGCCCGCCGCCTTTATGCGCCATCATGCCGGCATGCAGATACAGCAGCAGTTCGGCAGCCGACCGGCTGGTGACATGCGTGGAGAACAGCCAGTCCAGCCTGCCGGTTTCGGATCGGATCTGATCGCGATGAAGCGCGACCCGCGCGACATAATCGCGCGCCCATGTCTCGGCACGCCCCGCCGTCACCATGTCGCCGCCTTCCGGCTCGACGAACTCGACGCGCCCGGAATAGGGGAAGCTTTCCTCGGCGGGGTCGACCACCTGGATCAATGTGCCGCGCGCGCCCGATGCGGAAAGTCCGGCCAGCATCGTTGTGATGTCGCTGATCGGCGACCAGAGATCCGACAGCACCACAATTTCCGACAGCGCGGTCGGCACGAAAGAGGGGGGCAGGCTGTCGCGCGCAGTGGTGTCGTGCAGCATCGCCTGCGCCATCTTGTCGATGACATTGCGACTCGCGGTCGGTGTCATCAGTCCCGGCACGCCGACACGCTCACCGCCGGCGACAAGCAGTTGGGCCAGCGCGAAGCTGACGATCAGCCCACGTTCGAGCTTGCTATCGCGCGCGCCTTTCGAGGCGAAAGCCATCGAGGAGGAACGGTCTGGCCACAGCCACACGGTATGCGCGGCTTCCCATTCGTGCTCGCGCACATAGAGCAGGTCGTCTCTTCCCGAACGTCGCCAGTCGACATTCTGCGCCGGCTCGCCGGAGACGAAGCGGCGATACTGCCAAAAATTTTCGCCGGCGCCGGCGCGGCGACGGCCGTGCAGGCCGTGAATGACATTGGCGGCGATGCGGCGTGCTTCCAAAACGAGGCGCGGCAGCGATGCCGCCAACGTTCGGCTTTCGCCGTCGGCTCGCCGGATCGCGACCGTTTCCGTGGGAAGCTGCTGCACGGCCGCTGCCATCAGCCGATCCGCGCCTTCAATTGTCCGATCACGTCGGAAATGGTGCGGCCTTCCGCGCGCGCCGCGAAGGTCAACGCCATGCGGTGCTTCAGCACGGGCTCGGCGAGATCGAGGACGTCATCGATCGACGGCGCAAGACGGCCGTCAAGCAGGGCGCGGGCACGAACCGCCAGCATCAAAGCCTGACTTGCGCGCGGACCGGGACCCCACGCGATCAGTGCGCCGAGATCGCCGCTGTCGGGACCGGGACGCGCCGAGCGCACCAGCGAGAGGATCGCTTCCACGACGGAATCGCCGACCGGCAGGCGGCGCACCAGGCGCTGCGCGGCGATCAGATCGTCGACCGACATCGCGGCTTTCGCCACGCGTTCCTCGACACCAGTGGTTTCGAACAGGATGCGCCGCTCGGCGTCGCGATCCGGATAATCGACGTCGATCTCCATGAGAAAGCGGTCGAGCTGCGCTTCCGGCAGCGGATAGGTGCCTTCCTGCTCCAGCGGATTCTGCGTTGCCAGCACATGGAATGGCTTCGGGAGATCGTGGCGCGCGCCGGCCACCGTGATGTGCTGCTCCTGCATCGCCTGCAGCAGGGCCGATTGCGTGCGGGGGCTGGCCCGGTTGATCTCGTCCGCCATCAGGAGCTGTGCGAAAACCGGACCCGCGATGAAACGGAACGAGCGCCGGCCCGCGCCGCTTTCGTCCAGCACCTCGGCGCCGAGAATGTCGGATGGCATCAGGTCCGGCGTGAACTGGATGCGTTTGGCGTCGAGCCCGAGTGTCACGCCGAGCGTTTCAACCAGCTTGGTTTTGGCGAGACCGGGAACGCCAATCAGCAAGGCATGGCCACCGGCGAGGATGGTCACCAGCGTATTATCGACAACACGCTCCTGGCCGAAGATCACGGAGGAGATCGCCGTCTTGGCGGCACGGACATGGCCCGCGAGCTGTTCCGCCGACCGGACGATCACGTCTTCAAGCTTTTCGACACCGTCTGCGCCAGACATCCATCTCTCCTTGCCGGAATGCTCTTCCGGGTTGTCGCGGCAGTCACCCGATGCCGTTCAATACCATGCTAAACGTAAGGCCATGCCACGTATTTCTTGAATCGAACTATCCCCATATTATCGGGAGACAAGAGTGGCGGCCGTATCACGTTCCGGCGAGCCCCGGCGGGTGCCGCGGCTGACAAACCAACCTCGGGGTAAACCATGGCGAAGCAAGGGCAGACCGCAAACCGTAGCCTCGAAGGATTGACATCTGCCGCGAATGCCGCGGTTGCCGATCTTGCGCGAGGCGAGGCGGGGGCCAAGGGCTTACCGCCGGTGCATCTGTGGAATCCGCCATTCTGCGGCGACCTCGATATGCGGATCGCCCGCGACGGCACCTGGTTCTATCTCGGGACGCCGATCGGCCGCCCTGCCTTGGTCCGGTTGTTTTCCACGATCCTGAAGCGCGAAAACGGCAAGCACTTTCTCGTGACTCCGGTCGAGAAAGTCGGCATTCAGGTGGATGATGCCCCTTTTGTGGCCGTGGAAATGCGCGTCGCGCCGCGCGACGACGGACGATTGCTCACGTTTCGCACCAATGTGGACGATTGGGTGCCATGCGATGACGCGCATCCGCTCCGCTTCGAGCGCGCGCCCGACGGCGGCCTGATGCCCTATCTCCACGTGCGCGCCGATCTCTGGGCCAAGGTGACGCGCGCCCTCTATTACGATCTGGTCGAACTTGGCGAGGAAAGGCTCGTCGATGGCCGATTGATGTTTGGGGTTGTCTCCGCCGGCAAGTTCTTCAAAATGGCGGATGCGGACGAGGTGAGGGCGGCCTTTGACTAAACCGATAGTGGCGGCGCAGCCGACCATGGTGACATTGGGATCGGATGAGTTTTTTCATCGCGCCCAGCAACGGCTGAATTTCAACGTGCCCGCCGGTCTCACCGATCCCAATATCGTGCCCGCGAGTGGCGATCAGGGAACTGATCGCATGTGGAAGATCATCGCCGAGGAGCAGCCGGTGCGCCCGGCGGCGGTGTTGATTCCGGTTGTCGAACGCGACGAGCCGACCGTGCTCCTGACCCAGCGCTCGCCGCATCTTTCCAGCCACGCGGGACAGATTTCGTTTCCCGGCGGCAAGATCGATCCGACGGATCGCTCGCCGCTCGATGCGGCCTTGCGCGAGGCGCATGAGGAAGTGGGGCTGGAGCGCAATTTCATCGAGCCGATCGGCTATCTCGATCTCTATGCGACCGGACTGGGATTTCGCATCCTGCCGACGCTGGCGCGGGTCAAGCCCGGCTTCGATCTGCACATCAATGCTGCCGAGGTCGACGATGCCTTTGAAGTGCCGCTGGCGTTTCTGATGAACCCGGAAAACCATCAGGTTCACAGCAAGGAATTTCGCGGCATGGAGCGCTCGTTCTACGCGATGCCCTTCGCCGAACGTTATATCTGGGGCGCGACTGCGGGAATCCTTCGAGTCCTGTATGAGCGAATTTATCTGTCATGATCCGTCCGGTACTGACTGAGATCGGAATTTTTCTGATCCCGTTCGCGATCTATGCGGCCTACCTTCTCGCGACACGGGCCGGCTTGTTCGCGCAGACATCCTGGCCTCTGCATGTCGTTGTCAAGCTGGCGATCGGCGCGTTTCTGCTGACCATCGTCAGCCTGATCCTGCTCGCACATTTTTCCGGCTCATCTCCGCATTCGACCTACGTTCCTGCGCATGTTGAGAACGGCAAGCTGATTCCTGGGACAGGGAAATGAGCGCGACGACGAGGCTTCCCGACGCATCGTGGCTGACTTTCGGTGCCGTTGCACGCGTGCTGGCGCTGCTTGACGGCAACGGCGATGAAGCGCGCGTGGTCGGCGGCGCCGTGCGTAACGCGCTGCTGGGACTGCCGCCGGGCGACATCGACATTGCAACGACGGCCGTTCCCGATGAAGTGGTGCGTCGCGCCGCCGCGGCGAGAATCAAGAGCGTGCCGACCGGCATCGAGCACGGCACGGTGACGCTTGTGGTCGACGGTCAGCCTATCGAAGTAACGACGCTGCGCGAGGATGTCGAGACGTTCGGCCGCAAGGCGACGGTCGCCTTCGGACGCGACTGGCGCGTCGATGCGGAGCGCCGCGACTTCACCATCAACGGACTTTCCGTCGATGCTTCCGGTCTCGTGCACGATCACGTTGGCGGCCTGGCCGACCTTGCGCAACGGCGTGTGCGTTTCATCGGCGATCCGGATCGCCGCATCGCCGAGGACTATCTGCGCATCCTGCGCTTCTTCCGCTTTTCCGCCGCTTACGGTCGCGGCGAGTTGGATCGCGACGGCTATCTTGCCTGCATTCGCGGCCGTGCGGGGCTGGCGCAGCTATCAGCCGAACGTATCGGCATGGAAATGCGCAAGCTGCTGGTCGCGGAGAACGTGCTGCCGGCGGTGGTGGCGATGCGCGACGGCGGCTTGTTGCTGCGGATCTTCGTGGGCGTGGCCTATCCGGCAACGCTGGCGGCGATGATCGAGATCGAGCGCATGCGCGGGCTGGCGCCGGATGCGATGGTGCGCCTCGGCGCGCTGGCTGTGGCGGTCACCGAAGACGCGAGGCGTCTTGGGGCAAAGCTGCGGCTATCGAATGGCGAAATCAAGACGCTGGATTCGATGGGACATCGCTGGTGGCGGCTCGCCGGAATGGACGAGGCCACCGCGCAGCGGCGGCTGTACCGGCTCGGCGCGGCGCGGTTTCGCGACCGGGTCATGCTGGCCTGGGCGCGGGCCGGGCAGGGGGCGGACGTTGCGTACTGGTCGCATCTCCTGACCTTGCCGGATCGCTGGCCGATTCCGGTCTTTCCGCTCAAGGCGGCGGACTTCATCGCGCGCGGCTTTGCCGAAGGGCCGGCGCTCGGCCATCTATTGTCGCTGGCGGAGGACGCCTGGCTCGCGGCGGGCTTCCCGAACGATCCGGCCGCGCTGGAGAGCATCGCCGAACAGACGGCTGCACGGTTCGCGCGCGATCACAAACTGTAACGTCGAGGCGTATTGAATAGTTTGGTGTGAGGGCGTCATCTGAGGTGCGAGCGTAAGCGAGCCTCGAAGGATCGCCGTCGCCTTTCGAGGCGCGCAAGAGCGCGCACCTCAGGGTGACGACTCTTGATCTAACACCAACTCATCACGCTCGTGAACTACGGCCACTTCACCTCGGGCGGCATCGAGGACAGAATCGAATCGACATTGCCGCCAGTCTTGAGGCCGAAGATGGTGCCGCGGTCATAGAGCAGGTTGAATTCGACATAGCGGCCGCGGCGGATGAGTTGCTCCTCGCGGTCCGCCGGCGTCCACACGGCATTGAAATTGCGGCGCACCAGTTCGGGATAGACTTTCAGGAAGGCGCGCCCGACATCCTGCGTGAACGTAAAGTCGGCGTCCCAGTCGCCGCTGTCGTGCCAGTCGTAGAAGATGCCGCCGATGCCGCGCGCTTCCTTGCGATGCGGCAGGTAGAAATACTCGTCGCACCACGTCTTGTACTTGTCGTAGGGCGCGATCTTGGCATGCGCGTCGCACGCCTCCTTCATCGCGGCATGAAAGGCCTGCGTGTCGGGATCTTCCTGCGTACGCCGGCGCTCCAGCACCGGTGTCAGATCGGCGCCGCCGCCGAACCACGCCCGCGTGGTGACCACGAAGCGGGTATTCATATGCACCGCCGGCACGTTGGGATTGCGCATATGCGCGATCAGCGAAATGCCGGACGCCCAGAAGCGCGGGTCGTCGCTAGCGCCCGGAATTTGCGTGCGAAACTCCGGCGCGAATTCGCCGTGCACCGTCGAGCAATGCACGCCGACCTTCTCGAACAGCCGGCCATGCATCATCGACATCATGCCGCCGCCGCCCGGCTGGCCGGTGTGATCGGTCCGATCCCATGGCGTGCGTACGAAACGCCCCGCCGCGCCTGGATAGAGGGATGCGGGCGCATCGTCCTCGAGCTGCTCGAAGGCCGCACAGATCTGATCGCGCAGGGACTCGAACCAGCTTCGGGCATCGGACTTGTGCTGGTCGATGAGGGAAACGTCCATGCGCGGCTCCTGGTCTTTATGCGTGATCGTAAGTGGAAAACGCCAATTTCCGTCATGGCCGGGCTTGTCCCGGCCATCCACGTCGCCTCCCGTTGGATTTCAGAAAGGACGTGGATGCCCGGCACAAGGCCGGGCATGACGACGTTGGCTGCTGTTGCGCGTCACATTTTTTCAGTACGACTACTTGGGTTGTTGCGGCCCGAAGTAAGTGCAGGATTCCTGACAACTGTCGCGATAGACGCTGACGCGGGTGACAGTCCCGGCATGCTGCACGCGTTCCCAGATGAAGCGCGTGATGTTCTCCAGCGTCGGCGCGCCCAGCGCCTCGATGTTGTTGAGAAACTTGTGGTCGAGCGCTTTACGGATATCGCCGAGCGCGCGCTCCAGCAGCCCGAGATCCGTCACCATGCCGGTGGCGGGATCGGGCGTGCCGCGGATCGCCACCTCGGCGCGGAAGGAGTGGCCATGGATTTCCTGGCTGGCCTCGCCCAGCGTCGTTCCCGGCAGCGCATGCGCAGCCTCGAAGTAGAACGATTTGGTCAACTCCCACATCTGAGAAACTTACTCCTGAACTCATTTTCCAATCCACTGATCGCCATTGGATTGGCGTGCATTTCAGCGACCGGTGTCTGCTCCCTCTCCCCGCTTGCGGGGAGAGGGTTGGGGTGAGGGGCCCTTCAGATCGCGCACGATATGCCGCGGCGCCCCCTCACCCGACCGGTATCGCTGCGCTTCACCGGTCGACCTCTCCTCGCAAGCGGGGAGAGGTGAAATTGCCGCTGTGCCATCACGCATTCCTACCTGATCCCCAGTGTCTTGTGTGTCTGCACGCTCAGCCGCCACTGCGGATGGCGCAGGCAGTAGTCGATGGCCCGGGCGGTGTTCTCAGCGATATCCGGACCGTCCATCGGCTGCAACGAGAAGCGCTCGAAGGCGAGCCCGGCAAAGTCCTCCGGCCGGTTCTGCGCCTGCGGATAAACCAATTTCAATTCGTGACCTTTGCGAATACGCAAATTCGCGGCGGCTTTCGGGCTGACGCAGACCCAGTCGATGCCTTCCGGCGGATCGACGGTGCCGTTGGTCTCGACGGCGATGGCGAAGTCGCGGGCGTGCAGCGCCGCCACCAGCGCGCCGTCGACCTGCAGCAGCGGCTCGCCGCCGGTGAGGACGACGAAACGCTGATCGGCTCCGGCCCACTGGGCGGCGATGGTCTCGGCCAGATCGTCCGCAGTGCCGTAGCGGCCCCCGAGGGTGCCGTCCATGCCGACGAAATCGGTATCGCAGAACGTGCAGACCGCTTCCGCGCGATCCTCCTCGCGGCCGCTCCACAGATTGCATCCGGCAAAGCGGCAGAACACGGCCGCGCGCCCGGCATGGGCGCCTTCGCCTTGCAAAGTGAGGAAAATTTCCTTGACGGCATAGCTCACCGAGGCGGCTCCAGCGTGGTTGCGGTGGTCTGTCGCAGGGCCTCGCCCACGGCCATGGCCGCCGCCATGGCAACGTTGAGCGAGCGCAGGCCCGGGGCGATCGGGATCAGCAGCCGGGCGTCGGCCGCGGCGGCAACGGCATCCGGAACGCCGGCGCTTTCCCGTCCGAAGAGCAGGATATCGGTCGGCGCATAGTGCTGATCAAGATACGACCGGCTGCCCCTGGTGGTAAACAGCAGCAGCCGGGCGCCGGTAGAGGCGCGCCACTCCTCGAATTTCGTCCAGGAGTCGTGCCGGGTGATGCTGACGCGGTCGAGATAATCCATGCCCGACCGGCGGAAGTGGCGGTCCGAAACCGGGAAGCCGGCAGGCTCGATGATGTGGGCGGCCACCCCGAGGCAGGCGCACAGCCGCAGAATCGTTCCGGTGTTCTGCGGAATGTCGGGCTGATAGAGCGCGAGCTGCATGGGAGCGCGGTCCTTTGGGAGCGCTGAAAGCGCTGAAATATTGGCCGGATTGAGCGGTTTTCGTGCATTGCACGCGGCTCAGCCGATAGCGGGCTTGCGCTCCATCGGCAAGGGTGCCAATAGAACGATTCTGGACTGTCAGGTCTGCCCATTCGGGCGGGACGAACGGTCATTCTGCCGCCGCGGGGGTCGCGGTGCCGGCAGTCCGTTCCGGTCAGCTCGGGGGCGGTCCTGGCGGGATGCAGGAGAGAAAGGGTTTGAAACCGTGACGACAGCGTCTTCGGCGGGGCACACACGCCGTGATTTCCTCTACGTAGCCACCGGCTCCGTCGCAGCGGTGGGCGCGGCAGCTTTCGCGTGGCCGCTGATTTCACAAATGAATCCGGATGCTTCGACCATCGCGGCCGGCGCGCCGATTGAGGTTGACCTGTCCCCGATCGCGACCGGTCAGGACATCAAGGTGTTCTGGCGCGGCAAGCCGATCTACATCATGAACCGCACCAAGAAGCAGATCGACGAGGCGAGGGCGGTTCAGATCTCCAGCCTGCCCGATCCCGAGTCCGACCAGGCGCGCGTCAAGGAAGGCCACGACAACTGGCTGGTGGTGATCGGTATCTGTACGCACCTCGGTTGCGTCCCGCTCGCCCACGAAGGCAATTATGACGGCTTCTTCTGCCCCTGCCACGGCTCGCAGTACGACAGCTCCGGCCGTATCCGGCAGGGACCCGCGCCGGCCAACCTGCCTGTGCCTCCCTACAAGTTCGTTTCCGACACCAAGATTCAGATTGGCTGACGGTGGCTTCGGCACTCCGACCCAAGCCTTCTTCACCAGCGCTGCCGCATAATTCCTAGGATCGCATCATGAGCGGACCCTCGACCTACCAGCCACAAAATGGCTTCCTGAAATGGCTGGAACAACGCCTGCCCATCGGCGGCCTCATTCATTCCTCCTTCGTTGCCTACCCGACTCCGCGCAATCTGAACTACTGGTGGACGTTCGGCGGCATCCTCTCGATGATGCTGGCACTGCAGATCGTCACCGGCGTGATCCTGGTGATGCACTACACGCCGCATGTCGATCTCGCCTTCAATTCGGTTGAAGGGATCGTCCGTGATGTGAATTACGGCTGGCTGCTGCGCAACATGCACGCCGCCGGCGCGTCGATGTTCTTCATCGCGGTCTACATCCACATGTTCCGCGGTCTCTATTACGGGTCGTACAAGGCGCCGCGCGAAGTGCTCTGGATCCTCGGCGTCATCATCTATCTTCTGATGATGGCCACCGGTTTCATGGGCTACGTGCTGCCGTGGGGCCAGATGAGCTTCTGGGGCGCCACCGTCATCACCAACCTGTTCTCGGCCATTCCGCTGGTGGGCGAGCCCATCGTCACCTGGCTGTGGGGCGGCTATTCGGTCGGCAATCCGACGCTGAACCGCTTCTTCTCGCTGCACTACCTGCTGCCGTTCGTCATCGCCGGCGTCGTGGTGCTGCACGTCTGGGCGCTGCACGTCGCGGGTCAGAACAATCCCGCCGGCGTCGAGCCGAAGACCGAGAAGGACACCGTGCCCTTCACGCCGTATGCGACCGTCAAGGACGCGTTCGGCATGGTCTGCTTCCTGATCTTCTTCTCCTGGTTCATCTTCTACATGCCGAACTATCTCGGCGATGCGGAGAACTACGTCCAGGCGAATCCGGGCGTGACCCCGGCGCACATCGTGCCCGAATGGTACTACCTGCCGTTCTACGCGATCCTGCGTTCGATCCCGAGCAAGCTCGGCGGCGTGATCGCGATGTTCAGCGCCATCCTGGTCCTGGCCTTCCTGCCGTGGCTGGACAGTGCCAAGACCCGCTCGCTGCGCTATCGCCCGCTGGCCAAGCAGTTCTTCTGGATCTTCGTCGTGGTCTGCCTGCTGCTGGGCTGGCTCGGCGGCAAGCCGGCCGAAGGCATCTACGTCACCGTCGGTCGTATCCTGACCTTCTGCTACTTCGCCTACTTCCTGATCGTGCTGCCGGTCCTCAGCCGTATCGAGACGCCGCGCGCGGTGCCGAACTCGATCGCCGACGACGTGCTGGCGAAGTCGAAAGGCCGCTCGACCGTGGCATCCGCGGTGGTCGCGCTGCTTGCCATCGGTTCGCTGGTGGTTGGCGGCAGCCATGAAGCCAAGGCCGCCGAAAACGCCGAGACCCCGCCGTCGCTGTCGTGGTCGTTCGCCGGTCCGTTCGGCAAGTTCGACCGCGGCGCGCTGCAGCGTGGCTACAAGGTCTACAAGGAAGTCTGCTCCACCTGTCACTCGATGAACCTGGTGCACTTCCGCAACCTTGCCGATCCGGGTGGCCCCGGCTTCACCGCGGCGCAGGCGGCGACTATTGCAGCCGAGTACAAGGTGCAGGACGGGCCGAACGACGCCGGCGAAATGTTCGAGCGTCCGGGCCGGGTCGCCGACAAATTCCCGGCCCCGTTCCCGAACGAGAACGCGGCGCGTGCGTCGAACGGAGGCGCGCTGCCGCCGGACCTGTCGCTGATCGCCAAGGCGCGGTCTTATCCGCGCGGCTTCCCGCAATTCATCTTCGACTTCTTCACCCAGTTCCAGGAGCAGGGCCCGAACTACATCGACGCGCTGCTGCAGGGTTATTCGGAAAATCCGCCGGCCGGCGTGACCATCCCGGAGGGATCGCACTACAACAAGTACTTCCCCGGACACGCCATCAAGATGCCGAAGCCGCTGTCGGACGATCAGGTGACGTATGACGACGGCTCACCGCAGACCGTGGCGCAGTATGCGCGTGACGTGACCACCTTCCTGATGTGGGCGGCCGAACCGCATCTCGAAGCGCGCAAGCGCCTCGGCATGCAGGTGATGATCTTCCTGATCATCTTCGCGGGCCTGCTGTACTTCACCAAGAAGAAGGTGTGGGCCAACGCGCACTGATCGCGACGCTCGAGACAACGAAGAGCCCCCGCATCGCGGGGGCTTTTTTGTTAGGCGATCGAGGATGTCTCCGAACGACGATGATCGCTCGGCAACGGCTTCGCATCCATTGCCTTGTCCCGGCGGAGCGGACACAATGGGTTCACGTCAGGCGCCCGAGACCACGGAGGACATTATGGGAAGCAGCATCACGTTCAAACGACCGGACGGCAAGGAAGCGAAGGGCTATCTGGCCAATGCTGCGCGGGGCAACGCGCCGGGCGTCGTGGTGATTCAGGAATGGTGGGGCCTGTCGGAAAATATCAAGGCACTCACCGATCGCTTCGCGCTGGCCGGCTTCGATGCGCTGGCGCCCGATCTCTACAATGGCGTGGTCGTGCCCTATCACGATACCGAAGCCGCCAACAAGGAAATGGGCTCGCTCGATTTCATCGACGCCACCACGCAGACTGTGCGCGGCGCGGCGCAATATCTGGCGCGCAACGGCGCGAAGGTCGGCCTCACCGGATTCTGCCTCGGCGGCGCGGTGACCATCATCGGCGCGGCGAAGCTGCCGGAGCTGAGCGCTGCGGTGGCGTTCTACGGCATTCCGCCGGAGCAGGCGGCCAAGCCTTCCGATATCCGCGTGCCGCTGCAGGGGCACTTCGCCAATCGCGACGACTGGTGCACGCCGCAGGTGGTGGATGCCTTCGAGCAGGGCCTCAAGGCCGCGGGCAAGACCGCGGAATTCTTCCGCTATGACGCCGACCACGCCTTCGTCAACGAGCAGCGCGCCGCGGTGCACGACCGCGAGGCGGCGGAGCTGGCCTGGGGCCGCGCCACCGATTTCTTCCGGAAGCATCTTGGATGAGCTGCCTCCGAGCGTCACGATCTCGCGCCTGAGTGACCGCCCGGAGTTCTTCGATCAGGTCGCCGACCGGATCTGGCGGGCATGGTGGCAGCCGCACGGCGTGCCGCTTGACTACATCGTCGCGCGGATGAAGGAGGGGCTCGCGTCCGCCGCGGTCCCCAAGGCGTTCGTCGCCCATACCGGCGACACCTTCGCCGGCACCGCATCGGTGATCGCCTCCGACCTCGACGAGCGGCCGCAATACACGCCATGGGTGGCGGCGGTATGGATCGAACCGGCCTTCCGCTCGCGCCGCATCGGCCGGCAGATCATCCAGCACGCGGCCGATCACGCGCTGAGATCCGGCGCGCCGCGCGTTTATCTGACGTCGCGTCCCTCGCGGCGCTCGCTGTATGAGGACATCGGCTGGCGCGTGGTGGAGGAGGGCGTCGGCCCGCTGTCGATGACGGTGTTTGTGCGGGATGCGCCCTGATCAAGCCAAGCCGACGCTGACTGGCCGGCGCACTTCATTCAGAAACACGAAGGCGAAGCCTCCGGGAACGGAAGCTTCGCCTTCTGCATGTGCCTTGGTTGCTGTAATTACCAGCGGTGATGGCGATGGCGGGAGTGCCCCCAGCCGCGATGGCGGCCGATATACCAGCCACGATGCAGGCCGCGATCACCGTGGCGACGGCCGTGGTGGCCATGGAAGCCGCCGTGGCCGTGTCCGTGACCGCCCTTGACCTGGATCAGCGCGGAGTCTGCCGCGAGCGGCGCAGTGGCCGGGGCGGCGGAGGCGATGGTCCCGGTGCTGGCCAGCGCCAGAGCCGCAGCAGCGATCCAGATCATTCGTCTGTTGTTCTTCACAGGGTCAACTCCTTGGATTGGATGGCCGATTGAAGTCATGAGGTGTGCGGGGGCCGGCTGTCAGTGCCGGCTGTCGTCGGGATCACATCAACAATGGTCGCGGCGCTTGGTTCCCGGTGCCGCGCGACGCCGCCCTTGACGCGGGTCCGTTGCCGTGGTGTCTTGCCGCCCATGAGCACCCTGTCCCAGAGCCGTCTGTGGTGGCGCACCTCCTGAAGGTGGCCGGTGCGATTTTCTGTTTCCCAATCGTCAAGGTCGCCTCGCAGTACGGCGGCCTTTGCTCATGATCCGGCATCCCTGTCCTGTGTGGCGCTCCTTCGGCAAGTTTCGTAAGAGGATGCCATGAACCGGACCGTCTTTCTGCTTCCCGCGCAGGCGAGCTATCGCACCGCCGCCGGCCTCGAGGTTTCGCGCACGGTGGCGCACTTCACCGGCGGCGCCGCGCTCGACCGCCTGATCGATCTACTCGACCGCCGCCGTGGCGTGGTGCTCTCCTCCGGCACCACGGTGCCGGGACGTTACGAGAGCTTCGACATGGGCTTCGCCGATCCGCCGCTGGTGCTGGAGACGGTGGGGACGCGGTTCGACATCCGCGCGCTGAACCGGCGTGGCGAGGTCCTGGTCGCGTTTCTCGGCGCGACGCTGCGCGATCCCGCGTTCGCCATCAGCGAGACCTCCGCCACACACCTCGCCGGCACCATCTTTCGCGGCGACGCGCCGGTCGACGAGGACCAGCGCACCCGTCGCGCCAGCGCCATGTCGCTGGTGCGCGCCATCGTTGCGGCGCTGGCCTCGCCGGTCGATCCGCTGCTCGGGCTTTACGGCGCGTTCGCCTATGATCTCGTGTTCCAGATGGAAGACCTCGTGCAGCGGCGCGCGCGCGAGGCCGATCAGCGCGACATCGTGCTGTTCATTCCGGATCGGTTGCTGGCCTATGACCGCGCCACCGGCCGCGGCGTCACGCTGAATTTCGAGTTCGCTTACGACGGCCGATCCACCGACGGCTTGCCCACCGATACCGGCGAAAGCGTCTACACCCGGACGGGCCGCCAAGGCTTCACCGATCACGCTCCCGGCGAATATCAGGCCACCGTGGAAACCGCGCGCGCCGCGTTCGCGCGCGGCGATCTGTTCGAGGCGGTGCCCGGGCAATTGTTCGCCGAGCCGTGCGAACGCACGCCGGCGGAAGTGTTTCAGCGGCTGTGCCGCATCAATCCGTCGCCCTATGGCGGGCTGGTCAATCTCGGCGACGGCGAGTTTCTCGTCTCGGCGTCGCCGGAGATGTTCGTGCGCTCCGACGGCCGCCGCATCGAGACCTGCCCGATCTCCGGCACCATCGCGCGCGGCGCCGATGCCATTGGCGATGCCGAGAAGATCCGCGAGTTGCTGAATTCGCAGAAGGACGAATTCGAACTCAACATGTGCACCGACGTCGATCGCAACGACAAGGCGCGCATCTGCATGCCCGGCACGATCAAGGTGCTGGCGCGGCGGCAGATCGAGACCTACTCGAAACTGTTTCACACCGTCGATCACGTCGAAGGCATTCTGCGCCCCGGCTTCGACGCGCTCGATGCGTTTCTCACTCACGCCTGGGCGGTGACGGTGACCGGCGCGCCGAAGAAATGGGCGATGCAGTTCGTCGAGGACCACGAGCGCTCGTCGCGGCGCTGGTACGCCGGCGCGTTCGGCGTGGTCGGCTTCGACGGCTCGATCAACACCGGCCTCACCATCCGCACCATTCGCATGAAAGACGGTCTCGCCGAAGTGCGCGTCGGCGCCACGTGCCTGTTCGACAGCGATCCGGCGGCGGAAGACCGCGAGTGCCAGACCAAGGCGGCGGCGCTATTCCAGGCGCTGCGCGGCGATCCGCCGAAGCCGCTTTCGAGCGTCGCGCCGGACGCCACCGGCTCCGGCAAGCGCGTGCTCTTGATCGATCACGACGACAGCTTCGTGCACATGCTGGCGGATTATTTCCGGCAGGTCGGCGCCGAAGTCAGCGTCACGCGCTATAAGCACGCTCAGACGAAGCTGAACTGCGGCCAGTATGATTTGCTGGTGCTGTCGCCGGGGCCGGGCCGTCCGGAAGATTTCGGCATCAGGCAGACCATTGATACCGCGCTCGACAAAAAGCTGCCGGTGTTCGGCGTCTGCCTCGGCGTCCAGGCGATCGGCGAATATTTCGGCGGCCAACTCGGACAACTGGCGCAGCCCGCGCACGGGCGGCCGTCGCGGGTCGCGGTGCGCGGCGGCACCTTGATGCATGGCCTGCCGAATGAGATCACCATCGGCCGCTATCATTCGCTCTATGTCAAGCAGGACAGCATGCCGGAGGTGTTGCAGGTGACGGCTTCGACGGACGACGGCGTTCCGATGGCCCTGGAGCACAAGACGCTGCCGGTCGGCGGCGTGCAGTTTCATCCCGAGTCGCTGATGTCGCTCGGCGGCGAGGTGGGCCTGCGCATCGTCGAGAACGCATTCCGGCTGGGGCGGGGTAGCTAGCCTTGACGCCGTCATTGCGAGGAGCGAAGCGACGAAGCAATCCAGGCTTCGTTCCTCACCATCCTGGATTGCTTCGCTTCGCTCGCAATGACGGTGCGGAATGGTTTCGCTGGGAAAGACACCATGGTCCTTGAAGATGATCTGAAAGCCGCTGTCCGCACCATTCCGGATTATCCGAAGCCGGGCATCCTGTTTCGCGATATCACGACGCTGCTCGGCGACGCGCGGGCGTTTCGCCGCGCCGTCGATGAACTGGTGCATCCATGGGCCGGATCGAAAATCGATCAGGTCGCCGGCATCGAGGCCCGCGGATTCATTCTCGGCGGCGCGGTGGCGCATCAGCTCTCGGCGGGCTTCGTACCGATCCGCAAGAAGGGCAAGCTGCCGCATACCACGGTGCGCATCGCCTATTCGCTGGAATATGGCCTCGACGAGATGGAGATGCATGCCGACGCCATCAAGCCGGGCGAGCGCGTGATCCTCGTCGATGACCTGATTGCCACCGGTGGCACCGCGGAAGGCGCGGTGAAGCTGCTGCGGCAGATCGGCGCCGTGGTCTGCGCTGCGTGCTTCATCATCGATCTGCCGGACCTTGGCGGCGCCGATAAGCTGCGCGCCATGGACGTGCCGGTGCGCACGCTGATGGCGTTCGACGGCCATTGAGCAGCAGGTTTCATCGCGACGGACTGAGTGTCCGATATTGTTGCGTCATGGCCGGAAAAAGCGCCATGACGAGGTTGAAAGTTCCTTCAGCCGCCCTGCAGTAGCAGCCGCAATTCGATCTCACGGAAGTTGAAATAAGCGTCGCGAATCCACTGGTGCAGTTCGCTCGAGGAATCTTTCTGTCCGCGCAGAAATTCCGTAAACGAGAACGAGGTGCGATCGATATAGGTGGTGAGGAAGGCCGGCAGCGCCGGGAGACGCAACATCCGGCCGCCGTATTGCGCCGGCATCTCGCCGCGCAGCACGTGTTCGTTGTCGACCGTGATGAGCGCATGCGCCGGCACAGCGGCTTGCAGCATCGCGTAGCTGCGCGCCGACACGCGGTCGCTGTCGGCGACGAACAGCACGACCGGCGCGATGCCGCGCCGCATCGCTTCCTTGAAGAAGCCGATCTGGCCGATCATCGTGAAGAATTCGTCGAAGGCATGAAAGCCGAGATCGATCACCTTGGCGGTGCCATCGTTGAGGATCAGGCGATCCATCAGCGCCATCTTGCCGAAGGTGTCGTCGATTTCCGCGGTTTCCGTTGTGCGCGGCAGGAAATCGAGCAGCGTCGGTTCCTTCAGGTTGACATCGAAACCGATCACGCCGCCGCGCTGCAACAGCAAAAACTCGCACAGCAGCCGCGCGATCAGCGTTTTGCCGACCAAGGGCCGGGGCGAGCAGACGATGTAGACGGGCGTGCGGCGCATGGCGCGAGATTGCAACGAACGAGCTGGGTTCCGGACCGGACGGACGTCGTGCGCCGTCAGCGCCGGGCATAGCCGTTCGAAGAACGGCGTCGCTTCGCTCGCCTATGCCCGGCGATCCACCATTCTTTGAAAGGAGATGGATGCGCGGGTCAAGCCCGGGCATGGCGCGAAACCTCGTGGCCATGCCACAACACGCTGGGCCGGTGCCGCCGCTCCAGCGGTGTTTCTTGCGTACGGGACCGGCTATTTTTCGCCGGCCGATTTGGCAGCCGGCTTGTCGCCCGAAGCCGCCTTGTCCTTATCCTTGTCTTTGTCCTTTTCCTTGCCGACGATGTCCGTCAGCTTGATGCGGTCGAACTCGCTCCAGACATTGGCGAGCCAGTGGCGGACATAACCGCGCAGCACGAAGGAGTAGTTGGCGTTCTCATCCTTCGGTCCCTTGTTGGCGACGAATTTGAGAAACGGCACGGAGGAGACTTCGACCTGCTCGAACGCCATTTCGTTGAGCTTGGGAATCGTGATCTCGGTCGCGTCCTTGATGCGATGGAAATAGGAGTTGTAGGTCGCCTGATCCCACTCGAAGAAGCTGGTGTTGTTGATGAAGTTCTTCACCAGAAAATACTTCGCGCCGTCCATGTAGTTCGCGGTTTCGGCGATCTCGTCTAGCGAGGCGATGGACGGGCCGAGAATGTGGAACACGGCGAAGGTGATCTGGCCGGACTTGGCGGCATCGAGGAAGCCGATATCGCGCAGCGAAGCCAGCGCCGGCGACAGCAGGCCGGCGCGAACGTCGATCACGGTCACCGACGGCGCGACGGTGTTGAGCGTATCGAAGATCTTCATCTGATCGGCGGTCGCCGTCATGTCGACGATCTCGGTGATGTCGGGATGGAAACGCTTCAGCGTGCCGCGCGGGGATTCCGTGTCGAACGCCCGGGTTGGAACATTGTTGGCGCTGAAATAATCGAGCACCGTGCGCGACACGGTGGTCTTGCCGACGCCGCCCTTATCCGCACCCACGACAATCACTGCTGGTTTCGCCATGACGTTCCTTTATGCGCTGTTTTTGAAGCGAGCATGAAGGCTCATGCCCGTGTCCCCATTGCGGGCGGACCCGATCGGGCTGCCGCAGTCCCAGATTGCGCTGACTTTGGTCGCGAAGATGGCAGAAACGAGGGAGATTTCAATCACCGCGGCCGCCGATAACGTTAATCCCGCCAAAGTCGGTTAACAATCGCGGCGAGCACGATCAATGCCGGCCCCAGGGCCCGGGAATTGGTCCCGGGATCGGCCCGGGAAGCGCCCCCGGCAAAGATCCCGGCACAGGCTGCTGCCCGTTGATAGTGGGTGGAGGAGGCGGCGCGGGGTCGTCGCTCCATGGCCCATGCACGGGCGGCTCCGATTCCTCTGTCGCGGCTTCAGCCTGCGGCAACGACAGCGGGCCGGGATCGTGGCCGCCGGCGAATTTCACCAGCGCCTTGACGCGCTCGTCCACCGAAGGATGCGTCGCGAACAGGTCGGCGAAGCCTTCGCGCGGATTGTCGACGCACATTTCCATCACCGCCGAGGTCGCACCGGGCAATTCGCCGCGGTTCTCGATCTTGCGCAGCGCTGAAATCATCGCGTCGGGGTTCTTGGTCAGTTCGACCGAGCCGGCATCGGCCAGAAACTCGCGCGAACGCGACAGCGCGAACCGCACCACCTGCGACAGTATCCAGGCCAGCGCGATCAGCGCCACGGCGATCAGCACCGCGAGGATCGCGCCGCCACCGCCGCCCTTGCGGTCGCCATCCGATGACGAGCGGCCGCTGCTGATGCGAAAGTTGCCGTTGAAAAAGATGCGGAAGAACAGTTCGCCGAAGAAGCCGATGACGCCGGCGATGATCACCGCGACCACCATCAACTGCACATCGCCATTGCGGATGTGAGTCAGTTCGTGACCCAGCACCGCTTCGATCTCGGCATCGTCGAGATTGTTCAATAATCCGCTGGTGACGGTGACGGCATACTGGCGCGAATTCAGGCCGGTGGCGAAGGCATTGAGCGCCGGGTTCTCCATCACCTTCAGCTTCGGCATCGGAATGCCGCGCGAGATGCAGAGGTTCTCGAGCTGATTATACAGCCGTGGTTGCTCGGTGCGGGTGACCTCGCGTCCGCCGGTAACGAGATCGATGATCTTCTGGTGAAAGAAATAGGCGACGACAATCCAAATGGCGGTGGCGATCGTCGCCACCGGCACGGCACCGATCATGTCGCGCCAGGCGGCGTTGAGATAGTAGCCGACGGCGCGGCCGTCGTGGAGCAGCACTTCCGCCAGCAGCGCGCCGGCGAACACCATGACATAGACGAGGAAAAACAGTCCCGCGAGCAGCAGCATCGAACGTGTCTTGTTCGAGGCGATGTGCGTATAGAGACCGTAGGCTGCCATCATATGCGCCTGTCTAGATTTTGCCCTGTGCCGAGTTCGTCGTTCCTCCCCCTTTGCGCGGAGCGTTAGGGTGGGGAGGAGTCAGTGCCGGTCATCGTAAGGCATGCCCCTCTCTCCACCTCTCCCGCACAAGGGCGGAGAGAGCCGGCGGTGCGCATGTCGATGACCATGCGAAACATCAGAACTTCACCGAGGGCACCTGCTCCATCTGGGTGCGGGTCTCGCCGAGATCGAAGAAGTCCTTCTTGAGGAAGCCGAGCGCGCCGGCGAACAGCGCGGCAGGAAGCTGCTGGATGCCGGTGTTGTATTCCTGGACCGCGTTGTTGAAGAAACGGCGGGCGGCGGCGATCTTGTTCTCGATGTCGGACAGTTCGCTCTGCAATTGCTGGAAGTTGGCGTTGGCCTTGAGGTCGGGATAGGCTTCCGACAGCGCGATCAGCCGGCCGAGCGCGCCGCTGAGCTGATTTTCCGCGGCCGATACCTGCGCCGGTCCCTGCGCCGCCATCGCCGCATTGCGGGCCTTGATGACGTCGTCGAGGGTGCCGCGCTCGTGCTGCGCATAGCCCTTCACCGTCTCCACCAGATTGGGGATCAGATCGTGCCGCTGCTTCAGTTGCACGTCGATGTCGGCGAAGGCCTGATTGACGCGCTGGCTCAGCGCGACCAGCCGGTTGTAGGCGGCAAAGGCGATGAAGGCGAGGACGACGATGACGCCAAGAACGATCCAGCCGGTCGACATGGGAAGGGCTCCTGATGGGACGAAGAATACCCTCACCGTAGACGATATCGGTCGGCAACGGCAGAGGCCGCATCTTGGTCTTTCGAACCCTTAGAAACGTTCAAATTGTCCGCGGGATTTTTGTGTGTGAAGCAGGGCGAGGGGCCAGGCGGAATTGCATTGCGATGATCGCGGACAAACAGCCATTTGATCCTGCGCCGGCCGATGCGGTCGATCCGGTGACCGCAACGCCAAGGCTGATGCGCGCGGTTTACCTGACGCTCGGCATCGGCTTCGTCGTGCTCGGCTTCATCGGCGCCTTTCTGCCGGTGTTGCCGACGACGCCATTCCTCATTCTTGCCGCGGCCTGCTTCGCGCGGTCCTCGCCGCGGCTGGAGAACTGGCTGCTGCAGCATCCGCGTTTCGGGCCGCTGCTGCGTAACTGGCGCGAGCGCGGCGCGATCCCCGTGAAGGCCAAGATGATGGCGCTTGGCGGGATGGCGATCGGCTTCGCGCTGTTCTGGTTCGGCGGTCATCCCGGGCCTTGGCTGACCGCGGCGGTGGCGCTGCTGATGCTGACCGGGCTGGTCTACGTTTTCACGCGGCCGTCGTAGCGCCGATGTACTCACATCTCGGCCGGCGGGACGGTGTCGCCCCAGCCGAGGCGGCGCAGGCGCGCGTAAGCGGCCTTGTCGCGCTTGGGAAATGACGTAACAGCAGCATGGCCGTCCGGCTGGCAGAGCTTGAGGCACATCTCCGCCTTGGTGACCAGCGGCGGCGCCAGCACGCGCGCAAGGCGCGGCGCGACAGGCTCGCGGCCCAGTACCACATAGCTGAATTTTTCGTCCTCGAACGGCAGCTCCGCGCCCTTGATCTGCTTGTGCATCTTCGAGCGCGGCAGCCGCTGCGCGAAATGGCACCAGTCCGTCGTGCCGTTTTGTCTTGCTGCGGTCTCCTGAGGCGAAGCGGTCGTCGCCTCGTTCGGAAACGCTGCGAGCGGGCAGGCGGCATCGTGCGGGCAGGGCGCAATGACATGCGCGCCTTGCGCGATCAGACGCGCGCGCAAGGCGATGATGCGGGCATAGCCCGCTGGGGTGCCGGGCTCGACCACCAGCAGCGTGTCCTGCGTCTTGCGCCAGAGCGCGTCGGCGAAGGCGGCGCGCTCCCCCTCATCAAGTTCGCCGATGACGTAGCTGGCGATCACGAGATCGGCCGGCGCCATCGTCGCGATGGAGGAGCGCGCGTCGGCCTGCTGGTACTCGAGCCGTATACCTGATGCATATTCGGCGGCCAGCGTCAGCGCCAGCCGCCGCAGCGCCGGATTGGCGTCGAGCAGCGTCAGGCGTTGCAGCGAAGGCCAGGCGGCGCGGGTCGCCCATGTCGCCGTGCCGGGGCCCGCGCCGACATCGAGCAGCGTGTCGGGCCGGAAATCCGCGCGGGCCGCCGAGAGCGCATTGAGGCAGGCGACAACCGCCGCATAGGTCGCCGGCATCCGCGCCACCGCATAGGCGAGGGCGTCGTCATCGTCGCGGATCGCGCCCGAATTGCCGCCGCCGCGATAGGTCTGCGAAATCGCCGCCGCCCGCGCGGCCACCCCGCTCCGCGGCAGACCATGCGCACGCTGTTCGAGCACCGAGCGCAACGACGCGGGAAGGTCAGGGGAGATCATTCCGGGACCGATCCCATCTGCGATACGAAGATCATCATGCCCGGACCTTGATCCGGGCCTCGTCTTCCTTTCAGGCGCGGTAGCAACGAGTCAAGACGTGGATGGCCGGGACAACCCCGGCCATGACGTAAAAGGCGATTTGAGTGCTTGAACCTATGGGAGGTCCAGCATTACGCCACGTTCTGATCGAGGATCTGCACCGCGGCATCGAGATCGACCGACATCAGTTGCGAGACGCCGCGCTCTGCCATGGTGACGCCGAACAGACGGTTCATCCGCGCCATCGTGATCGGATTGTGCGTGATGATGATGAAACGGGTCTCGGTCGAGTTGGTCATTTCGTTCAGCAGATTGCAGAACCGTTCGACGTTATGGTCGTCGAGCGGCGCGTCGACTTCGTCCAGCACGCAGATCGGTGACGGATTGGTGAGGAACACCGCGAAGATCAACGCCATCGCGGTCAGCGCCTGCTCGCCGCCCGAGAGCAGCGACAGCGACTGCGGCTTCTTGCCTGGCGGCTTGGCGATGATCTCCAGCCCGGCTTCGAGCGGATCGTCGCTCTCGATCAGGTGCAGCGCGGCTTCGCCACCGCCGAACAGCTCTGTGAACAGTCGCTTGAAGTGTTCGTTGACGGTCTGGAACGACGTCAGCAGGCGTTCGCGCGCCTCGCGGTTGAGGCTCTGGATGCCGGTGCGCAGCTTCTTGATGGCTTCCACCAGATCGTCGCGCTCGGTGGCGAGCCCGCCATGCTGGGCTTCGACCTCGCGCAGCTCCTCCTCGGCGCGAAGATTGACCGCGCCAAGCCGCTCGCGGTCGCGGCGCAGCTTCTCCAATTCAGCCTCGGTCTCGTCGAGCGGCGGCAGGGTGTCGTCCGGCTTGATTTCGGCGATGGCGGCGAGGCCGTTCGGTTCGATCTCGAGAATGTCGTGAATCTCGCGCTCGATATCTTCGAGACGGCGCCGCGTGGCTTCCATCCGCTCCTCGGCGCGGGCGGTGGCCTCGCGCGCCGCGGACAACGCTTCCAGGGTCAGCTTGGCGACGCGATCGGTTTCCGCCATTGCGGCCTCGGCTTCAGCCAGCGCGTCGGCGGCGGCACGACGCTCGGCCTCGGCATGCTCCACCTCGGTGATGAGGGCGTCGCGCTTCTCGGCGAACAGTGCCGGCGCGTCCTCGAGCTCGGCGCGCTCGGCCTTCACCTCGGCCAGCCGAGCCTCGATGGTGGCGATCTGCGAGGCGGCGCCCTGCTTGCGGGCTTGCCACTGCTCGCGCTCGGCAATGATCGCTTGCAGGCGGCGGTCGGCGAGTTCAGCCTCACGGGCCAGCGCCTGCGCCTCGGCGCGCACCTGCGCAGCCATCCGGCGATGCCCCTCAATCTCACCGCGCACGGCGGCGAGCTGCGCCTCGGCGTCGTGGCTCGGCGGCAGCTCCGCCAGCGCCTCCAGGGCGCTGACATGCGCCGCCTCGACCTCGGCCCGATCGGCGGCGAGGCGGGTCTGCGCCTCGATCAGCGCCGATTTACGCGCGGCGTGGCGGTTGATCTCGCGCTCCGCGGCGGCATGGCGCTCGCGCGCGGCATCGACCTCGCGGCGGGCAGCGCGCAGGGCTTCGCGGCTCGCAGCTTCGGCCGCGGCGGCGGATTTGAGTTCGGCGTCGGCGCTTTCCAGTGCGGCGCGCTTGAGGGCCGCGTCCTCGCGGGCCTGCTCCAGTTCGGTTTCGATATCGACCAGACGGGCGCGCTCGGCGAGGCGGCGCGCGGCGCCGGTCGGCGCGTGCGCGGCGGTGATGAAGCCGTCCCAGCGCCAGACATCGCCTTCCAGCGACACCAGCCGCTGGCCGGTCTTGAGCTGCGACACCAGCTCCGCGCCGCGCTCCCTGGCAACGACGCCGATCTGCTTGAGGCGGCGCGCCAGTTCCGGAGGCGCCTGGACATGGGCGGACAGCGACTCGACCCCTTCCGGGAGTGCCGGATCGCCTTCAAGGACGCCGGTGTCGGTCCAGCGCATCGGCGCCGAGGGATCGACCGGGGCGTCGAGATCGTCGCCGAGCACGGCGCCGATGGCCTTCTCGTAGCCCTTGGTGACGGTGATGCCGTCGATGATCGGCGGCCAGAGGTTCTTGGTCTCGCCGTTGAGGATTTTCGAGAGCGTGCGCGCCTCGGTTTCCAACCGCTGCACCCGCTTGTCGGCCTCGGTGAGCGGCGCGCGGCTCGCTTCCAGTGCCTGCCGTGCGACGACATGCGTCGTCTCGGCGGTCTGCACCGTGAACTCGGCCTGGCCGAGCATGTCCTGCGCGGCCTCGACGGCGCCGGCGAGGGCGTCGAGATCACCGAAACCGCTGGTCTGCGCCGCGATCTGCTCGACATCGGCATTGACGGTGGCGATCTCATGATCGAGCCGCGCCAGCCTGTCGCGATGGGTGCGCACGTTGGCTTCGAGCTGATTGCGCCGCGCGGTGAGATCGGCCAGCGCCGTGGTCAGTTCGGTGAAGGTGCGCTCGGCGGCGGCCAGCGTCGCCTCGGCTTCGGAGACGCGCTCGTCGACGCCGCTGCGCAGTTCGACGCGGGCCTTGATCTCTTCCTTCAGCTCGGCGTCCTCGGTTTCGAGGCGCGCCAGTGCCGCGTCGGCATCGAGGTTCTGCTGCTGCTCGCGCTCGATATCGGCGGCGAACTGGGTGAGACGCCGGTCGAGTTCGACAGCGCGCTCCTTGGCGCGCTGCTCCTCGCGGTCCAGCATCTCGCGGGCGTTGTTGAGGCGCTGCAGGCCGGCGGCGGCGCGCGCTTCGGCCTCGCGCAGGGCAGGCAATTCGGAGGCGCGGATCGCCTGGATGCGCGCGGCTTCAGCCTGCTGCTGGGTGCGCTCAGCCATCTCCCGAACGCTGAGATCGTGAGTCTGCGCGGCGTCATTGACGTCGGCATGGGCCTGCAGCCAGCGCAGGTGGAACAGCGTCGCTTCTGCCTTGCGCACTTTGGCGGCGACTTCGCGATAGCGGATCGCCTGCCGTGCCTGCTTCTTCAGGCCTTCCATCTGGCTGGAGAGCTGGCCGATCACGTCCTCGACGCGGGTGAGATTGGTTTCGGCCGCCTTCAGCCGCAGTTCGGCTTCATGACGGCGCGCATGCAGACCGGCGACACCGGCGGCGTCTTCCAGCACGCGCCGTCGCTGTTCCGGCTTGGCCTGGATGATTTCGCCGATCTTGCCCTGGTGCACCAGCGCCGGCGAGCGGGCGCCGGTCGCCGCGTCGGCGAACAGGATCTGGACGTCGCGGGCACGCACGTCGCTGCCATTGATGCGATAGACCGAGCCGGCGTCGCGCTCGATGCGGCGCGACACTTCCAGCGTCTCCTGATCGTTGAACGCGGCGGGCGCGGTGCGATCGGTATTGTCGATCGTCATCACCACTTCGGCATGGTTGCGCGCCGGACGGCCGTTGGTGCCGGCGAAGATCACCGCTTCCATGTCCGTGGCGCGCAGCGACTTGTAGGACGTCTCGCCCATCGCCCAGCGCAGCGCTTCGACCAGATTGGACTTGCCGCACCCGTTCGGCCCGACGACGCCGGTGAGGCCCGGCTCGATCAGGAAGTCGGTGGGTTCGACAAAGGATTTGAATCCGTGCAGGCGAAGGCGCGTAAGTTTCATGAAGTGCATGCCCTATTGGCAAGACGCGAATCAGCCCGTCACCACCATACCATATATAGTGGTATGGATGGCGCCTGAGTCGCGCATCTCGCGAAATTGGACAATGGCGACCCGTTGCCGGCAGGGCAACCGCGCAAACCGGCTTTTCCAATAGCTTTTACGGGACTTAAGGGGAACATCCCGTTTTTTGAATGCGGGAACGGAAGCATTCCTGCAGGTTTTGCCGAACGATAAAGCGAAGCTGTTCCGCGTCATGGCCGGGCGTACGTTCGAAGAACGGCGTCATTTCGCTCGCCTATGTCCCGGGCATCTACGTCTTTGGACTTGCGGCGTTTTTAAGACGTGGATGCCCGGGACAAGGCTGTTCGGGTGGCGGACCGGTCACCCAGGCTTACAAGTCGCTCAAGTCTTGAGGATGGCCTTGATGCGCTTGTCGAATTCCTCGAACGAGGTCTCGCCCTTGATCATCTCGCCGTTGAGGAAGAACGTCGGCGTCGAATTCACGCCGAGCTTCTCATTGGCGAATTTCTGGTCGGCCGCGATCTTGTCGAGCAGCGCCTGATCCTTGAGGCACTTGTCGACGTCCGCTTCGCTGAGGCCGGCCTGCTTGCCGATCAAGGCCAGTTGCTCGCTGGTCTTGCCCATCACCCAGGTCTCCTGCTGCTTGAACAGGGTGTGGATGGCGGCGAAGTATTTTTGCGAATCGTCCTTGGCGATGCAGCGCGCCAGCATCGAGCCTGCCGCCGCCTTGATGTCGAGCGGGAATTCACGGAACACGAAGCGGATCTTGCCGGTGTCGATATAGGCTTCCTTGAGCTTCGGAAACACCTGCTCGGTGAACGCGGCGCAATGCGGGCAGGTCATCGAGGCGTATTCGACGATGGTGACGGCCGCATCCTTCGGTCCCAGCGCCATGTCCGGCAGCGACGGCGGCTTGGCGACATCGGCCGCGAGCTGGCTTTGCGCCATCGCCTCATTGATGAAGCGCCAGGGCGACAGGCCGGCGACAGCCGCAAGGCCAGTCAGCGACAGGGCAGTGTTGAAAGCGCGGCGCGTGATCATCGAGGATATGCTCCATCATCGGCGTCGACGACGCCCGTATCGAGGTGTCTGGCTAGCTTGAAACCGTGATTGTGGCAATGGCGCGCCGATCGCGTGACGGCGGGTGATCATGCGAGCATCGTCAATTTCGCTTGATCGCGGCGCCAAGGCGCGCCAGCGCCTCGCGCAGACCATCGTCCTTGATGCGGGTCAGCGCTTCAGCTTCGCGGGCCACCGCAGCGGCGTCGGGCACCGGTCGTCGCGTCGAGGCCGACGGCTGGGTGAGCGGCGCCTGGCGCAGGGCCAGCTTGCCGATCGCGTTCCAGCCGAAGAAACGATTGACCCGTTGCAGGATCACATCGGACATGTGCTGGATTTCCAGTGCCATCGGGCCCTCGACCCGCAACACAAGCGTTGCCGCTGCCTGTGGCTGGCCTTCCACCGGGCGTGGCCACTGGATTTTCAGCGGCTCGGTGTGGGCGGCGATGTCCGCCCCGGCGATCTCAGCCCACCGCGTCACCAGTTCGCGGGCGGCGAAACCCTGCTTGGCGAACACGTCGGAAAACACCCCACCCAGCAGTGTGGACAGCGGTTTCGCGGTAATCGGGCCGGGCTTGGACATGGGGATGCGCTTTGCGTAGATACGCCGATGACTTTAGCAGGCTCGGTAATCAGACGGAAGAAAGCAGACGCGTCGGACCGCCCCCCCCGGCTGCTGGCGTGGTATGATCGTCATCGCCGCCGCCTGCCGTGGCGGGCGCTGCCGGGCGAGGCTGTCGATCCTTATCGCGTCTGGCTCTCGGAGATCATGCTGCAGCAGACCACCGTGAAGGCGGTCGGACCCTATTTCGAAAAATTCATCGCGCGCTGGCCGAGCGTGGAGGCGATGGCGCGGGCCTCGCTCGACGACGTGCTGCGCATGTGGGCCGGGCTCGGCTATTACTCGCGGGCACGCAACCTCCACGCCTGCGCGGTCGCGGTGGCGCGCGATCACGGCGGCGTCTTCCCCGATACGGAGCCCGGTTTGCGCGCGCTGCCCGGCATCGGCCCTTATACGGCGGCGGCGATCGCTGCCATCGCGTTCGACCGTTCGACGATGCCGGTGGACGGCAATATCGAACGCGTGGTGTCGCGGCTCTACGCGGTGGAAGAGCCATTGCCGCAGGCCAAGCCGCGGATTCAGCAATTGGCCACGACTTTGCTCGGTCCGTCGCGCGCCGGCGACAGCGCGCAGGCGCTGATGGATTTGGGCGCCACCATTTGTACACCGAAGAAGCCGGCCTGTTCGCTGTGCCCGCTCAACGACGACTGCGCGGCGCAGGCGCGCGGCGATCAGGAGACGTTTCCGCGCAAGGCGCCGAAGAAGAGCGGCGCGCAGCGCCGCGGTGCGGCTTTCGTGGTCACGCGCGGCGATGCGCTGCTGGTGCGCACGCGGGCGGCAAAGGGATTGCTCGGCGGCATGACCGAAGTGCCGAATTCGGAATGGCTGGCCGGGCAGGACGACGATGCGGCGCTGGTGCAGGCGCCGGCGATCAAAGGCGTGACGCGGTGGCATCGCAAGGCCGGCGTCGTCACCCACGTCTTCACGCATTTCCCGCTGCAACTCGTCGTCTATACGGCGAAAGTGCCGGCGGGCACGCGCCCTCCGCCCGGGATGCGTTGGGTGCCGCTGGCGACGTTGCACAGTGAAGCCTTGCCCAATCTCATGCGCAAGGTGATCGCGCATGGGCTGGGCGAGTGAGTTCTCCTTCTTCCCGCACAATCGGGGAGAGGTAAGAACAGTTACCCTGCGCGAGAGGCCGATGGCTGCATTCGCGGCACGATCGGCGGTTTGGCGTTGAGCGCCTCGACCTGGAATCCGGCGACACGCTTGTAGTTGGCGGCGATGTCTTCCAGCTCCTGCTGCGACAGCACGTCGGTGACGACATTGAAGCCGTTCGGCGCGCGCTCCTCGACGAGTTGCATCACCTGCTCGGGGCCATTGCGACGGTTGAGCTTGACCAGCTCGGTGGTGGCGGGCCGACGCTCGGCCTCGTAGGCTTCCAGCGCCGCCGGCACTTGCCCCAGGGCCTGGATCTCACGCGTCAGTACCCGCGCATCCAGGATCGCTTGCGAGGCGCCGTTGGAGCCGATGGGATACATCGGATGGGCGGCGTCACCGAGCAGCGTGACGCGGCCGAAAGTCCAGCGATCCAACGGATCGCGGTCCACCAGCGGATATTCATAGGCATGCGGGCAATTCTTGATCAGCGCCGGCACGTCGAGCCAGTCGAAGGCCCAATCCTCGAACCAGGGCAGGAATTCGTCCCGCTTGGCGGTGCGATTATAGTCCTCGCGGCGCCATTGATAGGTCGGTGGCATGTGCCGCTCGGCGACCCAGTTAATCAGATGCTTGCCGCTGGCGTTCGGCGCTTTCGAAATCGGGTAGCAGACGAACTTCAGAATCTCGTGACCGGCCATGATCATGGTGCGTCCGGAGAGAAATGGGTCGGCCTCGGTGATGCCGCGCCACAGAATGCGGCCGTTCCACAACGGCGGCCCCTCGTCCGGATAGAGCTTTTCGCGGATCGCCGAATGAATGCCGTCGGCAGCGATCAGTAGCGCGCCCTGATATTTGCCGGCAGGCTGACCGGTGACTCTGTCGATGAAGGAAGCTTCGACGCCGTCCGCCGTCTCGGTCCAATCAGTGAGGTGATGGCTGGTCAGGATATTGTCGGCGCCGATCCGCTCGATGGCGGCATCGAGCAGCAGTTGCTGCAACTGGCCGCGATGCACCGAGAATTGCGGCCAGTTGTAGCCGGCCGCGCGGCCGCGGGGTTCGCTCCAGATCGGTTTGCCGCGCTTGGAGAAATAGGCCAGTTCCGCGGTGGCGACGCTGATGGCATCGAGCCGGTCCAACAGCCCGAGTTCGATCAATTCGCGCACCGCATGCGGCAATACGTTGATGCCGACGCCGAGCGGCTTGAGCGCGCTGACGCTTTCGAAGACGCGGCACGGGACGCCAATCTGATGCAGGCTGAGCGCCAGCGTCAGCCCTCCGATGCCGCCGCCGGCAATAAGAACGGTCATGTCATCCTCCGGATCATGCCCTGCGTCTTCGCATGGCGCCGCGGGCTGGGCAACCGGAAAGGCTTGTGGCACAAGGCGAGGCGGCGTACCAAGTCATTCGCGGCCGCGTTGCGGCCTCATCTGAGGACTCCGGACGCTGATCATGTTCAAGCTCTATTATACGCCAGGCACCTGCGCGCTGGCCTCGCACATCGCTCTGGAGGATGCCGGCGCCTCTTACGAGCCCATCCGAATCGACTTCAAGACCAACCAGCAGAACAGCCCCGAATATCTCGCGATCAATCCCAAGGGGCGGGTGCCCTCGCTTATCACCGACCGTGGCGTGCTGACCGAAACGCCGGCGATGCTGGCCTTCATCGCGCAAAGCTTCCCCGCCGCGCAACTCGCACCGCTCGACGATCCGTTCGCGTTCGCGCAAGTGCAGGCGTTCAACAGCTATCTTTGTTCGACAGTACATATCGCGCACGCGCACCGCATGCGCGGCTATCGCTGGGCGAGCGAGGCATCCTCGTTTGCCGACATGCAGCGCATGGTGCCGAAGACGATGAGCGCCTGCTATGCGATGATCGAGGAGAAAATGCTGCGCGGCCCCTGGGTGATGGGCGAGCAATACACGATTTGCGATCCGTATCTGTTCACGCTGGTGCAGTGGATGGAGGGCGACAGCGTCGATCGCGCAGACTTTCCGCGGATCGGCGACCATTTCGCGCGGATGATGGAGCGCGCGAGCGTGCGCCGGGCCCTCGCCATCGAGACGGGACGCTGACGGGCGCCTGATGTCCGAGTTTCATTCCTGGCCGAGCCGCCGCGCGGTTCTTGCCGGCACAGCTTCCGTCGCGCTCATGCCGCATCGTGCATGGGCCCCCCCGGCAAGCGAAATTCGCATCGGCAACACCAACGCCTATAGCGACCCGGCGAGCGCCTCCAGTGTGCTCGGCAAGCTGCCGGCGGCGTATTTCCGCAAGGTCAACGAGCGCGGCGGCATCAACGGCCGCAAGATCGTCTATTTCGGCTATGGCGACGCCTGCAGTCCGCCAAAGACGGTCAGTGATCGACGTTTTGCCGTCTTGACGGGACATCGGGTGATTGATCGTCAGCGATGCGCCTGCACACGGCGTCAAGTCGGGGTCATTGATCGAGGACGGCGAGGATATCGCGCTCAGATGCGCTGGCGCGGCGACAATCCTCGCCACAGATAGTCGCGCCTCAGACGTGGTGGCGCCTGATCGGCCGATGCTGCGATTTTCAAGCCGGTCGCAACCAGGAGTGCGTCGCGCAGCCGGCGATCCTCAATGGAATTGAAATGGCGGGTCAATACGATCCGTCGATCACCCTTGTCCGTGACGATGGCAGAACAAATCTCCACACTCGTGCGCATGAAGTAGGAGAATGACAAATTGAGAATGCCGGAGATTGGCCGGTCGAGCTCGCGCGCCGCTTCGAGAATTCGCATGTGGTCGGTATCGTCTCGGGTCACAGCGAACTGCAGAATTGCGAGCAGCCAATGCCGGATTCTCGCTGACCGGCGCTCATCCTCTCCAAGCTGTCCCGCCATGTGCGATGCGTCCCGCGCGAATTCGGTCGAGATTCCAACCGATCAGTGACCGGGCAGCGTGCTCATGCTCGTAGAGGAAATCGAGCTGGAAGATCGCGTAGCGGTATAGGAGCGACATAAGGATTCGGCGCGACGGCGCATCCCGCATGATCCTCGCCTCAATAGAAATTATCGCAACACAGCGTATCGCCGTTCGTGACGGAGAGGAGCAGGACGATGGAGTCGCTGTCGAGGGACGCCATCTGCCATGCTTCAACGAATGCGATCAGCATCGCAATCCCGATATCCGCGTGACATCCGTCCGCCGTTTGATCGAACTCGCACGGCAGGGCGCGACATCTCGACAGGGCGCAGTGCCACAGGCCGTCGTCGAATGCGAGTTGTCGAAGTTTCCATTGAGGAAGCGTGAGCGCAATCAATGCGAGCACGGCATCGACGTCGCTGCCGGCCTCGATGAGATGCTCTATCCGTTTGATCTCCTTTATGCCTGCAAGCCCCGAAATTCGGATGCTGGCGAGGCCGGTGAACCGAATGAGCAATCCGGCTGTCAGCGTTGGTGCCTGGTGAAGTTCGGATATGACGTGATCCAGTTCATGCGCGCTCACTCGTTGCGGTAACATGATGGCCTCCCAAGGATAGAAGCGATCCGATCGATCGTCCCTCCCAAGATGAGTCGGACGTCATAAAGAAGCGAGAGGATGGAAGCCGCAATGATATTGAACTTTCATAGGAATATTGTGCACGCGGCATAGGCGTCGAGGCAGCCGAAGACGGCGATCGCGTCAGACCGCTCCACAGCTTCGGCCTTTATAAAATTCCTATACCGCCGCGGCACTGTTCCTCTCGAATTCCTACGCCTGGCGGGGATAGCTGTTGAATGGTTCGAAGCGAGCTGCCGTCATCCGGCGGCGGTTCGCCACCATGCAGCGGGAGCGGCTGAAATGTTGGACGTCATCATGCTCGCGATCGGCCTCGGATTTTTCGTGGTGGCCTTCGGCTACACCTATGTCTGTGATCATCTTTAGGGGGTGGAGATGACCTTCGATTACATGCTGGCTGCGGTCGTATTCGCTGCTGTGCTCATCTACCTGACCGTTGCGCTCCTCAAGCCCGAACGGTTCTGAGAGAATTGTCATGACCATCAACGGCTGGGTTCAGATTCTCATCTTCTGCGCGATCATCATCGCACTGGTCGCGCCGCTCGGCGCCTATATGACGCACGTCTTCAATGGCGAGCGGACCTTTCTATCACCGCTGCTGCGGCCGGTGGAAACTGGACTCTATCGTGTCGCAGGAATCGACGAAGCCCGGGAGCAGCATTGGCTGACTTACACGGTTGCGATGCTGCTGTTTCATGTTGTTGGATTCCTGTTTATCTATGTGCTGATGCGTTTTCAGGAGTTCTTGCCGTTCAATCCGCAAGGCATGAGCGCCGTCGCGCCGGATCTCGCCTTTAACACCTCCGTCAGCTTCATCTCGAATACGAACTGGCAGAATTATGCCGGCGAGAGCACGATGTCTTACCTCGTGCAGATGCTGGGGCTCGCGCAGCAGAATTTTCTATCTGCGGCGACGGGAATCGCGTTGGCGGTCGCCATGATTCGCGGCTTTTCGCGCGCTTCGGCGCGGACCGTCGGCAATTTCTGGGTCGATCTGACGCGGGGCACGGTCTACGTTCTGTTGCCGATCTGTGTTGTCGGCACGCTTGCGCTCGTCGCGCTCGGCGTGCCGCAGAATCTCAGTGCATATGTCGAAGCGACGACGCTCGAAGGCGCGCGGCAGACGATCGCGCAAGGGCCCGTCGCCTCGCAGATGATGATCAAGCATCTGGGCACCAACGGAGGCGGTTTCTTCGGTGCCAATGCGGCGCATCCTTATGAGAATCCGAACGCGATCACAAATCTGATCCACATGGTGTCGATCTTCGCCATCAGCGCGGGTCTCACCGGCGTGTTCGGCCGCATGGTCGGCGACCGTCGTCAAGGCTGGGCGATTTTCGCCATCATGGGAGTCCTGTTCGTCGCTGGAGTCGTGGTGTGTTACTGGGCGGAGGCGTCGGGCACCCCGGGCCTCCACGCTCTTGGTCTTGGCGGCGGCAATATGGAAGGCAAGGAGGTCCGCTTCGGCGTTCCGCTCTCCGCGCTGTTTGCCGTCGTGACCACCGCGGCCTCCTGCGGCGCGGTCAATGCGATGCACGATTCGCTGACGGCTCTGGGCGGCATGATCCCGCTCATCAACATGCAGCTTGGCGAAATTATCATCGGCGGCGTCGGAGCTGGCCTTTACGGGATGCTGCTGTTCATCGTCGTCGCGATCTTTGTTGCCGGCCTGATGGTCGGGCGCACGCCCGAATATGTCGGCAAGAAGATCGAGGCCAAGGAAGTCAAGATGGCGATGCTCGCCATCCTTGTCTTGCCCTTGATGTATCTGGGCTGGACGGCGATCGCCGTGATCAATCCGGCGGCCGTCGCCTCGATCGCCAATCCGGGCCCCCATGGCTTCAGCGAAGTGCTTTACGCCTTCGTGTCGCAGACAGCCAATAACGGCTCGGCCTTCGGCGGCCTCAGCGGCAACACGCTTTTCTATAACGTCGCCGGCGGCATCGCCATGCTGGTCGGGCGTTTCATCATGATTGTGCCGGCCATGGCGATTGCCGGCTCGCTGGCGATGAAGAAAACCGCGCCCCAGTCCAGCGGCACGTTTCCAACCACGGGCGCTCTGTTCGTCGGCCTCGTGGTCGGGGTCATCATGATCGTCGGCGGCCTGACTTTCTTTCCGGCGCTCGCGCTGGGCCCGATTGCCGATCACGTCGCGATGGCGAACGGCACTCTGTACTAACCGTTCGATTTGGAGTTGGTCTCATGGAAACCCCACAGGTTGGCAAGCGGGCGACGGCATCAGCTCTGATCGATCGCAAGATTATCGTCCCGGCTGTGAAGTCAGCATTTGTCAAGCTCGATCCGCGCGTGCAAATCAGAAATCCGGTGATGTTCGTCGTCGAAATCGTCACCGCCCTGACCACGGTCGTGTTTCTGCGCGATTTAATCGTCGGCGGTGAAAGCGTCGGCTTCGAATTGCAGATTGTCTTGTGGCTGTGGTTCACGTTGCTGTTTGCCAATTTCGCCGAGGCGATTGCGGAAGGAAGGGGCAGGGCGCAAGCGGACGCTTTGCGAAAAACCCGCACGCAGACCCAGGCCAAGCTTCTGACCGACGAGCGCTCGCGAGCCTATCGCATGGTCCCCAGCACGGATCTGAGGGTCGGCGATCTGGTTCTGGTCGAGGCGGGTGACACCATTCCGTCCGATGGCGAAGTGATCGAAGGCATTGCCTCGGTGAACGAGGCAGCGATCACCGGGGAATCCGCGCCGGTTATTCGTGAATCCGGCGGCGATCGCTCCGCCGTGACCGGCGGCACCCAGGTGCTTTCCGACTGGATCCGGGTTCGGATCACGGCGGCACCGGGCTCGACATTTCTGGATCGCATGATCCGGCTGGTGGAGGGCGCCGAGCGGCAGAAGACGCCGAACGAGATTGCGCTGAACATTCTGCTTGCGGGCCTCAGCATCGTCTTCGTGTTTGCGACGGTGACGATCCCGAGCTACGCGGCCTATGCCGGCGGCGCAATCTCCATCGTGGTGCTGGTGGCGTTGTTTGTCACGCTCATTCCTACCACGATCGGCGCGCTTCTGTCGGCCATCGGCATTGCGGGCATGGACCGGCTGGTGCGCTTCAATGTCCTCGCGATGTCAGGCCGGGCGGTCGAGGCGGCCGGCGATGTCGACACGCTGCTGTTGGACAAGACCGGCACCATCACTCTCGGCAACCGGCAAGCCGCCGAGTTCAGGCCGCTTCGGGGGATCAGCGAGCAGGAGCTTGCGGACGCCGCACAGTTGGCATCGCTGGCGGATGAGACTCCGGAAGGCCGCTCCATCGTGGTACTGGCCAAGGAGAAACATGGCATCCGCGAGCGCGACCTTGCCGAACTCCATGGCCGCTTCATTCCGTTCACGGCCCAGACCCGTATGAGCGGCATCGAGATTGATGACTCCTGGATACGCAAGGGCGCGGTCGATGCCATTCTTGACTTTCTCAACGGCGCAGTTTTCGCGGCGGCAGACGGCAACGGGCGGATCATGCCGCCGGCGGTCGGCGCTGATGTGGTGCGCGAGGTCAAGGCGATCGCCGAGGATATTGCCAAGGCCGGCGGCACGCCGCTCGCTGTGGCAAAGGACGGGCGGCTTCTCGGCGTGATCCATCTCAAGGACATCATCAAGCGCGGCATCCGCGAGCGGTTCGCCGAATTGCGGCGCATGGGTATCCGCACGGTGATGATCACCGGCGATAATGCCACCACCGCGGCGGCGATCGCGGCAGAGGCAGGCGTCGACGATTTCCTGGCGCAGGCGACCCCCGAGGACAAGCTCCGCCTGATCCGTGACGAACAGGCCAAGGGCAAGCTCGTCGCGATGTGCGGCGACGGCACCAACGATGCTCCGGCGCTGGCTCAGGCCGATGTGGGTGTCGCCATGAACACCGGCACCCAGGCAGCGCGCGAGGCCGGCAACATGGTCGATCTCGATTCCAATCCGACCAAGCTGATCGAGATCGTCGAGATCGGCAAACAGCTCCTGATGACGCGCGGTGCGCTGACCACGTTCTCCATCGCCAACGATGTGGCGAAATATTTCGCCATCATCCCGGCGATGTTCGTGGCGTTCTATCCGCAGCTGCAGGTGCTCAACATCATGAACCTGTCGAGCCCCCAGAGCGCCATCCTCTCCGCGATCATCTTCAATGCCTTGATCATCGTCGCGCTGATCCCGCTTGCCTTGAAAGGGGTTGCATACCGGGCAATCGGTGCCGCGCCCTTGCTGCGGCGTAACCTGCTTATCTATGGCGCCGGCGGTGTCGTCATTCCCTTCGTCGGCATCAAGGCCATCGACCTCGCGGTCACGGCCCTGCATTTCGCTTAGGAGGTTCTCATGGTGAAGGAAGTTCGTCCGCTTCTCACGCTTTTTCTGGCGCTGACCGTGATCACGGGGCTGATATATCCATTGGCCCTGACGGGGATCGCCGGCATTCTTTTCCCGCATCAAGCGCAAGGCAGTCTGATCGCACGCCAGGGAACCGTGGTTGGGTCAGAGCTGATCGGTCAATCATTTACGAGCGCGCGTTATTTCCACGGGCGGCCTTCAGCGACCACCGGGCCCGATCCGACTGATGCGACGAAGTCGGTGGCGGCGCCTTACAATGCCGCCAACTCCATGGGCTCGAATCTTGGACCGACCAGCAAGGCGCTGATTGAGCGTGTTCAGGCCGATGTGGCGAAGCGCCAGCAGGAGAATCCGAATATGCCCGTGCCGGTCGATCTCGTGACGACCTCGGGCAGCGGCTTGGATCCGGACATCTCCCCGGAGGCGGCGTTCTTCCAGATACCCCGCGTCGCCAAGGCGCGCCACATCCCCGAGGATCGACTACGTGACCTGGTAAATCAGTATATCCAGGGGCGGATTCTTGGTATTTTCGGCGAACCGCGCGTGAATGTGCTCGCGCTCAACATGGGGCTGGATCGGATTGCCGCCCGATAGGCATCGGCCGCCCTCGCGGAGTTTTCGAGAGTGTGATGGCGGAGCATCGCCCCGATTCCGATCAACGGCCGTCGCCTGAGGCTCTTCTGGAAGCGGCGCGGCGCGCGGACCGGCGCGTCGGCAAATTGAAGATCTTTGTCGGAGCGGCGCCGGGCGTCGGCAAGACCTATGAGATGCTTCAGCAGGGGCGCGCCCGCAAAAGCGACGGCTATGACGTTGTGGTCGGGGTTGTCGAAACCCATGGACGCAAGGAAACCGCCGTCTTGCTGGAGGGACTCGAGGTCATTCCGCGCAAGCAGATCGATTATCGCGAGCAGCGCCTTGACGAAATGGATCTCGATGCCGTCATCGCACGGCGACCGCAGCTCGTGCTGGTGGACGAGCTTGCTCACACCAATGCACCCGGGAGCCGTCATCCCAAGCGTTATCTCGATGTCCGCGAGATTCTGAGCCAGGGGATCGACGTCTACAGCACCATCAATATTCAGCACATCGAGAGTCTGAACGACGTCGTGGCACAGATCACGCATGTCCGCGTGCGCGAAACCATCCCCGACTCGGCTTTCGATCAGGCCGACGCTGTGGAGCTGATCGATCTCACGCCGGACGATCTGATCGGACGGCTGAGGGAGGGAAAGGTCTATATTCCGCAGCAGGCCGAGCGCGCCCTGCAGCACTTTTTCTCTCCGGCGAACCTGACGGCGCTGCGTGAGCTTGCGCTGCGCCGGACGGCCGAACGGGTCGACGAGCAGCTTCTGGAGGAGATGCAGTCGCGCGCCATCCAGGGGCCATGGCCGGCCGGAGAGCGGGTGCTGGTCTGTATCAGCGAAGACCCCCGCGCTCCCGGGCTTGTCCGTTACGCCAAACGGCTGGCTGATCGGCTGCATGCTTCGTTCACCGCGCTGTCGGTCGAGAACGGGCGTACCGCGCGCCTCGCCGAGCCGGAGCGGGACCGGATCGCCGATACGCTGCGCCTTGCGCAAAGCCTCGGTGGCGATGTTGTGACCATTCCGGGCGGCGATCGACGCATCGCGGATGATATCATCCACTATGCGAAATCCAGCAATGCGACGCATATCGTCATCGGGAAGACCAATCGCTCGCGGTGGTTCGAGATACTGCACGGGTCCGTCGTACATGATCTGGTCAGACGCTCCGGAAATATCAGCGTGCATGTGGTCGGAGGCGTCGACACACCGGGGCAGACGGCCGGGGTGAGGGCGGCCGGGACCGCGGCACCGTCGAACTTCGGCGACGTGCGCTCGCTGGCGGCGGCTCTGCTTGCGGTGGCGGTGGCGCTAGGCGTGGCGAAACTGATCCTGCCGTTCCTCGGCGTGGAGACTGTCGATCTCGTCTTTCTCACGGCTGTGGTCGCGGTCGCGGCGCGGTATGGTCTATGGCCATCGCTGGCGGCGAGTGTCGCGGCGTCGCTCTGCTACAATTTCTTTTTCATGCAGCCGATCTACACCTTCTCGATCTCCGATCCGACGAATATCGCCGCCTTTGCATTTTTCATCATGATGGCCGTCCTGGTTTCCAATGTGGCCGGCCGGGTTCGTACCCAGGCGGTCGTCGCCGCGGCGCGGGCCCGTACCACGGAGTCGCTCTATACCTTCAGCCGCAAGCTGGCGGGCGTCGGCACGCTGGACGACGTCCTCTGGGCCAGCGCCTACCAGACCGCTTTGATGCTCGGCGTAAGGGTTGTTATTCTTCTGCCGGAGAACGGGTCACTCGTCGTCAAGACGGGCTATCCGCCGGAAGATATCCTGGATGAAGCCGATATTGCCGCCGCCAAATGGGCTTGGCAGCACGATCGTCCGGCCGGGCGTGGGTCGGATACGCTGCCCGGGGCAAAACGTCTTTTTCTGCCCATGCGGACCGGCCGCGGCGCGATCGGCGTTGTCGGCATCGATAGCGACAAGACGGGACCGCTCTTTACGCCCGACCAGGGCCGCTTGCTCGATGCCCTGATCGATCAAAGCGCACTTGCGATCGAGCGCGTGCATCTGGTCGAAGATATGGATCGCGTCAAGCTGTCGGAGGAAACCGAGCGTTTGAGGTCAGCTCTGCTGACATCAATATCTCACGATCTGAAGACGCCGCTTGCGGCCATTCTCGGATCTGCCGGTGCATTGCGGGATCTGTCGGCTCAATTGAACGAGGTCGAAAAGGCTGATCTGCTCACGACCATCATTGATGAGTCGGAACGGCTCAACCGCTTCATCGCCAATCTTCTGGACATGACCAAACTCGAATCCGGCGCCATCGCGCCCAACCTGGCCCTGCACGATCTCAGCGAGTTGATCGGCGCCGCCTTGCGACGCGCTGGTAAGATCCTTGCTCACCACAAGATCGACCTTCAACTGGCTCCCGACCTGCCGATGCTCGCGGTGGATGCCGTGCTTTTCGAACAGGTGCTGTTCAATCTCCTCGATAATGCGGCAAAGTACGCGCCGGATGGTACGACCATCCAGATCCAGGGCTGGAAGGATAAAGATGCGCTATGCCTGCGCGTGCTTGACGAAGGAAACGGAATTCCGCAAGCCGATCTCGAGCACGTCTTCGACAAGTTCTATCGGGTCAGGAAGACCGATCAGGTTCGCGCAGGCACCGGACTCGGGCTCGCGATATCGCGCGGGTTTATCGAGGCGATGGGCGGCACCATCGTTGCGACCAATCGACCGGATCGGCCCGGGGCGCTGTTCATGATCCGCCTGCCGATTCCCGAACAAACCCGCATTATGGATACCGCGGCATGACCGTGCCGGCATCAACAGTTCTGGTGATCGATGACGAGCCGCCTATTCGCAAGCTGTTGCGGATGGGCCTGACGGCGCAAGGTTACCAGACCATCGAAGCTCCGAACGGCAAGACGGCGCTCGAACTGCTCAAGCAGGAGCCGGACATCGTCATTCTCGATCTGGGGCTGCCGGATATCGATGGTCACGAACTGCTGCGCATGATCCGGGCTTCCCATGAGAGGGTGCCGATCGTCGTTCTGTCGAGCAGGGAAGACGAGGCCGGAAAGGTCCAGGCGCTCGACTCCGGCGCGGACGACTATGTGACGAAGCCCTTTGGAATGGAGGAACTGTTGGCGCGGATGCGAGCGGCGCTGCGCCATCAGCTTCAGATCCACGGCGAGCGGCCGGTCTTTCGGGTGGAGAATTTGACGGTGGATCTGGTGCGTCGCATCGTGAAGGTCGACGAGCGCGACATCAAGCTATCGCCTAAGGAATACGATCTGTTGCGCATTCTGGTGCAGCATGCGGGAAAGGTGCTGACGCACAAGTTTCTCCTGACTGAGCTATGGGATGCGATGACGGACGCGCAGTATCTGCGGGTCTATGTCCGGCAACTCAGACAGAAGATCGAGGCCGATCCCGAACGCCCTCGATATATTCTGACCGAGACGGGAGTTGGATATCGCCTGCGCTCGCCCGATTAGAATCGGCGCCGGCGGCGTGTCAGAGTTCGGTCCGTTGCATGGAAGGTACAATGCATCCCGCAGATTTTTTGACCGTTGAGAACAGCCTGATCGATGTGCGGGCCTCGACCAAGAAGGAGCTCCTGGTTCAACTCTGCGTGCGAGCGGCCGTCGTTCTCGCGCTGGATGGGGACATGCTCTTGTCCGTCGTGCAGAACAGAGAGGAACTCGGCTCCACAGGAATGGGCGACGGCGTAGCGCTCCCTCATGCGCGGATCCCGGAATTGCAGAAGGTATTTGCTATCCTGGCCCGGCTTCAGAAACCACTTGCCTTTGATGCTATCGACAATCGTCCGGTCGATATCGTTTGCATGCTGTTCTTGCCGGCGGGCAGGAGTGGCGAGAGCCTAAACGCCCTTGCAGCCGTGGCGCGCAAGCTGCGGGACCCGGAGGCGCGGGACCGGCTCCGTCAGTGCACCAGCGCCGCGGCTCTCCATCGCGAGATGGTTGCTTAAGTCTCCGCCGACCAGCACGCACCAAGCTTTCGTTTCAGTTGGTCAAGCCCGCTGAAACATACCGCATCGCCAGCCGGCGATGCGGATGTATCGTTCGGTTCCGACGATGGCATTCTCGCTTCGCAGCCTAGTTGGCGCTGCTGACGAGCTTGATGCGCGGCGTCAGCGTATCGGTCAGCTCGCGATAGGCCTCCAGATAGTCGAGCGCCATTCGACGTGCGGTGAAACGCTTCTCGAATTCCTTGCGGATCGTGGCGCGATCAAGAGTGGTGAGGCGATCGACGATCGCGACGGCGCTCGTCTCGTCCTCCACGACAAAGCCGGTCTTGCCGTCCTCCACGATTTCCGAAACCGAGCCGCGGTTGAAGGCAACGACTGGCGTTCCGCAGGCCATGGCTTCGATCATGACTAGGCCGAATGGCTCTGGCCAGTCGATGGGAACGAGCAGCCCGATGGCGCCGCTGAGAAAGTCAGGCTTCTCCCGATCGCTGATCTCGCCGATATACTCCACCAAGGGATGGTCCATCATCGGACGGATGACCTCTTCGTAATACTCCTCGTCCGCACGGTCGACCTTGGCGGCGATCTTGAGCGGAAGGCCGCATCGGGTGGCGATGTTGATGGCTCGGTCGACGCCTTTTTCGGGGGCAATGCGGCCAAGCACTGCCAAATATTGCGGCCTGATCTGCTGCGGAGTCAGCAAGTGCTCGGGAAGGCCGTGATGGATCGTCCGAAGCCACCGCGCGTGCGGAACGGGACGGCGCTGGGCGTTCGATATGGAGATGACCGGGATTGACGAAAAGGTTTCGAAGACCGGCTGATGCTCGGGCAGATCGAGGCGGCCGTGAAGCGTCGTCACGAACGGGATGTGTTGTCGGGAGAGTAGCGAAAACGGGTAATAATCGAGATGGCAGTGCAGAAGATCGAACTCGTCTTGGTCGCATTTGCGGCGGACGCGCTCCAGCATCACCATATGCAGCGCGTTCGGATCGCGAACCGAGCCATCCAGCCGCAAGGCCTTCGGCCACGCCGCGTCGAGTCGCGCTGATGTGTGCGAGTCCCCGCTGGCGAACAGCGTGACGTCATGTCCGAGCGCGACAAGTTCCTCCGTCAACCAATGAACAACTCGTTCAGTACCACCGTAGAGCTTGGGCGGAACAGCCTCCGTTAACGGAGCGACCTGCGCAATGCGCATCTGATAGCCTCCTGTTTCTAGCAGCGTCTTTTTGATGATGCCCTCGAAGCCTCAGCCCGTCGACCGGGGAACGTTTTCGGGCTTGTGAGGTTCCCAATGAACCAAGTTCCTCCACGCAATCGTCTTGCTGATGCCATGGCTAGTCATCACAGTTCTTTCAGGCGCCTTTGCTGCGGGTTTGTTGCGAAGCAAGGGCAATTGTGTGGAGCCGCTCGGTTGCAGCGCGCGGTTGCGCGCGTGCTTGCCTGTCGACTGGTTGAATGAGGCCTTTCTCGCCGATGCAAAATCTCTCAGCTTACGCACACCGTCCGTTCGCCTTCGTGATGCGCTACCTGCGCCGGCGGCCAATCTCCCATGCGGCGATCCTGGGCGCCGTCGTCGTCGCGGTCATGTGTTCGGTCGGAACGCAATACGGCGTCAAAGGCCTTGTTGACGCTCTGGCATCCGGCGGGGGGCACGGCAATGCCGTATGGCAGGCATTCTTGTTTCTCATGCTGCTGATCTTCGCCGACAACTTCCTGTGGCGGGTTGCGAGCTGGATGGCGAGCTTCACCTTTGTGGGCGTGACGGGCGATCTGCGCTCCGACATCTTCCGGCATCTGACGGGTCACGCGCCGAGCTACTTTGCCGGCCGGCTCCCCGGCATGTTGAGCAGCCGGATCACCGCGACCTCGAACGCGGTTTTCACCGTCGAAAACATGTTCGTCTGGAACGTGTTGCCACCCTGCATCGCCACCATCGCAGCCATCCTGCTGATCGGAACCGTCAGCCTGCCGATGGCGGCAGGATTGACCGTTGTGGCCGGCATCGTGGTGGTCGCGATGTTCAGGATGGCCGCCGCCGGCAAGCCCCTGCATGATGACTTCGCTGACAAGGCTGCAACCGTGGATGGCGAGATGGTGGACGTCATCAGCAATATGGCACTGGTGCGTGCATTCTGTGGCCTCAGCCACGAACATGATCGGTTCGACGCAACCGTCGATCGTGAAATGAAGGCGCGCGGCCGAAGTTTGCGTTACCTTGAAAAACTGCGTCTGACCCATGCTGCAGTCACCGTCGTGCTCACGGTTGCCCTGCTGGCCTGGGCGATCGTGCACTGGCAGCGTGGCGAGGCCACCACCGGCGATGTCGTCCTGGTTTGCACCTTGGGCCTGTCGATCCTGCATGCCACGCGAGATCTGGCTGTCGCCCTGGTCGATGTGACCCAGCACGTCGCGAGGATGTCGGAAGCGATCGCGACCCTTCTGGTTCCGCACGAACTCCAGGATCACCCCGAGGCGTCGCCGCTGATGAAGAACGGCGTGGCCATTTCCTTCAACAACATCTCGTTCAGTTATCCCGACGGAGTGAAGGTCTTCGAAGGCTTCAACCTGACGCTTCGTCCCGGTCAGCGGGTCGGTCTTGTTGGTCCGTCCGGCGGCGGAAAATCGAGCCTGTTCGCGTTGTTGCAGCGCTTCTATGACGTCGACGAAGGCAGCATCACTATCGACGGGCAGAATATCGCGCACGTCACGCAGCAAAGCCTGCGCAGCGCCATCTCGGTCGTGCCGCAGGACATTTCGCTGTTTCATCGCTCGATCGTTGAGAATATCCGCTATGGCCGGCCGACGGCGACCGATGACGAGGTGTTGCGCGCCGCGATTGCGGCCCGCTGCGATTTCATAGAAACTCTGCCTGAAGGATTAGCAACCCTGGTCGGTGACAGAGGCGTGAAGCTGTCCGGCGGACAGCGCCAGCGCATCGCGATCGCGCGGGCCTTCCTCAAGGACGCTCCCATTCTGCTGCTGGATGAGGCGACCGCCGCGCTCGATACCGAATCCGAAGAAGCGATCCGGGACGCGCTTGGGCGTTTGATGAAGGGACGAACTGTCATCGCGATTGCGCATCGGCTGGCCACGGTTCGCAGTTTCGATCGCGTCGTCGTTCTCAAGGATGGCAGGGTGATCGAGGATGGCTCGCCGGATCGCCTGATGCGCACTCAGGGGCATTATCGCCGGCTGGTGATGCAGGAGATGCGCCGGCTCAGCGTCCACGCGGCATAGGTTGCGATTGTGCCGATCCGGTTGGGCCGGTTGAGGCGAAATGACGGTCATCTCACGGAGGATGAGGTATGGCAGCTAAAGCTGCAACCCGGATCGGGGTTGCGCAAACCAACGCCATCGTTGCGGAGTCACCATTCTATATTCCGATGACGGGGGCGCCGGCGCGGCCGCGACTCACGCTGAAGCATGACGACACCTTCGTCCTTTTGGACAGTCATGGCGATATCGGTGCGTCGGCAGGCGGCCCCGATGGGCTGTTCAATCGCGATACGCGACACCTCGCCCGATTCGAGTTCGTTCTGAACGACGTGCAGCCGCTGCTGCTCGGCTCGAACATGCGTGACGACAATTCCGGGCTCACCGTCGATCTGACCAATCCCGATATTGTCAACGGCGACCGGATTGTCCTTCAGAAGGACATGATTCATATCGTGCGCACGATCTTCCTGTGGCGCGGGACCGCCTATCAGCGGATCGGCATCCAGAATCATGGTGACCGGGTCGCGAAGCTCGATCTGGCATTCCTGTTCGACAGCGATTTTGCCGACCTGTTCGAGGTTCGCGGCGAGAGGCGCCGGCGCCGCGGATCGGCGACCGCCGAACTGCGTGGCTCCAGCGACGTTGAGTTGGTCTATACAGGCCTCGATGGCGCCGTCCGAACCACCGGCCTGCACTTCGATCCCGTGCCGATGCATCTCGCTGTCAACAGCGCGGCGTATCATTTCGAGTTGGCGCCGCAGCAGATCACGTCGATCTTTGTCGCGATTTCCTGCAATCTGCCACCGGATCGCAAGATCGCGCCGTTTTTCCGTGGACTTCTTGCCCATCGCCGCGAGATGCGCGAATCGACGGTGGGTGCCGCCAATGTCGAGACCTCGAATGACATCCTGAATGAGGTGCTGTGCCGGTCGATGGCTGATCTCAACATGCTGATGACGGAGACGCCGCACGGACGTTATCCTTATGCCGGCATTCCCTGGTATTCCACCACGTTCGGTCGCGATGGATTGATCACGGCGCTACAAATGCTCTGGGTCGATCCGCGGGTGGCGCGCGGCGTTCTGCGGCGCCTTGCGGCGTTTCAAGCCACGACGGTCGATCCGCTTGCCGATGCTGAACCAGGCAAGATCCTGCATGAGATGCGCGGCGGCGAAATGGCCGCGCTGCGAGAGGTGCCATTCGCCTGCTACTATGGCAGCGTCGACTCCACGCCGTTGTTTGTGCTGCTTGCGGGTCTTTACGTCGAGCGAACCGGCGATGAGGCAACGCTGGTCGAATTGTGGCCCGCCATCGAAGCTGCGCTCCATTGGATCGATGGACCTGGCGATCGCGATGGTGACGGGTTTGTCGAGTATCAGCGCGCATCCGAGCAGGGGTTGGTCAATCAGGGCTGGAAGGATTCGTTCGACGCCATTTTCCATGCCGACGGACGGCTCGCCGAGGGAGACATCGCGCTGTCCGAAGTCCAGGGATACGTCTTTGCTGGCAAACGCCTGGCCGCGCGTTGCGCGCGGCGGCTTGGATTGATGGATCGCGCACGCGTTCTCGAGCAGGACGCGCACCGGCTCGCGGCCCGATTCGAAGAGGCCTTCTGGTGCGACGATCTCGGCACCTATGCGCTCGCGCTCGACGGTGCCAAGCAACCATGCAGGGTGCGGACGTCGAATGCCGGCCAGCTTCTGTTCACCGGCATCGTGCGCGAGGACAGGGCGCGGATGGTTGCAGCCGATCTGATGCGGCCGCAGTTCTTCACCGGCTGGGGAATACGGACGGTCGCGCTTGGCGAAGCCCGCTACAATCCGATGTCCTATCATAACGGATCGGTCTGGCCGCACGACAATGCGCTGATTGCCCTGGGTCTTGCCCGATATGGCCTGAAGCACTCAGTAGAGGCCGTTTTCAAGGGATTGTTCGACGCCGCCAGCTACATGGATTTTCGCCGCTTACCCGAACTTTTCTGCGGATTTCGTCGCGAGCGGCGGCGTGGACCGACGCTCTATCCGGTGGCTTGCTCGCCGCAAGCATGGGCGAGCGCCACGCCGTTTTCGCTGCTCGAAGCGACATTGGGTCTCGAATTCGATACCGATGCGCACGAAATTCGGCTGCGTAATCCGTATCTGCCGGCCTTCTTGAACGAAGTGATCCTGCGCGATCTCTCGCTTGGGGAAACCAGTGTCGATCTTCGCCTGCGTCGTCACGGCGAAGACGTTTCGCTCGAGGTCCTCAGGTCCCGCGGCCGGGTTCAGGTCTCGATGGTGTTCGCGCATTGAGATTCGGCAGAAGGGAACAGGGTGGCGGGCCTGGGCTTTGTGAGCAACCAAGCCGGACGATAGTCCGCGCGCGGAGGGATACATGTTACGACTCCGTCTAGCAATGGTCGTCATCGCGTTGATATGTCCTGTCAACACCGCGCCGGTGGCCGCGGACGAAATCACCGCGCCGCAGGCGAAGCCGCCGGAGACGAGACCGGCCGATCCTCCGCCTGCCGCAAAGGAGAAAGAAGAGCCGCCGCCGCCGCCGTCTGTCACCGTCATTGGCCCGGCCGATGCTCATGGCGTTCTCGGCCGCGATGTCAAAAGCACGACCGGCGAGAACATGGGGCGGATCGTCGATGTGATCGTCGATCGAACGGGAATGGTTCGCGCCGCGGTGATCGATTTCGGCGGTTTTCTTGGTGTCGGCAGCCGGAAGATCGTCGTCGACTGGAAGGCGCTGCACTTCGGAGGAATCCAAGGAAAGGACAGCAGCATCACGCTCGAACTGACGCAAGCCCAAGTCAAGGCGGCGCCAGAGTACAAGGAGGGAACGCCGGTGGTCGTGCTGGGGGCCTCGGGAAGCCTGACGCCATTCCGGTTTTGAGCTTTGGCGGGATATGAAGCGGCTCGCGCCCCAATTGGAATCTCAAGAGAGGACAGCACGGCAGGCGCAGCCCGCTGCTGCTGACGAGCTGACAGGCGCTCCCTCATCATCAGCGCCGGAGCGGGCACGTCCATCCGCTCAAAGTCAGCGCGGCCTCGATTGGTTTATCTTCTTTCTGGCGGATGTTCAGACCGGCTTTGGTCCATTTGTGGCCGTTTATCTGACGACGCAGAAATGGACGCTGAGCGAGATTGGTCTCGTGCTTTCGATTGGAGGCATCGTCGGACTGATTGGCCAGATGCCGGGCGGGGCCATCATCGACGCGGCGCGTTCGGAACGACTGGTTGCCGGCCTTGCAGTAGCGACCATCGGCGTCGTCGCGCTGGCCTATGCGGCTTGGCCGATCTTTCCGGTGATCGCGATGGCTGCAACCCTGCACGCCGCAGCGAGTTGCGTGCTCGGGCCGGCGATCGCGGCGATCAGCCTCGGCCTGGTCGGCCCGGCCGCGATCGGCGAAAGACTTGGACGCAATGCACGTTACGCGTCGCTTGGAAACGGTGTGGCCGCGGCTGTCATGGGCGGCGTTGGTTATCTGCTGTCGAGCCGTGCCGTCTTCATGGTCAGCTTCATATTCGCGGTGGCGACGCTGCTGTCGCTCTCCCGGATACGCGATCAGGAAATCGATCCCGAAAAAGCGCATGGTGCGGTGCCGCGCTCGAAGCCGGATCCCGAAGCGACCAGCATCGTACATCTGCTGCGACAGCGGCCGTTGTTCATCTTCGCTGGGGTTGTGCTGCTGCTGCAACTGGCCAATTCAGCGATGCTGCCGGTGATGGCCGGTATCGTTACGGCACGATCGAGCACGTCCGCGCCGGTGCTGATCGCGGCAAGCATTATCGTGCCTCAGGCGATGGTCGCGCTGATCTCTCCGACTGTCGGCCGCAAGGCGCAGTCATGGGGCCGTCGCCCGCTGCTGATGCTTGCCTTCATCGCTCTCACGATCCGTGGCATCCTTTTCGCCACGGTCAATGATCCGTCGATGCTGGTGCTCATTCAGGTGCTGGATGGCATCACCGCGGCGGTTTTCGGTGTGATGGTTCCGCTGATTGTCGCCGACGTCACCTTCGGTTCGGGTCATTTCAATCTGGCGCAGGGGATTGTCGGCACGGCCACGGGCATCGGCGCCTCGCTCAGTCCCGTGCTCGCCGGCTATGTGAGCGATCAGTTCGGACACAGCGTGGCCTTTATGGGACTGGCGGCGTTCGCCGTCCTTGGGCTGCTGGTTGTGCTGGCGATCATGCCCGAGACCCGGCCCCCGTCCCCGTTTAAGCCCGAACCTGCGCTGAGGTCAGCTTAGACGGGGATGCGGCAGGCGAGACGCCGGTACGATCAGCCGACTTGACGCGTCCGCGCCTCCCAGAATGGACGGCGCAACTCGCGCTTGAGTATCTTGCCGGCGCCGGAAAGTGGAAGCGGCGTTTCGCTGATGTCGGCGCTGCGCGGACATTTGTAGCCGGCGATGAGCGTTTTGCAAAAGGCGATCAATTCATCGGCCGTGAGCGTGGCGCCGCTTTTGGTCACCACAACGGCATGAACCTGCTCACCCCATTGCGCGCTGGGAATACCGATCACCGCGCATTGTGCCACGGCGGGATGCTTGGCGATCGTGTTTTCGACCTCGACCGAGTAGACGTTCTCGCCGCCCGAAATGATCATGTCCTTGACGCGATCGACAATATAGATGAAGCCGTCCTCATCCATGTAACCACCGTCGCCGGTATGCATCCAGCCGTCAACGACGGCCTTGCGCGTTTCTTCCGGACGTTCCCAGTACCCCATCATCACGACATCGCCGCGCACGGTGATTTCGCCCACCGTTCCGGCGGGAACCGGGTTGTCATCCGCATCGACGATGCGAACCTCGCAGCCGAGGGTGGCCCGGCCCGCGCCGCGATGGCGGCCCTTCGCTCGCCCATCGGCGATATGGTTTTTCCAGTGCAGAAGCGTGGCGATCGGCGACAGTTCGGTCATGCCGTAAGCCTGAGTCAGTCGGACATTCGGAAGGGCGCTCGTCGTTCTGTCGAGCAGGGCTTCGCTGATCGGTGAGGCGCCGTAAGTGATGTCACGCAGCGACGACAGGTCATGCGAGCGTAGGGCCGGATGATCGACCAGCATCTGAATCATGGTCGGCACCAGCAACACGTCGGTGACGCGCTCCTTCTCGATCGCCGCCATCACGCCTTCCGGTGAAAAGCTCTGGATGATCACATTGGAGCCTCCGCTGAGCAGCAGCGAATACATCGCCGCACCGTTGGCGAGGTGGAACATCGGCGCCGCGTGCAGATAGATCGACGAGGCCGGAAACATGCCTTCGCCAAGTGTATTCAAGGCATTTGCCATCAGGTTCTGGTGGCTGAGCATCACGCCCTTCGAGCGTCCGGTTGTTCCGCCGGTATAGAAGATGCCGGCCAGTTCGTCGCCTTTGCGCATCGCGTCCGCAACCGGTTGGCTGCGGGCGATGACGTCCTCGTAGTTTTCCATGCCGGCCGGAACGTCAACGTCATCGGCGAACATTAACGTGAGGCCGGGCAGGGCTTTCGCCAATTTTGTACCGGTGGCCGCGAAAGCGTGGTCCACAACGAGGATTTTCGCACGGCAGTCACGTAAGGCATCTTCGTTCTCCAGCGTGCTCCAGCGGATATTGAGCGGCACGATGACAGCGCCTGCCCACGCCGTGGCCAGATACAATTCGAGATAGCGATCCGAATTCAGCATCAGCAGCGCGACACGATCTCCCGACGTGGCGCCAAGCGAATGAAGGCTGGCGGCCAGCTGCGCGACGCGCGCGCCGACCTGCTGCCAGCTCTGGCGCCGATCTCGAAACACGGTGGCGAGCCCATGCGGATTGATCTGCAATGCACGCCGCAGGCCGTGGGTCACGTTCATGTTGTCTCCCGAAGATGATGTTGCTTGCTTGTTATTTCGTGCGCGGCCTAGCCGCCTTCTTTTTGTCTGGTAGCTTTTCGAGCCCGGCCGTCAGGCGGACAGCAAAATCCTCGGCAATCTGCGCGGGCGTGAGTTCGCCTTCGGGCTTGTACCAATGCCCGATCCAGTTCAGTGCCCCGAGAATGGCGAAGGCCGTCAGTTTCACGTCGCACGGCCTGATCGATCCATCGGCGATGCCATGTTCGATATAGCCGCGGAATGCGCGGTCGATGCGACGTTTGCCGGACGTTGACCTTCCGCGCGCGGGTGACCGAGGTCACCGACAAGAAGAACGGCGCGATGACCTTGATCGGCGTCGTCACCGAAGTGACACGCCAGGATGGCGTTCACATCGCCGATCTGAAACGAACTGTGGTCGTCAGGAATCGGAAGGCGGTGTGATGATGGCAGAAACAACGAACCGGGCGGTGGGCGATCGCGTGGTGCACAAGACGTTTCCGCCGATCACGCGGCATACCCTGGCGCTCTATTGCGGTGCATCGGGAGATCACAATCCGATGCACGTCGATATCGATTTTGCCAGGAAGGCTGGATTTCCCGACGTCTTCGCCCACGGGATGCTGGTCATGGCCTATCTCGGCCAGGCGCTGACGGATGCGGTCTCTCCCAGGAATATCCGTGCATTCTCGACACGGTTCGCGGCGATCACGCAACTCGGCGCGCGTCTGACCTGCGAGGGTCATGTCAGCGAACTGATCGAGCGCGATGGCGAACCCTGCATGAAAATCGCGCTGGTGGCGAAAGATGATGCCGGCGAAGCCAAACTTCTCGGCGAAGCCATCGTCGCACGTTGATTGCAAATCTTGATCAGGATATTCTCATGAGGAAGCTTGAAGGAAAAGTTGCGCTTGTCACCGGCTCCGGGCGCGGGATCGGCCGCGCGATCGCGTTGAAACTGGCGAGCGAGGGCGCGAGCCTGGTCGTCAATGATCTCGATGCTGCGCCGGGCGACGCAGTCGCCGACGAGATCAAATCCGCCGGCGGACGCGCGATCGCGATCAACGGCAGCGTTTCTGATCCCGGTTTTGCCGATCGTTTTGTCGGCGCAGCCATGGAGACCTTCGGCGGTCTCGACATCCTGGTGAACAATGCTGGTTACACCTGGGACGCGACAATCCAGAAGATGACCGACGAGCAATTCCAGGCGATGCTGGATGTGCATCTGGTCGCTCCGTTCCGGATCCTGCGCGCGGCTGCCGAACCGATCCGGGTGATGGCGAAAAGGGAAGCCGAGGCTGGCCGGGAGGTCTTCCGCAAGGTCGTCAACATCTCCTCGATTGCGGGTCTGTATGGCAATGCCGGGCAGGCCAGCTACTCGTCGGCGAAGGCATCGCTGGTCGGTTTGACGCGGACGCTGTGCAAGGAATGGGGACGCTACAAGGTCAACGTCAACTGCGTCGCCTTCGGTCTGATCAACACGCGGCTGACGCAGCCGATCGAGGCGCAGCAGAAAACCATCGACGTCGCCGGCCGCGACATCAAGGTCGGTGTCCAGCCGCATCTGCTCGATACAATGGCGCGCATGATTCCGCTCGGGCGCGGCGGCACGCCGGAGGAGGCCGCTGATGCGGTTTATCTGTTCTGCAGCCCGGAATCCAATTACATCAGTGGCCAGGTCATCGTCTGCGGCGGTGGCTTGATCATTTGAATGGAGATGGCCGATGCAATACCGCTCGCCCTGGATGACCGAAGAGCTTGACGTTTTTCGTGACCAGTTTCGCAAGTTTCTTGCGCGTGATCTTGCACCTCAGGCGGAAACGTGGCGAAAGCAGCGGCTCGTCGATCGGTCGGCATGGCTGGCGCTTGGCGAGATGGGCGCGCTTTTGCCCAGCATCCCCGAGACCTACGGCGGGCTCGGCGCGAGCATCGCTTACGACGCGGCGGTGTTCGAGGATATCGAGCGCGCCGTTCCCGAACTGAATAACGGCGTGACGGTCAGCAGTGGCATCGTTGCGCACTACATCCTGAAATACGGCTCGGAAGCGCAGAAACATCGCTGGCTTCCCGGCATGGCACGCGGCGAATTGATCGGCGCGATCGCCATGACCGAGCCGGGTACCGGCTCCGACCTGCAGAGCGTGCGCACCTCGGCACGGCGCGAGGGTGAAACCTACATCATCAACGGGCAGAAGACCTTTATCACCAACGGCCAGACTTCCGATCTGGTCATTGTGGTGGCGCGAACGGGCGGGGCCGGCGCGAAGGGGCTGTCGTTGATCGTGGTCGAAACCGCGGACGCGAGAGGTTTCCGTCGCGGGCGAAAGCTGGACAAGATCGGTCTGCATGCGGCGGACACGTCCGAATTGTTCTTCGAGGATGTCGCCGTTCCGTGCGCGAACCTGCTCGGCCCTGAAGAAGGACAGGGCTTCGTGCAGCTCATGCAGCAGCTGCCGTGGGAGCGGCTGATGATCGCGATCGGCGCGGTGGCGTCGATGGAGCGCGCCGTCGAACTGACGGCAGACTACACCAAGGAGCGCAAGGCCTTTGGAAAGGCCCTGCTGGATTTCCAGAATACAGCCTTCAAACTGGCCGAGCGCAAGACCGAGACGATGGTCGCGCGGGTGTTCCTTGATTTCTGCATCGGGCAGATGATCGCCGGCAATCTCGATGCCGTTACGGCGTCGATGGCGAAGTGGTGGTGCTCGCAGAAACAGGTCGAGACGCTCGACGAATGCCTGCAACTGCACGGCGGGTATGGCTACATGGAAGAATATCCGATCTCCCGCATGTTCGTTGATGCGCGGGTTCAGAAGATCTACGGCGGCACCAACGAGATCATGAAGATGCTGATCGCCAGGTCGCTGTAGGAGCCACGGATGTCGATGGTGCTTGTCGAGCGCCGTGGCGCGGTCGCCCATCCTGACGCTCAGGTTTCGCAGCATTTGCGAAATGCTGGCGGTGGTTCGTGCTCCTGTAGTATCGTTGACGACATAACCCGGGAGGAGATGATGGGCGGGGGCGAGAACCTGGTTGTCCGTGAGGATATTGGTGCGGTCTGTCACCTTTCGTTGAACCGGCCGCGCAACGGCAACAGCCTGTCCTTGGCAACCATCGACGAACTGACGCGGCATCTGATGGATCTGCGGCAGGAGCCATCGGTCGCGGTCATCGTCCTCGCCGGCGTCGGCAAGAAGATCTTCTGCGCAGGGCACGATCTCACCGAATTCGACGGCGAGACGGATCCGGAATTCTTCAAGACGGTCTCGGCGCGATGCTCGGCGATGATGCAGGCGATGCGGGATCAGCCGCAGATCGTCATTGCAAGCGTGGAGGGTGTAGCGTCCGCTGCGGGCTGCCAGTTAGTGGCAAGCGCCGATCTGGCGATCGCCTCAAGCGAAGCGCGATTTGCCACGCCCGGCGTCAATATCGGCCTGTGGTGCCTGACGCCGATGGTCGCGTTGTCGCGTGCCGTAATGCCAAAGCACGCAATGCAGATGCTGGCAACGGGGCGCCTCTATGACGCGCAGTTCGCGCTGCGGATCGGGCTTGTCAACGACGTCGTTGAGCCCGAGCGCTTGACCGAAGCCGTCGATGCGCTTGCTGCTGAAATCGCGTCGAAGTCGACCTATACGCTCGCGCTCGGCAAGCAGGCATTCTATCGGCAGCTACAGATGCCGGTGTCCGACGCCTATGAATATTCCGGGGAACTGGTGGTGCGGAACATGGCGCATGCGGATGCGCGCGAGGGCATTGGCGCATTCGTCGAGAAGCGCAAGCCGGTCTGGGTCGGGCGCAAATAGCTCGCGGAATCGATCGGCCGTGCGTGTGATACTTGCAGGAGAAACCGGATCGCACTTGGGACGGGCCTAGCCGTTCACCTGCGATCAGCGCGCCTGTAGGGCGCCTCTGACCAGATCGACGAACTGCTTGGCGATCTCTTCGCCGCTGCGAGGTCCCTCCGGGGTGAACCACCGCGTCATCCAGTTGATCGATCCCATGAAGAAGAACACGGTCAGCTTGGGATCGACGGCGCGCACGGTGCCGTCGCTCATGCCTTCGGAGATCAGCTTGCGGAAGGCGCGATCGAACTTGTCGCGGCGCTTGCCGACGATCGCCTTGTTCTGCGGCTCCAACGCATCATATTCGCGAAGCACCGCGAACGAGCCCATCTCGCTGGTGATGGTGCGGACATATCTGTCGACCAGCAAAAGAATCTTTTCCAGGCCGGTCTTGCCGTGCTCCTCGCTATACTTCATCGCCTCTTCGCCGAAATCGAGCGACATCATGTGGCATTCAAAGAGAATTTCCTGCTTGTTCTTGACGTAATAGTAGAGCGCCGCCTTGGTGACATCGAGCGTCTTCGCCACGTCGTCAAGCGACGTGCTGTGATACCCATGCAGGCTGAAGGCGCGGCCGGCTTCGCGAAGCAGCGCGGCGCGTTTGAGCGAGAACTGCTGCTCCCGGCTCAATACGACGCTTTTCCACGCTGAGGCGTGGCGTCCGCGCCGTGCTGGAGATGCCTTTTTCATGAGATCATGCCAAGTTCTCGAAACCGCTAACTCAAGGGCCGATTCGCCACCCTTAAGCCGTCATAGTCGAAACTATCGCTCCAAAGTCAAATTCTTGACTCATGCCGAGAGGTTGCGGGCAATGATCTGCTTCTGGATATCGCTGGTCCCTTCGTAGATTTTGCAAACGCGAACATCGCGATAGTAGCGCTCGACCGGGAAATCCTTCAGATAGCCGTAGCCGCCATGGACCTGAAGCGCGTCGGAGCAGACCTTCTCGGCCATTTCCGAGGCCACGAGTTTCGCGATGGCGGCTTCCTTGGCGCAGGGGGCGCCGGCCTCGAGCAGCCGTGCGGCGTGGATGTAGTATTGCCGGGCGACGTCGACTTGCGCCGCCATCTCCGCGAGGTGGAAGCTCACGGCTTGCAATGCGGCGATCGGCTTGCCGTAAGCCTCGCGCTCGCTGGCATAGCGGATTGCCGCATCGAGCGCGGCCTGGGCGACGCCGACCGCCTGGGCGGCGATGGCGATGCGCCCGTCGGACAATCCGCCCATCACGATCTTGTAGCCGCCGCCGACCTCACCGAGCACGTTCGAAGCCGGCACCCGAAGGTTGTCGAGTTGAATCTGGGCAATGTGCGCCGTGCGCTGCCCGAGCTTGTCTTCGACGCGTGCGATGTTGTAGCCGGGCGTGGTGGGATCGACCAGAAAGGTTGTGAACCCACGCTTGCCGGCCTGCGGATCAGTGCGCGCGAGGACGATGGTCATCCCGGCCTCGCTGCCGTTTGAGATGAACTGCTTGGTGCCGTTGAGGACGTAGTGATCGCCATCACGGCGCGCGGTGGCGCGGAACGCCGCCGTATCCGAGCCTGCCTGCGGCTCGGTGAGGAGGAAGGCGCCGATCTTCTCGCCGCGCAGCATCGGCGGCAGATAGGTCTGCTTCTGCTCCTCGGTTGCGTGCAGGGCGATGGTGTAGGCCGTCACGTTGTGGACGTGGAAGATAGTGCCGACGCCGGCGTCAGCCGCAGAAATTTCCTCGAGCGCCAGGCAGTAAGAGAGAAAGCCGGCGTTGGAGCCGCCATACTGTTCGGGCGGCAGCATGCCCATGAAGCCGAGATTGGCGAGCGCCTTCAGTTCGGCGTGCGGCCAGGCCGCGGTGCGGTCGCGTTCCGCAGCGGTGGGCGCGATCGCGTCGACGGCCACGCCACGCGCAACGTCGCGCACCATGATCTGCTGATCGGTCAGAAATGAGAATGATTTGCTGTCGGCCTGCGCCATTCCGGCTCCCCATATCATTATCGGAGACCCGCCTGGCCGGCCCGACCTGACCCGCAGGTCACGTAACGTTCCGGCAAAGCAGCGCCCCGCTTATTCAACTCAATATTATGTTATTTAACGCGATGGTCAATTCGATAGTCGATCCTCTGTTGATTTTGATGGTTGGTGTTGCCGTTCGGGCCTGCGAAGGACCGCACGATCTGCGCCGAACGACATGCGGCAGCGGGCGGTCCGGTAAGGCAGAACTGATCGAGAGTGGCTTGTTCTGTAGAAGTGTTATCCTTACGGCCGTCCGCCTCGATGGCGTGCAGGCGGTCTATCTGATCAGTTGCGGCGGGTCACATCGGAGGTGCAGACACCTAAACGGACTTGACGTAAATTGACTGCCCGGTTAAAAATTGTACTTGCTTGGTGATAAAAATCCGTCAAGGATCGATCTGTCGCAAGGGCGAAACGCCCGGCCGGTCGAAATGCCGCATACCTGGGGGAGGACGAATGTCGCAGGATTGCGCTGGTGAAGGAGGTGCATGTTGAGTGCCGTTTCACCTGATTATTCGCGATCGCGAAATCCCGCGGCGCTGGGCTCTCCGGTTCTCGTCGCTGACGGTATTCGAATGGCCTTCGGAGGCGTCGTTGCGCTCGACCAGGTCTCCATCTCGGTCGGTGCGGACGAGTTGCTGGCGGTGATCGGGCCGAATGGCGCCGGCAAGACCTCACTGATGAATTGTCTCAGCGGGTTCTATCGACCGCAACGGGGCGAGGTGCGCTTCAACGGCGCGGTGATCTCCGGCATGGGGGTCCACAACATCGTGCGCGCCGGTCTGGCGCGGACCTTCCAGGGTACGCACATCTTTTCGAACATGACCGTGATCGAAAACATCATGGTCGGCCGTCACATCCACATGAAGAGTTCGGTCCCTTCGGCGTTTCTCTACTTCGGCGCGTGCCGGCGCGAGGAAAAGCGCCACCGCGAAGTCGTCGAGGAAATCATCGAGCTGCTCGAAATCGAATCGATCCGCCACCAGCCGGTCGGCAGTCTCGGCTACGGCCTGCGCAAGCGGGTCGATCTCGGCCGTGCGCTGGCGCAGGAGCCCAGCATCCTGCTGATGGATGAGCCGATGGCCGGCATGAACACCGAGGAGAAGGAAGACCTCGCGCGCTTCATTCTCGACGTGCGGGAAGCACGGCGGATTCCCGTGGTGCTGGTCGAGCACGACATGGGCGTCGTCATGGATCTCGCCGACCGTATCGTCGTGCTCGATTTCGGCCGCAAGATCGCGGAGGGGACACCGCGTGAAATTCAGGAGAACCCGGCGGTGCTGAAGGCGTATCTGGGCGAGGGGAATCGCTGATGCTGCCGATGCGTACCATTCCGCAGTTGCTGCTGGATCGCGCCGGCGCCGCACCCGGCCAGCTTGTCGAGCGCCATAAATATCGCGGCATCTGGCGCGAATATACTTACGGTGACGTGCTGGAGAAGGTCCGCGCTTTCGCGCTGGGTCTCGATGCGATGGGCATTCGCCGCGGGGAGACCGTCGCCATCATCGGCGAGAACGAGCCGGAGAATTTCTGGAGCGAGTTCGCGGCGTTTTCGATCGGCTGCAAGATCGTCTCGCTCTATCCCGATATCACCGCCGACGAAATCGAGTACCTGCTCAACGACAGTGACGCGGTCTGTCTGGTGGCGCAGGATCAGGAGCAGGTGGACAAGGGGCTGGCGATCCTCGATCGCGTGCCGCATCTGCGCCAGTTGATCTATTGGGACGACACCGGGATGTGGTCCTATCATCACCCCCGGCTGACGCCGTTCGAAAAGGTGCTGGAGACGGGCCGTGCGCGTCACGCCGAGGATGCGGATCGTTTCCGCAAGCTGGTTGAAGCAGGGCAGCCCGATGATGTCGCGGTGCTGTCCTATACGTCGGGCACCACCGGGCGGCCGAAAGGCGTGGTGCTGACGCATCGCTATCTCGTCGACAACGCGCATCGCGTCATCGCCGCCACCGGCATCAAGCCGGGTATGGAATATCTCACCTACATCGCGCCGGCCTGGGCGACGGAACAGTTCTTCGGCGTCACCATCGGTTTGCTACTGCCGCTGGTGGTCAATTTTCCGGAATCGCCGGAAGAGGTTCTCAACAACATCCGCGAACTCGCCGTGGAGGTCATGGTGTTCGCGCCGCGGCAATGGGAAAGCCTCGCGGCCACCATTCAGGGGCGGATGCTCGATGCCGGCCGGATGCGGCGGGCGATCTATGCCTGGGGCGTCGATATCGGCCACAAGGTTCACGTCGCGCGTCTTGAGGGCAAACCGGTGCCGCTCGGTGCGCGGCTGGCATTGCCGCTGGCGGAGATGCTGGTCCTCAAGCCGCTGCGCGACAAACTCGGTCTCACCCGCATCAAGCTGGCGCTGTGCGGCGGCTCGACGATGGCGCCGGATGTGTTCCGGCTGTTTCACGCCATCGGCGTGCCGCTGCGCAATATCTACGGCACCACGGAAATCGGCCTGCTGACGTTGCATCAGGGGGATCGCTACAATCTCGAGACCGTCGGGCATTGGCTGGTGGCGCATCCGGAAGCCGGTTCGGCGCTGGAATGGCAGGTTTCGGAGCAGGGCGAACTTCTGATCCGCGGCGGAAGCTTCTTCCAGGGCTATTACAAGAAGCCCGACAGCGTCGCGCAGCGCGTGCAGGAAGGCTGGTATCGTACCGGCGATGCGGTGTCGGTCACGGACGGTGGCGAACTCGTCTTCCTCGAACGTCTCGACGATTTGCGCAAGCTTCGCTCGGGCGAGCGCTTCCCGCCGCAGTTCATCGAAACGCGGCTGCGCTTCAGTCCGTTCATCAAGGACATCATGACGCTCGGCGACGAGACGCGCGATTATATCGCGGCATTGATCAACATCGACATGAGCGTGGTGTCGCGCTGGGCGGAAGATCGCAACATCAGCTTCTCCACTTTCACTGACCTTTCGCAGAAGCCGGAAGTGGCCGAACTGGTGCGCGGCGAGATTGCGCGCGTCAACATGTTCCTGCCGGAACACGCGCGCGTCCGGCGCTTCGCCAACTTCCCGAAAGAACTTGATCCCGACGAAGGGGAGCTAACGCGCACACGCAAGCTGCGCCGCGAATTCCTTGCCGAGCGTTATGCGACACTTATCGAGGCGATGTATGACGGCCGCGATCATCAGGCACTCGATATCGCGGTGACTTATCAGGACGGCCGCAAGGGCACGCTGTCAGCCTATGTCGCCATCCATGACGTCGCCGAGAAGGCAAAGACAAGCGTTGCCGCCGAACCTTTGCGAGCCACCGCATGATCGATTTCATCAACTACCTCATCAACGGAGCGCTGGTCGGGCTGCTGTATGCCCTCATCGCCATGGGCTTCGTCGTCATCTATCGCGCCTCGAAAGTGTTCAATTTCGCGCAAGGCGAACTGGTCGTGTTCGGCGGCTTCATCGTCTGGTGGATGGTCGCCTCCATGGGGCTGCCGCTGTGGGTCGGGCTTCCGCTCGCCTTCGTCGCGGCGGCGCTGTTCGGGCTTCTGGTCGAACGGGTCTTCTTTTCCCGCCTCGCCGGCGAATCCGTATTCGCCATGGTGATGGTGACGATCGGGCTGCTGATCCTGATCCGCGGCCTGATCCTCGTGCTGTTCGGGCCGCAGGTGCGCTCGTTCCCGATCATCTTCCCGCTCCAGCCGGTGATCATTGGCGACATCCTGATCCCGCGTTCGCTGCTGGTTGGCGGTGTCATCACGGTGATCGTCGGCTTTGGCCTGTCATGGTTCTTCAATCGCACCCGCGCCGGCCTGCGCATGACGGCGGTGGCGGAGGATCATCAAGTCGCGCTGTCGATGGGCATCTCGGTGAAGCGCTCGATCGCGTTCGCCTGGATTCTCGGCGCGGTGCTCTCCACGCTCGGCGCGGTGATCTTTCTCAGTGGAAAGTCGCTCAACTTCCTTGCGTCCGACATCGGGCTGGCGGCGCTGCCGGTGGCGCTCTTGGCGGGCTTTGAGGCGATCGCCGGCGTGCTGCTGGCAGGGCTGATCGTCGGCATCATTCAGGGGCTGGTGACGGCCTATCTCGATCCGATCGTGGGCGGCGCCATTGGCACCGTATTTCCCTTCATCATCATGCTGCTCATTCTCTTCATTCGGCCGACCGGAATGTTCGGCTGGAAGACCATCGAAAGGGTCTGACCGATGGATCCGGCAGGTGTATTCGCCACCAGCTTCGAACGCGATCAGGCTTTGATCCGCACTCGCGGGCAATGGATCGCGCTCGCCTTGTTCCTGATTGCGTTGCTTGTCCTGCCTCATGTGTTGGGGCCGCGTCTGGTCGCGATCTCCACCAACATGCTGATCATGGCCGTCGTGGTGATCGGGCTGCAGATCAACATGGGCTACGCGGGGCAGATCAATCTCGGACAGGCCGCCTTCATGGGGGTCGGTGCCTACGCCACCGGCGCGCTGGCCATCAAGTTCAATCTGCCGTTCTGGCTCAGCATCCCGCTCGGCGGCTGCGCCGCGGCGCTGTTTGGCTTCATCTTCGGCCTGTCGGCGGTGCGCATCAAGGGATTCTATCTCGCGCTGACCACCATCGCGGCGCAGACCCTGTTTCATTTTCTGATCCTCAACCTGCCGCAATCGTGGTTCGGCGGATCGAACGGCCTGACTTTGCAACCAGCGCAGATTTTCGGTTTCAGCTTCGTCAGCGACACCTCGATCTATTATCTCTGCCTGGCGGTGACGGTCGCGATGGTGTTCGGCGCCTATGGCATCGTGCGCAGCCGTCACGGCCGCGCGTTCGTCGCGGTCTGCGACGACGATGTCGCATCCGGGCTGATGGGGATCAACGTGGTCCGCACCAAGGCTACCGCGTTCCTGATCGGTGCCTTCTATGCCGGCATCGGCGGCGCGTTGTGGGCTTACTACGTGCGCTTCGTGGCGGTCGATCAGTTCACGCTATTCCACTCGATCTGGTTCATCGCCATGGTGATCGTCGGCGGTCTCGGCTCGATCACCGGTGCGCTGATTGGCGTGTTTGTCATCAAGGCCATTCAGGAAAGTTTCGTCACGCTCGGCCCCAGCATCGTCGCGCAGTTTCCCTCGCTCGGCGGCGACGTGGTGTTTGCGCTGATGAACGTGTTTCTTGGCGGCGTCATCGCGGCATTCCTGATTTTCGAGCCGCGTGGCCTGATGCATCGCTGGAATATCCTGAAACGGTCCTATCGCCTCTGGCCGTTTCCTTATTGATGCGATGCGCTGATAACCTTGAAAAAACAATCATGGGAACAATCATGGGAGGAACTGGACACATGACGATCTTCAAACACATCAGAACCGCGGGCGCGGCCGCGGTGTTGGGCGTGCTGACGGCTGCGATGCCGGCCCAGGCCGAAACCACTTACAACGTCGCCTCGCTTGCGGACTTCACCGGTCCTTATGCGGACGTGATGAAGGACCTGATCGGCGCGCGCCGGCCGGTCATCGATTGGTGGAACGCGGAGGTTGGCAAGAAGATCGGCGTTAAGCTCGGCACGAAGGACTACGATCATCGCTACGACGCCGCGCAGGTGGCAAGCCTGTGGCCCGGTATCAAGGCTGAACTCAGCCCGATCATCGTTCTCGGCGTGGGCGGACCGGACGTCGCGGCGCTGCAAGGTCGGCTGCCGTCCGACAAGATTCCGATGGTGATGTCCACCGCAGCCTATGGCTTCGCCTGGAAGCCCGATCCATGGATTTTCAATCAGCGTCCGACCTACAGCCACGAAGCGGCAGCATTCTTCGAATGGTTTCGCCAGAAGCGCGGCGGCACCGGGCCGCTGAAGGTCGCGATCATTTCGTCGGAAGCCTCGCCCGCCTATGTCGACCAGCATAAGGGTGTGCAACGCTACGCGGCTGACAATCCCGACAAGGTCGAGGTCGTTGAAGTGGTCTTCACAGAGGTTCAGCCCACTGACCTCACCACCCAGGTGAATCGCATCACCCGCAAGGGCGCCGAGGTGGTGATGGTGATGACCAATACGGCGGCGGTGGTCGCGACCAAGCGCGCGCTGCAGTCGCTCGGCAAGAAGGTGCCGATCGTGATGAGCTCGCATAACGGGCTGGCGGAGTCCGGCCGTGCCATCGGTGACCTCAAGCAGATGGAGGGCGATTACGAGGTCTATGCGATGGCGGCGCCGACCGAAACCAAGACGCCGGGACGCGAGTTCTTCGAGATGCTTCAGAGCAAGTACAATCTGAAAGCGAAGTGGACGGTGTCGGCTGTGCAGGGGCTCGGCCAGGCGCTGATTGCGATGCGCGCGATCGAAGCCGCGGCCAAGAAGGTCGGCCCGGACAAGATCACTGGCGAAGCGGTGCGTGAAGCGCTGATCTCGACTGCGATGACCCCCGATGACACCTTCAAGATTCTCGGCACCATCAAGTTCTCCAATGATGGGCCATTCCCGACACAGGGCCTGGTGGCGAGCATCGCAACCGTCAAGGACGGCAAGTACACGGAGGCGACTGAGAACGTCCCGGTGCCAACTCTCAACAAGTGGTGAGGAAAGCTGTTCGGCCGGGTTCATGTGAACCCGGTCGAAAGCCCTTCGGGAGGCGTGCGTCTTGCTCGAACTGAACAACGTTGAAGTCATCTACAGCGATGTCATCCTGGCGGTGAAGGGCATCTCGCTCGCTGTCCCGGACGGCAAGTGCGTTGCACTGCTCGGCGGCAACGGGGCGGGCAAGTCGACGACCCTGAAGGCAATCTCGGGCATCATCCGAGTCGAGGACGGTCGGGTGACGTCCGGCAACATCAGTTTCGGCGGAAAGCGGATCGACAAGGTCGAGCCGACCGAGGTGGTGCGCAGCGGCATCATCCATGTGATGGAAGGCCGCCGCGTATTGCGCCATCTCACTGTGGAGCAAAATCTCCAGGTCGGCGGCCACATGGAATCATCCGGCCGCGAGGTGCGCAAACGCCTCGACGAGGTTTACGATCGGATTCGTCGGCTTGCGGCGCTCAAGGACCGCGTGACCGGCTATCTCTCCGGTGGCGAACAGCAGATGGTCGTGATCGGCCGCGCGATGATGGCCAATCCGAAGCTGATCATGATCGACGAGCCGTCGCTCGGTCTCGCACCGCTGATGATCGATGAGGTTTTTGAGCTGCTGAAGCAACTCAAGGCGAGCGGCACCACGCTGTTGATCGTCGAGCAGAACACCCGCGTCGCGCTCGACATTGCCGATTACGGCTATGTCATGGAGAACGGCCGCATCGTTCTCGAAGGCGCCGCCGAGGAGCTGCGCAACAATGAAGATGTGCGGGAATTTTATCTCGGGCTTGATCTCGAAGGCGAACGCAAGAGCTACCGCGACATCAAGCACTACCGCCGGCGCAAGCGCTGGCTCGGCTAGAGCGTGATGAGTTTAGGGCCGACGGCACAGCGGATCGTCATTGCGCCGAGCGCTACAGCGCTATAGTTATTTGATGGAATCGCCCGGATAGTGCCTCACCGCTCCCGACGGGGAGAGGTCGGAGCCGCAGCTCCGGGTGAGGGGGAACGAGCACCATCGAGGGTGTAATTCCTCACCCGATGATTCAATCGCAAGGTATCCTGTACGTCAGACATCCTTGCGGTCGACCACGAACGGCGCGTCGGCCGGAAGTTCGTCGGCACTGACGATCTCGATTCGATCCGCCTTCAGCCGCGATAGCGCGGTGAAGCGGGCAGGCACCGCGCCCAGCACCGCATCGCGATCCGCATCCGGCGACAACGCAAGACGCAGCGTGATCTCCTCGCGCTGCTGCGGCCGCGCGACAATCGCCTGGGCGCGTCCGATGCCGGGAATGGAGATGGCGAGATCCTCGAGCTGGCGCGGATAGATGAAAATCTCGCGTGCCTTCACCGCCTGGCCGACGCGGCCCTGCAACATACCGATCCGCTGCACGGTGCCGTCGGCATTGGTGGCTGTCGCGGCGGCGACGTCGCCGGTGCCGAACCGGATCAGGGGCCAGCCCGGCGTCAAGGTTGTGACGACGATCTCGCCCGGTTCGCCCTGGGGGAGGGGGGCACCGGTCACCGGGTCGCAAATCTGCACGATGCGGTCCTGATGAATCTCGTAGCCGCCGTCCTGCGCGCCGTTCTCGAAACCGATCACGCCGAAGTCCGCAGTCGCGTAGACCGCGAATGTGCGGATGCCGTATTTGGCTTCCAACCGGCGGCGCTTGCCGAGCCAGTCGCCCAGTTCGCCGCCGAGCAGCGCGGATTTCACTTTCCATCCGCCGGGCAGTTTGTACCCCATCGCCTCGATCGCTTCCGCGAGAGTGATGAAGAAAGCCGTTGAGGCGCAGATGCAGGTGACGTTGAGGTCCATCACCAGTTTGGCTTGCAGCTCGCTCCCGCCGGTGCCGGCTGGGATCACCGTGGCACCGGCCGCGCGCAGTCCTTCGTCGAGCAGCAGGCCGGCAGGCACCAGATGATACGACCATGTGTTGAGCACGCGATCGCCCGGGCCGAGGCCTGCGGCGGCAAACGCGGTGCCGAAACCATGGCCGTCGCGATCGTGCCGTAGTTGCGGCTCGTTGATCGGGCCGGGCGATACGAAGATGCGTGCGATGTCCTCGTCCTTCGCGGCGAGAAAGCCGCCGAATGGCGGCCGCTGCTGCTGCAGATCGACGAGAGACTCTTTCTTCAGAACGGGCAGCCGCGACAAATCGTCCACGGTCTTGAGGTCGGCCGGAGCAAGGCCAGCGCGGTCGAACATCTCCCGGATCGCGGGTGCAAGCTGATAAGCGGTCTGCTGGACCTGCTGAAGGCGGGCGAAGCGTTTGTCCTGACTCATGGCCGTTCCTCTCGACGTCTTGCGACTTACTTGTGTTATCTGCCGGTGAAGCGCGGTTTGCGCTTTTCCTCGAAAGCGGCAAGCCCTTCCTTCAGGTCGTGACTGTAGGCGTGGACTTCGCTGGCGAGCAATTCTTGTCGCAAGGCTACCGCAGCCGGTTGCTCAAGACCATCATCGACCAACGCCTTCATGCGGCGAAGCACCAGCGGGCTCTTGTTGGCGAGCTTGGCGACCAGCGCTTCGGTGGCCACAATCAACGCATCGTCGTCGACGACGTCGTTCACCAGCCCGGCGGCGACGAGTTGATCGGCCGGTACCAATTCGCCGGTGTAGAGCAGATATTTCGCACGGGTCGGCCCGGTCTTGCGCGGCAGCCGCACCGAACTGCCGCCACCCGGTAGCAGGCCGTAGTTCGCATGCGCGTCGCCGAGCTTGGCGGAGCGCGCGGCGATGACGAGATCGCAGCACAGCATCAGTTCGAGGCCGCCGGCCAGCGTCAGTCCGTTGAGCGCGGCGATCACCGGCATGGGAAACGTTTCAAGCCGGTTCATGACCAGAAGAATCGTATCGAGAAAGCGGCTGAGCGCGGTTTCGTCGTTGCCGGCTTCGCCGCGCACGAATTTCAGATCGGCGCCGGCGCAGAACGCGCGTCCGGTTCCGGTCAGGACCACCGCGCGCGCGTCTGATTGCTGCGCCTTGTCGAGCGCGGCGTTGATTCCCGAAATGATGGCCGGGGTCAGGGCGTTGAGCGCATCCGGCCGGTTCAGCGTGATCCACATCGCGTTGCCGCGAATTTCAGAAATGACCGATTCCATGGCGCTTCTCCCGAGAATTGACTATGGAGTTAGTTGATTATTCTATCGGTTATGTTACAGACTGTTGGGGCGAAAGCAAGCTCAGCACCTGTTGGAGCGCGTATCGACATGAGCCTTCCCCTTGCTGGAATTCGGGTGGTCAGCCTGGCCGAGCAGTATCCGGGGCCTTACGCCACGCTGTTGCTGGGCGATCTCGGCGCCGAGGTGATTTTGGTCGAACGTCCCGGTGTCGGTGATCCGGCGCGGCAGTTTCCGGCGTTTCATGCCGCGCTCAATCGCGGCAAGCAGTCGGTGGCGCTCGACCTCAAGAGCGAGGACGGCAAGCAACATCTGCGCCGTCTGATCGCGTCCGCCGACGTGCTGATGGAGGGATATCGTCCCGGCACCATGGCGCGTCTCGGCTTCGGTTACGACGCGATGGCGAAGCTCAATCCCCGATTGGTCTACGTGTCGATCTCGGGCTTCGGACAAGATGGTCCCTATCGCGACCGGCCCGCGCATGACATCTCATATCAGGCGCTCGCGGGATTCCTGTTCCGCCACGCCGAACTGGGCTCGGTCGAGGAGCCGGGCAGCATCGCGGTCGGCGATCTGTCATCCGGCATGTTCGCGGCGGTGGGGACGTTGGCGGCGCTGTTGGAGCGTGAACGCAGCGGCAAGGGGAAGTACGTCGACGTTTCGATGACCGATGGGTTGGTGTCGTGGATGTCGGTGATGCTCGGGCCGGTGATGAACGGTGCGCCGCTGGCCGATATCGGCGCTGAACCGGCTTACGGCGTGTTCAAATGCGGTGACGGCAAATTGCTCACGCTGTCGATCGCGCACGAGGATTGGTTCTGGCGGCCATTGTGTGAACTGCTTGGCTTGCCCGATGCCGCCGGCTTTAGTCGCAGCGAGCGCGTGGCACGGAATGAGACGTTGCAGCGTCAGGTTGCCACGGTGCTGGCGACGCGCGGCCGCGCCGAGTGGGCCGAGAAGCTTGATGCCGCCGGCATTCCGTGGGGGCCAGTGAATACGCTCGATGAAGTGGCGGCCGATCCGCATTTCCGCGCGCGCGGTCTGTTCCGCGAGGTGGCCGACGGCGACGGGACGCGGCGCCATCATGTCGCGCAGCCGTTGATTTTTTCCGGCGAGCATCCGGGCCCGCGCTCCGGCGTGCCCGGCCTGGGCGAGCATAGCCAGCAGGTGCTGCGCGCACTGTCGGACCTGAAGAACGACTAGGCGGACGAGACGGCTTCGGCCGCAGGGAGGACGCGATGGATGACATCTATGTGGTCGGCGTTGGCATGACGCCGTTCGGGCGCATGCTCGATGTCGATATGAAGACAATGTCGCGCGCCGCGGTGGATGCCGCGCTGGGCGATGCCGGCTTGCAGAAGGCCGATGTCGAGGGCGCGTTCTTCGCCAATGCCTCGCAGGGCCATATGGAGCGTCAGCACATGATCCGCGGTGAGATTCTGCTGCGGGAGATGGGCATCGGCGGCATCCCGGTGGTGAATGTCGAAAACGCCTGCGCCAGCGGCAGTTCGGCCTTCAACTTGGCGGTGACCTTCCTCAAGGCCGGTGAGGGCGACGTCGCGCTGGCGCTCGGCGCCGAGAAGATGTTCTCTACTGATCGCAAGCTGATGTTCGAGGCATTCGACAGCGCGTGGGACGTCAGCCGCGATGGCGAAATCCGCGAACGCCTGCTCAATCTCGGCGAAGGCGTCGAGGTGCCGGAGGGGACCACGTCCGACAAGCCCTACAGCGTATTCATGGATGTTTATGCCGCGTTCTCGCGCCAGCATATGAAGCGCTTCGGCACCACGCAGCGCCAGTTGGCGGCGGTCTCCGCGAAGAACCATCGGCATTCGGTGGAGAACCCGCTGTCGCAATTCCGCAACGCCTATTCGGTGGACGAGGTGCTGAGCGCGCCGCCGATCACCTATCCGCTGACGCTGCCAATGTGCTCGCCGATTTCCGATGGCGCGGCGGCTGCCGTTCTCGTCACCAAAGCCGGATTGAAGCGGCTCGGCCTCGATGAGAAGCGTGCGATCCGCGTGCTGGCGTCGGTGATCCAGACCGGCAGCGATCGCGATCCCTCGGCGGTCGAGCGACACTGTACGGCCTTGGCTGCGAAGAAGGCCTATGACAGGGCCGGCATCGGCCCCAGCGATGTGTCCGTTGCCGAAGTGCACGATGCCACGGCGATGGGCGAGATCATTCAGATCGAGAATCTTGGCTTCTGCGATTTCGGGGATGGCGGCATCATTTCCGAGCGCGGCGACACGTCGCTCGGCGGACGCATTCCGGTCAATCCATCCGGCGGTCTGGAATCCAAGGGGCATCCGGTCGGCGCCACCGGAATCGGACAGGTTCATGAGCTGGTGGCGCAACTCCGCGGTGAAGCCGGTGCGCGGCAGGTCGAAGGCGCGCGCATTGCGCTCGCCGAAAACGGCGGCGGTCTGCAAGGCATCGAAGAGGCGGTGGCCTGCATCACCATTCTCGGCCGCTAAAGAAAAGCAGCATTACGGGAGAGGCTCATGCAGTTGGATGGAAAGGTCGCAATCGTCACCGGCGCCGCGTCGGGCCTGGGGCGCGCGTCGTGCATCGCCCTGGCGAAGGCGGGGGCGCGCATCGCGGCGTTCGATCGCGATGAGGCGCGATTGGCCGACATCTGCCGTGAGTTGGGTGGCGATGCGCTTGGCCGCGTCGTCGACGTTGCCAATGAGGAAAGCGTCAGCGCCGCCGTCGATGCGGTGGTCGCGGCGTTCGGCGCGGTGCATGTCGCCGTCAATTGCGCCGGCGTTGCGGATGCGTCGAAGACCGTGTCATCGAAGGGACAGCCGTTTCCGCTCGCAACGTGGAGCAAGGTGATCGGCATCAACCTCACCGGCACCTTCAACATCATCCGCTTCGCGGCGGTGGCGATGACGCGCAATGCGCCCGAGGGCGTCAGCGGCGAACGCGGCGTCATCATCAACACGGCGTCGGGGGCGGCGTCTCAGGGGCAGGTCGGTCAGGCAGCCTACAGCGCCAGCAAGGCCGGCGTCATCGGTCTCACGCTGCCGGTGGCGCGCGACCTTGCCGAGCACGGCATTCGCGTGGTGTCGATCGCGCCAGGTCTGTTCGATACCGGCATGGTTGCGGGCATGCCGCCGAAAGTGTCGCAATCGATCGTCGACCGCATGATTCTGTATCCGAACCGGATGGGGCAGCCCGATGAATTCGCCAGTCTGGTGCGGCACATCGCCGAGAATGCCTATCTCAACGCCACGACGATCAGCCTCGACGCTGGCGCGCGCATGCAGCCGCGCTGAATCTGCGATTACCATCCTGAAGCTAGCCGTTCAGGTGTGGCTGAGCGGCAGCGCGGTCGTGTGCTTGATTTCCTCGATCACGAACATCGAGGTGACGTCGGCAAGGTCAGCACCCTTGATCAGTGTCTTATAGAGCTGGTCGTAACCGCTGATGTCCGAGACTACCGCTTTCAAGAGATAATCGGTGCTCCCGGCCACGCGATAGAAGTCCACCACCTCGGGAATTGCGCTGACCAGTTTGTGGAATGATTCGAACCATCCGAAGCGATGCTCGCGGGTGCGGATCGCGATGAAAACGGTCACGCCGAGATTGAGCTGCTTCGGGTTGAGCAGAGTGACGCGCTTCTGGATGATGCCGCGCTCTTCCAGCCGCTGAATTCGCCGCCAGCACGGCGTCGAGGTCAGGCCGACCTTTTCAGCCAGTTCGGAGATGGCCATCGTCGCGTCCTCTTGCAGGTGCGCGAGAATGGCCCGGTCAAACCGATCCAGTGTATCTCCGGCATTCTTCATGAGCATACCATTCCATATGAGTAGTATTTTTTGGCATGGTAATGCCAGAAATAGCAATATTCAGCATGAAGTCGCAACATAAATCCGATATTCGAAGTATAATGTTCCGCGCATTCTGCTCGATTGGGAATGCGATATGCGACTGACTGGACTGGAATCCCCGCCCTTGGAATGTGATACGCAACTGACGCAACTCGGCAGGGCTCCCTCCAAACATGCCGGCATGGTCAACATTCCCGTCTATCGCGGCTCGACCATCCTCGCTTCCACTTTGGAGGAGTGGGAATCCCGCAAAAGCGCCGACAATCCAATGGCGAATTACGGGCGTTTCGGTTCACCGCTGTCCCGGGCGCTCGAAGCAGCGATCTGCGAGCTGGAAGGGGGGTATGGTTCGATTCTGTTTCCGTCTGGCCTGTCGGCCTGCACGCATACGTTGCTCGGCCTGTTGCAGGCTGGCGATCACCTGCTGATCACCGACAATGTCTATGGCCCCACGCGTATTTTCGCCGAACAGGTGTTGAAGCGGCTGAAAATTCAGGTCGAGTATTTCGATCCCGCGGACGTTTCGGATCTGACCCGGCGCCTGACCGATCGCACCCGCGTCGTTTATCTGGAATCGCCGGGCTCGATGACCTTCGAAATGCAGGACGTACCGGCGTTGGCGACCGCGGCGCATGCGGTGGGCGCGCTGGTGGTACTCGACAATACCTGGGGCACGCCGCTTTATTTCAAGCCGTTCGCCCACGGCGTTGACGTATCGGTGCACGCGGCGACCAAATACATCGTTGGTCATTCCGACGCGCTGCTCGGCATCGCGACCGCCAATGAAAGGGCGTGGCCGGCATTGCAGGCCAGCGCCCATCATTTCGGCGAGATCGCGGGTCCCGATGATATCTTCTTGGCGTTGCGCGGTCTGCGGACGCTCGCGGTGCGCATGCAGCGGCACTGGGAGAACGGCGTCAAACTTGCGCAGGCGCTGGCTTTGCATCCTGCGGTTGAGCGCGTCCTGCATCCCGCGCTGCCGGATCATCCGGGACATGCGATCTGGCGCCGCGATTTCGAGGGGGCCAGCGGTCTCTTCGGAGTGCAGCTGAAACCCATGACGAAAACCCAGTTGTCCTGTTTCTTCAAGGCATTGCGATTGTTCGGAATCGGGTTGTCATGGGGTGGCTACGAAAGCCTCGCGCTGCTCGTCGATCCACTGCCGGCCCGTTGCGCGAGTGCCGCGATCGACGGAGGTCCGCTGCTCAGAATTCATGCCGGCCTTGAGAGCGTGCAGGATCTGATTGCGGATATGAGCCAGGCACTGGACGTGGCCTGCAATGCTGGTGCAGATGACGGTGCGGTTCGCAGCGCGGCATTGGCGTGAGGCCGCGCGGCGAGAGGTGGAGTATTGCGGAATGCAGAAACTGATGGGCGGCGCATGAAGGCACTCGGGTTTGGTCTCGACCATGTCGGGCTGGGAATCAAGAATCTCGATCACGCACGGGCGTCGTTCGAAAAAATGGGGTTCCGTCTCACATCCCGCAGCATGCATGCCGGCGCGCTCGAGCCCGGCGGCCCTGTGGTGCCGTGGGGGTCCGGCAATCATTGCGCGATGTTCGAGCGCGGCTACTTCGAGTTGCTTGGCCTTGTCGATGACGGCATGCCGAGCACGGTCAAGCGCATGGTGGCGCGCTACGAGGGTCTGCACATCGTTGCGATGAACTGTTCGTCCTCGGGTGCAGCCTACCAGTCGCTGATCCAAGCCGGAGTGAAGACGGCGGCGCCCGCCAAGCTGGAACGCGACGCTGCTTTCGGCGTCAATGATGAAATGGTGCGCCGGGCCAAGTTCGAGAACATCTATCTCGACGAGGAAGCGCATCCGGAAGCCCGCTTCATCGTGATCGAGCACTGCACGCCCGATGTGCTCTGGCAGCCGCATCTGCTCCAGCATGAGAACGGCGCCAAGGAACTGTCATCGGTCTATTTCGTCAGTCCCGATGTCGCGCAGACGGCCGAGCGCCTCGCGCGATTCCTGGGGCCCGGCGAGCCGGTGAATGAGGCGATCGGTTTCAAGCTGGCAGTCGGCCGCTTCTGGGTGATGTCGGAAGCCGCGATGCGCGCGCATTCGCCGGTTCATCGCGAGGGTCCGGTCAACCGCGTGGCGGCCGCGGGCATTGGTGTTGCATCGCTGGATAAGCTCCGTGCGCTCCTTGAGAGCCGCGGCATTGATTATGTCGAGCAGCCGTCGCTGGATGCGCCCCGATCCATCTGGGTCGGGCCATCTGAAGCCAGCCATGGTGCGCTCGTCTTTACGCAAACAACTTAAGTCTCAAGGGAGCCGAGATGAAGGCAGCAGTGATTTATGAGCACGGTGGTCCGGGCAGCATCAAGTACGAAACGAATTTCCCCGATCCCGTTGCTGGTCACGGTGAAGTTGTCATCAAGGTGCATGCTGCCACGCTGAACTATCACGACGTGTTTACCCGCAACGGCATGCCGGGCATCAAGGTGCCGATGCCGATGATCATGGCGTTGGATTTCGCCGGTGAGATCGTCGAGGTCGGCGAGGGCGTCGAAGGTGGTTGGAAGAAGGGCGATCGCGTAATGATCGACCCTTCGGATCGCAAGAATTTCGGAGGCGTTCTCGGCGAGGTGCGCCATGGCGGCCTCGCGGAATACTGCGCCGTTCCCGACCATCATCTCGTGCGTCTTCCCGATGACGTAAGCTTCGAGACCGCTGCGTGCCTGCCGGTGGCTTACGGCACGGCCTGGCGCATGATGGTGACGATCGGCAAGATCAAGGCCGGCGAGAAGGTTCTGATCCTCGGCGCGTCCGGCGGTGTTGGGACCTGCTGCGTGCAATTGGCCAAGCTCGCCGGCGCCGAAGTGATCGCGGCGGCGTCGACGCCGGAAAAATTGCAGCGCCTGAAGGATCTCGGCGCCGATCATCTGGTCGATTACAAGAAAGAAGACTTCATGAAATGGGTCTTCACCAATTTCGGCAAGCCGCATCGGCGCTTGTACGAAAAGGGCATGGACGTCGTGGTGAATTTTACCGGCGGCGATACTTGGGTGAAGTCGCTGCGGACGCTGCATCGTGGCGGACGCCTGCTGACATGCGGCGCGACCGCCGGCTACGATCCAGCCGAAGATATCCGCTTCATCTGGACGTATGAGTTGCAGATCCTCGGATCCAATGGCTGGCAGCGCGACGATTTGAAGAGCCTTCTCGATCTCGTGCAGCAGGGCAAGCTGAAGCCGGTGATCGATCGGACCTATCCGTTGTCCGAGATCAACGACGCGTTCAAGCATATGGAAGACCGGCATCTGTTCGGGAAAATTCTGGTGAAGCCATGAGTGATGCGCCGGTCAAAAAGCTGGAGAAGGCTGACATTGAAGCGATCTTCAACCGCTCGCCCTTCATCCGAATGATGAATCTCGAAGTGACGGACGTCGATCATGCTGCTTCGCGTTTCGCTGCGCGTCTGCCGATGCGCCCGGAATTCGAGCGCCGTCCCGGCACATCGCAGTTTCATGGCGGCATTCTCGCCGCCTTCATCGATGTCGTCGGTGATTTTGCACTGGGCATGCTGGTCGGCGGCGGTGTTCCGACGATGAACTTGCGGATCGATTATCTGCGGCCCGCGACCGGCGACTACGTCGATGGCGTTGCGGTGGTGCGCAGAAGCGGCCGCTCGTCGGCCGTGATCGATGTTGATATCTTCGCGGCCGACGGCAAACTTGTCGCTGTCGGCCGCGGCACTTATGTGCCTGCCACTGGATAGATCCGAGCAAACTCACGAGGAGGGGAAACGATGAGGTACTCGAAACCAAGCCTGTATGTTGGCACGCTGCTTGCGGCGTCCACGCTCACTATCGCAAGCGCGCCGGCAAAGGCTGAGCTGGTCAAACTGGTTTACGGCAACGTCACCTCGATGACGCTGTCGCAGGCCCCGATGGTCGCCGCCAAGCAACTCGGCTACTTCAAAGAGGAGGGGCTCGAGGTCGAACTGATGGGCTTCAAGGGCACTGGCACGCTGATCCCGCAGATGCTGGCGAAGCGGGTCGATATCGGCTACCCGAACCCCGATACGCTGATCATCTCCCGCGACGCCGGCAAGGAAAAGCTGCCGCTGAAGTTCTTCTACAACATGACGCGCGCGTCTGGCTGGGAGTTCGCCGTATTGGCGGATTCGCCGATCAAGTCGATCGCGGACCTCAACGGCAAATCCATCGGTGTCGGTGCCATGAGCTTCGGGAATGTGCCGATCACGCGCGCGCAGTTCAAGGAACTGAAGGTGAATGCGACGATGGTGCCGGTTGGTGTTGGTGCAGCGGCCTTCCTGGCGCTGACCGAAAAGCGGGTGGATGCCCTCAATCTCTTCGACGCCCAGCATGCGACGCTCGAGACCCAAGGCACCAAGATCCGCCGGCTGGAGCAGGCGCCACGCTACGAGGCGCTGTTCAGCAATGGCTTCGTCGCGCATGAAGACATGATCCGCGACAAGCCGCAGGTGCTGGCTGGATTCGGCCGCGCCGTCGCCAAGGCGACGCTGTTCTGTGAGACCAATCGCGAAGCCTGCGTGAAGATGTTCTGGAAGGAGTATCCGAACGACAAGCCGAACGGCGACGAGACCAAGGTGCTGGCGGACGGCGTGAAGATCTTCTCCGCCCGTTTCGACAAGATGCTGGTGTTCCCGAAGGGTGAAGAGCCGCGCAAGTGGGGAGCTTACGACAGGCAGATCTGGGTCGATTTCGCCGAGGCGCTGTATGAAGGCGGTCAGCTGTCGACCAAGGACGTCGACGTCGATGCTTGCTATACCAATGCTTTCGTGCCGAAATTCTCCGAGTTTGATGCTGCGAAGGTGGTTGCGCAGGCCAAATCCTTCAAGGATTGATCCGGATGATGCACGAACGCATTTCCACGACAGCCGGCAGCCCGCTGTTTCGGGCTGACGATCTCGAGGTGACCTACCGGTCATCTCGAGGGCCGACTAAGGCGCTGGAGCATTTTTCCACGACTTTGGCGAAGGGGGAGTTTCTGTCGATCCTCGGCCCATCGGGATGCGGAAAATCCACGCTGCTGAAAGTGGCCGCCGGGCTGTTGATGCCATCCTCGGGTGTTGTCGAACTCGATGGCCGGCCGATCACCGGACCGCGCCGCGATGTCGGCATCGTGTTTCAGCAGGCGACGTTGCTGCCGTGGCGTACCGTGCTCGACAACGTGATGCTGCCGATCCGGACCCTCGGCATGGATGCGCAGGCTGGGCTTGCCCGCGCGCGCGACCTGCTGCGGCTGATGGGGCTCGAAAGTTTCGAGAAGCACTATCCGCATGAACTGTCCGGCGGCATGCAACAGCGCGTCGGCATTGCGCGGGGGCTGGTCCATGATCCGAGCCTGCTGTTGATGGACGAGCCGTTCGCGGCGCTCGATGCCATGACGCGCGAGCACATGATGGTCGAACTGCAGCGCATCTGGATGGAGGCGCGCAAGTCGGTCGTCTTCATCACGCATTCGATTCCGGAAGCCGTGTTCCTCTCGACGCGCGTGCTGGTGCTGTCGCCGCGTCCGGCGCGGATCATCAAGGACATCGCGATCGATCTGCCGCTGCCCCGCACGCAGGAGACGCTGGCCAGTGCCCGTTTCGGCGAATTGTGCGGCGAGCTTCGGGCGATGTTCTCGCATGACAAGAAATAGGCTCGAGCCATGAACGAGAGTGTGAAATCGATCCTCTATCCGCTGCTTCTGCTGCTGGCTCTGCTGGCGCTATGGATCGTCTCGGTCCGCAGTTGGGGCGTGCCGAACTACATCCTGCCGCCGCTCGAGAGCGTGCTCGACGCGTTGCGCCGCGGCTACATCGAAGGCGCCTTCTGGAAAGACTTCGGCTACACGATGAGCTCGATGCTGATCGGTTACGTGTGCGGTTGTTCGATCGCTTTCGTCATGGGCGTGCTGTTCGCTGAATTCCGCTGGCTCGAGCGATTGCTGTATCCGTTCGTGCTCGGGTTGCAGTCGATGCCCAAGGTGGCGCTGGCGCCGTTGATCCTGGTGTGGTTCGGCTTCGGACTCGGATCGAAGGCCGTCATGGTGGGGCTCGTCTGCTTCTTCCCGATGTTCATCAACACCGCCGTGGGCCTGAAGGCGACGGATCCCTCGCTGATCGATCTGATGCGGGCGTTCTCGGCAAGCCGCTGGCATATCCTGACGCGGATCAAGATCCCGTCGGCGGCCAGCCATATCTTTGCCGGTCTGCAGATTTCGGTGGTGCTCGGCCTGATCGGCGCCGTGGTCGCCGAGTTCGTCTCGTCCTCGCAGGGGCTCGGCTATCTCATCAATGCCGCGACCACTACGCTCGACACCAGCACGATGTTCGCAGCCCTGATCAGCCTTGCGGTGCTGGGGATCGCCGGTAGCCAACTGATCAAGTTTCTGCAGCGCAAGCTGGTGTTCTGGGATCGCGGCGACCATAACCAGGCCGCCGCGTGATCGCAGGGTCAGGGATGTTGGGATATCCCCGCCAGTCCCTGGTCGATGATGGTTTGCGACTGCGCCAATGCGGCAGCGCGCCAGTCGGCGGCGCCCGGATAGTACGCCTCGCGCACCAGCGAGGTGAGGCGCTGCTTCAGCGCCGCATCGTCGGTGCCGGTCGCCCACAGCCAGCGCGCGGCCATCGCGGCGCGCTGCATCTGGTCGCGCGGCAGCGTGCCGAATTCAACGACCACGGCGGTCGTATCGGCGCGCGGCAGCAGATCGACGAACGCGTTGACCAGAAGGCCCTGGTAGTCCGCGACAGCCTTATGGGTGACGCCTTCGCGATTGACGGCACGCTCGCCCCACCAGCGGCGCGCACGCTCGAAGGCAGCGCTGCCAGGACGATGGAAGCAGAGGAAGATATGGCCGTTGCGCGGACCGATGCCGGTGTGCAGGTCGATCAAGGCCGCCGATCTGGCCTGTCCGAGATGTTCGCCGACGGCGCGGCGGAAGGTGGCGTTGGACCACTGCTCGCGCGCGCCGCCGTAGAAGATGCCATCGGCATGCGAATATTGCCCGCCGTTGAAAGCGTCGGAGAAGGCCTGTTCGCCGATCTCCTTGCGGAGGGCGTCCAGGCGCTCGAAGATGCCCGGCAGATCGTCGTCGTTCCAGATCTCGCGGACGAGAATATCATGGACGCGGGCATAGCCGGGATTGGCCGGCCGCGGCTTGCCGAAATCGACGAAATTACGGTTGAGATCGACGTTCTCCTCGGTGAAACGCATTGCATGGGCGAAGCCCCAGGGATTGTGCCCGTGGAAGAACAGCACGCCGACATCATCCGGCAGCGTGCCGGCCTTGAAGCGGTTGAGCCAGCCGGTCTGCGCCGCCGAGCCTGGATAACCCTCGATGCCGTGGGTCCCGGAGCCGACGACCAACACCTTCGAAGCGTCTTTCCGGCCGAGCCTTGCGACGTCCATGAACAGGTCCTCGCCGTCCGGTCCGGATTCGGCCGTGTGATGGTAGGCGGTGAGCTCCGCTCCCGCCTTCGATGCGGCGGCGAGGAATTTGGCGCGCGCATCGCGGTAGGTTTCGGAAAATTCGCTAAGGTCGGTCACGATCGACTCCTCTGACAGGAAAAATGTATTGGTCTATGTAGAGAAGCGGATGCGGAATGAATTTGCTTTTTCGTAGCGAGTGAGATGACAACGGGTCGCAGAATGTGGACGAACCTCGGCAAATTGACAGATCATGCTAAAAATCCCGATGCGGTCGCCTTGATCGACTGTCTGGATTTTCAGCATCCGCGCTTTTATTCGCACGGCCAGATGGATGCGCTGTCGGACGCCTGTGCGCGCGGCCTCGTCAAGCGCGGGCTGAAGCCGGGCGATACGGTGGCCTTGATGGGCATCAATCGCGCCGAATATCTCATCGCCTATTTCGCCATCATGCGCGCGGGCATGATCGCGGTGCCGATCAACTACAAGCTCGCTGCCGAAACCATCGAGTTGGTGCTCAAGGATTGTGCAGCAAAGCTGGTGATCGCCGATCGCGAGCGGACGAGACAGGTGCCGGAGGGAGTCGCTTGTGTTGCGATGGAAGGCGAGGGATGGGACGCGCTGCTGGACCCTGGCCCGTTCGAGACCGTGACGCCGCCGCCGAACGGCTGCGCGATGATTCTCTACACCTCGGGATCGACTGGCATGCCGAAGGGCGTGCAATTGTCCCATGAGGGGCAGCTCTGGGCTGTGAAGAAGCGCGTCAGCGCGCGTGCCTCCTTCGAGGATGAGCGGCTGATCGTGGCGGCGCCGCTGTTCCACATGAATGCGCTGATCTCCGCGAAATTCGCCTTGGCGGCACATGCCAGTCTGGTGCTGCTGCCGCAGTTCGACGCCAGGCATTTCATCGGCGCGATCGGGGCCTTTGGCGTGACCTGGGTGACGTCGGTGCCGACCATGATGGCGATGGTGGTGCGTGAGACGGATGCGCTCGCGGCCGTCGACACCTCGACGGTGCGCTATGTGCGTATGGGCTCGGCGCCTGCGACGCATCAGCTCTATGACGCCGTGCATGCTGCGTTTCCGAATGCCTCGGTGGCCGGAGGCTATGGCACCACGGAAGCGGGCCCGATGGTGTTCGGGCCGACGCCGGGCAAGACCATGCCCGGCGGCGACGCGTTGGGCTGGCCGTTGCCCGATGTCGGGGTGCGCCTGGTCGATGCCAATGGCGCCGAGGTGAACGAGGGCGAATTGTGGATGCGAACGCCGGCCAATATGCTCGGCTATCTCAATCTGCCGGAAAAGACGCGCCAGGTGCTGACCGAGGACGGCTGGTACAAGTCCGGCGACGTTTTCCGGCGCGATGCCGACGGCTGTTACTATTTTGTCGGCCGCGTCGATGACATGTTCAATTGCGGCGGCGAGAATGTCTATCCCGGTGAAGTCGAGAAAGTCATCGAACGGATGCCGGAGGTGATGCAGGCCTGCGTCGTCCCGGTCGCCGATGAGATCAAGGGGCAAAAGCCGGTCGCCTTCGTCGTGCTGCGCGATGAGGCCGATCTGTCGGAGCAGGCGATCAAGGATTTCGTGCTCGCCCATGCGCCGGCCTATCAGCATCCGCGCCGCGTCTATTTCGTCGATACGCTGCCGCTGGCCGCCACCAACAAGGTGGATCGCGGCTTGCTGAAGCGGCGCGCTGCGGCTGATGCTGCACGGGCTGTTCCGGCCTAGCGAGATAATTCAGGATTGCGGCGAATTCGGCAGCGGCTGTCCGTTGCCTCGGCAGGAAAACTTCATAGGCCGGGACGTCGCCGCGAGCGGCATTCCCGTTTGCCGGTGTGATCGGCTTCGGCGGACTCAGCTCGCCGCCGCAGCCGCGCGTTCGACCTTCTTGCGCAGATTCATGGTGAGGCGCGCCTGCTTCTGGAAATGGGCCTGCAGCAGGTTCACCGCGCGCTCCTCGTCGCGCGCGAGGGCCGCCTTCATGATTGCCTCGTGCTCGCTGTCGGTGGCGACGGCGCGTTCCGCGTACTTCCAGAAGTAGCGGCGATAGCGCTCCATGTGATCGTATAGCTCGTCGAAGAAATGCAGGAGCCACGGCGATCCGCAGCCCTTGCACAGCGCGTAGTGGAACGCGCGATGACGGTCTTCCCACTCGGTTCGCAGATCGTCATCCTCCTGATCGGCGGAGACCGCGATGCCGGCCAGCTTGAGCCGATGGAAGGCGGACAGCAGATCGACCTCCCAGTCCTCGCGGCCCTCGCGAATGGCGCCGCGAATGGCGTAGGCTTCGAGATTGGCGCGCAGGTTGGAAACGTCCAGCATCTCGTCGAACTGAATCGGCGCGACGACAAACCCCTTGTGATCTTCGGCAACCACGAGTCCTTGCGCGGCGACCTGAAACAGTGCCTCGCGCAGCGGACTGGTGCCGACCTCGTAGCGCTTGCTCAGCTTCTCGAACTGCAGTCGTTCGCCGGGTTCGAGCTGATGGCGGATGATGTCGCGGCGCAACTGCTGCGCCACGCGGCCCGTGAGCGTCTTCGGCGTTTCGTCACGGGAGGGATGCAGGCTCGGGCCCCACTTGCGCGGGAGCTGTTTGGGCGTGTTTTTCATGCGCTGCGCTTATTTGTCGCGAATCTGCATCCACTATGGGCGACGATTGTCCAAAATCCAAGCACAAACGGATTTTCGAAAATGTTGACACGATTGGAAATATCAATCAGGTTTGGGCCAACAAGGAGAACGCTATGGCCGAGATCGTTTACGCCGCGGGAGCGCCGCATGCGCCGGGTCTGATCGGATTGCTGGAAGCCGCCCCCTCCGATGTGAAGGATGTGGTCACGCACACCTATCGCAGTCTGGCGGACGCCATGGCATCCGCGAAGGCGGATGTCCTGATCGTCTTCGCCAATGATCACCTCGCCAATAGCCGGGTGCGATCCTATCCCGATTTCCTGATCGGCATGGCGCCGGAGCATCGTGGCCCGTACGAGTGGTTCAAGCCGTGGATTGGTTGCGAGGACTATACCGTCAAGGGTTCGCCCGAAGTGGCGGCGGCGCTGTTCGACGGCATGACCAAGCGCGGCATCAGGATGTTCGCGCAGACCGAGAATCTCAAATTCGACGACAACATCTCGGTGCCTGTGCTGCTCACCAATGTCGCGAGCGCGGGTATTCCGATGGTACCGGTGCTGCAGAACTGTACCGTGCCGCCGATCCCGGATCAGCGCCGCTGCTATGAAGTCGGCAAGGCGCTCGGCGATTTCATCCGCAACGATCTGCCGGCCGATATGCGGGTGGCGCTGCTGGGCTCCGGCGGCCTCAGCCATGAGCCGGGCGGCGCGCGCTATTACTTCATCGACGAGGAGTTCGACCGCTGGTTCCTCGATCTCGTGGCGTCCGGCGACCATGAGAGGCTGCTGAACGAATTGACGCTGGAGAAGATGGAGGCGGCCGGCTCCGGCGGCACCGCGGAGCTGCTGGCCTGGGTGGTCGTGCTCGGCGCCATCGGCTCGAAGCCGGGCAAGAGCTTCGGCTATACCGTTCACAAGGACTTCAAGTGCGGCGTCGGCGGCGTGTTGTGGGACATGAATCCGAACATGCCGAAATCGCGCGCGGCCTGACAGGGAGACGATCATGGGACTCGAAAAGTTCAAAGCATCGCTCGCCACGCATGATCTGATCCAGGATCTGAAATGGTCGCCGGAACTGCGCGAGGAGTTCGCCGCCAACGAGGCGGCCGTGCTGGATCGTTATCCGCTGCGCAAGGATGAGCGTCACGCGATCGAGACGCGCAATTTTCTCGCGCTCTACGAGATCGGCCTTCATCCCTATCTCGGCGGACAATTCGCGCGGCTGATCTTCGGCAACGAGGCCGGCAAGGGTGCGACTGTCGCCGTGAACAAGCTGGTTGAATCGCTGCAAGGCAAGGGGTCCGTCGCTTAAGAGACCCGTCGACTATCGGCAACTGAGCAGCTCACCGCGGGCAGCGCGCAAGCGCTCGCCCGGCGCGATGTTGCGCGCGGTGGGGCTGGATTTGACGTGAAGAATTGCGGCGATGTCCGCATCGGAAGAAGGGGAGTTTTCAGATGCGTCGTGCTTTTGGTTGGATCAAGCCGGCCCTCGCGGCCACGTCCGTTCTCGTCGCTGCGGCCTCGGCGGCCGTCGCGGCCGAGAAGGCTTCGCCCGGCATCACCGACACCGAAATCAAGATCGGCGGCATTTGCCCGAGCACGGGTCCGATCGCATCCTTCGTCACCATCTGCGCGATGCAGGACGCCTACTTCAAGTATATCAACGACCGCGACGGCGGCGTGATGATGGGCGACGGCAAGCGCCGCAAGATCTCATATGTCTACTATGACGACGGCTACTCGCCGCCGCGCACCGTGGAGCAGGCGCGCCGTCTCGTCGAGCGCGACCAGGTTGCGCTGATCATCGGGCCGCTGGGCAGCGCCACCGGCCTCGCGATCCGCGACTACGTCAACAAGCGCGGCGTGCCGCAGCTGTTCGTCGGCAGCGGACTGTCGGCATTCAGTACCGACTCCAAGGCGTTCCCCTGGACCATCGGCTGGCAGTCGGCCTACACCACCGAGGGCAGTATCTTCGCGGAATTCGTGAAGTCGAAGAAGGCGGATGCCAAGGTCGCAATCCTCTATCAGAACGACGACTTCGGCAAAGAACTGCTGAATGCGTTCAAGCTTGCGGCCGAAGGTAGCGGCATCAACATCGCGGCCGCGCAGTCCTACGAGGTGACCTCGCCGACGGTGGACTCGCAGGTCTCCAATCTCGCGGCGACCAATGCCGATGTTCTGCTGGTGTTCGCGGTGCCGAAGTTCACTGCGCAGACGCTGCGCAAGGTTCAGGATACCTCGTGGCGGCCGATGGTGATCGTCACCAATATCAGTGCCTCGAAGAAAACGGTGATGGAGCCTGCGGGCGAGGAGGCTTCGGAAGGCGTCTATTCGGCGATCGCGCAGATGGACCCGACTACCAAGGACTATGCCGAGACCAAGGACATCAAGATCTATCGCGAGATCGGCAACAAGTTCGCCAGCTCGGGCCTCAACCTCGATGATCCGATGACGATGGTCGGCTTTGGTCAGGCGCAGACCATGGTCGCCGTGCTGGAGAAGACCAAGGCGCCGACCCGCACTGCAGTGATGGAATCGGCACGGCACCTCTGCGGCGTTCCGGTGCTCGGCCTCGTCCCCGGGGTGAAGGCATGTGTCGATGGCGAGCGCGACCCGTTCTATGTCGAATCCATGCAAGTCGTTCGCTACAGCAAGGGCAGCTGGGTCCCGGTCGGCGACGTGATCACCAAGTACGAGGGCAAGACCCCTCATCATGCCAAGTAAGATGCGCGGCTGATCATGGCTACCGAACTACTGAATGAAATCCTGCCGCCGAAGACCGGACGAGCCTTGATCGTGCGCACCGGCGAAGTGTTCAGGATCACCGATCTGGAAGGGCGGCAGGTTGTCGACGTTGCGATCTTCAACGCCAACAATTATCGCGACCGGCTGTCGCTGTCCTACTCCACCACGCGCTATGCAATGCAGTACAGCGCGCGGCGCACGGGGCGTCCTGAGCCGACGGTGGCGATGTCGAAGGACTTTCTGACCGAAGGCGACGTGTTGATGTCCACCATCTACACGCCGCTGATGACGATCATCAAGGAAACGCCCGAACCGAAGGGCGTTCACAAGGTCAATCAGCGCATGTGCAACCGGCGCTTCTATGAGAGCTTCGGCTTGAGCGGCATCGACGGCTGCCATGAGATCATCAGCGGCGTCGTTGCCCCGTATGGCATCCGTCCGGAGGACATTCCGGACACCATCGATTTCTTCATGAACTATCATCACGACTGCGGCAGCCATTCCTGGGTCGCCGAATCGCCGGTGTCGAAGCCGGGCGATTACGTCGAGCTCCGCGCGGAGATCGACTGTCTCGTCGCGATCTCCAATTGTCCCGAGGATCACGTCAGCCAGATCAATGGCGGACGCTGCACGCCGATGCGGCTGCAGGTCTTTGCCGCCGAGGCGGCGACAGCGCGGGCGGGTTGATGACGGTTCACTTTCTCAAAGCCTGTGCGGCCACCGTGCAGGGCGGGATCATCGACCCGAAGGCCAAGGCCGTCCATACGGTGGCGTCGGGCGATACGGTGATCCTCGATACCTGGGCGATGTGGGACAACGCCGGCGGGGCCTCGCTCGTGCTCGAGCAGGCGATGGCATTGCGTGAGCGATTCCGCGCCGAAGGACGCGGGCCGCACAGCCTTACGGGCCCCATCGCGGTGGAAACGGCGCGTCCGGGCGATGTTCTGAAAGTCGAGATCGAACGTCTCGATATCGCCGATCACGGTATCAACCTGATCTTCCCCGGCGGGCGCAGTCGCGGTCTGCTCGGCGATGTTTTCCAGGATGCCGAGCTGCGCCATTTTGAGCTGGACCGCCGCAGCATGACCGCGCGGTTCGGCGACAGTATCACGATTCCACTGCGCCCGTTTCTTGGCATCATGGGCGTGCTGCCGCCGCGCGACGATGCACCGCGCAGCTCGGCGATTCCGGGCAATTTCGGCGGAAACATCGATTGCGCCGATCTGGTCGCGGGCAGCGTGCTGTACCTGCCGGTGTTCGTCGAGGGCGCGGGCTTTTACGCCGGCGACGCCCATGCGGCGCAGGGCTCCGGCGAAGTGGTGCAGACCGCGCTCGAGACGGCGATGACCGCGGCCCAGCTCCGGCTGACGGTGGAGAAGGGGCGATCGATCCTGCGTCCCTGGGCCGAGACGCGTGAGCACTTTATCACCATGGGATTGCATGAGGATCTGCGCGAGGCCGCGCGACAGGCCGTCCTCGATATGATCGATCTGATGGTCGCCACCAAGGACATGACGCGATCCGATGCCTATGCGCTGTGCTCGCTGCAGGCCGATCTGCTGGTGACCCAGCTCGTCAATGGCGTCAACGGCATTCATGCCCGCATGCCGAAGGGAATTTTCGAGAAGGGGAGGAGTCGGTGACCGCTCTGCTCCAGGTCCGTAACGTCGGCATTGAATTCGGCGGCGTGCGCGCGCTGCAGAACGTCTCGTTCGATGTCGAAGGCGGCATCATCTGCGGATTGATCGGGCCGAACGGAGCCGGCAAGACCACGCTGTTCAATGCGATCTCGCGCGTCTACGACGTCAGCCAGGGCACGATTCATTTTGCGGGAGAGAATATCACGGCGTTGCCCGCAAACCGGATCATCGGCCTCGGCATTGCGCGGACGCTGCAGAACGTCGGCCTGTTCGGCACCATGTCGGTGATCGAGAATGTGCTGCTCGGCGCGCATCATCGCCTCAAGCCGGGCTTCGTCAATGCCATCTTCGCCAAGGGTGCGGTGATCGATCCGGCCACGGTCGCGGATGAAGCGAGCGGAATTCTCGACGACCTCGGCTTGTCGGCGGTCGCCGATCATCTCGCCGCAGGCCTGCCGTTCGGCACCTTGAAGCGAATCGAACTGGCGCGGGCGCTGATCTCGCATCCGCGGCTGTTGATGCTGGATGAGCCCGCCAACGGACTCTCCCACGGCGAAGTCGATGAATTGTCCGACGTCATCTTGCGGGTACGGCAGCGCTACGGCCTCACCGTACTGCTGGTCGAGCATCACATGCGGATGCTGATGCGCATTTCCGATCGCGTGGTGGTGCTGGAGAATGGCGTCAAGATCGCCGACGGCACGCCCTCCGAGGTCAAGGCGGATCCGACCGTGGCCGCGGCCTATCTCGGAGCGGCGACATGAGTCTGCTGAGCATCAAGGGCATGCATGCCGGCTACGGCGCGCGCAATGTGCTGCACGATATCTCGCTGGATGTCGAGGAGCGGCAGATTCAGGTCGTGCTCGGCGCCAACGGCGCCGGCAAGACCACGCTGCTGCGGGCGATTTCCGGCACTATTGCCCGGCAAGGCAGCGTCGAATTCAGCGGCGCGCGGATCGACCAGCTTTCGGCGCGTAAGATCGTTGCCGCCGGCATCGCGCATGTGCCGCAGGGCCGGGGCACCTTCGCCGATCTGACGGTGGACGAAAACATCCGCCTCGGCGCCTATCTACGCACCGCGGCGGAAGCGCGGCAGGATCGCGAGCGCTGGCTGACGTTCTTTCCGCGACTGCGCGAACGCCTGTCGCAGCAGGCCGGAAGTCTTTCGGGCGGCGAGCAGCAGATGCTGGCGATCACCCGGGCGCTGATGCTGCGGCCACGGCTGCTTCTGCTCGACGAGCCGTCGCTGGGTCTCGCGCCGATCATCACGCAGGGGCTGTTCAAGACTCTGGCCGCCATCCGCCAGGAAGCCGGCATGACGATGCTGATCGTCGAGCAGAGCGCCAATCTTGCGCTCGAGGTGGCGGATTCCGGGGTGGTTCTCGAAAGCGGGCAGATCGTGCTGCGGGATTCCGCGCAGAATCTCGCCGGCAACGACGAGGTTCGCCGCATCTATTTGGGGTACGAATGACGCTTTTCGCCAGCCAGATTGTCGATGGCCTTGCCGACGGCGCAATCTACGCGTCGCTCGCGCTCGCGCTCGTGTTCAGCTACCGGTCGACCGGCATCGTCAATTTCGCGCAGGGCGAGATGGCGATGCTGTCGGCCTATCTCGTCTGGCAGTTGATGGCCTGGGGCCTGCCACTGGTCCCCGCCGCTCTGATCAGTATCGCGATTTCTTTCGTCGCCGGTGCGCTGCTTTATGCCACCATCGTCAAGCCGCTGTCGCATGCCAGCCTGCTCACCGTAGTCAGCGTTCTGATCGGGCTTTATCTGGCGCTGAACAGTCTTGCCGGATTCCTCTGGAGCTACACCATCAAGGCACTGCCGAGCCTGTTCCCCAAGGCGCATGTGCAGTTCGGCTCGTTCGCGGTGTCGGTGGAAACGCTCGGCATCATCGGCGTGGTCGGCCTGGTGCTGCTGCTGCTTTATCTCCTGTTCGAAACCACCAAGGTCGGACTGGCGATGCGCGGTGCGGCCTCGACGCCGGATTCGGCGGTGCTGGTGGGCGTGTCGGTCCCGGTGATGCTGCTGATCGGCTGGGGCATTGCGGCTGCGCTCGGCGCGCTGTCCGGCATTCTCGTGGCGCCGAAAGTGTTCCTCAATCCGACGATGATGTTCGGCGTGATCATCTATGCCTTCGCGGCGGCGACGCTCGGCGGCTTCGACAGTGTGGTCGGCGCCGTCGTCGGCGGCCTCTTGGTCGGTGTCGTTGAAAACCTCGTCGGCACTTATATTCCGTGGATCGGACCCGACCTCAAGATCATCGTCGCGCTGATCCTGATCTTTGGAACATTGCTGATCAAGCCGGACGGGTTGTTCGGCCGAAAGAAGGTCGTGCGGTTATGAGCGTTGTCGTCAAACCGAAATTGCCGGCCAGCGTGCGCATCGCCGTCGCGGCGGCGATTGCCGTGGTGTTCCTCTACATTATTCCGTTCGCGATTCCGAGCTATCTGGTCAGCCAGTTCGCGACCGTGGTGGTGTTCGCCGTCGCCATTGTCGGGATCAATCTGGTGACCGGTTTCGGCGGCGCCATCACGCTCGGCCACGCCGCCTTCGTCGCGCTCGGCGCCTACACCACGGCTATTCTGGTGGTGCGTTACGGCTGGAATCCGTACGCCACAATTCCGGTCTCCGCCGCGCTGAGCTGGATCGCCGGCTGGTGTCTCGGCTTTCCGGCACTGCGGCTGCAGGGTCTTTATCTCGCGCTGGGAACGCTGGTGCTGTCGATCACCGTGCCGCCGGTGTTGAAGCGGTTCGACGCTTTCACCGGCGGTGTACAGGGGCTCAACGTCGGCAATCCCGAGGCCCCGGCCTTCCTGCCGCTCGACGATTCGCAGTGGATCTATTTCGTCTGTCTGGCGATTGCGGCCGTGCTCTATATCGTGGCCCGCCGCATTCTGTCGGGGCCGCTGCGCCGTGCGCTGGTCGCATCGCGCGACAATCAACTGGTCGCCGCCGTGATGGGCGTCGATCGCGCTACGGTGACCACCGCGACGTTTGCGATGAGCAGCCTTTATGCCGGCGTGGCCGGCTCGCTCTATGCGATGATCGTCGGCTTCGTTTCGCCCGATACCTTCAACGTGATGATGAGCCTCAGCCTGTTCGTCGGTGCGGTGGTTGGCGGCATCACCTCGCTGAACGGCGCCATCGTCGGCGCGATGTTCATCCAGTTCGTGCCGATCTGGGCCAGCGACATCGACGTCTCGCTCGGTGGACTGGTGTTCGGCTGCGCGCTGATCGTGACGCTGGTGGTGATCCCGGCCGGCATCGGCGGCATCGGCGAACAGTTCTTCACTTGGCTCTGCGCGCGGCTGGGCTGGGTCGAGGGCGCCGCCGCGAAGCGGTCCCGGACCGATGCTTTGGGAGGCGTCAGGAATGAGCCGGCGTGAGATCGACCATATTCTCACCGGCAAGGTCGTCACGCTCGACGAGAGTGGCCGCATTGCCGAGGCCGTTGCCGTGCAGGGCGAGCGGATCGTCGCGGTGGGTGAGCGGCGCGAGCTTCTTGCGCTGAGGGGATCAGCGACACGCGTCACCGAAACCGGCGGCACGATCATTCCCGGTTTCAACGATGCACACGCGCATATGGATACCGAAGGGCTGCGCGACTGCTTTCCCGCGCTCGGCCATGTCCGCAGCATCGCCGATGTGCTGGCGCGGATCGCGGAATTGGCCCGCGCCACGCCGCGCGGCGAATGGATCGTCACCATGCCGGTCGGTGATGCGCCGTTCTATTTCGGCGGGCCCATCGTTCTGCGCGAGCGCCGCATGCCAACGCGCGCCGAACTCGACAGCGTCGCGCCGGATCATCCGGTCTGCATCCTGCCGCCTTCCGGCTACTGGAGTCTGGTGCCGTGCTACACGGCGCTGAATTCGTTGGCGCTCAAGCTCAACGGGCTGGATCGCCATTCGACCTCGCCGGTGGAGGGTGTCGACCTGGAGCGCGACGCCGCGGGTGATCTGACCGGCGTGATCGTCGAGCACAACTATCCGGATTCCGCGCAGATCGCGCTGTTGCCGGCGGTGCCGCGCTTTTCGCCGAAAGATCGCCGCGACGGCATCCTGCGGTCGGTACGGGCCTATCATGCGGCCGGCACCACCAGCGTTTATGAAGGGCACGGCTGCGCGCCGGAAGTCATCAGCGCCTATCGCGATCTGTGGCAGGCGAATGAGCTGACGATGCGGATGCATCTCGTTGTCAGTCCGACCTGGGCGACTTGCGACGAAGCCGAACTGATGATGCGCGACTGGCTCCCGCATGCGCGCGGGACCGGGATCGGCGATGCGACGTTGCGCATCGGCGGCATTTTTGTCGGTTATGGCGGCGAGCCGACGGCGGCGCGTGCCGCGCGGATCAACCCGGCCGATCTCGGCTGGTCCTGCTATGTCAAACATGCCAACGAGCCGGCGGAGTTCGAAAAGCTCTGCATGCTTGCCGCCGCGCATGATCTGCGCATCCACACTATCGCTGTCGATAAACTTTATGAACTGCTGCCGATCTTCGAGCGCGTGCATGCGGCTCATGATATCTCGCGCCGCCGCTGGGTGGTGGAGCACATGAGCCATGCCTCGGCCTCCGATCTCGCCCGCCTCAGGGCGCTCGGCATCGGCGTCACCTTGATCCCGGATTATCACCTCTGGAAGGTGGGCACGCGCTTCTTCCCGCTGTCGGAGTCGGATCGCGAATTGGTATCGCCGACCGCGCAGCTTGACGCACTCGGCGTGCCGGTGGCCTGCGGCACCGATAACAGCCCGCTGAATCCGCTGGCGGCGATGCGCGCGATGCGCACGCGTCGCGAACGCACGACGGGCACCGTGCTGGGTGCCGCCGCCTGCACGTCGCCGGACCTGGCGTTGCGGGCGATGACGCAGAACGGGGCGTGGTTCTCCTTCGAGGAGCATGTCAAGGGACGCATCGCGCCCGGCTATCTTGCCGATCTTGCTGTGCTCAGCGGCTGTCCGCTCACCATACCCGGCGAGGAGCTGGAGACATTGTCCTGTCTCGCCACGATGGTGGGTGGGCGATTCGTTCACGGGAACGTCTAGCTCATTCGTCACACCGAGGATAATCGCATATGGCCATCGATCCGCAGCTCGTTCCGTTCATCGCGCGACTGGACGAGGCATGGCCCGAGCCGGTGCTTTCGCTGCCGGTCGATGTCTGGCGCGAACGCGTCGAGCGGCTGTCGGCCACCGCGCGCGCGCCGTATCCTGAAGGTCTTAAGGTCGAGACCCGCCTCATCGACGGTCCGCGACCGGTGCGCGTGCGCATCTATCGGCCGCGCTCGGCGCAGCCGTTACCCGCACTGGTTTACATGCATGGCGGCGGATGGGTAATCGGCAGCATCGACAGCCACGATTCCGTCACTGCCGCGATTGCCGCGGACACGCCTTGCATCGTCATCAGCGTCGATTATGTCCGCGCGCCGGAGCAGCCGTTTCCGGCGCCGATGGACGACTGCCGCGCGGTGGTCGCCTGGACCTTCGCCAATGCCGAGCCGATCGGCATTGATACCGCGCGCATCTTCGTGGGCGGCGATTCCGCCGGGGGCAATCTCGCGGCGGCGATGACGATTGCATTTCGCCATGGTCCGATGCGGCTGTGCGGGCAGTTGCTGATCTATCCGTGCGTCGACGTCGATTTTGAGCGCGCCTCCTATCGGAGCGAGGCCAACGCCCCGTATCTCAAGGCGGCGGAGATGATCTGGTTCTGGGATCAGTATTGTCCCGACGCGCGGCAGCGCGAAAATCCGCTTGCCGTTCCCATGCGCTGCGAGGACCTGTCGAACTTGCCGCCGGCCTTCGTCGTCGTGGCCGAGCACGATCCGTTGCGGGACGACGGTCATGCTTATGCGGACCGGCTGACGGCGGCCGGTGTTCCTGTGACGTTCCGGCCGGGGCTTGGACTTATTCACGGCTTTGTGCGCGCGCGGGCACTCTGCGGCGCGGCGCAGGCCGAGCATGAGGCAATGACGCAGTGGCTGCGCACCACCGGCCGGTGATATAACGGCCGCGTAGAGGCCGGCAGTTATCGTCGTCCGGCCGCGTTCAAGGAGTAATAGGATGTCCCAGGTCCAGACCGCGCTATCCTCGGCCGCGCGTCCGGGCGTCAGCGAAACGCTGCGTGTGCCGCAGGCGATGCTGGCCTATCTGCTGGGTATTACGCCGGCGCTGACGCGGCGTCGGTTCGCCAAGGGTCGCGTGCTCTATCGGCAGGACGACGTCAGCGATCAGGTGTTCGTCGTCGTGTCGGGCCGGGTTGGCGTCGCCATGCTTCGCCCGGATGGCCAGGAGCTCTTGATCGATATCGTCGGCTCAGGCGCGCTGTGTGGCGAGGGCGCGGCCTTCGACGGCCTGCCGCGATTTTCCAGCGCCAGCGTGCTGGAGGATTGCGAGGCATTGGTAATTCCGGCGACGGACTTTTGCAAGCTGATGTCCTCCCATGCCGAGCTATCACCGCTGGTAGTCCAGACCATCGCGTTGAAGCAGCGCATGTTGGCGACACGGCTGGCGCAGGTGACGCAGGCGTCGCCCGAGGTTCGCATCACCGAACTCCTGTCGCAGATCACCACTCCGGACGCGCCGACGATCGTTCTGACGCATCAGCAGATCGCCAATCTGATCGGCGCCTCGCGCATCACCGTGACCCGCGCAATGCAGAAGCTGCGGCGCGACGGCGCCGTTCGCTGCCAGCGCGGACAGTATGAGCTGGTGCGGCCGCAATTCGCTGCCTGACGGGCAGCGGCTCGCAGGTTTGATGCGGCTTTTGCGCCCTGTGTACCGCGATACGACATTCCGTGACGCGATCCGTCATGCTCCGGTCGATGCAATGACCGGGACGATCCCGCATGACCGATGCTGCTGCCTTGACGTTTCGCCGCCTGATGGGCCGTTTCACCACGGGCGTTGCGGTAGTGCTGACGATCGGCGATACCGGCCTGATCGGGATGACGGTGAATTCGCTCACCTCGCTCAGCCTTGACCCGCCGCTTCTGCTGTTCTGTGCGCGCAACGAAAGCCGCGCCGGGCGCGCGGTCATGCAGTGCGGTTCGTTCTCGGTCAATATTCTGTCCGATGCGCAGCAGCACATCTCCGGCTACTTTGCCGGGCAGACCGAAAGATGGAATGTGGACGCCTGTCGGCGGCATCGGGACTGGTTTGCAATTCCCGACTGCAACGCGGCCATGTTCTGTGATGTCGCCAATACCTATTCCGGCGGCGATCACACCATCATCGTGGGCGCGGTGCGCGAAATCGTCGGGCCACCGATCGCGAGGCAGCCGCTGCTCTATCACGAAGGACGTTACAGTGCGATGCCGCTGCATCCGCTCGGCGCATGCGGATAAATCGCCGGCAGGCCGATTGCTTTAGCTCACACCCGCGCGCCGCCTGAGCAGGATATGCCCATCGATGATGTCGATGCGGTTCTGTTCGCGCAGCCGCTGCAAGGTGCGTGTCACTGTCACACGCGAAGTGCCAGTCATGGTGGCGATCTGCTCGTGAGTGACGTGCGTCACCAGCAGTCGGCCTTTCGGATGATCGATGGCGAACATCTCCTCCAGCCGCGTCAGCAGCTCCATGATACGGTCCTGCGGCTCGCGCGAGGCGAGATGCTTGAGGCGGATAGCGACCACGCGCTGCTTCAGGCTGGTGACGCGCAGCAGGGAGGTGGCGAATTCCGGATGTGAGCGAAAAATCTCCGTCATCTTCGCCGTGTCGAACTCGATGACTTCGGTGTCCTCGATTGCCGCTGCGCTGGAAAAACGCGGCAAGCCGTCGAACGCCGAACCTTCGCCGCAAATTGTTTCCGGGCCCATCAATTCCAGCACGACTTCCGAGCCGTCGGCGCGGAAGATCGATATCTGCACCAGTCCCTTGAGCACGAAATAGAACCGCGTCGAGATTTCACCCTGCTCGTAGAGCACCGTGTTTTTTTTGAACTTGCGGCGACGGCCAAAGGCAGCGTGCCGGCTGATCTGTTCGACCAGCTGACGATCGATGCGCCATGTGCCGAGTTTCTTTTTCGTCATGGAATGCGTGGTCTGGGGCATGGCCCCAGATTGGATCGAAAAGAAGTGCCGTCTCGTATAGGGCGATACAGCCCGGAAGAAATCGACCAGGCTAGCGTTGCGGCATCAGTTTTTCGGATGGAGCCGATGGCGTCAATGGCACTTGCGCAAGCGGAGAACCGGCCAACGGGAGCGGGCAGCGTCAACGCAGCCGCCGTGGTGGCCAATGCGGCCGGGATGCGGGACTGGCTTCAAGGCAAGGCCGCCGAGATCGAACAGCGTCGCAGCCTCTTGCCGGAAGTGGTCGAGCGACTGGTGGCGAACGATCTGTTCCGCATCACACAGCCAAGCCTCTACGGCGGCCTCGGGCTCGATCCGCGCGCCGCATGGGAAGCAACCTACGAGATCGCGCGCGGCTGCTCTTCCACCGCCTGGATTCTCGGTCTCTCCAGCGCCAATGTGGTGATGATCGGCAAGTTCTCGGCGGAAGCCCAGCGCGATGTCTTTCTCTCCGGCAAGCCGACCATCGTGTCGCTGCTGACCGGCGGTGTCGGACAGGACCTGGTGGCTGAGCCGGTGGATGGAGGTATCCTGCTCAGCGGCCGCTGGCGTTACGCCTCAGGTATCGATGTGGCCACCTGGGCAGGCCTTCTGGTGCCGATTCCAGTCGACGGGCAGATGGTGCCGCACGTGGTGCTGGTGCCGGCGGATGCTTTTGCCATCGATCAGGCAAGCTGGAACGTGCTCGGTATGCGCGGCACCGGCAGCAAGGATATTTCGCTGACGAAAGCGTTCGTGCCGGCACATCGCTGGATGAACTGGCAAGTGCTGCAGGACGGCGGCTGTCATCCGACCTGTCCGCGGCAGGGCGCGATTACCGCCGCGCCGCTCAACCCGATCAATGCGATGTCGACACTGGCGCCGACGCTCGGCGTTGCCTCGGCGGTGGTGGAAGAGTTTCGCGCCATTGCCAAAGCAAAGGTCAGTCCGGCGGCACAGAAGGCGCTGGTGGAAGATCGCGTCGCGCAAATCGAGGCGGCGACCAGCGAGGCGACACTGGCGATCTTGCGCCGCTCGCTGCTCGACGATGCGGATGAGATTCTTGACGCCGCGCGTGCGGGTCACGTCAGCCTGATCGAGCGCGCGGCCATGCGCACGCGCTTCGCCGTCGCGTCGCGGCTCGCCTTGCAAACCACGCAACGGCTGTTCGCGGCGCTTGGCGGCTCGGTGCTGCCGAGCGGGACGCGGATCGAGCGATTGTTCCGCGACGTCCACGCCATGAGCAGCCACATGCTACTGCAACCCGACGCCATCGGCGAGCCTTATGGCCGCCTGTTGCTCGACCTGCCGCTGCCGCCGACCGCGCGTATCTGATTTCGACCACCGGAGACCACAATGAAGAAAGAAGCCATCAATTCCACCAATCCGATCTTCGCCACGCCGGACGGATCGACGATCTTCAAGAAGTTCGGCTATTCGCCAGCGGTACGCGCGGGTGATTTCCTCTACGTCGCCGGGCAGATCGGCCTCAATGCGGATGGCACGATGCCGGCCAATGACGAGGGCCAGATCGTCAACGCTTTCGACCGGCTCAAGATCGTATTGGAGGAGGCCGGCGCCTCGCTGGACGATATCGTCGAACTGGTCAGCTACCACGTCGGGTTGCAGAACCATCTCGGCAAGTTCGTCGAGATCAAGAGCCGCTACATCCGCGAGCCGTACCCGACCTGGACAATCCTCGAGATCGCCGGCCTAGCGCGGCCGGGCCTCGTCATCGAGATCAAGGCGGTGGCCTACGCGCCGAAATAGTGGCCCGGCCATGAGGGCGGCTGCGGCAAAGAATATCAGCGCTTGGTAGCGGCTGATACAGACGCGCCCCGGCCACCCGCTAACCTGCCGGCCAGTATCGCCGCCGAAACGAGCAAGGGGATGACCGTGAGCACTGGCCGCATCAAGGATATCGCCAATATCCAGAAGCTGGGACATATCGAATTCCGCACCACCGATCTTGAGCGGGCGCGCGACTTCTATGTCAACCTGATCGGACTGCACGAGACCGCCCGCGACGATAACCGCATCTACCTGCGCTGCACCGAGGACAAGCAGCATCATACCTTCGTGCTGCGCAAGGCGGACTCGGCCGGCGTCGGCCACATCGGCTTCGTGGTGAGCTCGGAAGGCGACCTCGACCGCATGAAGGCGCGTTTCGAGGAGCTGGGCCTGCCGACGCGCTGGGCCGGCAACGACATGCTGGGCCAGGGCCGCACACTGCGCACGCAAGATCCGTTCGGCTTCATCATCGACTACTACGCCGAGATCGAACAGGTGCCGTGGCTGGTGCAGCAATATCACTTGCACAAGGGCGCGTCGCCAACCCGCATCGATCATGCCAACGTGCTGACGCCGGACGCGCAGGCGGGTTACGACTGGTATACGCAGGAATTGGGTTTCGGTTGTGCCGAACTGACCGAGTCCGATCCGCCGGAGAAACGGATCTGGGCGAGCTGGCTGTTTCGCAAATCGACCGTGCATGATATTGCGGTGATGACCGGGGCCGGTCCCGCCGCGCATCACGTTGGCTTCTCGCTGTCCGATCCGCTGGCAGTCATCCGTGCTTGCGATATGTTGGCCGGGGCCGGTTATCACGACGCGATCGAGCGTGGTCCGGCGCGTCACGGCATTTCCAATGCGCTGTTTGTCTACGTGCGCGATCCCGACGGCAACCGTTTCGAGCTTTACACCGGCGACTATCTCACTGGAAACACTGCGAGCGAGCCGATCCGCTGGAATCTCAACAATCCGGTGAGGCAGACGCTGTGGGGCGCTCCGCCGCCGCGCCGCTGGTTCGAGGAATCCATGGCGGTGGAGACATTCGACGGCACCGCGATGAAGGAAACCAAACCGCCGCTGTTGCCGGCGATCCCGACTTACGTTCTCGACTAAAGCGCTCGGAGAAGACGCGACCAACAACATTCGACCGAGGCGGCTCGCACACTCGCGTGCCGCCTTTGCCGCAAATCTTGCTCTGTTGATCTTATTGGGGAGTGAAATATGAAAATTCTTTCAGTCGCTGCGGCCGTGGCGGCATTGACGATGTCGGTGTCGGCGCATGCTGCCGACAAGCCGGAATTGAGAATCGGCTCGGTGGTGGCGATGACCGGCCCGGCCTCGGCGCTTGGCCTGCCGGAGAAGAATGCGCTGGAGCTGTTGCAGGAGCAGCTCGCCAGCGACACCAGCCTGCCGTTCACCGTCAAATTCATCACCTATGACGATGCGTCGGACCCGACCAAGGCCGTCAACAACGTCCGCAAGCTGATCACCGAGGATCGCGCGCACGTCGTGATCTGCTGCTCCACCACGCCGACCTCGATGGCCATTCTGGAAACCGTGACGCAGGCGAAGGTGCCGAACATTTCGTTGGCGCTGGGCCAGAGCGTGATCGAGCCGGCAAAGGACCGGCACTGGATCTTCAAGACGCCCAGCACCGACCAGCTTCAGGTCACCGGTCTCGTCGATGATATGGTCAAGCGCGGCATCAAGAAGGTTGCTTTCCTTGGTCTCGAGGATTCGTTCGGTGAGGGCGGCTGGATCGCGATGCAGAGCGTGGCCAAGGCCAAGGGCGTCGAGATCGTCGCCTCCGAGCGTTTCTCGCGCACCGACACCAACTTCACGCCGCAGGCGCTGAAGGTGCGCCAGTCCAATCCGGGTGCCGTCTATATCCATGCTATTCCGCCGTCCTCGGCCCTGGTGCATCAGGCGCTCAAGCGCGTCGGCTACTCTGGGCCGATCTATCACTCGGGCGGTTCCGCCAACAACGCCTTCATCTCGATCGGCAAGCAGGACGTCGAGGGCGCGCTGCTCGGCACCACGCCGGTACTGGTCTACAAGGATCTGCCGGACAGCAATCCGCTAAAGCCGGTCATCACCAAATTCGCCGCGCTCTATGAGAAGCGCTTCAACGTGCCGAAGGTCGACATCTTCCCCGGCCAGTCCTGGGATGCCGGCAACATCACGCTGAAGGCTGCCGAGGAGACCGTGAAGGCCGGCGTCAAGCTCGATGATCTCGATGCCTCGCGCGCCGCGCTACGCGACAAGATCGAGGGCGTGAAGGAATTCGTCGGCGTCGGCGGTATCTTCAACTACAGTCCGACCGATCACCTCGGTCTCGATCAACGGAGCACCTTCATCTCCGTGGTCAAGAATGGCGAGTTCCGCCTGTACGAATCCAAGTAGGCATGACCGACACCGTTCTGTTTCTGCTGGTCGATGGTCTGACCAACGGCCTTGTTTATGCGCTGCTCGCGCTCAGCCTTGTGCTGGTGTTCACCGTCACGCGTGTGGTGAACATCGCACAAGGCGAGTACGTGATGCTCGGCGCGCTGACGCTTGCGGATCTGTTGCAGGGTCGGATGCCCGGCACGCTGTATCTGCTGATCGGCGGGTTCGCGCTGTGCGCCATTCTGGACGCCGGCCGCTGGCAGCGCGACTGGCGGCAGGCCCTGCTCTACACTGGCGGGCTGATCCTCGCCGGCATCGCCGCGCTGGCGCTGACGCGCGGCGCGCTGGCGCTGCACCTGCCGGTGATCGGCATGATGGTCGTTGCGCTCATTTTGGTCGCGCCGCTTGGTGCACTGATCTACCGCTTCACCGTGCACCCGATTCCGAACGCGACAACCATCGTGTTTGTCATCATTTCGGTCGGCGTGTCGATGAGTGTGCAGGGGCTCGGCCTCCTGATCTGGGGCGCGAACCCGTATCCCGTCGATCCGATCGCGGCCGGCGGCGTGATGATGGGGCCGGTCTTCATCCCGTATCAGAGCTTCGCGATCCTGATCACGGCGCTGCTGGCGATGGGCGGGCTTTACGTGTTCTCGGAATTCACGCTGGTCGGCAAAGCGTTGCAGGCTTCTGCCATGAACCGGCTCGGCGCGCAATTTTGCGGCATCCCGGTGAATGCCACCGGTGCCCTCGCGTTTCTGCTGGCGGCGGCATTCAGCGCCGTCAGTGGCATGCTGCTGGCGCCGCTCATCACCGCTAACTACGAAATGGGTTTTATGGTCGGCTTGAAGGGATTTGTCGGCGGCGCCATGGGCGGCCTGATCGATTATCCGTTATCGCTGGTCGGCGTGATGATCGTCGGTGGCCTAGAATCGACCTCGGCCTATATCGCCAGCGCCTATCGTGACGTGCTGGTTTTCAGTCTTCTGATTCCCATTCTGCTCTGGCGCAACACGCGTTCGCGTGTGGAGGCAAGGTAATGAGCGCCCGCGCCAAACTCGCCCTCGTTGTGAGCGTCGTTCTTCTCGCCGTGCCGTGGGTGCTGCCGTCGTTCTATGTCGGCATCTTCGCTTACGCTGGAATCTATGCGTTGGTCGCGGTCGGCCTCGTCCTGCTGTTGCAGGCTGGGCAGATTTCGCTCGGGCAGGGCGCATTCATGGGGCTCGGGGCTTATGGCTCGGCGCTGGTGGCGCGGGCTTACGGCATCGACACGCTGGTGACGCTGGTACTGAGCGTCAGCGCGACGGCCTTAGTCGCCGCGCTGATCGGTTTCATCACGCTGCGGCTGCGCGGGCACTACTTGCCGCTTGCGACGCTGGCTTACGGCATCGCGCTCGCCAGCATCTTCACGGCCTGGCATGAGGTGACCGGCGGTGCGTCCGGCCTCGACAAGATTCCGCCGCTGTCGCTGTTCGGCTTCGCGATGACCGATGACCGCATCTATACGCAACTGATCTGGGCCATCACGCTGCTTGCCGTCCTCGGCATATCGCGGTTGCGGACGTCGCGCACGGGCCGCGCCATTGCCACGCTCGAGGGCCACGACGGCCTCGCGCAAGCGTTCGGCGTCGATACCACATTGCTGCGCGTCAAAGTGTTCGTATTTTCGGCAGTCCTGGCGGCGCTGGCGGGTGCGCTTTACGTCCATCTGTTGCGCTTCGTCAGTCCCTCGCCGTTCTCGCTGCTGACCTCGTTCAAATTGCTGATCATGGCGGTGGTCGGTGGGCCGATGAGCGCGGCCGGCGGCGTCATCGGCGCGCTGACGCTGGAGAGTGCGCAATGGACGTTGCAGGACATCCTCGCCCGGTGGGGGCTGTCCGGCAATCTCGAGGTAATCGTGTTCGGCGTGATCCTCGTGGTGATGCTGCTGAAGTGGCCGCAGGGCCTGTGGCCGGCGGTGGAGCGTTTCCTGCCGAAGCCGACGCTGCGCAGCCGCGCGGGTGACGGCCTCGCGCGCACTGTATTGACGGAAAATCGCAGCGAGGTATTGCTGCGTCTCGAGGGCATCGGCATCCGCTTCGGCGGCTTGCAAGCGCTCGAAGGCATCGACATGGAATTGAGGCGCGGCGAATTCGTCGGGCTGATCGGTCCGAACGGCGCCGGCAAGACGACGTTATTTAGCATCATCTCCGGCCTGCAGCGCCAAACCGCCGGCCGGGTTTCGCTGTTCGGTGCGCCGCTGCCGACGGGGTACGAGATCGTGCGCCGCGGCATGGCACGCACGTTCCAGCATGTGCAACTGATGCCGGAAATGTCCGTCATCGAGAACGTCGCGCTGGGCGCCTATTGCCGCACCGATGCCGGCTTCATTCGCGGACTGTTCGCGCTGGACGAACAGGAGAACCGGCAGGCATTGGCGAGTGCGCGCGCTGCGCTGGAGCGTGTCGGACTTGGGGCAGAGGCTGATCTCGCCGCCGGCAGCCTGCCGCTCGGCAAGCAGCGCATCGTCGAGATCGCGCGTGCGCTCGTCGCCGATCCGCAAATCCTGTTGCTTGACGAACCGGCCGCCGGGCTGCGCTTCTCCGAGAAGCTGACCTTGGTGCGAATTTTGCGGCAGTTGCAGGCAGAGCATGTCACCATTCTGCTGGTCGAGCACGACATGGAACTGGTGATGGGATGCGTCGAGCGTCTGGTGGTGCTCGATCGCGGCCGCATGATCCCGGAAGGTTCGCCTAAGGACGTGCAGGCCAATCCTGCTGTGATCTCAGCCTATCTGGGAGGCGGCCGTGGCAAAGCTGCTTGAGGTGGAAAATCTCACTGTCGGCTACGGCGAGGCCATCGCCATCGACGACATCAGCTTTTCGGTCGCGCGCGGCGAGTTCATCACCTTCATCGGCCCGAACGGCGCCGGCAAGACCACGCTGCTCAACAGCCTGATGGGCGTGTTGCAGCAGAAGGCCGGCCGCGTCACGTTCGACGGCGAAGACCTCAAGGCGCTCAAGCCCGAGGCGCGCGTGGCGCGCGGCATCGTCATCGTGCCCGAGCGGCGCGAACTGTTTCCGGGTCTCAGCGTCGAGGATCATCTGCGGCTCGGGGCGTTCCTGCGGCGCCGGGAAGGCCGCGCGAAGATGGCGGCGGCGCTGGAGCGCATCTATGCGCTGCTGCCGAAGCTGAAGGAGCGGCGCAAGCAGCTTGCCGGAACATTGTCGGGCGGCGAGCAGCAGATGGTCGCGGTCGGCCGCGCGTTGATGGCTGAGCCGCAATTGCTGATGCTCGACGAGCCATCGACCGGCCTCGCGCCGCGCATCACCGAGGAGATTTTTGAAGCGATCGACCGCCTCAAGGCCGCGGGCATGACCGGCATTCTGGTCGAGCAGAACGCCAATCTCGCGCTGTCGGTGGCCGAGCGCGGCTTCGTGCTCGAGGTTGGCAATGTCGTCGCTTCGGGCGAGGCGGAGCAGTTGCGGCAGGACCCGCGTGTGCTCGCAGCCTATCTCGGCGCCGGCGATCGCTATCGCGAAGCCGCGTCCGATACATGATCCATCGTGCACTGAAGAAGGAAGAAGCATGTCACGTACCGTCGTCGTTCCGCCAACCGGTCTTCGTCCGGGCATTCCGTATTCGCCCGCGATCCGCTGGGACAAGCTGCTGTTCATCTCGGGCCAGACCGGCTCCGATCCGGTGACCCGTGAATTCCCCGAGGACATCAAGGCGCAGACCCGCATCGCGCTGGAAAACGTGAAGGCGCTCGCGGAAGCCGGTGGCGCGTCGCTCGATACGGCGCTGAAGATGACCATTCACATGACCGACATGATGAACGAGTTCGCCGCGATGAACGAGGTGTTCCGCGAGTTCTTCCCGAAGGATCCTCCGTCGCGTACCACGGTGGGCGTCGCGCATCTCGCCCGTGACGGCCTCAAGATCGAGATCGACATGATCGCCGTGGTGAAGGATGCCGTCTGAGGCGACCGCGATACTGCTGCGCGGTGGCCGCCTCGCGACCGCCGCGCAGCACGATGCTGATAGCCTTCTGGTCGAAGGGGGCCGCATCGCCTGGATCGGTGCGGCAAAGGACGCGCCGCGCGCCGATCGCGTCATCGATCTCGACGGCAGCCGTGTCGTGGCAGGGCTCACCGATGCCCATGCGCACTTGTTCATGCGGGCGCAGGAGTTGCTGAACCTGCAACTCGGCCCTGCGGCCAATTCAATTGCCGAACTCCTGAAGCGTCTGCGCGCTGCCTGCGAGGCCGCCGCGTCCGATGAGTGGGTGATGTCGGCGGACTACAGCGAGCAGTTTCTCGCCGAGCGCCGCCATCCGACCCGCGAGGAACTGGATTCGGTATCCGGCGGACGTCCGGTGCTGTTGCGGCGAACCGGCGGTCATCTGTCGGTCGCCAATTCCGCCGCCTTGCAGCGCGCACACTTCGACGAGACGACAGCCGATCCGGTCGGCGGCACCATTGAGCGTACAGGTGGCCGTCTCAACGGCGTGCTGACCGAAAACGCCGCCGACATCGTCGCGGCGCTGATCCCGCCGCCGTCCACAGCGCGTACGATCGCCGCGATCCGTAAGGTGGCCGACGAATGCCTGAGCTATGGCATCGTGGCGGTCACCGAGGCAGCGGTCGGCTTCAACAACGGCTTCAAAGTTGAATGGGATATCTGGAACGCGTTGCGCGGCGAGGGTGGCCTGCCGCTGCGCATGGGCTTTATGCTGCGTATCGATCCGAGCGAAGCGCGTGAGTACGGTCTGGCCCCGACCGGCGTTGATGATCGCTGGCAGGTACGGACGCTGAAATTCTTTGTCGATGGCATCATCGGCGCGCGCACGGCTGCGTTCTTCGAGCCTTACGCGGATCGTGAAACATCCGGTCTCTTGATGGAGCCGCCGGCCGACTTGCGCGCCAAGGTGATCGATGGTCATGCCTGCGGCTGGCAACTCGCGGCGCATGTGATCGGCGATCGCGGCATCGATCACTGGCTGGAGTGTTTGACCGCCGCGCACAAGGCTTGGCCGCGCGACGATGCGCGTCACCGTATCGAACATTTTGCGGTGCGTGGCCCCAAGGCTGTCGCTCAGGTGCAGGCGCTCGGTGCGGTGGTCGTACCGCAATACGGCTTCCTGCGCCGACTCGGTGCGTCGTTCGCCGAAGCGGTGGGCGAGGCGCGCGCGGAGCGGCTTTATCCCGGCCGAACGCTGCGCGCTGCCGGCATTGTTATCGCCGGCAGCTCCGATCATCCGATTGGGCCGTTGTCGCCGCATCTCGGCATTGCCGCCGCGATCGACCGCAAAGCAGCCAATGGACGGGTCCTCAATGCCGCGGAAGCCCTGACAACTGCCGAAGCGCTCGCCGCCTATACCGAGGGCGGCGCCTTCGCGATGGGGCACGAGCAGCGTCGCGGGCGTATCGCGGTCGGGCAATATGCCGATATCGCGGTGCTGGATCGCGATATTCTGACGCTGCCGCCGGAGGCGATTGAGCCGACGCGGGCACGGCTGACCCTGGTTGGTGGCGAGACAGTCTTTTCGGAAGGAACACTACCCGCAAAATAAGGCGCGGCGCCCGCCATCAAGGGACTTGCGGAGAGATACTTAACACGTTAAATATATTGCATCGGCCAGGCGGGAGTGTCTCGCGATGGCCATTCCGTCGAAGCCCCCGACCTGATGATCGCCATAGGAGAGCACCATGAACAAGCCTCTCGCCAACGACGCCCTGACTGACAATCTGCGCAAGGCGCAGACCTATCTGGCCCGCTTCAAGAGCGGCCCGGTGCCGCATCGGATCGCAGGAGAGAGCGTGACCGGCGCCGAGACCTTCGAAAACTACGATCCCACCGACAACGCAGTCCTGTGCAATGTATCGTCGGGCGGGGCAGCGGAGATCGATCGCGCGGCGCGCGCGGCGGAAGAGGCGTTCAAGGTCTGGCGTACCGTGGCGGGCGAGAAGCGCCGGGCGCTGCTGCACAAGATCGCCGATAAGATCGAGGCGCGCGCCGAAGAGATTGCGCTGATCGAGAGCGTCGATAGCGGGCAGGCGATCCGTTACATGGCGAAGGCGGCGCTGCGTGGCGCCGAAAACTTCCGCTTCTATGCCGACAAGGCGCCCGAAGCGAACGACGGCCTGTCGCTGCCGACCGAAACCCATCTCAACTACACCATTCGCCAGCCTATCGGCCCCGTCGGTGTCATCACGCCGTGGAACACGCCGTTCATGCTGTCGACCTGGAAGATCGCGCCGGCGCTCGCGGCCGGCTGCACCATCGTGCACAAGCCCGCCGAATGGAGCCCGCTCACCGCGGTGATCCTGTCGGAAATCATGAGCGAGGTGTTCGAAGGTGCGGGCCTGCCCAAGGGTATCGTCAATCTGGTGCACGGCTTCGGCGAGAGCGCCGGCAAGGCGCTAACCGAGCATCCGGCGATCAAGGCGATTGCCTTCGTCGGCGAGTCGATCACCGGCAGCCATATCATGGCGCAGGGCGCGCCGACCCTGAAGCGGGTGCACTTCGAATTGGGCGGCAAAAATCCTGTGATCGTCTTCGACGATGCCGATCTCGATCGCGCGCGCGATGCGGTGCTGTTCATGATCTACAGCCTCAACGGGCAGCGTTGCACCTCATCGAGCCGCGCACTGGTGCAGCGTTCGATTTACGACAAGTTCACTGCGGAATTGAAGGCGCGCGTCGAGAAGATCAAGGTCGGCCATCCGCTCGATCCCGCCACCGAGATCGGGCCGCTGATTCACAAGCGGCATGTCGAGAAGGTGCTGAGCTACGCCGATCATGCCAAAGCGGACGGTGCCACTGTCGCCACCGGCGGCAAGCGCGCGATGGAAGGGCAGGGCAATTTCGTCTGCCCGACGCTGTTCACCGATGCGAAGAACTCGATGAAGATCGCGCAGGAGGAAATTTTCGGCCCGGTGCTGACCGCGATCCCATTCGAGGATGAAGCCGATGCGCTACGCATCGCCAACGACGTGCGTTATGGTCTTGCGGCTTACATCTGGACCGGCGATGTCGGCCGTGCGCACCGCGTGTCGCAGAGCGTGGAGGCCGGCATGGTGTGGGTAAACTCGGAGAACGTGCGGCATCTGCCGACGCCGTTCGGCGGCGTCAAGGCCAGCGGTATCGGCCGCGACGGTGGCGATTACGCCTTCGAGATCTACATGGAGCAGAAGAATATCGCCATCGGTCTCGATAAGCATCGCGCGCCGAAGATCGGCGTCTAGGCCGATCTTCGCAGGGGAAACGAAGATGGAAAGCAAGCTTCCGCGCTTTGATGCCAGCATTCTCGGCGCGGTCGCCGCCGGCGCACAGCTTTATGAGCTGTCGCACGCGATGGCGCCGTCGATGCCGGTCTATCACCAGCACATCCCGTTTTCCCTGGCGCTGCATCGCCGCCACGGCGATCCGCATCCTGTGAGGCGGGAGGATGGTTCCAGCTTCGCCAACGAGGTGATCGTGACGTCCGGCCACTCCGGCACGCATATCGATGCACTCGGCCATTTCTCCCGCAACGATTGCCTACACGGCGGCGTTCATGTCTCGGATGTCGAAACCCGCGACGGCTATCGCGAGCATTCGGTGGCTGATATCCCGCCGATCATTCAAAGTGCGTTGGTGCTGGACGTCGCGGCCGCCACGGGAGTGGATTGCCTCGCGCCCGCGCAGGAGATCACGGTGGCTGATGTCGAGGCGGCGCTGGCGCTAAGCGGTGCCACGATCAAGCCGGGTGACGCGGTGCTGATCCGCACCGGCTGGTCGAAGTATTGGACGGACGCGGAGATGTTCATTGGTCGTCGCGGCGGCATGCCAGGCCCCGGCGAGAAAGCCACGCGCTGGCTGATCGAGCGTGGCGCGACCTTGATGGGATCGGACACGCCCGGCTTCGAATGCCTGCCGACGCCCGGCGTGTCGGTTCACGCTATTCTGCTGGTGGATGCCGGCATCCACATCATCGAAAATCTCAATCTCGAAGAGATCGCCAAAAAGCGTGCGCCGCGCGCGTTGTTCGTGGCGCTGCCGCTGCGCCTGGCCGGTGCCACCGGCTCACCGATCCGGCCCGTCGCCATCGCGTAGATCGTCGTCGGCATTCTTGCCGGCAATCCCACCCGTCCGCACGCTTGCAACCCGAGCGCCACCGTCGCGTTAGTCCCGGACTTGTCAGGAGGTGTGACGATGGCCGATCCCAAAAAGCCTCATGGGAAACGTTCGGTGGAACCCCCGCCGAAGGGCTCGACGAAGCAGACCAACACCCCGTGGAAACAGCCGGTCGAAAAGGAACAGGACCCCGGCAAGGTCTCTGCCGAAGATCTGGAGCGCTGGCAGCGCACCAACACGCATTGAGGGTTGGTTGAGCGTGAAGTCTCGCCGGTCGGGTGATGCCGGGCGGACGGTGCGTCAGCATGACGCTGGCTTGGCAAATACGAAGTGTCACCTTCTCCCTGATCCCTTTCGCGTGTCCCTTGATCGATTCCCAATAACCTCGCGAGGAACCGGCGTGACCATGGAGGGTTAAACCTCGCAACTCATTCGGACCGAGGTCATGAGCGACTATCCCAGCCCTCCTTTTCCAAGCCAGCAGCAACCGATGCCTGGACGGACCCGGAAGATGGATCCGGTGCCGGACCATGGCGAGACCTCCTACAAAGGTTCGGGCCGCTTGGCCGGAAAGCGCGCGGTCATTACCGGCGGTGATAGCGGCATCGGCCGCGCCGTCGCGATCGCCTATGCCAGGGAAGGAGCCGACGTCCTGATCGCGTATCTCGAGGAAGACGACGATGCGCGCGACACAGCCGCACTGATCGAACAGGCCCAGCGCAAAGCCGTCTTGGTACGGGGCGATATCCAACGGCCGGAGCATTGCCGCGAGATCATTCAGCGCGCGGTCTCGGAGCTTGGCGGCGTCGACATTCTTGTCAACAACGCGGCGCATCAGGCATCGTTCAAGGCGCTCGAGGACATCTCCGACGACGAATGGGAGATGACCTTTCGGGTCAATATCCATGCGATGTTCTATCTGACAAAGGCCGCCCTGCCGCATATGAAGCCGGGCTCGGCGATCATCAATACCGCCTCGATCAATTCCGACGATCCCAATCCGACACTGCTCCCCTATGCCACCACGAAGGGCGCGATTCACAATTTCACCGCCGGCTTGGCGCAGCTTCTGGCCGACAAAGGCATTCGCGTGAACGCGGTGGCGCCCGGTCCTATCTGGACGCCGCTTATTCCATCCACGATGCCGGCGGATTCCGTCAAGAGCTTCGGCAAGAACACGCCGATGAAGCGGGCCGGACAACCGGCGGAACTGGCGACGACCTATGTCATGCTGGCCGATCCGCTTTCCAGCTACGTATCGGGAGCCACCGTCGCGGTGACGGGCGGCCGTCCCTTCTTGTGAGGAGTAGGCATCATGCCGGAGAGTCACAAGGGCAGCGGGCAACTCGGCGACACCACGCCGCGTCTCAGCGAGGATGACATTCAGCGCGAGATGTTCGGACCGCGAGGCGTTCGCGGGCAGCCGGACCCTGCCAAGATGGTCCCGCAGCAGGAAAAGAACACGCCGAAGGATTTCGATCCCGGCCACACCGCGTGAATGCCAATTCTCCGCTGGTCGGAATGATGACGCTGCGGGATCAAGCCCGCAGCGAGCCTTTGCATCTCATCTTCCTGAAGGTCTCATGATGCGGGATCGGCGCTCTCACAGCCGGAAGCCGCGATGATGGTGATGGTGCCGCCAATGATGATGGTGTCGATGGAAATGGTGGCGGTGGAAGCGATGGTGGTGATGGTGGAAATGGGGACGATAGAAACGCGGCGGGCCCCAGTATCGCCGATTGGGAACACAGTGTCCCCAGCGGTTCACGTGCCAACCCGGACCACAGCGCCAGCCGGCCTCTGTCACGGCCGATGGAGCGTTCGATAGCGGCGCTGTCGGAAGTGCTTGCGCCGCAGACACCATGCCCAGCAGGCCGGCGGCGAACACGGCGGATGTGAAAAGCGTCATCGTCGTTTCTCCATGGTTCTCGGATCAACGATAGTGACAAGTCGAAGCTGAATGCGGGATGAATCGTCCCGCGTGCAGCCTATCGCCTCTTCTCATCGAGGGAGCCGAGTTCCTCGTCACGCAATGGTCTAGTCACCTATCACGGAAGTTCGAGGCGCAGCCAGCGATACGGAGTTCGTCGATTGTCATAAGTGGATCGTGGGGGCGGAGCGCTCAGCTCCCGTGATACCGACTTCCAAGCGCGGACTTGATCGTTTCCGGCGCCTTGATCCGTTCGATGAGCAGCGGAATACGATCACCGCCCCAGAACAATTCGCCGTTGAACACCATAGTCGGCACGCCAAACACGCCGATGGCTTCGGCTTCGTCGATGATGCGGTCGTGTTCCGCGCGCGCCGGACCATTGACATAGGCTTCGAAATCGCTTGCCGATCCGCCGACGGACGTAATCACACCGCAAATATCGGACAGCTCATCAATTTCGAGATCATGATTCCAGAAGCGGCGGAAGACGGTCTCGTGATAGGGACGGAAGATGTCGTGGCGCTGCGCGAACAGCATGCCGGCGCTGGCGTAGAATGCATCGTAAATGCGTTTCGGGCCCTTCATCGTCAGGCCTTGGGCATTCGCATAGCGGCGGGCGTCCATATAGGCGTAGCGCACCTTGCGCCAGAAGTGGGGAGTGCGCTCTTCGACGGTCCCCATGAACTCGGCAACCCGCAGCGTATAGGGCAACCACTCCAGCTCGACGCCCAGAGTCTCCTCGAGTTCGAACAGCGGCTTGTTGGCAACATAAGCATAAGGGCTTTTGTAATCCGTATAGACGCGGACGCGCGGCTTCTCCATCTGTGTCCCCGCAGGTTAGAGGTTCTGACGTGAGGATCGTGTGCTGCCGCACTCGCGATCCCATGTATCCGGTGTCACGCCGGCGGTACGCAGCACGTGCTTCTCCACCTTTTCGGTCGGCGTTTTCGGCAGTTCGTCGACGATCCGGATGTAGCGCGGCACCATGTGGGGTGCCATCCGCGGCTGGAGATGCGCGATGATATCGGGTGGCGAGAGCCGGCTGCCATTCACTAGCGCGACCACAGCGAGGATTTCATCCTCCGAGACGTCGCTGGGCACTGGGATCGCGGCGGCCTCGCGAATGTCAGGATGGCTGAGAAGTTCCACTTCCACTTCGTAGGACGAGATGTTCTCGCCGCGCCGGCGGATGGCATCCTTCAGCCGATCCACGAAACGATAATCGCCGTCGGCATCGCGGAGGAAGGCATCGCCGGTATGAAACCAGCCGTTGCGCCATGCGCTCACAGTGGCTTCCGGGTTGTTGTGATAACCGTGATTCATGGCCCATGGCGCAGTGGTGCGGACGATCATCTGCCCGACGGTGCCGTCTGGGACCGGACAATCGTTTTCGTCTACGAGCCTGACCTCCACCAATGGACGCGGACGTCCGCAGACGCTGTCCTTTGCCGGATTGGCTTCGGAAATCAGCGGGGTGCTGATCTCTGTCATGTTGAAAATGGTGAAGACATCGACGCCGAAGCGTTCCCGGAATGGAGGTCCGCTCTGACCGAGCGGCACGATGAAAACCATGCGCAGCGGATGATCTCGGTCGTCGGCGCGCGGAGGCTGCTTCAGCAGGAAGGTTGCCATCGCGCCCAGCAGGAATGCGGACGTCACCTCCATTTCGCGAATTTGCATCCAGAATTTTTCGGTCCGGAATCTCTCCACGACGGCGATCGAACTTCCGACACAGAGCGCGACCGAGGAGATGAAGGCGCCGCCGACATGGAAGACCGGCATATGAAGGAGTTGCCGATCGTTTGCGTTGATGCAGGTCCAGGTATCCGGACTCATCGACGAATAGCTATGCATGTAGGACGAAAGCACGCCCTTCGGCCGCCCGGTGGTCCCGGACGTGTAGATGATCGACTGGGTATCGAACGGTCGGATCGGAGTCGGCTCCGGTGCCGGCGGTGTGCCGCGCCGAAGCAAGATATCCATGTCGACCAGCGAGAGGCCGTCCGGCGCGCCATGGGATGCAGCGTGGGGACAGACCACGATTTTGATTGATGGTATCTCCGCCGCGATCACGCGTTCCGCGGCGCTCTCGTGCGCGATGGCGATGGCTGCGCCGGAGTCCGACAGCACATGGGCCAGCGCGGAGCCTCTCAGTGCCGGATTCACCGGCACATAGACGGCACCGAGATAGTTGATTCCAAACATCACCTTCAGCGCGGGCGCGCCGTTCGGCATCACCAGCACCACACGGTCACCCTGCCGGACACCGAGCGCATAAAGATTGGCGGCAACTGTCGCAATGTGCTGCAGCGTGTCGGCGAAGGTCCAGCGCTCGCCGCTTTCAAAGACGGCATAGATCGCGTCCGGCTTCAATCGGGCATTCCGCTCCAGCGCGTAACGCAGAACACATGTTTCTGCGGGGTATGTGGTGTCGACCGGTATCGTCATGTCAGCCCGCTGTCAGATGATAGTCGCGGAAGTCGGGATCGTGAGTCATCTCCCAATAGTCGACGAAACGCCATGGCATCGCCGAGAATACCCGGCCGTGACGGTTGCGGTAGTAGGTGGTCATGCCCGGGTGCGTCCAGATCATCTGCTCATGTTCATGGTCCACCTTACGCACATAGGCGTCGAGCACCTCGCGCTGGACATCGATCGCCAGGATCTTCCGTTCGATCATTTCGACCAGACAGGCGGAGATATAACGGGCCTGGCATTCGGCCTGGAAGATGACGCTCCCGCCGTGAGCCGGCCCGGTGTTCGGCCCGAGCATGTTGAAAAAATTCGGAAAGTCCGGAACGGTGATGCCGAGATAGGCCGTCGGATTGTCGCCTGCCCATGCATCGCGAAGATTGCGGCCTTCGCGTCCGGTGATGTTGAGGCGGGCCGCCATTTCGGTCACCTTGAATCCGGTCGAGACCACGATGACATCCGCAGGATGCAGTTCGCCATTCGCTGTCACGATGCCGTCGGGTACGATGCGGTCAATCTTATCGGTGACGAGTTCGACATTCGGCTTGCGCAGCGTCTTGAACCAGTTGTTATCGAGCAGGATACGCTTGCCATAGGGCGGATAGGTCGGCACGCATTTGGCGATCAGATCAGGCCGGCCTTCGAGTTCTGAAAGAATGAAATCGGTCAGTTCCTGGCGATGGCGGTCATTGCCCTTGTTCACGGCTCGATCCGGGTGGGGCCAGTCCGGATCTTTGCGCAGGAACGGCAGCAGGCCGTCGCCATAGCGCCAGAACATATTGAAGCGGAACCATTCTGCGTAGAACGGCAGATGCTCCAGCAGCCATCGCGCACCATCGGTGATGCGATCGGAATAGCCTGCTACGGGCCGCGACCATTGCGCGGTGCGTTGATAGACCGTGACACTCGCAACATCGTCCGCGATGCTGGGCACGAGTTGCATCGCGGTTGCGCCAGTGCCGATCACGGCGACCCGCTTGCCCTTCACTGAGAAGCCTTTCGGCCACAGCGCCGAGTGGAAGATGTCGCCGGTGAAAGTCTCCGCGCCTTCGAACTTGGCCATCGAGGGATCGTTGAGCTGACCGATCGCGCTGACCAGCACGGCGGATCTAAACTGTTCTTCGCCGTTGGCGGTCGATAGCGTCGAGATCCAGCACTTGTTTGTCTCGTCCCACCGCGCCGCGGTCAGTTCGGTTTCGAAACGGATATGGCTTCGCACATTGAATTCGACGGCAACCCGTTTGAGATAATCCTGGATCTCGTCACGTTGCGAGAAATAGCGTGTCCATTTGTTGCGCTCGCCGAATGAGAAGGAATACGAATGGTTCGGCGTATCGACGCCGCAGCCCGGATACTGATTGATGTACCAGGTGCCGCCGAGGTCGGCGTTCTTCTCGACGATCGTATAAGGAATCTCGAGCCGGCCCAGCGCGACTCCCAAAGCGAGGGCACAGACACCGGCGCCGACGATCAGGACGTGACGTTGGGCGATGTCACTTGCTGCTGGCCGCTGTGTCCAGCGCTTGTCGCGGGCAATCAGGCCCATTTCCTCCCGGATCATCGGTGCATATTCTGGCGCAACCCGCTCGCCCAGCGTCGCGCTCATCATCTTCTGCATGAGATCGTTGCCGGGGTCGGTGATAACCGGCGTTGGAGTGCCGTTCCTGAAAAGATCGAGCACCGCGGCGCGGATCTCGTCCTGAATATGGGGCGGCAGGCCAGCTTGCGGATCGGGAATGAGGCGCACGTCGCGCTTCGGTGTATAGGGGGGCTCCAGCCAGCGCAGATCGCCGGTCAGATGCACGAGCACCATGAGCAGGACGCGGATGTCGCCCTGTGCCAACGCGGTGGAAAGGTCGAGTTCGTCTGCGGCCGTGTTCTGATCCATGTTGCTGCGCTCGTTCTGTTGTGAGGTTCTCATCGATCTCTTTCACCGTCCGAACGTTGGTTATCGCGCGAGCCCGCCATAGGCGTCCCATGTGGCTCCGGCGAGAAAGCCGCTGTCGACCGGAAGATTGATTCCGGTAATGCCGCTGCTGGCTGGCGACAGCAGCCATACGATCGCTTCGGCGACCTCACTAGGCTCGACGAGCCGGCCCATCGCGGCATTTCGGCTCAATCGTTCTTCGTCCAGCGCGCCGGAGTTGATCGCAGCCTGAAGTGCGGCGGTTCGTGTGAATCCCGGCGAAACGGCATTGACGCGAACCCCGCTGCGGCCCCATTCCGCAGCGAGTGTTTGAGTCAGTTGAATGACGCCGGCCTTCGCCGCGGTATAGGCGTGGATCGGTCCTGATGTCATGCCGGCGACAGAGGCGACGTTGACGATGGCGCCGCGCTTGCGCGCGGCCATGCGGATCCCCACGGCCTGGGCGACCAGGAAGGTGCCGCGCAGGTCGATGCCGACTTCGCGATCCCAATTCTCCATGCGAATGCGTTCGATGCGGTGCATCTTGCCGAAGACGCCCGCTGCATTGACCAAGCCGCCAAGGGGACCATGCGCGGCTTCGATTGCAGCGATTCCCCGGGTTACGCTCTGTTCGTCCGCGACATCAAACCGCTCGGGCCACAGGATGACATCCGCACGCGTCGGCTCAGGGGCGATATCGACGATGACGACGCGATGACCGCGCTCGGCCAGCAGCGATGCGGTCGCTGCGCCGATGCCGCGGCAGCCGCCGGTGACAAGCGTGAAGGCACGCGCCGTCATCGGGTTTTCCTCCCTTTCCCGGCCGGCTTATCCTTGCCCCCGGAGCTGAATAGTCCTCGGGTGATCAGCTTCTCGTACGCAGAGATGACATGCTCAGGGACGGGTGAAGCGACGCCGTCGGGATAAGCGAAACGCAAGCTCAGATACCCGCGTGCGCCCATAAACATGTGGACCAGAGCCTCGAATTCCTCGTCGCTATAATCGATAATTTCCTCGTCGTGGCGCGCCTGTTGCAGCAGGCGCACGAACGGTTTTGCGATGTTGTCGAGATGCTTCTGATATCCTGCCGGTGCGAAGAATTCGGCTTCGTTGAGGATGCGCTGAAACTCCGGAACTTCCAGCAGGAACTCGAAGAAGGCCCGAAATCCGCTGACTTCGCGCTGCGCCGTTGGAGCCATGGTCCCGGTGCGGGCGCGAATGAATTTGAGCATGTCGAGGCCGATCGTCGGCAGCAATTGATCGAGCAGTTCCTGCCGGCTTTCGAAGTAGTTGTAGAATGTGCCCTGGGCCACGCCTGCGAGCTGAGTGATGCGGGAGATCGATGCTTCCGCATAACCATATTTTCCCACCACCTTTGTTGCGGCGTCAAACAACCGGCGCTTAGTGGCTTCGTTTCGTTCAGCGCGGCTGAGTTTTTCAGCGGCTTGCCTGACGCCCGCTGCGCTCGTCCTAGCCATTGGCCAGCGTCTCCAACTCGCTTCTCAGAATGCGTTTGAGCACTTTGCCAGAGGGATTACGGGGCAGGCTGTCGCGGATCACCAGTTGCTTCGGGACCTTGAACGAGGCGAGGTGAGCGCGACAGTGTGTCATGAGGGTGGAAAGATCGAGTTGCGCCCCGTCGTTCAATGCCACGACAGCGATCGGCCTTTCACCCCAGCGAGCATCCGGCACGCCGATGACGGCAGCCTCCCGTACCTGCGGCAGGTCGTAGATCACGCGTTCGACTTCGGATGACGCGATATTCTCGCCGCCGGAGATGATGATGTCTTTCTTCCGGTCGGTGAGAAAGAGAAAGCCGTCCTCGTCGAGATAGCCGACATCGCCGCTGCGAAACCAGTCACCGAAGAAGGCGGCGGCGGTCTTGTCCGGATCCTTCCAGTAGCCTTTCGTGATCTTTGGACCGCGCAAGCAGATTTCACCGGCATGACCGGCCGGAAGCGCATGGCCATCGTCGTCCCTGATCTGGATTTCGACATGAGCGACGGCTGTTCCGGTCGATCCGATCTTCTCGATTTCGCGGCCGGGCTCCATGAAGGTGTCGCCGCCGCATGTCTCTGTCAGACCGTAAGCGTCGATGTAACGGCCATTGGTAAAGTACTGGGAAAACGCGCGGATGCGGGCTTCGGGTGTCTTTTCGCCGCCGCCGATAACCCATTGCAGACTTGAGACGTCGTATTGCGCGCGATTGGGAGAGGCGAGAACCCCGGTGGTCATCACCGGAGCCAGCCATGCGCCTGTGATCCGCTCTGCTTCAATCGCAGCGAGCACAGCGTCTGCATCAAAGTTGCGCTGGATGCAGAGCATCCCGCCTTTCCACAGCACGCCGATCCCCGGCAGATCGAGCGCTCCGACATGATAAAGGGGGCCAACGACCAGCAGGCGCGTTCGTTCATCGATTCCAAGGACGGTGGCCTGATCCGCAGATTTCCAATAGAAGTTTTCGTAGCTGAGCATCACGCCTTTCGGGCGATCGGTCGTGCCGGAGGTGTACATCAGGCGCATCAGGTCGGTCGGGCGCCGATAGCAGAGCGGGGCAGTCAGCTCCGAATGCCCCAGCCCTGCGGCATTCGCCTGGAGCGCGTCATCCAGCACGACGACGGGCGCCGGACCGCCGCAGCTGCTCTCAAGCTCCTGGTCGACGATCAGGACGCGCGCACCGGAATTCTCGACGATGTAAGCCACCTCCTGCGAGGAGAGGCGAAAGTTGATCGGAAGAAAAACCGCGCCGATGTGACTGACCGCGAAGGCGAGATCCAGGAAGGCGGGGCTGTTCTTCATCAGGACGGCCACGACATCATCGGCACGGATGTCGCGGGATGCAAGCCATCCCGCCGTTGCAAGGATTCGGCCGTAGAAGGCCGCATAGCTGATTTCCTCACCGCGATATTTCAGCGCACAGCGCTCCGGAGAGCGGCGCGCGTGGAATGCAATGAAACTCGAAAGATTGATCATCTGCTATGAAACAAGTGCTTTGCGTTGCGGCTGATCCGTGTCGTGGTCGAACTTGAATGATGACTCGTAATTCATTTTGCGCTTGACGTCACCCCGTCAGCTCTGAAATTCTTTCCGCATGGAGACGCGACGATCTCCGACAGGGATTTTGGAAGCGCGCCCAAGCGCGCCGAGGAGGGTGGAATGACCGCGGCCGGAAAGTCAGGCATTAATAGACGTGCGACATTAGCCCTGATGGGCGCTGGTGCGATGAGTGTGGCCGCGCCATGGGTGGCGCGAGCGCAAGCCAAGACAATCAAGATTGGAATGCCGACGATTCTTTCGGGGCGGGTCGCTCAACTCGGAACATCGTCGCGTAACGCGGTCTTGATGGAGGTCGAGAAGCTCAATGCGGCCGGTGGTCTTGTCGGCCGACCAATCGAGATGGTCATTCGCGACTCCAAGGGACAGCCTCAGGAAGCCGCCCGCGTCGCACGCGAACTGGTCAACACCGACGGCTGCGAGCTGATTATTGACGGCGAGGCATCGTCCGGCTCCTTCGCTGTGCAGGAAGTCGCGCGCGATCTCGGCGTGCTCTGCATCCACACCTGCTCGGAAGCGTCGTCGCTGACAGCCGACCCGAAGCAGCGCATTCCAAATGCGTTCCGCTCAGTGCGTCAAGGCATTCATGATTCGATCGCCGGCGGCAGTTATGCGGCGGCCATCGCCAAAGCCAAGGGTCTGAAGAAATGGGCGACCTGTTCGCCGGATTACGCCTACGGCCGCGATACGACCGCCGAGTTCGTCACTTATCTCAAGCATTTCGCGCCGGACGTTGAAATTATCAGCGAAACCTGGCCAAAACTCTTTCAGCCGGACTATACCGAGATCATCACGCGCATTCTGCAAGCCAAGCCGCAGGCGTTGTACTCGGCCTTGTGGGGTGGTGATCTGACGTCATACATCGATCAGGCCAACATCTACGCGATGTTCGGGCAGATGGAGGTGTTTGCCGTCAACATGGCGGACTACACCGCGCTGACCGTGGTGAAGAATCTTCCGAAGGGAATTCATTCCGGCAATCGCTATATCAAGACCTTCCCGGCCACGCCGGAGAATGCCGCCTGGGGCGATGCCTATCGTGCGAAGTACAAGGAGTATCCGACGAACTGGTCGTGGCAGAACGCAACTGCCGTGATGCTGCTTAATGAGGCGGCAAAGAAGGCGAACTCCACTGACGGCAAGAAAATCGCGGATGCATTGCGCGGGCTGACGATCAAATGTCCGTTCGGTGCCGACGGCACAGTGACGATGCGGGCCGAGGATCAGACGCTGATCGGTTACGCCATCGGCTGGGGCACCACGATCCCGAACGAGCCATATGTGCCGGACGTCAAGGCCGGGGACTGGAAGCAGATTCTTGCGCTCGAGGCGGAGTGGAAGAAGAGCAAGGGTTACACCTAAGCCCGGCTGGACCGGGAGCCCCGACCCATCGTTGCTCCCGTTTCTTCAATTGGACCATGCCGATCCGGTCGGCAGCTTTCAGGGATGCATCCCTTGGATCTCGACGCATTTGCCGGCTGTTTCGTCAGCTCTGCCTGCCTGGTCACTCAGACAACGAGCGGCCTTATCATCGGAATGCTGCTGTTTCTCGTCGCCGTCGGACTGACATTGATCTTTGGCGTGCTCAAGATCGTCAATTTCAGCCACGGCGCCTTCTATATGTTCGGTGCGTATTTTGCGCTGGCCGGCTATCAATGGACCGGAAGCTTCGTTGTCGCCCTGGCATTCGGCGCGATTGGCGCGGCCATCATCGGCCTGATCTTCGAACGCTTCTTTATCAGCCGGGTGTATGGCCGCGACGTGCTGATGCAGCTCCTGGTCTGTTATGCCTTTGTGCTGATCTTCGATGACGTCGTCAAACTGATCTGGGGCCCGGAATTCAAATCGATGGGGATGCCGACGGCGTTTCAAGTGCCGCCGCTTTTCATTGCCGGAGGCGTGGTGCCGCCGTTCTATCTGCTACTGATCGGAGTTGCACTGGGGGTCGCCATTCTGCTTGGTCTCGGTCTGGCACGATCGCGCCTGGGCAAGATCGTCAGGGCAGCAGCGCATAACCCCGGAATGGTTTCCGCGCTCGGCATCAATACCGCGATGATCTATGGGACGGTCTTCGCGCTGGGATGCGCGCTTGCCGGGTTGGCAGGCGCGCTCGCGGCGCCGGTCCGATCAATGACGCCGGGGATGGGCTTCTCGGTTCTGATCGAGTCATTCATCGTGACCGTGATCGGTGGCATGGGATCGATTCTCGGTGCGTTGATTGGCGCACTGCTGCTCGGACTCGTCCGCTCCTTCGGCTCGATCGGGTTTCCGCTGTTTACTGACGGCATCATGTATTTATTCATGGTGATTTTCCTCGTCGTGAAGCCAAGCGGTCTGTTCGGCAAGGAGCTCGCATGAGTGAATTGCAGGCCAGCCGTTCGTCGGGTGAAGCCGCGTTTGCTGCGGGGCGGATGCGCGCTGTCGGACAGGATATTCTCATTGCCGGCCTTGCGCTGGCGGTATTGGCGATGCTGCCGTTCCTGTTCTCGAGCAAAGCTCTCGTCGATTTCGTGATCCGCTGCGCGGCCTACGGACTGTTCGCGACCTCACTCAATCTGCTGGTCGGCTATACCGGTTTGATCTCGTTCGGGCACGGCATGTTCTTCGGGCTGGGTGCCTATTCCTTCGGCCTGATCATGCAAAAGACAGGTCTTTCGATCCCGGTCGCATTTATCGCAACATTGCTGATTTCGGCTGCGGCCGGGCTCGTGATCGGTGCGATCTGCGTTCGGCTGAAAGAGATCTACTTTGCCTTCGTCACGCTGGCGTTCCAGATGCTCATCCACAGCGTGATTCTCTCCTGGCAGCCGCTGACAGGAGGCGATCAGGGGCTACGCGGCGGGATTCCGCGACCGGTTTTTTTCGGAATTGATCTCGGCAATCAACTTCATCTGTATTTGATGAGCTGCACGCTGTTGGTGATCGGGCTGCTTGCGATGCGGCAGATCGCGCAGTCTCCGTTCGGATATACGCTGCGCATGATCCGCGACAACTCCGCGCGTGCGAGTTTCATCGGAATCAATGTCTGGCGCGCCAAGCTCACCGTCTTCGTGCTCGCCGGCCTGTTCGCGTCCGTGGGCGGCATCATCATGAGCCTGTTCGTCTCGGGCGCGTACCCGGAGTTCGCCTACTGGACCATTTCCGGCGAAGGCATCTTCATCAATATGCTCGGTGGCGTCACGACCTTCCTCGGGCCGATGGTCGGGACCGTTCTGCTGCTGCTACTTAACGACACCGCTACGCGTCTCACCGAGCACTACGGCATTGTGCTGGGCATCGTCATTCTGTTCTTTGCACTCGGCCTGCGAAAGGGACTGATGGATTTCGCGATGGATTGGTATGTCGCTCGCCGCGACAGGACAAAGGAAACTCCCACATGACCGGCACATCGCAATCAGCGGTCAGCGTGGTGACCGGCGGCGCCAGTGGTATCGGCGCGGCTTGCGCGCGCGAACTCGCGGCTGCCGGGCGGCGGGTGGTGATCGTCGATCTCGATCTCGCGAGGGCCGAGTCGGTGGCCCGGGAGGTTTCCGGTCAGGCCTTTCAACTCGACGTCGGCGACGAGCGCGCGGTCGAAGCATGTGCTGCGCTGATCGAGCGCGAGTGCGGCCCTGTCGATGTGCTGATCAACAGCGCGGGTATCATTCAGGTGCCGGTGCGGCCGGATGCGTTGCCGATGGAGCGATGGGACGACATCGTGCGTATCGACCAGCGCGGCACCTACGTTGCCTGCACAGCATTCGCACATGGCATGCTCGACCGGCGTCGCGGGAGTATCGTCAACATCGCCTCGATTGCCGGGATGAGGTCGCTTCCGCTCCATGCCTATTCGCCCGCCAAGGCCGCAGTGATTTCGATGACGGCGTGCCTGGCTGCGGAATGGGGCTGGGCCGGCGTGCGCGTCAATGCCGTATCGCCGGGCTACACGCTGACGCCCGCTCTGCAAGCCGCGATCGATCGCGGCCAACGTGACGTTTCCACCTTGTCGGCGAATGCCGCGCTGCGTCGGCTGGTCACGCCGGAGGAGGTGGCGCAGGTAGTTGCGTTCCTCGCCTCCGACGCTGCGTCGGCAATGACGGGCGTCAACATTCCGGTGGACTGCGGCTGGCTTGTCGCGACGCCGTGGCATACCTACGGCGGGTTGAGAGAGCAAAGGGCTGAGCATGCTTGAAGTTCAGCGCATCTCCAAATCGTTCGGTGGCGTCAAGGCCACCGATGATGTGTCATTCGACTTCGCCGATGGCACGTTGACGGCCGTGATCGGTCCGAACGGCGCAGGCAAGAGCACGTTTTTCAATCTGATTACGGGCGCATTTCGGCCGGACACGGGACGGATTTTGCTGAACGGCGTCGATATGGTCGGGCGTTCACCGCCGGAGATCGTTCGTCATGGCATCGGCCGGGCATTCCAGGTCGCCAGCATATTTCCGACGCTGACGGTCAACGAGACGATGCTTGCGGCGGTCTGTGCCGACCAGCGCCGCGCGGAGGTGCTTCACCGCCGTTTTCCGCTAGCGGAGACGCGGGGCCGCGCCGAATACACGATGGAAATGCTGGGGCTGATCGATAAGCGCCATTGGCGCGCCGCCACGCTGTCCCATGGCGACCAGAAGCTGCTCGATATCGCACTTGCCCTGGTGCTCGATCCCAAGGTCCTATTGCTGGACGAGCCAACCGCCGGCATGGGGCCTGAGGAGCGCTGGCGCATGATCGCGAAGGTGCACGAACTATGGGCGCGCCAGAAGATCACACTGATTTTCATCGAGCACGATATGGATATCGTCTTCAAGATCGCGCCGATGATCGTTGTGTTGTGCTATGGCCGCGTTCTGGCGACCGGCAAGCCTGACGAAATTCGCGCTAATCCGGCAGTGATCGAAGCCTATCTCGGTACTGAACAGCATGCAGGTGCGGCGTGAGCAATCGAGCCGTTATCAAAGTCGAGAATCTCGACGTCTATTATGGCACCAGCCAGATTCTGTTTAACGTGGGCCTCGATGTTGCGCCGGGCGATACCATGGCGCTGCTTGGCCGAAACGGCGCCGGCAAGTCGACCACGATGAAGGCAATCGCCGGTTTGATCCCCGCGCGGCGCGGCCGCATTGAACTCCGTGGCCGTCAGGTTGCGGGCTTGAGAGCGCATCACATCGCCCGGGCTGGCCTTGGCTTCGTCCCTGAGGATCGGCAGATCTTCCCGGAGCATACGGTGGAAGACAATCTGGTGATCGGCCATAAGAAGGGCCCCGACGGGCAAGACGACTGGCCGCTCAAGCGCGTTTATGACGTCTTCCCGTTGCTGGTGCCGCTTCGCAATCGCATCGCCGGCCGGCTGTCGGGCGGTGAGCAACAGATGCTTGCCATTGCTCGAACGCTGATGGGCAATCCCGTGCTGCTCCTGCTTGATGAGCCGAGCGAGGGACTTGCGCCGATCATCGTGCAACGGATCGGCGAATTGTTGCGGCAACTGCGCGCGACCGGCGCGACAATCCTGATCGCTGAGCAGAACATGCATTTCTGTCTCGGCCTTGCCAACAGAGCAACGGTGATCGACAAAGGGCAGATTGTCTACAGCGCCTCGATTGAAGATTTGAAGGCGAACGATTCAGTTCGCCAGCGTTACCTCGCGCTATAACGATCGTCGCGTTTCGTTGCGGTCATCCGATGTGACAGCGCGGCGCGGGCTGCATGATGTTCTCGGAGCACTCCGTCCGTCGCGTGAAACTGCCCCGCAGGCCAGGCTGCGGGGCAGTCTGATAGCTCGACGCGCCATTACTTTTTCACGAGCGGGCAGGCGGGGTCTGGTGGACCGAAAGCATCCTCACCAGAGATCTTCGTGAGGATTTTATAGTAGTCCCAAGGATATTTCGATTCGTCCGGCTTCTTCACCTGCACCAGCATGAGATCGTGAACCATCAGATTGTCTTCGCGCAGTTTGCCGTTGCGCGAGAAGAAGTCTTCAATGGGCTTTTCACGCATCTTGGCGGCGACTTTCAGCGGATCGTCGGTTCCGGATTCCTTGACTGCATTGAGATAGTTCATCACCGAGGAGTAGACGCCGGCCTGCCACATGGTGGGCATGCGGTCCATTTTGGCGAAGTAGCGCTTGGACCATTCCCGCGTCTTGTCATCCATGTCCCAGTAGAAGGACGTTGTCAGCAGGAGTCCTTGCGCAACCGGAAGTCCCAGTCCGTGGATATCCGTAATCAGCGCCAGCAGGGCCGCCATTTGCTGGCCGCCTTTGAAGATGCCGAACTCGCCGCCGGTCTTGATGGCGGTGGTATTGTTCGGCGGCCCACCGGCAATACCGATGATCTTGGCTTTCGACGCCTGCGCTTGCAGCACGAAAGACGAGAGATCTGGCGTGGCGAAAGGAGGGCGCACCGAGCCGACAACCTTGCCGCCGTTCTTGGTGATGACGGCTGATGCGTCCCGTTCCAGCGAGTGCCCGAACGCATAATCGTCCGTGATGAAGAACCATGTGTCGCCGCCCCGCTTGAGGACCTCCCGCGCGGTGCCGACGGCCAATGCGCGGGTATCGAACACCCACTGGATGGCATAGGGCGAGCAGAATTTGCCGTGGAAATCGGCCGATCCCGTCGAATGCGTGATAAAGAGCTTGTGGCGATCGTTGGCGACGCTTTGGACGGCAAGACCCACCGCCGACACCGGAACGTCGAGGATGAGATCGACTTGCTCGGTGTCGTACCAGCGGCGCGCGATGGCGGAGCCGATGTCGGGCTTGAGCTGGTGATCGCCAACAATGACGGAGATGGATTTGCCGAGCACCTTACCGCCAAAATCGTCCACAGCCATCTGAGCGGCGGTGACGGATCCTTGTCCTGACGGCGTCGATGCCGGTCCCGACATGTCGGTCAGCACGCCGATTTTGACAATATCGTCGGAAACCTGAGCATGGCTGCCTGTTGGTGACAGCGACATCATCACCGCCAGTGCGGTCAGAATCGATAGGTGTCTCACGGTCATCACGAATGGCCTCCCCACTGAAATGGCCTAAGGGCCGTTATTATTTTAAGTCTCAACTTTTAAGGCCTTCGGCCCGTGCTTGGCAATGAGTCTGTCGACGAGCCAGGTCGTAGGAAATTGTGCTTTCGTCCAAGCCCCTGGTTTCGGGACTTGAGCGATACCGAATGTCAGACTGCCAGCTTGCGGACGTTGATAACGCGCGAAGCCGCCTGGACGGTGATCTCATAGTGATCCGTCTGCAGGATATCGATGATGTTGCGCGGCCGGTGCGCGACGATATTCGTGCCGGCCTGCCGCCGCAGGCTGTCGTAGATCAGGCCCGCCGCTCCGGATCGTCGTATTTCCTCGCCAAGTCGTTGTGATTCATCGTAGCTTGAGCTCGCATAGACGCCAGGCAGCGTTGCCTGTTGGCCTCGGATATCGCGGTAGATGCCCAGCAGCTTCGCGGTGTAGCTGCGATAGCGCCGGCTCATGGCGGTGACGTTGCGTGCGACTGTCTCGCGTCGCAAGTGATGTCCCACTTCCGCTGCTGCAGTACGGATATCGGCTGCTGCATACCAGGCGCCGAGATCGGGCCCGTTGAATCGCATCCCGCCGGGCGCAACGTGCAGAAAGGCGGCCATGACGATGCTGGCATTCGGCGATCCATAGACCCATTCGTTTTCCGGCAGTCGCTTGATGCGCTCCGAGACGAGGCGGTCATTGGTCCAGCCCACCAACTCCATCACGGCGGACAAATCCGCTGCGGTTGCCACCGTGTCAAACAATCCAATCGGCGGGAACTGCGACGGAATCAGACGATAAGTCGGGTATGGCGCCTCGGCAAAGGATGCGTCGGTCACCTGAACACAATCTCCGCGTCTTCGTAGGGAGAGAATGCGTTGTCGATGGCGTTCGGCGGCATGTAGAGACTGCCTCGCGCGCTATCAAGAAAGCGACGGACCGTCAGGAGGCCGTCCAGCGTGCCGCTGACGACCAGATTGAGCGGTGGCTGGCCCCCGAAGATGGTGGCATGGTGAGGAGAGCGCAGCCATTCAATGCCGCTGCGCTCGTCTGCGAAGAGAATCCCGAGTGCCTGGTGAATGCCGAGCACCGCCGAGATCCGCGTTAGCACGTCTACATCTAACGTGATGGCGCTATGCTCGCGCGCTTGCTTGCACCAGTTGTGATAGGTTGAGCGTGACGGATAGCCCAGCACCAATCGTCGCTGCTCCTCCGTTAACCCCCAAAGATCGGCGATGGCCAGAAATGTCCGAAGGGCAGGGGCGCTGAGCCGGCGACGATTTGCCGATGCAAAGCGGCTGGCGTTCAGGCGATGGGGTCCGGCAGGGATTTCGGATGGCTGAGGGCACGAATTTGGCATGTCTATTGCTCCCTACTGGATATAGTCCAAATATGGACATAAGACAAGAAGGCTGCGCCTGAAGTGCAAGAAGGCAGACTGGGGGGCGCCTCGCAACCCAAGTTGGCCGACACTCGTACTCAGGACCGCAATCGTCTCTGCCGGGCACAAGTCGGGTGGTGGGCCGTTTCACCCAGCGATTTGCCCGCTCTGCCGCGCCGCTAAAATGGGCGCGGCAGAGCGGCTTGCCGTTAAATCTTTCCGAGCAAGACGAGGATCAGCAGAATAATGATGATCAGGCCGAGGCCGCCACCGCCGTAATAGCCGGTACCATAAAACGGTCCGCCGCCGATGCCACTGAAGCCGCCTAGCAGCGCAATGATCAGAATGATCAGAATGATTGTGCCGATCGACATCTCAACCTCCTCAGCCCGTTGATCCACATTCAATGGGAGAAGAAACGGTTCTGACCGGATTCGGTTCCTGCCTCGGAACGGCTCTGCCCGCCTGCCCGTTAGGGCTGTGAGATTGTTTCTGCGTTTCTGATTATGAGAGGTCACATGGCGGCGCCGCTGATCGTTTCGATACCGCACAGCCTGGGTCAGGACGAGGCGCGTCGGCGCCTCCAGTCGGGGCTGACACGGGCGGCATCCCGCGTGCCGGTCTTGAATGTTGATGAAGAGCGTTGGGAAGGGAATCGGATGTCGTTTCGGGTTCGAGCGCTTGGTCAGGCAGCAACTGGTATCGTCGATGTTGCTGAAGATCATGTTCGGCTCGAAGTGACATTGCCCTGGCTTCTGCAGCGGTTTGCTGAGGCGGCTCAGAAGGCAATCCAGCAGGGCGGCCGTGTGCTGCTTGAGAAGCGGTCCTGACGAAGAGCTGTGAACAGCGCCAGCCAGCGGCTTGTCAGTATTGATTCGACGGAAATATGGTGTGGCCGCGGGGAAGGGAACCGAACCTTTGAGTCGGCACGACATCCGCGAGGCCGTCCGGCCAACGTCGATCCCGGGCGGCCTTTTTATTGCTTGCCTTCAATGCTGCGAGTTCGGGTGCGCCGGGGGTCAATCAGTCTTGCCGGCAGTACCGCGGCCGGGAAATGCCTGAACAGCGTCGAAAGCGGCAGGTTCTCGGACGATGCGATCGTTGCCTCCGCCAGGGCATAGCCCTCGACAGCGACCGCCCCCTGATAAGTTTCGGCCGAAGGCCACTGTCGTCCACCATCCGTGAACCCTGCCAGCGAGCGGCCGATGGCGACGATCAGGGCATTCAATCCATCGGTCCGGGCGAAAGCAATGACGTGATCACCGTGAGGACCGACGACGCGCAAGGGCCGATAATCGCCATGGGTAAAGACGTCGGGAAACTGCTTGCTCAATTGCAAGAGATGCCGGGTCCAGGCGAGCTTGATCTGTCCGTCCTGCCAACGGCGCGCCAGTTCGGTCCAGTCGGGACGCTCTGACCCTGCCAGCATATCTTGGCGGACGGTGAAGTCCACGGGGCGCCGGTTATCCGGATCGACCAGCGAAGTGTCCCACATTTCCGTTCCTTGATAGAAATCGGGAACGCCCGGCAACGTTGCCTTGAGCGTCAACTGGGTGAGAGAGGTGAGGGCGCCGAGGAGAGCGGTCCGCTCCGCGAAGGCGCGCAGCGATTCCAGAAATTCCGCCGACTGCGCCGGATCAAGCAGGCGTTCGATGAAGGCTCGCAGGCCCGCTTCGTAAGGTTCGCTCGGATTGAGCCAACTTGTCTCCTCCTTGCCTTCGCGTGCGGCCTTCAAGGCGTAGGCCTGGATGCGCGGCAGAAACGACGAGTCATGAATCCCCTCGCGCGGCCAAGCGCCCAGCAGTGTTTGGTAAAGCATATATTCGAACGCAGGCGAGGGGCAGCGCAGGCCATCGCGAATGACGAGATGCTGTGCATTCAGCAGCTTCCATTTGCTGACCAATCCGGTCCACTCGTCACTGAGTTCGGCAAGCGCCAGCAGACGTGTGCGTGCATCTTCTCCCCGCTTGGTGTCATGGGTCGCTGTCGCAGTCAGGCCATGGGGCCACTCCGCGGCGCGTCGGCGCATCATGTCATGGAACGCGGCGACGGGAAGCGCTTGCGCGGCCGGGTCACCCCCCACCTCATTGAGCGCCAGCAGACGATGATAGCGATAGAAGGCAGTATCCTCGAGGGACTTTGCCATCATTGGGCCGGTGAACTGCTGCACCTTGAACGCGAAGCGGCGCACGCGCGGCTTGCTGTGCAGCGGGCGTTTCCCCGCGATCAGGTCCAATGTCAATGCATCGCGCAGAAAGTCGAACAGCCCATCGTCGGCCGCGAACCACTCGCTGCGGGCTTTTGCGATCGTTTCGGCGATCAATGCACGGTCATTGTGGGATTGGAATGTCGCGGTGAGATAAGTGCGGTAGACCGGAAAATGCAGAACATAAAGTTCCAGCGCCTGCCTCAGGCTATCCGCGGAGAAATCGCGTGTCGAATAATGTCCGGCGGCAATGCGCGCCAACAACTGAACCAGCACGTTGAATTCGCTGGTCAGCATTGTTTCAAGAACGCGGCGCTTGGCCTCTTTCAGAACGGGCTCGAACTGAGGGGCGATATTGCTGACCTGACGCCAAGTCTCATCCAGTACCCGCAGCCCGTGCTCATGCGTCAAGACGTGAGTGATCGCATTGAGCCATTCATAACCGGTGGTCCCATGGATGCCCGAGAAACGCGGAAGAGCCTCAGATTCTCCCAGGATCTTCTCGACCAGCAGATAGAACGGCTCTCCGGGCCGCGGCTGAGCGCGTCGGATCAGACGTCGTAAGCGCCGGCAATACTGTGCCGGATCGCGGAGGCCATCGATGTGGTCAAGCCGTAGTCCCTGTAAGCGATCCTCAGCGATAAGGCGTTCGACAAGGGGGTGAATGGCCGTGAATGTCGCAGCCTCTTCGACACGTAGTCCGGCAAGCGTGTTCACGTCGAAGAAGCGTCGATAGTTGATGTCGCTTGACGCCAAACGCCAATGGCCGAGCTTATAGTGCTGCCGTTCCAGCAAATGGTGAAGCGCCAGCGTGGCTGCAGGATGATCGGGGCCGGCGCGGTAGGCGCCAAGACCACGATTGATCAAGTCGGCGCCCCCCGAAAGGTGAGCCAACGCAGATTTCATCTCCGGCGCTTCCTTGCGATCGGGATGTCGTAATCCCTGGTAACGTGCGGCCAGACTGAGCAGTTCGCGGCCGGCATCGTCGTTCGTCGCGCCGGCATAGTGCACGATCGTCTGAAGCAGTTCAGGATAGCGCTGCGGAGCGATCGGCAGGCGATGCTCGAAATACCAAGCCGAAAAGCTGCCCTCGGTTGCGTCAAATCGCAGTTCGATTCGACCGCTCTCCAGCGCATCGCGATAGGACGAGCCGATGATCGGGAGCAACACGCCGCCGCGGGCGCGATATGCCAGCATGTCCCAATCGATATCGAATGAGTCCGCGCGGGGCGAAGCCTGTCCCCATTCCAGAACATCGAGCCACCAGGGATTGTCGTCGAAATGCACGCCCATATGATTGGGCACGAAATCCAGGATCAGGCCCAAGTTATATTTCTTGAGCCGATCGCTCAGGCGTAGAAAACCGGCTTCGCCACCCAATTCCGGATTGAACTGAGTATGGTCAACGATATCGTAGCCGTGCGTGCTGCCGTGACGCGCCTTCATGAAGGGTGACGCGTAGACGTGCGTGATACCCAATGACGCCAGATAAGGTACGATGGCAGCGGCGGCATCGAAATTGAAGTCGGCGGTTAGTTGGATCCGATAGGTGGCAAGTGGAATGGCCGGCGGCATCACACTTGCTCCAGCACCCAACGTACCGACCATGGCTCCAGCGATGTTAGCGTGCCGTCGCCCCATAGCACGGCACTAGTTGTGTCGACCGGCTCGGCCGAAACAGGATCGGCAGAAAGATTTGCCAGGAGCTTCAAGGTCGCGCCATCCTGAAGAGACCAGGATGCTCGCAAGCCTCCGTCTTTCGCAAGCGCGTCGCCAAACCGGGCGCCGTCGAGGCGCGGAACGATCTCACGCCGGCGGATGTCCAGAAGCCTGTGCACCAGATCGATCCGCCGCTGACCGGTCTCACGATCGCGAGCATCCCAGTTCAAGACTGCCATTTCAAACGTCGGGACGGCAAGGGGATCTGGAATATCATTGCCGTACTTTGCATAGGCTTCCGCAAACTCGCGCCGGCGCCCCTCGCGCACCGCAGTAGCGAGTTCACCGGAAAAATCGCAAAAATAGGGAAAGGGCGCCAATTCTCCCCATTCTTCACCCATGAACAGCATCGGGATTGTCGGTGCCAGCAACGTGATTGCGAGCGCCGCTTCGATCGAACGTTCTGACGTCAGGCTTTCCAGCCGGTCGCCGAGTGCGCGATTGCCGATCTGATCATGATTCTGCAGAAAGTTGACGAAGGCGATGGGGGGCAGCGCGCCGCTCGATTGCCCGCGCGCTCGTCCCTCCCGGTGTGCGGAAGATTGGCCCTGATAGGCGAACCCGCTGCCGAGCACTCGTGCGAGATGGCGAACCGGAGCATCGACGTAGTCGCGATAGTACCCGTGGCTCTCGTGAGTCAGAAGCGTGTGCCAGGCGTGGTGATAATCATCGTTCCACTGCGCGCGATAACGGCCTTTGGCAGGATCTGTTTCCGGATCGAGCAGCGTAGCGATGTTGTCATCGTTCTCCAGGACCAGATGAATATGTCGGCCGGTCTGTGCCGCGAGCTTGCCGACCTCGATGCTGAGATCATGCAGCAATGATGGCTCACCCGGATCGGTGATCGCATGCACGGCATCAAGCCGCAGTCCATCGAAACGGTAGTCGCGGAGCCATTGCAGCGCGCTTCCGATCGCGAAACGACGAACTTCCGGAGCGCGATAGTTGATCGCGTTGCCCCAGGGTGTGTGCGCGTCGGAGAAAAACGCCGGGGCATAGCGGTGAAGATAGTTTCCTTCCGGGCCGAAGTGGTTGTAGACCACATCGAGAAACACCATGAGGCCGCGCTGATGTGCTGCGTCGACCAGCGCCTTCAGATCCTCCGGTCGACCGTAGTTGTGGGTCGGGGCATACCACAATACACCGTCGTAACCCCAGCCACGCCGGCCAGCGAATTCGGCGAGCGGCATCAACTCCAGTGCCGTCAATCCCGTCGCAACCAGATGGTCGAGCTTGTCGATCATCGCGCGGTAGGTGCCTTCAGGGGTGAATGTCCCGACGTGGGCCTCCAAAAGCACCGTCTCATGCCATGGGCGGCCCCGCCACTCGTCGGCCTGCCAGCGAAAAGCCGTGTGGTCGATGACCTCGCTGGTCCCGGGAATTCCGTCGGGCTGAAATGCAGCGGCGGGATCAGGGACTTCTAGTTCGCCGTCGATCCGGAAGGCGTAGCGGGTCCCGGCATGAGCCGCGGGGATATCGAGGAGGAACCAGCCATCGTCCAGCATCGCCAGGACATGAGCGCGGCCGTCCAATAAGACCTCGACCTGACGCGCCGATGGCGCCCAAAGATGGAAGCGTGTGCCGCCGTCCTCGAGCAACGTGGTGCCGAACGTTCGGGATGTCATGTCGATCCCGCGAAAACAAGCACGGAGCGCGCCGGCGCGTGGGTCTCGCTGGAGGAGGCAAACTGCAAACAATCCTTTACAGTCTCGGTGGTGTTCAGAAGCTGCCGCCATACTTTGTACTCGGGCACCTGCGGCAGCTGAAATGCTATCTCCTCAGGAGCGGCATTGAGCACGATGAAGATCGGTGATCCGTTCGGCTCGACCGGTCCGAGCATGTAAGCGAGAAATCGGCTCTCCGGAAAATTCCAGTCTTCCGGTGTCATCTCATCGGCCTTCGGCGTCAACCATAGGACGCCATAGCTTCCGTCGGAGCGACGGCCATCGACCCAGCTTTGTGAGCGTAGCTGAGGGAAGTCGCGGCGGATGGAGGTCAGTTGAGCGATGAAATCGACCAGGTCGTCGCCGTCCTTGCCAAGCCCATCCCAGTTCGTCCAGCCGATCTCATTATCCTGACAATACGCATTGTTGTTGCCGTTCTGGGAATTTGCCACCTCGTCACCGGCGAGAATTAGTGGAACTCCCTGAGCCAGGAGCAGGCATGCGAGCTGGTTCTTTCGAAGTTGCCGACGCAGCGCCACAATGGCCGGATCATCGGTCGGGCCTTCATGACCGCAGTTGTTGCTGAGGTTATCGGTGGATCCGTCGCGATTGTCTTCGCCGTTAGCCTCGTTGTGTTTCTCGTTATAGCTGAACAGATCCTGCAGGGTGAAACCGTCATGCACGGTGATGTGGTTGATGCTGGCGCGCGGTTTGCGGCCGTCGTGATTGAACGTATCGGATGATCCCGTCATTCTGGTGCTGACTTCACCGATCAGGCCGGCCTCACCGGACCAGAAGCGACGTAACGTGCTGCGGTACTTATCGTTCCATTCTGACCATTGTGAAGGGAAGGCACCGACCTGATAGCCGCCGAGGCCGACATCCCATGGCTCCGCGATCAGCTTCACCGACGCGAGAACGGGGTCCTGGCGGACGGCCGTCAGAAAATTGATGTTGCGGTCAAAGCCGTTGCGGCCACGCCCCAGCGTCGTCGCAAGATCGAAGCGGAACCCGTCGACGTGACAAACCTCCACCCAATAGCGCAACGAATCCATGACCATCTGCAGGACGCGCGGATGGGTAAGATTGAGCGAATTTCCGGTGCCGGTGAAATCGTCATAGTAGCGCGGATTGTCCGGCGTGAGCCAGTAATACGAGGTATTATCAATGCCGCGGAACGATAATGTCGGGCCGAGGTGATTTCCCTCCGCCGTGTGATTGTAGACGACATCCAGCAGCACCTCGATGCCCGCATCGTGCAGCCGGGCCACCGTGGTGCGGAAGGTATCAAGCGGATTGTCGGCGCCATAACGTGCGTCCGGCGCAAAGAACGATATGGAATTATAGCCCCAGTAGTTGCTCAGCTTCAGCTCGACGAGCCGCCGATCGTCCACGAAACCGTGGATCGGCAGAAGCTCGATGGCCGTCACTCCGAGTCTTTTGAGATGCTCGATCATGCTCGGAGCGGAGAGACCGCGATAGCTGCCGCGAAGGCCGGGGGCGATATCGTCTCGGGTCTGGGTCAACCCTTTAACATGGGCTTCGTAGATAATGGTGTCTTCCCAGGCGATATTCGGGCGGATTTCCCTGCGCCCCCAATTGAAGATTTCATCGACCACGACAGCCTTGGGCATACCTCGCGCATTATCCCGCCGGTCGAAGGAAAGGTCCTCGCGGGCGCTTCCGGTCCGATAGGCGAAATGCGCATCGCTCCATACGAGGCGTCCGGCCAGCTTGCGTGCGTAGGGGTCAAGCAGGAGCTTGTGCGGATTGAATCGGAAGCCGTGTTCTGGTTCATAGCGGCCGTGGACACGATATCCGTAAAGCTGGCCTGGCGAGACGTCAGGGAGATAGCCATGCCAGACATCCTCGGTGCGCTCCGGTAGCGCGATGCGCTCGAGTTCGCGCCGGCCCTGACCGTCGAACAGGCACAGCTCGACTTTCTGCGCATTCGCCGAGAAGAGTGCGAAGTTGGTGCCGCGCCCATCCCAGGTCGCGCCAAGTGGATGGGGGCTGCCGGACGTCAATCGCATGCTTAGTGTTCCGGTACGAGGTAAATCACGGCGAGGGGCGGAATGGAGAGGGTCAGTTCGGGTATCAAGGTGTCCGACGTGCGAACGCTTCCCGTGTTCCCGACATTGCTGCCACCGTAGTAGGACGAGTCAGAGTTCATGATCTCACGCCAGTTTCCCGGAAATGGCACGCGGATGCGGTAGTCGTGATAGACGTTCGGCGAGAAGTTGACGATGACGAGGCATTGCTGATGCGCGTCATTGGCTTTGCGCAACCAGGCGAAGAGATTGCGCCCGGACTCATTAGTGACCAGCCACTCGAAGCCGGCGGTATCGCAGTCGAGTTCGTGGAGCGCAGGTGTATCTCGGTAGACCCGGTTGAGATCGCGGATGAGGGACTGCAATCCCGCGTGCGGCGACTGTTCCAATAAGTGCCAGTCGAGCGATCGGTCGTGATTCCATTCGCGTTCCTGGCCGAACTCACCGCCCATGAACAGCAGCTTCTTGCCGGGATGCGCGAACATGAAGGCGTAATAAGCGCGCAGGTTCGCGAAACGCTGCCAATTGTCCCCCGGCATGCGGCCAAGCAGCGAGCGCTTTCCGTGCACGACTTCGTCATGGGAGAGAGGGAGGATGAAGTTCTCGGAGAAGGCGTATTGCAAGCCGAACAAAATGTCGCCGTGGTGATGCTGGCGATGGATCGGATCTTTGCTGATGTAATTCAGCGTATCGTGCATCCACCCCATATTCCACTTGTAGCCGAAGCCAAGGCCGCCGAACTCGACGGGTCGTGAGACCTGGGGCCAGGCGGTGGACTCCTCGGCGGCAGTCGTCGCATTTGGAAATTGAGCGAAGATCTCGGTGTTGAAGCGGCGCAGAAATTCGATGGCTTCAAGATTTTCCCGCCCACCATATTTGTTCGGGATCCAACCGCCGGGCGGCCGACTATAGTCGAGATATAGCATCGAGGCCACAGCATCCACCCGCAGGCCATCGACGCCATATCGATCGAGCCAGAACCGCGCGTTGGAAATCAGGAAATTGGTCACTTCGGTGCGGCCGTAGTTATAGATCAACGTGCCCCAATCGAGATGACGTCCCTGGAGCGGATTGGCGTGCTCGTAGAGCGCCGTGCCGTCGAAATGGCCAAGCCCATGTGGGTCGTCAGGAAAATGCCCCGGAACCCAATCCAGCAGCACGCCTAAGCCCTCGCGATGACAAGCCTCGATCAACGCGCAAAAATCTGCCGGCGGACCGAAACGACTCGTCGGCGCGAACAGGCCGGTCGGCTGGTATCCCCATGAACCATCGAACGGATGCTCGTTGACGGGCAGAAACTCGACATGGGTGAAGTTCATCTCGCGAGCGTAGCGCGGCAGAGTTTCGGCAAGCTCGCGATAGGTCAGCCATCTGTTATCGCCCTTGCGGCGCCAGGAGCCGAGATGGACCTCATAGATAGAGATGGGCGCGTTCACCGCATTGAGATGCGGACGGCTCGGTGTCGGGCGGGGCAGATGCGCGATATCGATAACGATGGATGCGGTATCCGGCCGTAACTCCGCCGCAAAAGCCATGGGATCGGATTTGAGCGGCAGGTGCTGGCCCTGAGGGCCGATGATATCGAACTTGTACCGATCGCCCGGTATCGCATTGGGAATGAAGATTTCCCAGTATCCGTTTCCGCGGACGCGCATCGGGTGTCGACGCGGCTCCCAAAAATTGAAATCGCCGACCACGCTCACCCGCTGTGCATTCGGCGCGAAAACAACGAACGCGACGCCATCCACGCCGTCAAGGGTCATCGGATGAGCCCCGAGCTTGTCATAGAGCTGGCGGTGAGTGCCTTCGCCGAGAAGGTATAGATCGAAATCCGAAAGGATTGGCGGAAAACGATAAGGGTCCTGCAGCTCGACGACGGTATCGCCAAAACGCGCCCGAAGCTGATAACGGGTCACACCGCGCGGAAGGGTTCCGGCGAATAGCCCAGCCTCATGAAGTCGCGCGAGCGACGCCGTGTGACCGTTCTCGTCAATGGCCTCGACATCGGACGCCTGTGGTAGGAATGCGCGCACCACCGAATGGTCGTTCTCGATATGGGGACCGAGATAGCGGAACGGATCGGAGTGCCGACCCTCAACGATGGCATAAGCCTCCGCGGAAAGTTTACTCATGACGCAGTCTCAGCAGTATGGCGGGAGAGAATGCGCAGCACGCCAGCGAGTGGCACACGTATCCATTCAGGGCGATGCGCGATCTCGTATTCAATCTCATAGAATGCCTTTTCGAGCAGAAAGAAATCGAGCAGTCGCGTTGCCGCCGCGGTGCTTGCAGGCCACAGTCGCTCATCGCTCATCGCTTCGTGATAGGCAGCGAGGAAGGCCGCCGCCGATCGATCGCGCCAGGAATCGAGCGCCGCGGAAATTTTACCCTGCTCATCCGTTCCGATGGTGCGGGCACGTTCCAGGGCGGAGGTGGTCGAATAATCGATAGATCGGATCAAGCCGGCGACATCGCGGGCTGCCGGTGCTTTGCGCCGGCGCTCTGCCAACGGTCGGCGTGGCTCGCCTTCAAAGTCGATGATATAGACATCGTCCTTGACGATCAGCATCTGACCCAGATGGAAATCGCCGTGATGGCGAATCTTAAGAACCTCTGCATCTTGCGCCAAGTGGCGCAGGCGCTCCCGCAGCCCGCTGCGTTGCGACAGCAGCTGATCAACAAGAGTGCCGTCGATCTTGTCGGTGTCGCCGCGAGCATTCGTGAGATAGCTCATCACGCGGTCGGCGCGCGCGACAATGTCATCCATCCAAAGGCTCAGATCCTGCGATGTGGCGGGCTCCGGGCTAAACGCCGGCATATCTCCGCTCGCCAGCGCGACATGCATCTCCGCGACCCGGCGACCCACCTGCGCCATATAGCGCAGATAGGATGTCTGATCCTCGTTGTCGGTCTCTGCGTCGGGGCCAGTCAGAAGACGTGCCTGCTCAACATAGCGGTCCAGATAGGCGGACGTGACGGTCCAGGCATCGCCCTGGTTCTGGACGTAGGCATGAACGATCCCGACGGAACTGCGCCGGTCACCCTCTACCAATTCGATGCTGCCCAGGAGGGCCGGCGAGTTGGGAAAATGAGCGGTTTCGGTGAGGAATCGTCCGACCTCGATCTCTGGATTGATGCCAGCTTCAAGCTTGCGATAGATTTTGACGACGCATTGGCTGTCCACCAGCGTCGTACTGTTCGATTGTTCGGTCTCGACCGCCTGAACATGCTCGATAGGCACAGCGGGCTGCTGTAGTAATGCGTCGGTCGGATGAAATTCCAAGCGGGCATCACCTTCGACGACGACCTCCTTGCGGCGGAGATTATCGAGCAGGATTCCAATGAATTCATGCTCGTTGGCGACATCGAGCAAGGTGCCCTCACGTGCGCCTTGGCGCACGGCGGCCAATGCGCGCGGGTTATGGTACTCGCGCTCAAATCGATGCCAGCGAATGCGCAACGGCAATGTATACCGGGTCGCTGTTCCGGTTTGTCCCCATTCGAAGAAAGCCAGCCAGGGACGATTGTCGCCCAGATTGGTGAAGGGGATCGCAGAGGTCACCTTGACGGAAATTTGTGAGGCGGATCGTTCGGGAAACCACCGCGTTCGGGACAAATACGGGGGAAGAACATGACGTTCAAACACGCCGCGCGTTCGCTCCAGCGTCACCCAGGTGGCTCCGAGCGGCACCACGAGTGTTTCGAATTCCGGCATCCTCGTTGGTTCGACATGCACCGAAACTTCCTTTTCGCGAAGCTGGAACCAATAGAAGCCGTAGGGGCCCAATGTGATCAGGTAGGTTAGTTCGCCGATCGCCGGAAACTGGGAGCGACCCAGCATCTCCAAAGGAATCCGGTCCTTCCATGCCGACAGATCGATCTCGGTTGCCTGCGCCGAGCGCGAAAGGTTCGCGACACAGAGAATGACCTCGTCGCCATACTGCCGCAGATATGTCAGCACTGCACGGTTGCTGGATCGCACGAAGGTCATGCTGCCGCGGCCGAAAGCGGGCGTCGATTTGCGGACTGCAATCAGCCGTTTTGTTGCACTGAGCAGCGAGGAGAGGCTACGTGATTGCGCTTCCACGTTGACGGCCTCGTAGCCGTAGACCGGGTCCATAATCGGGGGAGCATAAAGACGAGCAGGATCGGCGCGTGAAAACCCGCCGTTACGGTCAGGAGTCCACTGCATCGGGGTGCGGACACCGTTGCGGTCGCCGAGATAGATGTTGTCACCCATGCCGATCTCGTCGCCATAGTAGATGATCGGCGTGCCGGGAAATGACAGCAGCAGCGAATTCATCAGTTCGATCTTGCGCCGATCATTGTCCATCAGAGGTGCCAGCCGACGTCGGATGCCGACATTGATTCGGGCGCGCGGATCGTTGGCATAGGTCGACCACAGATAGTCGCGTTCGACGTCGGTCACCATCTCCAGCGTCAGCTCATCGTGATTCCGCAGGAACATCGCCCACTGACAATTCTCCGGAATATCCGGAGTCTGACGCAGAATGTCGGTGATCGGAAAGCGGTCCTCCTGGGCAATGGCCATGTAGATGCGTGGCATCAGCGGGAAGTGATAGGCCATATGGCACTCATCACCATTGCCGAAATACGCCTGAACGTCTTCCGGCCACTGATTGGCTTCGGCCAGCAGCACCTTTCCCGGTGCATAGGCATCGAGGGCGGCGCGCAGCTTTTTGATGACTGCGTGGGTTTCAGGAAGATTCTCGTTATTGGTTCCGTCGCGTTCGCAGAGATAGGGAATGGCATCGAGCCGAAACCCGTCGACGCCAGCATCGAGCCAGCGTTTCATGACCCGGATCACCGCATCCACCACCCGCGGATTATCGAAATTGAGGTCGGGCTGATGGGAGAAAAAGCGGTGCCAGTAGTAGGCATTGGCCTCGGGGTCCCACGTCCAGTTTGACTTCTCGGTATCGGTGAAGATGATCCGCGTGCCGGAGTATTTTTGGTCGGTATCGCTCCAGACATACCAGTTGCGAGCATTTGAGTTCGCGGGGCTGCGCCGCGCCCGCTTGAACCATTTGTGCTGGTCCGAGGTGTGATTGATCACGAGCTCGGTGATCACGCGCAATCCACGTCGCTTGGCTTCGGCGATGAAGCGGCGGAATTCCTTCATGGTGCCGTAGGCCGGGCTGACAGTGCCGTAATCGGCGATGTCATAGCCATCGTCGCGGCCAGGCGACGGATAGAATGGCATCAGCCATAAAGTATTGACGCCGAGATCCTGCAGATATCCGAGCTTTTCGGTCAGCCCGACAAAATCGCCGATGCCGTCATTGTTGCTATCCGCAAACGCCCTGACATGAAGCTGATAAATAATGGCGTCCTTGTACCACAACGGGTCGTCCGCTTTCTGCAAACCGGAATCGGAGGCAATGGATTGCATGACGTTCACAGCGTGCTCCTTCAAGCCATGCATCGGAACAGGAGGGCAGGATCGCGAACAGGATCGATCCGCAGGCGCAGTCCTCCCCATTCCACCGGTTGCCGTTCGCCGGTGAGAAGGTTCTCAACGGCGACGACGGGCCGCATCTCGTTGTCAACCTTGACCTGAACGTCATTCAGCGGCAGCCAGATGTCATGCGGATCCCGCGACAGCGCGATAGCCACCGCGACGACGTTGGTGTCGTTCATCGATCTCTTTACAAAGCCCGTGACATTCGGATCGTCGATAGGGAGGAATCGAAGATTGCTGGTTTGCTGCAGGGCCGGGTTCGCGCGTCGAATGAAATTCAGGCTGCGAATGTAAGGCTTGATATTGCCGGGTGTATCCCAGTCACGCACTCTGATTTCGTACTTCTCCGAGTTGAGATACTCCTCTCGGCCAGGAATGGCCTCATGCTCTAGGAGCTCAAACCCGTTATAGATGCCGTAGGTTGCCGACAATGTGGCTGCCAGAGCCACTCGTGCCTTGAACATCCAGGGCTCACCACTCTGCAGGTGGAATGGCAAGATGTCCGGAGTCGAAACAAAGAAATTCGGCCGATAGTAATCGCGTTCCGGGTAGCCCGTCAGTTCGCGCAGATACTCCTCGATCTCCCACTTTTGGGTTCGCCACGTGAAGTAGGTATAGGATTGGGTAAAGCCGAGCTTCGCGAGGCCCTTCATCAGCTTGGGCCTGGTAAAGGCTTCCGCGAGGAAGATGACACCGGGATCGCGGCTCTGGACCTCACGGATTAGCCATTCCCAGAAAGGGAGGGGCTTCGTATGAGGATTATCGATGCGGAAGATGCGCACGCCCTGATCGACCCAGAACAGCACGACGTCGCGCAGGGCATTCCACAACGACCCTGCATCCTCGCTGTTGAAATCCGGATTGACGATATCCTCATACTTTTTCGGCGGATTTTCCGCATAGCGCATCGATCCGTCTGGCCGTCGCTTAAACCATTGCGGGTGCTCCCGCAGCCACGGGTGGTCCGGCGAGCATTGCACGGCGATATCGAGCGCCACTTCAATTTTGAGTTGGCGGCAAGCCGCTACAAGGGCGTGAAAGTCCTCTAATGTGCCCAGTTCGGGATGCACGGCATCATGGCCACCGGCCTCCGATCCAATGGCGTAGGGGCTACCCGGATCTCCGGGCTCCGCAGTCAAGGCGTTGTTGCGGCCCTTGCGATGTGTGTGGCCGATGGGATGGATCGGTGTGAAATAGAGGACGTCGAAGCCCATCGCCGCAATATCGGGCAGGCGGGCAATGCAGTCCTGGAAAGTCCCGTGTTTGCCCGGCTCACGCCCCTGGCTGCGCGGGACCATTTCGTACCACGCTCCACAGCGGGCCAGAGGCCGGTCGACGATCAATGGAAAGAGTTGAGATCGCGTGACATCAAAGCGATGCTGGCTCTCGGCCATTGCATCCCGCAGTTCCGTAGCCAGCAGCGGCGTGGTGTCGCCGGTCTGGAGAAATTGCTCGCACTGCCGCAGAATGATCGCTGCGGCTTCCGGACCTCCGGCTTGCGCCTTCGTGAGGAGCCCGGCGCCTTCGAGGGCATCCAGGGCCACATCCTGCCCGGCCGCCTGTTTGAGTTCGAAGCCGTGCCTCCAGGTGCCGAATTCATCAGTCCATGCCTCGATTGCGTAGACGTGCCTGCCGATGTGCTCGGGAGTGAACGTCGCGGTCCAGCGATCATTGCTGTGCAGTCGCATCGGAACGCGATTCCACTCGACGTCTGGCTCGCGCCGCCAGATCAGGTCGGCGGCGATGACGTCATGGCCATCGCGAAAAATATCGGCCCACACGTCAATTGGCTCACCGACAATGCGCTTAACGGCAAAGCGGCCCCCGTTGATGCTGGGATAAATCTCCTCGATGTGGAAAACGTCCCGGCTGACGTTTCCGACGGATCGATCTGGTCTGTTCACGATACCAACGCTCAGTTCGGACATAGCCCCCCGCGCTCGCGCACCGGTTTCCGAGCCCGGCCGCGCTCGCCTGTATCAAGCCACGGCGGGCATATTGGTTCCATTGGAACCCAATCCCCATTCGTGGGTTAGCCAATCGCTATCCTGCTAAAGCATTTGACAAATTTGCGACGTTGCAGAGCGCGTCGCCCGGCGCTTGATATGGACGTATTTGCAAAAGCCCAGGAGCTCGGAATTGATCCGGAATTCGTCGGTAGCCAGGGCGAGCTTTGCCGGATAGCTCCTGAAGCTTTGAATGCGCTGGTCGCAGCGATGCCCCAAGTGCGGAATGGGCGTTTCCTGGCGGGACCGGCGGTTCTGCGGGGCGGCGATGTATCGACCATTCGCCTGACGGCGGATGCCGCGCTTCCAGTTCGCTGGCAAATCGTCCGGGATCGAGGAATCTCCGCCGAGGGAGAGGTGCATGGCCGCGATATCGGCGCACCTGCAGATCTTTCCATTGGCACCTATTCGTTGCGGCTGTCGGATGCGGCCGGAGTTGAAGAGGTCTGGCCGCTCATCGTGGCCCCCCACAAGGCCTATCAAGGAGATTTTGACCGCTCCTGGCTGCTGGCGGTGCAGCTCTATGGCATTCGCTCTCTGCGAAACTGGGGCATGGGAGATTTCACCGATCTCAGGCAGCTGATCGACATTGCGGCGCGTTGGGGAGCCGACGGCATCGGCCTCAATCCGTTGCATGCGCTGTTTCCCGAGCGGCCGAACGATTGCAGTCCCTATGCTCCAAATAGCCGGCTGTTTCTCAACGCGCTTTATATCGATGCCGAAGCCATTCCCGAGCTGTCCGCTTCGTTCACTATCGAGCATGAGGGTGCGCTGCAGCGCCTGCGTCAGAGCATGCTGGTCGATTATGTTGGTGTAGCGGAATTGAAGTGGGCAGCGCTCCACTCGGCCTTCGACCAGTTCAAGGCAAATCCCGATCCGGCTCGCGCTTCGGCGTTTGCGGCTTTCTGTGGGGCAGCAGGCAGCGCACTATGGCGCTTCGCCTGCTTTGAGGTGCTGCGGTGTCGCTTCCAGCGGCCATGGTGGGAGTGGCCGATGCCCTGGCAGGTGCCTGAGGATGCGGCTTGCGAAAGCCTGCGGACCGGCAGCGATGCCAAGGAAATCGAGTTTGTGGCATTCGTCCAGTGGATTGCCAATGAGCAGTTGGCGGCATGCCGCGATCGTGCCGCGCAGCTCGGTTTGAATGTCGGACTCTACCTCGATATCGCGGTGGGAGTGCAACCTGACGGCTTCGATGCATGGAATGAGCAGGCGGCGATTTCGCGGCACCTGTCAGTGGGGGCGCCGCCGGACGCTTTGAATACGATCGGGCAGAACTGGGGACTGGCCGGATTCAATGCCGCTGGTCTCACCGCTACAGGCTTCGCCCCTTATCGCGATATGTTGCGGGCGGCGATGCGTTATGCGGGTGCGGTCCGGCTCGATCATGTGCTGGGATTGAATCGCCTCTACCTGATTCCGCAAGGATTCAGCGCGAGGGACGGAGCCTATGTGCAGATGCCGTTTCAGGCGCTGCTGGCAATTACTGCACAAGAGAGCGTTACTGCGCGATGTGTCGTCATCGGCGAAGATCTCGGTACCGTGCCCGAAGGTTTTCGTGATGCAATTGCAGCCTGGGGAATCTGGTCGTATCGCGTCATGATGTTCGAGCGAGATTATCGAGGCGGATTCTGCGGAATCGAGCACTATGCGCCAAATGCGCTGGTGACATTCAATACCCATGACCTTGCCAGCTTTTCCGGTTGGCGCGAGGGAAGTGATCTGACGCTGAAGCGGTCGCTGGGTATGGAGCCGGGAGAAAGCACAGAGGCGCGGGAGCACGCGCTCCGAATGCTGAGGGACGTCCTGCGCGGCGAGTCGATCGAGCAGGACGATTTCTACGGCGTGCTTCGGTTTCTCTCCAAAACACCCTCGCGGTTGCTCGCGGTGGCATTGGACGATCTGCTTGCCGTCGTCGATCAGCCGAACGTGCCGGGAACGATCGATCAGCACCCGAACTGGCGCCGGCGCCTGCCGTCGACGCTGGACGAGATCACGGAGACCTTTGACGAGGGACGGCTGGAATACGCTATCGGTCAGGACAGATCTAGAAGCCGTAAGCCGAAATCGGAGTAGCTAATATCAAGAGGACGTCGATTGCCTGGCAAGATTGAAGACTATGCCCTGATCGGGGATTGCGAAACAGCCGCACTGGTGCGCAACGACGGTTCGATCGATTGGTTGTGCTGGCCCGCCTTTGATTCCGAAGCCTGTTTTGCGGCTCTGTTGGGCGGTCGAGAGTACGGCCGATGGCGTATCGCCCCAGTCGGGAATTCGTCGATGTCGCGCCGCTATCGCGGCGATACGCTAATTCTCGAAACGCGGTTTGAGACCTCCGAAGGCGTCGTCACGTTGATCGACTTCATGCCACCCCGAGGCAGCGCATCCGACATCGTGCGGCTTGTGCGTGGCGATCGTGGCTCCGTCGAGATGCATATGGAGTTGATTATCCGCTTCGGATTCGGTGCCAACATTCCATGGGTTCGCCGGACGGGGAACGGTGAATTGTTGGCGATCAGCGGGCCGGATATGACCGTACTGCGCACGCCGGTTGAGACCCACGGCGAGAACATGACTACAGTTGCGAACTTCACCGTCCATGCAGGAGAGACCATTCCGTTTGTGCTGACTTACGGCGCTTCGCATCTCGAACTGCCGACACCGATCGATGTCGAGCAGGCGTTGCGTGACACCGAGGCATTCTGGACCGATTGGGCGGGTCGCTGCAGTTATCAGGGTCCGCGGCGCGATGTAATTGTCCGGTCCCTGATGGTTCTGAAGGCGCTGACCTATGCTCCAACCGGAGGCATAGTGGCTGCCCCGACCACGTCGTTGCCGGAGAAGCTGGGCGGTGCGCGCAATTGGGACTACCGGTTCTGTTGGCTGCGCGACGCAACGTTCACACTTCTGGCGCTGATGGACAGCGGTTATTTCGATGAAGCCATGGCTTGGCACAATTGGTTGCTGCGGGCGGTGGCGGGCTCGCCGGCCGACATGCAGATCATGTACGGCATCATGGGGCAGCGTCGGTTATTGGAGTGGGAGGCCGATTGGCTTCCTGGTTACGAGGGAGCACGACCCGTGCGCATCGGCAATGCTGCCCACGTCCAGCTACAGCTCGACGTCTTCGGCGAGTTACTCGACGTGTTTCATCAGGCGCGCCTCGCCAAGCTGAAGCTCGACGATGGCAGTTGGGCCATGGAATGCGAGTTTCTGAAGCATCTTGCCAAGGTCTGGGACGAGCCCGACAGCGGAATTTGGGAGGTTCGCGGACCAGGCAAGCACTATGTGTCGTCGAAGATCATGGCTTGGGTTGCGTTCGACAGGGCAATCAAAAGCGCCGAGAAGTTCGGCTTCAAGGCGCCGGTGGCCGAATGGCGCAGCCTGCGCGGGGTCATTCATCGAGATGTTTGCGAAAAAGGCTTTAGCCGCAAGCAGAACAGCTTTGTCGAGCACTATGGCGCGGAGGTGCTCGATGGCAGCATCCTGCTGATGCCGTCAGTCGGCTTTTTGCCGACATCGGATCCTCGCGTAACCGGCACGCTCGCTGCCGTCGAGAAGCACCTGATGCGCGACGGTTTCGTGTTGCGGCACGATCCGCGCCGCGCCAGCGATGAAAAGGAGCCGATTGAAGGCGCCTTTCTCGCCTGCACGCTGTGGTTGGCGGATGCTCATGTCCTCTCCGGCAACATTGCCAAGGCGGAGGCGCTATTCGACCGTGTGATCGGCATTTCCAATGATCTCGGTCTCCTCGCGGAGGAATATGACCCGATCGCGCGCCGCCAGACCGGAAATTTCCCGCAGGCGCTGACCCATATCGCGCTGATCAACACCGCGCACAACATAAGTCTGGCCAAGGCTGCGGCGGGAAAGCCGGCCGTACAGCGCGCCCAGTCTTAAAGCGGCTATTTCGGTCGCTCCGAAGCGGCAGACATTTAGTGTTGCGGCGAGGCTGCGGTTGTAAGACTGCGGATGATATTGCTGACGATGGTTTCGACATTGTCATCGATCGAAACTCGAATAACCTTCTCGTCAGCTGTCGGGACTTCAAGCGTCGCGAACTGGCTGGCAAGAAGGTCAGGGGGCATGAAATGTCCCTTACGGTACTTGAGCCGATCGGCAATCAGCGCCTCGCTGCCGTCGAGGAAGACTATTCTCGTGTCATGCCGGCCATGGAGCAGGATGTCACGATAGACCCGCTTGAGGGCGGAGCAGGCAATGACGACATGGCCATCCGCCGATGCGACACGATCGATCTCCGTTGCGATGGCCTGCAGCCAAGGCTTGCGATCATCATCATTGAGCGGATGCCCGGCCTTCATCTTGGCGACGTTGCTCGGAGGATGAAAGCGGTCGCCGTCCTCGAAACGCCAGCCGATCCGGCGTGCGAGAGCTTCGCCGATGGTGCTTTTTCCCGAACCGGAAACGCCCATTACGATGAGGGCATGAAGTGTTGGATCGATCGAGTCACGCATCGGAGGGCAGCTCCGGGAGGGCGGCTCTATCAACCAACCAGACGGTTTCGCCATTCGAATGTACGCGGGCGGCGGGCAGATCATGATCGCTGAGGACCCGATTCAGGATGACGTTCTTCTCGGCGCCACTGACCTCAAAAAGCATTTCACGGCATGAGGCGAGGACGGGAAGCGTCAGGGTGATGCGTGGCACGAGCGGCTCGACATTCGCTCGCGGAACGTTGACAACCCAGCGGTCTCGTTCGTTCAAGGCGACGTCGCCGGGAAACAGCGACGCTGTATGCCCATCAGACCCGATACCCATCAGGACCAGATCGAAGAGCGGACGCGATAGGTCGAGACGGCCGCCGCCGTAGAAAGTTTGCAGTGTGATCTCGTAGCGATGCGCGGCATCGCGGGACGTTCCGGCCTGCACCGGAACAGGATGCACGTTTTCTGGTGGCGCGCAGATGTCGAGGAACAGCTTCTGCGCCATTGCCATATTGTTGCGCGGATCGGTCGGGGGGACGAAGCGTTCATCGCCCATGAACCAGTGCACTCGTCTCCACGGAATGCGATTGCGATAAGCTTCGGTTGCGAGCAAGCGATAAAGCCGCCGCGGGCTTGAGCCGCCGGTCAGACAGATGGCGATGCGGCCGTTATTCGCCAGGATACGGGCAATCAGCCGCTCGGCGGCAGCGTGGGCTAGTGCGTCGGCATCGTTCACCCGGATGATCTGACGCTTCTTCGGCATTGTCCTCTAACATGGTTTGCGCCAGGCGCGGCCATCACGAGCCAGTAAGGCATCGCTTCCCGCCGGCCCGTCGCTCCCAGCTTTATAGATTTCAAGCCCCTTGTCACCGGCCTTTTTCCAGGCGTCGAGGAACGGCTGCACGGCGCGCCAGCCGGCTTCGACGCTGTCTGCCCGCTGAAACAGAATGTTGTCACCAATCATGCAGTCGTAGATCAGCGTCTCGTAGCCGGTGCTTGGCGCCGCGTGGAAGTAGTCCTTGTAGTGAAATGTCATTGCCACGCCATCGATCGCAATCGATGGACCAGGCACCTTGGTGTTGAATTGCAGGGTAATACCTTCCACGGGTTCGATTCCAATCACCAGATAGTTCTGCGAAAGGCGATCGACCGGTGTATCGCGAAACATTGCGAAAGGCGCTTCCCTGAATTTGATGGCGACCTCGGTACGTTTGCTGGCCAAGGCTTTCCCGGTACGCAAGTAGAACGGCACTCCCGCCCAGCGCCAGTTGTCGACCGTGAGCTTGAGCGCAGCGTAGGTCTCAGTCGTGCTGTTGGGCGCAACATTCTCGGTCGTGCGATAATCCTCAACGGCCTGATCGCCGATGCGGCCGGCGCGGTATTGCCCGCGTACCGAATTCCGCAGTGCTTCCGCTTCGGTCTGGGTTTGGATCGCGGACAGAACTTCCGCTTTGCAGGTTCGCACGGTGTGGGCATCGAACCGGGCCGGTGGCTCCATGGCCACCAGCGACAGAAGTTGAAACAGATGGTTCGGGACCATGTCCCGCAAGGCCCCCGTGGCGTCGTAGAAACTGCCGCGATGGCCCACGGCAAGCTTCTCGTCGACAGTGATCTGAACGTGATCGATGTGCTGGCGATTCCAGATCGGCTCGAACATGCCGTTCGCAAACCGCAGCACCAGAATGTTCTGGACCGTCTCCTTACCGAGATAGTGATCGATTCGATAAAGCTGATGCTCGGTGGCGACCTTCAGAAGTTCGTCGTTCAATGCTTTCGCTGAAGCAAGATCGGTGCCGAACGGCTTCTCGATCACCAGGCGCCGCCAGTACCCGTTGTCCTCGCGCAAAAGTCCGACCCGGCCAAGCTGCCGCGCAATGGGAGCGAAAGCATTCGGTGGCGTTGCGAGATAGAACAGTCGATTGCCAGAGGTGGCGCGCCTGGATTCTTCACTCTCGAGAGCTTGCCGCATGCGGTCGAACGACTCGGGGTCGGATGGATCCGCCTCGATGCAGACGAGACAGCCAAGCAGCCGCTGCGCCACGTCGTCCTTGATGGCACGCGTTGCGAACTTGCGCAGACCTCGCATCAGGCTGTCACGCAGTTCATCCGGTTTCATCGGCTTGCGCACGATACCGACGATGCAGAAGCGCTCCGGCAGAAGATCAGACTCGGCAAGATTGTAAAGCGCCGGAATCACCAGGCGATGCGTGAGATCGCCGGTGACGCCAAAGATCACGAAGCTGCACGGGTCCGGCTTGACCTGCTTACCGATGCCATTCGAACTCATGGCTTGCTCGGCTCCTTGTGGCCGCCGAAGCCTGCGCGCATCGCCGAGAGGATCTTCTCCGCAAAAGTATGATCGCGCCGTGAACGGAAGCGTGCATAGAGGGCAGCGGTGAGGACTTCCGCCGGCACTGCCTCGTCGATTGCAGCATTGATGGTCCAGCGGCCCTCGCCGGAATCCTCGACATAGCCGGAATAGCCCTCGAGCGCTGGCTGCTTTGCCAGCGCCGCCGCCGTCAGATCGAGCAGCCAGGACGGAATGACGCTGCCGCGCCGCCAGACCTCGGCAATATCGGCGATATCCAGATCGAAGCGATGGTCAACCGGAAGCGCGTCGACATTGGCATTCTTGAGAATGTCAAAACCCTCGGCATAAGCCTGCATCAGGCCATATTCGATGCCGTTGTGCACCATCTTGACGAAATGCCCGGAGCCGACGGGGCCGGTATGCATATAGCCCTGTTCGACGCGCGGATCGCGGCTCCGTCGGTCTGGCGTTTCAGGAATATTGCCGCGTCCAGGCGCAAGCGTCTTGAAGATCGGATCAAGCCAAGCGACGACGTCCTTGTCGCCACCAATCATCATGCAGTAACCGCGCTCCAGCCCCCACACGCCGCCGCTGGTTCCGACATCGACATAGTGAATACCGTGTTCGCTGAGCGCTTTCGCGCGGCGCACGTCGTCCTGCCAGAAGGTATTGCCGCCGTCGATAATAATGTCGCCCTTCGACAGCAGATTGCGGAGCGCGTCGATAGTGGATTCGGTGATGGGGCCTGACGGCAGCATGACCCACACAGCGCGCGGTGAAGAAAGTTTGCCGACAAGATCCTCGAGGGAGGCGGCGCCGATGGCTCCTTCGCTGGCGAGGGAGGCCACGGCTTCCGCGCTCTTGTCGTAGACGACCATCTGATGCCCGCCATGTTTCATTGCGCGGCGGGCGATATTTGCGCCCATCCGCCCCAAACCTATAATGGCAAGCTGCATCGCGTCGTCCTCAGTTCAGTGCGGTGGTCATTGCGGCCTTCAGCTTTTCAAGTCCCGATTTGAGATCACCCTTGAGATGAAACCGCAAGGCGCGGCGGCCGCGTTCGGTCAGCACATCGAAGTCACCACGCGCCTGCGCCGCCTTGATGATGCCGAAGCTTGCAGCTTGCTGCGGAATCGGAAGGTCCTTGGCATCATCAGCCGTAATCTGCACGAACACGCCGCTGTCGGGACCACCCTTATAGGCTTGTCCGGTGGAATGCAGGAAACGCGGACCAAATTCGGCGCAGGTTGCGAGGTGGTGCCGGTCACGGATAGCCAGCCGCATGGCTTGCAGCACGTCGATATGGGCCTTGTTGTGGTCGATATAGGCGAGCAGTGCGACATAGTCATGAGGTTTACTGCGGCCGAGCAGCGCCTTCAGCCATGATCCGAGATCGCCATCCGCGCCGGCCTTGCGGAGCGCCGTCTCGTTCGCTGCATCCGTATAGATCGCGATACCATCGATGGCGGCAACGGGCTTCTCGTCCGGCAGTTTGCCGGTTTTTTCGAAGGCGCCGGTGAGTTCGCGCGTCTTGATCTTGGCGGATTCGACGTCGGGCTGATCAAACGGATTAATGCCGAGCACGGCGCCCGCCACAGCCGTCGCCATCTCGAAGCGGAAGAACTCCTGGCCGATATGTTCGATGGATTGCAGCACGATGCGCACCACCGGATGCCCCGCTTTCTCGATTGCGGCGAGCTTTGCTTCGTGCGCGGCATCGGACTCATCTGCCGTACGCATGTCGATGAAAACGCGGTCATTGCCATAGACCGCCGGATTGCCGAGAGGCTCGCCGTCGATGGGGATCAGACCCTTGCTATCCTTGCCGGTGGATTCGGCGATGAGCTGCTCCGCCCAGGCACCGAAATCGGCGATCTTCGGAGAGGTCAGCATCGTGACCTTGTCACGTCCATCGCGGCCGGCGCATCCCAGGACGAGACCAAGCTGAACGCCGGGGTTGTCCTGAGGCGGCACGTCGGGGCCGCAGGAGCGCACCATCGCGTGCGCGAGTTCGAGCAACCGCGCAATATCGAGGCCTGCCGCGGCCGCGGGGACCAAGCCGAAGGGGGACAGGACCGAATAGCGGCCACCAATGGCGGGATCGCCGAAGAATGTACGGGCAAATCCCTGCTGCTTGGCGACTTTCTCGAGCGACGAGCCAGGATCGGTGACGGCGACGAAATGTTCGCCTGCCTTTCCTTTGCCGACCGTCGCTTCGACGCGGCCGTAGAAGTAATCCTTGAGAGCGTTCGGTTCGGTAGTGCCGCCGGACTTGCTGGAGACAATGAACAGCGTCCTGGCGAGGTCGACCGTCGCTTCCATCCGCGCCACTTGTGCCGGATCGGTGGAATCGAGCACGTGCAGCTTCGGAAAACCCTTCGTCCGCGGATAGGTTTTCGCCAGCACCTCAGGGCCGAGACTGGAGCCGCCCATGCCGAGCACCACGGCATCGGTGAAACCGTGCTGTTTCACCCAGCTTGAAAAGTCGCTGTAATCGCCGAGCTTTCTTTGCTCCGCGGCGACGCTGTCAAGCCAGCCCAGCCACTTGTTTTCATCGGCGCCAGTCCATACCGACTTGTCGCGCGCCCAGAGCTTGCGGATCGTGCCGGCGGCCCGCCATGCCTCGCTTCCATCGCCCACTGCCTTTGCGAGTCGATCGCCGAGCGTCAGAGATTGCGCATCGATCGTCCCTCTGAGCAGTTCGGCCCGCTTGTGAGCCACCGCGCCCAGCAACTTGTCGAACGCATCGGCGAAAAGCTGCACGCCCTCATCCACCAGTTGCTTGGTGATAGCATCCAGAGAGATGCCGCTCTTGGCGAGATCGGCGAGCACGCGCTTTGCCTCGGGAATATTCTCTTCAAGACTATCGCGCAGCCGGCCGTGATCGCGGAAGGCATCGAGCGTTGCCGGCGGCACCGTGTTGACGGTATCGGGCCCGATCAACTCTTCGACATAGAGAACATCGCTGTAGGCTTTATTCTTGGTGCCGGTCGAGGCCCAGAGCAGCCGCTGCGGTTTGGCGCCCTTGGCGGCCAGCTTCTGCCATCGTGAGTCTGCGAATGCGGTCTTATAGTGTTGATAGGCCAGTTTGGCGTTGGCAATTGCGACTTTGCCTTGCAGGGCCCTGAGCCGGGCCTTCTCGGCGGGATCGTTGGCTTTGGCGATAGCTTCGTCGAGTTGCTTGTCGACAGCGGTATCGATCCGGCTGACAAAGAAGCTGGCGACGCTAGCGATGTGGGAGGGGTTGCCGCCTTTGCCGATATGTTCCTCCAGGCCGGCGATATAGGCCTCAGCGACGTCCTGATAGACCTTCTGCGAGAACAGGAGGGTGATGTTGATGCTGATGCCCTGTGCGGTGAGGTGGCGGATGGCAGGCAGGCCTTCTGGGGTTGCCGGGACCTTGATCATCAGGTTCGGGCGGTTGACTTCGTGCCACAGCCGCTCGGCCTCAGCGATGGTCGCTTTGGTGTCGTTGGCAAGATAAGGTGAAACCTCGAGGCTGACGAAGCCGTCCGCGCCCTTGAGCTTGTCGTAGACCGGCCGCAGCACGTCTGCGGCGTTCTGAATATCCTCAACCGCAACCGCTTCGAACAGGGCCGTGACCGGGCGGTCCTCCGATTTCAGCGTCCTGGCGATGGCATCATCGTACTCGCTGGACGATCCGATAGCCTTTTCGAAAATGGCCGGGTTGGAGGTGACGCCGTGCACGCCGTCGTCATCGATCAGTTTCTTGAGGCTGCCATCTGCGATGAATCCGCGGGCGAGGAAATCAAGCCAGACGGCCTGGCCATGGTGTTGCAGTGCTTTGACGGGATTCATGATGCCTTGTTTTCGTTTCGAGGAAAGCGGGTTCCATCAAGTGTTCTGCCCTGCGGCCGAATTTTGTCAACCGACACCATTTCAAGTGGCGGGAAGCCGGCCAGGACTGCCGGGCAGAGTGGTCGGGCCGCTTGGGCAGAATAGGGGTTGACGCAGAGCGCGGCAAAGGGTTCCCGGCCAGGCGAGATTCCGCCGTCGCAATGACGTGACTACGAATCCCGCACGCTCGCCCTGCGGCAGACCCTATCGCAAGCTCGCATTGATCTTGTCGAGGACCTTTGAGCCAGGGCAGAGCGCGGCCTCGTTGAGTTGGTTCAGCGGCGTCGCGACGGTGTTGAAGTGGCGGTGCAGGTCGTCCGCCTCGCCATCGACATAGAGCAGCCCAGTCACGATTTGCCCCTTGGCGGCATGTTGTTGCAGGAAATTCATTGCCGCAAGTCGGTCGTTCGGATCGTAGTCGTCGTTGAGCTTGCGCAGCGCCAGTACCGAGCCGTCATGCTGGGTCACTTCGACCACTTTGCCGGACGCGTAATCCACGGTGATTTCGTCTCGCCCGATCATGATGTCGAGCGCATTCACCGCCTCGTTATGGGCGCGGACATAATCCAGGCTCTTTGTGGAGCCGGGATGGTTGTTGAAGGCGATGCAGGGCGAGATGACATCGATGAAAGCCGCTCCGCGATGCGCGATCGCCGCCTTGATGATCGGCACCAACTGTTTCTTGTCGCCGGAAAACGACCGCGCGACGAACGTAGCGCCGAGCTGCAGCGCCATTGCCACGAGATCGATGGCATTGTCGGTGTTGACCGCCCCCTTCTTGGACTTCGAGCCACGATCGGCGGTGGCGGAAAACTGTCCTTTGGTCAGGCCGTACACGCCGTTGTTCTCGACGATATAAGTCATGTTGACGCCGCGCCGCAGCGCATGCGCGAACTGGCCGAAGCCGATCGAGGCGGAATCGCCGTCGCCCGAAATGCCGAGATAGATCAAATCGCGATTGGCGAGATTTGCACCGGTCAGCACCGAGGGCATCCGGCCATGCACCGAGTTGAAGCCGTGCGAGGCGCCGAGGAAATAGGTCGGCGTCTTCGATGAGCAGCCGATACCGGAAATCTTTGCGACGCGGTGCGGTTCGATAGCCAACTCAAACGCCGCTTCGATGATCGCTGCCGAGATCGAATCATGACCGCAGCCGGCACAGAGTGTCGAGGTCGCTGCCTCGTAGTCACGCCGTGTGTAGCCCAACGCATTCTTCGGCAGCGAAGGATGATGGAATTTCGGCTTGGTCAGATAGGTCATGACATCGCCTTTCGCAGCGGCGTGACTTTCAAGGCGTCGAGCCGGTCGCCGATGGCGCCGGAAATGAAGCGGGCGGTGATCGACGTGCCGTCGTAATGCAGGATTGGCACCAGCCGCACCGGATCGATGTCGAGTTCGTTGACGATCAGCGATCGCAACTGCGCATCGCGGTTTTGTTCGACGACGAAGACGAAGTCATGGTCGGAGATAAAGCTGGCCACGTCCTGATGGAACGGGAAGGCCCGCACCCGCATGAGATCGAGCGTATGGCCGCGGGCCGTGAGGATTTCCGCGGCCTCATGCATCGCCGGCGTGGTCGAGCCATAATAAATCACGCCAAATCGCGTCGGCTTTCCGGCGTTATTCCGGATAGGACGGGGCAGGATGCCCTTCGCTGTTTCGTGCTTGCGCAGCAGCCGCTGCATGCCCTCGACATAGTCGGCGCCGGCTTCCGAGTAGCGTGCCCGCGCGTCGTGCGATGTCCCGCGTGTGAAATAGCCGCCTTTGGTCGGATGCGTGCCGGGATAGGTCCGGTAGGGGATGGCATCGCCGTCCACGTCGGTGTAGCGGCCGAAATCCTTGCCCGCCTCCAACTCTTCGGCCGTCATCACCTTGCCGCGGTCGAAACGGCGTGCGTCATCCCACTGCAAGGGCCGGCACAGCCGATGGTTCATGCCGATATCGAGATCGAGCATCACGAACACCGGGGTTTGCAGGCGATCGGCGTAATCAAACGCGCCGGCCGTGAAGTCGAATGCCTCGGCGGCGTCCTCGGGGAGGAGTAGGACGTGCTTGGTGTCGCCGTGGGACGCGTAGGCGCAGTTGATCAGGTCGCATTGCTGGGTGCGCGTCGGCATCCCGGTGGAGGGGCCGGCGCGCTGCACGTCGATGATGACCGATGGAATTTCTGCGAAATATGCAAAGCCGAACAGCTCCTGCATCAGCGAAATGCCGGGGCCGGAGGTGGCGGTAAAGGCGCGCGCACCGTTCCATGCTGCGCCCACCACCATCCCGATGGAGGCGATTTCGTCTTCGGCCTGAACGATGGCGTATCGCGCTTCGCCCGTATCCGGATCGTGCCGATACTTGGCGCAGAATTTCGTAAAATTCTCTGCGACCGACGAGGATGGCGTGATCGGATACCACGCGCAGACCGTCGCTCCCCCATAGACGGCGCCGAGCGCAGCGGCGGCATTGCCCTCGATCAGAATGCGGTCGCCGATCTTGTTCGACCGTCTCAGCCGCAGCCCGATCGGACATTTGAAATTGGCCTCCGCATAAGCACGGCCAAGATGCAGCGCATGAATGTTCGGCTGGATCAGCTTTTCCTTGGTGCGATATTGCTCGCCAACCAGCTTTTCCAGCTCGGTGATATCCATATCGAGCAGCGCCGACAGTGCGCCGATACAGATGATGTTCTTGAAAAGCTGGCGCTGGCGAGGATCGGAATATTCCTTGTTGCAGATCGCGGTCAGCGGGATGCCGATCAGGTTGATATCATCCCGCCGCTTGCCGGGCGGCATCGCGCGGGTGGAATCGTAGATCAGATAACCATCCGGCTCGATCGACGCCACGTCGGCGTTATAGGTCTGCGGATTCATCGCGACCATGATATCGGTACCGCCGCGCGCGCCCAGATGATCGTTCTCCGTAACGCGAACCTCATACCAGGTCGGCAGGCCCTGGATGTTCGACGGAAAGATGTTACGCGGTGACATCGGAATGCCCATTCGCATGATGGCACGAGCGAACATTTCGTTGGCGCTCGCGGAGCCCGAGCCGTTGACGTTGGCGAACCGGATGACGAAGTCGTTGACGGCGGTTAGCGGCATGCTGGGCCTGCGTGAGTCATTTGTATGAAATACTTGTTCATGTCCCATGCGCCAGTGGGACAGCGTTCGGCACAGAGCCCGCAATGCAGGCAGACGTCTTCATCCTTCGCCATGATGCGACCGGTTTTCAGGCCATCGGCGATATAGACATCCTGACTCAGGTTGAGCGCGGGCGCATGCAGCCGGTGCCGCAACTCGTCTTCTTCGCCGTTTTCGGTGAAAGTAATGCAGTCCATAGGACAGATATCGACGCAAGCATCACACTCGATGCATAGCGGCGCCGAGAACACCGTTTGGACATCGCAATTCAAGCACCGCCCGGCTTCCGCCACGGCCAGCTTGGCATCGAAGCCGAGTTCGACTTCGGCCTTGATGCTGCTCAGCGCCGTTGCGTTGTCGCGATGCGGCACCGCGTAGCGCTGATCCGGCATGACTTCGTTTTTGTAGCTCCACTCGTGGATGCCCATCTTCTGATTCACCACCGTGACGGCCGGCTGCGGTCGCTCGGCGATGTTCTCGCCGTGCAGCATCTTATCGATTGACACCGCGACTTCGTGGCCATGCGCCACTGCCCAGATGATGTTCTTGGGGCCGAATGCGGCATCGCCGCCAAAGAAAACCTTGGGATTGGTGGATTGGAAGGTGATCTTGTCGATCACCGGCATATCCCATTCGTCGAAGGCGATGCCGACATCGCGCTCGATCCAGGGGAAGGCATTCTCCTGTCCGACCGCCACGAGGACATCATCGCATGCGAAGGTGACATCCGGCTCGCCGGACGGAATCAGCTTGCGGCGGCCTTTGGCGTCGTATTCGGCTTTGACTTTTTCGAATACCACGCCGGTGAGTTTGCCGCTCTTATGCAGGAACTGCTTCGGTACGAGGAAATTGTGGATCGGAATGCCTTCGCGTTTGGCATCCTCCTTTTCCCAAGGCGAAGCCTTCATTTCCTCATAGCCAGACCGCACCACGACCTTGACGTCCTCACCGCCGAGCCGGCGCGCCGAGCGGCAGCAATCCATCGCGGTATTGCCGCCGCCGAGCACGATGACGCGCTTGCCGATGGAGTGGATGTGGTCGAATGACACGCTGGAAAGCCAGTCGATGCCGATATGGATATTCGCTGCGGCTTCCTTGCGGCCCGGAATGTCGAGATCGCGGCCGCGCGGAGCTCCGGAGCCGACCACGATTGCGTCATAGCCGTCGGCGAGCAGCGCCTTCATGCTGTCGATCCGGGTGCCGCTGCGGAAATCAACTCCGAGGTCGAGGATGTAGTTTGTCTCCTCGTCGATCACGCTATCGGGCAGACGGAACTTCGGAATCTGCGTACGCATCATGCCGCCGGCGCGCTTGTCGCCGTCGAACACCACACAATCATAGCCGAGCGGGGCAAGATCGCGCGCGACCGTGAGCGATGCGGGACCGGCACCGACCAACGCAATGCGCTTGCCGTTCTTGGTCGCCGCCTGCTTCGGCAGGCGATCCCGGATGTCGTCCTTGTAATCGGCAGCGACGCGCTTCAGTCGGCAGATCGCAACAGGTTCGTGCTCGACACGATCGCGGCGGCAGGCAGGCTCGCACGGCCGGTCGCATGTGCGGCCCAGGATTCCGGGAAACACATTGGACTTCCAGTTGATCATGTAGGCGTCGCTGTAGCGGCCTGCCGCGATCAGCCGGATATATTCAGGAACCGGCGTGTGTGCCGGACAAGCCCATTGGCAATCGACCACTTTATGAAAATAGTCAGGCGCCGAGATATCGGTTGGTTTCATTCCCATCCCAAATCCGCGCTCAAGACGAGTTCCGTCGCGCGGTCTTTCGCAGCTTTCGAGCGCATGTCATCGCACTCTTGTTGTTTCTCAAATCGGATCATGATCTTGGAACTATAATAATTCAATATGATCCGACGCGGCCTGCAAATGCATTTTTAGGTGAACGGCGTGCGCAATGATCAGCGCGGCAATGACAGGCGTTGTCGCGGTGCAGCATAGTCGCGTGCGAGCGAGCACTCTGTCTCTCCATCGCCTCCGGCTAGCTAGAGGTCGCTCTTCGCCAGGTCCCACATCAGCCGGTAGATGCCGGAGGATATGATCGTCCCCGCGCCGGCGAGGTCCAGCGGATCGAAGCGCAGCGCGATCGCCGCTGCGGCTGCTTCGACCGAGGTCGCATCGATCAGCACAAACCAGTCCGCCGCACCGGGATTCGGGGCGTCGTCGGTGAGGGATTTCGATAGATTGGGATCGCTCTCGAGCAGATGCATCGAGATGCCGCCATTCAGCCTATCGGGATCGAGCCGTGCCGCGACCAGCGCATGTAGCTTCCCGGTATCAATCGGACGCAGACGGACCAGGCCGAGCACCGCGCCACGGCCTTGGCCGCGGCTCATCGTGATGCGCGCCACCGCGCGGATCATATTGCGGAAGCGCGCAATGTTTTGTTTCGACCATTCGGTTTGATTGGCGAGTGCAGTGCGGTAGGCCGCACTGTCCAGCGTCTCGAAAGTCGCGGTGGAATACAGGCTGAGATACTTCGGGCTCGCAGCATGAGCGACATAGCGTCGCGCCTCGACAAAGCCGTCGATGGAGACCCGTTCGGCGATATGCTCGCGATCGTACCAGCGGTTGAAATCCGGCTCGTGGGCCGGATCGATATCCATCGAGGTGAGCAGCATTCCCTTGGCGGTGATCGGCATCGGCGAGTATCCTTACATACGTCAATCCGGCGTCATCAGAGCACGTGCTCGGTCACGAGATCCGCAGTCGCCTTGATGACGGCGTCGCGGACACCAGGATCGTAAAGCGAGTGTCCGGCACCTTCGACGATGCGAATCTCGGCGGTCGGCCAGGCCGCGGCCAGCGCATGAGATGTCGAAGGCGGGCAGAGCAGATCATGGCGGCCTTGTACGATGATGCCCGGAATGCCATGCAGGCGAGGCGCATTCGTCAGCAACTGTCCCGGCGCCATGAAGCAGTCGTTGCGGAAATAATGCGCTTCCATGAACGGCGTTGAGGGCAGGGGGCGCGCCGACGTCAACGATGCAAGATTGAGCCGCGTCTGTTTGGCGGCATGCTCCGAGAGGACGCGTTCGGTATCGTGCCAGGCGAGCGCCGCTGGGCTGTGGATCGCCGCGTCTGTATCGAGAATACGCCGCCAATAGGAATCAAGGGGCCGTGTGCGCTCCTCCGCCGTCAGCAGGCCGAGAAAATCCTCGTTGAGGGCCGGATAAAATCGCGGCAGCATGCGGCAGAACGCGGCTTCGACCTCGGCGACAGTTCCGAGGAATGTGGCGCGCAGGACGATGCCGCTGACGCGCTCGGGGTGGCTCTCGGCATAAGCCAGCGCCAATGTCGCGCCCCACGAGCCGCCGCTGACGATCCAGCGCGGGATGCCGAGCGTTTCGCGGATCGCTTCCATGTCGGCGATCAGGTGCGGCAGCGTATTGGCCTCGCGGCTACCTTTGGGGCGACTGCGGCCGCAGCCGCGTTGGTCGAACAGCACGGCGCGACAGCGCTTCGGATCGAACAGCTTGCGGTGGTCCGGCTGGCAGCCGCTGCCGGGTCCGCCATGCAGATAGACAGCGGGGACACCATCCGGATTGCCGACGGTCTCGACATAGATCTCGTGACCATCCCCGACGGGCAGCATCTGCGTTGTCAGCGGCGCAAATGGATCGTGACGGTCGCCCGGCGACGGCCCGCTTGCTTCAAGCATCATGAGTCGCCTTCCGGCGTACCGCCCTTGAAGTTGCGGTAGACGAAGCGGTTGAGATTTCCGGACGCCTCCGCCTCGGCCGTCTTGAAGATTCGCTCGTGCAGCGGCGACAGCGTGCAGGCGGGATCAGTATTGCTGGCGTCGCCGGTCAACGCGAAGGCCTGACAGCGACAGCCGCCGAAGTCGATCTCCTTGAATTCGCAGCTTTGACAGGGCTCCGGCATCCAATCGGTGCCGCGATAGCGATTCAACGCCTCGGAAGTCTGCCAGATCGCGGCGATCGACCGATTGCCGCGGATCGTCTCGAAATGCAAGCCGGTGATCGACTCGGCGGCATGGCAAGGCAGGATCTTGCCACTCGGCGAGATATTGAAGAACTGCCGCCCCCAGCCGCCCATGCACTTCTTGGGCCGCAGCGCGTAATAATCCGGCACCACGTAATCGATCACAAGAATACCCTTGAGGCGCAGCTGTGCCGCCTCGACGATCCGGCTTGTTTCCTCGATCTGCTGCAAGGTCGGCATTAGTGCCGCGCGGTTTTTCAGCGCCCAGCCGTAATACTGCACATTGGCGACTTCGAGCCGGTCGGCATCCATCTCGACAGCCATCTGGATGACATCGGGTAACTGATGCAGGTTCTGCCGGTGCATCACCGCGTTGACGGTGAGCGGAAGATCGAGTTCGCGCGCCCAGCGCGCGACCTGGATCTTCCTGCGATGAGCGTCTTTCATGCCGGCGATACGATCCGCTAGGTCCGGCTCACTCCCCTGGAAGCTGATCTGGATGTGGCACAGTCCTGCATTCGCCAACGCATGCAGCCTCTCCTTGGTGAGCAGCACCGCGGAGGTGATGAGGTTGGAGTAGAGGCCAACGTCCGTGGCGTGCTGTACCAGTTCGACAAGATCTTTGCGCGCAGTCGGCTCACCGCCGGAAAAGTGAATCTGCAAAACGCCGATTTCGGCGAGCTCGCCCAGAACGGCTTTCCATTCCTCGGTGGTCAGTTCGTCCTTGGCCCGATCCAGTTCGAGCGGATTCGAGCAATAGGGGCACTGCAAGGGACATCGGTGCGTCAGTTCCGCCAGGACCGCGAGCGGAATGCCGAACGTTTCGGCGGGCGAGCGACGCGACTCCAAGGCGGCCAGGCTATCGACCGTCTTCTCTGGTGGGGACGCCGCATCGGTCGAGCTCATGGCGCCGGCTCCTTCGGTATCGGTTCCTTCGCCTCGATCAGAAAGCCTTTGTCGGCGAGGTCCTGCAGCATCGCGATCACATCAGCGCCGATTTCGTCGCACGGAGCGGTGTATTTCGCTGCCAATTGATCGACGATTTGCGCGACGCTCCGTCCGTCGCAGAGTTGCAGAACCTCCACCGCGATGTCGTCGGGGACGAGGACGCGTTCCGGGGCCAGGATCACCCATCGCTCACGCGTCTTGTCGAACTTCAACTGGGCGTGGCGCGGCAGAACCGGTTGGCTCGCCTCGACGACATTCAGATTTCGGCTGCGCAATGCGGCCATCAGTCCCGCCTCTAGCTTGGCGCTGGGACAAAGGCTCCCGGCGGCACATGCCCATCGACATAGGCATGATATAGTGCATCGAGCTGAACCCAAAGCACATTGGTTTTGAAGATCAGCGCATTGCAAACGGCTGCGCGTTCCGCCGGAGTCGCCGCATGGGTCTTAACGTAGTCCAATGCAAAGTTGGCGTCGCGCGGAGCCTGCTCGAGCCGCCGCTTGAAGTAGCTCATGATCTCCGGATTCACGAAATCGTAATGCGCCAGCATGCCGGAAATGCGCTCCTCGTGCAGGTTCGGCGCAAACAGTTCCGTGAGTGACGATGCGATGGCTTCTAGCGGCGAGCGGTCGCGCACGAAATGCACATAGGCCTCCACCGCGAAGCGCGTCGCCGGCAGGATGCCTTCAGCGGATTCGACGTAAGCGGTATCGAGTCCGAGGCCCTCGGTGAGCTTGAGCCAGCGCTCAATCCCTCCCTCGCTGCCGATATCGCCGTCGTGATCCTCGATGCGATGCCGCCATTCCTGCCTGGTCTTGCGGTCCCGGAAGCGCGAGATCACCACCGCGTCCTTGATGGGGATCGTGCTCTGGTAATAGTAGCGATTGAGCGCCCAGGCCTGCACCTGGCCTTTGTTCAGTTTGCCGCCGTGCAGCAGCCGGTGAAACGGGTGCAGGTTGTGGTAGCGCGTCGCACCGATGTGGCGCAGCGCCGCTTCGAGGTCCTCGGCGCTGCGCAGCGGGGCGTCGCTGACGAGCGAGAAGGCTGTGGTCCGGATCACAGCGTGATCTCCATGCCGTCGGCAGGGATTTCCCAGCCGGCCTGTTCGACAGCCTTGCGCTCGGGCGAGTCCGGGAGCAAGGCCGGGTTCGAATTGTTGATATGCAGGAAAATCTTGCGGCCGATGCCGAGATCGGCGAGCGCGGCGATGGCGCCGTCTGCCCCCGACATTGCAATGTGACCCATCGCCTGGCCGGTTTTGCTGCCAAGTCCTGCGCTGATCAATTCGTCGTCACGCCAGACCGTGCCGTCAAAGAACACCAGCGGTGCATTCTTGATCCGCTGCGCCAGGTCGGCTGTCACCCGCGCGCAGGCAGCGAGATGAAAGAAGTGCCGGCCGCCTCGCTTGTCCGCGATCCGCAGTCCGAGCGTGTCGCCGTCCGGATCGTTGCCGGGATGCGGTTGATCCTCGAGATACCACGCGCGTTTGCCTGACACGATGAATGCGGTGACCTCGATGCCGGATGGAGCGCCGTCAGGCAATCGCAACTCGAACGGTCGATTGACGATGATCGGTTCGCGCGTGACGTGGCGCGGGTTCAATACGTTGAAAATGCTGTTGCTATCCAGGGTCGCCAGCACCTGACGGTGAGCATAGATCGTGAAGGGCGAGCCTTCCCGCAGCGTCAGCAGTCCCGCGATCGCATCGATTTCGCCATTGGTGAGGATGACGCCCGCAACGGGGCTGTGCCGCAGTGCATCGCGGCGCGGATGAAGCTGAGGCGTTTGCGTAATCTGCTGGCGGATATCTGGCGATGCATTGATCAAAAACCAATGCGCGTCGTCGACGCAAATAGCGATCGACGACTGGGTGCTTTGCAGCTCGGGATGTTCGCGCCGCGCCGCACGGCAAACCGGACATCCACAATTCCATTGCGGAACGCCGCCGCCTGCCGCGGCTCCAAGAACGATAACGCGCAGCATGCTATCGCTCCCGGGCCGGACAGGCTGTCGTTGCGAAGCTTATTTGCGCGCCGCGCAGGCGTACATATTGATTTCCATACCAACCGGCACTTCAACAATCTTCGGTGTCTTCCAGGCCATTTGGGTCTCCCAGGCAAGTCCGGCACGATTGCCAAGGCTTGCAGTCTACGACGATTTGAACGGAAGGCCACTCGAAAAATCGGTCAACCGCGAGGCTCGGCTCTGTCAATACCGCGCTGCAGCATTCCCGCATCCCTATGTTTTGTTGAGGCTGCGTGCCCGCGGTTCATCTCTTCACGTGGCAGTGGCAATCCGCATGAAAACGCCGTAACGCTCGACAAGCGGCAACGGACAAGGCCGTACTGTGGAAGGAGCGGAACTCATGGACAATCTCTGGCGTCTTTCGGCCACCGAACTGGCATCGCTGATCCGCTCACGAAAAATTTCCGCGATGGATGCCGCCAGGGCCGCGCTGGAGCGTCTCGAGGCGGTCAATCCGAAAATCAATGCGGTGGTCGACTATAGACCGGAGCAGACTCTGGCCGAAGCGGATGCCATCGACAAGAAAATCGCCGATGGCGAGGACCCGGGGCTCCTTGCAGGCGTGCCCGTCACCACCAAGCTGAATGTCGACCAGGCCGGGTTCGCCACTACCAACGGCATCCGTGGGTTGCGCGATAATATCGCCAGGGAGGACAATCCCGTGGTGGCCAACCTGCGCCGCGCCGGCGCGGTGTTCGTCGGCCGCACCAACACGCCGGCGTTTTCATTCCGCTGGTTCGCCAACAATCAGTTGCACGGCCATACGAAGAATCCGCGTGATTCCGGAATTACGCCGGGCGGTTCGTCGGGCGGCGCGGGCTCCGCGACTGCCGCCGGCATCGGTCATATCGGCCATGGCACCGATATCGCCGGCTCGATCCGCTATCCGGCTTACGCCTGCGGCATTCACGGCCTGCGGCCGACGCTGGGGCGTATTCCAGCGCACAACGCTTCACTGCCGGAGCGCGCATTGTGTCCGCAGATCTCGGCGGTATCGGGGCCGCTGGCGCGCACCATCGGCGACCTGCGTCTCGCGCTGACGGTCATGTCGCGACAGGACTTGCGCGATCCGTGGTGGGTCCCGGCGCCGCTCGAAGGGCCGCCGATGCCGCGCCGCGCGGCGCTGTGTCTGCGGCCGGACGGACTCGAAACCGTCCCCGATGTGATCGACGCATTGAAGGATGCCGCACGTCGCCTGCAAAGTGCCGGCTGGACGATCGAGGAGATTCAGAACACGCCACCGCTGAATGAAGCCGCCGAACTGCAACGCAGATTCTGGCTTGGCGACGGTTTCGAAGGAATGCTGGCGGCCGCCGAGAAGGAAGACGATCCGGGCGCGCTGGCGTGTTTGCGCGGCAGCCGCGACAAGGTTCATCCGCTCGATGCGGCGGGCCTGTCCGCAATCGTTCAGCGCCGTGCCGCGTTGACGCGCGAATGGCAGCTCTTCCTCGAAAAATATCCGGTGCTGGTGATGCCGGTCTCCGGCGAGCTGCCGTTTGAGGATCAACTCGACCTCAAGGACGATGCGTCCTTCGCGCGGGTGTGGCGGGCGCAGATGCCGCAGGTCGGCATTCCCTTCATGGGATTGCCGGGCCTGACGGTGACGACGGGATTGGTCGGGCGTGTGCCGGTCGGCGTGCAGGTGGTGGCGGGGCGCTATCGCGAGGATTTGTGCCTGGCAGCCGGGGAAGCCATCGAGGCGGGGGGCACGCCGTCGTCGCCGGTCGATCCGGTTCAATGACAGGGTGATGCCGATGGTCAGCATCTATGATTTTTCCGCGCGTGCGCTGGATGGCCGCGAGGTGCCGTTGAAGCAATTCGAAGGGCAGGTGCTTCTGATCGTCAACACCGCCAGCGCCTGCGGCTTCACCCCACAATATAAGGGGCTCGAGCATCTCCATCGGCAATATGCGCCGCGGGGTTTTGCGGTGCTCGGCTTTCCCTGCAACCAGTTCGGCAAACAGGAGCCGGGCAGTTCGGCGGAGATCGCCGCGTTCTGCACGAACAACTATGCGGTGACGTTTCCGATGTTCGACAAGATCGACGTCAATGGGGACGCCGCGCACCCGTTGTACAAATTTCTGAAACGTGAGAAAGCGGGCCTGCTCGGCGCGTCGATCAAATGGAACTTCACCAAGTTCCTGGTCGACAAAGCGGGCCGGGTGGTGGCGCGTCATCCACCGACGACGCGGCCCGAAAGTTTGACCAGGGATATCGAGGCACTGCTTTGAACGAGAAACCGACATCGACAGCGGATCAATTGCCGGACCGGCTCTCCACTGATCCACGCAGCCCTTATTACAATGCAGAATTGCTGACGCGCGATATCGGCGTTCGCTTCAAGGGTGTCGAGAAGAACAATGTCGAGGAGTATTGCGTCAGCGAGGGCTGGATCCGCGTGCCGGCCGGCAACGCCAAGGATCGCTACGGCAATCCATTGACTATCAAGCTCAGCGGAGCGGTGGAGCCCTACTTCCGCGACAGCGCCAGCTGACCGGCGCGAGAGGATTCACGATGTCCGTCCGCATTGTCGACGTGCGCGAGGTGACGAAGCCAATCGCCTCCGCGATCCGCAACGCCTATATTGATTTCTCGAAGATGACGACGAGCCTCGTTGCCGTCGTCACCAATGTCGAGCGCAACGGCAAGCCGGTGGTCGGCTACGGCTTCAACTCGAACGGCCGTTACGGACAGGGCGGCTTGATCCGTGAGCGTTTCGCGAAGCGGCTCATCGAAGCCGATCCGGCAACGTTGCTTGATGCAAGCGGCGACAATCTCGATCCGGATAAAGTCTGGGCGACGTTGATGACGAACGAGAAGCCGGGTGGGCATGGCGAGCGTTCGGTCGCGGTCGGCACCATCGACATGGCGGTATGGGACGCGGTGGCGAAGATCGCGAACAAGCCGCTGTTTCGCCTGCTCGCGGAGCGTCATGGCCGCGCCGCCGATCCGCGCGTGTTCGTCTATGCGGCGGGCGGCTATTACTATCCTGGAAAGGGTCTCGATAAGCTGCGGCAGGAAATGCGCGGCTATCTCGATCGCGGTTACAGCGTCGTCAAGATGAAGATCGGCGGCGCGTCGCTCGATGAGGATCGCGAACGCATCGAAGCGGTGCTGAAGGAGATCGGATCGCAGGCGCAACTGGCTGTCGATGCCAACGGCCGGTTCGATCTCGAAACCGCGATCGCCTACGCCAAGATGCTGCGCGACTATCCGCTGTTCTGGTACGAGGAAGCCGGCGATCCGCTCGACTATCAGTTGCAGGCGGCACTGGCGGAGTTCTATCCGGGGCCGATGGCGACTGGCGAAAACCTGTTCAGCCATCAGGACGCGCGCAACCTCATTCGCTATGGCGGGATGCGGCCGGATCGTGACGTCCTGCAATTCGATTGCGCGTTGTCGTACGGGCTTTGCGAATATCAGCGCACATTGGAGGTGTTGAAGACGCACGGCTGGTCGCCGTCGCGCTGCATTCCGCATGGCGGCCATCAGATGTCGCTGAACATCGCAGCCGGTCTCGGGCTCGGCGGCAATGAAAGCTATCCCGACCTGTTTCAGCCCTATGGCGGATTCCCCGATGGCGTGAAGGTCGAGAACGGTTACATCACCATGCCGGAGTTGCCGGGCATCGGCTTCGAGGGCAAGGCCGATCTTGCCGCCGAGATGCGGGCGCTTGCGGCCTAGTTTTGGCGGCGGGATTCTTGCGGCGATACGGAGGCGCAATTGTGGCAGTGAATTCGGCGCAAACCCCGGCCCTTCGACACGTTTCAATCTTAAAATAATTCGCTGGACTGCGGTCCGAGGATTGCAATGCGGGACAAAGTCCGCAAACTGTCCTCGCCGTCGGAACGAAGATCAATGAGGGGGACGGATGCAGGTGCCGTTGCGGCCGGAGAGTGACACCGGAAGCGGAGCCACGTCCGGCGAACGCGCGCGCGCCATGATCGAGATCGCGTCCGTCTCGAAGCGGTTCGAAACTTCGGGCCGCAAGAGCCACCTCGCATTGTCCGCCATCAACCTGACGGTTGACGATGGCGCCTTCGTCTCGATCCTCGGGCCGTCGGGCTGCGGCAAGTCCACGCTGCTCTACATCGTCGGCGGCTTCGTTGCGCCGAGCGAAGGTGTCGCGCGCATGAAAGGCGCAGCGATCACCGGGCCGGGGCCGGATCGCGGGCCGGTGTTTCAGGAGTTCGCGCTGTTTCCATGGAAGACCGTGCTCGGCAATGTGATGTACGGCCTGCGGCAGCAGGGCGTGAAGCGCACTGAGGCGGAAGCGCAGAGCCTGCGCCTGATCGAAATGGTCGGGCTCAAGGGGTTTGAGCATTTCTATCCGAAGGAATTGTCCGGCGGCATGAAGCAGCGCGTGGCCATCGCGCGCACGCTCGCCTATCGCCCCTCGGTGCTGCTGATGGACGAGCCGTTCGGCGCGCTCGATGCGCATACCCGCACGCGCTTGCAGAACGACCTGCTCAACATCTGGGAGCGCGACCGCAAGACGGTGCTGTTCGTCACGCACTCGGTCGAGGAGGCGGTGTTCCTCTCCGACAAGGTGGTGGTGATGACGCGCGCGCCCGGCCGCATCAAAGAGATCGTCGATATCGATCTGCCGCGCCCGCGCGTGCGCGCCGAGTTGTTGCTGGATTCGCGTTATCAGAAATACGTCGTCGACATCGAGCGCATGATCGACGACGGCCGCGACGACGCGGAGCATTCGTGATTTCCGCGCGCAACACCGTCGCGAGGCTGTCGCCGCTCTTGGCCTGTCTTGGGCTGCTCGCGGTATGGCAGGTCGCGGCGCTGTGGCTCGATACCGAAAGTTTCCCCACGGCGTGGCACGCGTTGCAAACCGTGCCGCAGGTTCTTGGCGATCCTGAGCAGCTTCTCAATATTCTCGATTCGATCCGCCGCATGGTGATCGGCTTTTCGCTCGCGGTTCTCATTTCGATTCCGCTCGGCCTCGCAATGGGGCGCAGCGCGCGTGTCTCCGCGTTCTTCAATCCGCTGCTGATGATGATCTATCCGGTGCCGAAGGCGGCCTTGATGCCGATCATCATGCTGTGGCTCGGCGTCGGTGACGCGTCGAAGACGCTGGTGATATTTCTCGGCGTCAGCCTGCCGGTGATCTATCATTCCTTTCAGGGCGCGAAGGCGGTCGAGGAAAAGATGCTGTGGTCGGGTGCCGCGATGGGTCTCAACGGCCTGCAACGCATGCTGCGCATCGTGTTGCCGGCGGCGCTGCCGGAAATCCTCACCGGCTGCCGCACCGGTCTGGTGCTGGCGCTGATCACCATGGTGACCAGCGAAATGATCGCGCGGCAGTCGGGTGCGGGCAACATCCTGTTCAACGCCATGGACATGGCGCAATACGACACCGTGTTCGCGATGATCATCATCATCGGCGCGCTCGGCATCGTGCTCGATGCGGCGTTCGATAAATTGCGCTGGCGGCTGGTGAAGTGGGCCGAGCCGCATCAGGAAATCCTGCTGGGGGCGTCATGAGCGCGCAACGCCTCACCGCGGTTCTGATGGGTGCGCTGCCGATCCTGGTCGTGCTGGCGGTGTGGCACGCGCTGTGCAGTTTCGATTTTGCGCCGCCGTCGCTGCTGCCGCCGCCGGGCAAGGTGTTTTTGCGGCTGGCGCAGCAACTCGGCAGCGTCGGTTTTCTCGATGATATTCTGGCGACGATGATCCGGCTGTTCGCCGGCTTCCTGATCGCGGTGGTGCTCGGCGTCGGCATCGGCCTCGCGGCGGCGGTGGTGCCGGCGATCAACGCGGTCGTGCGGCCGCTGGTGCAGGTGCTGGCGCCGCTGCCGAAGGTCGCGCTCTATCCGGCGCTGATCATCCTGTTCGGTTTCGATCACGCGTCGAAGATCACGCTGGTGACGCTGGACGCGCTGTTTCCGATTCTGCTCTCGACCTATTACGGCGCGTCGATGGTGGAGCAGAAGCTGGTATGGTCGGCGCTCGCCGCCGGCACGCCGCGCTGGCAGATTTTGTTCAAGGTGATCGCGCCGGCCGCGCTGCCCTCGATCCTCACCGGCTGCCGCATCGGCTTGGTGATCGCGTGCATCGTGGTGTTCCTGGCCGAGATGATTTCATCCACCGACGGGCTCGGTCATCTCTTGGTCGGCGCCGCGCGCACGTTCCAGACCGTGGACATGTTCGTGCCGCTGATCACGATCTCGCTGCTCGGCCTGACGCTGAACGGATTGCTCTATGGCCTGCGCAAATATCTGCTGCGCGGGTTTCCGGAGGTGTAACGTTTTCGCTTCGTCATTGCGAGCACTCGGATCAGCGCTTCGCGCTGTCCGAGCACAGGCTTCGCGAAGCAATCCAAATGGCCGCAAAGCAAGAACTGGATTGCTTCGTCGCTCACGCTCCTTGCAATGACCAGAACGTGGATGGCCGGGACAAGCCCGGCCATGACGCCGAGAGGTGGTTCTGGGCCGAGAATCGGCAAGTTATTGAAGTGCTGTTAGCCCTCGGCAGAAAACTTTCGGTTAGCTTCGCCCTCTCATCCCGTCATGGCCGGGCTTGTCCCGGCCATCCACGTCCTTCAGAATATTTCGATGCGACAGGGCTATGTCTATTTTCTAACGAACCGACCTAACGGCACACTCTATGTCGGTGTCACCAGCAATCTAGCCAAGCGCGTCTACGAACATCGCACCGAAGCCGTCGACGGCTTCACTAAACGACATGGCTTAAAGCGATTGGTCTATTTTGAAGTCTTCGACGATATCCAAGCCGCCATTCAACGCGAGCACAACATCAAGCATTGGAGCCGGACGTGGAAGGTGCGGCTGATTTTGGCAAACAATCCCGGCTGGGAAGACTTATACGATAGTATTCTGTCCTGAATTCGTGGATGGCCGGGACAAGCCCGGCATGACGCCGGAGAGGCAATTCCGGGTCGAGAATCGGCAGGTTATTGAAACGTCGTCAGCCTCTCGGCAGAAGGCTTTCGGTTATTGTGCCCTCTCATCCCGTCATGGCCGGGCTTGTCCCGGCCATCCACGTTCTTGGTCACTTAGAGCTGTTTTGGATTGAATTGAATCGTCACGGATGCGGAAGGATTCCCTCTCCCTATGGGAGAGGGAGCGCGCATCGTTTCGTGGCAAGCGGTTCTATCGAAACCAAAAACGCTCTAAGCTGATGAGAAGTAGTTCTCGCTCGCCCTACGACAGCCGCAAATCCAAGAGCCGCCGTCCTTCGCCCTTCAGCAGCTTCTTCACCGCATTCGACGCCACAACCTCGTCGTCGTTGGCGTAGGCTTCGTGGTTTTTCTCGATGTCGTCGAGACGGTAGAGGTAGTTCACCATCACGCCGGCGGATTCGCGCAGGCCCTTTGACGACATGTCGCCGAGCCAGTTGATCTGCTCGAGCCGGGCGCCGTTGCCGAGGTGGAAGCGCGCCACCGGGTCCACCGGTTTGCCGCGTGGGTTCTTGGCTTTCAGGAAGTAATACGCCGCCAGCGGCTCGATCACCGTGCGCAGCTTCTCGACCAGTTCGGGCTCGTTGATCCAGGTGTCGTCGTCGAGCCGCGCCAGCAGCGCGCGCTCGTCCTCGCCGAGCGGCAGATCCTCGGTCCGGGTGAGCCAGCGCATGAAGCCCGGCACCGGCGAGAGGGTGACGAAGGTGTCAAGCTTGGGCAGTTCGCGGCGCAGTTCCTCCACCACCTGCTTGATCAGGAAATTACCGAAGGAAATGCCGGCAAGACCGCGCTGCGTATTGGAGATCGAATAGAACACGGCGGTGCGCGCGCGCTCGATCGGCACCGGCTGGCGATCCTTCGCCAGCAGCGGCGCGATGGCGCCGGGGATGCCTTCCGTCAGCGCCACCTCGACGAAAATCAGCGGTTCGTCCGGCAGCGTCGGATGAAAGAAGGCGTAGCAGCGCCGGTCCACCGGATCGATGCGTCGGCGCAGATCGTCCCAGTCGTGGATTTCGTGCACCGCCTCGTAGCGTATCACCTTCTCGAGAATATTCGCGGGACTCGACCAATCGATACGGCGCAGCACCAGAAACCCCCGATTGAACCAAGAGATGAACAGATGCACGAGGTCGCGGTCGACGCTGGCGAGATTCTTGTGCTCGCTCAATAGCGCCAGCAGGTCGGCGCGCATGCCGACCAGTTCGCCGGTGCCGCCGGGCGCGCGGTTCAACCGGCGAAACAGTTCCTGCCGCAGCGGCTCGGAGGCGAAGTGCAGGCCGCCGCCGGCGCCGCCGACCCCGGCGCGCCATTGCTCGATCGCCTGCTCCACCTTCTCACGATCCGGGCCGAAGGCGCGCGCCAGAGCATCGAAGAACTCGATGCGGCCGGCTTCGTCCAAGCTGCGGTAGGCATCCAGCACGTCCCGGGCCAGCACCGTGCCCGAGGCTTCACCGCGCCCGGAGAGCAGCGCCTCGCAGAGCGCCGTGACGCCGGCGGCATCGAGCGGCGCGTGGTTCGACCAGCCACCGCGGCGCAAGAGGTTGCGCCCGCGCTCGGAAATCGACGCCAGCAGGCCGGAAAAGAAGTCGTTGCTCATCGGGACAATACTTTCACGCAGCAGGCTTTCGGAAAATGTCGAAACCGGAAGACCATGTCGAATGATGGACGGTGCATGTGGTTCTGGATCAGACCTTTGCTCGACGGACTCCCGCGCATCGAAGCGACGATCGGGCCCAGCCCACGCGCTGTGGCACGTGCCACTCTATATCGGAACAAAGCATATTGCCTGATCATTTGAGGCATGAAAGGATTGTTTCAAGAAGAGGTGAAAATTGAATTCGAGCGTCAGGAGAGGGCGATGCGGCGACACGCAATCAGGGATTTGATCACGGGCGGCACGCTTCTCGGCGGTTTGGCGATGAGCTGTCTTGTCGCAGGCACGCTGGCGAGCGCGACGCCGGCCGCCGCGCAGCAGACCATCCGCGTCGGCTGGACGATCCCGGCGGAGGAGGCCAAATACTGGATGATGCGGCGGCCCGCTGAATTCCCCGACATCGGCAAAGCCTACAAGATCGAATGGGTGCAGTTTCAGGGCACCGCGCCGATGACGCAGGCGCTCGCGGCCGGCGCGTTGGATTGCGCGACGCAGGGCGTGCTGTCCCTGGCGCAGGGCGCGGCATCGGGCAACCTGAAGGCCTATATCGTTGCGCAACACGTCTACGAGAAGCCCGGCGGGTTTTCGGTGTACTGGGCGGTGAAGGATGATTCCCCGATCAAGACGATCGCCGACCTCAAGGGCAAAACCATGGCGATCAACGTGCTCGGCTCCGGCATCTACGGGCCGATGGCGCTGCTCTTGAAGCAGAACGGCGTCGATCCGGAGAAGGACATCAAGCTGGTCGAACTCGGCTTCTCGCTGTCCGAGGACGCCGTGCGGTCGGGCCGCGTCGATGCCGCGCCGATGAACCAGCCGTTCGCCGCGCGCTCCGAGGCCAAGGGCGGCATGCGCAAGCTGTTCGCGCTGTCGGAGCAGCAGAAGAACATCGTGCACATTCTCGATGCCTGCCGCGCCGATTTCGTCGACAAGAATCCGGATCTGGCGAAGGCCTATGTCCGCGACCTCACGCTCGGCATGAAGAAGGCGCTGGCCAATCGCGAGGAAACGCTGAAGGTGGTCAACGAGGTGATGAAAGCGCCGATTCCGGTGCTGGAGACCTATCTGCTGAAGGACAACGATTTCGGCCGCGACCCCGGCGCCGCGCCGAATTTCCCGGCGATCCAGCAGATGCTCGATACCTATGCCGCGACGGGAATGATTCCGAAGAAGCTCGACGTCAGCCAGTTCAAGAAGGATGGCATCGTCGCGCCGCTGCAATAGGGTAAGGGTCGTCCTCGCCTGCGCGGGGACGACGAGGCTAAGCAACTCGTCATTGCGAGAAGTACCCGGATCAGCGCTTCGCGCTGTCCGGGCACAGGCTCCGCGACGAAGCAATCCTGTATATTGGGTTGGTCCGTATTTTGAACGGACGGGTGGTCGTGGCGCGTAAGCAATCCTGGTGATCGGGGCCGTAGTCTGGCGAGCGCACGGCCGCCCTTGTCGTTG
>Ga0182742_1000070_pt1 | contig 207075 bp, 168 predicted proteins | sample eDN5th37CBELigMG_FD_128880 | JGI IMG/M metagenome (GOLD analysis project Ga0182742, IMG submission 128880) | Enriched Miracle-Growth compost microbial communities from Emeryville, California, USA - eDNA 5th pass 37_C BE-Lig MG (version 2)... ... | reverse complement strand
GCGGAGCCGAGAGGTCTCGACTCCGCTCTACCGCCTGCGTGCTGCCATCTGCTTCCTCTGCCTGAGCCTCCGAACTCCTCTCCTACCTCACTTCCAAAGTTCGGGATGACTCATGTTTCGTCGGAAGTGGTCGATCAGGGACTCGAACCCCGGACCTCTCGCATGTGAGGCGAGCGCTCTAACCAACTGAGCTAATCGACCGTATCGCAGGCCGGAGGGTATCCGCGCCTGCGCCAGGAAGTGGGCTGCTGCCTGCGGGGCCCTGACCCTTTGCCTCCCAGTCGTGTTCAGTAGCGGGGGCGGGATTCGAACCCGCGACCTTCGGGTTATGAGCCCGACGAGCTACCAGGCTGCTCCACCCCGCGTCACCTTTTCAAGTACCCCGTAGGGGAATCGAACCCCTGTTTACGCCGTGAGAGGGCGTTGTCCTAGGCCACTAGACGAACGGGGCATACCATCAACTGCAAGCCTCCTAAAGTAACCCGATCACCCCAGCCTGTCAAGGCTTTTCGTCCTGATCGGGGAGAGGCGCCGCCCGGATTCGAACCGGGGGTCGAGGATTTGCAGTCCTCTGCCTTACCACTTGGCCACGGCGCCTTACTACGTACCCTTGCGGGCGCCAGAGCGGGCAACCGGGCTCGAACCGGCGACCTCAACCTTGGCAAGGTTGCGCTCTACCAACTGAGCTATGCCCGCGCCAGTAAGGAGCTGCAAACTTACCAGCCTCCTCCCGGTCCGTCAACCCTCGTTCGCCCGGCCACACCAGCTCCGCGCCCGTGCGCGGACACGCGCGTTGACACGGAGAGAGCGGACCGCTAGCGTCCCGGGTCCGCCGCCCCGGCCCGAGACACACGGTGCGGCGCCGCCCCAATCGACGCTCGCGATCCCGCATGAAGCTCTTTCGAAGCGCGGTCTCCGCCGCCCTCGCCCTGCTCGTCCTTTCCGCGGGGAAGGCGACCGCCCAGGAGGACGCCCGCGTTCTCCCCCGAGGATACGTCGCCCTGCGCGTGGGCGGGGAGTTCGCCGCATTCGACTCCCGTCTGACGAGCGAGGGCACGGTGGGGCTGGGAGCGCCGTTCGCCGCGCCTTTCGCCGCCCCCTTCTTTCCGCCGCTCACCCCGGCCCGCGACTCTCTCGCGCGCTTCTTCGCCGCGACCGCGGAGGCGGGGGAGACCTTCGCCCTCACGGAGGCGGACCTCTTCCCCGGCGTGCTCGCCGTGGACCTCGGGGCCGACTTCCGCTCCGTGCCGATCTCCGTGGAGGTGGGAGTGCTGCGCAGACTCACGCTCCGCGCCACCGTGCCCATCGTCCGCACGGGAACGGAGCTGATCGCCCTGCAGCTGGCGGGGGGCGCGGTCGGTGTGAACCTGGCCCGCGACTCCCTCGCGAACCGCCTGGCCCGGATCGACCCCTCGCTCGCCGGGATCGGTCGGACCCCGTACGTGCCGCTGGCCGGGTCGAGGGCCGGCGACGAGCTGCAGCGCCGGTACACCCGCGCGACGGGCGACCCGACGCCCCTTCCGCTTCCGACACGCGGGCTCGGCCCCGTCCAGCTCGACGAGCTGCTCGTGGCGTCCGAACTCTCGCCGCTCGGGATCCGGTCGTCGGCGGGCGCGTACCGCCTGGGCGACGCCGAGATCGCGGCGAAGGCCCAGCTCCTCGGGGGAACGACCGAGGAGCTGTCCCCCTACACCACCGGGACGAGGCTCGCCGTGGAGGGGACGCTGAGGCTCCCGACGGCCACGGGAACGGAGCCGGACAGCGTGGCGAAGCTGGTGACGGACCAGGGCCACGCCGGAGTGAGCGGAGCGCTCTTCGCGGACGTGCCGCTCGGCTCCCGGTTCTGGGTGAACGCGAACGCGCGCGTCGGCGTGCTATTCGGGAGGGACGTGGAGCGGCTCACGTGGAACCCGGTGGAACCCTGGACCGGTCTGGGCGACACGGTGACCGTCCGGCGCGACCCGGGCGCCCGCCTGGCGGCCTCGGTGGCGCCCACGCTGCGCCTCACGGACCAGCTCGCGCTCTCCGCGCGGTACGGCTTCGCCACCGTCGGGGAGACCCGGTACGACACGGAGCCGGATCCCGGATCTGCAGTCCTCGCCTTCGTAGGGCTGGAAAGCACGGAGGCGCAGACGCTGCAGACGCTCGGCGTGGGGCTCACCTACAGCACGATGTCCGCGTACCTGGAGAGGCGGACCAACATCCCGCTGGAGGTCTGGCTCACCTACGACACCGCCGTCGCGGGAACGGGCGGCGCGCCGGACGTCGGCGTCGTGCGGGTCGCCGGGCGGATCTTCCTCCCGGCCTGGGGAGGGCGGTAGCGCGGCTGCTTCCCCCCGAAATGATGAAAGAAATGAAAGGCGCCCTGCCTCGATCGCGAGGTGGGGCGCCTTTCACGTTGTCTGCTCCTTGCGGTCGCCGGCTCCGGGATCAGGCCGCGCCGACCCCGCCCCGCTCCAGCAGCTCCCGCGCGTGCTCCAGCGAGACCGCGCTCTCCGGATCGCCGCCGAGCATGCGCGCGATCTCCTGCACCCGCGCATCCTCGCCCAGCGCCTGCACCTCGGTGGTGGTGCGCCCCGCCTTCTCGCGCTTGACAACGAGCAGGTGGCTGTGCGCCCGGGAGGCGATCTGCGGGAGATGGGTGATGGCGAACACCTGGTGGCTCCCGGCCACCGCGCGCATCTTGTCGCCCACCTGGAGGGCCACCCGGCCGCCGATCCCGGTGTCCACCTCGTCGAAGATCAGCGTCGGCACGGAGTCGAGGCGCGCGAGGATGGTCTTGAGCGCCAGCATCACGCGCGCCAGCTCGCCCCCGGAGGCCACCTGCGCGATGGGCCGGGGATCGAAGCCCTTGTTGAGCGAGACTCGGAACTCCACCTCCTCGGCGCCATACACGCCCGGCGCCTGGAGCGGCAGCGAGACCGCCTCGAACCGCCCGCCGGCCATCCCCAGCTCGGGAAGGACTCCGTTGACCTCCTTCGCCAGCGAGGTCATGGCCTTCGCGCGGCGCCGGCTCAGCTCGCCGGAGAGCTTCCCCAGCTCCTCCGCCGCCTCTCGCTCCCGGCGCTGCAGCTCCTCCAGCTCGAACGAGGCGCCTTCCAGCAGGTCCAGCTCGCCGCGCGCCTTCCGACCCGTCTCGATGACGTCCGCCAGCTCCGGTCCGTACTTGGTCTTCAGGCGGAAGAGGAGGTCCTGCCGGCGGCGGATCTCTTCCAGCCGCTCCGGGTCGTGCTCCACCGTGCGGGCGTAGCCCTCGATGCGCTCCCCCAGCTCCTGGAGGGCGTAGTACCCGGTGTCGTACAGCTCCTGCAGCGACGCCTGGGACGGGTCGATGCGCACGAGCTGGCCGAGCGCGCGCTGCAGGCTCCCCAGGCGCGAGACCAGCGCGGCGCTCCCCCCGGCGACGGCCTCGTAGAGGCTCCCGGTGATGGCGGTCAGCTCCTCCGCGTGCGTGAGCCGGCCGGCCTCCGCGTCCATCTCGTCCTCCTCGTCGGCGCGGAGCTTCGCCCCCTCGATCTCTTCCAGCTGGAAGCGCAGGAAGTCCACGCGCTGCGCGGCCTCGCGCCGGCGCTGCTCCAGCTCCTCGATGTCGCGGCGCGCGCCCAGGAGTACGCGGTGCGCCGCGGCGACCTTGGCCGCCAGCGCCTCGTTCCCGGCGTACGCGTCGAGGATGGCGCGCTGCTCCTCGCGGCGGAGGAGCGTCTGGTGCTCGTGCTGGCCGTGCAGGTCCACGAGCGCGCGGCCCAGCTCGCCCAGCACAGTGGCGGTGGTGGGCGAGCCGTTGATCCAGGCGCGGCTCCGCCCTTCGGCGGCCACCTCGCGCTTCAGGACCACCACCCCGTCCTCCGGCTCCACGCCGCGCTCGTCGAGGAAGCGCGCGATGTCGTCGCGCCCGGACACCTCGAACACCCCCTCCACGGAGGCGCGGTCGGAGCCGGCGCGAACCACCTCGGCGGAGGCCCGCTCCCCCAGGAGGAGGGAGAGCGCGCCCACGATGATGGACTTCCCCGCCCCCGTCTCGCCCGTGAGGACGTTGAGCCCGGGTCCGAGCCGGACGGAGAGCTGGTCGATCAGGGCGAAGTTGCGGATGCGAAGCTCGGAAAGCATGCGCGAAGATACACCGAATACGGGGCCCGGTTCTGCCGTAGTGGACACCTTCGGCCGCCCCCGGGGGCGGCGGGCCCTCTTCCTACAGGAGCAGGTGGCTCGCCAGGCCCAGGAGGAGGAAGAAGCCGCACATGTCGGTAAACGTGGTGACGAAGATGGACGACGCCACCGCGGGGTCCACTCCCAGCCGCTCCAGCACGGTGGGAACGAAGGCCCCGGCGAACCCGCCGACGGCCAGGTTGAGCCACATCGCGAGGAGCACCACGAGGCCGAGCATGGGAGGCCCTCCCGTGCTGACGGCGAGCGCGTACGCCGCCGTCGCCGCGATGGAGCCCGCGGCGAGGCCGTTCGTCGCCCCCACCAGCAGCTCCTTCCCCACCACGCGCCAGCGCTGCGCCTGCACCTCGTGCGAGAGCGCCAGGCGGCGGACGGTCACGGCGAGCGCCTGCGTCCCCGTGTTCCCTCCCATCCCGGCGACCACCGGCATGCACACCGCGAGGAGCGCCACCTGCGAGACGACGTCCTCGAACGCGTACACCACCGAAGCGGCGCAGCTCGCCGTCACCAGGTTCGCGAAGAGCCAGGGGAGGCGCGACCGCACCGCCTCCCCCCAGCCGCCGCGGATCTCCTCTTCCTCCGAGACGCCGCCGAACTTGAGGATGTCCTCGGTGGTCTCGGCCTCGATGACGTCGATCACGTCGTCGAAGGTGATCCGTCCCAGGAGGTGCCCCTCGTCGTCCACCACGGGCACGGCGGCGAGGTTGTAACGCGCGAGCACCCGCCCCACCTGCTCCTGGTCGGTCCCGGGGGAGACCGTGGCGACCACGTCCTCCACCAGGTCCACCACGCGGGCGCCCGGCCGGGCGAGCACCACGGCCTGCAGGGGAACCGTCCCCAGGAGGCGGTTCTGGTCGTCGACCACGAAGATGCTGTAGAACTCCCCGACCTCCTGCCCCTGCCTCCGCACCTCCTCGATGGCCTCCGCGGCGTTCAGCGAATCGCGCACGGCGACCAGCTCGGTGGTCATGATCCCGCCGGCCGACTCCTCGTCGTACTCCAGGAGCTGGCGGATCTCCCCGGCCTCCTCGAAGGGGAGGGCGGAGAGGACGCGGTCCTGCTCCTCCGGGTCCAGCTCGCCGATGATGTCGGCGGCGTCGTCGTCGGAGAACTCCGCGAGCACCGCCGCCATCTGCTCGGGCTCGAGCGCGGCGAGCGAGTCTTCCGGGTGCTCCTCCCATTCCATCTCCGACAGGGCCTCGGCGGCCAGCGCCGGGTCCTCGGCCAGGACGCGGACCACGCGGACGCGGTCCTCCTCGTCCAGGGCCTCCAGGAGGTCGGCGAGGTCGGGAGCGTGGAACTCGGAGAGGAACGCGCCGAGCGCCGCCTCGTCCCCGGCAGCGAGCAGCGCGTGCAGGCGGTCGAGCGGGTCGGCCGCCTGGGGCGACGGAGCGGGTGCGGGATTGGACGGGGGCACGGCCGTGCTCATCGGGCGGGCGACCCGGCGAGGGGCGAGGGGCTCACAGGCCGGCTCCGTCCGCGGCCAGGAGGCCGCGTACGATCTCTTCCTGCCTGTGGAACATCTCGGAGTCCAGACGGTCCTCCCCGTCCGGGTGGTCGTAGCCGAGCACGTGAAGGGTCCCGTGGACCGCGAGCCGGAGGATCTCCTCGCGCGGGTCCACACCCAGCTCCTCCGCCTGCCGGAGCGCCTGCGGAACTCCCACGTACACGTCCCCCAGCGGAGCCTCGCCCTCGTCGTGGAGCGCGAACGAGATCACGTCCGTGGGGCGGTCGTGTTCCAGGTAGTCGCGGTTGAGGGCGGTGATCTCCTCGTCGCCCAGGAACGCCACCGAGATCTCTCCCCGGTCGTGCCCCTCCGCGGCCAGCGTCGCTCTCACCGCCGTCTCGACGGCCGCTTCGGGCAGCGGGAGCACAACGCCTTCCGCCAGGCTCACCTCCACCTCGACACGGGACCCGGGACGCTCAGCCACGGGCCGGGACCTCCACCGCCACCGGCGGCGCGGGCGCCTCGTCCGCCGCCGGGCGGGGCGCCGGGGGATAGTCGATGCGATGGTGGTACATCCCGGCGAGGACCCGGGCGAGCTGCTCCTTGACGACCTGCAGGTCGTGCAGCGTCAGCGGTGACTCGTCGAGCTGGCCGCTCGCCACCTTCCCCCCGACGATCCGCTCCACCATGTCGCGCAGCCGCTCCGGAGTGGGGTCCGGGAGGACGTGGGCGGCGGACTCCACGGAATCGGCGAGCATGAGCACCGCGGTCTCGCGGCTCTGCGGCCGGGGACCCAGGTAGGTGAAGTCCTGCACGTTCACCGTCCCCTCCGTGTCCGCCTCCTTCGCCTTCTGGTAGAAGAACGAGATCTGCTGCGTCCCGTGGTGCTCGCGGATGAACGCCCTCACGGCGGGCGGGAGCTTCGCCTCGTCCGCCAGGCGCAGCCCCTCGACGACGTGGCTCCTCACGATCGCCGCGCTCATGGCCGGCTTGAGCTTGTCGTGGGGGTTCCGCCCCTTGGGCTGGTTCTCGATGAAGTACTGCGGCTTCGTCACCTTGCCGATGTCGTGGTAGTACGCCCCCACCCGCGCCAGGAGCGAGTGGGCACCGATGGCGTGACACGCGGCCTCGGCCAGGTTGGCGACGTTGATGGTGTGGTGGAAGGTGCCGTTCGCCTCGCGCTGGAGGCGCCGCAGGAGCGGACGGTTGGTGTCCGACAGCTCCAGGAGCATGGCGTCGGTGGTGATGCGGGCCCACGACTCCAGGATGGGGAGGAAGCCGATCGCCACCACGGACGAGAGGACCGCGCTCGCCAGGCCCCACGCCATGCCGTTGAGCACGTCCGCGGCGGGGTACGAGCGGAGCAGCCCCAGCGTCATGGCGCTCAGTGCGTACGCGGCCGCGATGATGACGACGAAGAGCCAGGTCTGCGAGCGCCGCTGCGCCGCCCTCACGCTGAACGCCGCCGCCGCGCCCGTGACCGCGGCCGTGAACGGGATGGTGACCCCGAGGAAGGGCGTCTGCCCGCCGAGGAGCAGGGCGAGGATGAAGGCGACGGAGAGGCCGAGCCGCCCGCCCCACAGGGTCGCCGAGACCAGCACCGCGAAGGTGACGGGGATCATCTCCTGCGGCAGCTTCGCCCAGTTGACGAGGGCCGCGACCCCGGCCACCGCCGTGACCAGGGCGGCCATCAGCACGAGCGACCGCAGGTCGTCGTACAGCGCGCGCCGCGTGAGCCAGAGGAGGAGCCCCAGGATCCCCAGGATCGAGGCGTTGAAAAGGATGGCCCCCACCGCCCGCGCGACCGTGCTCTCCCCCTTCTCGTCGAGGCCCCGCTCCCCGAGCGCGGCCTGGTAGGCGCGGAGCCGGGCCTCCTCGCGCTCGCCGATCTGCTCCCTCGCGCCCACGATCTTCTCGCCGGCGAGCACCGTCGCGGACACCGGGTCCACCGCGCTCCGGGCGCGCGCCCTGGCGGCCTCCGTCTCGGCCTCGTTGTAGGCCAGGCTGGGCTGGAAGTAGCGGATGAGGAGGAGGCGCTGCAGCTCGGTGGCGTCTGCGCCCAGGCCGGAGGGGAGGCGTGCCGACGCCAGCCGGTAGAACTGGTCCGGGGTGACGATGGAGTCCACCGGGGCGATCCGCTCCCCGCCGAGGGCGCCGCGGACCCGCACGGCCGAGATCCCGTCGCGCTCGAGAGACGAGGGGGCCACCCCGAGCGGGTAGAGCGAGCGGACGGCCTCCTCGGTCGCGGAGAGCAGGCGGGAGCGGCGGTCCGGATCGAGGAGGAGGTCCACGGACGACGGCGTGGCGGCGACGCGGCTCCCGCGCAGCACGGCCTGCACCCCGGCGCGGGGGTCCGCGTCGCTCCCGATCACCGTCCCCACGGACGCGAAGAAGGTACGGATCCCGGCGAGGACGCTGTCCGCGGACTCCGGGCGGAAGTCGTACACCGGGGGGACGCTGCGCGCCGCCTCCTCCTGCTCGCGCCGCAGGTCCGCCGGGTCCTTGGGGATCTGGAACGCGAACTCCGCGACCACGTCGGCGGGCGCCACCATCCCTCTCTCCAGCGCCGCGGACTCGGAGATCCGGGCCGGCGGGAAGAGCAGGTACACCGCCGCCGCCACCGAGAAGAGGAGGAGGAAGCGAAGCCCGTGGTGCACGAAGCGGGCGACGCTCCTGGGCTCGGGCACGGGGAGCGCCGCGGCGACCGCCCGGCGTCCGGCCCCCGCCGCCCGAGCCCGCTCGGCGCTCATCAGGCGCCGGCCTCGGCGTCCGCGTCCTCGCCCGCGGCGGCCGCGTAGGCGCGGATGATCTCGCGGACCAGCCGGTGACGGATCACGTCCGTGGGCTTCATGTAGACGAAGGAGATCCCCTCGATCCCCTTGAGGATCCGCTCGACCTGCAGGAGCCCCGAGTCTTCTCGCCGGGGGAGGTCCACCTGGGTGGGATCCCCGGTGATGACCGCCTTGGAGTTCAGGCCGAGGCGGGTGAGGAACATCTTCATCTGCAGCCCGGTGGCGTTCTGCGCCTCGTCCAGGATCACGAAGGCGTCCTGGAGGGTCCGGCCGCGCATGTACGCCAGCGGCGCGATCTCGATCGACCGCGACTCCAGGGCGCGCTTCAGCCGGTCGGCCGGCATCATGTCTTCCAGGGCGTCGTACAGCGGCCGAAGGTAGGGGTCGACCTTGTCCTGCAGGTCTCCCGGCAGGAACCCGAGGTTCTCGCCGGCCTCCACCGCCGGGCGGGCCAGGACGATGCGCTTGACGCGCTTCTTGACGAGCGCGTCCACGGCCATCGCCACGGCGAGGTACGTCTTCCCCGTCCCGGCGGGCCCCACGCCGACGACGATGTCGTTCTCGGCGATGGCTTCCAGGTACTCGCGCTGCCCCCCGGACTTGGGGCTGATGGTCTTGCGAGCCCCCGGGACGACGATCTTGCCGCCCTCGCCGAGCCGCGCGCTGCCGCCCTGCACGTGGAGCGCCTCGTCCCAGAAGCGCTCCACGTCGTCCTGCCCGAACGCCTGGCTTCCACGGGCGAGTTCGATCATTTGCTGGGCGACGGGCACGGCCCGCTCGATCTCCTCCGTGCCGCCGGAGAGGAGCAGGTGGTCGCCGCGGAGCACCACCCGGAGCCCGGACAGCCGCCCGAGTTCCGTGAGGTGCGCGTCGTTGATCCCCCCCAGCAGGAGGGGGTCGGCTCCCTCGGTGGAGAGCCGGTGCTGGACCGTCTGGACTTCCGTGTTCGCCATGTTGAGACCGGTGCGACGCCCGGCGAGGCGACCGTCAGGCGGTCCCCTGCGCGAGCGTCCGGATGTGCAGTTCCTGTAGCTCCCCGGGGGCCACCCGCGTCGGCGCGCCCTCGAACAGGGCGCGCGCGGAGGCCGTCTTCGGGAAGGCGATGACTTCGCGCAGGCTCGGGGCGCGCGCGAGAAGCATGATCATGCGGTCGAAGCCGAAGGCGAAGCCCGCGTGGGGCGGCGCCCCGTAGCGGAATGCCTCCAGCAGGAATCCGAACTTGGTCCGTGCCTCCTCCTCGCCGATCCCCAGCGCCCGGAAGATCCGCCGCTGGAGTTCAGGGTCGTGGATCCGGACCGATCCGCTCGCCAGCTCGTTCCCGTTGTACACCGCATCGTACGCCCGGGATCGCACAGGGAGGGTGTAGAGGGCCCGCGCGGCCTCCGCGGACACGCCGCCGGTCCCATCCGTGGCCTGGAAGACGGCGGACACGTCGTCCGGGTGCGGCATGGTGAACGGGTGGTGGGCCGAGACGAGGCGCCCCGCGTCCGGGTCCCAGTCGAACAGCGGGAAGTCCGTCACCCAGAGCCAGGCGTGCTTCCCCTCGTCGACGAGGTCCATCTTGCGGGCAAGGTGGCGGCGCAGCTCGTCCAGCGCCGGCTCCAGCCCCGCGGGGACCGACTCCGCGGCGGCCTCGCCGCCCGCGCGGACGATGCGGAAGTCCCCGACCACGGCCACGAACAGGTCGCCTTCCTCCATGCCGGTCGCGGCGTAGAGCGCCTGCGCCTCGGCCTCGTCCAGCGCCTTGGCGAACTGCCCCGTGAGGCCGTCCGGGCTCCGCTTGACCCAGAGCGCGCCGGCCGCCCCGCCCCGCTTCGCCACCTCCTGGAGTTCGTCCGTCTCCTTCCGCGAGAGCCGGGCGCCGCCGGGAACGCGGATCCCGCGGATCCGCTGCGAGGTTCCCCGGATCGCCTGGAAGAGCCGGAACTCCGTGTCCTGCAGGACCCCGGTTACGTCCACCACGGGGAGGTCGAAGCGCAGGTCCGGCTTGTCGGTCCCGTACCGCTCCATCGCTTCCGCGTACGTCATGCGCGGGAACGGCGTCTCCAGCTCCACGCCCAGCACGTCCCGCCAGACCGCGGCCATCATCCCCTCGCCGACCCGGAAGACGTCCTCCTCGTCCACGAAGGACATCTCGGCGTCGATCTGGGTGAACTCCGGCTGCCGGTCGGCGCGCAGGTCCTCGTCGCGCAGGCAGCGGGCGATCTGGAAGTAGCGGTCGAAGCCGCTCACCATCAGGAGCTGCTTGTAGAGCTGCGGCGACTGGGGGAGCGCGTAGAACTCGCCCGGATGGACCCGTGAGGGCACCAGAAAGTCGCGCGCGCCCTCGGGGGTCGGCTTGGTGAGGATCGGCGTCTCGACCTCCAGGAAGCCCTGCGACGACAGGAAGTTGCGGACGGTCTGCGCGGCCCCGTGGCGGATGAAGAAGTTCTTCTGGAGGTCGGCGCGCCTCAGGTCCAGCGAGCGGTGGAGGAGCCGCAGCTCCTCCGACGGCAGCTCCTCGTCCGCGGCGTAGTCCACCTGGATGGGGAGCGCCTCCGCCGACGTCAGTACCCGGAGCGAGGTGGCGCGCACCTCCACATCACCGCTGGGGAGCGCCGGGTTCACCTTGATGCGTCGCTCGACCGTGCCCTCCACCTGTACCACGGACTCCGGCTTGAGGTCGCGCGCCGCGGCCAGCACGTCCGCCGGGGTCCAGGCGGGGTCGAACGAGACCTGCACCAGCCCGGCCCGGTCGCGGAGGTCGAGGAAGGCCACCCCGCCCAGGTCGCGGAGGCGATGGACCCAACCGGCGAGCCGGACGGGGCTCCCGGCATGGGAGGCGCGGAGTTCCCCGGCGGGGAGGGTGCGGAACGAGGTGGAGAGCGGACTTTCGGTCATCGGTCGGTGCCCGGAGCCGGGGCGGCGGGAGCCCTGCCCCGCCACCACGCCTGGATGCGTGTATAAACGAACGTGCCGGCCAGGACGCCGAGCGCGTCGGCGGCCCAGTCGGCGGGATCGGCGGAGCGGCCCGGGACGAAGCTCTGGTGGAACTCGTCCGAAGCCCCGTACAGCCAGCCCAGCGCCACCGCCCACCGCGGGGAGAGCCCCGAAGAGGAAACGGCGTGGGCCAGGAGGAATCCCAGGAGCGCGTAGGCGCAGAAGTGCAGGACCTTGTCGGAACTCCGGAACGACGGGATGGAGACGGACGACTGGGCGCTCACCACGTAGATCGCGGCGGCCCAGAGGAGCGCCGGAATCCACCGAAGCACCACCCGGGTCACGACTGCTCCGCTTCTGCCAGGATCGAGTGGAACTCCTCCGGGGACGACGCCCCGATGAGACGCCTGCGGAACGTGTCGCTCCGCACCAGCCTGGAGATCCGGCTGAGCGCCTTGACGTGGTCACCCGCGGCGCTCTCCGGCCCCACCAGCAGGAAGAAGAGGCTCACGGGGCGCCCGTCCAGCGCCTCGAAGTCCACCGGCTCCGCGGTGACTCCGGCCGCCATGGCGAGTTCGGACACCTGCGAGGACTTCCCGTGAGGTATCGCCACGCCGTTGCCGATCCCGGTGCTCAGCACCGACTCGCGCTCGCGCACCGCCCGCAGCACCTCGGAGGCGTCCCCCACCTCGCCGGTGGCGTGGAGCACGTCGACGAGTTCGCGCAGCAGGTCGTCCTTGGACCGCCCGGCCAGAGGGATGCGGATCCGCTCGGGCGGGAGAAGCTCGGAAAGCAGCACGGAAACCTCGGTTTCCCCTGGGCCATAAACGATTTTCGCGGGGGATCGTCCCCCGCGGGCGCAAGGGTTGCAAAGGTAACGCCACCGTTTCGCCGCATCAAGCGCGCGGGCGGCGGATTTCCAGGGGAACCCGGGGCCGCCTGCGGGGGACTAAGGCGCGAGAAACGCCCGGGGAGGAACGAAAGCGATCCCTCCCCTTTCGCAGAACCGGTGTACCGATGACCGCTCCCGAGACCAAGATCGACCTGGCGGGCCTCCTTCCCGAGGAGGCGGAGGCCGTCCTGACCGAGCACTTCGCGCAGCGCGGGCAGCCCCGCTACCGCGCGAAGCAGGTGATCGGCTGGCTGTACGAGCGGCTGGCCTTCGGTTTCGAGGAGATGAGCGACCTGCCCAAGGCGGAGCGGGACGCCCTCGCGGAGCGATTCGACCTCTGCGCTCCGGAGGTCGCCAAGCTCTCCCGGTCGGTCGACGGGACGGCGAAGCACCTGTGGCGGCTCTCGGACGGGGAGCTGATCGAGTCGGTGCTGATCCCCACTCCCACCCGCCTCACCCTCTGCATCTCGTCGCAGGCGGGGTGCGCGATGGCCTGCTCGTTCTGCGCCACGGGGTGGGCCGGGTACCGCCGCCACCTCACCGCGGGCGAGATCGTCTCGCAGTTCCGCGGGGCGCGGGCCTGGGCACGCGACAACGGGTACGACGAGATCACCAACGTCGTGTACATGGGGATGGGCGAGCCGCTCATGAACCGGAAGGCCGTCTTCCCCTCGCTCGCCATCCTCAACCGGGGCTACCGCCTCGGCGCGCGCCGCATCACGGTCTCCACCGTGGGCGTGGTCCCGGGGATCCTGGAGATGGCGGATATGCCGGAGCAGTACCGCCTCGCCGTGTCGCTTCACGCGCCCAACCACGACCTTCGCCAGCAGCTGATTCCGCTGGAGAAGAAGCACCCGCTCCCGGACCTCCTCGACTCTCTCCGGCGCTTCGACGAGGCGGGCGGAAAGCGGATCACCTTCGAGTACGTGATGATCGACGGGGTGACCGACCTTCCCGAGCTGGCGGACGAGCTCGCCGGGCTGGTGAGCGAGTTCAACGCCTTCGTGAACCTCATCCCCTTCAACCCGATCCCGGGAACGGAGTGGAAGCCCAGCTCGCGGAACCGGCTCAACCTGTTCGTGGAGCGGCTGGGGAAGCGCGGGATCTCGGCGGCGGTGCGGGAGTCCCGCGGTCGGGACATCGCGGCGGCGTGCGGACAGCTCCGCGCGGAGGCGACGGAGGGTCGGAAGCCGGTGCAGATCGCGCCGTCCACCCTGAAGGCGCGCCCCTCCCGGGAGGCCGCTGCGGGCGACTGATCCGGCGGCTTGCGGGTGGATACGACGAGAGGCGGCTTCCCGGAAGGGAGGCCGCCTCTTCCTGTTTTACCATCCGTCGCTACGGGCGCCGCGCTCAGGGCGGCGGAGACTCGCCCGCCGGGTTCGGGGCGCCCGCGGCGTCGCGCGCCCAGTCCGTTCCGATCACCACCGTCACCTCCAGCAGCAGCGTGGAGTCCGGCCGGCTCTGAACGCGCTCCACGCCCAGCGCTGCCGCCACGTCCCGGGCCATCCCCTCCTGCCCGATTCGGTCGATCACCACCGTGGTGTCGGGCGCGAAGCCGCGGGCGTTGCCGAAGTACACCACGTCGAACCCTCGCTCGCGGAGGCGCCGCGTGACCGTGCGCGCCAGGCCGGGGACTCCCGCGGCGTTCAGCACCTCCACGCGAACCCGCTCTCCCGGAGCGACGCTCGCCGCCGGAACGTCCGGGACGTCTCCGGATGCCGAGCCGCCGCCGTCCTCCTCCCCCGACCCGATCCCCGCCACCATCGAGACCACCAGCCCCACCACCAGGAGCAGGGTGGCCGCCAGAGCCGCCGTCCGAAGCCGCTTCATCTACTCCCTTCCCACGACCGCGCTCCAGAAGGCCGCCGTCTCCGCGCTGATCGGCCGGCGCCGGTCGACCAGGTTGCGGATCCGCGCGCCCAGCACCTCCACCAGGACCTCGTCCATCTCCGCGGGCATTCGCGCCGCGAGCGAGGCGCGCCACTCCACCTCGAAGTCGCGCCCGGGTTCCAGGAAGTCGGCCAGGTAGAGAGCCTTCCCGAGCCGCCCGAAGCCCGCGTGGCCGAGCGTGTGGTAGCGCACCGCGTCGCACAGCTCCGGGTCCGCCTCCCCGGCCAGGCGCTCGGCGACCGCGGGACCGTGAAGGATGGCCCCCGGAAAGGCGAGGAAGCGCTCCGGGACCTCCGCGCGCAACCGCTCAGGGTCCGCGTCGCGGAGGGCGTCGTGCAGCCACCCCGCGGCCACCCAGCGGTCGCGCTCGGCCGGGCTCAGCCCGGCCGAATCCGCCCACGTCGAGAGGAGCGCCGAGACGCGGACGATGTGCTCCCGCCGCCGGGGAGTGACCTCCGCCCACGCGGGAAGTTCGCCCCGCGCGGCGGCGCGCACCACCGCCGGGAGGGCGGCGGCAGGCTCAGTCGTACCCACGCCGGGCATACGGCTCCAGGATGGCGCGGTTGCGAATGGAGGTGTGCGAGAGGTAGTTCCAGCCCCTCAGCTCCACCCCGCTCCCCACCCAGCTGTCGATGATTCGGCAGCCGGGCCCCACCACCGTCTCGTCGCCGATGGTGGTCTGCCCCTCCAGGACCACGCCGGGGTAGATCACGGTGTCGCGACCGATCCGGACGTCCACGTCCACCCACGTGGTCTGCGGGAGGAGGAAGGTGACGCCCCCGTCCATCAGCCGCCCGACGACGCGGTCGCGAAGCAGCTCCGAGGCGCGCGCCAGCGCCCTCCGGTCGCGGACCACCAGGGCGCCTTCCTCGTGGACGAGACGGGGAGCCTCCGCTTCGTCCACCAGCAGCGCGGCCAGATCCCGCCAGCGCCGCAGGTGCCGCTCGGCGTCGGGCCGCGGGAGCCACGCCGCGGCGGGGAGGCCGAGTTCGTCCGTGAGGAAGAGCGTGGAGGGGGACTCCAGCAGCGCCTGGAGGCCGCTGGCGAGGAGCGGAGCGCGTGCGTCCACCAGGAGGAAGTGGTCGTCCGGCTCGCCGCTCTCCTCGACGACGCTCCAGACGTCCTCCTCGGAGCGCTCGAAGATGCGGATCCCCTCCCAGGCGTCGAGGAAGGGATCCAGGCTCACCTCGCGGTCCGTGACCAGGAGGATCCGCGAGGGCGCAGGACGCAGCGCCGCCACCGCGGACACCGCGTGCCAGGCCAGCGGCCGCCCGGCCAGCGGGTGCAGGAAGGTAGGAAGGCGGGACGCCATCCGGTCGTCGCCCGGCTCCGAACGCGCCAGGACGATGCCGGTCCAGGCGGAGGACATCGGGCTCAGGGGGCGCAGGCCCGGAGGGAGTTCCCCGCGATCCGGTTCTCCTCGTCCACGAAGACGAAGGTCGGGCGGTACGTGCTCATCTCCGCCTCGTCGTACTGCGCGTAGGAGATGACGATCACCTTGTCACCCGGGTGAACCAGGCGCGCGGCGGCGCCGTTGAGGCAGATCTCCCCCGCCCCGCGCTCTCCCGGGATCACGTACGTCTCGAAGCGCGCCCCGTTGTCGATGTCGACCACCTGGACCTTCTCGTACTCGAGGAGGTCGGCGGCTTCCATGAGGACCGGGTCGATGGTGATCGACCCCACGTAGTTGAGATCCGCTCCGGTCACCGTCGCCCGGTGGATCTTGGACTTGCACATCGTGCGGAACATGTCGACCCCTCGAAGGGCGCTGGATCTAGAAGGCCGTTGAGAAATCGCGTGACTCGGCGTTGGACCCTGCGCGGCTCACTGCGACGTGAAACGACCACGCCTCATTGCGCTGCACGGGTCCGCCTTGATTCACGCGATTTCTCTGCCGGCCAGGGTTCTTCAACATCCTTCTAAAGGATGCCGTTGTCGATCAGCCGGGTCTTCCCGACCCGGGCCGCCACCGCGCACGCGGCGCCGGGGAAGGCCCGCTCCACGGGCCGCAGGGTGGCGGGATCCACGACTTCGGCGTACTCCGCTTCTACCCCGGGTACCGCCAGGGTGCTCCAGAGCGCGTCGCGGAGGGCCGCCCCGCTCTCCTCACCCGCGGCGAACAGCGAGCGGCACGCCTCCACGGCGCGCGACAGGGCGAGCGCCCGCGCCCGCTCCTCCGGGGAGAGGTACACGTTGCGGGAACTCATCGCCAGCCCGTCCGGCTCGCGGACGATCGGCGCCACGTCCACCTCCACCGGGAAGTCCAGGTCCGCGACCATCCTCCGGATCAGGAGGGCCTGCTGGAGGTCCTTCTGGCCGAAGACGGCCACGTCCGGGGCGAAGATCCCGAACAGCTTCGCGACCACCGTGAGGACGCCGCGGAAGTGACCGGGGCGGGACGCGCCGCAGAGCCGGTCCTCCAGGGAGGGATCGGCGGACACCGTCACCCGGGGCTCGCCGTCCGGGTACATCTCCGCCACGGACGGCGCGAACACCAGGTCCACCCCGCGCGACTCGGCCAGGCGCAGGTCGCGCTCCAGGTCGCGCGGATACCGGTCCAGGTCCTCGGCCGGGCCGAACTGCAGCGGGTTCACGAACACGGACATCGCGACCCACCCGGAGCGCTCCCGCGCGCGGTCCACGAGGGAGAGGTGGCCTTCGTGCAGGTACCCCATGGTGGGGACCAGCGAGACGCCCCTCCCCGCTTCCCGCGCGGAGGCCACCGCCGCGCGCACCTCGGCCTTCGTGCGGACGACCCGCACGGTCACTCGAAGGTGTGCTCGGCCGCCGGGTACTCGCCCGCGCGGACGGCTCCGACGTACGCCCCGAGGGCGGCGCGGGTGGCGTCGCCCAGCTCGCCGAACTTCCGGAGGAAGCGCGGCGTGAAGTCCTCGTTGAGGCCGAGCATGTCCTGGAGCACCAGGACCTGCCCGTCGCAACCGACGCCCGCGCCGATGCCGATGGTGGGGACGGACAGGCTCTCCGTCACGGCGGACGCGACCCGGCCCGGGACCAGCTCAAGCACCACGGCGAAGGCGCCCGCGTCCTCGACCGCGCGGGCCTCGGCCAGGAGCCGGTCGAGCCCCCCCTCCTCGCGCCCCTGGACGCGCACGCCCCCGAAGGCGTTGACGGACTGGGGGGTGAAGCCCAGGTGGGACATCACGGGAATCCCCGCCCGGACGAGGTGGCGAATGGTCTCCGCGACCTCCGCGGAGCCTCCCTCCAGCTTGACGGCCGTCGCACCGGTCTCCTGGAGGATACGACCCGCGTTGCGGATCGTCTCTTCCCGCGACACGTGGTAGGTGAGGAAGGGGAGGTCCACCACCACGAGCGCGCGGCGCACTCCGCGCCGCACGGCGCGTGCATGGTGGATCATGTCGTCGAGGGTGACCGGGATGGTGGAGTCGTATCCCAGGACGACCTGCGCGAGCGAGTCCCCGACGAGCACGACGTCCGTGCCCGCCTCGTCCACCAGCCGCGCGAAGAGGTAGTCGTATGCGGTGAGCATGGCGATCTTCTCGCCACGCCGCTTCATCTCCCGGAGCGTCGTGGTGGTGACGCCCCGGCCCGAACCCGCGCTCTGAACGGACATAAAGCTCTCCGGCACCTTGAAATTGCGCCGTGACGCACACACGTCGCGCACCCGTCACGGCGCCGAGCTTTCACCGCTTGAAGGCGGGTTGACCGGCCGAAAACCTAACCCCATCTTGGGGGGGTGTCAAACCCGATCCGGTACGATCCAGTGCTCGTCCGCGCCCTCGCCAGCGAGCTGGACGAACGCCTCCGCGGGCGCTCCGCGCGCCCTTCCCTTCTCTTCGCGCCGGACCTCTCCGCCACCCTCGTCCTGGACCGGGGAGAGGCCCTCCGCTTCGACCTCCACCCCACGCGCGGCTGGGCCCGGATCGTCTCCGCCCCTGACGATTCGGGCGACGAGGCGGACGCCCGCATCCTCGGCGTCTCCGCCCCGCCGGACGAGCGGGTGCTGTTCGTGGAACTCGCCGACCTCGCCTCGTTCGGGAGCACGCGGCGGCGCGTGGTGGTGGAACTCCACACCAATCAGTGGAACGCCCTGGTGACGGCGGGCGGGGACGACCGGATCGTGTCCGTGCTGCGCGGCCGCGACGCGGGCGACCGGACCCTCCGGATCGGCGCCCGCTACCGGCCTCCTCCGCCCTCCCACCGTTACGGCGCGGGCGACGAGACGCGGGAGGACGCCTGGGACGTGTGGCGCACGTTGATGGGCCGCACGACCCCGGCGGAGCGCCCCGGAGCGGCGCTCCGGACCTTCGCCTGGGTGAGCCCCCTTTCGGCGGCCCCGGTCCTGGGCGACGCCGCCCGAACGGAGGGGGAGGTGGAGCTGGAAGGCGCCTTCGAGCGCTGGTGGACCCTCCGCACCGGCGAGGGGGAGCACCCGGTGCTGCTGGAGCGGAAGCGCGGGCTCCAGCCGTTCTCGACACCCCTCCCCGGCATCCCCTCGCGACCGGCGGCGTCGCTCCTCGACGCGATGGAGGCCGCCGCGAGCGAGGCGGCGGCGGAGCCCGCGGACGAGGGGCGGGAGAGGGAGCGGCTGCTCCGCGGAGCGAGGCGGCGCCTGGCCGCCGCGGAGGGGCGCGTGCGGAGTCTCTACCGCGAGCTGGAAGCCGCGGGCGGAGCGGAGGGCATGCGCCGCTTCGGGGACCTGATCCTGGCGCACCTCCACCTGGTGCCCGCGGGCGCGTCGGTGGCGCGGCTCCCGGACCTGGAAGGGGGTCAGACGGAGATCGAGGTGGAGCTGGACCCGAAGCTCCGGCCCCACCAGAACGCGGAGGCGTGGTACGAGAAGGCGCGACGCCTGGAGCGGGCGGAGGAGCGGATCCCGGAGCTGATCGAGGCCGCCGAGGCGGAGGCCGCGCGCTGGCGCGCCGCCATCGGGGAGGCGGAAGCGGAGGGAGGCGCGCTCCCCGGGTGGGCGCTGCGCGCGCTGGAGCGGCCGTCCGGGCGACCCGCGCCGAAGGCGGACGAGGGGCCGCGTCTCCCGTACCGGCTCTTCCGCACGTCGGGGGGGCTGGAGGTGCGGGTGGGGCGCAGCTCCCGGGACAACGACCTTCTCACCTTCGGCCACGCGGCGCCCGGCGAGGTGTGGATGCACGCGCGCTCCGTCCCCGGCTCGCACGTGGTCCTGCGCTGGACGGACCCGGCCGCCCCTCCCGCGCGCGACCTGGAGGAGGCGGCGACCCTCGCCGCCCTCTTCAGCAAGGCGCGCACGTCCGGCGTGGTGCCGGTGGACTGGACCCGGCGGAAGTACGTCCGGAAGCTGCGGGGCGCCCCGCCCGGCTCCGTGGTGGTCCAGCAGGTGAAGACCGTCTTCGTGGAGCCGGATCCGGCGGTGGAGGCGCGGCTGCGGGAGGATCCCCTGGAGGGCGCCCCGTAGAAGGACGGCCCTTCAGAGGGCCGCCTCGACCTCCGCCCCGATCCCCGCCTCCTCGCGAACCGCGGCGGGGCTTCCGGAGACGGCGGTGAATCGCGAGATGTATCCGTTCAGCCGTTCGGACACGTCGCGAAGCGCAGCGGTGGCGCGCTCGATCTCGGCCAGCGACTCGGCCTGGGCCCGCACCGCGCTCGCCACGGCGCGCACCCCGGCGCCGTTCCGCTCCGCCACCTCGGCCACGGCGCCGAACTCGTCGTGCAGACCCGCGATCCCCGAGCGCTGCTCCGCCACCCGCTCAGCGATCCGGCCGGTCAGGAGCGCGGCCCCCTCCACGGCGGAGACGATCCGCTCCACCGCCTCCAGCGCGGTGCGGGACAGCTCCCCCACGTCCGCGACCCGCTGGGCCCCCTGCTCCATCCGGCGCACCGTCGTCGCCACCTGCTCGCCGATGGAGCCCGCCATCTCCATGGCCTCCTGCGAGGCGCGGCCGCTGGAGTCCGCCAGCTTGCGCACCTCGTCCGCGACCACGGCGAACCCCCTCCCGTGCTCCCCGGCCCGCGCCGCCTCGATGGCCGCGTTCAGCGCCAGGAGGTTGGTCTGGTCCGCGAACTCGCGGATGGCCCCGACCACCCGGGAGATGCGCTCCGACGCGGCGGCCAGCCCCGCGATCTCCCGGGCCTCCACGTCCACGAAGTCCCGCAGCTCCACCAGACGGCCCACCGCCTCGAAGATGGCCCCGCGGTTCTCGGCCGCCAGGCGCCCGGCGTCGCGGCTCCGGTCGGCCACCACCGCCGCGTCGTCCGCCATTTCCGCGGCGGCGTCCGCGAGCATGGAGGTGAGTTCGAGCCCCGCTGTGGTTCGCCGGCCCTGCATCTCGATCCCCGTGCGGATCTCGCCCGCGTGCGCGGCCACCCGCTCCCCGCTCTCCCGCATCCCCGTGGCCGTGTCGCCCATAGCCCGGAGCTGGGCCTCGATCTCGCCCGCCGCGTCCACCATGGGACGGACCAGGGAATCGAGCTGGAGCGCGAGCGCCACCTGCCGCCCGAACCGCTCGATCAGCCGCAGCTCCGTCGTGCCGTAGACGCGCTCGCGGTGATGGGCGATCTCCAGCACGCCGATCACCGCGTTCCCGTAGCGGAGAGGCTGCTCCACGATCGAGCGGATTTCGCCGTCGGCGGGGAGGCGGAGGTCGCGCCCCGCCTCCACGACCACCACCGCGGTCCCGGTGGTCAGCGCGGTGCGGCGAAGCCCCGCCGCCGCGTCCAGGGCGGCCGGCGGAGGAGTGCCGGGATGGATGGCGACCAGCCCGTCCCCGGAGCGGGCGTATACGTGGAGCCAGCGCCACTCCACCAGGCGGGACGCGAGCTGCTCGATGTCGGCCAGCGTGTCGGCCAGCGGCACTCCGGCGGCGATCACCGTTTCCATCGCCATCAGCTTGCGCAGTTCCTCGGAGGCGATGGCCTCCAGCACGAGCGCCCGCGCGAAAACCCCGGCGGCGGCGATGAAGGCGAGAAGGAAGATCCACCCCAGGTGGTCGCCGTACAGGGCGAAGGAGGCCGCGACCGAGAGCGTCGCCACGGCCCCCAGCGCCGCGGCGATGACCTCGTGCCGGAAGAGGATCATCCACTCGCCCGGCTGGAGCTTCCCGCGGAAGGCGAGCGAGAAGTAGAAGAGGCCGCGGGAGAAGAGGAAGTAGGCGATCAGGTAGGCGACGAGCGCGGGGATCCCCTCCACCGAGACCGTGTCCGGCGCCTCGCCCGGCGCCGCCACGCGCCCGACGGCCAGGAACACCCCCGCAGAGGCGCAGGCGACCAGCGCCTCCCGCCCCGCGTTGACGAGCGCCGGGAACCCGCCCCGCCTCCGCAGCAGACGGTCCCCTGCGGCGGTGCCCGCCCACGCCGCGACGATCGCGGGGACGGGGGCGCCCAGCAGCGTGAGCGCCCCCACCGGCACCACCGTCATGGTGACGTAGGAGAACTTGGAGAGCGGAACGGCCCAGCGGCGGAGCGCGGCCACCAAGGTCGCTCCGACCGCCGCCAGCGCCCACCCGGCTCCGGACAGGGGCGCCACGAATAGGGCGGAGAGGAGTACCGCCCCGCCGACCCACGCCGTCGCCCGGGCGTATCCCTGGAGGAACCGCGCCTCCGCCCCGGGGGGCATGTCTGCTTCAGCCCTCTCCATTCCCACCCCGCACGGTCGCCCGCCGCAGCGCCCTCACCAGGGAGCGCGCGCCCTCCACTCCCTCCCGGCCCAGGGCTTCGACCAGGGCGCTCCCCACCACGACGCCGTCCGCGACGCGCGCGACGACCGCCGCCTGCTCCGGGGTGGAGATCCCGAACCCCACCGCCACCGGAACGGAAGTGGCGGCGCGAAGCTCCTCCACCTCGCGCTCCAGCCCGGTCGCCAGCTCCTGTCTCGCGCCGGTCACGCCCGTGCGCGACACGTAGTAAAGGAACCCCCGCGCCGCCGCCGCGATCTCGCGCACACGCTCCGGGGACGACGTGGGCGCCACCAGGCGGATCAGGTCCAGGGGCGAGGCTTCGATCGCGCTCTCCAGCTCCGGGTCGGCTCCGAGGGGGAGATCGGTGAGGAGGACTCCCTGCGCCCCCGCGGCCGCAGCGTCGCGGAGAAAGGCGTCGAGGCCGTAGCGGAGGACGGGGTTGAGGTACGTGAAGAGGATCACGGCGGTGTCGTGCTCCGCCCGGAAGAGGCGAAGCGCCTCCAGCGTCCAGCGGAGGTCCACGCCCTGGCCGATGGCCTCGAACGAGGAACGCTGGATGGTGGGACCGTCGGCGAGGGGGTCGCTGAAGGGGACTCCCAGCTCGATCACGTCCGCCCCCTCCTCCGCGAGCATCCGCAGGGTCGCCGCGGTGGCCTCCGGGGAGGGGTGCCCGGCCGTTACGTAGGGAACGAGGGCCGCACGGCCCTCCTCCCGGGCCCGCGAGAAGGCCCGGGCGAGGGACGACGCCTCAGACGAAGTAGTCACCGACATGGATTCCGTACCGCTCGGGGTCCGTGGTCTTGATGATGGTGCGCCGCGGCGCTCCGGGCTCGGGGGCCGAGAGGTCCACCTCGATCGGCGGGTCCACCGGCTGGCCCATGGCGTCGAACACGATGCGGACGACGGGCTCGTGGTGCGCGTCCGGCCGGGAGCCGGGCGCCGTCACCACCGCCATCTCGTAGGTGTCCAGCACCACGACGCTCCCCACCGGGTAGATCCCGGTCATGCTGATGAAGGCTTTCACCAGCAGCGGGTCCACTCCCCGCGCCGGGTTGTCGCGCATCTCCCGCAGCACCTCGTCGGGGAGGAGCGGCTGGTTGTAGCTCCGCCGCGTGGTCGCGGCGTCGAACGAGTCCGCCACCGCCACGATGCGCGGAAAGAGCGTGGGCGAACGCGGACGGGCGCACCGGGGATACCCGGTGAGGTCCGTCTTCATGTGGTGCTCGTAGACGCTGAGCATGGGGCGGAGGGGGAGGTCCGCCAGCCCCCGCATCTCGAAGAGCGCGAGGAACCCCTCCGTGGTGTGCTCCTGCATCCGGGCGCGCTCCCCGGCAGTCAGCGGGCCGGACTTGTTGGTGAGTTCGAGAGGCATCCTCACCTTCCCCACGTCGTGCATCAGCGCCCCGAAGCCCAGCTCGTACAGCTCGTGTTTGCCGAGTCCCAGCTTCTTCCCGAGCGCGACGCTGAAGATGCAGACGTTCACGCAGTGGGTGAAGGTGTATTCGTCGTAGTCGCGGAGGGTGGTCATCCCCACGATGGAGGTCTCGTTGGAGAGCACCTGGTCCACGATCGACTGGACCGCCCGCTTCACCCGGCGCATGCTGACGCTGCGCCCGATCCGCACCGCCGTCATCGCCTCCCGCGCCACCGCCACGGTCTGCGCGTAGGTGCGCTTCGCCACCTCGCGGGCCTCCTCCGGGTCGGCGGGGCTCTCGCCGGTCTCCGTCTCGGCGACCACCTCGATGGCGCGCACCGAGGTCCGCCCCAGCCGCTCGGAGAAACGCCCGAACGGCTCGTCGGGGTCCGGCGCCCCGAGGAGCAGGGAGAGGAGCGCGGTCCAGTCCGCCACGCTCGCGCCGGGGTGGACGTCGAACTGGCCGATGCCGTGCGCGCGGAGCGCCTTCCCCACCGCGCTGAAGGTGGCGAAGCTCCCCAGGTCGATCCGCATCCGCAGGTCGTTGACGAACACGAAGTCGCCCACGTAGCGGACGGACACGGAGCCGTCGGAATCGAGCACCGGGCGCACCACGGCGTCCAGCTCGGCCAGCGCGTTCTGGACCGTCTGGTTCTCCAGCGGATAGATCCGGAGCACGCGCAGGGAGGCGTAGAGCGCGAAGAGGAGATCGCGCCCGGCCCGCTGCAGCCCGCGCTCGTCCGTGAGGCCGGGATCCGCCGCGTGAGGTCCGGCGGAAGTGGGGCCGGGCGCGCTCACGACTCGACCTCCCGGAGAGCGCGTGACACCGCGCTGCGGACCACCGGGTCCGTGTCCGCGGAGGCGGAGGCCAGGCACCGCCGCGCCGAGGGGAGTCCGGACCGGCCGAGGCCCAGCGCCGCGCAGGCGCGCAGCTCGGGGGTCTCCCGGCGGCCGAGCCAGCTCTTCCCGTTAAGGATCCGGTCGAGGACCGCCACGCCCTCGTCTCCCGCAACGGCACCGAACGCCTCGAAGAAGGCGATCCGCTCGGTCCGGTCGGCCTCGGCGAGCCGCTTCGAGCCCAGCGCCGACTCCAGCACCGCGCGGGCCGGCGAGTACCGGAGCGCCGCGAGGGAACGCGCGGCGGCGATCCTCACCTCCCGTGCCGGATCGCCCAGGGCGCCCTGGAGCGCGTGGGCCGCGACCGGGTTGCGGAGCGCGAGAAGCGCCTCGACGGCCACCAGGCGGAGGGGAAGCTCCGGGCGGCCGAGCTGGCGCGCCACCTCCGCCGCGGCGGTTGCGTACCCGCGCCGCCCCGCCACCCGGGCTGCGCCCGCCGCGACGCGCGGGTCGGGGTGCGCCAGGAGCGGGACGAGACGCTCGCCGTTCGCGCCCGCGAGGCGCTCCGCCGCGTCCAGCACCGCCGTTCGCGCCCGCTCCGCCGACGTGGCCTCGGCGGCCCGCAGGAGCGACGGAAGCGTTTCCGGCGGAAAGAAGGAGAGGAGCTTCACCAGCCCGGACTCCTCCGCGGGGCCGGCGTCCTCCTCGACCGTACGGATCAGCTCCTCCACCGTCTCTTCACGGGAGAGCTGCTCGAAGAGGGAGCGGACGGCGCGGAGGACCGGCGGGGGGAGCGCGCCGGGGCGGGTGGCGATCCCCACCAGCTCGCCCAGGAGCGAGGCCGCGCGGGAGAGGTTGCCGGAGGCGAGGAGCGTCGGCAGGAGGTCCGCGAGGATGCGGACGATCTGCGCCTGGCGCTCCGCCCCGCCGTCCTCCAGCCGGTCGAATAGGCCGGCCAGGACGTCGCGCCAGAGGTCGCGCTCCTGCTCGGCCCGGATCTCCGCGTCCAGCCGGCGGAGGTCGGATTCGTCCAGGAAGTACAGGGCTTCGCGGAAGTCGTCGCGGCTCACCGTGGAGACGACCGCGGGCTCCGTCTCGCGGGGGGAGTCCACGGGGCGCGGAGGCCCGCTCGCGTCCGGGAGCGCCACCCCGTCCGGGAGCGCCTCCACGTAGCGATAGCGGAGGTGCTGCCAGTCCCGGTCCCAGAGGAGGGTGAGGAGGTCGTCCTCGTCCGCCTTGAGACGCTGCACCCTCGCCAGGATCCCCAGGAAGACCGCCAGCTCCCCGTCCTCGAACCCGGGCAGGAAGACGAGTTCCCGGAGTCCGTCCCGGTAGAGGAGGAACGCGAGGTCCTCGGAGCGCGTCTCGCCCCGGTACACCGGCTCGCCCTCCCATGCCACCTCGTTCTCCTCCACGTGGAGCACGAGCCGGGGGAGGTCGTCCCAGAGCGCCGCCATGCGGCCGCGAAGTGCGTCCACGAAGCGTTCGACCGCCGGGTTGCTCCCCTCGTAGAGGAGGTGGACCCGCAGGGAGCGTCCCAGGTCGCGCACGACCTCCTGCACGGCCTCCCGCTCCGCTGCGGAAGGCTCCCGGGACTCGGCCGGCGAGGACGGCGGGGGTGCTGGAGCGCGCATCCCTGCAGGGTCAGGCGCCGCCGCCCGTGAGGTCCGCGACCTGCGCGACGTCCTTGTCGCCGCGGCCGCTCAGGCAGACCACCACCGGGCCCGAATCCGCCCAGCGGGCGCCGTCGCGCAGGAGGTAGGCGATGGCGTGGGCGCTCTCCAGCGCGGGGATGATCCCCTCCAGCCGCGCCAGCCGCCCGAAGGCGTCCAGCGCCTCCGCGTCGGCCACCGGAACGTAGGAGGCGCGGCCCGAGTCCTTGAGGTGGGCGTGCTCCGGCCCCACGCCGGGATAGTCGAGCCCGGCGGAGACGGAGTGCGCCTCCGTCACCTGCCCCGCCTCGTCCTGCAGCAGGTACGAGCGGCTCCCCTGGAAGACGCCGGGCATGCCCCGGGTGAGCGTCGCCGCGTGACGGCCGGTGTGCACCCCCTCGCCCGCGGCCTCCACCCCGACCAGCTCCACCTCCCCGTCCCCAAGGAAGGGGTGGAACATGCCGATGGCGTTGGAGCCGCCTCCGACGCAGGCGATCACCGCCACGGGGAGGCGTCCCTCCACCTCCAGCACCTGCGCCCTCGTCTCGCGGCCGATCACGGACTGGAAGTCGCGGACCATGCGCGGGAACGGGTCGGGCCCCACCGCCGACCCCAGCACGTAGTGCGTGTCGCGGACGTGGGTCACCCAGTCGCGCATGGCCTCGTTCCCGGCGTCCTTGAGGGTGCGGGTGCCGCTGCCGACCGGCACCACCTCGGCCCCGAGGAGCCGCATCCGGTAGACGTTGAGGGCCTGCCTGCGGATGTCCTCCTCGCCCATGTAGACCACGCAGGGGAGGCCGAACAGTGCGCAGGCCGTTGCGGTGGCGACGCCGTGCTGCCCCGCACCGGTCTCGGCGACGATGCGGCGCTTCCCCATCCGCCGGGCGAGGAGCACCTGGCCGAGGGAGTTGTTGATCTTGTGGGCGCCGGTGTGGTTCAGGTCCTCCCGCTTCAGGTAGACGGTCCCCACACCCGCGGCCTCGCCCAGCCGGCGGGCGCGGTACAGGGGCGTGGGGCGTCCCACGTAGTCGCGCCAGAGGACATCCAGCTCCGCCCGGAACGCCGGGTCCGCGGAGGCCGCGGCGTAGGTGGCCGCCAGCTCGTCCAGAGCGGTGATCAGCGTCTCGGGGACGTACCGCCCCCCGTAGGTACCGAAGCGGCCCGTCGCGTCCATCGGGCTCGCCGCCCCTGTCGATGCGGTAGAGGACATCCTCATCCCTGCCGTGCTTGTAGCGACCCGCGGAGCGCGGCCGCGAAGTGTTCGATCGCCGCGCCGTCCTTCACTCCCGGCGCGGTCTCCACCCCGGAGCTGACGTCCACCACGTCGGGGCGCAGCAGCGCCACCGCGCGGCCCACGTCGGCGGCGCGCATCCCCCCCGCCACGACGAGGAGGGTCCCCTCGGGGACCACGTCGCGCAGCGGAGCCACGTCCTCCCAGGGGAACCGGGCCCCGGTCCCGCCGCGGGCCCGGGTCGAGAAGCCGTCGAGGAGGAGCGCGTCCGCCGAGCCGGCGTAGCGGTCCGCCCCGGCACGGAACTCGTCCGCGTCGCGGGGGCGGATCGCCTTCCACACCTGCCACCGCCCCTCGTCCCGGAGGGCCCGGACCAGCTTCGGGGGCTCGTCGCCGTGGAGCTGGAGAACGTCCAGCGCCGCGTCCTCCCCCGCCCTGCGCAGCTCGTCCACGGAAGCGTCCACGAAGACGCCGACGCGGCGGGCCGGGAGCCCGGCGAGGAGGTCCCGCGCGACCTCCAAAGCGACGGTGCGCGTGCCGCCGGGGGCGAGCACCACCCCCAGGAACGACGCACCCGCCGCCGCGGCCGCCTGGGCGTCCGCGCGGCGGGTGATCCCGCAAACCTTCAGGTCGGGCGCGAAACCCGTCATCGGCGCGCCGAGGGGTCGCGGCGCCGACCGGCCAGCGCGGCGGCGGCGGCCCGGAGGTCGTCCTGCCGCATCAGCGACTCGCCCACCAGGATCGCGTCCACTCCCGCGGCTCCCAGGCGGTCCACGTCGTCCGCGGTGCGGATCCCGCTCTCCGCCACCAGCGTCAGGTCCGCGGGCAGCGCCGGCGCGAGGCGGAGGGAGAGGTCCAGGTCGGTGTGGAAGCTCGCCAGGTCGCGGTTGTTGACCCCCACCAGCCGGGAGCCGGCCGCGAGCGCGCGCGCAAGCTCCGCGGCGTCGTGGACCTCCACCAGCGCGTCCATCCCGGCTTCGCCGGCGAGTGCCAGCAGCTCCGCCAGGAGGGCGTCGTCGAGGATGCGCGCGATGAGGAGGACGGCGTCCGCACCCGCGGCGCGCGCCTCCCACACCTGTACGGGGTCGATGATGAAGTCCTTGCGGAGCGCAGGGATCGAGACTTCCGCCCGGACACGCTCCAGGAACTCAAGGTCGCCCCCGAAGAACTCGCGGTCCGTGAGGACGGAGACCGCCGCGGCCCCGCCCTCCTCGTAGGCCCGCGCCACCTCCACCGGGTCCGCGCCCGGACGGATCTCCCCCGCGGAGGGGGAGCGCCGCTTCACCTCGGCCAGGAGACGGACCTCGCCGGGGCGCCGGAGCGAGGCCGCGAAGCCGCGGGCGGGCGGCGCGTCGGCGGCGCGGGCACGCAGCTCCGCGCGCCGGGGCGCCAGGTCTGCGACCTCGCCCCGCTTCACCTCGACGATGCGCTGCAGGATGCTCAAGAGACCTCACCGGGCTCCGCAGAGGGAGCCCGTCCGGAAAAGCGAAAAAGCAGGTCCCGCGGCGTGGCGGCGGACCCGGAAGAAAGCCTTCCGCACGTCCGACTTGCGCTTCGGGTTACGTTCGGGTAAATTCTATTCGGTGATTCTTCGGATCGCAATCGGTCCACTACCCCGGAGACCTCGAATGGCACTCACCAAGCGTCAGCGACAGATCCTGGACTACGTCGAAAGCTTCATCGAGGCCTACGGGTATTCGCCCAGCTTCGAGGAGATCGCGGAGCACTTCGGCTACTCCTCCCTCGCGACCGTGCACGAACACCTGTCTAATCTGGAGCAAAAGGGCTTCCTGCGGAAGAACTACAACAAGAGCCGCTCCCTGGAAGTCGTTCGCGCCGAGATGGGTACGCTCGCGCTCGAACTGCCGCTGCTCGGCTCCGTCGCCGCCGGTCTGCCCATCGAGGCGCTCCGCGACGACGACGCCACGGTCGCCGTCCCGCACGACATGGTCCCGAAGGGGAACAACTACGTGCTGCGGGTCAAGGGCGACTCCATGGTCGACGAGCAGATCCGCGACGGCGACTACATCATCGTCAACTCCCGCCAGACGGCGGAACCCGGCGAGATGGTGGTCGCGCTGGTCGGCGGCGAATCGGCGACGGTGAAGAAGTTCTACCGGGAGCGGGACGGGCGGATCCGCCTCCAGCCCGCCAACCCGACCATGCAGCCCATGTACTTTCGGGCCGACGAAGTGCAGATTCAGGGGATCGTCGTCGGCGTGATCCGCAAGTACTGATCGGGCATTCCGCCCGGCGCCTCGCATCCTGCGGCGCCGGACGGGGCCCGCTCCCCCATCCGAGCGCCCCGCGCGCCGGGAACTACAGCAGGAGGCGAGCCATGCAGCAGGGACCCGAGCCGGTGCCGTTCGTGGTGGGGCGTATCGCCCGCGACGGAAAGAGGATGATGGTGCTGGAGTCCGAGACCCCCGCCCCGTTCCCCGGGCCGTGGGACCTGCGCGCGGTGTTCGCCCCCGGTGCCGACGCCCCGGGCTCGTCCCGCCCGCGGCGCGTGGGCTGAGCCCGCACCCGTCCGGATCGCACACGAAGTCGGAGGGGGAGGCTCCCCTCACCTCCCGGCAGCCTCCCCAGGCGCCGGGATTCGGGCCGTGCGCCCCCGGCCCGGACGAGAAGGCCCCTCCCGTGAGCGCGGGAGGGGCCTTCTCGTCTCCGGGCCCTCCACGGGGGATGCACCCGTCCGACGACTACCTCCGGGTCGCCGCCCGGAGCGCCTCCAGCGCCCGCCATCCCGCGTCTCCGTCCAGCGCGTCCTCCGCCTGGCGGACCCCGTCCACGAGCGACTCCGCCCGGCCTGCGACGTAGATCGCCGCGCCCGCGTTGAGCGCGACGGCGGCCCTCGCTGCGCCGCCGATCCGGCCGCGCAGCACTCCTTCGATGGTGCGGGCGTTCTCCTCCGGCTCGCTCCCGCCCAGCCCCTCCACGTCGCCGGGCTCCCACCCCAGCTCCTCGCGCGGGTCGAAGGTCCGGCGCGACAGTTCGCCCTCCCGCAGCTCGACCACCTGCGTGGGGCCGACGGGGCTCAGCTCGTCCATCCCCGGCTCCCCGTGCACCACCAGGGCGCGCTCGTGTCCCAGCTCGCGCAGGCCGCCCGCGATCAGCTCCAGGATCGCCGGGTCGGAGACGCCCACGACCTGGCGGCGCGCCATCGCGGGGTTGGTGAGCGGGCCGAGCACGTTCATGAGCGTCGGCATCCCCAGCTCGCGGCGCACCGGCCCGACGTGGCGCATGGCCGGGTGGTGGAGCGGAGCGAACATGAAGACGATGCCGGCCTCGTCCAGCACCCGGGCCTCCTGCTCCGGCGCCAGGTCCAGCCGCACCCCCAGCGCCTCCAGCACGTCCGCGCTCCCGCAGCGCGAGGTGAAGCTGCGGTTGCCGTGCTTGGCGACCCGCACGCCGGCGCCCGCCGCGACCAGCGCCGCGGCGGTGGAGATGTTGAAGGTGGTGAGCGCGCCGCCGCCGGTGCCGCAGGTGTCCACCAGCGTCTCGGGCGCCGAGGCGGGGACCGGCACCATGGCGCGACGGAGGGCGCGGACGCCGCCCGCGACCTCCGCCGGCACCGCGCCCCGGACGCGGATGGCGACCAGCAGCGCCGCCATCTGCACGGGGGTCGCGGTCCCCGCCATGACCTCGCCGAAGGCGTGCTCGGCCTCCGCCGCCCCCAGGGGGCGCTGGGCCGCCAGGCGGATCAGGTCGGCCAGGGACATCCCGGCGGACTCGCCTGCGAAGAGGGCGCCGCTCACGGGGTGGTGCCCCGGGAGGCGAGGAGTCGGCGACCGGGAAGGGCCGGTGGAGCGGTGGACATCGAGGCCGTCCGTGCAGGGGGTGACGCTGGGGTTCGGGATGGTCGCATCATACCGGGTGCGCTCGCGGACTGTCAATCGCGGCGCTGCCGCGCGCTTGACACCGGGTACCCGGCGGGTAGCTTGTCGCCCGTGAGCGCCACGGAAACGCAAAGGATCCGCTTCACCGTCCACTACGACGGACGGGACTTCTTCGGCTGGCAGGTCCAGGCGAGGGAACGGACCGTACAGGGGGAGCTGGAGCGGGTCGTGTCCCGCCTCTTCGACCGGCCCGCCACGGTGATCGGCTCGGGGCGGACGGACCGCGGGGTCCACGCCACCGGCCAGGTCGCCGCCGTGGACGCCCCGGGGAAGTGGACCGCGCTCGCGCTCCGCCGCGCCATGAACGCCCTCCTCCCCCGCGACGTGTGGATCGCGGACGCCGCGGAGGCGCCGCCCCGCTTCCACCCGCGCTACGACGCCGTCGCCCGCTCCTACGTCTACCGCGTCGGCCTCGCCCCGGAGGCGCACTCCCCCTTCCGTGCGCCCTGGTGCTGGCCGCTGGGGAAGCCGGTGGACCTCCTCACCCTGCGCCGCGCCGCGTCGGTGCTGGTGGGCGACCACTCCTTCAAGGCGTTCGCCAAGGCGGGCCAGGAGGAGCGCGGCGACCGCTGCATCGTGACGGAGGCGCGCTGGGCGGAGTGGGAGGACGTGGGGATCGAGTTCCACGTCACGGCCAACCGCTTCCTCCACCACATGGTGCGCTACCTCGTGGGGACGCTGGTGGACGTGGGCCGGGGCCTCCGCCCGGAGTCCGACCTGACGGCCCTCCTGCAGAACGCGCCGGGGCTGGAGACCTCTCCCCCGGCCCCGCCGGAGGGCCTGTTCTTGCGAGAGGTGCGCTACCCGGAGGAAGGCCCCCACCCGGCGGCCTGAGAGCCGCCACCCTCCCCCGGAACGGGGGAGGGGCATGTCCGCGGCGAAGGTGAACCCGGGTGCGCAGTGGCCCTTCCCTGCCGTACCCCGAAAGATGTTGCGGAGGGAGACCCCGGAGGGCGGCACGGCCGTATCGTGCCGACCGAGGAGGCTCCCGCAGCCGGAGCGGAGACAGCCGGCCGTTTGGCTGGCTCCGCGACCCGCGCAGGAGACCGGCGGCCGTATCGCCGGGCTCCGGAGCGGCCCCAAACACGACGAAGCCCAGAGCTTACGATGGCAACCGACCGATACAGCAACCCGCTGACCGAGCGCTACGCCTCCCCGGAGATGTCGCGCATCTTCTCGCCGGCCTTCAAGTTCGGCACCTGGCGCCGGCTCTGGCTCGCGCTGGCGGAGGCAGAGCAGGAGCTGGGCCTCCCCATCCCGGACGAGGCCGTCGAGGCGATCCGCGCGCACTTGGACGACTTCGACCTGAAGCGGGCGGCGGAGCTGGAGAAGCAGCTCCGGCACGACGTCATGGCGCACGTCCACCACCTGGGCGAGCAGGCCCCGGAGGCGCGGGCGATCATCCACCTGGGCGCCACCTCGGCGTTCGTGGGCGACAACACGGACCTGATCCAGCACCGCGAGGCGCTGCTGCTGGTCCGCCGCCGCATCGTCAACTGCGTGGCTGCGCTGGCGGAGTTCGCCCGGGAGCACCGCGACCTGCCGACGCTGGGCTTCACGCACTTCCAGCCCGCTCAGCCCACCACCGTAGGGAAGCGGGCGACGCTCTGGATCCAGGACCTCATGCTGGACCTGGAGGAGGTGGAGTTCCGCCTGGACACCCTCCGATTCCGTGGGGTGCGCGGCACCACGGGGACCCAGGCGTCGTTCATGGACCTCTTCGAGGGCGACGGCGAGAAGATCGAGCAGCTGAACCGCCGGGTCGCGGAGAAGATGGGCTTCGCGGACCGGCTCTACGGCGTGACCGGGCAGACGTACACCCGGAAGACGGACTACGCCTGCCTCGCGACGCTGGCCGGGGTGGCGCAGTCGGCGTCCAAGTTCGCCAACGACGTGCGGCTCCTCTCGCACCTCAAGGAGGTGGAGGAGCCGTTCGAGGAGCACCAGATCGGCTCCAGCGCCATGGCGTACAAGCGCAACCCCATGCGTTCGGAGCGGATCAACGCGCTCGCCCGGCACGTGATCGCCCTCACCATCGACCCGGCCTTCACCGCGGCGTCCCAGTGGTTCGAGAGGACGCTGGACGACAGCGCCAACAAGCGTATCGCGGTGCCGGAGGCGTACCTGGCGACGGACGCGGTGCTGCTGATCCTCCACAACGTGGCGTCGGGGATGGTGGTGTACCCGGAGATGATCCGCCGGCGGCTGATGGAGGAGCTTCCCTTCATGGCGACGGAGAACCTGATGATGCGGGCCGCGAAGCGCGGCGGCGACCGGCAGGAGCTTCACGAACGGGTGCGCGTGCACTCCATCGCCGCCGGACGGGAGGTGAAGCAGCACGGCCGGCCCAACGACCTCATGGACCGCATCGCCGCGGACCCGGCGTTCGGGGTCACGCGCGAGGAGCTGGAGGAGGACCTGCGGCCGGAGCTTTACGTGGGACGGGCGCCGGAGCAGGTGGACGAGTTCCTGCAGGAGTGGGTCCGGCCCGCGCTGGAGCGCCACGCGGGCGAGATGGAGGCGGGCGCCCCCGCACTCCACGTCTGACCGGCGCGCACACCAACCGAACGAAGAGATCCATGGAGACCACGGAGACTCCCGCGTCCGCGGAGCGGACCGACTACCCCGCGCACTACCGGGAGCTGACCGGGCTCCTCCGGGAGACGGCGATCCTCTCCTCGGCCGGCGCCACGCTGGGCTGGGACCAGGAGACGATGATGCCGCCGGCCGCCGCCGCGCTTCGCGCGGAACAGCTCGCGGCGCTCAGCGGGCTCGCCCACGAGCGCCGCACCTCGCCGCGCATGGCGGAACTCCTCGAACGGAGCGAGGCCGATGCGGGCCTCGTCGCGGACCCGGTGGTCGCCGCGAACCTGCGCGAGGTCCGCAGGACGTACGACCTCGCGACGCGGCTCCCGACCCCCCTGGTGCGGGAAATCGCCGAGACCACCTCCCGCGCCATGGAGGCGTGGAAGGACGCGCGGGAGCGGAGCGACTTCACGGCGTTCGCTCCGTGGCTGGAGAAGGTGGTGGAGCTGAGCCGCGCCAAGGCGGAGCACTACGGCGCCGGGAGCGGCGACCTCTACGACGCGCTCCTCGACGAGTACGAGCCCGGGATGTCGGGCGCCGAGGTGGAGCGGGTGTTCGACGCGCTGCGGCCGGGGCTCGCCGCGCTCATCTCGGCCATCGCGGAGTCCGGAGAGCAGCCGGACCCGCGGCTCGCCACCGTCCGGGTCCCCCGGGACGCCCAGGAGGTGCTGAACCGCGCGATCCTGAAGCAGGTCGGCTTCGACTTCCGCGGCGGGCGGCTCGACGTCTCCACCCACCCGTTCTGCGAGAGCCCGGGCCCGGGGGACACGCGCCTCACCACGCGCTACCGCGAGGAGGGTTTCCTCGACGCCCTGGTCTCGTCGCTCCACGAGGCGGGGCACGGGATGTACGAGCAGGGGCTCCCCAAGGCCGATTACTTCGGCCAGCCCATCGGCGAAGCGGTTTCGCTGGGGATCCACGAGAGCCAGTCGCGGATGTGGGAGAACATGGTGGGCCGCTCGCGCCCGTTCTGGGAGTGGGCGCTGCCGCTGGCGAAGGACGCCTTCGGGTCCGCGCTCGCGGGGACGGAGGTGGACGAGGTCTTCGCCTTCCTCAACGCGGTGCGCCCCGGCACCACCCGCGTGGAGGCGGACGAGGCGACGTACAACCTCCACATCATGCTCCGCTTCGACCTGGAGCGGGCGATGCTGCGCGGCGACCTGGCCGTGCGCGACCTCCCCGCCGCGTGGAACGAGCGGATGCGGCAGGACCTGGGCGTGGAGGTGACCGACGACCGGAACGGCGTCCTGCAGGACATCCACTGGTCGATGGGCGCCATCGGGTACTTCCCCACCTACACCCTGGGGAACCTCTACGCGGCGCAGCTCTGGGAGACGGTCCGGCAGGAGATTCCGGACCTGGACGAGCAGTTCGCCCGCGGCGAGTTCGCGGGGCTCCTGGGCTGGCTCCGCGAGAAGGTGCACCGGCACGGCGCCCGCTACCGCGCCCCGGAGCTTTGCGAGCGGATCACGGGCCGCCCGCTCTCGCCCGAGCCGCTGCTCCGGTACCTGGAGACGAAGCTGAAGCCGCTCTACGGGATCTGAGGCTCGATTCCCGACCCCTGTGGGGGCCCGCCGGACCGGGCCCCCACAGCCGTTTCCGCACCGGACGTCCCGGCCGGCTGGCCCGCGTCCTGCCGGGAAAAAAGCCGGTTGCCGCGCCCCCCGCGGGCTGGTACCTTTCCGTACCTCTCAGCACCCGACACCGAACGCGACCGAGGCCGTGACTTCAGCGATCACCCGGACCGATCTCGACCTCCCCGTTTTCCGCCGCGGGAAGGTCCGGGACGTCTACGACCTGGGCGACACCCTCCTGATGGTCGCCACCGACCGCGTCAGCGCCTTCGACGTGGTCCTGCCGCAGCCCATCCCCCGCAAGGGCGAGGTCCTGACCCTGATCTCGGCCTGGTGGTTCGGCCGCACCCGCGACGTGGTGCCCAACCACCTGCTCGCCGTGGACCCCGACGAGATCGTCTCCCGCTACCCGGACCTCGCCGGCTCGCGCGAGATCTGGGCGCGCCGCGCCATGCTGGTGCGGAAGACGGAGCCGTTCCCGGTGGAGTGCGTGGTCCGCGGCTACGTCTCGGGATCGGCGTGGAAGGAGTACGCCGGATCCGGCACGCTCGCCGGGGAGCCGCTCCCCGCGGGGCTCACGGAGTCCGCGCGGCTGGAGCCGCCCGTGTTCTCCCCGGCCACCAAGGCGGAGGAGGGGCACGACGAGAACATCACCTTCGCCCGGATGGAGGAGATCGTCGGGGCGGAGACGGCGGAGCGCCTCCGCGAGGCGAGCTTCGGGCTCTACCGGCGGGGGCTGGAGATCGCGGCGGAGGCCGGGATCATCATCGCCGACACCAAGTTCGAGTTCGGGCGCGACCCGGACGGCACCCTCCGCGTCATCGACGAGGTGCTGACGCCGGACTCCTCGCGCTTCTGGCCCGCGGACCGCTACGAGGCGGGACGCGGGCAGCCTTCGTTCGACAAGCAGCCGCTGCGCGACTACCTGCAGGCGCTTGCGGGCCGTGGAGAGTGGACCATGCAGCCCCCCGCTCCCGACCTCCCCGCCGACGTGGTGGAGGAGACCTCGTGCCGCTACCAGGACGCCTTCCTGCGCATCACCGGCCACACCCTGGACGACTTCCCCCTTCCCACGGGGGTGGCGTCTTGATCGGGGCGGGAACGAGCGCCCATCCCCGCAGGCGGCTCCGGCGCGGGATCGTCATCCTCCCCAGCGCCTTCACCCTGGGGAACCTCTTCCTGGGGATCTGGGCGATCGTGGAGGCCACCCGCGGCCGCTTCTCCATGGCCGGGTGGCTGATCGTGGGCGCGGCCGTGATGGACATGTTCGACGGCCGCATCGCCCGCTTCACCGCGACCGGGAGCGCGTTCGGCGAGGAGCTGGACTCGCTGGTGGACGCGGTGTCGTTCGGGGTGGCGCCCGCGCTGATCGTGTACCTCGCCTTCTTCCAGGGGGGCGAGTGGAGCTGGGTCGTCTCCTTCCTCTACATCGTCGGCGCGATCCTGCGGCTCGCCCGCTTCAACATCGAGCAGGCGGGGACGGCGAAGTCTGCCTTCCACGGCCTCCCCTCCCCCACGGCGGGCGCCTGCGTCGCCACCTTCTACGCCTTCACTCAGACCTCCCTCTGGGGAGACTACTTCGCCGCGGTGAATGTCCCGCGCGTGGCGGGGTGGCTGGTGCTGGGGGTGGGGGTGCTGATGATCAGCAACGTGCTGTACCCGGTGGTCCCGCGCTTCAGCCTGAGGACGTGGGGCGGCCGGCTCGCCTTCTTCCTGGCGTTCGCCTCCATCGTGGCGGCCTTCACGGTCCCGGAGTACTTCTTCTTCCCCATGTCCGTCCTCTACATCACCGTCGGGCTGGTGAGGAGCGTGATGGCGGGGTTCGCGGAGCGGCTCCTGGACCGCGACCCCATGATCCTGGAGGAGGAGGAAGAGCCCGAGTCCCGGAGGGACCTGGACTACGAGGAGATCCGACCCGGCCGCGCCCACCGGGGCGAGCCGAGGCACACCAACGAGGAACCGACGTGACGGAATACCAGATCGAGGTCCGGGTGACCCCCCGCCGGGGCATCCTGGACCCGCAGGGCAAGGCGGTCGGCGGGGCGCTCGCCTCCCTCGGCTTCGAGGGCGTCTCCGACGTGCACGTGGGGCGCCTGATCGTCTTCACGCTCGCCGCGGACGGCCAGGACGACGCGCGGGAGCGCGCGGACACCATGTGCCGGCACCTCCTGGCGAACCCGGTGACCGAGGACTACGACCTCCGCATCGCCGAGATGGAGGCGGCGGGGCGATGAAGCTGGGCGTGGTCACCTTCCCCGGCTCCAACTGCGACTACGACTGCTACAAGGCGGTCCAGGAGGGGCTGGACGCGGAGGCGGTCTTCCTCTGGCACAAGGACCACGACCTCCAGGGGGTGGACGCGGTGTTCCTCCCGGGCGGGTTCTCCTACGGCGACTACCTTCGCGCGGGCGCCATCGCCTCCATGAGCCCCATCATGCGCGAGATCAAGGCGTTCGCGGAGGCGGGCGGCCCGGTGGCGGGGGTCTGCAACGGCTTCCAGATCCTCTGCGAGGCGGGGCTCCTTCCCGGAGCCCTGATCCGCAACCGCTCCCTCAAGTTCATCTCGCGGACGGTCCACCTCCGGGTGGAGAACGCGGACACGCTCTTCACTTCCGCCTACGAGCCGGGCCAGGTGCTGCGGATCCCCATCGCCCACGGCGAGGGCTGCTACGTCGCGGAGCCCGAGGTGCTGGAGGCGCTGGAGCGCGACCGGCGGGTCGTCTTCCGCTACGTGGACGCGTCCGGCGAGGCCACGGCCGCGGCGAACCCCAACGGCTCGGTCGCCAACGTCGCGGGGATCCTGAACGAGCGGGGCAACGTGCTCGGGATGATGCCCCACCCCGAGCGGGCCATCACCCCGCTGCTAGGGTCGGACGACGGGATGGGGTTCTTCCGTTCCCTGGCGGACCACCTGGTCCGCGCCTGAACCGACTCCCCCGGAGGATCGCCATGCAGACGCGCAAGCTCCTGTTCCTGGCCGCCGCTCTCGCCGCGCTCCTCCCCGCCTCCCCCGCCGGCGCGCAGACGATCCGCGCGGGGATGACGGAGGCGCAGGTCCGCTCCACCCTCGGCGAGCCGGCGGCGACGCGGCGCGACGACCAGGGGTGGACCTATCTCTTCTACCTCAACGGGTGCGCCGTCCGCTGCGGCTCGGACGACGTGGTCTTCCTGCGGGACGACCGCGTGGTCACCGCCGTGTTCCGCACCGCCCGGCGCCGCTTCTCCGGCCCGGCTCCCGCCTCCGCGCTGGAGAGCGCGTCCGGAGCGGGAGGCGGCACGTCCTCGGTCCCCCGCCCCTCCGAGCCCGGAGAGGCGACCGTGACCGGGATCCGCGTCACGCTCCCCGGGAGCGAGGACGTCACCCTGGGCGGCGGAGTGCCCGCAGCCGCCCCGCGTGGAGGGATCATCGTCTACGGCGACACCGTGGCGGCCTCGCCCGCCCGCGCCGACACCCTTCTCGACCAGGCGCGGCGCGACCGCGAGCGCCGCGTCGAGCCACGAACCATCCGGCCCCGTCGCTGACGGGCCGAGTCGCATAGAACGAACAGGAGACCCGTGCAAGTCCAGCCCCGCCCCGGAGACCCGGCGATCACCCCCGAGCTGGTCGCCGAACACGGCCTTTCCGAGCACGAGTACGAGCTGATCCTCGGGATCCTCGGCCGCGAGCCCACGTTCACCGAACTGGGCGTGTTCAGCGCGATGTGGTCGGAGCACTGCGGCTACAAGAACTCCAAGCCGCTCCTCCGCCAGTTCCCCACCGAAGCGCCCTGGGTGCTGCAGGGCCCGGGCGAGAACGCGGGGGTGATCGACGTGGGCGACGGCCTTGCCGTCGCCTTCAAGATCGAGTCGCACAACCACCCCTCGGCCGTGGAGCCGTACCAGGGCGCCGCTACCGGCGTCGGGGGGATCCTGCGCGACGTGTTCACCATGGGCGCGCGCCCCATCGCCTGCCTCAACTCGCTCCGCTTCGGCGAGCTGGACGGCGCCGGAGCCGACCGCGTGCGCTACCTCTTCGCGGGGGTGGTCAAGGGGATCGGCGACTACGGCAACTGCGTGGGAATTCCCACCGTGGCGGGCGAGGTGTACTTCGACGCCGCGTACGAGGGCAACCCCCTGGTGAACGCCATGGCGATCGGGCTGATGCGCCACGACGAGCTGATCAAGGGCGTGGCCGAGGGCGTGGGGAACACCATCATGGCGGTGGGCTCCAAGACGGGGCGCGACGGGATCCACGGCGCCACCTTCGCCTCCGCCGAGCTTTCGGAGGAGAGCGAGGCCAAGCGCCCCATGGTGCAGGTGGGCGACCCCTTCACGGAGAAGCTGCTCCTGGAGGCGTCGCTGGAGCTGATCCGCTCCGGCCACATCGTCGGGATCCAGGACATGGGCGCGGCGGGACTCGTCTCCTCTTCCACGGAGATGGCGGCGCGCGGCGGGACGGGTGTGGACATCGAGATCACCCGCGTGCCTGTACGCGAGACGGGGATGACGCCGTACGAGATCCTCCTCTCCGAGACGCAGGAGCGGATGCTCGTGGTGGCGAAGCAGGGGCACGAGGAGGAGGTCCGCGCCATCCTCGGCAAGTGGGACCTGGACGCCGAGACCATCGGGCAGGTGACCGACACCGGCCGCTACGTGGTCCGCGAGAACGGCGTGGTGGTGGTGAACCTCCCGGGCGAGCCGCTGGTGACGGCCTGCCCCACCTACACCCGCGAGGGGCGCGAGGACCCGCAGATCACGGCGCTGCGCGCCTGGGACCCGGCCGAGATCGCGGAGGACGACGCGCGGGTGGATCCCACCGAGGCGCTGCTGCGCCTGCTCGACACCCCCACGATCGCCTCCAAGCGCTGGGTGTACGAGCAGTACGACAGCACCGTGCGCACCAACACGGTGGTGGGGCCCGGCTCCGACGCGGCGGTGCTGCGCCTGCGGGGGACGGACCGCGCCATCGCCGCGACGGTGGACGCCAACGGTCGCTACGTCTACCTGAACCCGCATCGCGGCGGTCAGATCGCGGTGGCGGAGGCGGCGCGCAACCTGGTGTGCTCCGGCGCCCTCCCCCGCGCCGTCACCGACAACCTCAACTTCGGCAACCCGCTGAAGCCCGAGGTCTACCACCAGATGTCGGAGGCGCTTCGCGGGATGGCGGAGGCGTGCCGCGTCCTGGAGACGCCGGTCACGGGCGGCAACGTCTCGCTCTACAACGAGAACCCCCGCGGCGCCATCTACCCCACGCCGACCGTGGGGATGGTGGGGATCGTGGACGACCTGGCGCACGTCACCACCTCCGGCTTCCGGGCCGAGGACGACGACATCGTCCTCCTGGGCCGCAACACCGCGGAGCTGGGCGGGAGCGAGTACCTGAAGGTGATCCACGGCCGCGTGGCGGGCGACGCGCCCGCGCTCGACCTGGACGTCGAGGCCACCCTCCAGCGGGCACTCCTCGCCGCGATCCGCGCCGGGCTCGTGCGGTCCGCGCACGATCCCGCGGAGGGCGGGCTGGCGGTGGCGCTGGCGGAATCGGCCTTCGCCGACCCGGCGCGCCCGTTCGGGGTACAGGTGGAGCTGGCCGACGACCTGCCGCGCGGCGCGCTCCTCTTCGGCGAGGCGCAGAGCCGGGTGGTGGTGTCCTGCGCGCCGGAGCACACGGACGCGCTGCTCCGCCACATGGAGGAGCACGGCGTGCCGGCGGCGCGGATCGGCCGCGTGGGCGCCACGGGCGGCGCGTTCCGCATCGCCACGGGCGACGCGGTGGTGGAGGCACCCGTCGAGAGGCTGGCCGCGATCTACTACGGAGCGATCCCGCGGCGGATGGAGGGCACTCCCGCGGACGTGGAGACTTCCCTGGAATCCGAGGTCCAGCACGCCTGACCGGGCGCGCGGACGGATCGTCCCATCGAGCGAAGGCAACCGAACCGATGTGTGGAATCGTAGCGGTCTCCGGCACCCCCGAGGCCGCGAAGCTCGCCTACCTGGGGCTCCACGCCCTCCAGCACCGCGGGCAGGAAGCGGCGGGGATCGTGGCGTTCGACACCGCGGAGGGCGTCGCCCACCGGGTACGCGAGGCGGGGCTGGTCTCCGAGGTGTTCAACGAGAGGAAGCTGGCGGGGCTCCCCGGCGAGGTGGCCGTGGGTCACATCCGCTACTCGACGGCGGGGGGCGCCGGCCTCAAGAACGCCCAGCCCCTCCGGGTGAGCTACCGGGAAGGGCACCTGGCGCTGGTGCACAACGGCAACCTCACCAACGCCAACGAGCTGCGCACCCGGCTGGTGAACGACGGCTCGCTGTTCCAGAGCACCATCGACAGCGAGGTCATCGTCCACCTCATCGCCCGCTCGCACCGCGACGGCGTGGAGGCGCAGATCGACGACGCCCTCTCGCAGCTCCGGGGCGCCTTCTCGATACTCATCACGGTGGGCGACACGCTGTACGCGGCCCGCGACCCCTGGGGGTACCGCCCCCTGGTGATCGGCCAGCTCCCGCAGGGGGGGCTGGTGTTCGCGTCGGAGAGCTGCGCGCTGGACATCATGGGCGCCCGCTACGTGCGCGACGTGGCGCCCGGCGAGGTGCTCCGCGTCCAGGGGACGGAGCTGACGCGGCTCCGCCCGCTCCCGCCGGAGGGGACGCCGCAGCCGTGCGTTTTCGAGCTGGTGTACTTCGCGCGGCCGGACACGCGGCTCTGGGGGCACACGGTGGACCGGGCGCGCCGCGCCTTCGGAAGGCGGCTGGCCCAGGAGCAGCCGGCGGACGCGGACATCGTGATCTCGGTGCCGGACTCGGCCAACTCGGCGGCGCTGGGCTTCGCGGAGGAGTCCGGGGTTCCCTTCGAGCTGGGGCTGATCCGCAACCACTACGTGGGCCGCACCTTCATCGAGCCCAGCCAGGCGGGCCGCGACTTCAAGGTACGCCTGAAGTACAACGCGGTTCGTGAGGTGCTGGCCGGGAAGCGCGTGGTGGTGGTGGACGACTCGCTGGTGCGCGGCACCACCTCGCGCGGGCTGGTCAGCCTGCTGCGCGATGCGGGAGCGAAGGAGGTCCACTTCCGCCTCGCCTCGCCACCGGTTCGGTACCCGTGCTTCTACGGCATCGACATGCCGACCCAGGAGGAGCTGATCGCCGCCAGCAAGACCATCGACGAGATCCGCGACTACCTGCGGGTGGAGTCCGTCGGGTACCTGTCGCTGGAGGGGATGCTGGACTGCGTGAAGGAGTCCGGGAGCTTCTGCACGGCCTGCTTCTCGGGCGACTACCGGGCGCCGCTGGTGGACTTCGAGCGCGGCTTCGCGATGTCGTCGCACTGCTGAGACAAGGCATCCCTGCTCCATCCACGAGCCGCCCCGGCGAACGCCGGGGCGGCTCGTTCTTCGTCCGAAGCCCCCGCGCCGCCGGACGGCTCGGGGGCTTCGCGCATCGTGACCGTCGACCTCCTCCGATCCCGAAGGACGTTGCAGCCACAGAACAGGCCGAGTGCGAAATCGACAGGGTCTCCGGTCATCCCGCGTACCTGGCTTACCTCTTGCCTGTCGCGCGAGCACGACATTCGACATATTGACGCAACAGTACACGTCGATCGGGCGGGATCGTGGTTAAGGACCACCGCGTAAAGGAGGACGGAGCGCATGGAAGGAGCAACACGGAGGACGCGGGTGATGCTCACCGGCGCGGGCGGCGCCGCGGCCATCTCGTTCATCAAGGCGGTGCGGGAGGAGCCGGTGGAAATCCACGCCGCCGACATGGACGCTTACGGAGCCGGGCTCTTCCTGGTCCCGCCGGAGCGGAGGCACCGCGTCCCCGCGGGCGCCGACCCCCGGTTCGTGAGCCACGTCCTCCACTCCTGCCGGGAACACGCCATCGAAGTCCTGGTGCCCACGGTCGACAGCGAGCTGATCGGGCTCGCCGCGGCCCGGGAAGCGTTCGCGGAGATCGGCGTGAAGCTTCTCCTGGCATCCGAGGAGACGCTCCGCACCTGCCTCGACAAGCTGCGGCTGCTGGGCGCGTGCGACGGGACGGTCCCGGTGGGGCGCCACGCGGCGCTGGACGAAGGCTTCTCCGCCGACGGCTGGGAGTTCCCCTTCATCGTCAAGCCACGGGCCGGGAGCGGGTCGCGCGGGATCGAGGTCGTGCGCTCCGCGGCGGGGCTCGACGCGTTTCCCCGGGACGGCTCGCTGCTCGTGCAGGAGTACCTCCCGGGGGAGGAATACTCGGTGGACGTCCTGGCCGCGGGTGACGGCCGGGTCGTCGCCGCGGTCCCGAGGCACCGGATGAAGGTGGACTCCGGGATCGCGGTGACCGCGCGCACCCTCCACGATCCCGAGCTGGAGGAGTTCGCCCGCAGGGTCGCGGAGCGTATCGGGCTCACCTACACCGCCAACGTACAGTTCCGCCGGGACGCGGAGGGAGTCCCGACCCTGCTGGAGGTGAACCCCCGCTTCCCCGGGACGATGCCGCTCACCGTGCACAGCGGGGTCAACATGCCTCTCCTCTCGCTCCGGGACGTGCTCGGGTCTCCTCCGGGAGACGGGCCGATGAGCTTCCGGGACGTGGCGGTGGTGCGCTTCTGGGCGGAGGAGTTCGTCCGCCCGGAGGAGATCGAAGCGCTGCGGGCCGCGCCCCTGTAGCCATGGACGAACACGTCGAGCCGGGGTCCGGGGCGGGCGGTCCCGAGCCGCTGCCCCCGAGCCGGTCGGGGGCCAAGCTCCGCCGCATGGTCAACTTCGTGGGTGCGGTGATGCTCCTGGCGCTCTGCATCGTCTGGTCGCTCACCTACCTCACCACGCGCCGGATGGCCGAGAGCGCCCGGCGCGTGTCGCACACGCAGGAGGTGATCGCCTCCATCCGCGGCGCCGCGGCGGCGATGCAGCAGGCCGAGGCCGCGCACCGCGACTACCTCCTCAGCGGGAGCGCACCCCACCGGAGCGACTACCGCCGAGCCCTCGGCGCACACGAGGGGGAGATCCGGCGCCTCCGGACCCTCACGCGCGACAACGCCCGGCAGCAGGTCCGGCTGGACTCCCTCGACCGGCTGACGGCGACCCGCACCGCCCTCCTCGACACGCTCGCGCAGTCGCTGCGCACGAACGGACCCGAGGCCGCGCAGTCCCAGGTGGCGGCCCCCGCGGGGCAGCGGTTCATCTTCGAGATCGCGAACCTGCTTCTCGAGCTGGAGACGGAGGAGAACCTCCTCCTGAGAGGCAGGCTGGAAGAGGCCGACCACTACGCGGGCCGGGCGACCGCCATGGTGATGGTCACCGGCGTGTTCACGCTCCTGATCCTCCTGGGCACGTCCGTGATCGTCCACCGCGACATCACCCGGCAGGAAAGGACCGAGCGCGACCTCCGGAGGGCGCTCCGGGCCGCAGACGCGGCCAGCGAGGCGAAGTCCCAGTTCCTCGCGACCGTGAGCCACGAGATCCGCACGCCACTCAACGCCGTGGCCGGGATGACCGAGCTGCTTCTCGAGACCGACCTGGACTCCGAGCAGACCGAGTTCGCGCGGACGGTGCACGCCAACGCGGAAGCGCTCTCCGTCCTGATCGGCGACCTCCTCGACTCGTCGAAGATCGAGGCGGGACAGGTGGACCTCGAAGCCGTACCCTTCGACCTTCGGGAGATGGTGGAGAGCGTGGCCGAGATCCTGGTCGTGCGCGCCGAGATCAAGGGAGTCGAGCTGGTGATCGACCTCGCGCCCGACCTCCCCTCGCAGCTGGTGGGCGACCGCAACCGGCTGCGCCAGGTGCTGATGAACCTGGTCGGCAACGCCGTCAAGTTCACGGAGGAAGGCGAGGTCGCGGTGCGGGTCCGCTCCGAGCCGGAGGACGCGGGCCGGGCCGCGCGGATCCACGTCGCCGTGTGCGACACGGGGATCGGCATCCCCGCCGAGGCGCAGCAGCAGATCTTCAAACGCTTCGTGCAGGCCGAGCGCTCCACCGTCCGACGCTACGGTGGTACCGGCCTGGGACTCAACATCTCCCGCTCGCTGCTCGAACTCATGGGCGGGTCGCTCTCGGTGGAGAGCGAACCCGGACAGGGGAGCACCTTCCACGTACACGTCGCCCTCCCCGTCGCGGCCCCCGCCCCGGCCGACGTCCGGGAGGCGCTCCGCGGGGTCGAGGTGCTGCTGGTGGAGCCCAACCCCACCCGGCGCCACACCCTCCACGCCGTGCTGGAGTACGCCGGGGCGCGGGTACGGAGCGCGGCCACGCCGGGCGAGGCGTTGGAGCACCCCCTGGCGACCGGGGCGACCGGAACGCCCGTGGCGGTGATCGGCGACGCGCTGGGCGGAGTCGGAGCGCTGGCCCTGGCGCAGGCGCTCCGGGAAGCCGCTCCCGGCTCCCGCCCGGCAGTGGTGCTGCTCTGCTCGCTGAGGTCGATGATGACCAGCCAGGTAGGCCGTCACGGGATCACCCACTGCGTCTACAAACCGGTGAAGCCGGTCCGCCTGCTCCACGCGGTGAGGCAGGCGGCCGGTATCGACGTTGCCGCCGCCGGCGCCATCGAGGAGGCGCTTCCGGAGCCGGTGCGCGGCGCTGGGGTGCGTCCGCGAATCCTCCTGGCCGAGGATCACCGCGACAACTGGAACCTCGCCACGCGCCTCCTGGTGGCCGCGGGCTACGAGGTGGAGCTGGCCGAGAACGGGGAGCAGGCGGTGGACCGGGCGTCCGCCTTCCGGTACGACCTGGTGCTGATGGACGTGGAGATGCCGGTCATGGACGGCATCGAAGCCACCCGGCGCATCCGTGCGTGGGAGCGCGAGAGCGGGCGCGACCCTCTCCCCATCGTGGCCCTCACGGCCCACGCCGTCGAGCAAGTCCGCTCAGAAGCTCTCGCGGCCGGGATGGACGACTACACCACCAAGCCCCTCCGGAAGCAGCAGCTACTGGACGTATGCGCGCGCTGGGTGGATCCGCGCCCGGTGGTGCTCGTCGCCGACGACTCGCCCGAGAACCACGTCCTCATCGCCAACTACCTGGGGGGAAGCGACTACCGGCTGGTGTCCGTCTACAACGGGCGCGACGCCGTGGAGACCTTCGAGCGGCGGCGGGTGTCGCTGGTCCTTCTCGACATGGACATGCCGGTGATGAACGGCTACGACGCCGCGCGCGCCATCCGACGCGCGACGGGGGGCGACGACGTGCCCATCGTGGCGCTCACGGGATATGAGGGCGCCGAGGAGCGGCAGCGGTGCCTGCGCGCGGGGTGCACCGCCTACTTCACGAAGCCGATCCACCGCGCGGAGCTGGTGGAGGCGGTCGCGAGCCTTCTCGGCCAGCCCTCCACGAAGCCCGGCCCGCAGCCGTCCCCGGCCCGCCGGCCGCAGCCCCACCCGGACCCCGCCCCGGAATCTTCCCTCCCCCGGGGACGCGAGGCCGCGAGCCGGGTACGGAGCCTCCTCGCCCGGCACGACTTCGAGTCGATCCTCGAGCTCGCGGAGGAGATGCGTTTCCTCGCGGGAACCCACGGCCTCCACAAGCTGGCGACCGTGAGCGAGGAACTCGCGGGCGGCGCCCGGCAGGCGGACGAGCCGCGCACGGCCTGGTGGGGCGAGCAGCTCACCACCGCGCTCCGCGAGGCCGAGCGGGTGCTCGAGGTGCGCCGCCGTACCCTTCCCGGCCCGAACGGGTCCGAGTCGTTCGATCGGCTGTCCCGGCTCGCGAGGGAGCTGCTCCACGTCCCCGCGGCCGCCGTGACCCTGGTCGACGAGGAACTCCTGAGGATCAAGGGCGGGGCGGGACTGGCCGCGGACCTGGAGCGGGACCGGGAGATGCCCGTCTCCCACTCCTTCTGCCGGCACGTCGCGGCCCGCGGGGAACTCCTCCTGGTGGAGGACAGCCGGGCGGATCCCCTGGTGCGCGACAGCCCGGCGATCGAGGAGCACGGCGTGGCCGCGTACGCGGGGGTGCCGCTCACCACCGAGAGGGGGGTCACCCTGGGAAGCTTCTGCGCGATCGACGACCAGCCGCGTCACTGGACCGCCGAGGACGTCGCCATCCTCCAGGAGCTGGGAGCCGTGGCGATGCGCCAGATGGAGCTGGAGCGGCAGGTCTCGGAGCTGGGGGCGCAGGAGGATGCCGACGAGGCGGGCCGCGGTCGAAAGATCCGGTCGCCCGCGGGGAGCGCCGGACCCGTCGTCGTGGTGGTGGACGACGACATCGCGGACCTGCTCCCCGACTACGTGGCCTCGCGCCGCCAGAACGTGGAGTCCATCCGCCGCCACCTCGAGCAGGGCGACTTCGGGTCGATCGAGCGGCTGGGGCACAACATGAAGGGCTCGGGCGAGGGGTACGGGCTCCCCGAGGTAAGCCGCCTGGGCCAGGCGCTGGAGCGTGCCGCGAAGGAGGAGCACGCCGGGGATGTGAGCCGCTGGAACGAGGAGATGGGGAGCTACCTGTCCCGCCTGGTCGTCCGCTCGGCGGACGGCCAGGTGGTGCCGCGCGGCTGACGGACCCTGAGGGGGACGAGGAGGATTTCGCACGATGCGCGTGGACGAACGAGACCGATTGGGAGACGACGACATGGACGTAAGCGCCCTGCTCCGGGAGGACAACCACGTGCACTCCACGTTCTCCGACGGCGCCTCCACCCTGGAGGAGAACCTCGCCCGCGCGGAGCGCCTGGGCCTCACGCGCCTGGGGTGCGTGGACCACGTGCGGGTGGACACGACGTACGTGCCGGCGTACGTGGCGGCGGTGCGGGCGCTGCGACCCTCCACGCGCATGGCGCTCACCGTGGGGATCGAGGCCAAGATCCTCGACACCCGGGGCACCCTCGACCTTCCCCCGGACGGCCTCGACGGGGTGGACTTCGTCTACGTGGCGGACCACCAGTTCCCGTGGACGGACGGACCCCGCTCGCCCCGGGTGGTGAAGGAGTGGCTGGAGAGCGGAGAGCTGGGCGTCGACGCGTGCCTGGAGACGCTGGTGGAGGCCACCGTCGCCGCCATGCACGGACACGGGGAGCACCCCCTGGTCCTGGCCCACCTCTTCAGCATCCTCCCGAAGCTGGGGCTCTCCGAGGAGCAGGTCCCGGACCCGCTCCTGGACCGCCTGGCCGAAGCCGCGGCCGCCACGGGGACCGTCGTGGAGGTCAGCGAGCGGTGGCGCTGCCCCTCGGTACGGGCGCTGCGGGCCGCCCGGCGCGCGGGCGCCGAGATCGTCTGCAGCACCGACAGCCACGCGGCCGACTCCATCGGCCGGTACGGGTACGTCGCGTCCACGCTCGAGGCGCTGGCGGGATGACCGTCCTCTCCGCCGGGCCGCCCCCCGCCACGCGCACCGACGCCGGGGACGACCGCGCCGTCGCCCGGGAGCGGCGGCGGCGGCTGATGCGGCTGCTCTGGGGAGCGTCCGGCGTGCTGTCCGTGGCGGCGCTCGTCCTGCTCCTCCTTCCCGCGAACGTCCGGGAACCGGCGCTGGCGGCCGGGTTCACCGCGCTGGTGATGGCCGGGGCGCTCCCCCTCGTGGCCTCCCTCCTCCAGTACTCGGTGCTGGGGCTTCACCGCTTCCACTCGGGCTATTCGGGGCTGCGGCCGTACTATCCCCGGGTCGCGATCGTGGTGCCGGCCTGGAACGAGGGGGACGTGATCGGCGCCACGATCCAGCGGCTCCTCGCGATGGACTATCCCGAGGACCGGCTGCGCGTGTACGTGGTGGACGACGCCTCCACGGACGCCACCCCGGAGGTGGTGAGGAGCTGGGAGGCGCGCCACCCCGACCGGGTGCGCCACCTGCGCCGCGACAAGGGTGGAGAGGGGAAGGCGCACACCCTCAACCACGGGATCTCCCGCATCCTGGCCGAGCCGTGGGCCGAGGCGCTCCTCGTGATCGACGCCGACGTCCTCTTCGAGGACGGCGCGCTGCGGAGGATGGCGCGCCACCTCTCGCACCCCGACGTGGGCGCGGTGACGGCCTACATCAAGGAGGGGAGCGCGGGCGGAAACTTCCTCACGAAGTTCATCGCCTACGAGTACGTCACGGCGCAGGCCGCCTCGCGCCGGGCGCAGAACGTCTTCGGGGCGCTGGCCTGCCTGGCGGGCGGCGCGCAGCTCCACTCGCGCGAGAACCTGGAGTCCATCGGCGGGCGCATCGACACGTCGAGCCTCGCGGAGGACACCGTCACCACGTTCCGCACGCAGCTCTCGGGGAAGCGCGTCGTGTTCGACGGGAACGCAGTGGTGTGGGCGGAGGAGCCGGGCGACCTCGTGGGCCTCTGGAAGCAGCGGCTTCGCTGGGCCCGCGGCAACGTGCAGATCTCCCTGCAGTTCGCGCACATGTGGCTGCACGGCGAGGCGCACAGGCAGCTCGGCGGGCCCCTCTTCGCCTTCTTCTGGTTCTCGGTCCTGCTCATGCCGGTCTTCATGATCGGCGCCACCACGGGGCTGGTCGGGCTCCACCTCACCGGACCGGAGCGGGCGTGGGAGACGTTCCGTATCCTCTGGATCCTCCACGCCGTCGTGTACGTCTACACCACCGCCATGTCGTTCGCCCTGGACCCGTCGACCGCCCGGCGCGCGTGGGCCCAGGGGATCCTGTTCCCCGGCGTGATCTCGCTCGCGATCATCGTCTACAGCGTCTTGCCGGGGCCGTTCGAGGCCGCGCTCGTCGGCACGCTGCGGGGGATCGGCGTGGAGCCGGACGCGCGGCTGGCCGTGGCCGCGCAGCTCTTCCTCTACCTGTGGCTCACCGCGTCGATGGGGGTGGCCTATCTCGCGAAGTGGACTGCAGATCGGTGGGGTCCGGGGCCGTGGGTGCCGATACTCCTCTACCTGTCCGGGTACGGCGCCTTCCTCTGCGCGGTCACCTTCGCCGCGTACGTCAGGGAAATCCAGGGAGCGGGGCTCACGTGGGACAAGACCGTCAAGACGGGCCGGGTGGCCCTTCCCCGCTGATCCCGGTGGCAAGGGAGGAGGTCCGCATGGAATTCCGTTCGAAAGGTGTGGACGCGCCGGCCCCCGTGGAGGCGGATTGGGTCCGGAAGTTCGAGGAGGATCTCTCCATGGACGAGTCGTTCGAGAGAAAGCTGCTCCACAGGGAGGTATGGATCGTGGGCGCGATCGTGCTTTTCCTCGTCCTGCGCCAGGTGGCGTCGTGAAGCGGCGGATTCCGGTCGCGGCGCTGGCGCTCGCGCTGGCCGTGGCGGTGCCCGGCGCCGCGCAGGACTCCCCGTCGCTGGAGCGGGCGCGCGGGCTGTACGACACGGGCCGGCTCGGGGAGGCGCGCGCCGAACTCCAGACGCTGGTTCGCGCCGGGAGCCGCGATCCCGGGGTGTACCTGCTCCTGGGCGTGGTGGAGCGGAGCGACGGGAGGTTCGGGAGCGCCATCACCTGGCTCCGGCAGGCGCAGCGGTTCGACCCCGTCGCGGTACCGATCCGGGTGGAACTCGCCACCACGCTGGCATGGAACCGCGAGCTGGGGCGGGCGGTCGACCTCTACCGGGAGGTGCTGCGGGAGGACCCCGGGAACCCCGGCGCGCGCATCGGGCTCGCCTTCGCGCTGGCCTGGCTGGGCCGTCCGGGCGAGGCCCGGGGGCTGTTCCGGGAGCTGACGGAGGAGGATCCCGCGAACGTCTCCGCGTGGCTGGGGCTGGGAACCGTGGAGCGGGCCGCCTTCCGCGGGGCGGAGGCCGCAGAGGCGTACCGCCGGGTCCTGGCGCTCGACCCGGGCAGCCTCGAAGCGAGGGAGGCGCTGGAGGAGCTGCGGTGGGACCGGCGCACGCAGGTGCGGGTGCTGGCCGGCGGCACCACGCTCTCCGGAAGCTCGGGCGGGGCCGAGATCCGCGCGGAAGCCGCGTACGCGGTAAGTGCCCGCCTCACCGCCTCGGGCGCGTTGCAGCGCTACGCCTTCGGGGCGGTGAGCCCCGTGACCGGAGGCAGCGCGCTGAACGGAACGCGCACGGAGTATTCCGTGGAGGCGGGAGTCGTCTACCGCCCGTCCGACCGGGCGACGCTGGCCGCCAACCTGTACGCCTTCTCCAGCGAGGACGCGGGCCGCGCGCTCCTCTGGCTCGAAGGGGTGACCCGCGTCGCGCGGCGCGTGTCGGTGGTCGCCGGGCTGCGCCCGACCGTAAGCAGCGTCGAGCCTCGGTCGCTCCTGGGGGGGATGGCGGGCGCTACGGTGTCGCTCTCCCCCTCGCACGAGGTGGGCGCCCGCGCGCTGATCGGCGGGAACCCGGAGTACGAGCCGCGCGTGACGCTCCTCGCCCACTACGACGCCGCGTTCTCCCGGCAGCTCCTCCTGCGCGCGGGGGGCGCGCACGCGGGCGGCGACCGCTTCGGCTTCACCCGGGTCTCGGCGGGGGCGACGTACCTGGCGACCCCGTCGGTCGGCGTCTCGACGGACCTCAGCCGGCGCTCCGGGACCGCGGAGCGCACCACGCTGGTGGCCGGCCTGGTTTTCCGTTTCTGACCCCTGGGATGGCGTGCGGACCCTCCGGCTCGTTTTCTCGCTCCTGCCGCTCGCCGTGGCGCTGCCGGCTCGCGCGCAGGCGGCGCTGCTCCCGTTCTCGATGGAGATGAAGCAGGACATGGGCATCTTCGAGATCACCAGCACGCGCACGCTCGACTGTGCCGGGCGGAACGGCGAAGGCGGCTTCGAGGCGGGAATCTTCTTCGGCGATTCGGTGAGCACCCCGCAGCAGATGCGCGCCGCCCTGCGCCGATACGCCGACCGCTTCGGCGCCCCTCCGGGCCTGGTGAAGACGTTCCACTCGCTGGAGGACGACTTCTCCGCGCGGGGCGCCGCGGGGCGCCTGCTGCGCGAGATCCTGGGACACCCCGGCGTGACACCGCTCCTCTCGCTGGAGCCCACCTGGCACGGCCTGCCCCCGGAGGGCCTGCTGGAACGGATCGCGTCCGGTCAGGTGGATGATCGCCTGGAGAAGCTGGCGCGGGACCTGGCGAGCGCGGACGGGACGGTGCTGGTGGAGCTGGGCGCGGAGATGAACGCGCGCTTCGGGGCTCCCTGGCAGGCGGAGAGGAACGGGGGCGAGGCGGCGCCCGCCGGGTTCGGTCGGGCATGGCGGCACGTGGTGGAGGTGGCGCGAGCCTCCGGGGCGAGCAACGTCCGCTGGGTCTTCGCGCCGAGCGCGGGAAACCCGTACACCCACCACCCCACCGGGCCGTCGCACTGGAACTGGTACGGCCACTGGTACCCGGGAGACCGCTACGTCGACTTCCTCGGGCTCCACGCCTTCAACCACGCCCGCGAGCAGGGCGCATGGGTCCCGTTCATCGAGTTGGTGACGGGCGACGCCGCGGACTGGATGCTCGACGACATGGTGGCCCGCTTCCCCGGACGGCGCGTCATCCTTGGCGAACTCGCCACCTCCGAGCACCCGGGCCGCCCCGAGGCCAAGGCCGAGTGGATCGTGGACGCCTACCGCCGGATGCGGGGCTGCTCCGCGGTGGCGGGGGCGGTGTGGTTCGACATGGACAAGGAGACCGACTGGCACCTGGACTCCAGCCCTGCTTCCGCCGCGGGCTACGCCTCCGCCGTGTGGGCGGACGGGGTGCCCCAGGCGCCCGGAAGCACATCACCCGAAGAGGAGAGTATGCCGTGATTCCGCCGGATCCCACGAGACCACAGCTGCCCGCCCGTGTCCGCGTGCTGGTGGTGGAGGACGACCCGGACCAGGCGCAGCTCCTGCTGCGGTGGCTGGAGAGTTCGGGGGTATACCACGTCGTACACGCCGACACCGGTTCCGAGGGAGAGCGCCTGGTCCGGGGGTCCGATTGGGACATCGTGGTCTCGGACATCGAGATGCCCGGGATCTCGGGGCTGGAGCTGCTGCGCGTGAGCAAGGAGGTGCTCCCGTACACGCCCACCCTCCTGATGACGGCCCACGAGAGCATGGAGTACGCGCTGGACGCCATCCGCGGCCGCGCCGACGACTTCCTGGTCAAGCCGCTGAAGCGGGAGCCGTTCCTGGAGAAGGTGGCGAAGCTGGTCGAGACCGCGGCGGCCGAGATCCGCCGCCGCCGCAAGGTGGTGCTGGCCGTGGGCGCCCACCCCGACGACGTGGAGATCGGCTGCGGCGGCATCCTCCTGCGGCACCGGGCGGCCGGGGACAGCGTGGCGGTGCTCACCCTGAGCGGCGGCGAGCAGGGCGGCGAGGCGGCGGAGCGGGTCGAGGAGGCGCGGCGGGCGGCGGAGGTCCTGGGGGCGCGGTTGTTCATGAGGACGCTGGAGGACGCGGCCATCTCCGAGGGGAAGGAGACCATCTCCCTGATCGAGGAGGTGATCCGCGAGATCGATCCCTCCGTCATCTACACCCACACGCTCAACGACGGGCACCAGGACCATCGCAGCGTCCACCGGGCCACCGTGGTCGCCGCGCGGCAGGTCCCCTCCCTGTACTGCTACCAGGCCCCGTCGAGCGGGATCGACTTCCGTCCCACCAAGTTCGTCGAGGTCGGAGAGTTCCTGGGGCGCAAGGTACAGGCGATCTCCGCGTACCGCTCGCAGGTGGCGAAACGCCCGTACCTCCGAGAGACCCTCCTGCTCGCAACCGCCGAGTACTGGGGACGCTTCGCGGGGTACGGCCGGGTGGAGCCCCTGGAGGTGGTTCGCGAGCGCGCCTGATCCCGGCTCCGGAGGGGGGTCGGCTGGGGGAGGCTTCGCCGCTCGTGGAGTTCCCGACGACGCGCATGTGGGGCATCGCCCGACTTGCCCCCGCCGCGACCCTCCGCCTACCTTGGGGGCTGCGCGAGACCCTGCGCCCGCGCCTCTACGCAACCCCGATCATGACCCGCGCCTGATGGAGGCACGATGAAGTACCGTACCTATCCCGGGACCGACATCACCGTCTCCGAGGTCGGCTTCGGCCTGTGGACCCTCGCCGCCGGGTGGTGGGGCGAGTTCACGGACGAAGAGGCGATCTCGCTCCTGCACCGCGCCTACGACCTGGGCGTCACCACCTTCGATTCCGGCGACACCTACGGCAACGGGCGCGCGGACACGCTGGTGGGCCGCGCCTTCGGCGACCGCCGCGACCGGGTGACCATCACCACCAAGGTGGGATACGACTTCTACGCCCACCCCAACGCGCGCCGCGGCCAGCAGGAGATCCCCCACAACGCCTCGCCGGAGCACATCCGCTTCGCGGTGGACGAGACGCTGAAGCGCATGGGGACGGACGTGGTCGACATCGTCTCGTACCACAACGCGCACGAGGAGCACGTCCCGGACGACGCGATCTGGGAGACCCTCCAGCGCCTCCAGGACGAGGGGAAGATCCGGGCATGGGGCGGCGCCCTGGGGCCGTCCAACGGCTACCTCTTCGAGGGCCTGGACCTGATCCGCAAGCGCGGGGCAAAGAACCTCCAGCTCATCAACAACGTCCTGGAGCCCTTCCCCGGCGAGGCGCTCACCGGAGCCGCCGAGGAGACAGGGAGGACCGGGATCCAGGTGCGGGTCACGCACTCCTCCGGGATGCTGGAGGGGAAGTACACCGAGGACACCGAGTTCGCCAAGAACGACCACCGGCGGCACCGCCCCCGTTCCTGGCTCGTCAACGGGCTCAAGAAGCTGGAGGCGCTCAAGTTCCTCCACGAGGGGCGCGACATGACGATCGGGCAGGCGGCGCTCAAGTACCTCCTGGCCTCGCCCGCGGTGATGACCACGCTCCCGAACATCTACAACGTGGAGCAGCTGGAGGAGTTCGCGGCGGCGTCCGACTTGCCGGACCTGACGGCGGAGGACCTGACGCGGATCCGCGAGCTGCAGAAGGTCAACTTCCACGTGCACGAGGAGCACATGCGGTACAAGGGGACCATGCTCCGCGAGGGCGAGCCCATCGGGCCCGCGTACCGCTACGAGGGAGACGGCTACCCCGCGACCGACCTGGCCGGCGCGGCCGGCTGAATCCGCCTCGCCCCGCGTGATGGAGGGCCGTCCCGGCGCAGCGCCGGGACGGCCTTCGCGTTTTATGGCGCCCGCCGGCCGGCAGCCGGAGAAGATTCCGGGAAATTTTCTCCCGAACCTTGTAGCAGGTGGTACTCTCTCCGTACTTTCCCGGAATGCGGGTGCAGTCCGCGGTCGGAACCGTCCGCTCGGGCGACTCCGGCGGACCGCGGGACAAAGCACCCAGGGGTCATTTTTCAGGAAGATGCGCCGGGTTGCGGGACCCGCGGGTCCCGCGCGTGCGCCAGACGCTCATCCACTACCAGGATCGCCCGTATGCCCCATGAGACTGCACTGATCGCGACGATCGCCGCCGGGCTCGGACTCGCGTTCGTGTTCGGCTTCGTCGCATCGCGACTGCGACTGCCGCCGCTGGTCGGCTACCTCCTCGCCGGCATCGCCGTCGGCCCGTACACCCCCGGCTTCGTGGCCGACGCCGAGCTGGCCGCCCAGCTCGCCGAGATCGGCGTGATCCTCCTCATGTTCGGGGTGGGTCTCCACTTCTCCCTGGGCGACCTCCTCGCCGTCCGGAAGATCTCCCTCCCCGGCGCGGTCGCCCAGATCTCCGTGGCCACCGCGCTCGGCGCCACGCTGGTCCACTTCTGGGGCTGGTCATGGGGAGCGGGGATCGTGTTCGGCCTCTCGCTGTCCGTGGCGAGCACCGTGGTGCTCCTCCGCGCGCTGGAGGAACGAGGACTGCTCGGCGCCGTGGACGGACGCATCGCCGTCGGGTGGCTCATCGTCGAGGACCTGGCGATGGTGCTCGCGCTGGTGCTCCTCCCGGCGCTCGCGGGGCCGCTCGGCGGGACGCCGCAGGAGGCCGTGGCGGGAGGAAGCGTGTTCGCGGCGGTGGGGCTGACCCTCGCCAAGGTCGCCGCGTTCATCGCGATCATGTTCGTGGTCGGGCGTCGGGCCGTGCCCTGGCTCCTGGACCGGGTGGCACGCACCGGCTCGCGCGAGCTGTTCACGCTCGCCGTCCTCGCCGTCGCCCTGGGGATCGCGGTCGGCGCCGCGGCGCTCTTCGGCGTCTCCTTCGCGCTGGGCGCGTTCTTCGCCGGCGTGGTCATCAGCGAGTCGGACCTGAGCCACCAGGCCGCCGCGGACGCGCTCCCGCTCCAGGACGCCTTCGCGGTCCTCTTCTTCGTGTCGGTGGGGATGCTGTTCAACCCGGAGATCCTGGTCCGGGAGCCGCTGCACGTGCTGGCCGTGATCCTGATCATCGTCATCGGCAAGTCGATCGCCGCGCTGCTGATCGTGCTCGCCTTCCGCTACCCGATGCACACGGCGCTCACGGTGGCGGCGAGCCTCGCGCAGATCGGCGAGTTCTCCTTCATCCTCGGCGGACTCGGCGTCGCGCTCGGGCTGATGCCGGCCGAGGGGCTGAGCCTGATCCTGGCCGGCGCGCTGCTCTCCATCACCCTCAACCCCGTGGTGTTCGGCTCCGTCGGCCCGATCGACCGCTGGGTCCGGAATCGACCGCGTCTCGCCGCGGTGTTCGAGCGCCCGGCGGGCGAGCTGGCCGAGCTTCCGGAGGACATGGACGCCCACCTCAAGGACCACGTCGTGCTCATCGGCCACGGCCGGGTGGGCGGGCCCGTGGCGGAGGCCCTCCAGGAGCAGAAGGTTCCGTACGTGGTGGTGGAGCAGAACCGGGAGGCGATCGACGGGCTCCGCAAGCAGGGCCTGACCGCGATCTACGGCGACGCCGCGCGCCCCGGCATCCTGGACCACGCGCACCTGGAACGCGCCCGCCTCCTCATGATCACCGTGCCGGACCCCTACCAGGCGCGCCTGATGATCGAACTCGCCCGGAAGGTCAACCCGGACGTCGAGATCGTGGTGCGCACCCACAGCGACGAGGAGCGCGTATTCCTCGAGAAGCACGGGGTGCAGAAGGTCATCATGGGAGAGCGGGAGATGGCCGTCAGCATGGTGCGCTACGCCCTCCGGACCTTCGGCGTGGAGCACGACATGGCGCAGATCGCGGCCCAGACGCTCCGGCTGAAGAACGGCGAGTCGTCGCAGCCCCTGGCGGACGGCCCCGTCACCGACGCCGTGCAGCCCAAGAAGTGACCCTCGGCCCGCGGCCGGGCGAGCCCATCGCCCGGCCGCGGGTACTGCCCCTCCGCGGTCCGGCCGCAACAATCCCGTTGCGCGCACGCCACACCTGCTCGCTCCTCGCCGCACCTCCGGGCCGCCGTCGGCGGCGCAACCCCTCCCCCCGACAACCTCACCTGCGGCATCCGGGCACACTCCCCCGGCTGCAACGTTTCATTACAGTGGTCTGCCGGATACGAAAATTCGTTACATCCGGTCCGAGCATCCCCCCGCGGACCGCGCCCGCCCGTCCGAATCCATTACACCCTTCCGGCGCGCGTTTCCGGACGCGGATTTCCCCTCCCTCGTCGGTTCGCGGTCGCGGCACGGGCGGCACGCGCGCTGCTCCGAGCGGGGTGGCCGGACCCTTCCCGAATCCGAAAACCCTCCGAGGATTGGCACGATGAAAGGCAAGTTCATTCGGCTGTGCGGCGCCCTGGCGGTCACGACCGTCCTCTCGTTCGGTTGCAGCGACGCCACCCGTCCGGTCGCCCCGGCGGAGGAGCCGGAGCACGGGCTGCTGGGGACCGTCCTCGGGATCGTCCGGCAGGTGCTGACGCCGGTTTCGGTGCTCCAGCGCGAGACGCCGCTGGAGGCCGACATCTCGGTCACGCAGCGGATCGGCGCCGAGGGAGGCACCATCGAGATCCCGCAGGCCGGGATCCGCGTGGTGTTCCCGCGGAACGCCGTGGTGCTGCCGAGCCGCCAGACCCACGTGGACATCACCGTCACGGCACTCCAGGGGAGCGGAGTCGCGTACACGTTCCAGCCTCACGGGCTGGTGTTCCGCCACCCGGTGACTATCTCTCAGGACGTCCAGGGCACTCTCGCGGGACGGAACCGCTCGATCCTTCCCAGGGTCGAAGGGGCGTACTTCCCCTCCCTCTCGAACCTGAACCTCCTCTCCGGGCTCGCCTCCGTCCTCGAGTTCCGGCCCACGCAGGTGGCCGGGGACGGCAGCCGGATCGACTTCACGGTCGACCACTTCTCCGGCTACCTGATCGCCAGCGGCCGACGGTAGAATCGGGAGGCGCCCCATCCGTAGGGGCATCTCGACGCAACCCCCGTCCCCGCTCCGCCGGGGCGGGGGCCACGTGCCTCCGGACTCCGGAGAGGGCGTCGCGGCCGGACCGGCACCCGGCGCGAAACCTGCCTGGGCTTCCGTCGTCTCCACCGAACCATCGTCCCCGCGCGGCCTGCCCGACACGCCACCCGGAATCGTCAGTCCCGAGGTACAACTCGATGCTGGACATGATCGCAGCCCCGCCCGAGCGGGCCGCGTCCTCCGCTGCCGTTCCCGCGGGAGACTTCGGCTTCCAGACCATCGTGGGCCGAAGCCGCGTGTTGCGGGATGCGGTAAAGCTTGCAGAACGAATGGCGGCGAGCCGGACGACCGTCCTGCTCGTGGGCCCCACGGGGAGCGGCAAGGAACTCTTCGCGCGCGGGATCCACTACGCGGGCCCCACCGCAGGAGAGCCGTTCGTGGCCGTGAACTGCGCGGCGATCCCGGAGGTGCTGCTGGAGTCCGAACTCTTCGGCCAGGAGGGCGACCCGCGGACCGGAGGGGCGGCCCGGCGCGGGCTGGTGGAGCTGGCGGGGGCGGGAACGCTCTTCCTGGACGAGATCTCCACGCTTCCCATGAAGCTCCAGCCCAAGCTCCTCCACCTCCTGGAGGGACGGCAATTCCGCAGGATCGGCGGTGTGGACGAGGTGGAGGTGGGGTGCCGGATCATCGCGGCCAGCAACGTTTCGCTGGAGGACGCCATCGCGAGGGGCGAGTTCCGGGAGGACCTCTTCTACCGCCTCAACGTGTTCCACCTTAACCTGCCCCGGCTCCGCGACCGTGAGGCCGACATCGAACTCCTCGCCCGGCACTTCCTGGAGCGGACGGCGCGGGAGCACGGCGCCGAGCCGAAGCGGCTGGGCGCCGACGCGGTGGCGGCTCTCCACCTCCACGCCTGGCCCGGGAACGTCCGCGAGCTGAAGAACGTGGTGGAGCGCGCCGCCGTGCTCTGCGAGGGGAGGACGATCGGCGCGGAGCACCTGGTGATCCAGCGCCGCACCTCCCACCCCGCCACCCCCGAGGCCGCGGGCACACGGATCCTCATCCCCACCGGAGGCAAGCCGCTCGCGGAGATCGAGCGCGAAGCGGTGCTTCTCACGCTGAAGATGGTCGGCGGCAACCAGAGCGCGGCCGCCCGGATCCTGGGGATCTCCCGGCCGACCCTGGCACGCAAGCTTCGCCCGGCGCCCGCGGGAGACGGGGAGGAGGCGAGCGAGTGAGCCTTCCACCGGACTCCTCCGCGGAGATCGCCGGGGAGGTACTCCGTCTCATCGAGAGCGGGCGCGAGGCGGAGATGGGCGGTCGGCGGGAGCGCGCGCGCGCCGAATACGAGGCCGCGCTCCACGCGCTCCGGGGCCCCCGCCAGTCGCGCCTCGCCGCCACGATCATCCGCTGGATCGGGCGGGCGCACCGCGCGGACGGCAACTTCGACGCGGTGGTGGACTGCGCGGAGGCGGCTCTGGCGATCTCCCGGGCGGACGACGATCCCGCGGGCGCGGCCCACGCGCTCAACCTCCTGGGCGGGGCGTGCCAGGAGCGGGGCGAGCTGGAAGCCGCCGCGGACCTCTACGGGCAGGCGTACGCCAACGCCCAGGAGGTGGGCGACCACGAGCTGATCGCCATGACCCAGCTCAACCTGGGGGTGGTGGCGAACATCCAGGGCAACCTCCAGGCGGCGCGGGAGCGGTACCGGGCCAGCCTGGACGGATTCCGGGCCGTGGGGAACGAGCTGTACATCCCCTCGGTGCTGAACAACCTGGGGATGCTCTACACCGACCTCGGACAGTGGGACCAGGCGGAGCGGTACTACCGGTCCGCCCTGGAGGTGTGCGCCCGGACCGGGAACGTGAGCGCCCGCATCAGCATCGAGGTGAACCGGGCGGAGCTGGGAGTCGCCCGGGAGGACTGGGAAGGCGCCCGGCTCGCGTGCGACACGGCGTTCGAGCTGATCCAGCGCACGGGGGAGACGCGGGCGCTGGGCGACCTCCACAAGCACTACGGGATCCTCCACCGCGACACGGGCGACCTGTGGCGCGCGGAGAACCACCTGGGGAAGGCCGCCGCCATCGCCCAGGAGCGGCAGGACCTTCTTCTCGCCGCGGAGACCGCCCGGGAGCAGGCGGACCTCTTCCGGCGCCAGCAGCGGAACCAGGAGACGCTGCGGGCGCTGAACCGCGCCTACGGTTGGTTCTCGCAGCTCCGCGCCCGGCGAGAGCTGGCGGATATCGACGGGCGGATGGCTACGCTCGAGACGATGTTCCTGGACATCGTCCACCGCTGGGGAGAGTCCATCGAGTCCGCGGACCCCTACACGCAGGGGCACTGCATGCGCGTGGCGGACTACGCCTGCGCCCTGGCGGAGGAGGCGCTGCGCCGCGGGATCGCCGCGGAGAGCGGGTTCGCGGAGGGGCTTTCCGGCCAGACGCTCCTCTGGTTCCGGATGGGGGCGCTGCTCCACGACGTGGGGAAGATCGACGTGCCGGTGGCCGTACTCAACAAGGCGGGACCCCTCACGCCGGAGGAGCGGGCGATCATGGAGCGCCACCCGGACTCGGGCGTGGCGCTCCTCGCCGACATCGAGTTTCCCTGGGACATCCGGCCCATGGTGCGCCACCACCACGAGCGCTGGTCCGGCGGGGGCTACCCCGCGGGGATCGCGAGGGAGGAGATCCCCCTCTCGGCCCGCATCCTCTGCATCGCCGACGTCTTCGACGCCCTGACCAGCGACCGCCCGTACCGCCGCGGCTTCCCGGCGGAGAAGGCGCTGGAGATCATGACGGAGGGGATGCGAGAGCACTTCGACCCCGCGCTCCTGGAGCTGTGGACGGAGATCGCAGGCCCGCTGTTCCGGGCCGCCGGGACGAGCATGGTGACCCCGCTCCGGCCGATCGCGGTGTAGCGGCCCGGCCTGGATCTGCGGGCGGTGTGACGAGCGGAGGCGGGCGTCGTCAAGACGGTGTCCGAAGTTCCGGCCCGTTCCGGCCGCTCCCGTCCCCGATCGCCCCCGGCATCCATGCGAAGCTCCACCGCCGTCTTGGTCCCGCTCCTTCTCCTCCTTCCCGCCCTCTCGCACGCCCAGCAGGAGCGCACCGTCAGCACCCGGTTCACCCCGCCGGACCGCGTCGCGGGCTTCCGCGTGACCTCCGTCACCCAGATGGAAGGCGGCGCCGGGGGGCACCTCCTCTACCGCTCCGCCGACGGGCTGGAGCTGGACACATACCTCTATCCCCTTCCCGAAGACCCGGACTGCCTGTCGGGGTGCGACGCCGTGGCCGCCGACCGGGAGGCCGACACCTTCCCCTCTCTGGTCCCCGCGCTGGTGGATCGGGGCTACTTCGATTCCCTCGCAGTGGAGCGGGACGAGCCCGTCCGCGTGGAGCACGCGGGGATGAGCGCGCACGGCCGGCACCTGTGGCTCGCGGGCTCCGCCGCGGGGAAGCCGGTGCGCTTCCACCTCCTCGTGTTCGGCGTCGGGACCTCCATGGTGAAGGTGCGCGCCACCTTCCCGCCGAGTGCGAGACGGGACGGCCAGGTGTCGGCCTTCGCCGAGGAATTCGTCCGCTCGATGCTCCGGCCGGCCGCGGGGTCGAAGGACTGCGCCAGCGGCCCCGCCGACCCGGAGAGCATCCGCCTCAACCTCGATTCCGGAATGCAGATCGGAGCGCTCCGCGGGAAGGCGGGCTCCGTGCTCACCGGCCTCGGATTCGAGCTGGCCCCGAGCGACAATGAGAAGGACGTGTGGCGCACCCGCCCGACGGAGGGGTGGCCGGTGGGAATCAACTACGGCCCCTGGGCGGGAGAGGCGAGCCCGGGATTCGTGGTCGAGGTGAGGCTCGAGGACCGCGCCGGGACCGCCCGGGTGACCGTGGGGGCGCAGGCGCTGTGCGCTCCCAGGTACCTGGACGAAGACCCCCGGTCGCTGGAACTCGCGCTGGAGCACCTCACCGCGTCGACCGTCCTCGAAAAGCTGGTGCCGAGGAACGCACGGCCGTAGCAACGCGGAACCGCCTCACGACTCCAGCAGCCCGGGGTACGCCGTACCGTCCGGGGCCTGGAAGTCGAGCCCCAGGAGTTCCGCCACGAGAGGAGCCACGCAGGTGATGGAGAGAAGCGGAGCCACCGCGCCGGCACGGATCCCCGCGCCGGCCGCCACCAGCCCGGTGTGCATCTCCGGGAGCGCGGGGTCGTGGCCGTGGCTCATCCCGGGGTTCGGCTGAAGGGCTTCCCCCTCCGTCCGGTCGTCGAGCACGAAGCCGGGCGCGGCCGCCAGGGCGAGCGGCGCGTCCGGGTCGCTCCCCAGCGCGACCAGCTCCTCCCGCTCCACCACCCTGAACGTCTCGCGAATCGCCCGCGGCAGCCCCTCCAGGACTCGCCGCACCGCCGCCACCCCCTCGTCCTCGGAGCCCCGGACGCGCAGGAACGCCGCGCCGCCGAGGGAGTGGAAGGTCGCGCTCCACGCCTCCGTCTCCAGCCTCGCCCCGCGCAGCCCCGCCTCCACCAGCCACACGTTGGGCCTCACCTGCGTGTGGACCTCGATCATCCCGTGGTCGCCCACTACGAGGACCGCCGTCCGGTCCCACGCCCCGGTGCGCTCGACCACCTCCAGGAGCATGCTGACCACCTGGTCGGACGCGGCCACGGCGCGGGCGCGCCGGGGGTTCCTCCAGTCCGGCTCCTGCGGCACCTGCACCGTGGCCTGGGTGTGCGCCAGGAGGAGCGTCGGCCGGTACCGCTCCAGGAGGTAGGCGGCGGCCGACGCGACCCGCAGGTCGTGGGCGAGGTGCCGGTTCCCGAAGTTCTCCGGGCGGAGACGGCCGGTGGCTTCCCGCTCCAGCTCCTCCAGCAGTCCGGGGGGCGAGGCGGCGCTCCGCAGTGCGGGGATCAGCTCGGCCTCGCTCCCGGGCCAGACGTCCGGCACGTTCCAGTCGATCGCGGCGCCCACGCTCACCGGCCATCCCACCGCCGCGGTGGTGCCGCCGGCCGAGCGCACGGCGTCCCAGAGGGCCGGGACCCGGATCAGGCTCGCGTCCTTCAGCCAGGGCGGGTTCTCCACCGGCTCGACCACGCGGTCGTGCGAGACGCCATGCCGGGAGGGGAGCGCGCCCGTCACCAGCGTGGTGTGCGCCGGGTAGGTGAGCGACGGGAAGATGCTGCGGACCGCCGTCGCGTGCGCGCCCGCGGCGCGGAGCTGCCGCATGGCCGGGGCGGGCCAGGCGGGGTCCAGGTAGTACTCCGGAAGGAGTCCATCCACGGAAACGACGACGACGTGCTCTGCGCGCGGCTTTCCCCGTTCTCTCATCTCTCGGCCGGGTTCGGGTGCGGTCGGGCCGCACGGTCGCAAGGGGTGAGCCAGGGGGCGAGGGCGCCCGTGCGGCGCACGATCCTTGCACCCCGTCCCGGCCCCGCGCCCGCGACGGACGGGGCGGGACGACCACCGCATCCGGGAGGAGGGACAGATGGCGCATCACGATCTTTCTGGGCTCCGCGTGGCCGTGCTCGCGGCGGACGGCGTGGAGCAGGTGGAGCTGACCAGCCCGCGCGAGAAGCTGGAGGACCACGGGGCCGACGTCGAAGTGATCTCGCTCCGGCCGGGCTCCATCCAGGCGATGAACATGCTGATCCCCGGGAAGAAGATCCGCGTGGACCGGACCGTGTTCACCGCGAACCCGGACGACTACGACGCGCTGCTGCTCCCCGGCGGGCTCGTCGGCCCGGACCTCCTCCGCCAGAGCGAGCGGGCGCTCGACTTCGTGCGGAGCTTCGATCGCGTGGGCAAACCCATCGCGGTGATCTGCCACGGCCCGTGGCTGCTCGTCTCCGCGGGGCTCGTCCGGGGGCGGAAGCTCACCTCCTGGCCGGGGATCCGCGACGACGTGCGCAACGCGGGAGGGCTCTGGAAGAACGAGTCGCGGGTGCGCGACCGCAACTGGGTGTCGAGCCGCGGTCCGCACGACCTGCGGAGCTTCAACAGGGCGATGGTGGAGCTGTTCGCCGAGCACGCGCCCGCGGCGGAAGGGGGCGCGGGGGTCTCGCTCGGCGGGCTGGTGGCGGGCGGGCTCGCGCTGGCCGCCCTCGGCTACGGGCTGCGACAGATGCAGGGCGGGGACGGGGGGGGCGCCCACCCGCGCGGCGAGATCCACGAGGAGCCGGTCCGCGGCATCGCCACCGCCGAGACCGCCTCGCACGTGGAGACCGGCGCGAGGCTCTGAAGCGAGCCCCGGCCCCCGCGCCGCCCGACGGGAGCGGCGCGGGGGCGGTTCCGCTTGTCCGCCGTGGGGGCGGCGATTAACGTGCGGGCGAGGAGAGGGGGGGTCCGTCACCACGGCTCCCCGATCCCCCGCACGTCGTACGGATTTCCATCCGCGCCCCCGTCCCCGGGCGGGGTGCGCGTCTGCTCCACCCCGGCCAGGGAGCATGCCGCATGGAAGCCGCGCTCGACCGCATCGCAGGGTTCGTCGAAAAGAGGTACCGCTCCTTCTTCCCTCCCGGCAGGGAGATCCCCTTCGAGATCCGCGGCGACGGCGTGACGCCGCGCCGCTTCGGCCCCGGGACGCCCGCCTTCACGATCGTCGTGAAGGATCGCAGCGGACTGGCCGCGCTCGGCTCCCTCGACAAGACGGCCGTGGCCGAAGCGTACATCGGCGGCTCCCTCGACGTGGAAGGGGACCTCACCCGCGTCCTCGCCATGCGGAGCATGCTCGACGACCGCCACCCGCTCCTCTTCGCGTGGCGCTTCGTGCAGCCCCTCCTCTTCGGGCAGGTGTCCCGCGACAAGCGCTGGATCGCCCGCCACTACGACTACGACTCCGCCTTCTACCTCCTCTTCCTGGACGGGCGCCACAGATGCTACTCGCAGGGGATCTTCGCCCGTGCCGGCGAGCCCCTGGAGGACGCCATGACCCGCAAGCTGGACTTCGCCCTCGACGCCGTGGGGGTCGGGCCCGGGGACCGGGTGCTGGACATCGGCGGGGGCTGGGGGGCCTTCACCGAGCACGCCGGGAAGCGTGGGGTGCGGGTCACCTCGCTCACCATCTCCGAGGAGTCGGAGCGGTTCATGAAGGGGATCGTGGCGCGGGACGACCTCCCCTGCACCGTCGTCCGCGAGCACCTCTTCGAGCACCGCCCCGCGGAGCCGTACGATGCGATCGTGAACCTGGGCGTGACCGAGCACCTCCCGGACTACCGGAAGACGCTCGCCACGTACCGCGCGCTCCTCAGGCCCGGCGGGAAGGTGTACCTGGACGCCAGCGCCCACCGGCAGAAGAACGCCCACTCCAGCTTCCTCGAGCGCTACATATACCCGGGGAACGGCTCGCTCCTCTGCCTCCACGAGTACCTGGCCGAGGTGGCGATCTCTCCCTTCCGCCTCCTGGGCGTCCACGACGACCGGCACAACTACCACCTCACCACCCGCCACTGGGCCGAGCGCCTCGATTCCCACCGGGAGGAGGTTGAGGACCGCTGGGGGCGGGAGCTGTACCGGAAGTTCCGCCTCTACCTCTGGGGGTCCGCGGAGGGGTTCCAGCGGGACATGATCCAGGCGTACCGCTGGGTGCTGGAGCTTCCGGCGGAAGGCTGAGGAACGGGGGCGCGTCCGGGAATCCGCGCCTCCGGAACGGTCGCAGGATCCGGGGAACCGCGGATGGAGCCGTGTCGCTTCGCGACCTGATCTTCGGGAGGCCCCTCCGCTCGGCCGAGCACGAGCGCCAGAGGATCGGGCCGGCCACGGGAGTCCCCGTGCTGGGCCTCGACGCGCTGGCGTCGGCCTCGTACGGGCCGGAAGCCGCCCTCACGGTGATGATCCCGCTCGGGATCCTCGCGCCGCGGCACATCGTGCCGCTCAGCGCCGTGATCATCGGGCTGCTGGTGGTCGTCTACCTTTCGTACAGGCAGACGATCCCGGCGTACCCGGGCGGCGGCGGCTCGTACACGGTCGCCTCGACGAACCTGGGGCCGATGCCGGGGCTCCTCGCCGCCTGCGCGCTCTCCCTCGACTACGTCCTCAACGTCGCCGTCGCGATCTCCGCGGGCGTGGGCGCGATCATCTCCGCGCTCCCGGTGCTCCAGCCGTACACGCTGCACCTCTGCCTGGCGATCCTTGCGCTGCTGACCCTCGTCAACCTGCGAGGGGTGCGCGAGGCGGGGCTCCTCTTCATGCTGCCGACGTACCTCTTCGTCGCGATGCTGGGCCTGACGCTCGGTGTCGGGATCGTGAAGACGCTCGCGGCCGGCGGGCACCCCGCCCCGGTGAGCGCGCCTCCCGGGTTCCCCCCGGCCACGACCGCCGCCGGGCTGTGGCTGCTCCTCCACGCGTTCGCGAGCGGCTGCACGGCCATGACGGGGGTGGAGGCCGTCAGCAACGGAGTCCCCGTCTTCCGCGAGCCGCGCGTGGTGAACGCGCGCCGCACGCTGACCGCCATCATCGGCATCCTGGTCCTGCTCCTCGCGGGAATCGCCTTCCTATGCAGCGCCTACGGGATCGGGGCCACCACGCCCGGCTCGCCCGGGTACCAGAGCGTGATCTCCCAGCTGGTCGGCGCGGTCATGGGCCGCGGGGGTTTCTACTACGTCGCCATCGCGTCCGTGGTGGGCGTGCTCGCCCTCTCCGCGAACACCAGCTTCGCGGACTTCCCGCGCCTCTGCCGCGTCCTCGCGCTGGACGACTACCTCCCCGCGGAGTTCGCGCACCTGGGGCGCCGGCTCGTCTACTCGGAGGGGATCATCATCCTCGCGCTGCTCGCGGGAGGGCTCCTGGTGGCGTTCGGGGGGGTGACGGACCGGCTCATCCCCCTCTTCGCGGTCGGGGCCTTCCTGGCCTTCACCCTCTCGCAGCTGGGGATGGTCGCGCACTGGCGGAGGGTGGGCGGGCCGCACGCGAAGCGATCCCTCGTCCTCAACGCGTGTGGCGCGACGGCCACGGCCGTGACGTGCGGGGTCATCGTCGTCGCGAAGTTCTCCGCGGGCGCCTGGATCACCGTGCTGGTGATCCCGCTGCTCTTCGCCCTCTTCGTGCGGATCCGCGGCGTCCAGAGAGAGGTGGACCGGGAGGTGGAGGCGAGCGGGCCCATCCGCCTGGACGGGCCGGAGCCGCCGGTCATCGTGGTGCCCCTCAAGCGGCTCGACCGGGTCGGGCGCAAGGCGCTCCGCCTGGCCGCGAGCATGTCGCCCGACGTCCGGGTCCTCCACGTCCTCACGCAGGCCCCCGACGAGGACCCGCTCCAGGTCCACTGGCGCGAGCACGTGGAGGAGCCGTTCCGCGAGGCCGGGCTGAAGCCGCCGGAGCTGGTGGTGATCCCGTCCGAGTACCGCGAGTTCTTCGACCCGCTGCTGAAGTACGTGCGCTCGCAGGTGAGGGTGAGCCCGCACCGCTACGTGGCGGTGCTGGTCCCGGAGCTGGTGGAGCGGCGCTGGTACCACTTCCTCCTCCACAGCCACCGCGCCACGTTGCTGAAGGAGCTGCTGCTGTACCGGGGCGGGCCGCAGGTGGTCATCATCGACACACCCTGGCACCTGCGGGACCGGGAGGGAGAGGGAGACGACGAGGGAGGCCCGCCGCCGAAACGCCGGATGTGACCGGCCCACGGGAGCGGTACCGGGTCAGATCACCAGCGACGCGATCTGGGCCGGGCAGGTGTTGCAGGTCCAGTCGTGAACGTTGAAGCCGTTGACCTGGGCGGCCGCGGGGCGGAGGGCGCCCTCGTACACACCCGCTCCGACCACCGCGTCGTCCTCCCACCCCATGGCGATGGCGCCCCAGGGGCTGGGGTCCGGCTGCCGGCTGGCGGTGGTGTCCGGGGTGTTGCGGCGCCGGCTCCACCCCTTCGCCAGGTACTTCTGGAGGGCGAACGGGTGAGGGTGGCCGTGGGGGCCCGGGTTGGCGAGGTGGCAGTGCGCCCCTCCGCTGATGCCGTAGGAGTAGGCGACCACCCCCTCGGCGAGGGTCTGCCCCCCGGGGACAGCGGCCGGGGCGCGGTCGGCGAACGCGGCTTCGGTCGCGGTGCGGAGCTTCCCAGCGTCCACCTGGTACACCAGCGCCACGCCCGCCTCCGCCCCGTACTTGGCGGCCCACTCCCTCCAGGTCAGCGCCGCGCCCGGCGCGGCGAGGCCCACCGCGGGGCCGCCGATGTGGTTGAGCGCGAGGGCGCCGGCCGCCAGGTGCCGCAGGTTCTCGATGAGGACCTGGACCCGGTCGGACTGGTCGAGGGCGTAGGAGGCCTGCCCGCCCGTCGGGCGCCCCTGCGCGAAGAGAGGGGCCGTGAAGTTCGGGTTGGCGGACTGCGAGGCGTACAGCGCGGCTTCCCCGGCCTTCCAGGCGGCCGCCGAAATGGAGGGTACCGCCCACCAGGTCCCGGCGGTGACTTCGGCGTCCAGCGCCGTGGAAGCGGCGGTGACCGCCCGGTAGTGGAGCGTGAAGTCCGGCGCCATCGCCGCGTTGATGGTGGCCTCGCTGTGGCGCGCCGCCACCAGCGCGGCCCAGGCCAGGCTAAGCGGGTGCACCGCGTCGTGGTACTCGTAAGCCAGGGCCGGCGCGACGGCCTCGGCGATGGCCCGCACGGGAGCCGGATAGAGTACCGCGTTGAGGGACGGATAGATGGAGTGCACGGCCACCGCGGCGGCGGCGGCGGCGGCGAGCGCCTGGCTCCGCTCCGCGTCCGCAGTGAAGTAGTTGAACACGAGCGCGGGAAGCTGGTCGATCATCTCCTCCGCGGCCTTGCCCAGCGCGTTCGCCCGGGCGAGGGCGGCGGCCTGGGCGATCCCGCCCGGCACCCCGGCCACGACCAGCGGGTTCCCCGCGTCGCGCGCCACCCGGCCGATGGGGTGGGGCGCGACGTGGGCGGCACGGGCGGCGCGGGCGGCCCTCGACACGCGGCTCCCGGGCGCGAAGGGGATCTGCGCGGCGGTAAGCTGGCGGTTGTCCATCTGCTTGGCGCCGTGGTGGGCCGCCACCAGCCCCACCACCACCGGGGGCACGGCCCGGTGCTGCGAGGGGATCAACCCGAAGTCGGCGTCCCCCGTCACCAGCACGTAGCGCTCGTTGGAGCTGTAGGGGGGCTGTCCCCCGACGACGTAGGGGATGCGGTTGGGATGGTTCTGCGCGGGGAGCGGGTGCACCGCCGTCCTCACCATCCCCGCCAGGGCGCCGGCGAGTTCCGCGCGCTTCTGCGCGTCGGACATCCGGTTCTCGTCCTCGTCCCCGATGTCGATCCCCACCTCGCCCATGGCGTCGTGGGCGTTGCCGACGCGCTGGATCAGGCCGAGCGCGGCCGCGCGGCAGATCCGGCGAAGGCGCGCGTCCGTTCCCTCGCCGTGCTGTTCCGCGAGGTCGGAGTGGAGCCCCACCTGCAGGGCGTAGTGGGTCGGCACCGGGCCCGCGTTCGCCATGGCCGCCGGCCCGCCCGCCGCGAGGCCGATCTGCCCGGTGGCGTTCACGACGTTCCGGGGGGTGCCGGCCAGACGCAGGGCGGCGTATGCATCCACGGCCTCGGAGCAGACGTCCGCGCAGTGCTGCGCGGTGACCGCTCCCGCCCCCGCGTGGCCGAACTCCGCCCGGGCGCAGATCGCCACCAGCGCGGCCGCCTCCTTCTTCCGCGCGGCCGCGCCGGCTACGGCCGGGACGACCGCCGCCGAGGCCCGGCCGGCAGCGATCCCGGCCTGGTGGTTCTGCGCCTCCGTCTGGAAGGGCGCCCAGTTGAAGTTGCCGGGCCAGTTCGCAGGAGCCGGCGCGGCCACCAGGATCGCGGCGAGCCCCGCCGCGTTGGCGCCGTTGAGCAGCGCGACGTTCGGCGCCCCCGCGCTGTGATCGTAGGCGACGGCGGCCGTCTGGTTGGCATCGCCGCCCTTCTGGTCGCGGACGCACACGTAGGCCACCAGCCCGGTGGTGTTGCGCCGGTCGGCGCGCATGGCGTTGGGGCCGGAGAGCCGCTCCACGTAGCCCCAGGGGAAGCGCATGTGGCACCCGGTGGGGCCGTCCGCCATCCAGAGGTGCATCTGGCCGCCGTTGACGAGCACGCGCGCCACGCACTCGTGGATGGTGGTGGTCCCCATGTGCTGCTGCGGGACGATCCACTGCAGGCGGTACGAGTTGGGATTGCGGCGGGAGAGCCCCCAGTGGTCGTAGTCCCAGTGGGAGATGATGATCAGCGGCTCGTGGCAGAGACAGGGGAGCGGTTCCGCCGCCGGGGCCGCCGAGCCGCCGTGGAGCCCGGTGGGATAACCGAAGTCGAAGTACGCGAAGACGTGGTCCGCGGCGTCGCAGAGCATGTTGCAGCTCCCCTGCCCCACGTCCAGCGCGCCCACGAACGGCACGGTCGCGCCGGTGCGGATCATGGGGTTGACGGCCTGGTTGGCGACGTGGGGCTGGCCGTTCCAGGGGTTGTTCCCCGCGTTCCCGGTGTTCGTGGCAGGGCTCCCCACGTAGAAGAGCGGGGCGGACGGGGCGAGGGACGGGCGAGGGCGCCCCGGTGGCGCGACCGCCCCCCCCGCGAACGCCGGCCGGAGCCCGGCCCCGGGGACCACGCCCGCGTCCAGCACGCTCACGAGCCTTTCGAGGAGCTGCCGACCGGCGTCCGCCACCCGCGCCGCGGCGACCTCCCAGGCCGCCGCCAGGCGCGCGACGACCGGGATGGGCGGGGGGCCGTCCATCCACGGGAGACGTTCCCGCTCGAACGGAAAGCCGGTCGGCGGAGGCTCGTCCGGGCCGTCGGGGTCCGGGGTCCGCCCCTCCCCGCCCGGCGGGCTCTCCGCTTCCCCCGGTCCGGGGTCCGCCTGCGGGAAGTGAAGGGCGTGAAGCCCGGACTGCATGATCCGCCCCTTGGCCGTGAAGGCGGGCACGCGCTCGAAGCTCGCGGGAACGATCCGCCGCGCCGTGCGCTCGTCCTGCTCCCACGTCGCGCCGATCACCAGGTGCGTGCCGACGTGCGGGGCCTCCGCGTCGTCGCCCGCGGGCTCCAGGTCGACGGTGTACCACAGGCACTCCCGTAGCCCCCGGCGCAGCGGGTCGCCCACCTTCAGCGTGAAGCCGAAGAGCCCCACAGGAGCGGCCCCGAGCCACTCCTCCTCCTCGCCCAGCGTCGCCCGGACGAACCAGTAGTAAACGAAGAAGAGGCGGCGCCGCGCGTCGTCCGAAAGCTCCGGCCAGACCTCCGCGAACTCCCGCCCGTCCAGAGCCCGGATCGCCTCGTCGGCCGCCCCCGTCTCCAGCAGGTGCCCCCACGCCCGGTCCACCCAGGCGCGTCCCACCAGCTCCAGAGTGACGTCCCAGTCGTCGCGCTCGCCCCCCTCCACGTCGGCGACGAAGGCGTAGAACTCCGGCTCCGCGTCCAGGTGGTTGTGACGGAGCGCGCCGCGCGCCACCGGGCGCGGCGCGGGCTTCGCCATCTCAGCGGCCATGCGCCTCCACCAGCTTCGCAGCCGTCGCGGCGTCCAGCTCCCCGCTCGACGGGAGGCCGCTCCCGAGCTGGAATCGGCGCAGCGCCCCCGCGTACGGCTCCGCCGCGTCGTCCGCGGCCTCCAGCAGGCCCAGGTTCACCAGCCGCGCCCGCGCGCCGGCCTCCGTGTCCGCCGCCGCGAGCCGCCCCAGCTGCAGCTCGTACTCCTCCGATTCGCCCAGCACCAGCTTCCCCGTTTGGGCGTTCGGGGGGATGTAGACCTCGATCCGTCCCCGCGCGTCGGTGCGTCCCTCCGCCACCACCGCGCCGTCCACTTCCAGTCGATAGGGGAGGTCTCCCCGCGGCCTGCCCCTGCGCATGAGCTGCAGCTTGAACATCTCCGGCACCCCGCGGCGCCTGAACACGTGGGTGCGCGAGGTCGCGCAGGACACCTCCTTCGGGCGCAGGTCGGGGATGGTGACCTGGTCGCCCTCCACGAGCACGTTGGGATCGCCGCGCTCCTCGCGTAGCGCCGCGTTCGCGGGGTCGCGCCAGAGCGTTTCCGGGAAGAAGCCGTGCTCGAAGGCGATGCTGGCGATGCAGTCGCCCGCCTTTACCTCGTACGAAGTGGGCACCGTGCGATGGGATGGATGGGGAGGAACCGGCCGCGGGAGGTACGGCGGGCTCCCGCGTACCCGCCGGCGTTGATTATACTACCGGCGGCCGGGAGGGACCACGCCCGCCGGCCCCTCGCCCCCATCCCACCGCGCCGCATGCGACGCAGCTTCCACCCCGGGAACGAAGCCTGGGTGCTCGCCACCGGGCTGGAGCCGCTCCCGGCCCCCGCCGAGCGCTTCGTGGACGAGTCCGACGCCCGGCGCTTCCTCCTGCGCATCGCCGGAGACGAGGGGGCGGCCGCCCTCCGGATCGTCCTGGGGGGAGACGCACCCTGGCTGGACGTGGGGCGGATGGACGACCACGAGGTGGTCGAACGGCTCGCCCGCGAACTCGTGTGCGGTTCCGTCCGCGCGGCGCGGACGCCGCTCCCCGCCCCCTCGCGCATCCCCGTGGGCGGCGGGACGGCGGCGGCCACCTCGCAGCAGATGACGCCGCGCCAGTGGGAGGCCGCCGCGCGGGCCGAGCGCCCCCTCCCGGCGCCCCGCGCCCAACCGGCCGCGACCGAGGCGGAGGCGGAGGCCGATCCTCCGGCGCCCACCACCGACTGGATCGAGGTGCGCCTGGTGGGAGAGGACGGTGAACCCATCGCCGGGGAGCGATTCGTGGTGGTGCTCCCGGACGGCACCCGGCGCGAAGGCACCACCGACTCCGACGGGCTGGCCCGCCTGGACAACGTCGCATCGGGGAACTGCCAGGTCTCATTCCCCGACCTCGACCGCGACGCCTGGGTCCCGGTCTGACCCGCCCCCCGCCCCTTTCCCCGCCACACGCACGGGCGTAAACTGTCCTCCCAGCGCCGCCCCGTCCCCACCCGTCCAGCCGGAGAACCGCCCTTGAAGGTCGCCGTCGTCGGCGGAGGACCCGCCGGTCTCTACCTCGCCCTCCTCCTCAAGAAGGCCGATCCCTCGCACCGGGTCACCGTCCTGGAGCGCAACGGCCCGGACGACACGTTCGGCTGGGGAGTCGTCTTCTCCGACCAGACGCTCGGCAACCTCCGCGAGGCGGACCCCGAGAGCTACCACGCCATCACGGACCAGTTCGCCCACTGGGACGACATCGACGTGCACTTCCGGGGGACCACCGTCACCTCCGGCGGGCACGGCTTCAGCGGAATCGCCCGCGTCCGCCTCCTCCAGATCCTCCAGGCGCGCGCCGCCGAGCTGGGCGTGGAGCTGCGCTTCGGCGTGGACGTACCGGACGACGCTGCGCTCCCCGCCCTGGGGCTGGGCGACGTGGACCTGGTGGTCGCCGCGGACGGCGTGAACTCCCGCCTTCGCGCGAAGTACGCGGAGCACCTCCGTCCGGACCTGGACGTGCGGAAGGCGAAATTCGTGTGGCTGGGGACGACGAAGCGCTTCGACGCCTTCACCTTCATCTTCGTCGAGAACGAGCACGGCGTCTTCCAGGTCCACGCCTACCGCTACGACGAGGGCAACTCCGCCTTCATCGTGGAGTGCGACGAGGCATCGTGGCGCGCCGCCGGCTTCGACCGGATGGGCGAGGCCGAGACCGTCGCCGCCTGCGAAGCGATGTTCGCGCCCTGGCTCGACGGCCACCCCCTCCGCAGCAATGCGCCCCACCTCCGCTCTCCCTGGCTCAGCTTCACCCGCGTCTCCAACGAGCGGTGGTTCCACACGGGAGGCGACGCGGCCCCGGTGGTGCTCGTGGGCGATTCCGCGCACACGGCGCACTTCTCCATCGGCTCCGGCACCAAGCTGGCGCTGGAGGACGCCATCTCGCTCGCGCGCATCCTGGGCGAGGAGGCGGAGCTGGAGACGGCGCTGGCGCGGTACCAGGAGGAGCGGCGCACGGACGCGCTCCGCCTCCAGAACGCGGCGCGCAACTCCATGGAGTGGTTCGAGAACGTCAAGCGCTACGTCCACCTCGACCCGCCCCAGTTCGCGTACTCCCTTCTCACCCGCAGCCAGCGCGTCTCGCACGAGAACCTGCGCCTCCGCGACGGCGCGTACCTCTCCGGGGTGGAGCGCTGGTTCGCCGCGCGCGCTTCGGGCGTGGAGGTGGAGAAGGCGCCGCCGCCCATGTTCACCCCGTTCCGGCTGCGGGGGATGACGCTCCCCAACCGGGTGGTCGTCTCCCCCATGGACACCTACTCCGCCGTGGACGGGACGCCCAACGACTTCCACCTCGTGCACCTGGGGTCGCGGGCGCTGGGCGGCGCGGGGCTGGTGACCACGGAGATGACCTGCGTCTCCCCTGAGGGGCGGATCACGCTGGGCTGCACCGGAATGTACGCACCGGAGCACCTGGAGGGGTGGAAGCGGATCGTGGACTTCGCGCACGCCTCGTCCCCGGCGAAGGTCTGCCTCCAGCTCGGCCACTCGGGGCGGAAGGGCTCCACCCGGGTCATGTGGGAGGGGATGGACGAGCCGCTCCCGGAGGGCGGATGGGAGGTGATGGCTCCCTCGGCCGTGCCCTGGAGCCCGGGGAACCCGGTCCCTCGCCCCATGACGCGGGACGACATGGACCGCGTGCGCGACGAGTTCGTCCGCGCCACGGAGATGGCGGCCCGGGCGGACTTCGACATGGTGGAACTCCACTGCGCGCACGGCTACCTGCTCTCCAGCTTCCTCACCCCTCTCAGCAACCGCCGGGAGGACGAGTACGGCGGCTCGCTCGAGAACCGGCTCCGCTACCCCGTGGAGGTGTTCCGGGCCATGCGGACCGTCTGGCCGGAGGACCGGCCGATGTCGGTGCGCATCTCGGCGACGGACTGGGTGGACGTGGGAGGGCTGGACGGCGACGACGCGGTGGAGATCGCCCGCGCCTTCAAGGACGCAGGCGCGGACGTGATCCACGTATCCGCGGGGCAAACCTCCACCGAGGCGCGGCCGGTGTACGGGCGGATGTTCCAGACCCCGTTCAGCGACCGGATCCGCAACGAGGCGGGGATCGCCACCATCGCCGTCGGCAACATCACCGAGGCGGACCAGGTGAACGGCATCGTCGCCGCGGGGCGCGCGGACCTCTGCGCGCTCGCCCGGCCGCACCTGAGCGACCCGCACTGGACGCTCCACGCGGCGGCGGAGCTGGGCTACGGGGGCCAGTGGTGGCCGGTGCAGTACCTGAGCGGGAAGGCGCAGCTGGAGAGGCAGTTGAAGCGGCAGCAGGAGCTTCTGGGGAACGCCACGATCTGAGGGAGTTCGGCTCTCGGTGCGGTGGGGCCGCTCCGGAGCCCGGCAAACAGCGCCGGTCTCCTGCGCGGGTCGCGGAGCCCCGCCGAACTACCGGCGGGTCTCCGCTCCGGCTCCGTGAGCCAGCCGAAACGGCCCGGCTGTCTCCCTCCGCACATGGTTTTAGGGTTGTCCGTCTCGCGAACGTCGATACCGGAGCACGATGGCGGCTAAAGGCGCGTACCTGAGCGGAAAGCACGCGGTGGTGACGGGGGGAGGGCGCGGGATCGGGGCCGCCGTCGCGGAAGAGCTGGCGCGGCTCGGCGCGACGCTCACCCTCATGGGGCGTGACCTCGCGCGGGCGGAGGGACACGCCGCGATGCTCTCCCAGCGCTTCGGCGTGCGGGCGGCGGGGATCGCCTGTGACGTGGCGGACGAGGCGTCGGTCGCGGAAGCGTTCGCCGCGGCGCGGGCGAATTTCGGGGACGCTCACGTGCTGGTGAACAACGCGGGCCAGTCGGAGGGGATCGCCTTCGGGGAGACCACCCGCGAGGTGTGGGACCGGATGCTCGCGGTGAACCTCACGGGCACCTTCCTCTGCACGCAGCAGGTCCTCCCCGCAATGCTGGAGTCGCGCTCCGGGCGCGTCGTCAACGTGGCCTCCACGGCGGGGCTGCGCGGGTACTCGCGCACCGCGGCGTACACCGCCGCAAAGCACGGCGTCGTGGGGCTCACGCGCGCGCTGGCGCTGGAGACGGCGAAGCGCGGGGTCACCGTGAACGCCGTGTGCCCCGGCTACACGGAGACGGACATGGCGGAGTCCGCCGTGGACACCCTGGTGCGCGCCCGCGGCATCTCCCGCGACGAGGCGCTCCGGATGATCGCCCGACCCATCCCCCGCGGCACGCTGATCCTTCCCGAGGAAGTGGCGAACGCGGTGGGGTGGCTGTGCTCGCCGGGCGCGTCGGCGGTGACGGGCCAGGCGATCGTGGTGGCGGGGGGCGAGGTGATGGCGGGGTGAGGGCCCGAAAGCCCCCCCACCCCCGGCCCCTCCCCCGCAAGCGAGGGAGGGGAGAACGGCGTAACTAGCGTGGAAGATGACTGATTCGAATGCTTCCAGGTGGATGCGGGGGAGAACACCGGAGATGTTCCACGCCGCGCGGGAGCTACGATCCGAGATGACCCCGGCCGAGGTCAGCCTCTGGGAGAGCTTGCGCCACCGCAGACTCGAAGGCCTCCGCTTCCGTCGCCAGCATGCCATCGGACGTGTCGTGCTGGACTTCTACTGTGCAGCGCGCAAACTCGCCATCGAGGTCGACGGCGGGATCCACGACACGGCTCCCCAGGCCGAACGGGACGCAGAACGCACCCGAGTCCTGGCCGGACTGGGAATTCGGGTACTCCGTATCCGCAACGACGAGGTGTTCACCGACATCGCGTCCGTCCTTCATCGTATCGCACTCGCTGCCCAGGCTCCGCCACCGGGCAAGGAAGCTCGGGGACCCCGAAGCACCTCGCCGTTCTCCCCTCCCTCGCTTGCGGGGGAGGGGCCGGGGGTGGGGGGCGCCTCAGACCCTACCTGAAACTCCATGACCACCCAACTCCTCGCCGCCGACCTCCGCCCCACCCACTTCCTCTGGGAAGTGGACGGCCCCGTCGCCACCGTCACCCTTTCCCGCCCCGAGCGGAAGAATCCCCTCACGTTCCAGTCGTACGCCGAACTGCGGGACACCTTCCGGCAGCTCGCCTTCGCAACGGACGTGAAGGTGGTGGTGATCACCGGCGCGGGAGAGAACTTCTGCTCCGGCGGCGACGTACACGACATCATCGGGCCGCTGGTGAGGATGAAGGAGGAAGGGCGGATGGACCACCTTCTCGCCTTCACCCGCATGACCGGCGACCTCGTGAAGGCCATGCGCGGCTGCCCGCAGCCCATCGTGGCGGCCATCGACGGGCAGTGCGTGGGCGCCGGGGCGATCCTCGCCATGGCGAGCGACCTGCGGCTGGGGACCGCCCGCAGTAAGGTGGCCTTCCTCTTCACCCGCGTGGGGCTCTCCGGCGCGGACATGGGCGCCTGCGCGCTCCTCCCCCGCATCATCGGCCAGGGGCGCGCGAGCGAGCTGCTCTACACCGGGCGCAGCATGGGCGGCGAGGAGGCCGAGCGCTGGGGCTTCTACAACCGCCTGGTCGATCCGGAGCGGCTGCAGGACGAGGCGCGCGAGCTGGCGCGGACCCTCGGCACCGGCCCCACCTTCGCGCACGGCATGACCAAGCGCTGCCTCCACCAGGAGTGGAGCATGGGTGTGGACGAAGCCATCGAGGCCGAGGCGCAGGCCCAGGCCATCTGCATGCAGACCGAGGACTTCGCCCGCGCGTACCGGGCGTTCGTCGCGAAGGAACGCCCCGTGTTCGAGGGGAACTGATGGCCGACCGGACCTTCCTCCGCTGGCCGTTCTTCGACGACTCGCACCGCCGCCTCGCCTCGGAGCTGGAGGCGTGGATCGCGGCCGAGCCCGCGGTCCGCGATCCCGACCACCACGACGTGGACGCCGCCTGCCGCGACCTCGTGCGCCGACTGGGAGCGGCGGGGTGGATCCGGTACGCGCTCCCCACCCCGTACGGCGTCGCGGGCGAGAGGCTGGACGTGCGAACCCTCTGCCTGGCGCGGGAAACGCTGGCCCGCGCCTCCGGCCTGGCCGACTTCGCCTTCGCCATGCAGGGGCTGGGAAGCGGGCCCATCTCGCTGTTCGGGAGTGACGCGCTCCGGCGACGCTACCTCCCCCGCGTCGCCTCCGGCGAGTCCGTCGCGGCCTTCGCGCTCTCCGAGCCCGGGGCGGGATCCGACGTGGGAGCGATGACGACCACCGCCCGGCGGGACGGCGACGGGTACGTTCTGGACGGCCGGAAGACGTGGATCTCCAACGCCGGCATCGCGGACCACTACGTGGTCTTCGCCCGGTTCCCGGAGGCGGGCGAGCGCGGATTCGCGGCCTTCGTGGTGGACGCGGACGCCCCGGGGTTCCGCGTATCCGAACGGATCGAGACGCTGGCCCCCCACCCGCTCGGGACGCTGGAGATGGACGGGTGCAGGGTCCCGGCGGGCGCGCTCGTCGGGGAGGCGGGGGCCGGGCTGAAGGTGGCGCTCGCCACGCTCGACGTATTCCGCTCCACCGTGGGCGCGGCGGCGCTCGGCTTCGCGAGGCGGGCGCTGGACGAGGCGCTGGCCTGGACCCACGAGCGCCATGCGTTCGGGAAGCCGCTCGCGGAGTTCCAGCTCACCCAGGCGCGCCTCGCCGACATGGCCGTGGAGGTGGACGCGAGTGCGCTCCTCGTGTACCGTGCCGCCTGGACCCGCGACGCCGGAGCGGCCCGCGTCACGCGCGAGGCCGCCATGGCGAAGCTGTACGCCACGGAAGCGGCCCAGCGCGTCATCGACTCCGCGGTGCAGCTCGCCGGCGGCCGGGGCGTGGTGGCCGGCGCCACCGTGGAACGGCTCTACCGCGAGATCCGGGCGCTCCGCATCTACGAAGGCACCTCCGAGATCCAGAAGCTGGTCATCGCCGGGCAGCTCGCCGGCGAGACCGCCCAACCCCAGGCGAAAGGAGAGAGGCGCCATGGCTGACGCGACCGCACGGGCGGAGACCGCCCTCACCGCGTACCCGGACACCTTCGCGCGCGACCACCTCCCGCCCCCGGAACTGTGGCCGGAGATGGACTACTCCACGCTCCCGGACCTCGCCTATCCGCCGCACGTCAACTGCGCCGTGGAGCTGGTGGACCGGCAGGTGGAGAGCGGCCACGGCGACCGGGTGGCCCTCCTCGCGCCCGGCGTGCGCTGGACGTACCGCGAGCTGCGGGAGACGGCGAACCGGATCGCGGCCGTCGTCCGCGACGACCTGGGCGTCGTCCCCGGGAACCGGGTCCTCCTCCGCGGCCCCAACAACCCGATGATGGCCGCCTGCTGGCTCGGCGTGCTCAAGGCCGGCGGGGTCGCCGTCGCCACCATGCCGCTTCTGCGCGCCCGGGAGCTGTCGTACGTGGCGCGGAAGGCAGAGGTCCGCCTCGCCCTCACCGACGCGCGCCTCGCGGGCGAGCTGGAGCAGGCGGCGGCGTCCACCCCCGGCCTGGAGCGGGTGGTCTGCTTCGGCGCGCCCGGGGCGGAGGGGTCGCTGGAATCGCTCATGGAGGGGAAGCCCGCCGACTTCGCCGACGTGGAGACCCGCGGCGACGACGTGGCGATGATCGCCTTCACCTCCGGCACCACCGGGCAGGCGAAGGGGACCGTACACTTCCACCGCGACGTGCTCGCGGCGAGCGACTGCTTCCCCCGGTACGTGCTGCGCCCCTCCCCGGACGACGTCTTCTGCGGGTCGCCTCCGCTCGCCTTCACCTTCGGGCTCGGAGGGCTGCTGCTCTTCCCGCTCCGGGCCGGGGCAGCCACGCTCCTGCTGGAGCAGCCCACGCCGCCCAACCTGCTGCACGCCATCCAGGAGCACCGGGCGACCGTCTGCTTCACCGCGCCGACCGCATACCGCGCCATGGCGGACCAGGCGAAGAATTTCGACCTCTCGTCGTTGAGGAAGTGCGTCTCCGCCGGGGAGACGCTCCCCCTCCCCACCTTCGAGGCGTGGCGCGAGGCCACGGGGATCCGGATCATCGACGGGATCGGGTCCACCGAAATGCTCCACATCTTCATCTCCTCGCCGGAGGAGGAGATCCGCCCCGGCTCCACGGGCCGCGTCGTGCCGGGGTACAGCGCGCGGATCATCGACGTGGAAGGGAACCCGGTCCCCCCCGGCACCCTCGGACGCCTCGCCGTGAAGGGGCCGACGGGGTGCCGCTACCTGGACGACCCCGAGCGCCAGCGGGGGTACGTGCAGGACGGGTGGAACCTGACCGGCGACACCTACGTGATGGACGAGGACGGGTACTTCTGGTACCAGGCCCGCAACGACGACATGATCATCTCCTCCGGCTACAACATCGCCGGCCCCGAGGTGGAGAGCGCCCTCCTCGACCACCCGGCGGTGGCCGAGTGCGGCGTGGTGGGCGCCCCCGACCCGGAGCGCGGCCAGGTGGTGAAGGCGTTCGTGGTCCTGCGCGAGGGGCAACCGGCCGGGCCGGAGATGGTCAAGGAGCTGCAGGACTTCGTGAAGCGGGAGATCGCTCCCTACAAGTACCCGCGGCAGGTGGAGTTCGTGGACGCGCTCCCCCGCACGCAGACCGGGAAGCTGCAGCGCTTCCGCCTCCGCGAGCAGGAGGCGTGATGGCGGACGTGGAGATGCTCCACCCCGAGGGGTGGGCGCCGGCGAAGGGGTACGCGAACGGCGTGGCGGCGAGCGGACGGCTGGTCTTCACCGCCGGCCAGATCGGCTGGGACCCCGCCACGGGCGAGTTCGCCACCGACGACTTCGCCGAACAGACCGCCCAGGCGCTCCGGAACGTGGCCGCGGTGCTCCGCGAGGCCGGGGCGGGCCCCGAGCACCTGGTGCGGCTCACCTGGTACGTCACCGACCGGGAGGCCTACCTCGCCTCCACCCGGGAGATCGGGCGCGCGTACAGGGAGGTCTTCGGACGCCACTTCCCAGCCATGGCGGTGGTGGTGGTCGCCGGGCTCCTGGAGTCGCGCGCGAAGGTGGAGATCGAGGCGACGGCCGTGGTCCCCGGCTGACCGGACCGGCCGCCCTGGCGCCGGGGCGCCCCGCGAACGATCTTCCGGGACATCGACCACGAGCCGTCCACACGAACCGGAACCACGATGCTCTTTCTCTTCCACGCGCACTCGGGACTCCGCTACCTCGTCCTCCTCGCGGCGGTACTCGCCATCCTCTACCTGGCGTTCGGCTGGCTCACCCGCCGCCCCTTCGACGCCCCGGCGAGGATCCTCACGGCCTCGTTCACCGGACTCCTCGACCTGCAGGTGGTGTTCGGGATCCTGCTCCTGTTCTTCCGGCCGTTCTACCCGGCGCTGACCGGGCACGTGATGATGATGGTCTTCGCCGCCATCGCTGCGCACGGCCTCGGCGTGGCCGGGAAGAAGCAGACGGACCCGCACAAGCGCTACGGCATCACGCTCGCGGGGGTGGTGCTGGCGCTCGCCCTGATCGTCGGCGGGATCCTGGCGATCCGGCAGGGCGTGTTCCAGACCTCGCTTTCGTGAGCGTCCCTACCCGGATGCCGGACGAAGCTGCGCCGGAGGGGAGTCCCCCTCCGGCGCAGCGTGTTTTGCGCACCGAAGACCTCACCGGCCGCGAGCGCTACCAGCTCCTCACCTCGCTGGTGGTGCCCCGACCGATCGCCTGGGTCTCCACCCGGTCCGCGGAGGGGCGCCGCAACCTCGCCCCGTTCAGCTACTACGCGGCCCTCTCCGCGTCCCCGTTCCTGGTGGGAGTCTCCGTGGGGCACCGGGGCGGCGCGCCCAAGGACACACTCCGCAACGCGCGCGAGACGGGCTCCTTCTGCGTCAACGTGGTCACCGCGGGCCAGCTCCGGGAGATGAACGAGACCGCCGGTGAGTTCCCGCCGGAGGTGGACGAGTTCGAGTTCGCGGGACTGGAGTCCGCCGAGGCGGAGTCGGTGGACGCGCCCTGCGTGGCGGGATGCCCGGCGGTGCTGGAGTGCAGGCTGTTCAGGGAGGTGGAGCTGGGGGAGGCTCCGAACACGCTGCTGATCGGCGAGGTGCTTGCCGTGCGGCTCTCGGGCGAGCTGCGGACTCGCGAGGGGACGTGGTTCGTGGACACCGAATCGCTCGATCCCGTGGCACGGCTCTGGGGCGACCTTTACTCACTGATCGGGGACACGCCGGCCCTGCCCCGGCCGAAGGTCTGACGGCGATACGGACCTCCCACGGGGACCCTCCTCAGAACCCCGCCACCTCGCGGAGGTATCGCTCGTACCCGGTCGCTCCGGGCACATGGTCGCCCTGCCACCCCCGGAAGCGCGCCTCCGGATCCCAGAAGCACTCCCACGCCCCCTCGACCGCGGACTCGCCTCCCCACCCCGCCTCGTCGGCGCCCACACAGTCAGCCCCGCTGCCGTGGGGGAACGGGCGCGCCCGGCTCCCGGCGTTCTGCCGCACCGAAGCGACCGGAAACCGGTACGCGTCGCGGTTCCTCCGGCAGCCGTCGTAGCCCCAGTACCCGGAATCGCACTCCGCGGCGGTCGGGTAGCCGGCGTGTTTGCCGTGCGCGACCCAGACGACCGGGGCTCCCCGCGGCACCTCGTCCGCCCACGAAAAGCGTTCCAGCTCGCGCCCCTCGTACCACCGGCAGCGGCCGTCCGAGCGCCCGTGGCAGTGGGCCGAGAGAAAGATCCGCTCGGTCGCCCACAGCCCGGTCCGCCCGTCGAACGCCACGTCCAGCACGACCGCTTCGGAGTCTCCGGCGTGCTCGCGGCAGAGCCACGGGGTCAGGCGGCAGACGGGGAGGCGCCACCCGCAGTCCCGGTGGTAGGCGGGCATGTAGACGATGCGCACCCCGCCGGACGGGTGGGCCTGCACCGCGTACAGGTAGCCCCCACCCAGCCGCCCCTCCTGCGGCCCTTCCTCCCACCCGCACTCCCCGGCGTCCGCCACCAGCACCGGCGCGAACGCCCGCGCGATCCCGTGTTCGCAGTCGTCGCGCACGCCGTCGAGGTCGGCGTCGTCGGAGCCACCCACCGACAGGCACTCCGCCTCGGTCCAGCCGGTATCGAGCCCACGGGCCCCCTGCACGCCCTTCCCCGGCGCACGGTCGGAAGCGGGGGAGGTGACGGTCCGGACCGGACTTGCGCACGCCGCGACGACGAAAAGCGCCACCCCAGCGAAGAGTGCTCCGACCCGCCGCGGGGCCACCGGCGGTCAGCCGGCGACCAGCTCGTCCAGCCGCCTCGGCGCGAAGCCGGCCACCGCGCCACCCTCCGCCACCACCACGGGTCGCGTGACGAAGGTGTACTCCTCCTCCATCAACCGCAGCATCTCCGCCTCGGTGACCTCGCGCTCGTGAAGCCCCATCGCGCGGTACTTCCGGGCCCGGCGCGAGAACAGCTTCTCCACTCCTCCCACGCGGTCCGCCAGCTCCCGTACCTGCTCCGCCGTGAGGGGCTCCGTCTTCAGGTCGTGGTATCGGTCCACCCCCACTCCCTTCTCCTCAAGGTACGCGACTGCCTTCTGGCAGGTGGAGCAGTGCGGAAGCCCGTAGACGGTGACGCCCATCCTCATCCTCGACGTGTGGGTGGAGAGCGCGGAGCGACCTCGCCCCGCGCGACGGGGCCGCCCCGGACTGCGGAGCGGCCCCGATAGACCTTCCCTGCGCGCGAACCGCGCTGAAAGTTACGCCGCGGTGTCGCGGGTCGCCCGGTACTCGGCGCAGAGGGCGTGGACCTCCTCGTCGCCGAACGTGTGGTCGCACTTCTTGGCCGCCTCGAACACGAAGTTGCAAAGCCGCTCGTCCGAGCCGTCGTAGCCGTGCTGCGAGAGCCAGTAGCGGACGTTGCTCACCCCGCTCATGTGCGACACCTCGATCCGCTGGCGCAGGCCGAAGAGGCCCGCCGGCACCCCGGAGTAGACCCGGTCCGCCAGCCAGGAGTCTCCCTTGGACTCCGCCTTGATGATGGCCGCCGCGTGCACGCCGGTGGCCGTGCGGAAGGCGTCCTCCCCGAACACCGGCCAGTTGTAAGGCAGCGGCACCTGGCAGGCTTCCGCCACGAGGTCCACGTACTCCCGCAGGCCGGACAGGTCCCGGTCGTGGAGCCCCAGGAGCTTGAGGTTCACCAGGAGCAGGTCCATCTCCGTGTTCCCGCAGCGCTCCCCCACCCCCAGGCCGGTGGCGTGGACCCGGTGCGCGCCCTCCTCGATGGCCGCCAGGGTGTTGGGGATGGCGAGGCCGCGGTCGCGGTGGCCGTGCCAGTCGATCTTCACGTCCTCCCCGCTGGGCGCGACGATCTCCTCGCGCACGAAGCGGACGAGCCGCCGCACCCCCTCCGGGGTCGCGTGGCCCACCGTGTCGGCCAGGCAGATGCGCCGCGCGCCGCAGCGGATGGCGGTGCCGTAGAGGGCCTTCAGCGTCTCGGGGTCGGCGCGTGTGGTGTCCTCGGTGACGTACATCACCGGGAGCCCCTCGCCCACTGCGAAGCCCACCGCCTCCTCCGTGGCGCGGAGCATCCGGTCCAGCGTCCAGTCCTCGGCGTACTGGCGTATGGGCGAGGACCCGATGAAGGTCGCCGCCTCGATGGGGATCCCCACCCGTTGCGACACCTCCACGATGGGACGGACGTCGGCCACCACCGTCCGGGCGGCGCAGTTCGCGGAGATGGGGAGCTTCGCGTCCGCGATCTCCCGCGCAAGCACCTCCACGTCCTGCACTGCGCGCGGCCCCGCGCCCGGCAGCCCGATGTCCGCGGCGTGGATGCCCAGGTCGGCCATGAGGTGGAGGAGCCGGACCTTGTCCTCGATGCGCGGATCGGTGACCGACGGCGACTGCAGCCCGTCGCGCAGGGTCTCGTCGTCCAGCTCGACGGCGCGGATCTTCCCGTAGTCGAACGAACCCCGGACGGTGTTCCAGTCGAAGATCAGGTCACGCTCGAGCATTCGATCCCTCGTTGGATGCTGTGGAGGCGGAAGCGTACGGGGGCGCGGACGACGCCCCGTCGCGGAGGCATGCGATTGGAAAGGGGCCGGAAACGTGCTCCCCCGGGAGGAACGACCACAACATACCACGGCCCCGGCGGTTGCGAAACCGGGTCTTTCGCGACGCTGAACATACGTTCACCGCCCTGAATCATATCTCACTGCATCTTCCGAGCCCGCGAGTTTGACAGCGGCGAGGCGCCGGCCCAAGATTCCGTTCACACGTCCCATCCCGCGGAGCCCATGGAGCTGAGCGCCCTCCTCGAACACCCCATCGTGTCGCGCGCCCGCGCGCGCCTCCACGAGACCGACGCCGACACCCTCCGCGAGCAGGTGGAGCTGGTGCGGATCCCCGCCCCCTCCTTCGCGGAGGAGGAGCGGGGGGCGCGGGTCCTCGCGCGCTTCGTGGAGCTGGGTCTGGCGGGGGCCGTGCGGGACGAGGTGGGCAACGTGCTCGCCGAGCTTCCCGCCCCGGCGGCCCCGCACGCCTCTCCGGTGATCCTCTCCGCGCACCTGGACACGGTGTTCCCGCCGGATACGGACCTCACCCCGCGTTTCGAGGGAGACCGCGTCTACGCTCCGGGGATCACAGACAACACCCGTGGCCTCGCCGCACTCCTCGCGGTGGCTCGCGTGCTCGCCGGCGAGCGGATCCGCACCGTCCGTCCCCTCCTCCTGGCCGCCACCGTGGGCGAGGAGGGGATCGGCGACCTGCGGGGGGTGAAGCACCTGTTCCGCGAGGGGTCGCCGCTGCGCGCGGCCGCGGGATTTCTCTCGCTGGACGGGTCCGGTTCGGGCCGCATCGTGCACCGGGCGGTCGGCTCGCGGCGGCTGAGGGTCACCCTCCGGGGTCCCGGCGGGCACTCCTGGGCCGACCGGGGCGCCCCGAACCCCGTTCACGCCCTGGGGGCCGCCATCGCGGCCGTCGCCGGGGTGCAGCCTCCGCCCACGGCCCGCTCCGCGGTCACCGTCGCGCGCATCGGGGGCGGAACCAGCGTGAACTCCATCCCCGCGGAGGCGTGGGCGGAGATCGACCTGCGGAGCGACGCGCCCCAGCCGCTGCTCCGCCTGGAGGAAGAGGTACGCGCCGCGGTGCGCACCGCGGTCGAACGGGAGAACCGGTCGCGCGCCCGGCCCCGCCGCAGCTTCCCGCTCACGGAACTCGTCGAGACCATCGGCGACCGCCCCTCCGGCCTGTGCGACCCCGAGTGCGCCCTGGTCCGCGCCGCGGTCGCCGTCACCCGCGCCCTCGGCGAGTCCCCGGAACTCGCCAGCTCGTCCACCGACGCCAACGTCGCCATCTCGCTCGGGATCCCCGCCATCACCATCGGGGCGGGTGGCGAGTCGGGAGGCGTCCACACGCTCGGGGAGTGGTACTCCAACCGTGGGGGACCGCGTGGGATCGAGCGCGCCCTGCTGATCGCGCTCGCCGCTGCGGGAGTGGCCGGAGACTAGACGGCACGGGTACGCCGGGAGTCACCGGAACACCCTGCCCTTCCCACCGGGCACGAAAAGGCGCCGCCGCCGGGAGAACTCCCGGCGGCGGCGCCTCGGTCGTGTGGGAAGGCCGTCCAGCGGCCCTACGAAAGCTCCACGACGGAGTTGTCTCCCACGTCCACCTTGCCCTTCACCCCCTTGAGGGTGACGTAGCTCCCCACCAGCGAGCCCGCCAGCTCGCTCCCCTCGATGGTGGTCTTCTCCCCGACGATGGTGTCCCGGAGCCGGGACCCCTTCACGACGCTCCCGGCCGAGATGGTCACGTTGGGCCCGATCTCCACGTCCTCCAGCCGCACCCCCTCCGCCACGTGGACGGGCTCGTGCACGGTGACGTTCTTCCCGCCCTCCGGGAGCCGGCCGCGGGTGGTGGAGAGCACGTGCTCGTTGGTCTCCAGCAGCGTCTCCGGCTTCCCCGCGTCGTACCACCCCTCGATGGGGACCGTCTTGATCCGGGCCCCGTGGTCCACCATGTACTGGAACGCGTCTGTGAGGTAGTACTCCCCGGAGGCACCCGGCTCCGAGTTCATCACGTGGTGGATCCCCTCGAAGAGCAGCTTCCAGTCGCGGATGTAGTAGAGCCCGATGTTCGCCAGCTTCGAGACGGGCTCGGTCGGCTTCTCGATGATGCGCCGCATGAAGCCGTCCTCGTCGGTGACGATCACGCCGAACCGCTGGTAGTCCTCCACCTCCTTGGCCCAAATCACCCCGGCGACGTCGTCCGGGAGCGTCTTCACGATGGAGAGGTCCGCGTCGAAGAGCGTGTCCACGAAGATGATGAGCAGCTCGTCGTCCGCGTACGGCTCGGCGAGCGCCACGGCGTCCGCGGTCCCTCGCTGCTCCTTCTGCTCCACGTACACCGCGTGGAAGTCGGGATACTCCCGGCCCATGTACTCCTGGACCTTCTCCTTGAGGTGCCCGGTGATGACCACCGCCTCGTGGACCCCCAGCGCCCGGAGGTCGTCGAGGATGTAGCTCATGACCGGCTTGTCCCCCACGCGCAGGAGAGGCTTCGGGGTGACGTGGGTGTGCGGGCGCAGGCGGGTTCCCTTGCCGGCGAGCGGGATGACGACTTTCACTCTGACTTCCTCCGTCGGGTTGTCGAATGGGGTCAAGACCGTGGATGGGCTGTCGCGCCCGCGTCGCGAGCACGATTCGTACCCGGCACCGCTCGGGGCGCATCATACCACGAGCCTCGCACGGCCGTCAAATCCGCCCGCTCCGGGCCGTATGCGGTCCCGCCGGCTGTCGCGCGCCCGCCACGCGCGGTACATTGGGCCGACTCGTCCCCCGCCCGCCGCCTCGTGCCGAGCCGACGATGAACCTCATCCGCGCCCTCACCACGAACCGCGCGTTCACAGATCCCCGGTCCGAAGACCCGCGGCTCCGCGGACACACGTACGGCATCCCCTTCGCCGTCGTGTACGGCGCGGTGCTGGCGGAGGTGGAGTCCCGCCCGCGATGGACCCTGGTGGATGCCAGGCCCGTCGAGGGCGAGATCCAGGCGGAGGCCCGCACCCTCCTCTGGCGGTTCACGGACGACGTATGGATCCGCCTTTCCCTGGATTCCCAGGGCCAGACGCGGGTGGACATGGTGTCCGCGTCGCGGGTCGGGCGCGGCGACCTCGGAACCAACGCCCGCAGGATTGCCCGGTTCTTGCACGCCGTCGACCGTCGACTTCGAGCGATGTGACCGACGGACCCACGCAGAACCGGAATCGATGACTCCTGGAAAGCAAGGCACCGCCCCTCCCGAACGGATCCTCCTCCTCCCCGTGCGGAGCACCGTGGTGTTCCCTCAGGGCGCGACCGCACTCCAGATCGGGTTCGAGCCCAACGTGGCGGGGCTGAACGCCCACCCGGAGGCAGAACTGACCGTGGGGATCGTCTCGATCGCGGACGAGACCGCGGTACCCGACGGCCCGCTGGACCCCGCGGCCATGCAGAAGGTCGCCGTGCTGGCGAGGGTGCTCGACCGGCTCAACCTCCCCGGCGGGACGATCCAGGCCACCCTCCAGGGGCTCCGTCGGGTGAGGCTGGAAGACGTGAGGCTGGAGGAGGACGGGTACTACACCGCCGCGTACCGGCAGGTGGAGGAGGTCCCCGCGGAGGAAGCCGAGGCGGAGCGCCTGATCGAGCGAATCCTCAGCACCGTGGCCGGCGTCGCGGCCAAGGTGGAGAGGATCCCCAACGAGGTCCCGCGCATCCTGCGCATGAACCTCGGCGACCCCTCCCGCTTCGCCGACCTGGCCGCGTCGCTCTCCCACTTCAACGTCCCGGACCGCGACGCGGTCCTGCAGCGCCTGGACGTGTCCGACCGCCTCCGGTTCGTGCTCGAGCGGCTGGAGGAGACCTGGGAGCGCGTGCAGACCATCGAGGAAGAGGACCGCATGGTGGGGAACCAGGCGGCAGAGGCGGTGGCGAAGAGCCCCCCGGACCGCCGGAACCAGATCCGTCGGCGGATCCAGGTGCTCCAGGCCGAGCTTGGAGAACTCGATCCGGCGGAACGGGAAGCGGACGACGTGCTTCGCCGCGTCGAGCGCGAGCGGCTCCCGCAGCGGGTCGCCGCGGTCGCGCGGAGGGAGACGGAGCGTCTCCGGGCCGCGGGGACCAGCGCCTCCGAGACCGCGGAGATCCGCAACTACCTGGACCTGCTCCTGAGCGTCCCCTGGACGCACAACTCCGGGAACACCGGGATCGACCTGGCGTCCGTGGAACGCGCGCTGAACGAGGAGCACCTGGGCCTGGATGAAGCCAAGCGCCGGGTGCTGGAAGTGCTCGCGGTGGCGCGGCTCCGCGGCGAACTCACGGGCCTCATCCCCTGCATCGTGGGCCCGCCGGGGGTGGGGAAGTCCTCGCTCGCCGCGGCGATCGCGCGGGGGCTGGGCCGCCCCCTGGCCCGGCTTGAGCTGGGAGGACGGGGGGAGTCGCAGCTCATGGGGACGCGCCGCACCCGCCCCGGCGCGCAGCCCGGGAAGCTGCTGACCACCATCCGCGACACGGAGGTCCGCGACCCGGTGTTCCTGCTCGAAGAGATGGACGAGCTGGGGCTGGGGAACGTGGAGGGCGACCCGGTGGAGGCCATGGAGGAGTTCCTGGACCCCGAGACGCGGGACGAGTTCACCGACCGTTACCTCGACCTGCCGCTCGACCTCTCGGACGTGTTCTTCATCGCCACGGCGAACGACTTCTTCCGGATCCCGCGCGACCTGCGCGACCAGTTCATCGAGATCCGCATCGCCGGCTACACCCCGGAGGAGAAGGTGGAGATCGCCCGCGAGCGGCTCCTCCCCCGCATGGCCGAAGAGCACGGCTTCTCCCCGGCGGACGTGACGGTCTCGGACGACGTCCTCCTCTTCATCACCCGCGGCTACGCCCGCGACGCCGGGCTGGGGAACCTGCGGCGGTCGCTCGCCTCCATCTTCCGCTGGCTGGCCCGCACCCGGGCGGAGGAGGACGGGCGGGAATGGACGGTGACCCGCGAGACCGTCGAGGAGGTGCTGGGCTACCCGCGCTACATCGCCACCGCCGCGGAGAGCGCCCCCGAAGTGGGAGTGGTGACCGGGCTGGCGTGGACGGCCGCGGGCGGGGAGCTGATGTTCATCGAGGCGCTGAGGATGCCGGGCACGGGTCGCCTCATCATCACCGGTCTCCTGGGCGACGTGATGCGGGAGTCGGTGAACGCGGCGTACTCGTACGTCCGGTCCCGGGCCCAGGCGCTGGGGATCCCCTCGTCCGCCTTCAACGACAACGACATCCACGTCCACTTCCCGCTGGGCGCCACCCCCAAGGACGGCCCCTCGGCGGGCGCCGCGGTGACGCTCGCCATCGCCTCCTCGCTCGCCGACCGCCCCGTCCGGCACGACATCGCCATGACGGGCGAGGTCACCCTGCGCGGCAAGGTCCTGGAGATCGGCGGGGTGAAGGAGAAGACCCTCGCCGCGTACCGCGCCGGTCTCCGCGAGGTGATCCTCCCTTCCGGCAACCGGCGCGACCTGCGCGACGTTCCCGAGGACGTGAAGGAGGGGATGACCTTCCACTTCGTGGACCGCATGGACGAGGTCTTCGACCTCAGCCTCCTGAAGAAGGAGGGACGCCGTGAGCGACGACGGAACGGAGCGCCGCGGGGCGGCTCCGAGCCCCAGGCGGCGGCGGATGCCGAGGGAGACCCGGAGGCCGGCGGGGAACGCTGAGCCGCCGCGTCGTCAGGAGCGCCCGGCCGGACGAGGGCCGGGCGCCTCGGCGGGCGGATCCCGCCGCCGGGGGCTGCCGCCCACCCGAGGCGGCATTCATCCCGCCACGTTGACTTACGCGCGCGGCCGTATACCTTTATGGGTGGCAGAGGCGCGGCTTGAAGGCGCGGAGACCCGGGCGCGAACCACGGGTCTTCTTTTAATTTTCCCCGACGAAAGGATTCACTTGGTCGAGATCCAGCTCGCAGAGACCGATCGCCTGGACTGGGCGCTCAAGCAGTTCCGGCGCCGCATGATCCGCTCCGGTCTCTTCAAGGACATGCGCCGCAAGCGCTTCTACGAGAAGCCCAGCGAGGCGCGCAAGGCGAAGGAGAAGGCCGCGGAGCGCCGCCGGCACAAGGACCGCAAGCGCGCCGCACGCCGCTACGACATCTGACCGCCGCAAACGCGACGGACACGCGAGAGGCCCGAGCCGACGGCTCGGGCCTCTCGCGTTTTCTCCGCCCCCGGCGCGCGGCTACGGCTCCGACGACGGGGCCGAGGGCCCCAGCGCGACCGGATGGTCGACCGGCTGCGGGACGAGGCTCTCCCCTTCGGAGCGGGCGACGAACGTCGCGCACGAAAGGTCGCCGGTCACGTTCACCGCGGTCCGGAGCATGTCGAGGATCCGGTCCACGCCCAGGATGAGCGCGATCCCGGCCGCCGCCTGCCCGGCGAGGCCGACGGACTGGAGCACGAGGATCAGGGTGATGATCCCGGCGCTCGGCACCCCCGCCGTCCCGATGGAGGCGAGCGTCGCGGTGAGGACGATGGTGAGCAGTTCCGGGAAGGTGAGCTGGTGCGCGTACACCTGGGCGATGAACACGGTCGCCACCCCCTGGTAGAGCGCCGTCCCGTCCATGTTGATGGTGGCGCCCAGCGGGAGCACGAACGAGGCGACCGGCTTCGACACCCCCAGCTTCTCCTCGGCCGTCTCCATGGTCACCGGCAGGGTGGCGTTGGAGGACGACGTGGAGAACGCGATGAGCGGCACCTCGCGGATCCGCTTGAAGAACGTCACGGGGTTCATCTTCGCCAGCACCGCCACCGCCGTCCCGTACGTCCCCACGGCGTGGAGGACGAGCCCGCCGACCACCACGAGGGCGTAGATGGCGAGGCTCCCCAGCACGTCCATCCCGAAGCGGCTGATGACTCCCGCGATGAGCGCGAACACCGCGTACGGCGCCAGCTTCATCACCCAGTCGATGATGATCATCGCCGCGTCGTTCACCCCGTTGAAGAAGGTGAGGATGGCGTCTCGCCGGGCCGGCGCGAGGAGCGAGACCGCCGCCCCGAAGACCAGCACGAAGATGATGAGGGGGAGCAGGTTCCCGCTCGCCGCGGCGCCGATCGGGTTGTCGGGGATCATGTTGAGGAGCACGTCGAGCGTGCCCGGCCGCTCCGCCGCCTGCGTCAGCCGGCCCGCCGCCTCCCTTCCGAACTCCGCGGCCAGCGCGTCGCGCGATTCCGGGTTGATCCGGCTCCCCGGCTTCACGAGCGTCGCGAGCGTGAGCCCGATGGTGATGGCGACCGCCGTGGTGACCATGTAGTAGGCGATCGTCTTCCCGCCGATCCGGCCCAGCTTGCCGATGTCTCCCAGGGAAGCCACGCCCGTCAGCAGCGACGCCACCACCAGGGGGATCACGATCATCGTGATCAGCCGGACGAACACCCGTCCGACGAAATCCAGGAAGGGGAGGATCCCACCGGCCCAGGCCGGTGCGTCCGCGAAGCCGGTGAGGTTGACCACGGCACCGACGAGCGCACCGAGCACCAGGCCGATGAAGATCTTGGTGTAAAGCTGCATGGGAATCCGGGTCCGAGCGAATTGTGTTGTGTATCGCGAACTTATGCCCATCGGAGACCTCCGCGCAACTCGCGGGGCGATCTCCCGCGCCTCCGATGTCCCCCTGAGGCGGAAAACGACCGCCCCCGCCGGGCGATAATCCCCGGCGGGGGCGGCGTCTCGACGACGAACGCGTCTCCGACTACTCCTCGTCTTCTCCGGCTTCCTCGCGGGGCTCCTTCCGCCCCAGGAAACTCAGCCCCACGCCCACCAGCAGCACGCCGGCCGCCACCAGGACGGGCCAGTCCCGGCCGGTCGCCACCCCTCCGAAGAACAGGCCGGCTCCCAGGAAGAACGAGGCCAGCTTGGCGGCGAGGAAGCGGTCGGGGTCGGACCGTCGCCTGCGGGATATTCCCAGCACCTAACGGGCTCCTTCCAGGAAACCCCTCACCCCGGCCTGCATGTCGTCCGTCATGCGGGCGAGCACGTTGAGGTCGGCGCCGGCGCGGACCGCCGCCTCGAAGGTCATCCCGTCCGAGTGGTAGAGGAGGCGCTTGGTGAGCTGCACCGCGGAAGCGCTCCGCCCGGCCAGCTCCGCCAGGTAGGCGTCCGCCTCCGCGGCGAAGGCGTCGGCCGCGACCACTCGGTTCACGAGCCCGATCCGCTCCGCCTCCGCGGCGTCGACGGGCCGGCCGCTCACGAGCAGTTCGAACGCCTGCTTCTCCGAGACGTTCCGGCGCAGGATCGCCATGACCATCGCCGGCACGAAGCCGATGCGCACCTCCGGGTAGCCGAGCTGGGCGCCCTCCGCCGCGAGCACGAGGTCGCACGCGGTCGCGAGGCCGCACCCGCCCGCGAGCGCCCGCCCCCGGACCAGCGCCACCACCGGCTTCCGCATCCGCCGCGGAAGCTGGAACAGCTCCGCCAGCCGCTCCACGTCCTGGAGGTTCTCCATCACCCCGTCCTCGGCGATGGTGCGCAGCGCCGAGAGGTCGGCCCCGGAGCAGAAGTCCTTCCCCGCCCCCTCCAGCGCCACCACCTTCACTTCCGGGTCCGCGTCGGCGTCGCGGAGCGCCGCCTTGAGGGCGTCCACCAGCTCCGGGCTCAGCGCGTTGCGCTTCTCCGGCCGGTTCATCGTCAGCCGGGCGACCCCCCCCTCCCGGCGGACGAGCACCACCTCCTCGCCGCCTTCCCCGCTCACGCCGCCGCCTCGCGGAGCGCCCGCTCCGCCAGCTCGTCGGGAGCCTCCACCTCCATCCTCAGGATCGCGGTGGAGAGCACCTTCCCCTGGGCGTCCGTCTTCAGCGAGACGGTGCCGCCGCCCCCCAGGGCGTTGTGGAGAAGGAAGTTCAGCGCCTCCAGGTTGGGAAGCTCGAAGCGCTCCACCTCCCCGTGAACGATTCCCGCGAAGTGCTCCTTGACCCGCTCGGTCGTGAGCTGCTCGACCAGGATCGGGTAGTACTCCGGGCGGAGGGCGATCACCCCCACGTTGGCGGTGTCTCCCTTGTCGCCGGAGCGCGCGTGCGCCAGGTGAAGCAGACGGATCCGTGCCATGTGTGTGTTCGGTGGTGGTTGCGCGTGGCCGTGCCGGCGCTGAACCTCGCGCCGCCCCCGCAGCCCCGCAAGGGACAAGCCGGGAGGAGAAGGGGCTTGAGGGTCGGACGGTATCGCGCGGGTGGTCGGCGGGGGGAGGCTCCCCCCACCTCCCGGCAGTCATCCCAGGAACAAAGGCAGGCCCACGATGCTTCCTTCCGTGCTCCCATCTCCCGTTTGCGGAGGAGGGGCCCGCGTGAGGGATGCGCGCCCGGCAGGGGCGAGACCCCGCGTGGTTTGCGGGGGCTCGCCGGAGTTGGGCACAGTCGTTCCGTGCCCTACTCCGCGCGCAGCCCGGCCCCCGCTTCAGCGGGGGACACGCCCGAAAATGCCGTGAGCAGTCGTTCTTCCCACCCTCACGAGTGGTAGTTCGGCGCCTCGCGGGTGATCGTCACGTCGTGCGGGTGCGACTCGCGGAGCCCGCCGCCGGTGATCCGCACGAACTGCGTCTCCGTGCGGAGCGTCTGGATGTCCGGCGATCCCAGGTACCCCATCCCCGAGCGGAGCCCGCCGACGAGCTGGTAGATGGTGTCGGAGACCGCGCCCTTGTAGGGGACGCGCCCTTCGATCCCCTCGGGGACGAACTTGCGTGCGTCGCTCCCCTCCTGGAAGTAGCGATCCGCCGACCCCTCCTCCATGGCGGAAAGGCTCCCCATCCCGCGAACCGTCTTGAAGCGTCGCCCTTCGAGGAGGAACGACTCGCCCGGGCTCTCGTCCGTGCCGGCCAGCATGGAGCCCATCATCACCGAGTGGGCGCCCGCCGCGAGGGCCTTCACCACGTCGCCGGAGTACTTGATCCCGCCGTCCGCGATGATCGGCACCCGCCCCGCCGCCCCTTCCACGGCGTCGAGGATCGCGGTCAGCTGCGGGACCCCGACGCCGGTGACCACGCGGGTGGTGCAGATGGAGCCGGGGCCGACCCCCACCTTCACCGCGTCCACACCGCGCTCAACCAGCGCCTCGGTCGCCTCGCGCGTCGCCACGTTCCCGGCGACGAGCTGCGCGTCCGGGAAGGCCTCGCGGACGCGGGCCACGGAGTCCAGCACCCCGACCGAGTGCCCGTGCGCGGTGTCGATCACCAGCACGTCCACTCCGGCGTCGAGGAGCGCGCGGGCCCGGTCCATGTCGCGCTGGGGGTGGGCGCCGACGGCCGCGCCCACGAGGAGTCGGCCCCGCTCGTCCTTGGAGGCGTTGGGGAACTGCGCGCGCTTGCGGACGTCCTTGACGGTGATGAGGCCGGCCAGGATCCCCGCCTCGTCCACCACGGGGAGCTTCTCGATCCGGTGACGGTGGAGGATCTTCACCGCGTCGTCCAGCGAGGTCCCCACGGGCGCGGTCACCAGCCCCTCGCGCGTCATCACCTCGGACACCGGCCGGTCCGGGTCGGCCTCGAACTGGAGGTCGCGGTTGGTGAGGATCCCCACCAGGAGCCCCCCTTCCTCCACCACGGGGACGCCGCTCACCGAGAAGCGCTCCATGATCCGCACTGCCTCGCGGAGCGGAGCGTCGGGGTGGACGGTGACCGGGCTGGAGATCATCCCGCTCTCCGAGCGCTTCACACGGTCCACCTCCTCGGCCTGCCGGTCGATGGACATGTTCTTGTGGATGATCCCGATCCCTCCCTCGCGCGCCATGGCGATCGCCATCCGCGACTCGGTGACGGTGTCCATCGCCGCGGCGACCAGCGGCATGGCGAGGGAGATCTTGCGGGTGAAGAGCGTCCGCACGTCGGTGTCGCTGGGGTGCACCAGCGAGTGTCGGGGGACGAGGAGGACGTCGTCGAACGTCAGGCCCTCGCCGACGAAGCGGGGAGACGGCGCCTCGGAACGGGTCATCATGCCTCCATGAAGTGAGGCGCCCGCCGCCCCGCGTCGCCGTCCGGGAGGGACGGGAGCTGCGGGGCAGCGGGCGCCATGAGTGCTGACTGGGCTTTCCAGCGTTCCATGGGGAAAGATACGGAAGTGGCGCGGCGGGTGTCAACGCCGCGCCACTCTACACCCGCAGCCAGGCTAGAAGAGTGTTGAGGAAACCGGGCCGGCGGAGAAATCGTGTGAATCGAGGCGGACCCGAGCAGCGCAATGAGGCGTGGTCGTTTCACGCCGCAGTGAGCAGCGCGGAGTCCAACGCCGAGTCACGCGATTTATCAACGGCCTCTACGCGCGCTGCCCCAGCAGGCCCCGTACCCGCTCCGGGAGGAACGATCCGGCCCGGTCCAGCGCGGCGAGCGCCAGCTCCAGGCTGTCCACGTCGCCGTCCCAATGTTCGAGAAGGACGTCGATCCCGGCGTTGTTGAGCAGGCGGTCGAGCGCCAGCGCCAGGACGTAGATGTCGTCCACCTGGCCGATGACCGGGATGTCCGGGAGGAGGTCCACCGGGAGCAGCGTGTAGCCGACCGCCGCGAGCACGATCGCCTTGTCCAGCCTCGACACGCGGGGGTCGGTCGCGAGCCGCCCCAGGAGCCGGGCGAAGTTGGGGAGGTCGCGAACGACCTGGCGCATCGTGTCGGTGCGCCGTCCCCCGCCGCCCTCCCTGCGGTAGCGTCGGAGCCGCGGAGCCTGCATCGCGGCGTATTCCTCCTGCGCTTCGTCCTCGTCGTCGTCGAGGTCGAAGCGGGAGCGGGGGGCGGGGTCTCGGTACCTGGCCATGAACGATCAGGGGTTGCGGTGGTCCGGTCCGCCGCCGTCGGCGGGGCGGGAGCCGGAGTTGTCGCGCGCCTCTCCCGCCGCGGGTGCGCCGGGAGGCTGCGGGGTGGAGACGGTCTTCATCCCCTCCTCGACGTCGCGCATCAGCGAGCGCCCCGCCTCGGCGATCCCGGAAAAGACCCGGTCTGCCGTCCCCACGGCGCCGAGCGTGCCGCGGATGGTGGCGATGGTCAGGCCCTGGCCGCGCATCTTGTCCTCCAGCAGCTCGCCGAACTTCTGCAGCGAGGAGGGGGAGCGCAGGGATTCGCGGGCGTACTTGGAGGCGAGGAACTCGACGTAGTCGAGCGCCTGGTAGAGCTGCTCCTCGGGTAGCGCCTCGATCTGGCGCATGAGGCGTTGGCGGAGCACGTCGTGCATCGGGTCATCCTCCGAAGAAGCGGGGCGGGAACGCGCAGGTTCCATGCCGGACATTAGACGCGCGCCGCCCTCGTGCAATCTGGATCTCTCCGTCGGCCGCCGCAACGTGCGGGGCCGCCGCTCCTCAGTACGTCCGTGGGGCCCCGGTTGTTTCCCGCGCGGCGATTGACGCAGCCGGGCCGCGAGTCCTAGTTTCCCCGGAAGTGGTTCCACTTCCACCCCGGTCCGGATACGCTCGTGCCCAACCTGCCTCTACGCCCCCTGGAGCCCGCGGCGGACGCCGCGGCGGTCTACGACGCCTGGCTCTCCGAGCTGGGCGAGGCGCTGGAGCGTGGCGACGACCGCTGGGAGCTGTGCCGCCGCACCCTGACCGGCATCTGGTACCCTCACCTGGCCGACTCCGATCCCGCCAGCCTCCCCCTGGCCGCCCGGACGGCCCTGGCCCAGATGGACGCCCGCAACGTCACGCTGGAGCCGGAGTACTACGGCGAGTGCGACGACGAGAAGTTCCAGGCGCGCAAGCCGCTCATCTGGATGTGGCAGATGTTCGACAGGTCGCCCCTGGGGGGGAACGTCCACCTGGGAGTGCGCTTCCGGCGGCTGCTGGCGCCGTACATCTTCCGGCGGGTGGGGCGCAACTTCAAGTGCTTCCACTTCGTGGAGTTCTCCTTCGGGTACAACCTTGAGGTGGGCGACGACGTGGTGGTGCACCGCAACGTGCTGCTGGACGACCGGGGCGGGATCGTGCTGGGCGACCGGGTGTCGATCTCGGACTACGCCAACATCTACTCGCACACGCACTCCATCGTGGACCAGGCGGACGTCACCAACGCGGTCACGACCATCGGCGCGGGGGTGAGGATCACCTACCACGCCACCGTGCTGGCTGGGACCACGGTGGGCGAAAACGGGATGGTGGGCGCGATGGCGCTGGCGACCAAGGACGTGAGGCCCTACCACGTCAACGTGGGGATCCCGGCCAAGTCCGTGCGCGTAAAGCCCAACGCTCCGCCGGAGGCGTACAAGACCACCCTCTGCGGTGGTCCGGACGGGGAGAGGTGACCCACGGGGCCCGCGGATCGCGGGCCCCGTGTCTTGTTCAACGAGAAACGTTTTCCTGCAGGGATAGGCCGATGACGACCGAAGTGCAGGCGGGGATTCCCGCCGAGGTGACCGACCCGATCAACTCCCGCATCCTCGAGGTTTCCGAGGACCGGGTCCAGGGCTTCGTGGCGGAGCCGTTCGAGGAGATCTCCCGCCTTTCCGGCGTCGCCCTGGAGACGGTGCTGGAGCGGATCCGCGCCATGCTCGCCGCCGGGACCATCCGCCGGGTGCGGCAGACGCTGCTCGCCACCAACCTGGCTCCGGGCGCGCTGGTGGCGTGGCAGGTCCCGCAGGACCGGTTGGAGGAAGCCTTCACCTACATGTTCCGGGAGGACCCCTTCTCCGGGCACGTGGTGATCCGCTCCACCGACGCGGAGACGCGCGGGTCGAAGTACCGCCTGTGGACCACCGTGAAGGTACCGCAGGGGTTCTCGCTGGAGCGCCACTGCGAGGTGCTGCGCGAGAAGGTGGGCGCAGAGGCGTTCAAGCTCCTCCCGGCGAAGGCCCTCTTCACCCTGGGCGTGGGACACGTAAGGCGGCGGGGGATGGAGCCCGGGAGCCGCACCGACGCCCCGGGCGACGTGGTGGACACCCGCATCGTCGAGCTGAGCGACCTGGAGTGGCAGGTGCTGGTGCCGCTGAAGCGTGAGTTCGCGGTGGAGGAGATCGTCCCGAACCCGTGGGCGGCGCGGGCGGAGGAAGCGGGGGTCCCGCTGGACGAGTTCCTCCGCGTGGCTCGCTCGCTGAACGAGCGCGGGGTGATCGGCCGCTTCTCCACCTTCCTGGAGCACGTGAAGCCCTCCGCCTCCGGGCACCGGGTGACGCGCTACAACGCCCTCTTCCACTGGCGGGTGCCCGCGGGGATGGAGATGGAGGCCGGCAAGGAGGTGGCGCGGCACCACGTGATGACGCACGCCTACTGGCGCGAGGGAGGGGCCGAGTTCGCGGACGTGAACATCATGGGAGTGGCGCACGGCACCGAGAAGGAAACGGTGCTCGCCCACAAGGCGGCCATCGACCGCCACCTGGAGGAGGCGGGGATCCCGGCCTCCTACACGAACGTGTTCTGGGGGGGGCGGAGCGAGATCAAGCCCTCGGAGATCGCCCCCTCGGAGTACGTGAAGTGGTGCGCGCGGATGGGGGTGGACCCGCAGGCGATGCGGACCTCGCCGGACGAGGCGGACGGAAGCGCCTGACCGCCGCGCCCGGGAAGCGCGGGCCCGGTCACCTCGCCAGCCAGTCGCCGCTCCCGATGAGATTCTCGGGAGCGAGCGCCGGCTCCAGCGCCGGGCCCGCGACGTAGACCCAGCACTCCACGCCCCCCGCCTCCGTCCTCACCCGGCGGAACAACCCCTCCGCCACGCCTTCGTAGGCGTCGAGCCGCGGCAGCACCGCCGCGGGGCAGCCCCACACCTCTCCCCGCACGGCTCCCTCCCCCGCCGCGAGCACCAGCGCGGGGTAGGCGCCCAGGTCGTACAGCCTGCCCCGGACCGCGCCGGCACCCACGCGGGCGCACCCGCGCAGCAGGCCCTCCGCGCCCCCGCCTTCGCGGAGGGTGCCGTAGACGAAGACGTGGGTCTCGCCGGTTCTCGGCATTCGCTCCAGACCGGGAAAAAATCCACGAAATGGACGGAGGGACGTGACAGCGTCCCCCCTCGGTGCTACCTTTGCTGCGCACGCAAAGGCGCCTTCGCTCCGCCCTTCCGAACCGGGAACGCGGCGCCGAAGACCCCCGCCCCAGCGGGATCCGGGCGGCCCAACCCGAATCGACCGAACCACATGGCCGTCACCGAATACCTCAGGACTCACCGCGAGCGTCACCTCGGCGAGCTTTTCGACTGGCTCCGCATCCCCAGCATCAGCGCCAAATCCGAGCACCGCGACGACACCCGGCAGGCCGCCGAGTGGCTGGTGGAGCGCATGCTTGAGGCCGGCCTGCAGACCGCGGAGGCCATCCCCACCGAAGGGCACCCGATCGTGATCGGCGAGTGGCGCGGCGCCCCCGAGGGCGCGCCGACGCTCCTGGTGTACGGCCACTACGACGTGCAGCCCCCGGAGCCGCTCGACGAGTGGACCTCCGCGCCTTTCCAGCCCGAGCTGCGCGACGGGAAGATCTACGCGCGAGGCTCCGTGGACGACAAGGGGCAGGTGTACCTCCACCTCAAGGCGGTGGAAGCGCACATCGCGGAGAACGGGAAGCTCCCCGTGAACGTGGTCTTCGTGGTGGAGGGCGAGGAGGAGGTAGGCTCCCCCAACCTGCAGGGTTTCCTGGTGGAGAACCGCGAGCGCCTCCAGTGCGACGCGGTGCTGATCTCCGACACCACCATGTTCGCGGAGGGGCTCCCCTCGGTGACGGTGGGTCTGCGCGGGCTGGCGTACATGGAGATCCACGTCCAGGGCCCCGCCACCGACCTCCACTCCGGCTCGTACGGCGGCGCAGTGGTGAACCCGGCCAACGCCCTCGCGAAGATCATCTCCCGGCTCCACGACGAGAAGGGGCGGGTCACCGTGACCGGCTTCTACGACGACGTGCGAGACCTCACCCCGGAGGAGCGCGAGGCGGTCCGGCAGCTCCCCTTCGAAGACGAGGTCCTTCGCCGCGAGGTCGGCGCCCCCGCGCTGGGCGGCGAGGAGGGGTGGTCCGCCCTGGAGCGGAAGAGCGCACGCCCCACCCTGGACGTCAACGGCCTCCTCTCCGGCTACACCGGCGAGGGCGCCAAGACGGTGCTCCCGGCCCGGGCGATGGCGAAGGTCTCCATGCGCCTCGTTCCCGACCAGGACTTCCGCGACATCGAGGAGAAGTTCGCGCGCTACGTGGAGGAGATCGCCCCTCCCGGGGTCACGGTGAAGGTGGAGGCCCTCCACGGAGGAATGCCGTGGCGCGCCGATCCCAAGGAGCCTATCTTCCAGTCTGCGGTGCGGGCCCTGGAGCAGGCGTTCGGGCGGACCCCCGTGTTCTCGCGCGAGGGCGGCTCCATCCCCATCGTGCAGGCCTTCCAGCAGACCTTCGGAGCGCCGGTCGTCCTCCTCGGCTTCGGCCTCCCCGGGGAGAACGCCCACGCCCCCAACGAGTGGATGTCGGAGGACAACTTCTACCGCGGCGCGGAAGCCATCGCCATCCTCTACGATGAGTTATAACGAGCGGACCGTCCGGGCGCGTCCGGAGTCCACGCGGAGCGCGGTGGAGCGCGAAGCGCGGGCGTTCGTCGAGGAGCACACCGCGGAACTCGCCCCGCTGCTCCGGGAGTCGCACCTGGCTTCCTGGTGCGCGGCGGTGGGCGAGGGCGACGACGCGGAGGAGCGTTCCGCCCGGGCCCGCTCGGCCGTCAAGCGCATGTACGCCGACGCGGGCCGGGCCGCTCAGGTCCGCGCGTGGCTCGCTTCGGACCGGATCCTCGATCCGCTCCTGCGTCGGCAGCTCCTGCTCCTCGACCTGGAGTACACGGGGAGCCAGCTCTCCGCCGAGACCATCGAGGACCTGGTGCGCCGCAGCGCCTCGCTGGAGCAGACGTTCTACAACTTCCGGTGCAGCCTGGGCGGGGAGCGCGTGACCAACAACGTGCTCCTCGACGTGCTCCGCGACGAGCGGGACTCCGGGAAGCGCCGGGAGGCGTGGGAGGCGAGCAAGCAGATCGGGAACGAGGTAGCGGAGCCTCTGAAGGAGCTGGTCCGGCGCCGCAACGCCGCCGCCCGGTCGCTGGGTTTCGAGAACTACTACGTGATGGAGCTGCAGCTCCAGGAGCTGGAGGAGGGCCACCTCTTCCGCATCCTGGAAGGACTGCTCGAGGAGAGCGACCCGGCCTTCCGCCGGCTTCGCGACGGGATGGACGCGACCCTTGCGGAGCGGTTCGGCGTCCCGCCGGAGGAGCTGCGCCCCTGGCACTGGGCCGACTTCTTCGGGCAGGAGGTCCCCTCGGTCTCGACCATCGACCTGGACGGGATGTTCCGCGGAGTGGACCTGGAGGCGGTGGCCGCGGAGTTCTTCCGCGGGATCGGGCTCCCGGTGGAGGACGTGCTCCAGCGGAGCGACCTGTACGAGCGGGAGGGCAAGGACCAGCACGCGTTCTGCATCGACATCGACCGGGAAGGCGACGTCCGCACGCTCTGCAACCTTCGCCCCAACGAGAAGTGGGCCTCCACGCTCCTCCACGAGTTGGGGCACGCGGCCTACGACAAGTTCATCCCCCGTTCCCTCCCCTTCATCCTGCGCACCCCTGCGCACACCCTCTCCACCGAAGCCATCGCCATGTTCATGGGGCGGCTCACCCGCGACCCGGAGTGGCTGCGCGAGGTGATCGGGGTGGAGCTGTCCGACGAGGAAGCGGCGGAGATCCGGGACCAGCTCCGCGCGGCGATGCTGGTGTCCGCGCGCTGGATCCTGGTCATGGCGCACTTCGAGCGCGAGCTGTACCGCGACCCCGACCGTCCCGACCTGAACAAGCTCTGGTGGGACCTGGTGGAGCGGATCCAGTTCGTCCGCCGTCCCGAGGGCCGCGACGAGCCGGACTGGGCGGCGAAGATCCACTTCTCCACCGCGCCCGTGTACTATCACAACTACCTGCTCGGCGAGCTGATGGCCTCGCAGCTCACCGCTTTCCTGGGGCGCGACGTCCTGCGCGGCCGTCGAGGCAGCATGCGGGGCGAGGTGGCCGTGGGCCGGTTCCTCCGGGACCGGATCTTCGCGCCGGGAGCGTCGCTGGACTGGAACGAGCTGCTGGTGCAGTCCACGGGTGAGGGACTGAACCCCCACTACTTCGTCGAGGAGTTCGTGGCGGGGTAACCTCCCGGCTGGATCGAGGGAGGATGAGAAGGGCCGCTCCGGATCCGGGGCGGCCCTTCTTTGCTTCCCTCTCTACTCCTCTCCGGCCCCGGCGAGCGGCATCCCCAGCCGCACCGGCATCTCCGCCCGCAGGCCGGGCTCCAGCTCCACCCTCCCCGGCTCGAAGAGCAGCACCACCGTGGAGCCCAGGTGGAAGGTCATGATCTCGTCCCCCTGCCGGACGCGCACGGGAGGATCGTACCGCTTCGTCTCGGGCCGGTGTACGCCGCTCCTATTGGTCACCCAGGCGCTCTTCCCGGGCGGCGCGTTCCACGCCGGGTCGAACGCGGCGGAGATGCGGCCGACGTTGTACGCGCCGACCGCGACCACCGCCACCCGCCCCAGCGGCCCGTCCAGGTAGCAGACCAGGCGCTCGTTGCGCGCGAACAGCTCCGCCACGTGCGCGACCGCGGGCGCGTTCACCGGGAGGAGCGCACCGGGCACGTGCCGGGCGAGCCGGACGAGCCCGTCGCACGGCGCGTGGATGCGGTGGTAGTCGCGCGGGCTCAGGTAGATGGTGGCGAAGGCTCCGCCGTCGAAGCGCGCCCCCTCCGCCGGATCGTCCAGCAGCTCCGCCACCGAATAGTCACGCCCCTTGGCCTGGATCGCCCGCCCGCCGCGGACGACTCCCACCTGTCCCGTCACCCCGTCCACCGGCGAGGCCGCCACGCGCGGGTCGTGCGGCCAGGTACGGGCGCCCTCCCGCAGCCTGCGAGTGAAGAAGCGGTTCAGAGAGCCGTACTCCTCCAGCCCCAGCTCCGCCTCCGCCGGGTCGGCGCCGACCGCACGCGCGAACGCCCCCAGCACCGGCCGCCGCAGGGGGCGCGGGAGCGGCACGTCGGCCAGACTGCCGAACGCACGGCTGAGCGCCCCCTGAGGGAGCCGCGCGAGCACGGAGAGGACGGCGCGGCTGCGCCAGGGCTGGGGCGTGGGGTAGTCTTCGGGTCGGTTCATTCGCCGTTCGGATGCGTATCGTCAGGGATCGGAGGGAAGGAGGGAGCGTCCGTCTCTCCCCGCGCCTCCGGATGTGTTAGATTTCGGGTTTTCCGCGTCGCCGGGCGCGTCCCTTGCACGAACCCGGCCGACCGCAGGATCCCTCGACCCCAGGACAGGCTGGCATCCGAACGTGAGCCGTCTCACCATACCGACCATTCACGTCCCCTTCCGCCAGCAGATGCTGGGGAACGGGATGCGCGTCGTCGCCCACGAGGACCGAGGCGCCCCCATCGTCGCCGTGCACCTGATGTACCACGCGGGATCCCGCCACGAGGTTCCGGGGCGGACCGGCCTGGCGCACCTCCTCGAGCACCTGATGTTCGAGGGGTCGCAGCACGCACCCAAGGGCGCGTTCGACGACCTCCTGGAGCGCGCCGGGGGGACCAACAACGGTTCCACCTGGCTGGACCGCACCAACTACTACGAAGTCGTCCCCTCGCACGCGGTGGAGCTGGCCCTGTGGCTGGAGCGCGACCGCATGGCGCACTTCCTCCCCGTGCTGGGCGAGGAGATGCTGGAGCTGCAGCGGGGCGTGGTCATCAACGAGCGCAAGCAGCACTACGAGAACCGGCCGTACGGGCTGGCCGACGAGCGGCTGGGCCAGCTCCTCTTTCCCGGCGACCATCCCTACGGGTGGCCCACCATCGGGTACATCCCCGACCTGGAGGCCATCACGCTGGAGGACGCCCGCACATTCTACGGGACGTACTACACCCCCAGCAACTCGGTGCTGGTGTTCGCGGGCGACCTGGCGGCGGACGACGCGTTCGAGCTGGCGGATCGCTACTTCGGCGACCTCCCGGCCGGTCCCGCCCTGCCGCGCCGCGCCGCGGCTCCCGAGCCCGCGCCCGGCCACCGGCGCGAGACCCTTCCCGACCGGGTCACCTTCCCGCGGGTGTACCGCGCCTGGGACGTGCCGGCCTATGGCACCCCGGACTGGGTCGCGCTCGACGTGCTCGCCTACCTCCTGGCGGACGGTGACAGCTCCCGGCTCCAGCGCGCCCTGGTCCGGGACGGCCGGATCGCGCAGGAGACCGACACCTACCTCTACCCCACCGAGCTGCGCGGGCTGTTCGGCGCGGTGGCGACGGCGCGCACCGGCGTCCAGGCCGAGCCCCTGGAGGAGACGATCCACCGGGTGATCGGCGAGGTGGCGGCGGGAGGCGCGACCGACGCGGAGGTGGCCGCCGCGCTGCGCCGCGTACGGCGCGACCAGGTGGCCGAGCTGGCGACGGTGGAGGGGCGCGCCGAGGCGCTGGCGTACGCCGCGACGACGCTGGGCGGCCCCGAGCGGCTCGACGAGGTGATGGAAGCGTACGCCGGGGTCGCCCCGGACGACCTGGCCCGCGTCGCCTCGGAGTACCTCCGGGAAGACGCCGGCGCGACCGTGGTGGTGGTCCCCGCCGAGCAGGAGGCCCGCGATGCTGCGTGAGCCATTCTCGCCGCGGGCGCTTCCGGCCCCGGTCCTGGGCGCGCCTCCCGTTCCCCGCGTTCCCCGCCCCGAGCGCTGGACCCTCGCCAGCGGGCTGCGCGTGGTCGCGGTGCCCCGGACAGGGATCCCCCAGGTCGCGCTGAGGCTGGTGATCCCCGCCGGATCGTCCGCCGACCCGCGGGAGTACCCCGGCACCTCGGCGCTGGTGGCCGCCCTGCTCACCGAGGGGACGCTCTCGCTGGACGCCGAGGCCCTCAACGCCCGCATCGACGCGCTGGGGGCTTCCGTGAGCGCCCACGGAGGGCACGACTACGCGGAGGTCGAGATGACGCTCCTGGGCGGCACCCTGGAGGAGGGGGTGCCGCTCCTCGCCGAACTCGCCACGCGCCCGTCGTTCCCGGAGGACGAGACGGAGCGCGTGCGGGCGGAGGCGCTGGACGCCATCGCCGCGCGCGCGGACGAGCCGGCCAACGTGGCGGACGACCGTGCGCTCCTGGAGGTGTTCGGCGATGCCCACCCGTACGGGCGCCCCTCGTTCGGTACGGAGGAAGGGGTCGGCTCGGTGCCCCGGGAAGCGCTGGCGGCCTTCCACGCGGAGCGGTACCGTCCGCGAGGCTCCGTCCTGATCGCCGCGGGCGACTTCGACCCGGCCGAGCTGCGCGTCGTCCTGGAGCGCGCCTTCGGCCACTGGGAGGGCGAGGTCCTGCCGGTCCCGTATCCTCCGGTCCCGGAGCGGCCGGCGAACGCGGGGGGGCACATCGCCCTCCCCTGGGAGGACTCCGCGCAGGGGGAGATCCGCATCGGCGGGGCGGGGCTCGCTCGAACGTCTCCCGACTGGATCGTGGCCTCCGTCGCCAACTACGTGCTGGGGGGGAGCACCATCCTGGGACGCCTGGGCGCGAACCTGCGCGAGGAAAAGGGGTGGACGTACGGTGTACGCTCCGCGTTCTCGGCCGGGGTGGTGCCGGGCGGGTGGTCGGCGGAGACGGCCGTGGGCGCGGAGGTCACGGCCGACGCGGTGCGCGAGATGCTGGGGGAGATGCGGCGCATGACCGAGGAGCCGGTTCCCGAGGAGGAGCTGAAGCGCGCCCGCGACGCCCTGATCCTCTCCCTCCCCCGCGCCTTCGAGACGCCCTCGCGGGTGGCGAGCCGCTTCGCGACCCTGGAGGCGTACGGGCTCCCGGATGACTACTGGGAGACTTTCCCGCAGCAGGTCGCGGAGGTCACCCCGGACGACGTGCTGCGGGTGGCGCGGGAGCAGTTCGACCCCGAGCGCCTGGTGACCGTCACCGTGGGCGGAGAGGCGGAGCCGTAGCCGGAGGGAAGCGACCGCGCCCCCGCCACCGGGAGGTGGCGGGGGCGCGTACGGCGCGGAGGCCCGGGGAGGTCGTCAGACCTCCTTGCCTCCCCGCCAGGCGGCGTCGTCGTCCGCCTCGAAGGCGGCATCCACCGTCTCCGGCGCTCGCGCGGGGCGCGCCCGCGCCGCCTGCCTCATCACCCCGTCCCAGCCGCACGACATGCACCAGCGGAGGCTCAGGAAGCGCGCGACGGGGCGCAGCATCCGGTTGCGGATGGGGATCGTCTCGGACCCGCAGCGGGGACAGTCCCGCCCGGACGGGAGGAAGGCGATCAGGAGGGCGATGGGCGACACCAGCATCGCGATCCACAGGGCGACGATGAACATCCAGAACATGGGGACCTCCTTGCAGCGATGCGGCTACGGGCCTCCGAGAACGATCTCGGCGAAAGACGATCTTCGGGACATGGATCGACGGCCCCGGAGCCTGCCCGCCGCCCGATCCGCGGGCCGTTCCGCACCGCGTCCGCCGGTACGTCTTCCGTTGCGGGGTCGCAAGTTCCGCACCGACCTCCGCCGCCCCCCGCGGGGCATCCGAGGCCCACGCACCGGCCGCCCTCGACCGTCCGTCCCTGCTCTGCCATGTCCGTGCCAGACAGTCGCTTGAACGCATACGTGACCGATCGTGCCCACCCTCGTCGTCGATCCCCGTAATCCGGACCCCGCGGCCATCCGGCAGGCCGCCGGGACGCTGAAGCGGGGGGGGCTGGTCGCCTTCCCCACCGAGACCGTGTACGGGCTGGGGGCGGCCGCCCTCGACCCGGAGGCGGCGGCGAGGATCTTCGCCGCCAAGGGGCGCCCCTCGTACAACCCTCTCATCGTCCACGTGGCGGACGCGGCGGCGGCGCGCGCCCTGGCCGCGGAGTGGAGCGAAGACGCACGGCGGCTCGCGGAGCGCTTCTGGCCCGGCCCCCTCACCCTGGTGGTCCCCAAGCGGCCGGAGGTGCCGGACCCGGTGACCGCGGGGCTGCCGAGCGTCGCCCTGCGCGTTCCCGCCCACCCGGTCGCGCACGCGCTCCTGCGGGAGGCCGGCATCCCCGTGGCGGCGCCCAGCGCGAACCGCTCCACCCAGGTCTCTCCCACCACCGCGGCGCACGTGGAGCGCAGCCTGGGAGACCGCGTGGACCTGATCCTGGACGGCGGCCCCACCTCGGTGGGGATCGAATCCACGGTGGTGAGCCTCGTCGGCGGCGTCCCGACGCTGCTCCGCCCGGGGACGATCTCCGTGGAGGAACTCCGGGCGGTGGTGGGAGAGGTGGCCCTGCCCTCGGCGTCCGCCGGAGGTCACGCCGCGCGCCCCTCGCCCGGAATGCTCGACCGGCACTACGCCCCGCGGGCGGAGCTGCGCCTGGTGGAGCCCGGCCGCGGGGCAAGCCCGATGGAGGCGCCCGGAGGCTGGGACGGAGCCACGGCGGTGATGGCCCTCGCGGGGCACGCGTACCCGGCCGGGTTCAGGGTCGTCGTCATGCCCACGGACGCGAGGGAGTACGCCGCCCGGCTGTACGAGACGCTTCACCGGCTGGACGACGAGGGGTTCGAGCGGATCCTGGTGGAGCTTCCCCCGGACACCCCGGAGTGGGCCGGCGTGCGCGACCGGCTGAGGCGCGCGGCGCACCCGGGGTAGCGCCGGGTGTTCCCATCCGCGCCGCGATTCGGTAACTTTCGCCCCCATACCACCATCAGCCCGATGGGAGCATGCAGACACGTACCGAGCTGATCGAGGGGCTGCTCACGCGGTTCCCCGACGTCCCCCGCGAGGCGGTCCTGAAGGAGGACCTCCTCCGCACCGGGATGGCTTTCGACGACTCCGCCCTGACCGACAACCTCGAGGGCGAGGTCAAGCCGAAGTCCTACTTCATCTTCAGCTTCGACCAGAAGCCCCTCCGGGAACTCGGCCAGGCGCGCCTGCGCCGCCCCCCGGAGGAGGTGGCGCTCACCGGCGGCCCGTACGGCCTGCGCCGGACCATCGTCTCGGTGCGGACCAACCCGGACTCCCCGTACCGGGTTGCCCGGGCGGAGGACGGCGGCCTCACCCTCTCGCTCGACGGGCGGGCGCTCGCGGACGTGGGGCTGCCCCCCATGCCCGAGTACTACCGGCACGCCCTCTCCAACGGGAAGACGGTGATGGAGACGGCCCCCACGATCCAGTGGGGGTACCTGATCTACCTCACGGTCCTCCGCCTCTGCCAGTACTTCGGCGCCAAGGAGGAGTGCCAGTACTGCGACATCAACCACAACTGGCGCCAGCACAAGCAGGAGGGCCGCCCCTACACCGGCGTAAAGCCGGTGGAGGACGTGCTGGAAGCGCTTGCGATCATCGACCGCTACGACACGGGGCGCACCTCGCACGCCTACACGCTGACCGGGGGGAGCGTCACCTCGAAGGTGGACGGGCTGGCGGAGGCGGACTTCTACGGCCGGTACGCGCAGGCCATCGAGGAGCGCTTCCCGGGACGCTGGATCGGCAAGGTGGTGGCGCAGGCGCTCCCCCGGGCGGACGTGCAGCGCTTCTACGACTACGGCATCCGCATCTACCACCCCAACTACGAGGTGTGGGACAAGCGGCTCTTCGAGCTTCACTGCCCCGGCAAGGAGCGGTACGTGGGGCGCGAGGAGTGGCACCGGCGGATCCTGGACGCCGCCGAGGTGTTCGGGCCCCGCTACGTGATCCCCAACTTCGTGGCAGGCGTGGAGATGGCGAAGCCGCACGGGTTCGCGACGGTGGACGAGGCCATCGCCTCCACCGAGGAGGGGCTGAACTACTTCATGTCCCGCGGCGTGACCCCGCGCTTCACCACCTGGTGCCCCGAGCCGGCGACGCCGCTGGGCCAGGGCAACCCGCAGGGCGCGCCGCTGGAGTACCACATCCGGCTCCTGCAGGTGTACCGCGAGACGCTGGAGAAGCACGGCCTGCAGCCGCCGCCGGGGTACGGTCCGCCGGGCCCGGGGAACGCGGTGTTCTCGGTCAGCTCCTTCATGGACACGCTGGCGCCCACCGAGGAGAACGCCGACGAGCTGATGTCCGCCGCCGCGGGCGACTGACGTCGGGGACCCGCTCCGGAAGGACCTGCCGATGAACGGAAAGGGGGGAGCCGCAGCGCGCGGCTCCCCCCCTTTCCGTTCCGGGCACGGACGGCGCTACAGGAAGTCGGCCCAGCCGTTCGGGTACGCGGCCAGGAAGTTGGTGTTCAGGTGGAAGAGCCGGCCGAGCCAGTAGAAGACGTTCGGATTGATGAAGAACGCCATCCCCATGGCGATGGAGCTGAGCGCGTTGTAGATGGTCCTCAGCTCGTCGAGCACCCACGCGACCTGATTCTGCTCGTCCCCGCTCAGCTCGTCCTTGGGCGGATCGTACTCGTGTGCCCGCGACACGTGCGTCCATACGCGCTGCGAGCGCCCGGACATCCGGTGGGAATGGCTGTACGCCCCCACCGGGGCCCGCGTCAGCATCGTGGTGTACATCCCTCCCGGGGTCTCGATGGTGACGGTGATCGGGTCGCCGCGGCCGAGCCTTCGCTTCCGGTTCAGGCTGGGTCCCCGGGTCCGGCTGAAGGTATAGTCGGAGATCTCCCGGTTCTTTCGGGTGCCGCCGTCGCGCCGCGCCGTCTTCAGCCCCCGGATCTTGAACCCGAGCGACATGTTGGCGTTGCGCCCGCCGGGCCACACGTTCACGGGACAGCTGTTCACCTGCGTGAGGATGTTGTTCATCACCGCCTGGATCTGGGCCGCCCCGCCCAGTGGAGGCACCAGCACCGGGGCCACCCCCATGGCGGCGTAGAGCCCGGAATTGGTCACCGCGTGATTGATCTCGGCGATGCTCTTCCCCTGCAGCCAGGTGAGCACCGCGTTCTTGAGCGTGTCCCAGGCGATGATGTGGCGCCGGTGCTCGCCCTGGAGGAGTGGGTACAGGTTGAGGATCGCCGCCGTCCACCCGGGACGGTTCCCTGTCCACGTGGCGCTCGTGACCGCGCCTCCGCCGAGGGTCACGTTCGTCGCGGGCTGCCACACTCCCGCCGGCGCCTCCGGGTCGGCCCGGGTGCCGACCGGCGCGTACGGCAGGACCCCGCCCCGCACCGCAAGCTCGGAGAGCGCTTCCGCCTCGGCTTCCAGCACAGGGTCCACCCAGAGCGCAGGAGCGGAGGGAGTGCCGGCGGGTACCCGCCCCGCGCGCTGCTGGATCACGTGGGCCAGCTCGTGCGCCAGCAGCTTCTCCCCCTCCGGCGTACCCGGCCGGTAGCAGTCCGGGCGTACGTGGATGCGCTCTCCGCAGGCGAGCGCCGCCGCGCCGTGCACGGGAAGCTCGCCGACGTGGAGGCGCACGGTGCCGAAGTCCGCGCCGAAGAAGTGCTCCATCCGCAGGCGGAAGCCGACGGGCAGGAGGATGTCTTCCGAGATACCGGGCGTAGTGGAGGCGTGGCCGGCCTGGGTCGAGGTGTGCATGGCGGCTTTCCGGGAGAGGGGATCCGGGCGGGGGGTGACCGGACCAATGTACGACGCACAGTTCCGGGCGGGAAGTAAAGCATGCTTCCCTCCGAGGGCAATCGCATCTTCACTGCGTCGGGGTGCGCGGAGCCTGGCCGGACTATTTGGAGCCGGCTCCTTTACCGAGACAGCCCTGCTCGGCCGTGGCCGACTGCGTCCGCGACACCGGTGCTCTGGCGGGCGAGGTCGTGGTGATCGGCGGCAAGAGCGAACACCGGCTCGCTTCAGAGTAGATCAGAACGTCAGAAGGACTCCCTGAACCCGCTGACGCCGAGAAAACTCGATGTGGGGCAGCATCTTGCCATCGGTCTGCAGCGACAGCATCGCGGCCTCGACAGCAGCTCTTGCGGTAGCTGCATTCCGAGGCTGCGCTTCGAATCGGTGAAGGCTCTCCCACGCGGATACATCGACCGACGCGAGCTTCTTGAGCATCCCCGCTACCCCATCGGTCTTGGAACTTTCACAGCCGCGATACGTGAGAAGTGCCCCGATGGCGCGCTCGAGAGCTGCTTCCGCCGGCAAGGACGCTTCCGCGGCCGCCCCACCCCGAGGCATCGCCGATCGACCCGCACGCACTGCCGCGTTCTCCGCCGCGACGGCGTGCGACAGCCAGATGCCGACGTTCTCCCGGAGGATCGATTCACTGGACTGCTGAGGACGCGGACGGCGCCGCAGCGGCCGGGCGAAGAGCCGCACGCCGTGTTTGTCGGCCAGGTATTCTACTCCGCCAACCACGTCCTTTGCGACGGCGAACCGGTCTACGGAGCGGACCCACAATTCGATTGGAACGGGCAGATCTCCGACGTGCTGGAGCAGCCTGGCCTTCTCGGCATGACTCTCTTCGACCGTCCAGCGGCGCCCCAGGCGGGGCTCTATAAGGACGACGAGGTCGACGTCACTGTCCCGTGTATGGGTGCCCAGAGCGCGGGATCCGATCAAGAAAACTCTCGCGATGTCGCCCGCGCCGGCTTTCACGAGCCGATCGACGATTTCGTTCAGGAGGGGGTCTGGGGAGTGATCCACTGGAGATACCGGCACGGTTCGCGTTTTGACGGAAGGCGTATGGAGTGCAGCACCCCGTACGCCTTCCGCTGCAAATGATCAGTTACCGTCCTCAGTGGGCGTGGACGCCTCCTCGATCAGCGGACCCAGGCGGGCACGGGCTTGAGAGTTCCGTACGCTGCCGTCCCGCTGGAGCCGCTCGAGGACCTGCCGTCCTGCCGGTCCCATGCGCGAAAGGTGTCCCACCGCCTGGACAGGGACGTCTACACCAAGGCTCAGCCCCACAGACTCCTCGCCTTCCCCTACCGCGAGTCGCGCCAGCAGGTCCAGTATTGGCTCACGCTCTTCAAGGCGCTCGACGGTAAACATGAGGATCGAGGCCTTCAACGAAGGATCCGTCGATCTCTCGTAGATGTCCACGAGCTGCTTCGTAACGCCTGGCATTGCTGGTTTGCCGTCCCAACCCACCCCGGCTACGAGGAGATGAGAAAGCGCGCTCCGCCGCTTTCTCTCGTCGGCCGTCGTGAGGATGATGCTGGCAAGTCCAGAAGGAATGGAATCGGCACTCGCTCTCGGATACTGCTTCCATCCCACGATCGCCGAGTTCAACTGACGCCGAGCGGCCAGAATAGTCATCGAGTCGGTTGAGGAAGAATATTCTCGCAACATTTCCGAGATGGACCACTGCGTGAACGCTTGAGCCACCGCCGTCCCAGGAAGGCATACGAGCCCGAAGAGGGCGAAGAGCACCGCGAACGCTCTTTTCGTCAGCATGAGATTCTATCAGGAGCTACACAGTTGCAAGCGTGGAGAGTCGGGAAGCGAGCCCGATGTAGCTGCGCGGCTTCCAGGCTGACGTGCGCTCGCTCGGAAGTACGATGCCGCTCACCACGTGAGGGCTGGCGATGAGGTAACGGGGCATTATCGCTCGGACTGACCGTCAGTGCGTTTATCCAGCCACGCTACCTCAATAGTGTCCAACCGCAAGACTCCTACAGCAGAAGGCGTAAGGAGTGCGGCACTCCGTACGCCTTCTGCAACAAATGATCAGTTGCCGCCCTCAGGACGCGTGGATGCGTCCTTGATCAGCGGACCCAGACGGGCACGGGCTTGGGAGTTCCGTACGCTACCGTCACGCTGGAGCCGCTCGAGAACCTGCCGCCCTGTCGATCCCATGCGCGAAAGGTGTCCCACCGCCTGGACGGGAACATCTACACCAAGGCGGTCCCCGACGGACCCCTCGTTTCCCCCCGTTGCGAGTCGAGCCAGTAGGGCCACGACTGGCTCGCGCTCCTCGAAGCGCTCGAGGGTGAACATGAGGATCGAGGTTTTCACCCCATCATCCGACGATCGGTCGTAAATGTCCACATCTGCTTAGTGACTCCCGGCATTGCAGGCTTGTTTTCCCAACCCATTCCAGCCGTAATGAGAAGATAGAGCGCCCCTCGCCGCTTCTTCTCGTCCGCCGATGTGAGAACGATTCTGGCGAGTCCGGAAGGAATGGAATCGGCACTCGCTCTCGGATACTGCTTCCATTCTACGATCGCCGAATTCAACTGGTATTCAGCAGTGAGGATGGTCATCGAGTCAGTTGCGGAAGAATACTCCCGCAGCATGTCCGAGATGGACCACTGAGTGCTCGCTTGAGCCGCTACGCCACCGGGCAAGCTCAGAATCCCCCCAAAGGCAACGAGCACGGCGAATATTCTAATCGTCAGCATGGGTTTCTATACTCCTTGGGTCACCAGGACAAACGAAGCAGAGGCAGGCTTCCATATCCAGAACACCGCGGTACCATTTCCGCCTTGCTCCCGATGGGACGGGCGGCCATCGTCGCTCATCGTGGCTTCCTGTTGGGGACCACCATCACAGCCACGACATAGGAGGCCCAGTGACGCCGAAGGCTAGAATAGTAAAGTCATTTTATACGCGCAATATTAGGGGCCAAACGCGACACAAATCATACCGAATCCGGTCGAATCGCGAGAGGTCGGCGGGGAGAGGCTCCTCCGTCGGTGCGGACTCGCCCGGCCCGCGGCGTGAGCCGGGAGTCCCGCGCGGGCTCACACATACGCTCTTCTGCGGAGCCTCCCCCCACCTCCCGGCAAGCCTCCCTGGTTTGCTAGGATTCGGTATCAGTTCTTGTATCAGCTTGGGGTAAATCAGGGGAGAGAGAAGGGGCACCGGCCGCGCGCCGATGCCCCTTCGTATTTCTCGACCGCTGCGAAGTCGTCAGACCAGCTTCATCGCCACCGGCTTCTCGCCCGAGTAGTCGTAGAACCCCTTCCCCGTCTTCCGCCCGAAGTACCCCAGCGAGATCATCCGCTTGAGCAGCGGCGGCGAGGCATAGCGCTTCTCCTTGTACTCCTTGAACATGATGTCGCCGATCTTGTCCAGCGTGTCCAGGCCCACGAAGTCGCTGAGCACGAACGGCCCCATCGGGTAGCCGGTTCCGAGCTGCATTCCCTTGTCGATGTCCTCGATGGTGGCGACGCCCTGCTCCAGCGCGCGAATCGCGTCCATCATGTACGGAACCAGCAGCAGGTTCACCACGAAGCCCGAGTTGTCCTTGCAGACGATGGGCTCCTTGCCCAGCGACTTCGCGAACGCGAAGGCCGTGTCGAAGACCTGCGGATCGGTGGCGATGGTCTTCACCACCTCCACGAGCTTCATCACCGGCACCGGATTGAAGAAGTGGAGCCCCACCATGCGCTCCGGCCGCTTCGTGGCCGCCGCCATGTCCGCGATGGTGAGCGACGACGTGTTGGAGGCGAAGATCGTGTCCGGCCCGCAGACCCCGTCCAGGGTGCGCCACATCTCGTTCTTGAGGTCCAGGTTCTCGACCACCGCCTCGATGACGATGTCGCAGTCCGCCAGGTCCTCCAGCTTCGTGGTTCCGCGGAGGCGGCCCAGGACTGCGTCACGGTCCTCGGCCGCCATCTTCCCCTTCTCCACCGCCTTGCCGAGCTGCTTCCCGATCCCGGCGATCCCCCGCTCGTACAGCGCGTCCGAGACCTCGCGGACGATGGTGTCGTACCCCGCCTGCGCGCACACCTGCGCGATCCCGCTCCCCATCAGCCCGCACCCGAGTACGCCTACCCGCTTGATCTCCATCGAGCCTCTCCGTTCGCGGTGGTTTTTGTCGAATAAAGGATGGACCTACGTGGTACGGGCGTGTCCCCCGCGGGGCGGGGGTCGGGCTGCGGCGCCGTAGAGCAGCACACGACGCTGCTCAACGGCGGCGAGCCCCGGGAAACTGCTCCCGGGTCTCGCCCCTCCGGGCTCGCATCCCTCACGCGACTTCCGATCTCGCTTCAGATCCCCAGCTGCTTGCGCCAGTCCGTCTTGGGCGGCGGGATCCTCAATTCTCCGTGCTCCAGCCGGTCCAGGAACGACTCAAGCTTCTCGTGCGTGGACCGGGACATCGAGCCGAAGATCGCCCGCATCCCCAGGAGCGATCCCCCCAGCACCGGGATGGCCGTGAGCGCCAGAGGATCGACGATGGGGGTGGCGAGCACCGCCGTCACGATCGCGGCCGCCGCGCCCCCGCCGCCCGCCACCGCGCCCGCGAAAAGGCCGCTCCTCATGGACCCCATGTCCACCGAGAGTTCGACGTAGCAGGTGTCCTCGTCCACCGCGGACACCGCCACGTCCATGTGCGGCAGGTCCAGCGAGGCGTGCCGCTCCTGCACCTTGCGGAAGGCCCGGCCCATCGCCGCCCCCATCCCCGTCCCGCGGACGTACCGGGTGCGGTCCGGGAAGCGACGCTGCACCACCATGTACTCGCAGGTCACCAGGTACTCCTCCAGCAGCATCCCGACCGCCGCCGCGGGGCGGCGGACGGTGCGCGCGGCGACCACCGTCTTCGCGCCCATGGTGGCGGACAGCACCCCGCGCTCTGCCGGGGGCCGGCCGCGCACGTCGGCGATGGCGCGGCGCACGGTGGCCGGCTCCAGCCCCAGCTCCCGCCCGATCCGGACCACCTCCGCCTCGGGGATCCCGTCCCCCTCCTCGCCCCCCGCCGCCATCTGGATCTCCACGGCACGGCGGATGATGGCCTCCAGCTCCTGGCTGGAGACCCGGCGGGCCGGGAGGTTGCCACCGGGGGTGGGAGTGTCTTCGCTCATCGCCTCATCCGAGTCCGAAAGTGCGGAGCCGCCGCGTCCCGGGGGATCCGACGGCTCCGTGGGGTCATGCAGGGAACGCCTCCACCACCACCGCGATTCCCTGGCCGCCGCCGATGCAGGCCGTCCCCAGCCCGAACCGCTTCCCCTGGCGCCGCAGCTCGTGAAGGAGGTGCACCGTGATGCGGGCCCCCGAAGCGCCCAGCGGGTGCGACACCGCGATGGCGCCGCCGGACACGTTGGTGCGCTCGCGGTCGAGCCCCAGCTCCTTCTCCACCGCGCAGTACTGCGAGCCGAACGCCTCGTTCACCTCCACCAGGTCCATCTGCCCCACGTCCATCCCGGCCTTCTTCAGCGCCAGGTGCGAGGCCGGCACGGGGCCGATCCCCATGTGCGAGGGCTCCACACCCGCGATCCCCCAGGACACCAGCCGGCCGATGGGCTTCACCCCGTTCCGGTCCGCCCACGCCGACGAGGAGATCACCACCGCCGCCGCCCCGTCTCCGATCCCGGAGGCGTTCCCGGCGGTCACCGTGCCGCCCTCCTTGAAGTACGGCCGCAGCTTCGCCAGCCCTTCGAGGGTGGTCTCCGGGCGCATGTGCTCGTCCGCGGCGAACTGCGTCTCGCCTTTGCGGCTCTTCAGCGCGATGGGGACGATCTCCCGCTCGAAGTGCCCCTCCTGCCACGCCCGGTGCGCACGCTGCTGCGAGCCGTAGGCGAGCTCGTCCACCGCCTCGCGGGTGATCCCGTAGCGGTCGGCCAGGTTCTCCGCGGTCATCGCCATGGAGCACCCGGCGACCGGGTCGGTGAGCGCCTCCCAGAGCAGGTCCTCGTAGAACTTCCCCGCCGGCCCCAGCCTCTGGTCGCCGAAGCGGGTGCCGCGGATCACGTGCGGGGCCTGGCTCATGGACTCCGTCCCGCCGCAGAGCGCGACCTCGGCCTCGCCCAGCATGATCTCCATCGCCCCGCTCACGATGGCCTGGAAGCCGGAGCCGCAGAGGCGGTTGATCGTGAGGGCGGGCGTGTCGATGGGGAGCCCCGCGCGCAGACCGACGTGCCGGGCCAGGTAGATGGCGTCCGCGGAAGTCTGCAGCGCGTTCCCGAAGACGACGTGCCCCACGTCCTCCCCGGGAACGCCGGAGCGCTCCAGGGCACCCTTCGCGGCGAACACCCCCAGGTCGGTGGCGCTGAAGTCCTTGAGCGCCCCGCCGAACGTACCCATGCCGGTGCGTGCGGCCGAGAGGAAGACGACGTCGATGTCCCTGCCTTGTGTGCCCATTCGGGATCTTCCCCCTTGAGTGCGAGTACAAGTGAAAGGTTTCACAATATGCCCGGCGCGGAAGCGGCTCGTCAAGCACACCTCCGCGGAGCGGACACGGGGCTCCGCACGTGGGGGTGGATGGATCCGCCGACCGGACTTATCTTTCGACAGCGCCGCAGGATGCGGTGCGGCACCGGTCCGTTTTCGGAGGCCGGTGTTTTTTGATTTCGCAGCCTCGCGCCGAACCGGCGCCCGCCCGGCAGGGCCCACGCCGGTCCGCACCGGCCCACGCAGCCCCTGGAAATATCCGCAGTATGTCGCCTCCCATGATCGAAGACACCGTCGCTCCCGCTCCCCACGCCTCGCCCTCGTCCGAGGAGAGGGCGTCGCGCCCGTCCGGGTTCCTGGAGCGTCTCCGCCAGCACCGTACCCTGCTCTGGAGGAGCGGGCTCGGCGTGCTCGTCGCCCTGGTGGTGGGGCTCGTCGCCTGGGGCTCCGCCACCCGGCCGGAGCCGCTGGAGGAGCTGGCCTACACCGAGTTCCTGCGGCGGATGTCGGCCGGAGAGGTGGAGGCGATCACCGTGGTGCCCGGACGCGAGATCCGCGGGGAATGGGCGGCGGGGGAAGCGGCGACCGCGAAAGCCGACGCCGCTTCTGCGGACTTCTCCGTCGCGTACCCCGTGGCCTCCATCGAGGGGATCACCGAGCGCGCCGAGGAAGCCGGGGTACGGGTGACGCTGCAGGCGCCGTCCCGCAGGAACCCAGCCCGGGACTTCCTCACCATCCTCCTGCAGGTGGGGATCGTGGGCGCCATCGCCTACTTCCTCTTCCAGCACCACCGGGGAGGGAGCCACGGCTCGGACCTGGGCGAGGCAGGGAAGTCGTCGACCACCTTCGACGACGTGGCAGGCACCCAGGGCGCCGCGGAGGAGTTGAGGGAGCTGGTGGAGTTCCTGAAGCGCCCGGCCTCCTTCGAGGCCGTGGGGGCGCGGATCCCCAAGGGCGCGCTCCTGGTCGGCCCCCCGGGGACGGGGAAGACGCTCCTCGCGCGCGCCGTCGCGGGCGAGGCGAACGTCCCCTTCTTCTCCATCTCTGGATCCGAGGTGACGGGGTTCATCGTGGGGCTGGGCGCGCACCGGCTGCGTTCCCTCTTCAAGAAGGCTCGGAAGAAGGGCGGCGTGATCTTCATCGACGAGATCGACGCGCTGGGCGGGAAGCGCGGCCGCAACCAGTCGCACAACGAGGACGACCGCACCCTCAACCAGCTCCTGGTGGAGATGGACGGCTTCGCCCCGTCCGACGGGGTGGTCATCATCGCCGCGACCAACCGCGCGGAAGACCTGGACCCGGCGCTCCGCCGTCCCGGACGCTTCGACCGCACCATCTCCGTGGGACTCCCCACCGGCGACGGGCGGGAGGAGATCCTCCGGCTCCACGCCGGGCGCCGGCGCATCCCGCTCCACCCCGAGGTGGACTTCGGGCGGCTGGCCCGGCTCACCCCGGGATCGAGCGGCGCCGAGCTGGCGAACCTCCTCAACGAGGCGGCGATCTTCGCCGCCCGGGAGCGGGAGCCGCAGGTCCGCTGGCGGCACCTGGAGGCGGCCCGCGACCGCTTCCTGCTGGGCAAGGAGCGGGTGGGCTTCACCGCCCTCCAGGCCGAGTGGAACACCGTGGCGTACCACGAGGCCGGGCACGCGCTCGCGGGCGTGGTGTGCTGTCCGGAGGACGGCCTCCACAAGGTGACCATCCAGCCGCGCGGCCAGGCCATGGGCGTGGCGTTCTTCTCCCCGGACTCGGACCGGCACCTCTACCGCCGCCGGTACCTGGAGGGGCAGATCGTGAAGGGGCTGGCCGGGCGCGCCGCGGAGGAGATCGTCTTCGGCGCCGACGCCGTCACCAACGGCGCCCAGCACGACCTGGTGCAGGCCAACGGCATCGCCCGGAAGATGGTGTACCAGCTCGGCATGGGCGAGGAGACCGGGCTCCTGATCCACGACGGCCAGCCGGGATCGCTCAGCGGCGAGGCGCAGGCGCGCATGGACCGCGAGGTGAAGTCGCTGCTGGAGGCCCGCTACCGCGACGCGCTGGAGGTGCTCCGCGCCAACCGCCCCGCGCTGGAGGCGCTGGCGAACGCGCTCCTGGAGCGCGAGACGCTCGACGGGCCCGAGGCGGTGCGCGTCATGGAGGAGGCGGGCCTCACCCGCGCCTGGCGCCCGGCGAACCCCGACGACGGCGAGCGCCGGATCGCGGTGGGGCGGCTTGCCGGCGTGACGGTGGAAGCCTAGCTTCGGGGCCGCCAGCCGACCCGGAGAGCCGTCCGTCCCGCGACGGATCCGAACCTTCGAGGGGCGCCGACGGCGCCCCTCTCTTCATTCGTCCCGTGTCCATGCCGTACCGTCTCCTGCGCCCCCTGCTCTTCTCCCTCCCCGCGGAGACGGCCCACACCGTCGCCGCCGGGGCGATGGACGCCGCCCTCGGTACCCGTCCCGCGAGGGACGCGGCCCGCGCGCTCCTCTCCGTGGACGACCCGGCGCTCCGGGTGACGCGCTGGGGGATCGAGTTCCCCAACCCGGTGGGGCTTGCCGCAGGGTTCGACAAGTCCGGCGCGTACTTCAACGCGCTCGGCGCGCTGGGGTTCGGGTTCGTGGAGATCGGCACGGTGACGGCGCTCCCGCAGCCGGGCAACCCGCGCCCCCGGCTCTTCCGGCTCCCGGAAGACGGCGCGCTCCTCAACCGCCTCGGCTTCAACAACCCCGGCGCGGAGGCGGTCGCGCGACGGCTCGCCCGCACCCCCGCGGAGCCCGTCCTGGGGATCAACCTGGGGAAGAGCAAGGTCACCCCGCTTGAGGAGGCCACCGCCGACTACCTCCGCAGCCTGGAGCTGCTGGAGCCCTACGCGCGCTACCTCGTGGTCAACGTAAGCTCTCCGAACACGCCGGGGCTGCGGAAGCTGCAGGACGCCGGGCCGCTCCGGGAGCTGCTCCGCGCGCTCCGCGCTCGGGCCGGCGAGCTGGCCGCGGCGCGAGGCGAGGCCGCCCGGCCCGTGCTCCTGAAGATCGCGCCGGACCTGACGGACGCGCAGGTGGTGGAGGTCGTGGGGATCGCGCGGGCGGAGGGGATCGCCGGCCTGATCGCCACCAACACCACCATCTCGCGCGAGGGGCTGAAGACTCCCCGCGCGGAGGTGGAGGCGCTGGGGGACGGGGGAATCAGCGGCCGTCCGCTGCGGAAGCGAGCGCTGGAAGTGGTCTCGCTCATCCACCGGGAGACGCGCGGCGCGCTCCCCGTGGTGGGGGTCGGCGGGATCTTCGACGCGAACGACGCCTGGGAGCGGATCCGCGCCGGTGCCAGCCTGGTGCAGCTCTACACCGGCTTCGTGTACGGCGGCCCCGCCCGGGTCCGCGACGTCAACCGCGGACTCCTTCGTCTACTCCGGCGAGAGGGTTTCCGCTCCCTGGACGAAGCGGTGGGGAGCGCCCACGCGTGAGGGCTTCGATCCGCGCCGCCTGGTTCCTGGGCGGGTACCTCCGCCCCGGGGCGGCTTCCGTTCGCGAGGAGGAGGTCTCGGTCCCGACACCCGGCGGAGAGGTGGAGGGTACCTTCTACCTCCCTCGCGGGGACCGTCGGGTCCCCGGCTGGATCGTGCTCCACGGCGTCACCGTCCCCGGCCGGAAGCACGAGTCGCTGGTCCGCTTCGCCCGCGCCATGGCGTCCTCCGGAGCCGGCGTGCTGGTCCCCGACGTGCCGGCCTGGAGGGCACTGCAGGTGCGTTCGGAGACGGCCCGGGAGACGATTCTCGCCGGATCGGAGTACCTGCGAGGGAGGCCGGAGGTGGACCCGGACGGCCTGGGGGTGGTGGGGTTCTCGTTCGGCGCCACGCACGCGCTGATCGGCTCCGCGCACCCGGAGCTGCGCGACCGGGTGAGGACGGTGGTGGGGTTCGGCGGCTACTGCGACCTGCGAAGGGCCGTCCGCTGCATGTTCACCGGCGAGCACGACTGGGCGGGGCGGCACCACCGGGTGGCCCCGGACCCGTACGGACGCTGGATCCTGGCCGGGAACTACCTCCCCGCGGTGTCGGGCATGGAGGGAATGGGGCGCGTCGCGGCGGAGGCCCGGGAGCTGGCCGCGGAAGCGGGCCGGCGCCGCACCTACGCGGGCGAGGCGGACTACGACGCCCTCAAGGCGGAGGCGAGGGCGAGGCTCGCGCCGGAGGAGCGCGAGGTCTGGGACCTGCTGGCCCCTCCGCACGGCGCCCCCCCTCCGGATCCGGACCGGGCGCGCGCCCTGGCGGACGGGCTCACGGACGCCGCCCTCGCCGCCGATCCAGCGCTCGACCCGCGCCCCGCCTTCCGTTCACTTCGCGCGCGCGTGGTGCTCGCCCACGGCGAAGCGGACCACCTGATCCCCTACACCGAGTCCCTGCGCATGTACGCGGCGCTGCCGGAGACGCTGGACCGCTCGGTGACGATCACCCGGCTGTTCGCGCACTCCACGGGGAACGCGGCCGTGCGCGCGGTGGAGTACGGGTGGGAGGGGATGCGATTTTTCGGTCTGCTCCGGCAGGCGCTGAAGTGATGGGGGTATGGAGGAGGCGCGAGCTGGCCTTGGTCGAACTACGTTTGCGGGCGTGTCCCCCGCGGGGCGGGGGCCGGGCTGCGGCGCCGTAGGACGAGATACGGCTTCGTCCAACGGCGGCGAGCCCCCGCAAACTACGCGGGGTCTCGCCCCTCCGGGCTCGCATCCCTCACGCAGGCTCCGCGCTACTTCTCCTTCCCGAACATCCCGCCCAGGCCGCCGGCCAGCTTTCCCAGGTCCGGCATCCCCCCTCCTCCCGCTCCTCCGCCCTCCACCAGCCGCTTCAGGTTGCCGCCGACCGGCGCCGGGAGGCGTCCGTCCAGGAAGTCCACGGCGGCACGGGCCGCCATCCGCGCCTTGTCCTCCGGGATCCCGGAGCGCTGGGAGATCTGCTGCACCAGCTCGTCCATCATCGCCATCGCTTCCTCCACGTCCGGGTGGGAAGGTGCGCCCGGCAGCGTCCCGGCGAGGGACGCGCCGCGCGGAAAGAGACGACGGGAAGGCAAGGAGCGGTCCAGCGGTACGGGCGGGCGTCAGCGCGGAGGTCCGGCGGGCGGACCCTCTCCGCCCGCCCGCTCGGCCAGGTAGCGGGCGAGCGACTCGTTCTCCGCGAGGAGGGGGTCCGCCGCGCGGGCGGACGGCGCGGCGGGCGCGAGCGCGGCCTTCACGGCCCACGCGACGGAGGCCAGCAGGACGAGACCTCCCGCGACGCGGATGCCGTGGGCGACGGAGAGGTCGCGATGAAGCATCCCCAGGTGGCCGAGCATGTACACCCAGTCGTGCCCCACCTCGTCACCGCCGAGGAGGGGGAGGACGCGTGCCCGGGCGTCGGCGGCGTAGCGCGCGACGTTGAACAGGCTCTCCCCGAGCCACGCGAGCGAGACGGCCGCCCCGAAAGGCTGCCGCGAGCGGTGGAAGTACACGACGAAGGCGAGCGGGAAGAGGAGCTGCATGAGCGTGCCCCCAGCCACCATCGCGAACTCTCCGAAGAAGGAGAAGAGCGGGTGCCCCGCCTCGTGGAGCAGGAGGTTGACCCCGTCGATGAAGCGCCACCCGTCCGGGTCCCGGACGACGGAGACGGCCCACGCGCCCAGGAGGACGACGCCGGCCCAGCGCAGCGGGGGGGACGCGGGGAGAAGTCGGAGGCGGGGGTTCACGCGGAGCGGCGGAAGGACGGTCGGGCCGGGCCGACGATCCGGCCCGGCTCCGGAGGGTCCCGGGGCGGAGTTCGCCCCGGGGTGGCTCTACTTCGCGTCGGGGTTCTCGATCAGGTGGAGCATCGCCACACGCTCCCGGTGGTCGCCGACCGTCAGCTCGAACTGGTAGGTCCCCTCCACCGGGAAGACCACGTTGTCCAGCCCCATCACCAGCCGCGTCTGCTGCGGCGGCTCCATCGGCTTCGGGGTGCCGACGTCGGTGTGGCCGTTGATGGTGCCGACCGGGGAGTTGGTGGGGTCGAGCAGGTCGATCTTGAAGTTGACGCGGCCGGTCGCCTCCCCGCCCCACTCCAGCACCACCACCAGCGTCATGCGGTCCTGCTGCGCCGGGAAGCCGGGAGCGAAGAGGTGGTGGAAGACGCCGTTCAGGTCCACCCGGCCGTCCGGGCGCATGGAGGCATCCTCGCAGAGCAGCGCGTACAGAACCTTCACGATGTTTCCCCTGTCGTCGAACGGAGCGCGCGGCCGGAGGCCCCGGCCGGAAAGCCCGAATGATAGCCGCGCCCCCGGCCGACGGCAACGCGATCCGGAGGCACGTCCCTACAGCCGCGCCCGCACCGCCTCCGCGTGCCCGTGGAGTCCCTCGGACTCCGCGAGGCGCACCACGTCCGCCGCGTCGCGCCGGAACCGCTCCGGCGAGTAGCCGATCAGGCTGGTGCGCTTGACGAAGTCGTACACCCCCAGCGGCGAGGCGAAGCGCGCCGTGCCCCCGGTGGGGAGGACGTGGTTGGGGCCGGCGAAGTAGTCGCCCACCGGCTCCGGCGACCAGCTCCCCAGGAAGATCGCCCCCGCGTTGCGGATGCGGCCGGCCAGGATCAGCGGCTCCATCACCAGCAGCTCCAGGTGCTCCGGCGCGCGCAGGTCCGCCAGCGCCGCTGCGGCGGCCAGGTCCGGCACCTGGACGATGGCCCCGTTGGCCTCCAGCGCCGCCCGCGCGACGTCGCGGCGCGGGTTCGCCTCAAGGAGCCTCTCGATCTCGCGCGGGACCTCCGTCAGGTGCGCAGCGCAGGTGGTCACCAGCCAGGCGATGGCGTCCGGGTCGTGCTCCGCCTGCCCGATCAGGTCCGCGGCGACGTGGCGGGCGTCCGCCAGCTCGTCGGCGATCACCAGGATCTCCGAAGGGCCGGCCACCATGTCGATGTCCACCCGACCGAAGACCTGCCGCTTCGCCTCCGCCACCCACTTGTTCCCCGGCCCCACGATCTTGTCCACCCGCTCGATCGTCTCCGTGCCGAAGGCGAGCGCCCCCACCGCCTGCGCGCCCCCCACCCGGATCACCTCCGTCACCCCGGCGACGTGGGCGGCGGCCAGCACGACGGGCGCCAGCTCCCCCTCCGGCGTCGGGGAGACCATCGCGATCTCCGCCACCCCGGCCACGGCGGCGGGAATCGCGTTCATCAGCACGGTGGAGGGATACGCCGCGCGCCCGCCGGGAACGTAAATCCCCACCCGCCGGAGCGGCGTCACGCGCTGCCCCAGGAGCGACCCGTCCGGATGGAGGTCCACGAAGCCGTACTCCCGCTGCCGCTCGTGGAAGCTGCGTACGTTGTCCGCGGCGCGGCGGAGGGACTCCAGCAGCGCCGGGTCCAGGGAGGCGGCGGCCCGCTCCATCTCCTCCGGGCCCGCCCGGAGCGCGTGGACGCTTTCCGCCTCCACGCGGTCGAAGCGGCGGGTGTACTCCAGGAGCGCGGCGTCGCCCCGCTCCGCGAGGTCGCGGAGGATGGACGCGACGGCCTCGCGCAGCTCCGGGTCGTCCGTGGAGGCCGCGGCCGCGAGCTGGCGCAGCTCGGCGAAGGGCGGGCGGCCCTGCAGGGTGCGGATGTTCACTTTCACGATTCGGTCGGGGACGGTCGGTCGGCGGAGTCCAGGGCGCGCTCCAGGTCCGCGATCAGGCGCTGGTGCTCCTCCAGGCGGAGCTTGTGGCTGGCGCGGTTCACGATCAGCCGGGCCGTGGACCGTGCCACCTCGTCCACCACCGCCAGCCCGTTCTCCTCCAGGGTGCGCCCCGTCTGCACCAGGTCCACGATCCAGTGGGCCAGGCCGAGCAGCGGCGCGATCTCCACGGAGCCGGAGATGTGGACCAGGTCCACCTGGATCCCCCGGGCGGCGAAGAAGCGGCGCGCCGACTCCACGTACTTGGTCGCCACGCGCGGCGTGACGCTCCCGGGGAGGTAGGGGTACGGCGTCTCCCCGGGCGCCGCCACCGCGAGGCGGCACCCGCCGAAACGGAGGTCCAGGGGGTGGAGCACGTCCGATTCGCGCTCCCCCAGGACGTCCAGCCCCACCACGCCGGCGTCCGCGACCCCGGACTCCACGTAGACGGGCACGTCGAAGTTCTTCACCGGGAGGAACTCGAAGCGCCCGTCCGTCGAGGGGAGGATCAGGCGGCGCGACTCCAGCGCAGAGCGCTCCACGCCCGAGCCCAGCCGCGCGAAGAGGCGCAGCGCGTCGTCCATGACGCGCCCCTTGGGCAGGGCCACCCGGAGCGGCTTCGGGGGGCGGCTCACGGCTCCTCCGCAGGGAGCAGCTCCGCGAGCGCGTCCGTCTCCAGCGAGAAGCCCACCGCCGGCCGGTCCGCGCCGTACATCCCCAGGAGGTGGTCGTAGCGCCCTCCGAACCCCACGGCTCGCCCCACCCCCGCGACGAACACCTCCCACTGCACGCCGGTGTAGTACCCCAGCCCGCGGATCTCCCCCAGGTCGTAGACCACGTGCTCCCGCTCGTCCGGCGTGAGCAGCGCGTCCACGGCGCGCAGGCGCTCGATGGCCTCCTCCGCTTCCGGGCCGGAGGCGAGGGAGCGGGCCCGCAGCAGCACCTCGCCCCGCCCGATCAGCTCCGGAAGCTCCACCAGCGCCCGCGCCACCGCCGCGGGCGCCCCGAACTCCCTCGCCCCCTCCGCGAGCGCGGCCCGGTCCTTCCGGTCGATCGCCAGCCGCAGCCGCTCCGCCCCCTCAGGCGCCAGCCCCTCCAGGAGCGGGCGGATGAAGCGGATGTCCCCCAGGTTCACCTGGAAGTCGCGGATGCGGAGCGCCCGCAGGAACGAGATCCCCATACGGATGGTCTCCACGTCCCCCTCGGGCCCGGGGTCGCCGATCAGCTCCGCGCCGAGCTGGAACGACTCGCGCCTCCGCCCTCCACCCTCCGGTTCCTGGCGGTACACCTTCCCGGCGTAGCAGAGACGGAGCGGGAGCGGAGCCGCGGCCAGCCGCGTGGCAGCCATGCGGGCGATGGACGAGGTGAAGTCGGCCCGAAGCGCCACCAGGCGCCCGTCGCGGTCCAGGAAGCGGATCAGCCGCGAGGCGAGTTCCGGTCCCGCGCCGCGGGAGAACACCTCCTCGTACTCGAAGGTGGGGGGGATGACCTCGCCGTACCCGTGCGCCTCGGCGAGCGAGAACCACGCGGCCTGCACCCGCCGCCTGCGGCGGACGTCGTCGAAGAGGAGATCCTGTGAGCCGGGGGGAACCCGGGCGAGCGTCGTGGTCGGCATGGCCGGAAGATACCGGCACCCGGTGCGGGCTGGCAACGGCGACCGCCGCGCGCGGGAGCAGTTCCGCGCGGAACGGCACGCTGCTTGCTCAAGCGTGCTAACGAACGAGGTGGAATCGACATAGCAACCTTATCCGGAGAGGGATCCGTGGACATTCTGCTCATCATCGGCATCGTGCTCCTGATCGTGGCCCTGCTCGGCGTCGGCGGTGTCATCGGGGCCCTGGCGGACATCGCCTGGATCCTCCTGATCATCGCCGTGATCGTGATCGCCTGGCGGATCATCACCGGCCGCCGCCCGGTCTGACGGCCGACGCCGCAGGAGCGGCGAAAGCGAGGCCCCCGCCCGGCACGCGCCGGGCGGGGGCCCCTTTCTTTTCCCGATAGCGGTCTATTCCGCCAGCGCCTCGAACAGGGAGGCCACCTCCTCCGGCGACCTCAGGTACGCGCGCGCCGCCGTGTGAGGCGGCGGCGGGTCCGCCACCAGGATCCCCTCCCCGTCGCCGGACCTCTCCGCCAGCGCCCGGAACGCGTCCTCGTCGGTGGTGTCGTCGCCCAGGTAGAGCACGGGGGCTCCCTCGGGAGGGCGAAGGTGGTCGAGCAGGAAGTCCACGGCGCGCCCCTTGTCCCACTCCACGCGGGGGCGCACCTCCAGCACCATCTTCCCTTCCGTCAGGCGCAGCCCCTCCCGTCCCCGCACGGCATCGTGGACGATCTCCCGTACCCGTTCCACCCGGTCTCCCGGCGCGAGACGGTAGTGGACGCTGAGCGTGAGCCCCTTGTCCTCCAGGAACGCGCCCGGGACCTCCTCCAGGGCGGGGACCACGGCCGCGGCGACCGCCTCCAGCTCCGGCCGCGCCGCGCGGGCTCCGGGGTGGACCTGGTGTACGCCCGGCCCTTCGATCTCCATCCCGTGGTTCCCGGCGTAGGCGAGGTCCGGGATGCGGGCCCTCTCCCGCGCGTCCGCCATCCCCCGGCCGCTGACCACCGCGGCCTGCACCCCCGGGGCGGCGAGGAGCCGTTCGAGCGCGGCGCGCGTCCTCTCCGGGATCTCCGCCATCTCCGGGCGGGGCACGATGGGAGCCAGCGTCCCGTCGAAGTCGAGCAGGAGGACCAGCCGGCCGGTCCTCCGCCACGCGTCCCGCCACGCACCCGCCTTCTCCAGCGCGTGCACCGGCGCCCCCGTCAACGGCCCGCTCCCGTTGCCCCCCGCGAAGGCGAGCCGCTACCTTCCCGCCCGGATTTCCCTTCGAACCACGGAATCGTCTTCGTCATGTCGTCCTGGATGGATCGGTTGAAGTTCGACGAGCGCGGCCTCGTCGCCGTCGTCGCGCAGGAGGCGGAGACGGGCGAGGTGCTCATGCTGGCCTGGGCGGACCGGGATGCCCTCTCCCGCACCCTGGAGACCGGCCGGGCCCACTACCGGAGCCGCTCCCGCGGCGCGCTGTGGCGGAAGGGTGAGACCAGCGGATACGTGCAGGAGGTGCGCGAGGTGCGCGTGGACTGCGACGGCGACGCCGTGCTCTACCGCGTAGCGCAGACCGGCCCCGCCTGCCACACGGGCGAGGGAAGCTGCTTCCACCGCCGCGTGGAGGAGGGCGGGCTGGAGCCCGCGCCGGGGACCGGGCACGTGCTCTCGCGTGTCGAGGAGATCGTCCGCGACCGCGAGGCAGCCCGCCCCGACGGGTCGTACACCACCTACCTGTTCGAGAAGGGGGTGGACAAGATCCTCAAGAAGCTCGGGGAGGAGACGGCCGAGACCATCGTCGCGGCGAAGAACCCGGGGACCGACGAGCTGCGCTCCGAGAGCGCGGACCTCCTCTTCCACCTCGTCGTCCTCCTCCGCGCCCGGGGCCTCCCGCTGGCCGAGGTTTGGGACGAGCTGGAGCGCCGCTTCGGCGCCCCGCCCCGCGACCTGGAGAAGCTGCGCGCGGCGCGCGCCCCCGATCACTCCTGACCCGCGGTCCGGCCCGGCGCCTCCACGCCCCCCGGATCGCGCCGTACCTCCGCTGAAGTGATGCCGAGGGAGCGCGTCGTGGGCGGAATGCCGAGCACGTCGGCGAGCGGATCCAGCCCGGCGCGGGCTCCCTTCCGGGGACGTCTCCCGGCCCGCTTCGCCGGCCGGGGGGGAAGGGCCCGGAACGCCGCGTCCAGGATCATCTCCTCCTCTCCCGGATCGCGCCACTCCCCTTCCACCGGCTCGTCCCATACCACCCTTCCCCCCTCCACCCGGTAGGGCTGCATCCAGAACAGGCGCGACCCCACCGCGTCGCGGGCCTCCGACACCAGCACGGGCGCCGGCCCGTCCTCCGAGTCCAGCGTCAGGTCCATCGCGAGGAGGAGGACCGAGGGTACCTTCTGGGCCGCGAACCGCGCGATGGCGGCCGACAGGACCTCGGGCGAGGCGCCGGCCAGGCCATCCGGGACGGGGATGGCGAGCGTGCGGTACTCCGGGGTCGCGTGCCCCGGGCGCTCGTGGACGCACCGCAGGCGCGGAGGAACCGTCTCGCCTCCCACGGCCGCGCGCTCGATCTCGGCGCGCATCTCTTCGAGGAACCGGGTCGCCGCACCCAGGGTCCGCTCGAGACGGGCGATCTTGCTGAACGCCACGATACCCCCCTTGCCGGGCGTTACTTCTTCCCGTCGCGCCCGCAGGGGGGCGCGTGCCGGCACCTTCGCCGACGCGCAGGGGGGATGCAAGCCGTCTGCCACGGGTCGGGAACAAGCGCTCCCCACCGGTCAGGAAATCAGGAATTCTTCCGGGCCGCCTCCTCCACGGCGCGACGAAGGCGCGGCCACACGCCGACTGCGTAGCGGAGGAAGTTCTCGCGCTCGTCCGGGAGGTCCGCCAGGAACGCCCAGGCCGGACGCGACCCCTTCCGGGTGTTGCACGCGGCACATGCGGTCACGAGGTTGCCCGGGGTGTGGTCTCCGCCCCGCATTCGAGGCTGGACGTGGTCGAGTGTGAGCTGCTCCGGGGGGAGCACCTTCCCGCAATAGACGCAGCGGTTTCCGTCCCGCGCGAAGATCCGCTCCCGGAGCGTCCGCTCGTCCGCCCCTGCCACGTCAGGCGCGCCCCACCGCGTACCCTTCGCGGGCGAGCGCGCCCACCAGCTCCGCCACGTGCTCCCGGCCGCGCGTCTCCAGCGCCAGGTCGATCTCCGCCTCGGTCAGCCAGAGCCCCGGCACCCCCCGGCGGTGCTCCAGGGTGAGGACGTTGGCGCCCTGCTCCGCGAGGAGCCGGGTGAGCGATGCGAGGGCGCCCGGACGGTCCTCCACCCTCACCCGAAGGCGCGCCAGCCGCCCGTCGCGGACCAGCCCGCGGTCGATGATCCGGGAGAGGAGGTTGACGTCGATGTTCCCGCCGCTCACGACCATCACCACGTTCTTCCCCTCCAGCCCCGGGATGCGCCCCCCGACCACGGCGGCCACCGCGGTGGCGGAGGCCGCCTCCGCCACCGTCTTCTCCCGCTCCAGGAGGAGGAGCACGGCGCTCGCGATCTCCTCCTCGTCCACGGTCACCAGCTCGTCGACGTAGCGCTCCATCATCCGGAAGGTCTCGTCGCCGATGCGGCGCACGGCGATCCCGTCGGCGATGGTCTGCGCGGGCGGGATGGTCGCCGGCCCGCCCGCCTCCCGGGCCTTCACCGCGGCCGGGAGCACGGACGACTCCACCCCCACCACCCGCACGTCCGGCTTCAGCTCCTTGACCGCGCAGGCGATCCCCGAGATCAGCCCGCCGCCTCCCACGGGCACCACCACCACGTCCATCTCCGGCACCTGCTCCACCAGCTCGAGCCCGATGGTGCCCTGCCCCGCGATCACCCGCGGGTCGTCGAAGGGGTGGATCAGCGTCTGCCCCTCCCCGGCCATGATCCGCCTCGCCTCGGCCATGGCCTCGTCGTACACCGAGCCGTGGAGTACCACGCGGGCGCCGAATCGCTCCGTGTTCGTGACCTTCACCAGCGGCGTCCGCTCGGGCATGACGATGGTCGCCGGGATGCCGAGGGCGCGGGCGTGGAACGCCACCCCCTGCGCGTGGTTTCCGGCGCTCGCCGCGATCACCCCGCGGGCCCGCTCCGGCTCCGGGATCGCGAGCATCCGGTTCAGCGCGCCGCGCTCCTTGAAGGAGCCGGTCCGCTGGAGGTTCTCGAACTTGAACCACGCGTGCCCTCCGAACATCTCGCCGAACGGCTCGGAGGGGGTGCAGGGAGTCAGGACGACACGGCCGGCGATGCGCGCGCGTGCGTCGCGAATGTCTTCGAGGTGGACCATGAGGGGCCGGGGAGGTTCGCCCGTGGATTGCCGCTGCGAGCCGAATGTGATAACCTCCCGTTTCCCGACCGGCAAGAGAGAGTCCCGTCCGGGCCGCACCGTTCCGCAACCATCGCCGCACCGAGTGGTCGATCCCCGGCTCCAGCGTATCCGAGACTCGCTCGCCCGTCGTCCGGGGCGCAGGGCGGATGCCGCTCCGGAGGTGCCGCGGGCTTCGGTGGCACTCGTGTTGCGACCCGCTCCGACGGACCTCGACCTCCTGCTCATCAAGCGCGCCGAGCGGGCGGGCGACCCCTGGTCCGGGCACATGGCCCTGCCCGGGGGAAGACGCGAGCCGCGGGACGCGGACGCCCGCGCGACCGCGATGAGGGAAACGCTGGAAGAAGTGGGGATCGACCTCGCCGCCCGCGGCGCTCCCCTGGGCTCCCTGGACGACCTCGTCCCGGGAAGCGGCGCCCCGCAGATCGTGGTGGCGCCCTTCGTCTTCGGCGCCCCCCCGGCGACCGTCGCAACCCCGAACGCCGAGGTGGATGCCGCCGTGTGGATCCCGCTCCGCGAGCTGTCGCACCCGGACGCCGCCACCGAGTACCTGCTCGAGACGGTGACCGGCGACCCCCGCCGCTTCCCGGCCATCGGAACCCGTGGCTACGTGATCTGGGGACTGACCCACCGTATCCTCGACGACTTCCTCTCGCTCGCCCTCCCCGCGGTCGCGGAGGAGGGAGGGAGGTGAGCGGCGTGCGAGCCCTGGTCCTGGGGTGCGGCTACGTGGGCAGACGCCTGTCCCGCGCCCTCGCGGACCGCGGAATCGACGTGGTGGGGACCACGCGCCACCCGGGACGCGCCGACGAGATCACCGCGTCGGGGGCGCGTCCGATCCTCGCGGACGTGACGCGCCCGGAGACCCTGCGGCCGCTGGTGGAGTGGGCGCCGGACGTGGTGTTCGACCTGGTGCGTCCCCAGTCGGCGGGCGAGGACCGCTACGACGTGGAGGGCACCCGCAACGTCGCGAACGCCTTCGCCGCGTCCCCTCCGGGGGCGCTGGTGTACGTCAGCAGCACCTCGGTGTACGGGCGCCGCGAGGGCGAGTGGACGGACGAGAACACGCCCGTCAGCCCCACGTCGAGCGTGGGCGAGGCGCGCGTGGAGGCGGAGCGGGTGTACCTGGACGCCTGCCGGACGGGCGGGGTGCCGGCCCGGATCTGCCGGGTGCCGGGCATCTACGGGCCGGGGCGGACCCTCCGCGAGCGCCTGGAGCGGGGCGCCTACCGGCGCCTGGACGACGAGGAGCACTGGGTGTCCCGGATCCACGTGGACGACCTTGTGGCGGGGCTGATCGCCGCCTGGGAGCGGGGCCGTCCCGGAGAGGTGTACCTCCTCTGCGACGACGAGCCCGTCACGGGCGCCGAGTATGCGGAGCTGACCGCCGCCCTCCTCGCCCTCCCGCTCCCGCCCGCGGTGTCGCGCGACGACATCCGTCAGGAGCTTTCCGGGAGCGCGTTCGAGCGGCGGATCGGGTCCCGGCGCTGCTCGAACCGCCGCATGCGCGACGAGCTGGGGGTCGTCCCCATCTACCCCTCCGTCCGCGAGGGAGTCCCCGCCGCACTCCGCGAGGAAGGAGCCGTCTGAGTCATGCCGCCGCAACCGTTCACGCTCTCGCTCACCCCGCGGCAGGCGGAGGCGCTACGCGCCCTCGCGGCGCTGGAGGACCTCCCGCCGGAGGTGTACGCGGCGGAGGTCCTGGTCAAGCACCTCTACCACGCCTACACGCCCGAGGTCGCCCGCCGCGCGGCCCCGCGGGACGACGCATCCCCGCAGCCCGGGGCCTGATCCCCGGCGACCCTTCGAGCCACGCCGAATGCAAGACACCTCCTTCGAGTTCCTGAAGCGCCTCCTGGACGCCCCCGGCCCCTCCGGCTTCGAGGTGGCGCCCGCGCGGATCTGGCGAGCCGAGGCGGAGCGGTTTTCCGACCGCGTCGACGTGGACGTGGCGGGGAACTCCTCCGCGACCCTGAACCCCGGGGGAACCCCCCACGTGATGCTGGCCGGGCACATCGACGAGATCGGCCTGATGGTCACGCACGTGGACGACGACGGGTTCCTGTACTGCGACGGGATCGGGGGCTGGGACCCGCAGGTCCTGGTGGCGCAGCGGATCCGCGTGCTCACCCGGCGTGGGGAGGTGCTCGGGGTGGTCGGGAAGAAGCCGATCCACCTCATCCGGGGCGAGGAGAAGGAGAAGGCGGTCAAGCTCTCCGACCTGTGGATCGACATCGGGGTGTCGAGCCGCGAGGAGGCGGATGCGCGGGGGATCCGCGTGGGCGACCCCGCGGTGGTGGACGCGGGGCTGATCGAGCTGGGGAACGGGAAGATCGCCTCCCGCTCCGTGGACAACCGGATCGGCGCCTTCATCGTGCTCGAGGCGCTGCGGCTCCTGAAGGATGGTCCCGCCTTCGGCGCCCGGGTCACGGCCGTGGCGACCACGCAGGAGGAGATCGGGTCCAGCGGGGCCCAGGTCTCCGCCTACACCCTCGAACCGCAGGTGGCGCTGGTGGTGGACGTGTCGTTCGCCACGGACTCGCCGGGGATGGAGGAGAAGGAGATCGGCTCCCACAAGCTGGGAGGCGGCCCCATCCTGGCCCGCGGCTCCGCGACCCACCCGCTGGTCTTCGAGCGGCTGGCCGACACGGCCGAGGCCGAGGGGATCCCCTTCACCATCCAGGCGAACCCCCGGCACACCGCCACGGACGCGGACGCCATCTACCTTTCCCGGGCCGGGGTGGCGACCGGGGTGATCTCCATCCCCAACCGCTACATGCACAGCCCGAACGAGGTCGTGGCCCTCTCCGACCTCACCGCGGCCGCGCGGCTGATCGCCGCCTTCGTGCGCGGCGTGGAAGGGAGCGACGACTTCGTCCCCCGCTGACCTGCACCCGGAGGCACCCGGTGTACACCGTCGACGAGATCGTCGTGAACGCCCCCGTGGACGTGGCCTTCCGGACCGGCGCCGACGTGGAGCGCTGGCCGGAGTGGCTCCCCCACTACCGGTGGGTCCGCTTCCAGCGCAGGGACGCCTGGGGGACCGGGCGCGTGGAGATGGCCGCCCGGCGCGACTTCGGGCCCCTCCCCTACCCCGTCTGGTGGGTCTCGGAAATGCACGTGGACCTCACGCGGCCCGCCGTGATCTACCGGCACGTGGACGGGATCACCACGGGGATGGACGTGGAGTGGACCTTCGAGGACCACGGCGGGGGCACGCGGATCCGGATCGTGCACGCCTGGGACGCCGGGCCCCGCTGGCCCCTCCCCGGCCCCGCGCGGAGGGCCGTCGCGGGCGCAGTGATCGGCCCGGTGTTCATCCACCACGTCGCCAGCCGGACCCTCGCGGGGATCAAGCGCGCGGCGGAGGCTTCGTCGACGGCCTGAACCCGCCCGTCCGGGAACGCGGCACCCGCTCGCCGGTACCGGGGCCGGCGAGTGCTGTTATTTGCGGGAACTCGAGCAAGGAAGCAGGGAGCGCATGAGCGGCACCAGAGAGGATCCGCAGGCCGGCCGCACCCCCCGCCGCGTCGTCGTGACGGGGATCGGGTGCATCACCCCGATCGGGACGGGAGCCGAAGCGCTGTGGGAGGGGCTGCGGCGACGCGAGTCCGCGGTGCGGCGGATCTCCCGCTTCGACCCCTCCCCGTTCCGCTCCCAGCTCGCCGCGCAGGTGAACGACTTCGAGCCCACCGACTACATGGAGCGGAACCGCGCCCGCCGGCTGGAGCGCTACGCCCAGTTCTCCGTGGCCTCGTCTCGCATGGCCCTGGAGGACGCCGCGCTCGACCCCGCCTCCGTGGACCCGGAGCGCGTGGGCGTGCAGATGGGGAGCGCCCTGGGGGGCGTGGCCTACGGGGAGAGCCAGTTCAACTCGTACCTCCAGAACGGCGTCCGCGGCGTGGACCCCCTGCTGGCGCTGGCGGTCTTCAACGGCTCGGCCTCGTGCAACGTGGCGATCGAGTTCGGGTTCACCGGCCCCAACTCCACCAACGGGATGAGCTGCGCGTCGGGGGCCATCGCGGTGGGCGACGGGTGGCGGCTGATCCGCGACGGCGAGGCGGAGGTGGTGGTGGCCGGCGGGGTGGAGGCGCCGCTGGCGCCCCTCTGCTACGGGGCCTTCGCCATCATCCGCGCCATGTCCACCCGCAACGACGACCCGCAGCGGGCCTCGCGCCCGTTCGACGCCGGGCGCGACGGGTTCGTGATGGGCGAGGGGGCGGCGACGCTGGTGCTGGAGGAGTTGGAGCACGCGCTCCGCCGCGGGGCCCGCATCTACGGCGAGGTGCTGGGGTACGGGACCTCCAACGACGCCCACCACATGACCGCGCCGCGCCCGGACGGGAGCCAGGCGGCACGCGCTATGCGGACGGCGCTGCGTACGGGGGGAATCCGCCCGGACGAGGTGGACTACGTCAACGCCCACGGCTCGTCCACGCCGCTGAACGACTCCACGGAGAGCCGGGTCGTCCGGGACGTCCTGGGGGGGCACGCGGACCGCGTGGTGGTGAGCGGCACCAAGGGGTACCACGCCCACTGCCTGGGCGCGACGGGAGCCGTCGAGGCGGCGATCACCGTACTGGCGATCCAGCGGGGCTGGATCCCGCCGACGCTCAACCTGGAGACCCCCGGCGAGGGGTGCGACCTGGCCTACGCCACCGGGGACGGGGTCTGCGTCTCCGTGCGGCGGGCGGTGTCCAACTCCTTCGGGTTCGGGGGGATCAACGCGGCGCTGGCGTTCGGGGCCCTGGAATAGGGCCGGACCCGTTCCCGTTCGGGAACAAAGCCGCGGGGTAGGGACTATAAACGAACTGTCTACGACCGGCGCGCGACCGGGCACGAAATGTTTGACTTTCGTGAGGGGACGGCTTACATTGCTCGGTTATGATTTGTTTTTCTCGGACAAGACGCCGGCACCGGTTGATCTGAGAGCAGAGGGCCTCGCACGCCAACGAGGCTCCTGCTCTCATCTTTTTTCCCTGGATGAGCCGAACCCATGTTCTTGAGCTCCCGTGCGCTTGACTCCTTCGATCAGTACCTTCACGACGTGGAGAAGTACCCCCTGATCGAAGACCCGGCCGAAGAGCGGGCCCTCGCCCGCAAGGCCCGAGCAGGAGACAGGGAGGCGGCGGAGCGCCTGGTGACAGCCAACCTGCGCTTCGTGATCTCTTACGTGAAGAAGTACCAGGGCCGGGGGCTGGGGCTCGCGGAGCTGGTCTGCATCGGCAACGAGGGCCTTCTCAAGGCCGTCAAGAAGTTCGACCCCGACAAGGGGGTGAAGTTCATCTCCTACGCGGTGTGGTGGATCCGCCAGACCGTCCTCCAGGCGCTCGCCGAGCAGACCCGCTCGGTCCGCATCCCGCTGAACCAGAATTCCAACCTGGTCCGCCTCTCCCGGGTGGACACCGCCCTCACCCAGTCACTCGGCCGGTCTCCCACGGACGAGGAGATCGCGGATGAGATGGGCGAGCCGGTGGACACGATCCGCGCCCTCCGCCGCGTGGCCGCCAGCGAACTCTCGCTGGACGCGCCGCTGGACCGGGGCGACCGCGACTCCGCCTCCTTCGGGGAGCGCTTCGCCGGCTCCGAGGCCGAGGAGATCGAGGAGGAAGTGGAGTCCCAGGCCCGGCGGGAGTTCCTGGAGCGGATGTTCGAGAAGTACCTCACCGAGCGCGAGCGGAAGATCCTCTACCTCTACTACGGTCTCGACGAGGGCGAGGAGCGCACCCTGGAGGAGATCGGCTCGCTCCTGGGCGTCACGCGCGAGCGGATCCGGCAGATCCGCAACCGCGCCTTCGAGAAGCTCCGCGAGAGCCCGGACGGGGCCGCCCTGGAAGGGTTCTGGGCGGTGTCCTGACCGCTCCTCGCGCGAAGTTGCAACATCCACGGGGTGGAGGGGCGAACGCCTCCCACCCCGCGCTCTTTGTCCCCCTCCTCACCCGCACCATGTCCACCGATTCGTTCGCGGAGAGCGTCCGCTCCCACTTCCCGGTCTTCCAGCGCCGCTTCGACGGGCGCACCCTCGCCTTCTTCGACGGCCCCGGCGGGAGCCAGGTGCCCACCGTCGTGGCGGACGCGGTCGCGGAGACGCTGCTCTTCCGCAGCGCCAACGTCCACGGCCCCTTCCCCACCAGCCGCGCCGCCGACGAGGTGGTCGAGGCGGCGCGCGTGGCGGCGGCGGACTTCCTGGGGGCGGCGTCCCCGCGCGAGATCGCCTTCGGCGCCAACATGACCACGCTCACCTTCGCCTTCGCGCGTTCGCTCGCCCGCTCGTGGGAGCCGGGCGACGAGGTGGTGGTGACGGACCTGGACCACCAGGCCAACGTCGCACCCTGGCGCCGGGCCGCGGAGGACCGGGGCGTGACGGTCCGGAGCGTCCCCTTCGACCCCGCGACCATGCAGCTCGACCTGGAGGCGCTGGAGCGGGTGCTCACCCCGCGTACGCGCCTGGTGGCGGTGGGCGCCGCCTCCAACGCCGTGGGGACCGTCAACGACGTGGCCCGGGTGGCGGAGATGGCGCACCGCGTGGGCGCGAAGGTGTTCGTGGACGCCGTCCACTACGCCCCCCACCGCCGGGTGGACGTACAGGCGCTGGGGTGCGACTTCCTTGCCTGCTCGGCCTACAAGTTCTTCGGGCCCCACGTGGGGATCCTCTGGGGGAAGCCGGAGTTCATGGAGGCGCTCGACCCGTACAAGGTGCCGCCCTGCGCAGACACCCTCCCGGAGCGGTGGGAGACGGGCACCCTGAACCACGAGGGGCTGGCGGGCGTTTCCGCCGCGGTGGACTGGATCGCCTCGCTCGCGCCGGAGCCCTCGGGCGGACGGCGGGAGGCCCTCGGCGCCGCGATGCGGCGGATCGCCGAGCACGAGGACCGGCTCTTCGACCTCCTGCTCGACGGGCTGGAGGAGATCCCGGACGTACGCGTCTTCGGCCCCCCTCGGGGCGAACCCCGCACGCCCACCGCCGGCTTCACCGTCCGGGGGGTCCACGCCGACGAGGTGGCGAGGCGGCTGGGGGAGGAGGAGGTGTGCGTGTGGAGCGGGAACTTCTACGCCACCGGCGTGACGGAAGAGCTGGGGATCGTACAGCAGGGCGGCCTGGTGCGCGCGGGAGTGGCCCCGTACTGCACGGAGGCCGACGTGCGCCGGCTGGTGGCGGGGGTGGCGAGGGTCGCGGCGGAGGCCCGTTCGGAGCCCGTCGTGGCGTAGCGACCTTCGCGATAGGGACGACCGGGCCGCCCGCCCGGTCGTCCCGGCTCCGCCCGGAGCTTACGCCGTGGGCTCCCGGAACCCGGCCCCGGGGCCGTCCCCGCCGGCGGGTCCCAGGACCTCCTCCCGCAGGGTCGTGCCGCCGCGGGCGCTGGCCTTCCCGTGCTCCAGGAGCGACTGGAAGCGGACCAGGTCCTCGTCCATGAGCCTGCGGGCGTCCGCGCCCAGGAGCCAGGCCGCGGCGTGCCCGAGCGCCCCCGCGGGCGGCAGGTACGTCATCCTCACGTCCACGCGCGTCCCTCCCCGGTCGCCCGGCTGGAACCGGACGATCCCCGCGTTCCTCACCGGCGACCCCTCCAGGCTCCTCCAGGCGATCACCTCGTTCGGAACGAGCGTGGTGGTCTCGGCGTCCCACCCCAGGGTGAGTCCGCCCGGGAGCCGGGCCACCCAGTGCGAGCGGTCGGGCCCGGTGTGCCGAACCCGGCTCAGGTGGTTCATGAAGCGGGGGAAGTTCTCGTAGTTGCTCCAGAGGGCGAAGACCTCCTCGATCGGCGCGTCCACGTTGACGGTCTTCTGCACGTCCACGCCCCGGCGCACCTCGCCGATCCCCAGGAGCCGGCGGAAGTCCATGTTGGTGAGCGCCCGTGCGAGCATCCCCGCTCCCGCGACCCCGGCTGCCGCGTCCAGGGCCCTCCTCCTCCTCGCCACCCCCCGCAGCGCCATCGCCCCGCCCAGGGCCCCGACGAGGAGCCGCGTCGCCGGGGCCCAGTTCTCCTGGAGCAGCTCCCGACGCTGCCCCCGGCGGCGCCCCCGGCCCTGAAGGCCCGGGACGGAACCCGCATCCGGGTGCACCTCCAGACGGCTCTCCACGGCCTTCACGCCGCGGACCGCGCCCACTCCGGCGAGGAGCCGGTCCACCTCGTCGGCGAGCACGGGGCCGCTGACCGTGACGTGCCCGTTCCGCGCCGCCACTTCGATGGAGCCGGGGTGGGAGCCGAGCCAGCCCAGCTCGGAGCGGACCCGCGCCTCCAGCACCCGGTCGTCCGGCGGGCCGCCGCGGATGCGCCCGCGCCCCTCGGCCACCACGCCGCGGACCCGGTTCCCCAGGTCCCGCGCCACCGTCCCCGCGCCGCCGTCCATCCTGTGGAGCAAGTGCACCACCCGGTCGCGTACGTGGACGCGCCGCCGGCGCCCGCGCTCCCGGTCGAGGAAGTACATCGTCCCCGCCCCGATCAGGAGCCCTCTCATGAGACCGTTCCTACTGCCCATGGCGTCCCTCCCGTCGCTGCTGGTTCCGCAGGTGGCGGGGTCGTGCCGGGGCACGCCGGGCACCCGGGTTCCGCCTCCCGCCCGGACCGTGTGACCGCCGGGGAGCGGACGGCGCCGCAAGATGCGGTCCGACGAGAGAGGGACGGGAGCCCGGTGCCCTCCACGCAGAACGAGGACGGCGCACCCTCCGGATCGTCCGGAAAGTGCGCCGTGTGTTGACCACCCACCCCGGGATCCCGCCCTTGCGACGGGACCCCGGCGTTCCGCGGTCAGAACTCGATGGTGGTCGAGAGCCAGAGCCGCCGACCCTCCTGGTGGTTGTTGTAGACGCTGGTGTACATCACCCCGCTCGGGTTGGCGGCGGTGGGGGTGTCCGGGTACGCGGCGTACTCCAGGAAGTCCTTGTTCAGCAGGTTGTAGACGGTCGCGTTCAGCGTGACGCCCCGGCCGACCCGGTACCCGCCGCCCAGGTGGAAGAGCGTGTACGCCCGGTAGTCGCCCAGCGCGTCGTACGCGGGATTGGCGGCCACCGTGGTCCTGCGGGCGCGCTCGCTCCGGTACTCTCCGCGCAGCCAGCCGTTCAGGGCCGATCCGGGCTGCACCCGCAGGCTGGAGTTGAGCATGTGCTTCGGGGTGTTCACCAGGGGCATCCCGGCGTTCTCCCCGCTCTCCTGCTCGCTCTCCGTGAAGGTGTAGTTGGCGGTGAGAGACCACGCCCCGCCGAAGGGCACGCGAGCGCTGGCCTCGACGCCCCGGGTGACCGCCTGGTCCACGTTCACGCTCTGGGAGAAGAACTCCTGCGTCGGGAAGTTCCCGTAGTTCATGCACCCGGGCCGGTCGGGAGCGAGCGCGAAGGTGCAGTTGGGGACGGGCGTCCCGGTGCTGATCTTGTCACGGAAGTCGTTGTTGAAGACCGTGACCCCGGCGCTCAGCCCCGTGGAGCCCGTGTAGTGCGCGCCGATCTCCGTGCTGGTGCTGGTCTCCGGCTTCAGGCCCGGGCTGCCGATGGTGGCGGTCCGCCCCTGGGCCGTGAAGCCGATGATGCCGTCCATCAGCTGCTCCACGCGCGGCGTCTTGTAGCCGCGGCTCACCCCGCCCTTGAAGGTCCATTCCGGCGTCGCGCTCCACACCAGGTAGGCGCGCGGGCTCACGTGGCCGCCGAAGGAGCTGTGGTCGTCGCGGCGCACGCCCAGGGTCAGGGCGAGGCTGCTCGCGAGGCTCCACTCGTTCTCGGCGAAGAGCGACCACTGCGTGTACTCGAACGGGACCAGCGCCACGCCGTCCACCATCTTCGCGTCCCAGTACTGCCCGCCCACCGTGAACACGTGGCTCCCCCGCGCGGCGGTCAGCTTGCTGTCGAAGACGGTGTTGGTGGACTCCAGCGTGCGCGGGTCGCCGGCCGGCTTGTTGGGCGCGCCGCTCCCCGGGGGGCCTCCGGGCGTGCCGGAGGGAAGGGTCCGGCCGAGCGTCTCGGTGCGGTTCCGCATGAGGCTCGAAGCGAGCTGCCCGCCGGCGAAGCGCCAGGCGTGGGCGAGGGTAGCCTGGTCGCGGTTGAACTTCAGCTCGGGGCCGTAGCCGTTGAAGCTGGGCGGAGTGCCGTCCGGCCGGTCGAGGGTGCCGAGCTGGGCCTCGGAGTTGTCGTACCGCTGCCGGGCGCGGTCCACGTCGAGCCACAGGTCGTGCGCCGCGACGGGCGTGAAGGTCAGGCGCCCTCCCACCGTGTTGTGGTCGGCCTCCACCGGGCTGGGACCGCGCTTGCTGATGGCCGTCTCCTCGCCGAACTCGCCCGTGGGCGTGAGGTCCGACGCCTGGCGGTGAAGCAGGCTGCCGCGGAACGAGAGCCCGAGGAGGTTCGGGACGAGCGAGCCGTTGAGGTAGGCGTTCCCGGAGTAGGTGTCGCCGAAGCCGGACCGCTGCTGGAGCGTCGCGTCGGAGGTGAGCGAGCCCGTCCAGCGCCGCGCGGCCTTGCGGGTGATGATGTTGATGACGCCGCCCATCCCGTCCGAGCCGTAGAGCGTCGCCATGGGGCCGCGGATGACCTCGATGCGCTCGATGGCCGACGTCGGCGGGAGGAAGCTGGTGGAGGTCTCTCCGAAGCCGTTGGGGGTGACGTTCCCCGCGCTGTTCTGGCGCCTCCCGTCGATGAGCACCAGCGTGTAGTCGCTCGGCATCCCCCGGAGGCTCACGTTCAGCCCCCCGGTCTTCCCCGCCGTCCCACCCACGTCCACCCCCTCGACGTCGGCGAGCACTTCGGCCAGGCTGCTCGTGCGCTTCTCTGCGAGCTGGGTCCGGGTGAGCACGGTGATGCTGGCCGGCGCGCGGGTCCGGTCCTGCTCGAAGCCTGCGGCCGAGACCACGATCTCCTGGAGCTTCACGGGCTCCTTCTGGGTCTCGGGGGTCTGCGCGGTACCTGCATCCGGCGTCGCGAGCACGGCGAGCAGCGCGGCGGATGCGGGGAGCAGTCGGTTCGCACGGAGGGCGAGAAGGTTCGCACCGTCGGACATGGTCAGCCTTGGAGATCGGATCGGGTTCGCTCGGAGTCGACAGCCGCCATAACTGAGACTCATTCTCAACGAGGCGAAAAGATAGGGGGTTCTTCCGGGATGTCAAGCACGAAAACGGAGCGGCGCCCGCCACCGGAAGTCCCCGGTGCGGGCGCCGCTTTCGACGATTGACTCGAAGCCTATACCGCGCTTGCACTTGCGAGATCCGAGCCCGGTCCGCCTCCGTTCGTCTCCCCTTTCGTTCGCCGTTCGACCTTCAGGCCGCGGCGACCTTCAGGCCGTCCGGGATGGGCCCGCCGTCGCGGCACCAGCGCACGAAGATCCGCTGGCACTCGAGCAGGTCCGGGGACACGAGGTCCCAGCGGGAGGGCTCCATGGGGACCCCGTGGAGGACCATCCCCGCCTCTTCGGGGGTGCGGCCGCCCTTCCGGTTGTTGCACTCCAGGCAGGCCAGGGCGAGGTTCTCGTAGCGGTGCGCCTCGCGGGGGTTCCCGAACTTCCACCGCGGGACGATGTGGTCCATGGTGAAGAAGTTCCAGGGCTCCAGCTCGTCGCCGGTGCGGAGGCAGTAGAGGCAGCGCCCGCTGTCGCGCCGGATGAGCGCCTGAAGGCTGGGCGTTCCCGTGGGGATGTTGTGGAGGTCGAACAGCGGGCTGTGCATCCTGCGCAGCGCCACCACCAGCGGCACCGGGAACTCCTCCCGGACGCTCCGCCACACCTGCATCGCCTCCGGGATCTCCCCGGTGGAGATCTCCAGCGCGTTGAGGACGACGTCGATCTTCCCGGCGCCGTCGCCCACGGCGTCGTCCTCGAACATCAGCGCGAACGCCCTCTCCACCGGGATCACCGCCCGCGGCTGGAAGTTGGCGTTGAGGAGAAGGGTGCGGATCTTCTTCATCTTCCCCTCCCCCGGTTTCCGGACCCGGCGCCGTTGCCGTCCTCCTCCCCCGCCTCCACCCCACCCCGGCGGACCGGCTCGAACGCCGTCGTGCGGACAGACGAATCCGTCATACGAGAACGCCCTTTCGGTGGTCGTGAGCGGCCGACCGTATCGGCCTGGATATCCCTTCAGTACCCGCCTGCGCGCTCCGTGTGCGAGGGGCGGAGCGCGAAAGAGCCCACGCGCCGGGAGGGCACGTGGGCTCTTGAATTCACCTTCGCGGACGAGTGCCGCCCCCCGGGACATCGCCGCAGCGGGCGATACTCGCCCCGGACCCCCTCCTGCAAGAGAGGGACCCGCGGACGCCGGAGGTGTGTCTACTGTGGTACGGGCTCGCCGGGACCATGTCCGCTTCCTCTCGCGGTGAACCGGGCGGAGGCGCCGGATCGGCTCCGGCACCCCATCCTCGCAAGATACCGCGGCGGGCGGAATCGGTCAAACCCGTGCGGACGGGGGCCTTCGCGCCGCGGCCGTGCCTTGACGAGCGCCGGGGGCCCGACAATATTCACCCAAAAGGATGAACGATGACATTCACGGACACCCGGTCCGACCTGGACCAGACGCTGGTCGCGCTGGCCGACCCGACCCGGCGAGCCATCCTCCACCGCCTCTCGGCGGGGGAGGCGCGCGTAACCGAGATCGCGCGGCCCTTCGCCATCTCGCTCAACTCGGTCTCGAAGCACATCCGCATCCTGGAGCGGGCCCGGCTGGTCCGGCGGCGGCGGGTGGGACGGGAGCACCTGCTGTCCCTGGACCCGGGACCGCTCGACGAGGCCGCCGCGTGGATCGAGGCCCGGCGAAGCGCCTGGACCGCCCGCCTGGGCGCCCTGGACGCCATGCTCCGCGCCGAGGACCGCGCACCCTCCGACAACCCCTGAGACACAGGACGATCCCGATGAGCACCGAGCCCCGAGTCTACGCGCGCGTCTCCCGGAAGTTCGCGGCATCGCCGGAGCGGGTCTTCGACGCGTGGCTGGATGCCCGCACCGCGGGGACGTGGATGTTCGCGGGGGAATCCGGAGAGATGGTGCGGGCGGAGATCGACCCGCGCGTGGGAGGGGCGTTCACCTTCGTGGACCGCCGTGACGGCGAGGAGGTGGAGCACACGGGCGAGTACCTGGAGATCGACCGTCCCCGGCGCCTGGTCTTCACCTTCGGGATCCCGCAGGCCTCGCCGGACTTCGACCGGGTGAGCGTGGAGATCGTCCCGGTGGACGGCGGCTGCGAGGTGACCGTGACCCACGAGATGGACCCGAAGTGGGCCGAGTACACGGGCAGAACCGAGGAGGGGTGGACCGGGATGCTCGAAGGGCTCGCCGCGGCGCTCGGACGGGGCACCGCGGCGGAGGGGCTATAGCAGCGACACCGGGTCGCGGTCCACGGCGACCCGCAGGTCCTGCTTCCCCCGGGGCACCTCGAACTTCTCGTAGAAGAAGCGCGCGACGTCGCCCAGGAGCTTCGCGCTCTCGGAGCGGAGGAGGAGGTGCCAGCGCCACCGCCCCCGGATCCGGTCGATGGGGCACGGCGCGGGCCCGATCACGCCCACTCCCTCCACGCGGCGCGCCCGGAGCAGCCCCTCGATCCACGCCGCCGCGCGCGCCGCGGCCTCCTGCGTTCCGGCCTCGTCCAGCCCGCTCACCACCACGTTGACCAGCCGGCAGAACGGCGGGTAGCGCGGGTCGCCGCGGGCGGCCAGCTCCCGCTCCGCGAAGCCGGTGAAGTCGTGCTCCGCGGCGTGGGTGATGGCGTAGTGGTCGGGGAGCGCCGTCTGCACGTACACTTCCCCGCCCTTCGGCCCGCGGCCGGCGCGCCCGGCCACCTGGGTGATGAGCTGGAAGGTGCGCTCGGTCGCGCGGAAGTCCGGAAGGTTGATCCCCACGTCGGCGTTGATGACGCCCACCAGGGTGACGTTGGGGAAGTCCAGCCCCTTGGCGATCATCTGCGTCCCCAGGAGGACGTCCACCTCCCCGCGCTCCACCCGGCCCAGGATCTCGTGGTGGGCCCACTTCCCTGAAGTGGTGTCCACGTCCATCCGCGCGAGGCGCGCCCCCGGGAACGCCTCGCCCACCGCGCGCTCCACCTGCTCCGTCCCCACTCCCCGGAAGCTCAGGTCCGCGGAGCCGCACGCGGAGCAGCGCGCGGGGGCAGGCTCCTCGTGAAGGCAGTAGTGGCAGGTGAGCCGCTGGCGCCTCCGGTGATAGGTGAGCGAGACGTTGCACTCGGGACAGTGCCACACCTGCCCGCACTCGCGGCACTGCACGAAGGTGGCGTAGCCGCGCCGGTTGAGGAGCAGGATGGTCTGCTCCCCGGCGCGCAGGCGGGCCCGAACCGCGTCCGCGAGCGCGTCCGAGACGATGACGGGTCCCTTCTCCTGGAGGGGGCCGCTCTCGGTGCGCTGCTTCTTCCGCTCCACGCGGAGGTCCACCACGCGGATGGGGGGCATGGGGCGCCCGCCCACGCGGTCGGGAAGCTCCACCAGGCGGAACTTCCCGGAGTTCGCGGCGGCCCAGCTCTCCAGGGAGGGGGTGGCGGAGCCCAGCACGCATACCGCGCCTTCCGCCCGCGCGCGCATCACGGCCACCTCGCGGGCGTGGTAGCGCGGCGCCTCCCCCTGCTTGTACGACCCCTCGTGCTCCTCGTCCACCACGATGGCGCCCAGGTCGTCCAGCGGCGCGAACACCGCGGAGCGAGCCCCCACCACGATGCGCTTCTCCCCCGCGCGTAGCGACCTCCACTCGTCGTACCGCTCGCCGTCGGAGAGGGCGGAGTGGAGCACGGCCACGCGGTCCCCGAACACCGCCTTGAAGCGCCCCACCGTCTGCGGCGTGAGCGCGATCTCGGGGACCAGGACGATGGCGGTGCGCCCCTGCCGCTCCACCACCTCGCGGAGCAGCTCGATGTACACCAGCGTCTTCCCGGACCCGGTCACGCCGCGCACCAGGAAGGTACCGGGCTCCGGGGTGCGGGTGGCGGCCACCAGCGCGTCGATGGCCGCGCGCTGCTGCTCCGTGGGGCGGAAGGAGGGAGCCTCGGGGGCCTCGATCACGGCGTACGGGTCGCGAGAGACCTCTTCCTCCACGATGGCCCCGACGCCCTTCTCCACCAGCGCGTTGACGATGGGGTAGGAGAAGCCGAGCTGCCCCACCAGGAGGGGGACTTCCGCCCGCCCGCCCATGGACTCCACCAGCTCGAAGCACTCCCGCTGCCGCTTCGCCCGCCCGAAGACGCGCTCGCGCTCGACCAGGCTGGGGATCTCGGAGACCACCAGGACGCGGCGGGTGCGCACGGCGGGCTCCACCCGCGGCGCCTCGGTGACCACCCGGAGCACGCCGGCTTCCTCCAGGCGGCGGATCGTGGGCCACCAGACGCGGTCGCCGCACTCGCGCCGGAGCCGCGACACCGCCTGCGGCCCCTCGGCGCCGTGGAGCCAGCCGAGGACCTTCGCCTCCAGCTCGGTCCCGGGCTCGTACGGGGGGTCCGGCGCCCCGGCAAGCTCCACGTAGTCGGTGGACGAGTCGCAGAGCGAGGCCGGGAGCGCGGTGCGCAGCACCTGCCCCAGCGGGGCGACGTAGTACTCGCCGATCCAGCGGGCCAGCCGGAGGAGCCCGGGCGTGACGCTGGGGACCTCGTCCAGCACGCCGTGGATGGGGAGGATGCGCCCGGTCGGGGCGGCCTCCGCCACCCGGTCGATCCAACCGATCCGCTCCTTCCGCCCGAAGGGGACGAGCACGCGCGCCCCCGGCACCGCCGCCCCGCGCATCCCCTCGGGGACGGCGTAGGTGAAGGTGTGGAGGACGGGGAGCGGGAGCGCGACCTCTACGAACACGCGTTTAAAGGCTCACTACGGGGTTCGGGCGTGCCCCCGCGCGTGCGGAGGGCCGTGTCTCGCTCAGAGGCTCTCGCGGCGCGTGACGCCGAGACCCGGCTCGTGGTTGAAGCGGAGCCTTCCGTCCGACTCCAGGCCCGGGCCGTCGAAGGGGTCTTCGGCCAGGAGGGCGGCGCCGTCCAGGTCGACGTAGTCCATGAGGGGGGCGAGCTGCACCGCGGCGGCAATCCCCAGGGTGGATTCGATCATGCACCCCAGCATCACGCGCATCCCGTGCGCGCGGGCCGCGTGTACGATGCGGACGGCCTCCCGGAGGCTCCCGCACTTGGCGAGCTTGACGTTCACCCCGTCCACGGCGCCGACGAGCTTCGCCACGTCGGCGGCGACCTCGCACGACTCGTCCGCGACGATGGGGAGCGGCGAGCGCTCGCGCACCAGGCGCAGCCCCTCCAGGTCCGCCTTGGGGAGCGGCTGCTCGACGAACTCGACGCCGTACTCCACCAGCATCGGCATGGCGGCGAGGGTCTGCTTGGCGGTCCACCCGGTGTTGGCGTCCACCCGCAGCACCTTGTCGGGGGCCTCCTCCCGGATCATGCGGAGGATCTCCTCGTCGCGCGGCGAGCCCACCTTGATCTTGAGGACCGGGTACGAGGCGGCTTCGCGGACCTTCTCCCGCATCACTTCCAGCGCGTCGATCCCGACGGTGAAGGACGACAGCGGGGCCGCGGCCGGGTCCAGCCCCCACAGCTTCCAGACCGGAACTCCGAGCCGCTTCCCCACCAGGTCGTGGAGGGCGGCGGAGATCGCCACCTTCGCCGCGGGGTTCCTCCCGACGGAGAGCGCGAGGGCGTCGTCGATGCGCTCCAGGGCGAACGGGTCGCCGTCGGCGGAGCGCTCCAGCGCCTCGCCCAGCCGCGGCAGCACCGCCGTCACCGTCTCCGCGGTCTCGCCGTAGAACGGGGTGGCGGGTGCCTCGCCCCACCCCTCGTGGCCGTCTGCGTCGCGGAGCCACACCCAGACGGAGTGGCGCGCGGGCGGCGCCGCCTCGCGGGCGATGTGGAAGGCGTGGCGGGTGCGGAGGGTGAGGACTTCGGCTTCCAGGCGCATGGACGGTCTGCGGACGATGGATTGCGAGGGATCGTGCCGGAAAGATGGGGAGGGTGTCAACCCCGCGCCGGGGAGGGACGGCGCTACGGCCGCCCCTCCAGCCGGACGCGCACGAAGTCGTACGCGGGCCACGGCCCGGTGGCGTCCATCGAGAGGTCGGGGTTGGCGTCGCCCAGGGCGTCCACCTTCTCCAGGAAGCCGCGTGTGGCGATCCGGTCCACGAGGAAGGCCGCGCTGAACGCCCCCGCCTCCCCGCGCGGGAACGGCAGCGCGGCGTGGGAGATCTTGCGCAGCTCGGCGTAGACGTGCGTCGCAAGGTCGTGCGCGAGCGCCTCGGGGACGTCGCCCGAGGCGCGGGTGATGTGGAGCCGGAACTCCCAGCGGCCCTCCACGAACCCGAGACCGTCCACCATGTCGTCGTGCTGCTCGCGCAGCAGGCGCACCACGTCGCGCTCGCCCTCGAACCCGATCCCGAAGGGGGCCGGGAGCACCGTCTCCCGCTGGAGCATGGCGTCCAGGCGGCGGTGGTGGGCGAGCACGTCGTCCTGGCGGACGGCCTCCACGCGAAGCGGCCCCGGGTAGACCAGGGCCGCGATGTCGCGGTAGCGCACCACGTCGACCTCGTAGCGCGCCGCCGTGGGGGCCTCCCACAGCGCGCCGCGCCGCCGGTCGCCGTGGACGATCCCGAGCAGGCGGAGTCCCCGGGCGTCCGGATCGACCGGCGCGCGGGGAGCGGACCTCCGGTCGGACATCAGGCCGCCGGCTCGCCCGCGAGGAGGGCGAACACCTCCCGCTGGGGGCGCGGGGTGGTCACCTCGGGGCCGTCGGGACCCATGAACACGTCGATCTCGGTGCGGAAGCCCACGTCGCCCGCGAAGTAGAGGCCGGGCTCCACGGAGAAGCCGACGCCCGGGATGAGGCGGCGGGTGTCGCGCGTCTCCAGGTTGTCGATGTTGGGGCCGGAGCCGTGCAGCTCGCGGTCGATGGAGTGGCCGGTGCGGTGGAGGCACTGCTCGGCGAGGCCGGCGGCGACGATCACTCCGTGGGCCGCTTCGTCCACCTCGTAGCCGGCGACCGGCTCGTCCGCCTCCCAGCGCTCCCGGAGCAGGGCGACGGCCGCCTCGCGCGCGTCGCGCGCCACTGCGAAGAGCGAGGCCAGCCGCTCCGGCACCTCCTCGCCCACGTAGCCCATCCAGGTCTGGTCGGCGTAGACGGCCTCCTCGGACTCCTTCCCCCACAGGTCGATCAGGACCAGGTCGCCGCGGGTGATCTCGGCGTGGTCGTCGGCGCTGGGGCCGTAGTGCGGGTTGGCGGCGTTGCCGTTCACCGCGACGATACTGTCCGCCCCGACGACGAGCCCCCGGCGCGCCAGCTCGCCCTGGATCCACTGCCGGACCTCCCACTCGGTGACGCGCTCCCCGGCGCGCACCGCGTCGGCGATGCGGCGGAACGCGGCGTGGGCCGTCTCCTGCACGGCGACGGCGGAGCGGCGATGGGCCGCTTCACCCTCGGGGGTCCAGCGCGCGTAGAAGGTGCTCACCAGGTCTGCGGAGGTGACGGGCTCCGCGCCCGCCGCGCGGATCATCTCCAGCACTCCGCCGGGGACCCGGTCCACGTAGGGCACCGCGTCGCCGGGGCTGTACTCCATCGCCACCCGTCCCGCGCCGCCCAGGAGCGCGGCGAGCGCCGCCTCCAGCTCGCGCCAGGTGCTGTACGGGCGGTTCTCGCCGATCCACCCGCGCCAGGGCTGCTGCTCGATGCGGTGGGTGAGCGCCACCGGCCGACCCTCGGCGGGCACCAGGACGAAGTAGCGCCGGGTGAGCGCCGGGAGCCCCAGGAGGTCGGAGGCGATGGGGTTGTTCCCGCGGAAGTTGTAGAGAAGCCAGCCGTCCAGCCCGAGGCCCCGCAGCTCCTCCTGGATGCGGGCCACGGTGTCGGCGGCGAGCGATACGGTCTCTTCTACGACGGCCATCGGACGGGTTCCGGTTGTGCGTGAATCGGGACGCTACGCGGGCGGGGCGGCGCCGGCCGCCTCGGAAATCCAGCGCGTCCCCTTGATGAGGGAGAGGCCGAGCACCCGCTCCCGCGTGAGGAGGTTGTGGATCTCGCGCTCGCGGACCAGCGCGCCCCTCACCCCGCCCCACCCCCAGCGCTCCATGGCGCGCCACAGGATGCGGAGCTTCTCGCGGACGGTGAAGATCTCCGCGAAGTCCGGGAACGGGGCGGCCATGCGCCCGGTGGGACGGAACGGGGAAGGCGAGTCCGACCAGTCCTCCACCGTCAGGTCCACCACTCCTGCGTCGCGCAGGAGCTGCTTCCACTCCACCAGGATCATCGGGCGGGCGCCCAGGTGCTGCACCAGGATCTCCCGGCGACGGGGGTCCACGTTCCCCGTCCAGATGAGCTGCACCAGCACCACGGCGCCCAGCGGCTTGGTCACGCGGGCCAGCTCGCGCACGGCGGCGGCGGGATCGACGGAGGCGGCCAGCCCGATCTCGCCGATGGTGACGTCGAAGATCCCGTCCCGGTACGGGAGGTCGTCCAGCGGGGCCGCCTGGAAGCTGAGGCGCGCGTCCTCTCCCTGCTGCCGGGCGCGCTGCTCGGCCTCCCGGATCAGGCGCTCGTCGGGGTCGACGCCCGCGGCCTCCACGCCGTAGGTGGTGGCGAGGAACTGGGTGGAGATCCCCCGCCCGCAGGCCGCGTCCAGGACCTCGGCCCCTTCGTGGAGTTCGACCAGCCGGGCGATCTGCCGGTACAGGTCCTCACCGCCCGGCGGAAACACCGGCGCGGGGCTGAGCCGCACCAGGTCCAGCATCGAGGGGCCACCCTGTGCGTCCGGAGGAGGGGATAGGGACATGGGGAAAGTATACCGGGACCGGTGGGGGCTCGCCAGTCGGGCGGGGCCCCGCATCACGCCGCGGGAAGCCCCGCCAGCGCGCGGAGGTGCTGGACCACGGCCTGCCCGGTGGCCGCGGGATCGTACCCGCCTTCCAGCACCGAGACCAGCCGCCCCCCGCAGACGCGGTCGGCGGTCTCCCTCAGGAGCGCCGTGAGGTCGTACACTTCCCGCGGGGTCACCGCCAGCCCGCCCAGGGGGTCGCCCGCGAGGATGTCGAAGCCCGCGGAGTGGAGGATCCACTCGGCGCCCCAGCCTTCCGCGTCCGCCAGCGCGGCGGCGAGCGCGGCGGCGAACTCCCCGCCCCCCGCCCCCGCGGGGACGCCGAACGAGCGAAGCCCCGCCGCTCCCGGGGCTCCGTCGGCGAGCGAGGGGCCGGGGTGCTGGTGGACGGAGACCACCCGCACGCCGGGGTCGGCGGCCAGGACCTCGCCGGTGCCGAGAGGCGCGCGGGCGCCCCAGTCCACCACCAGCACGCGCCCGGCGCCGCGCCGGTCCCGGAGGTGCCGGGCGGCCACGGCGACGCTGTTGAACACGGAGTGGCCGCCGGCGTGGTCCGCGGCGGCGTCGCGGCCCGGCGGGCGGGCGGTGCAGAAGGCGTTGCGGGCCTCTCCGGCGAGGACCGTCTCCACCCCGGTGAGCGCCGCGCCCACGGACGCGACCGCGGCGTCCCAGGACGCGTCGGAGACGACGACCTCCGCCTGGAAGGGGACGGGCCTCCCCTGCTCCGCGGCGTGCGCCACCGCGTCGCGGAGGGCGCGGACGTACTCCGGCGTGTGGACGAGGAGCAGGTCGGCTTCGGTCGCGGGGCGGGCCTCCACCTGCACCAGGTGGTCGTGGAGGGCGACCATGTCGCGGTAGACGGCGCGCACCAGCGCGGGGATCCGGCCCTGGTGGTCCGGGTGGTTCCACCCGGTGTCGTGCCGGGGGCTGTCGTGGTGGCTTACGAAGGCGGTGGTCACGGGCGCTCTCGCTCCGGGGTTTGCGGGGACCCGGGAATCTACTGCGGGGCGCCGGGCGGGGCGAAGGGGGACGAGGATGCCGCGGTGCCTACGCCCGGCCGCGGAGCCGCCGCAGCGTCCACTCCGCCACGGCCAGGGCGGCGGCGGCGCCGAGGAGGATCCACCGCCACGGAGGAGCCGCTCCGTCGGGAGCGGGGAGAGCGGCTTCGCGGCGCGCGACCTCGGCGTCGAAGTCCGCGGGCGGAAGCGCGGCGCCCCCGGAGCGGGCCGCGAGGAGCGCGAGGCGCGCCCACGGCTCGGGGCTCGCCGCGTCCGGGCCGGCGCGGAACCCGGCCGCCGGGGAGCCTTCGCCCGCGGAGAGCCGGTACGGCCCCGCGCGGTCCGCGGCGAACCGCGCCCGCAGCACGCCGGGGCGCGAGGGATCGGGAGAGAGCGGGAGCGGTTCGGCCCCGCCGTCCGGCCGCGTAAGCGTCAGCCGCGGAGCCGGCGCTCCCTCCTCTCCGGCCGGGTAGACCCGGACCTCCGCGACGGCGCCGACAGGGCCCAGGGGCTCCTCCACCTCCACCCGGACCTCGCCGCGCGGCGCGGAGGCGAGCCAGTCCACCAGGGAGCGCCAGAACTCCCGGTGCTCGGCCGTCCGCCCCGCCTCCATGCGCCAGCGCCAGGTCTCGGTGAGCCCGAGCGCGGCGATCCTCCCCCGCCCCGCCGGGCGCAGCGCGAGCAGCGTCCCCTCCGGCAAGGCCGCGCCCGCCACCGCGCCGGGAAGCGGGCTCCCGACCGTCGTCGCGGAGGTCCGGACCCGGTCCCCCGGGAGCGCCGCCAGCTCCGCGGGAAGCGTCCAGGCCACCCGGTCGCCCGATACCTCCGCCGCGGCGCCGCCTCCGGCCACCCGGAGCGGTCCCGCGGCCCCGGCCCCGACGAGGAGCACCCCTCCCCCCCGGCGCGAAGCGTACTCCGCGAGGGCGGCGAGCTGGCGCGGGGAGGGATCCGCTCCGGGAAGCACCAGCACCGCGTCGACCCCGGTGAGCGCCGCCGCGTCCACGGGCACGCCTCCGTCGCCCTGCCTCACCTCCAGCCCCCGCCCCAGCGGTTGAGACAGCGTCACCTCGGCCCCGGACTCCTCCAGCGCCCGCACCAGGAAGCGGGTCTCCCAGGAGGGCGGTCCCGCGACGACCCTCACCCGCGGCGCCGCGGCTTCGGCCACCCACGCGCCCGTGCGCGTGGTGCGCCCGGCGGCCTCCACCGTCCACTCGCGCCACCCGGCGCGCGGAGGCCGCACCCGGAAAGCGCCCTCCGCCACGCCGTCCGGCCCCGCCGCGACGCGCAGCGAGTCGGCCGGGCCCGCCTCGTCCTCCAGACGTACCCACACGCTGTCGCCCGGGGCGGCGCGGAGGCGGAAGGGGATCGCCGCGGCGCGCCCGGCGGCCGGCTCCTGCGGCGGCCGGGCCTCCAGCCACGACGCCTCCTGGGGGAGCCGCGCCAGGAGCGGCGCCCGCGCCGCCGCCGCCGCGAGCGCGTCCATCTCCGCCGTCCCCGGCGCCTGCTCCGCGGCCCGCACCAGCAGCGCGGGCGGCGCTCCCACCAGCAGCGCCCCCACGTCGCGAGCCGCCGCCGCGCCCCCGGTGAGCCGGACGACGCGCCCGCCCTCCGGCGCCGCGGCCCGCGGCGCCGGCACGACCAGCGCCCCCGCCAGCGCCGCGAGCACGCCCACCCGGAGCAGCGCGGGGAGCGTCACGGGGCCCCCACCCGGCGGCCCGAGAGCCGCCACCCTCCCCCGTTCCGGGGGAGGGGAATCTCCCCGCGGGCGTCCGGGGCCCCAGCGCGCGATCCGAACTCCCCTCTCCCGCTTGCGGGGGATTGGAGGGGGCAAGTGTTAGGGGAGGGGGCCGCGTGAGGGATGCGAGCCCGGAGGGGCGAGACCCCGCGGCAGTATCGCGGGGGCTCGCCTCCGTTGGACACGGTCGTATCGTGTCCTACGGAGCCGCAGCCCGACCCCCGCCCCGCGGGGGGCACGCCCGAACCCGATCCGTTCAAAACGCTCACGACGATCACCGGGTGAGCGCGTACACGACCACGTTCACCCCGAAGCGTGTGTTGTCGATGGACTGGAAGCGCTTGCTCTGCGGGTGGTAGTTCCACTCCGAGGAGTAGTCCTTGTTGGAGTAGAGAAGCCCGATCCGCCCGTCCACCTCCACCGCGTACAGGTGCTCGTGGACCAGGTTGTCCCCCCAGCCGTTCAGCTCGTGGCTGGTGGTGGGAGGACCGTCCGGGAACCGGAAGAAGGCGCGGTACAGCTCGTGGTCGTTGGGGAGCTGCTTCAGCGCCTGCGCCCCGAAGATGCGGCGGATCTCGGCCGTGACCGACTTGTGGAAGGCCCCGTCGATGTCGTGGTTGTGGTCGTCCACGAACACGAACCCGCCGCGTTCCACGTACGCCTTCAGGTTGGCGCTCTCGCGCGCGTCGAACCGGACGGGGAGATGCCCGGTGAGGAAGACGAACGGGTATCGGAACAGCTCGGGGCTGGCGAGGTCCACCACGACGCCGCGCGCGGCCACCGGGATGGTGGTGTACTGCGCGATGGAGTGGATCAGGTTGGCGGGAACGAGCGGCGCCGAGTCCCAGTTTCCCGACGAGTACCGCGCCGTCGCCCACACGAAGGGCTCCGGCGCCCGGAACGCGGCGCTCCCCGAGGCGAGCAGCCCCGCCACCAGGCAGAGGAGCCGGAGCAGGCTCCGTCCCTCCGTCCACCGGGTCCCGCCCGGCATCCGCCGGGTCACGGCGCCCCTCCCGCGCCCAGCCTCCGGAAGTACTCGGCCGCCGCCGGGTCCGCGGTGGACGGGAGCGGCACGCCCGCGCCCGCCCCACCGGCCGGGGCCAGGAGCGCGCGGGCCTGCAGGAGGAGCCGGCGCGCATCGTCGCCCCTGCCCCGCCCCGCCTCTTCCGCCGCGCGGGCCAGGAGCGCCCCCGCGCGTGCATCCACTCCGTCGGCGGCCAGGGTGCGCTCCGCGAGCCCCGAAAGCTCCAGCGCCGCGCCGCGCGCGGGCCCGGTCCGCAGCCGCCCGCCGACGCGGTCCAGCTCGGAGAGGAGGGGGAGGAGCGACGGCGCGGCGCGGCCGGCGGCGCGCGCCCCGGGCTCCGCCTCGTCCAGCTTCCCGGTGCCGCGGGCGCCCGCCACGTCCACGGCGTCCACCCGCACGGTGCCGCGCACGTAGCGCCGCTCCCCGGCCTGCGCCTCCTGGATGAGCCGGAGCGCCTCGTACTGGTGGGGGAGCGCCGCGGCGGGGGAGCCCTGGTTCAGCTCGCGTTCTGCGGCCCACATGGCGTTGAAGATGGAGAGCAGGGTCTGGTTGATGGCGATGATGGGAGCCTCGTCGTGGCGGTGCTCGATCTCTTCGCGCGTGCCGAGGCCGGTGGCCTCGGACGCCTCGGCGAGCACCTGCTCGGGGGTGCGGGGCTCTCCCTCCGCGTGCTCGCCTTCCGCGTGCGCGTGGCCTCCGCCCCCGGTCTCCTGGAAGTCGATCTGCGCGTCCGCCGGCTGGATCCCGCCCGTGGAACGGGTGAAGATCTGGTCGCCGACGCGGCCGCGCAGGCGCCCCTGGTCGTGTCCGATCCCGCTCGCCTCCTCCAGCAATTTCGCCTGCTCCAGGCGCGGAGCGCGGTCGCGAAGCCGCTCCGTCAGGAGGATCAGCATTCGCTGGCTGAGGATCGGGTCCTTCTCCAGCTCCGGGGGGAGGCCGACCACGGTGTTGACCTGGTCCATCTCCTCCGGACGGGCCACGCGGACGACGCGCGTCTGCGAGACGCTCTCTCCGGGGCCGGTGACGTCGTTCCGGTCGCGGGCGACGGCGCGCAGGTGGATCACGTCGCCGGGGCGCAGCCCCATCGCGCCCAGGTCCAGGGCATACTCGCCGACGACCGTCTTCCCGCTGCGGTCGAGGCGGGACCATGCCCACTCGCCCTCCTCGAAGGAGTACGACTCGCCGCTCCCGCGGGAGCGGATCCAGGTGAGGTGGAAGTCGGCCACCCCGAAGTCGTCGCCCGCCACGGCGCGTACGGGGATCACCCCGGACGCGGAGGCGACCACGAGGTCGCCGGCCGGCTCGCGCAGCGCGATCTCCGGGGGATGGTCCGTCAGCGGGACGACGGGGACGACCCGCCGGTCCACGGTCGCGCCTTCCGCCACCGCCTCCAGCGCGAGCCCCCTCGCGTCGGTCTGGGTCCACGCCACGCTCCACTCGCCGCCCTCGCGTCGCACCGGGAGTAGCCCGCCGCCCACCAGCGAGGCGCGGACGCCGGACCAGCGGCCGGGGAGCCGGCTGCGTACCGCCACCCGGGTCCCCGGGAGGAGGGAGACGGCTTCCGCCCCGCGCAGCTCGCGCTCCGGGAGCCCGGTGTACGCCGGGGGCCGGACGGTCCAGCGCAGCTCGTCGAACCCGGGGACCGGAGGCGTCGGAACGGCCGGGACCACCTCCGCGCGTGCCTCCTCCCAGGCCGTGGCGTACGCGTCCGCGGGCGCCGTCCAGCGCGCCCACGCCTCCCGGGCCGGGCCGGGGAAGGCCAGCGCGAAGGCGAACCCCGCGGCGGCGGCGGCGGCGAGCAGGCCGGCGGGGCGGCCGGCGCGCAGCGGCACCGTTTCGCGCGCGTCCACCCTCCCGACGCGGGCGACGGCGTCCGCGACGAAGGCGCGCGCCACCACGCCCTCCCCGGAGGCCGCGTCGGGGTCCAGTTCGAGCAGGGTGGAGAGGCGGTTCCCGAGGGCGGGGACGCGCTCCTCCGCCAGCAGGGCGAGCCTCCGGTCGTCGGGGGGACGGGCGATGCGCCACGCCGCGCGGCCGAGCACCCCGGCCGCGAGCGCCGGGGGGATCCACCTCAGGACCTCGCGCGCGGCGGCGGGGAGCGGCCAGAGCAGGTCGAGCCCGACGAGGACCGCCGCGGCGAGCAGGCCGAGCGCCGGGGCGAGGAGGGCCGCCCGCGCCAGGACGGCGCCCCTCCGGCGCACCCGCACCCGCCCGACGAGCCCCCGCGCCGCGCCGGTGCCCGGGGCCGCCGTCGGCCGCGCTTCCGTCGCGGCGCTCACGGTGTCCGCCTCCCGCCGTAGGCGAGCGCGGTCTCGGCCAGCGCCACCAGGAGCGCCGCGGCCAGCGCCCAGCGGCCGAGCGGCACCCCGCCCGCCGCGTCCCGGGGCGCGGCGACCGCGCCGGACGCGCTCCCTTCGCCGCGCAGTACCGCCCTCGCGCCCGCGTCCAGGGGCACCCCGCCGGCCGGGACGGGACCGGGTGCGTCGCACCCGCGCGCCAGGCGGGCCAGCGCGCGCGGGTAGGCCGCGGAGAGGGGGAGCCGGCCCGCCTCGGGGTCCGCCGCGAGGTAGACCACGCACCCCCGCCCGGAGCGCGCCGCCGCGGCGGCGGCTCCCCCGTCCTCCCACGCGGCCAGCACCTGTGAGCCGGGGGCCGGACGGCCGGGGACCCGCACCGCCGGGCCTTCCAGGCGCGTCCCGTCGTCGAGGAGCAGCGCGCCGCCCGGCCCCGCGTCGCCGCCGGCCTCCCACGGGAGGAGGTCCCGCAGCGGAGGAGCCTCGCCGGAGAGCACCACGGTCGCGCCCGCCTCCAGGGCGGCCCGGACCCGCGCCTCGACCGGCGCGGGCACCGCCGCCGGATCGAGAAGGAAGTAGGCGTCGGCCGGCTCGCCGTCGTCCGGGGCTCGGGGGCTCCACCCCGTCGCGCCGAGCGCCGCGCTCACGTACCGGCCCACCCCGGGCGGCGAGACGACCACGACGCTCCCGGAGGGGGACTGCGGTGCATCGGCCACGGGGGCGTTTCCCGGCTCCGGCAGGTCGGGTAGGCGTATCGGCCCCGCCCACGCGGCCCGGCGCACCGCCGGCAGCCCCGGCCGCCACCCGTCCCACACCAGCGGGGAGAGGAGGGTCACGCGGACCGAGTCGGCGCCGCCCAGCTCCCGCGCCGCGGCGGGGATCTCTCGCAGCGCCGCGGCGTAGTCGGCGGCGCCGCCGCCCGGCCCGGCACGGACGAGCGAGTCGAAGAGGGCGGGCGTGAGGCCGCTCCGCCGGGCGGGCGCCGCCGCACTGTCGAAGAGCACCAGCGCGCCCCGCACAGACCCGTCCGGCGCCAGCAGCGTCCGGCGCGCCTCGCCGACGGCGGCCTCCCAGGCCGGGCCGTCCATCGCCGCGCTCCGGTCCAGCAGCACGACCTCCGCGGTCCCGCCCCGCACCGGGAGCCAGGCGGGTCCGGCCGCCGCCGCGCCCAGGAGGACGAGCAGGAGCACCCGCAGGGCGAGGAGGAGGAGGTCCGTCGGGCGGCGGCGGACGCGGACGGCGGTCCGGGCGTCCGGGGAGAGGAAGCGCGCGGTGGGGAGGACGGCGCGCTCCGGCGGGCGCCGCGAGATCAGGTGGAGCGCGAGCGGGACCAGCGCCGCCAGGAGGCCGGCGCCCAGGAGCGCGGGGCGGGCGAAGTCGAGCACCGTTCAGCTCCGGCGCGTGCGCGCCCAGCGGATCAGCCCGCGCTCCACGGGCTCCGCCGTCGAGAGGGGGACGTACTCGGCGCCTCGCTCCCGGAGCCGCGCCGCCAGCCCGTCGTAGTACGCCCTCACGCGCTCCGCGTACCCCGGGTCCGCGTCGGGGGCGGCGGGCGTCCCGGGCCCGGGGCGCTCCGGGTCGAAGTAGAGCCCCGCCCCGGGCGGTCTCGTGCCCTCCTCCTGGGGGGTGAGGACGCGGAACACCACCACCTCGTCGCCGCGCGCCCGGAGCCGCCCCACGGCCGCGACGGTCGCCTCGCCGTCGCCCTCTTCCAGCAGGTCGGAGACGAGCACCACGCGCCCCGGCCCGCGCAGGCGCTCCCCCGCCCGGTCGAGCGCCGCGGCGGCCGGGGCGTCTCCCCCGGCGCGCAGCCGCTCCAGGCGCAGGAGGAGGTCGTGGAGCTGTCCCCGCCGGGACCGCGGCGGAAGCTCCAGCGCGGCTTCCCGCCCGAAGGTGGCGAGCCCCACGGAGTCTCCCGCGCCCAGCATCCAGTGCGCGAGCGCGGCGGCCACGTACGCCGCGTACCGCAGCTTGGGGACCCCTCCCGGCCCGGCGTACTCCATGGACGCGGTGGGGTCTACCGCCAGCACGGCGCCGAGGTTGGAGCGCTCGCGGAACTCCCGCACGTAGAGCCGGTCTGTGCGGCCGTAGACCTTCCAGTCCAGCCGGCGCACGTCGTCTCCGGGCTGGTACTCGCGGTGCCGCGCGAACTCCTCGCCCGCTCCGCGCTTCGGGGAGCGGTGGATCCCCGCGACGAAGCCCTGCGCCACGGTGCGCGCGACCACGTCCAGCCCGCCCAGCCGCTCCAGCAGGCCGGGGGGGAGGAAGCTCGCGTGCGCGGAGGCGTCCCGTTGCATCGGAAAGGGGAAGCGGGGAGACTTACAGGCCGCTGCGCGGGGGCGCCACCGACTCCAGCAGCCTCGTCACAAGGGCGTCCGGAGAGACGCCCTCGGCCTCGGCGCTGAAGTTCACCAGTACCCGGTGGCGGAGCACCGGGAGGGCGACGCGGCGGACGTCCTCCGGCGCGACGTGGTAGCGCCCGGAGAGGAGGGCGTGCGCCTTCGCGCCCAGCACCAGGGCCTGGCCGGCGCGGGGCCCCGCCCCCCAGCGCACCCAGCGGGCCACCTCTTCCGGGGCGCCCGGCGTCCCCGGGCGCGTGGCGCGCACCAGGCGGGCGGCGTACTCCAGGATGCTCCCGGACACGGGGACCTCCCGGACGCGGCGCTGCAGCAGGAGCACGCGTTCGGCGTCCAGCACCCGCTCCACCGGCGCCTCCGCCGCCCCGGTCGTGGCGCGCAGGATCTCCACCTCCTCGGCCTCGCCGGGGTAGTCGAGGCGGATGTCGAGCATGAAGCGGTCGAGCTGCGCCTCGGGGAGAGGATAGGTGCCCTCCTGCTCCAGCGGGTTCTGGGTGGCGAGCACGAAGAAGGGGCGCGGGAGGACCAGCTCCTCGCCCGCCACCGTCACCCGCCCCTCCTGCATGGCCTCCAGGAGCGCGGCCTGGGTCTTGGGCGGGGTGCGGTTGATCTCGTCCGCCAGCAGCACCTGCGTGAACACCGGGCCGCGGATGAAGCGCGCGGCCCGGCGGCCGGTGGTGCGGTCCTCCTCGATCACCTCCGTCCCCGTGATGTCCGAGGGCATCAGGTCCGGGGTGAACTGCACGCGCCGGAACTCCAGGTCGAGCGCCTCCGCCAGCGTGCGCACGAGGAGTGTCTTCGCCAGGCCGGGCACGCCCACCAGGAGGGCGTGGCCTCCCGCGAGGAGGCAGAGGAGGACCTCCTCCAGCGCCTCTTCCTGGCCCACGATCCGCCGGCGGACCTGCCCCCGGAGCGCCGCGGCGTCCGCGACGAGCGATTCGATCTCCCTTTCAGCGGTGGACAGGAGTTCCCCCTCGTGGTTTTCGGGTGCGCGCGGGTCGGTGAGGTGAGCGGTAATCATACCCTCGCGCGCCCCCGGTCGGAAAGGCGTGGCCCGAGGCCGGACTTCGAGGCGAGCGCTCCCCCTTGGTACGGCAGGGGGAGGCGCGTTATACTCTGTCGTATACGCCGCGCGACCGTCCGTGTCCCGCACCACCTCGCCCCATGCGCCGTTCCGCAGTTCCCACGCGGTTCCGTGCCCTGGCCGCGTCCCTCGTCCTCCTCGGCGCCTTCCTCCCGGGGTGTGCCGCCCCCGTGCGGATGCCCTTCTCGCCCGGCCTGCCGCCGGAGCTGGAGGAGGACCGGGAGCGCGCGTTCTGGGTGGCCGTGAGCGAGCTGGAGCTGATGCGCGCCACGCGCATCGCGCCGGGGAACGAGCACGCGGACTACGCCCGCGGCATGCGGCTGGTGATCGACGGGCGGATCGACGACGCGGAGAACCGGTTCGCGCCCCTCGCGGCCGAGGCCACCGACTCCCTGGTGCGCACCGCCGCCCGCCTGGCGCTCTCCAGCGTCTTCGGCCTCGACGGCCGCTGGCAGGACCTCCACGAACTCACCTCGAACGTCCCCGCGCACCTGACGGCCGCCTACGGGCGCGCCAGCCTCGACGCCTGGTCGGGCGCCATGCGCATGGCGCCCGAGGCGGAGTACCACATCTCGCCCTCCCCGGGCGCGCTCACCTTCGAAGTCACCGGGACCGGCACCCCGCTGATCCCCGTGGAGATCAACGGGCAGCTCCGCTACTTCTGGCTGGACACGGGCACCAGCCTGACCCTCATCGCCTCCGACGTGGCGGCCGCGGCGGGGATCCGCCCGCTCACCGAGGATACGCTAGAGATCGTCACCACCGTGCGGAGGATCCAGGCCGTCCCCGCCGTGGTCTCGGAGCTGAGGCTGGGCCCCCTGCTCGCGACGGGGCACGCCGCCGCCGTGGTCCCGGCGCGTGTCCTCACCATCACGGAGGGGGTGGGGACGCCGCGCGTGCAGCGGGTGAAGATCGACGGGGTGATCGGGATGGACATCCTGAGCCGCCTCAACGTGGTGATCGACTTCCCCACGGGGGTCGCCATCCTGTCGAGGCCGCGCCCGGACCGCGACCGGAAGCGGAACCTCTTCTGGCTGGGCTACCCGGTGGTGCGCGCGGAGGGGCCGCGGGGGACGCCGCTCTACTTCGGGCTGGACACGGGGGCGGACTCCACGTTCGTCACCCAAAACCTGCTCCGCAAGCTCCCGAGCCGCCTCCGGGCAAAGCGGACGCGCTATCTCTCCGGGTTCGGCGCGGACACCCTGGTCCGCACCCCCATCCTCTCCGACCTGGCGCTCAAGGCCGCCGGGAAGAGCTTCGACCTCCGCGACGTGACCGTCCACGACAACCGCCGCCTGATGATGTTCGAGCTGGACGGGATCCTGGGCGCGGACCTCGGCGCGGGGCACCGGGTGCGGATCGACATGACCAACGGCATCTTCGAGATCGGCACCCCGCCCCCGCCGCCCATCCCTCGCGCGGTGGAGGCCAAGGGCGGGACGAGGATTCCGCTCGGGCGCACGGCCCGCGACCCGTAGCCGCGGCTTCCTCTCCGGGAGCGCTCGGCGCGGCGGAGGCGGCGGCATCCCCGCCGGCTGCGGGAGGCGACGCGGCGGTCTACTATCCCGGCGCCTGCCACCGCGAATGCCGGGAGCAGGGCTGGGTGAGCGGCCGGTGCGTGAGCGGGTACTGCGAGTGCCGGGAGTAGCGGCTCCGGCGGGATGAAAGAAGCGGGGGCCCGCGCCGTGGCTGGCGCGGGCCCCCGCCCGTTCCGGTCCCCTGCCCCGCAGCGCTACGCGATCGCGACGGGCTCCCGGGTCTTCACCAGCCCCGCGGTGCGCTCCTGGATGGACTTCACCTCGCGCCGCCCCGCCCACAGGGCGACGATGGCGTCGGTCGCCGCGGCGGCCGCGGACATGGTGGTGATGTACGGGACGCCGTGCGCGATGGCGGCCCGGCGCGCCGCGTAGTCGTCGTACTGCGACTGCTTGCCCAGCGGCGTGTTGACGAAGAGCGCCACGTCGCCGGTGATGATGTGGTCCACGATGTTGGGGCGCCCCTCGTTGACCTTGAACACCCGGTCGCAGGGGATGCCCCGGGCCCGGAAGTACCGCGCCGTCCCGTCCGTCCCCATGATGCGGAAGCCCATGTCGTGGAGCCGCCGCGCGATGGGGGTCATGGTGGCTTTGTCGTGGTCGTTCACGGTCACGATCACCGCCCCCTCGCGGGGAAGCTCCATCCCCGCGGAGGTCTGCGCCTTGGCGAAGGCCATCCCGAACGAGTCGTCGAAGCCCATCGCCTCGCCGGTGGAGCGCATTTCCGGCCCCAGGAGCGGGTCCACGCCGGGCATCTTGTTGAAGGGGAAGACGGACTCCTTCACCGCCACCCCGCCCACCGGGATCTCCTCCGGGAGCCCGAAGTCCGCCAGCTTCTCGCCCACCATGAGGCGCGCCGCGATCCGCGCGACCTGCACTCCCGTGGCCTTGGAGACGAACGGGACCGTCCGCGAGGCGCGGGGGTTCACCTCCAGCACGTACACGGTGCCGTCGAAGATGGCGTACTGCACGTTGATGAGCCCGACGACGCCCAGCTCCAGGGCGAAGCGCCGCGTCTGCTCGCGCATCTCCGCGATCTCGCGGTCGCCCAGGCGGTACGGCGGGAGCACGCACGCCGAGTCGCCGGAGTGGACGCCGGCCTCCTCGATGTGCTGCATGAGCCCGCCGATCACCACGGTCTCCCCGTCGCAGAGCGCGTCCACGTCCGCCTCGAAGGCGTCTTCCAGGAAGCGGTCGATGAGCACCGGCCGCTCGTGCGACACCTCCACCGCGCGGGTGAAGTAGTCGCGGAGCGAGGGCTCGTCGTAGACGATCTCCATCCCCCGCCCGCCGAGCACGTACGAGGGGCGCACCAGCACCGGGTAGCCGATGCGGCTCGCGATCTCCGCGGCCTCGTCGGCGCTCACGGCGGTGCCGTTGGGCGGCTGCTGCACGCCCAGGCGGCGGGCCAGCTCCTCGAAGCGCTCGCGGTCCTCGGCGGCGTCGATGGAGTCCACCGGGGTCCCCAGGATGGGCACGCCCGCTGCCTCCAGCCCCTGCGCCAGCTTGAGCGGCGTCTGCCCGCCGAGCTGCACGATGACTCCCTCCGGCTGCTCCAGGCGGACGATCTCCAGCACGTCCTCCAGGGTGAGCGGCTCGAAGTACAGCTTGTCGGAGACGTCGAAGTCGGTGGAGTTGGTCTCCGGGTTGGAGTTGACCATGATGGTCTCGAACCCGGCGTCGCGCAGCGCCAGCGCGGCCTGCACGCAGCAGTAGTCGAACTCCACGCCCTGCCCGATGCGGATGGGCCCGGAGCCCAGGATCATCACCTTGCGCCGGTCGGAGCGGACGGACTCGTTCTCCTCGGCGTAGGTGGAGTACAGGTACGGCGTCTGCGCCGGGAACTCGCCCGCGCAGGTGTCCACCATGTTGTAGACGGGGTGGATCCCCAGCTCCCAGCGGCGCTCCCGCGTCTTCGCCTCGGTCTCGCCTCGGAGGCGGGCGAGCTGTGCGTCGGAGAAGCCCAGCCGCTTCATGCGCCGCAGCTCGGCCGCGCCGACCTCGTCCAGCGCGGCGAAGCTGCGCTCGGCCTCCACCAGGTCCAGCAGCTCGGCCAGGAACCAGGGGTCGATGCCGGTGGCCTCGGCGATCTCCTCCAGCGGCATCCCCGCCTCCATCGCCCGCTTGACCTGGAACGCGCGCTCGGGCGTGGGGCGGCGGAGGGCGCGGCGCAGCGACTCCGGCGAGTCGTCGGTGAGACGGTCGTCGGCCAGCGTCTTCCCGATCTCCCACCCCGACCGGCCGATCTCCAGCGCGCGGATGGCCTTCTGCCACGCCTGCCGGAAGGTGCGGCCGATGGCCATGCTCTCGCCCACGGCCTTCATCTGCACGCCCAGCGTGGGGTCGGCGGCGGGGAACTTCTCGAAGGCGAAGCGGGGGAACTTCACCACCACGTAGTCCAGCACCGGCTCGAAGGAGGCGGGGGTGGTCCTGGTGATGGCGTTGGGAAGCTCGTCCAGCGTGTAGCCCACAGCCAGCTTGGCGCCGATGCGGGCGATGGGGTAGCCGGTGGCCTTGGACGCGAGCGCGGAGGAGCGGGAGACGCGGGGGTTCATCTCCACCACCAGCAGCTCGCCGTTCTCGGGGTTCACGGCGAACTGCACGTTGCACCCGCCGGCCTCGACGCCGATCTCGCGGATGATGGCGATGGCCGCGTCGCGCATCGCCTGGTACTCGACGTCGGTGAGCGTCTGCGCCGGGGCGACGGTGATGGAGTCGCCGGTGTGGACGCCCATGGGGTCGAAGTTCTCGATGGAGCAGATGATGACGACGTTGTCGGCGCCGTCGCGCATCACCTCCAGCTCGAACTCCTTCCACCCGATGACGCTGCGGTCGATGAGCACCTCGCTCACGGGCGAAAGCTCCAGCCCGCGCCGCACCTGCTCCTCGAACTCTTCGCGGTTGTAGGCGATGCCGCCGCCAGTGCCGCCCAGGGTGAAGCTGGGGCGGATGATGGCGGGGTAGCCGGTGTCCTCGACGATGCGGATGGCGTCGTCCCACGAGCGGGCGAACCCGCCGTGCGGGAGCTTGAGCCCGATGCGGCGCATGGCCTTGGCGAACTCGCTCCGGTCCTCGGCCATGCGGATGGCGCGGGCGTTCGCGCCGATCAGCTCCACCCCGTGCCGCGCGAGGACACCGCGGTCGTGAAGCTCCAGCGCCACGTTGAGCGCGGTCTGGCCGCCCATGGTGGGGAGGATGGCGTCCGGCTTCTCCTTCTCGATCACCCGCTCCACCCACTCGGGGGTGATGGGCTCGATGTAGGTGGCGTCGGCCAGGTCCGGGTCCGTCATGATCGTGGCCGGGTTGCTGTTGACCAGGATCACGCGGTACCCCTCTTCACGAAGGGCGCGGACGGCCTGCGTGCCGCTGTAGTCGAACTCGGCGGCCTGTCCGATCACGATGGGGCCGGAGCCGAGGATCAGGATGCTCTGAATGTCGGTGCGCTTGGGCATCTATGTCTGGACGCGGGGGTGCGGGCGCGTGCGCGTACGCCGGTCCCTCCTGCGGAGGAGAGGCCGGCGCGGTTCGAGCTACCATGTGTCGTCGGGACGGGAATATAGGAGGGGAGGCCGGGGGAGGAAAGGAGCCGCGACTTCGGCTCGTGTGCAGGCCCGTTCGGGGACGATCACCCGGGCGATGCGGATGGTTCGGGAGCGCGCTCATGGCAGCGGATGCCGGCCCGTTTTCCTTGCGCGCTCGGCGGATGCGTCGAGTTCGAGCCCGTGGAGGACGACTCGGCAATCCATGCGTACGAGTTCCGGGCACCCTCTTTCGCGTGACGCTTTCGCCGTGTCGATTCCCGACCCGGCCGTTCGACGTGTGGGTGAAGAGGACGAACGACGCGACGGACTCCGCGCATAGAGGTACCGTGTGCGAGCCTGTTTCCGGGACCGTCGTCACCTCGCCGTTCGACTCGATACCCCAACCTGCATCCAGGGAGAATCGCATGAAGATCACGGTTGAGACCCTCGTAAACGCCGGGCTGAGTCAGGTCTGGAATGCCTGGAACACCCCGGAGGACATCCAGCAGTGGAATTCCGCCCACGAATCCTGGCACACCCCCCGCAGCACCGTGGACCTGCGCGAAGGCGGAAAGTTCGTGTCGCGCATGGAGGCCAGGGACGGCAGCGCGGGCTTCGACTTCGAGGGCACCTACACCCGCATCGTGCCAAACGAGATCATCGAATACCGGATGAGCGACGGCCGGGAGGTCACGGTCGAGTTCAGCGAGCGCGACGGCGGCGTGCTCGTGAAGGAGACGTTCGACGCGGAATCGGAAAACCCGCCTGAGCTTCAGCGCGAGGGCTGGCAGGCCATCCTCGACAACTTCGGCCGGCACGTCGAGGCGAAGGGCTGAACTCGATCGGGGGCGGCGACAACCCGGTCGCCGCCCCGCCTCCGGCCGCCGTGCCTGGTTCCGCTACGCCGGGAACGGAAACGTTGACTCGCATAATATTGTCACATAATATGCGATCATCCAGATTATCCGGGCACTCGCCCGATCATCGTTCACCGGAGGAGACGTATGAGCCGTTCGCTTTCCTACCTGCGCCGGGGACTCCTCGGCATCGCGTTCATGGGCTCCCTCGGGTTCGGCGTCACCCAGGCGTTCGCGAACCCCGTCGAGGCGCGGTTCGGATCCTGTCGGATCGGGATGATCTACGAGCCGCCGTCCGGGGGCTGCCCCGAGTGCCCCAGCGGCGACGGCTTCTGTAACGGATGGAGCACGGAATGCGAGTGCTACTGACCTTCGGCCTCGACCGGTAACGTCTGCGTCTCCAAACGCAGGACGACGAACCAAGCCCTCCGATGGACGAGACCCATCGGAGGGCTTGGTTCGTCTCGCCGACCAGCCGTCGGCATGGCTCATGTCCGTTGGCCGGATACGGGCACAGAAAGAGCCTGCACAACCTTCTCCGGTCGCCGGTTACACGGGTGCAGAACCTGCCAGGGTCCCCAGAATCGTCAGATCATCCGGCGTATGACTTATTCCGTCGGGTCCAGGGGAGCGTAACTCGAAAGTTGCGCCGGAAACAGAGTATGCGATCAATCGTCCCCAAGCGTCGTGTCGAAAGCTGTATTCTCCGGGTGGGTTCGAAAGAGGAACCACCTCGTCCAACGTCATGGGCAAGCGACCGCTTTCAGCGGAGAACCGTTCGATGTTCGCATTCAGGGTACGCATTCGGAATAGAGTCCGCTCGTCCGGCGCGAAGAAGTGGTCCCCGTGCGAAGGATAGGCTTTAGCACAGGAAACGAGGACCGGAAACATCAGCGCAAAAATTATCCGAATCATTTTGTGGCTCTGGTTGAGTACGGGCCCCACAACTTACCGCACGACAGAATCCCCCTGACAGCCCCTCGCGCAGATCACCCCCAGGAGCGTGCCGATTCCCATACAAAGGAAGGCATCCGGCACCGAGTAGTAACCACCGTGGCGCCCATCACCCGCTCCGAGACCACTCACGCGGGCACCGCAAACCGGCTCCCGCGCCGGAGGCAAACACGACCGCTGTTGAGCTTACGTCCCACCATGCAATGGCGGGCGGGCACCCGCGTACACTCCGCATACTTTCGAGACGTAGAGCCCACCGGCACAACGCTCTGGCGCGCCGCACGGAACCGGCCCTATACTGCCTTCGCGCGACTCATAAAACGCACCCAAAGACACGCCAATGGCCGGGCGACACACCACCGGACGGGACCCGTTCGAAACCGCGCATGAGGACGAGGCGATCCGGAGAATCCTGAAGCGGGAGCTGCTCAACGCCGGACAGCGCACACTGGCGCCGGAAATCGGCATCGGCCGCGGCGCGCTCCGGAAGTTCCTCGAGATGAGCACGCCCGGCCCGCACACCCTCGAACGGCTCCGCGAGTGGTCTCAGGACCGGGAGGAGGAGCCCGTCGCATCGGGATCCGTGGCGCTCGCCGTCCTCGCCCGGGAGTTCCCGGCGCCCCGCCGCGTGTGGGCCCGCCGGCTGATCGCCCGCCGGGTCGCCGAGCTACTTTCCAAGGTCGGGGTCGACCTTCCCTCCTGGGTGCAGGAGGAAGCGTCCATCAAACCACTCCAGCCATAGGCGTCCGCATCATGCAAGCCGCCCCGCCTCCGCCCGTCCAGGCAGACTACGCGCAGCTCTTCCGGCACATCCGGCGGGAGCTGGAGCCGAACGTAGCGCAGGACGCCCGCGTGCTGATCTACGCGGCGGACGACGTGCGAAGGTGGCTGGCGGCGCGGGCGGAGGGGAAGCGGCCCGATCTCACCCGCAGCAATGGCCGGCCGGTCGAGATGATCGAGGCCGTGAGGACGGAACTTCTCGCCCTGTACAACCTGCTGTGCGACGAGCCGGATCCCGACACTGCGGAAGCGGTCGCCTACGCCTGCACCCGGATCGCCCTGTGGGCCGAAGGATGGGGCGCCTGCCACACCGCGCTCGCCTTCGCCCAACTCGCGCAGGAGGTGCAACCCTCCAACCCGTATTTCGCGTACGACGTGGGACGGCTCGCGAGAGCCCTGGCGGACTACACGGCGGCGGCGAGCTGGTTGAAGTGGGCCTCCCGCCTCTCACGCCAACAGAAAGCGTGGAAGGTGTACTTCCTCTCGCTTGCGGGACTTGGGAACCTGTGCCGGAGAACCGGCAACTACCCGCTCGGAGTGCGCTTCCACCGCCTGTCGCTTCGAGTGGCACGTCGACACGAATTTCGCACGCTCGAAGGCGACGCCCTCTACGATCTGGCAATCATGCACTTCGAGATGGAGCACGCAATTCTCGGAAGCGAATACTCCCGCCAGGCGCTCGCCGCATATGGTCCGGGACACGCACGCGTGTTACGCCTCGCTCACGACGTAGCTCTGTTCTGGTTGGCCACCGTCGGCGACTTCAAGAACGCCAGGGAGACGTTCCAAGAACTGCTTGAGCACGTCTGGGAGCCTGCCGACCGTGTCGTGGTGCTGGCGAATCTCTCTCGCGCCGCGGCGGGAATGGGCGACGAGCCTCTGTTCGAAGCTACCTGGAACGAGACCTGGGCTCTCATGCGGCGGCAGGAAGGACGGGAAGGTCACGCTGCCGCACTCATCCAGCTGGCACACGGTGCTGCCAGCTTCGCATACTGGTCGCGAGTGGAGATCGCCGCTTCCGAAGCCGTTGGTGTCGCTCGCGACCGCCGTGAAAGCATGCACGTCATCAAGGCCGAGCGAATGCTCAACATCGCCCGAGCCAGCGTCATCTCGGATGAGGACATGCAGCAGGTATTCCCGGACTATCGTTGGACCGGAAGAGTAGAGGAAGACGAGGGTGCATCCGAATTGGCAACCAACTTCGCTACTGCGATGAGGGTGCGCCGCGACGGCGCCCCGGAGAGTCTTTCGCGCACCCTCATCGCCGGCCGTCCCTAATTGCCGGTGCCGAGGTACCCGGCATCACGCTGCGTGATCGCGGTGCTGTCGCTGCCGGCGCTGGTGGTTGCATGACCTTCCTCGGGGCCGGTGCCCGCGTAAATACCCTCGTCACGAAGTACGGTCGAGTTCCCCGGGTCGACGGGAGAAGCCGCTCGCTCCGAGCAGCCTGCCAGGAGTACGACGGCGGCGAGCGTGAGGAGGATACGGTGTGCGCGCATGGTGTGCTCTCCTTAATGGAGTGTGAGGAGCGAGCCGGAGACCGTCCCCGGCTCGCTCCTAACGTACCTCCCACGCGCACTTCGTCCCATGAAATGCCGCCATAGCGCCCCTGACGTGTTCCCTGACTACCGTCGCTGCGAAGCCCCCACGACGAGTGAAGGTGCGGAAGAGCTGGCGGCCGAACTGGTCAACGCGATGAGGGCGCGCCGTGACAATGCTCCCGAGAGCACCGCGCACACCCTCATCGCTGGGAAACCCTAGTTTCCAGTGCCGAAGTACCCGGTACTCCGTTCGGTAATTGCGGTGCTGTCGCTGTCGATGCTCGTGGTCCTGTGACCTACATCGTGGCCGGTTCCCGTAAATCCGCCCGCGTCTCGAAGTACGGCAGCGCCCACCGGATCGACGGGAGAAGCCGCTCGCTCCGAGCAGCCAGCCAGGAAGACGACGGCGGCGAGCGAGGGGACGAAACGGGGTGCATGCATGGGGGGCTCTCCTTGAGGAATGTGAAAAGCGAGCCGGAGATCGTCCCCAGCTCGCTCCCAACGTAGCTTCCCTTCGCGCCCCGTCCCACAACCTCACGCATCCCCGCCCGGAGCCGTGAGCGAGGGGCCCCGCGCCCTCAGCCGGCCACGCTGGCGCGCGCCTCGTCGCACTCCGCGCACCCCGCCTCCAGAGGGTGGAGGAAGACGAGCGGGTCGCGCGCCAACTGTTCGAGCGCCACCTCCACGACGTCCCGCGAGCGAACGAGCCGCGCGTGGGCGTGCCCCACGCGGCCTTCCGCCTGCAGCCCCCGACCGCGCAGCCATTCGTCCGCCAGGGCGAACCGCTCGCAGCAGTGGTCGTTCTCCCCGTACTCGATCCGCACGGGGCGTCCATCCCGGAGGACCGTGCAGTCCTTGGGAACCCGATACGGCACGTCCGCGAGGAGTTCCGCCAGGTGGAGCGTGGTGTCCGCGTCGTGACCGACCCCGAGCAGGAGAACCTGGCCGTCCAGGTCGTGAACGCGGCCGACCGGGCTCTGGGGGATGTGAGGCGGAAGGGGGAGCGGATCGACGTGGATCCGGGCCGCCTCGGGCCCGGCCGCCGCGAAGGCGAAGAGGTGGTCGCTCCGCAGCACGCCGGGGAGGCGCCAGAAGGTGTCCGCCACGACTCCCAGGTCCGCCGAAGCCGGCGTCGCGAGCGGATCGAACGGTTCTTCGTCGCTCCCCGTCCACGACGGCATCACCAGCGTACCGTTGGGGCCGAGCGCGTCCCGGAGCGCCCCGATCAGCCCGGCCGGTCCCCCCTCCACCGGCCGGACGGCCCGGAAGGAGGTGTGTACGAGCAGGACACCGCCTTCCTCGACACCGAGGTCACGGAGCTGCCCCGCGACCTCGTGCCTTCCGATCTCCGTGCGGACGGTCTGGTTATCGGTCATTCGCATCCCTTTTCGTATCGACTTCGCTCCAGGGCACGACAGACGGGCGCCGGGCCGACGCCCACGACAAGGTAACGACGGCGCCCCGGAAGGGGCATATGACCCGATCGACGGGATCGAGCCCGTCCCCGCCGGAAATCGCTTGTCCGCACATGTGTCCGGAACTATCTTGATTCGTGGTTCTCGTCCATGACTCCGGACGCATCACAGCCCTCGCCCGCCACCTCTTCCGGTGCCCGGCGCCCCACGTCCGCCGGCACGGCCACCCCCTGGCCCCGCGCCCCGACACTCCCGTGAACGAATCCGCCCTCGTCGCCGCCGCAGGCCCGGCCCAGGCCGACTCCACGCCGCCCGCGGGGCTCCCCGAGCCCGCCACGGAAACCCGGCGCGCCCACGGCACGCTCGGCCCCATCGGGCTGGCGCTCTCCGGCGGCGGGTACCGCGCCGCGGGGTTCCACCTGGGCGTGCTGCGACTGCTCCACCGCGTGGACCTTCTGAGTGACGTGGTGGCGCTCTCCACCGTATCCGGGGGCACCATATTCGGGGCGGCCTGGGTGAAGAGCCTTCTCGACGGACGGCGATTCCCGGAGTTCGACGCCGGGTTCTCCGCGTTCCTGCGTCGCACCAACGTGGTGCGGCAGGCGCTGGAGGGGCTGGCCACGCACCGGCCGCACGGGCAGCCCTCCTCCCCGAGCCTGATCCGCTCCGCCGCGTACGTGTACGCCGACGACGACTTCCTCGGCGACCGCCGGCTGGGGGAAGTGCTGGACCGCGAGGACCTCCCGCTGGACGAGGTGATCTTCAACAGCACCGAGTTCCACACCGGGGTGGACTTCCGCTTCCGCCGCAGCGCCAACCCGCGTGCGGTGATCGGCAACGGCAACTTCCCCGTCCCCCGCGAAGTCGCCACCCGGATCCGGCTGGCCGACGTCGTCGCAGCCTCGTCGTGCTTCCCGAGCGCCTTCGAGCCCTTCGTCTTTCCGCAGCAGTTCGCGTGGCCGGAAGACTACCCCCTGCCGCGGGTGGAACGCGCACTGGAACAGGTCGGGCGCAGGCCCGACGCGTGGAAGGGAGGGCTTCCGCTGATGGACGGCGGCATCTACGACAACCAGGGGCTGGGGAGCCTGCTCCTCTCCTACCGAAACGCGGAGGCCCCGCCCGTCCTGCTGGTCTCCGACACCAGCCCGCCCGACCCGGAGCTGTACTCCGAGCCCGCCCCGGGAAGACGGGGCTGGCTTACCCTGCGGGGACTGCACCTGCTCGCCTGGACCGTCTTCCTGGCCGCCGTACTGTCGGCGGTCGCGGTGGGCGCGTCCGCGATGGCCGACCCGGCGAGGTTCAGCCTCCGAGGGCTGCTGGTGTACGGCCTGCCGCTCCTCTTCGCGCTCGGCGTGGCCGGAGGGATAATGTGGCTGCGCGACCTGCTCGAACAGGTCACGCGCCTGCTCAGGGAAAAGGCCCAGGTCCGCGACGCCTGGCGGGACCTCCAGCGGCTCACCGTGCGCGAGATGGTGCGGATGGTGGAGCTGCGCGTGGGCTCCCTGGTGGCGCTGACCTCCAGCGTCTTCATGAAGCGGGTCCGCGGCCTGGTGTACGGCGCCGCCTACGCGGACCCGGCCTTCCGGGACCGGCTGGCCCCCACACTCGTCTACTCCCTGACCCGCAGCTCCAGCCTGTTCCAGACGTACCCGTGGCTCCGTCCCGGCGACGGGCTGCGCGCCCTCGCGGACCGCGCCTGCGCGGTGCCGACCGCGCTCTGGCTCACGGACGACGCGGAGCTGGACACCCTGGCCGGCGCGGGCGAGGCGACCGCCTGCTTCGAGCTACTCAAGTTCGTGCTTCGCGACGCGGACGGGCGCCTCGCGGCCGGCGACGAGGCCCGCGAGGCGCTGCTGGAGCGCCTGAAGCTCGCCTGGCGTGAGATCCGGGAGAGGGAGGGAGACCCCGACGCCGAAGCGGTGCCGGTCGAGGGCGCGATGGCGCCGCAGGCGGAGCCGGCGTGAAGACCACACTTGAAAGCGCGAAAGGTTCGCGTTTACCTTAGGGGAAGCCCGCCCCGAGTCCCCCGTGCCGACCCGCGGCACGAGACCTCCATTCCAGTCCGACCAGGCCGATGCGCTTATTCCCCCGCACCCTCGTCCTCGGCCTCGCCCTCGCCGCCACGGCGTGCGCCTCCACGAGCGTCACCCGCCCCGTCGCCGGCCGCGGCAGCAACTCCAACGTTCTCGTGAACTCGGAGATCGTCGCCACCGCCGCCGCGAACGCCTACGACGCCGTCCAGTCGCTGCGGCCCAACTGGCTCCGCACGCGCGGGAGCCACAGCCTGCAGAACCGGGGCGACGACTACATCGTGGTGTACCTGAACAACGCCCGCCTCGGACCTCCCACCTCGCTCCGGCAGATCTCGGCCGCGGACGTGGGGCAGATCCGCTACTACGACGCCGCCGCGGCGAACTACCGCTTCGGAGTGGGGCACACGCACGGCGCCATCCAGGTGCTCAGCCAGGGCTCCATCCGCTGACCCGAGCGGCCGGGAGCCCGGCCACTCGCGCGATTCGCCGGTACCGACAGGTAAAAGAGGGGGAGGCCCGCCGGGCCTCCCCCTCTTCGTCGTACGCGGTCTTCCCCGCCCTACTCGGCCCCGAGGTAGACGAAGCGGAGTACGAAGAGCGCCGCGAGCACGTACACCAGCGGGCTCACCTCGCGGCCCCGCCCGGCGATCACCTTGAGCACCGGGTAGGAGATGAACCCCAGCGCCAGGCCGTTGGCGATGGAGAAGGTGAGCGGCATCGCGATCAGCGTCACGAAGGCGGGAACGGACTCGGTGAAGTCGTCCCAGGCCACCTCCAGCACGTTGCGGAGCATCAGGCTCCCGACGAGGATCAGGGCGGGCGCCGTCGCCGCGGCCGGAACCGCCGCTCCAGTATCCCCGTGAACCCCATGAACGCGCGCGACGCCCCGGCTCAGAGGGAGAAGTGGAGGAACCGGTCGAACCGTGAGGTCTTCCGGTACCGGGAGATCCGGCGCCAGGACCCGGGCTCGGGCGGCAGCTCCTCGACCTCCGCGAGGCCGAACCCCTCCAGCGGCCGGAGAAGGCGGTTCTCCAGCACGATCTCCAGGGAGTCGTAGTACTCGTCCGGCGGGAGTTCCTCCCGGACGTGAGGCAGGAGGAGATACGCCTTCAGCTCCTCGGGCGTCTTCCAATCGACTCCCACCCGCCCGAACTGGTAGAGGGGGTAGGTGATCGCGCTCTGGAAATCCGGCAGCGGCTCCACGCCGTCGAGCAGGGCGAGGTTGACGCGGCGGAAGTGGACGCGGAAGAGGGTGGCGAAAAGCTCGCCCGCGCGCGCCTCCTCCCGCAGCCGCTCGCCCGTGCGGGTGAGGCTGTAGAGCCCTTTGCGGCGCTTGATCAGCCCCCCCACGTCGAGCAGGATGCGCGTGAAGTGGAGCAGGAAGTCGTCCTCTTCGTTGAGGGCCTTCCGTCCCTCCAGCCACTCGGAGCGGTGGTTCGACGGCCGGCGCATCCGCTCGTGCAGCTCGGCGACGACCGGGCGCGGCAGGTTCCCCTTGGGCGTGGCCTTCACCTCTCCCCTCTCGCCGAGCACGTCGAGGAAGAGCCGGGCGTTGAAGAGTGTGCGAGACTCCTCCAGCTCCGCGAACGGGAGGGAGTCGTCGACCCGGACGACCTCGCCGCTCCAGTCGGGGTCGTCGTAGAGGATGCGATGGACCTGCACGGGGGAAAGCCCGCCGAGATCCGGCTGGGGACGGGTGTTGTAGGAGTCGGCGGCGGTCTGGAGCGCGGTGTCCAGGTCGCCGAGGGGGATACCGGGGTTCTGTTCGAGGAGCGCGCGCAGGACGGCCCCCGCCTCCCCCGCCACGATTTCCGCGGCCGAGTTGAGCCCCGGAGCGCCCCCGCCCTTCCCGGCCGAAGCCGGGCCCGTACCGGCCCATCCGCCCTCGGCCTCGCGCGGACGGGTCAGTGCGAGCCGGCGGTCGATCTCCCGCAGGTCCACGGCCTCCGGGTCGAACTTCCCTCCAACCCACGCCCGCATGTCGTCGTGCTCGGGATGGGAGGGATCCGCCAGGACCTCCAGGAGGTGGTCGTAGCCCCAGGGGCCGCCGCTGTCCTCGGGCGGACACGCCCTCTCCGCGGCCACGCACTCCGGGTCGCCGGACCCGTCTCCGGCGGGGAGGACCTTCTCCACCCGGACGCGGTGCTCCCAGGAATCGCCGAAGTCGTACTCGTACCGCAGCACGTCGCCCGCGTCCGCGACCCCGTCCAGTCGGGCCCGCCCCGCGCTCCGGATCGGCTCCCCCCACCCGCCGTCCAGGTTCTCGCCGTACTCCGCCCCGCCGATCTCGAACTTCCACAGGTGCCGGTCCTCCCACCCCATCGCCGCCTGGATCACGCGGTGAAGGCCGGTCAGCGTGGTGTCGGCGGGAACCCGCACGCGCCGCCAGACGGGCGGGCGGACGTCCTGCAGCGTGATCTTGAGCTGGTAGACGCGGTCCGTTCCGGGCGCCGTCTCCGCCTCGCCGCGGGGCTCCCGCTCCCGGCCGGAGCGGGGAACGCCCCTCCGACCCTTCGCCCTTCCCTCCCCTCCGTCCGGCCCGGCGCCGGGGACGAACGGGATCATGCCCTGGCGGAACGCCGCCTCCTGCACTTCCAGGGGCGCGTCCCGGATGTCCATAGGCAGGCCGTCCACCAGGAGGATCCAGGCGAAGGGGTGGTCCATGAGCCGGCTCGGGAGCGTCCACTCCGGGTCCATGCGGACCAGGTCCAGGGCATCGCGGATCCCGCGGAAGCGCAGCGCGATCGTGCTCTCTCCCACGCCGGCCAGCTTCGCCATTTCCGCGGTGGTCATGTGCGGGTCCTGGGACGGGTCCGCGAGGAAGTTGACCCAGCCCACGGCGTAGACGATCCCCGCGGCCCAGGTCCTAACCTCCGCGCTCTCCAGCGGCGAGGGCCGCTTTCGCGCCAGGGCTGCGGCCATGCGCCGGGCGAGTTCCGCGTACTCGGCGTTCAGGTGCTCGTTCGCGAACGCGTCAGTTCGGGCCACGATCTCGTCGTAGCGGGGCCGCAGTTTGGCGGGGATGCGAAGGGTTTCGTCAGCCGGCACGGAAGCCTCCAGCTCGGGTGAGTGTGAACGTGGGGATCGGGGCGGCGCCTCAGGCTTCCTCGCCATCCAGCCCCAGCGAACCCGCGACTCCCCGCATGGCCTCGATCACGAACTGCGTGTGCTCCTTCAGGTCGACGCCGAGCAGCTCGACCGCGTGCGTCACCTCCTCGCGGCTCACCCCGGCCGCGAACGCGCGGTCCTTGAACTTCTTCAGCACCGACTTCGCCTCCAGGTCCATCACGGACTTCGAGGGGCGCACCAGCGCCGCGGCGGTCACCAGCCCGGTGATCTCGTCGCACGCCCAGAGGGTGCGGTCCAGCTTCGTATCCGGCTGGACGCCCGTGCGGGCCGAGTAGTGGGCGAGGACCGCGTGGACCAGCTCCTCCGGATAGCCGCGCTCCCGCAGGATCCGTGCGCCGTACAGGGGGTGCTCGTCCGGGTGCTCCTCGTAGTCGAAGTCGTGGAGCAGCCCGGCGGCGCCGTACAGCTCCTCGTCCTCGCCGAACTCGCGGGCGTAGGCGCGGCACGCCGCCTCCACCGAGTACATGTGGCGGCGGAGCGACTCGCTCTGGACGTGGTCGTGCATGAGCGCGAGGGATTCCGCGCGCGGAGGAAGGTTCGCCATGGTCTCGCTTGCGTGGGTCGGGTCCGGTGCGCCCCGGGACCATCGCCCCGGGCGAGCCGCCCAATCTACGCGCCGTCCCTTGCTCGCGAAACGCGGGTGGTGATGTGGGGTTGGGTGGTATCGTGCGGTGGGTCGGCGGGGAGAGGCCCCTCCCCCCACCTCCCGGCAGTCATCGCCGGAACGGCGACCGGCCCGGGAAATATCCTGCCGTGCTCCCCTCCCCCGCGAGCGGGGGAGGGGTCGGGGGTGGGGGGCCCCGCGTGAGGGATGCGAGCCCGAAGGGGCGAGACCCGCGTTGTTTGCGGGACTCGCCTCCGTTGGACACGGTCGTATCGTGTCCTACGGAGCCGCAGCCCGACCCCCGCGCCCCGCGGGGGTCACGCCCGAAAGCGCAGTTCTCAGCCGTTCGTTCCGGAGATCAGAACTCCGCACTCCCCGGCGTTCGAGGAAACGGAATCACGTCGCGGATGTTCGCCATCCCCGTGGCGTACATGATCGTCCGCTCGAAGCCCAGGCCGAAGCCCGCGTGCGGCACGGTCCCGTAACGCCGCAGGTCGCGGTACCACCCGTACGGCTCCTTGTCCAGCCCCAGCTCGTCCATCCGCCCGTCCAGCACCTCCAGCCGCTCCTCGCGCTGCGAGCCGCCGATGATCTCGCCGATCCCGGGCGCGAGCACGTCCATGGCCGCGACGGTCTTCCCGTCGTCGTTGAGGCGCATGTAGAAGGACTTGATGACCTTGGGGTAGTTCATCACCACCACCGGGCGCCCCACGTGTTCCTCGGTGAGCCAGCGCTCGTGCTCGGACTGGAGGTCGAGCCCCCACTCCACGGGGAACTCGAACCGCTTCCCGGAGCGCATCAGCGCCTCCACCGCCTCGGTGTACGTCATGCGCTCGAAGCTGGACTCCACGAACTGCTCCAGCCGCTCGACGACGCCCTTCTGGATGCGCTCGTCGAAGAAGGCCATGTCGTCCGGGCGCTCCTCCAGCACGGCGCGGAAGATGTACTTCAGGAAGTCTTCGGCGAGGTCCGCGTCGTCGTTCAGGTCGGCGAAGGCGATCTCCGGCTCGATCATCCAGAACTCGGCCAGGTGGCGCGAGGTGTTGGAGTTCTCGGCGCGGAAGGCGGGCCCGAACGTGTATACGTTGGAGAGCGCCTGGCAGTACGCCTCCAGGTTGAGCTGCCCGGAGACGGTGAGGTTCGCCGCGCGCCCGAAGAAGTCGCGGGAGTAGTCCACCGCTCCCTCCGGCGTGCGCGGGAGGTTCAGCAGGTCGAGCGTGGAGACGCGGAACATCTCGCCCGCGCCCTCGGCGTCGCTGGTGGTGATGATGGGGGTGTGGATCCAGAGGAAGCCCCGCTCGTGGAAGAAGCGGTGCACCGCCATCGCCAGCGTGTTCCGCACCCGCGCCACCGCCCCGAAGGTGTTGGTGCGCGGCCGGAGGTGCGCCACTTCGCGCAGGAACTCGAAGGAGTGCTGCTTCGGCTGGATGGGGTACGTCTCCGGGTCGTCCACCCACCCCAGCACCTCGATGGAGGTGGCCTTCACCTCCACCGGCTGCGCGCGCCCGGGCGTGGCGACCAGCTCGCCCCGGACGCTCACGGAGCACCCGGCGGAGAGGCGCCGGACCTCGCTCTCGTAGTTGGGGAGGTCGCCCCCCGATACCACCTGGATGGCGTCGAAGCACGACCCGTCGTGGACGTTGACGAACGAGATCCCGGCCTTGGAGTCGCGGCGGGTCCGCACCCACCCCTCTACGGTGACCTCCTTCCCCGCCTCGACCTTCCCCGCGAGGAGGTCGGCGATCATCGAGCGCTGCTTCGACATGGCTTCTCCGGACGATACGATGCGTGAACGGCCGGGCGCCTGCCCGGCCGGGGCTCCATTCTACTACGATGGCGACGCGGCGTCACGACACGTCACGACACGTCACGACCGGCCGCAGCCGTACGCGCCTTCCGGGGCCCGGAAGGCGCCGCCCGCTCCGGGTGCGGGGCGGACGGGCACACCTCGGCCAGGGTACAGCGCTCGCAGTGGGCCCTGCGCGCAGTGCATACCGCCCGGCCGTGGTCGATGATCCGGTGGGTGAAGACCACGCGCGACTCCCGCGGCAGGAGGTCGAGGAGGTCGCGCTCGATGCGCTCCGGGTCCTCTTCGCGGGTGAGCCCCAGGCGGGCGGCGATGCGCTTGACGTGGGTGTCCACCACCACCCCGTCCGCCTCCCCGAAGGCGATCCCCCGCACCACGTTGGCGGTCTTGCGCCCCACCCCGGGGAGCGCCGTGAGCGCGTCCATCTCGCGCGGCACCTCGCCGCCGTGCCGCTCCTCCAGCGCGCGGCCCAGCCCGACCAGCGACTTCGCCTTGTTGCGGAAGAAGTTGATGGCGCGCACGTCCTGCTCCATCTCCTCCACCGACGCCGCCGCGTAGTCCGCGGCGGTGCGGTACTTGGCGAAGAGCGCGGGGGTGACGCGGTTCACCATCGCGTCCGTGCACTGCGCGGAGAGGACGGTGGCGACCAGGAGCTGCAGGGGGTTCTCGTGGTCCAGCGAGCAGCGGCTCTCGGGGTAGAGCGAGGCCAGCTCTTCAAGGATCCGGGCGGTGCGCGCCCGGCGCGCCGCCTTGCTTTCTCTGGGCAAAATACTCCTCGACCGCTTCCAGTTCCCAGGTGTTCGGCACCTGCGCCGCGGGGAGCCACCCCTTCCGGGCGACGTTCACGCCGTAGGCTACGTTGTCGAGACCGCCCGTGGAGTGGGCGTCCGGGTTGACGGGGACCAGGACGCCCCGCGCGGCCGCGTAGCGTACGTGCCTCCAGTCCAGGTCCAGCCGGCTGGGGTCGGCGTTGATCTCCACGGCCACGCCGTGCTCCGCGGCGGCGTCGATCACGGCCCGCACGTCGACGGCGTACGCGTCGCGCGTCAGCAGGACCCGCCCCGTGGGGTGCCCCAGCATGGTGAGGCGCGGGTTCTCCACCGCCCGGATCATCCGGTCGGTCATGGCCCGCTCCTCCAGCCCGAACGACGAGTGCACGGAGCCCACCACGTAGTCGAAGGTGGCGAGCACCTCGTCCGCGTAGTCCAGGCTCCCGTCGGGGAGGATGTCGCACTCCGTTCCCTTGAAGAGCCGGAAGCGGTCCGCCCCCGATCCTCCGTGCGCGGCGTTCCAGGCGTCGATCTCCCGCGCCTGCTTCCTCACCGCCGCGGGGGTGAGGCCGCCCGCGTACCCGGCGGAGCGCGAGTGGTCGGCGATGCCAAGATACCGCCAGCCGCGCTCCCGCGCAGCCGCGGCCATCTCGGCGACCGTGGCCTTGCCGTCGGACCAGGTGGTGTGGCAGTGGAAGGTGCCGCGCAGGTCGCCGGGCTCCACCAGCCGGGGCAGGCGTCCCTCCGCCGCGGCAGCGACCTCGCCCATCCCCTCCCGCAGCTCGGGGGGAACGTACTCCAGCCCGAGCGCGGAGTACAGCGCCTCCTCGGCGGGGAGCGCCACCGCCTCCCCGCTCCGCGTGAGCCCGCCGGCCTCCAGCCGCAGCCCGCGCGATTCCGCGCGCGCGGCCAGCTCCGCGAGGTGGGCGTCGCTCCCCGTCTCCCACACCATCGCCGCGACGAAACGCTCCGGCGGAACGGCGCGGAGGCGGACCGCGAAGCCGTCGCGGAGGCGGAGGGTGGCGCGCTCCTCCGACCCACGCTCCACCGCGCCCTCCACGCCGTCCAGCCCCAGGAACGCCTCCACCACGCGCGCCGGCTCATCGGAGGCGGCGACGAGGTCCACGGCGTCGACCACCTCCACCCGCCGCCGCAGCGCCCCGGCGATCTCCGCCGCGGCGACGCCGGGGTGCGCGCGAAGCCAATCCAGGAGGCGCACGGCGAGTTCCAGCGCCCGGGGGTACCGGCGGCGTCCGGCCACGGAGCGCACGAAGGCGAGCCCCTCCAGCACCTTCTCCTGCGTCTTCCTCCCGAAGCCGGGGAGTGCGGCGACCTCGCCCGCGCGCGCGGCGGCCTCCAGCCGGTCGAGCGAGTCGATCCCCCGCTCGGCGTGGAGGGTGCGGACGCGCCGGGTGCCCAGGCCGGGGATGCGCAGCAGGTCGTGGAGCCCGACGGGGACTTCCTCGCGGAGGCGCTCGTGCTGCGAGGAGCGCCCGGTGGCCAGCAGCTCGGCGATGGTGTCGGCGATGGCGGGACCCACGCCGGGGAGCGAGGTGAGCGCGCCGTCGCGCGCCAGGGCGGCCAGGTCGGCGACCGTGCCCTCGAGCGTGCGGGCGGCCGCGGAGAAGGCCCGGGTGCGGAAGGGGTTCTCCCCCGTCAGCTCCCCGAGCATGGCGATCTCCTCCAGGACCGCGGCGACCTCGCGCGCGTTCACCCGCCCGGCGCGCCGCCGTCCGCCTCGGCGAGGGAGACGCGGTGGTACTCCAGCCGCGAGAGGGGGACGGAGCCGGGACGGTCCTGGTCGTGCCGCTCGTCGGCCGCGTGGGCGGCCACGTGCCCCGGGTGGCGGTCCACGTACCAGAGGGCGCGCCCCACCAGCTTCAGCGCTTCGGGGACGGTGAGGATGGAGTACAGCCCGGCCATCTCGCCCCCGGGGAGGACGCTCGCGAAGTCGCGTCCCTCGTCGCGCCCCGCGGCTTCGGTCCACACGGCGGGGATCCCCGGCCCCACCTCCGTGTCGAACTGGATCAGGCTGAGGCCCGCGCGCTGCCGATGGATCCCCAGTGCCATCAGCACCTCCAGGGTCTCGAACGGCTCCCCGGCGGCGTCCCGCCCATGCACCCGGCAGACGAAGAAGCCGTCCACCGGCTCCGGGGGAACGTCGGGCGCGACGCTGGCCCAGAAGAGGTTGGCGGGGAGCTGGACGTACAGCGACTCCGCCGGGAGGCTCAGCTCCCACCCCTGCAGGTCCGGCGCGGCCTCCACCAGGTAGCGCGCGACGGGCGGCTCCAGCACGTACACGCGCTTCCCGAAACGCCAGAAGTTGAAGGCGTGGTACAGGAACAGCCGGTACTGCTCCGCCGCCTCGGGCGACGCGTCGTGCGGCACCACCTCGCGGATGGCCTCGGCGGCGCGGGTGAGGAAGGCGAAGCGGTCGGGATGGGCGGGGTCCACGCCCTGGGCCTCCGCCTCCGCCTGGATCTCGGGGAAGGTACGCCCCTCCAGCCCGAGGTCGTCGAAGGCGAGTTCGTACGGGGTGAGCCTCGCCTGGCCCGCCGTCTGCCGGGCCGCGGGGGGGATGGAACCGGGTTCAGCCACTCTGGTCGTCTCCGCGCGTGGTTGCTCTGTCCGGTCGGGGACCGGGGTTCCGGGAAGATTGCAAATGGAGTGCGAGGACGAGCGCAGCGGTCACCCGGCCTGCGCCTCGTCTTCCCGGCCGACGCGCACCATCGACTCCCGCACCTCCGGCCTGTACCCCGAAAGCATGCCGCGGAGCGACTCCCAGGCGCCGCGGCGGCGCACCAGCACCACCACCACGTCGCCCTTCTCCGCGTACACGTCCTCCAGGGTCACGAAGTGCACGTCCCCCAGCGGCACGGGGAGCGGGAAGGCCACGGGGTTCCCCTCCCACTCCACCCGCACCGGCTCGCGCGACGCGGAGGGCCCGGCCTCCACCTCGCGCTCCAGGAACACGTCGCCGCTCACCTCCCAGGACCCCGGCCCCAGCGGGTGCCCGGAGCGGTAGAAGAAGGGGTCGAACTCCACCCCCTCGCGGCGGGCGAAGTTCTGGTCGTCGGCGTAGTCGCGGACCTCCAGCTCGTCGTCGAGCGCGAGGGATTCCAGGTGGTGGCGGACTTCGTGGGTGATCGTCTCCCAGATCTCCTCCTCCCAGTCCCACGCGTCCTCCATGCGGGAGAGCCGCAGGAAGGAGCCGTAGTACAGGGCCACGATGGAGCGGACCTCGCCCGCGCCGCCCCACTCGCTGGGGTAGGTCTCGGTGAGGCACTCCCCCAGCGTGTAGACCTCCGGAAGCTCCGGGTGCGGCACCGCGCGGCGCTCCACGGACAGTCCGTCCACCCCCTCGCGGTACTCCGGGGGGATCTCCGCGAAAACCTCGTGCGCCCGCCTCTCGAACTCTTCGAACGTCATCCCCGCTCCGGCAGGTACTCTACCCGGTGCCCTGGAACGTTGTAAGAAACCCGGCCGGCCGAGAAATCGTGTGAATCGAGGCGGACCCGAGCAGCGCGATGAGGCGTGGTCGTTTCACGCCGCAGTGGGCAGCACAGGGTCCAACGCCGAGTCACGCGATTCATCAACGGCCTTCTACCGGGGGCTGGGGGCGAGGCGCGCCACCCACAGCCCGGAGTTCAGGTCCGCGGCGTACACCAGCCCGCCGAACGGCTCCACCTCCAGGGTGAACGGCAGCTCCGCCCGGAAGCCCTTGCCGTCGGCGGTGGAGAGGACGGCGATCTCCCGCCGGCCGCGCAGCTCTCCCCGCAGGTCGCCGGAGACGTCGAGCGCGCGGAGCCCGCCGTTGTGGAAGGCGGCGTAGAGGGTGTCGCCCTCCACCCGCAGCGCGCTCACCCCCGCACCCGGGACCGTCCAGCGCGCCACCTCCACGGGGTTGTTCGGGCGGCTCACGTCGAGCACGTGGACGTACCCGCCCGTCTCCATGGGCCGGTCCAGGTTCGGCCGCGGCGGGAGGATGCGGTCCCCGACGAACAGGTACGCCTTCCCCTCGCTGCCGGTGTACGGCACGGCCGTGCTGGTGTTCCCGTACTCATCCCGGATCCAGCGGACGCGGTACCGGAACGTGCCCAGCTGAACGGGCTTCTCGGGGGTGCCGCTCTTGACGCCCTTCCCCACGTCCAGGATCACCACGCCGTCGTCCCAGTACGACAGGAACGCCAGCCCGTCCTTCACCGCCACGTCCTGGAGGTGCTTGTCGCGCCGGTCGGGGAGCCCCCAGCGCCCGATCTCCCGCGGCGCCGCGGGATCGGAGAGGTCGAGGACGTTGAGGTCGGCGGTGCCGGCGTTCGCCAGGTACAGCAGGGTCCCGTCGAACGTCATGTTGTAGACGCCGCCGGTGACGGTCTCGAAGTAGTCCGTCAGCACCTTCGGGTGGGCCGGCTCGGCCAGGTCCAGCACCACGAGCCCGTCGCGCCGGCTCTCGGACTGCCGCCGCGAGACCACGGCGACCGTCCCTTCCGCGTTCACCGCCACGTCGCCGACCACCTTCCCGTCCACGGCCACCGAGTCGGTGAGGACGGGGCGGGCGGGAGCGCCCAGGTCCCACACGTACACCTTCCCGCCCCGGCACCCGGTGCAGTCGCCGTAGGTGCCGGTGAGGGCGTAGGTCCCCCCGTCCACACCCCGGAACACGGCCAGCCCCACCGTGCGGGTGACCGTGACGGGGCCGCGCCCCACCACCTCGAATCCGCCGGGAGCGGCGTCTCCCTGCGCCGGGGCGGGCGCCGCCGCGACCGCGGCGGCGAGGACGGCGAGGACGGCGAGGGAGAGCGTGCGAGACACGTTCATGGGACCTCGAGGGTTCGGGAGATCAGGGGACGCCGGCGGGGATCCCGGCCGCGGGCGCTTCCACGGGAGGCTCCACCACGGTGCGGCGTCCGAGCCACCCGTTCAGGGCGACGAAGCAGCCGATGGCGATCCCCCATTGCACCACCAGCGTCCCCACGTTGAAGGGCGAGAAGGGCGTGAACGTGGCCCCCAGGTCGGTGGTGTCCACCGCCTGGTACAGCCACCAGCCCATCAGCACCACGGCCTCGATCAGCACCAGGTAGATCACGGCGTCCCACCAGCGGCCGATGCGCATCACCCCGGGCTGGTCGTTGACCAGGTTCTCGCGGAACCGCCGGACGCCGTAGCGGATGACCGCGAAGGCGAAGAAGAAGCCCGAGAGCATCAACCCCACGCCCCAGACGAAGTCCTGGTTGTCGAACACCGCCATCGAGAGCGCCGAGGGGATCCCCAGCAGGAATCCGACCACCCCGACGATGCGGATGGCCCTGGAGCGCTCCACCCCTCCGTCCACCATCACCCGGGTCGCCAGCTCGATCATGGAGATGAGCGAGGTGATCGCCGCGAACGCCAGCGCCAGGAAGAAGACCGAGGTCAGCACGCGGCCCAGCGGGAGCGTTTCGAAGATCTGCGGCACCCAGATGAAGGTGAGCCCGTTGTTCCCGCTTCCCAGCACCGCTTCGGCCACGCTGCGCCCTTCGAGTCCGCCCGTGGCGCGGGCGATCTCCATCCGCGTCTCCAGCGGCAGCGCCGCGTTCGCGAAGAAGCCGCGGGTGGAATCCGGGTGCAGCGTCACGCCGAAGCGCTCGACTGCGGCCGCCGCCTCGGGTCCGGCCAGGCGCGACTCCAGCTCGGTCTGCAGCCCGGGGTACGCGGTGAGCGCCTGCTCGAAGCCGGCCGGGGTCTGCGCGATCCGCTCCGCCAGCGCCGGGCCCACGGAGAAGACGGTGCAGATCACCATGATCCCCGCGACGAGGCTCACGGTGTTGTTCCCGATCCCCAGGAGGAAGGCGTTGGACGTGGTGTTCTCCTGCCGGCGCGCGTAGACGGCGTAGGTGAGCGCGAGCCCCCACCCGGCGCCCGTGTCCCACGCGTTCTGGGTGAGGGCCTCCAGCCAGATGCTGGCGTTCCCCAGCTCCGACCAGTTCGGGGTGAACAGGAAGGCCAGACCGTCCGCAGCCCCCGGGAGCATGAGCGCGCGGACGGCGAGGAGGAGCACCAGCACGAAGAGCGAGGGGAGGAGCAGGCTCGTGACCCGCTGGATCCCCCGGACTCCCTTGGAGACCACCCAGATCCCGAAGCCGATGGCGACGGCGTGCGTGAGCACCGCCTGCCAGGTCCCCGGGTAGCTTGCCCAGAGCGCGCCCGGGACCTCCCCCTGGAGTTCGCCCGAGGCGGAGGCCCAGAAGAAGCGCAGCGTCCACCCCGAGACCACCGAGTAATAGAACATGATCGCGGTGGCGCACCACGCCACCCAGGCGCCCATCCAGGCAAATCCCCGCCCCAGCAGCTTCGAGAACGCCCCCACCGGCCCGAAGCGGGTGGCCTTCCCCATCGAGAATTCCACGATCAACAGGGGGATGGACCAGGCGAACAGGAAGATGATCCAGGGGACCAGGAAGGTCCCTCCGCCGTTCTCGGCGGCGATCCGCGGGAACCGCCAGATGTTCCCGGTCCCGACGGCCATGCTGAGCATGGCGAGCATGAGGGCCGCTCGGGACGTGAAGTTCTGCTGCTGGGTCTCGGCCAAGGTGCGCCGTCCGGTCGGAGGTTCAGAGGGATACGCGGAGGGGATCGAAAAATACGGGCGCCGGGGACCGGCGCGCAACGCGTACGGGGCCCGGCCGACGTCGCGTCGACCGGGCCCCGCGCGCGATCCCGGACCGCCGGAACCGGCGGTCCGGCGCTATCCCAGGCGCTCGCGAAGGAACTCCACGATCCGGCTCTCCTCCACGCGCACCTGCTCCATGGTGTCGCGATCGCGGACCGTGACGGTGCCGGACTCCATCGTCTCGCCGTCCACCGTGACGCCGAACGGCGTCCCCGCCTCGTCCTGGCGGCGGTAGCGGCGGCCGATGGCGCCGGATTCGTCGTAGAAGCTGGGGATCCCCCGCCTGCGCAGGTCCTCGTGGATGGCGGTGGCGCGCTCCGGCATCCCGTCCTTCTTCACGAGCGGGAAGATGCCCACCTTGATGGGGGCCAGCGACGGCTTGATCCCCAGCACCACGCGCGTCTCGCCCTCCACCTCCTCCTCGCGGTACGCGTCGGCGAGAACCGCCAGCGTGATGCGGTCCGCCCCCACCGAGGTCTCGATGATGTAGGGGAGGTAGCGCTTGTTCTGCGCGGGGTCGATGTACTCCAGCCGCTTCCCGGAGAACTCCTGGTGGCGGCGGAGGTCGAAGTCGGTGCGGTTGTGGATCCCCTCCACCTCGCCCCACCCGGCCTCGCCGATGGTGCCGCCGAAGCGGAACTCCACGTCGCCGGCGGCGCTGGCGTAGTGCGCCAGCTTCTCGTGGGGCACGTAGCGGAGGCGGTCCGGGGAGAGCCCCAGCACCTCGGTGTGCCAGCGCATCCGGCGCTCGCGCCAGTACTCGAACCACTCCTCGTCGCTCCCGGGCTCGACGAAGAACTGCATCTCCATCTGCTCGAACTCGCGGGTCCGGAAGGTGAAGTTCCCGGGGGTGATCTCGTTCCGGAACGCCTTCCCGATCTGCGCGATCCCGAACGGCACCTTCTGCCGCGCCGAGGTCTGGACGTTGAGGAAGTTGACGAAGATCCCCTGGGCCGTCTCCGGCCGCAGGTACACGGTGGCCGCCGCGTCCTCCACCGGCCCCATGAACGTCTTGAACATGAGGTTGAACTGGCGCGGCTCCGACCACTGCCCCCGGACGCCGCAGGACGGGCACTGCACCTGGGGCATGTCCCGGGTGCCGGCCAGCTCCTGGAGCGTGTCCTCGCGGAACCGGCGGTGGCAGTTGAGGCACTCCACCAGCGGGTCGCTGAACTCCGCGACGTGGCCGGAGGCCTCCCACACGCGCGGATGCATGAGGATGGCCGCGTCCAGCCCCTCGACGTCGTCGCGCTCGTGCACCATGCTGCGCCACCACGCATCCTTGACGTTGCGCTTCAGCTCCACGCCCAGCGGACCGTAGTCCCACACGGAGCCGGTGCCACCGTAGATCTCGGATGACTGGAAGACGTAGCCCCGCCGCTTGGAAAGCGAGACGAGCTTGTCCATCAGGTCGTTGTCGGCCATGACATTACGTGTCGGAATCATGAAAATCGGATCCCGGCGGCGGCACCGGGACGCGGGAAGTTAGTCGGGCGCGTCCGCGGTGGCAAATCCTCCGCCGGGGAAAGTACGCGGGCCGGCACGCGGAGTGCGGCCCGCGGGATCCCGGCGTCCGGCAGGCCCTCGACCGGTGCCCGCCGGGCCCGGGTTGCTGGACGACACGGCCCGAACCATGCCATCTTTACCAGCCGGTGCACGACCCATACACCCCCGGAACGGAGGCGAAGCGTGAACGAGGACCAGGAGCAGGTCACGACCCCCACCCCCACCACCGTCACGGACTCGCTCAAGGAGCGGCTCTTCAAGGCGCGCACGCTGGTGATCAGCGGCGAGATCAACCAGCAGCTCGCCTCGCACGTGATCGCCCAGCTCCTCGCGCTCGCCGCGGAGTCCGACGAGCCCGTGACGATCATCATCAACTCGCAGGGCGGGCACGTGGAGTCCGGGGACACCATCCACGACGTGATCCGCTTCATCCGTCCCAAGGTGCGGATGATCGGCACCGGGTGGGTGGCGAGCGCCGGTGCGCTGATCTTCGTGGCGGCGCCGCTGGAGGACCGCTACTGCCTCCCCAACACCCGCTTCCTCCTCCACCAGCCGGCGGGCGGGGCCGGCGGGACGGCGAGCGACATCGAGATCGAGGCCAAGGAGATCCTGAAGATGCGCGACCGCATCAACAGCATCTTCTCCCGCGCCACGGGGCAGCCCATCGAGAAGATCGAGGACGACACCCGCCGCAACTTCTGGCTGGACGCGGAGGCGGCGAAGGAGTACGGCCTGGTGGGGCGGATCGTGGAGCGCGCGGAGGAGCTGGACGGCTGAGCTTCCGGGCGGGCACACGTGCGAAGGGGCGGCCCGCGGGCCGCCCCTTCGCCGTTCCAGCCTCCTGCGGCCGAGGGGCCTACAGCGTGGCCCCGACGATCCCGAAGGCGAGGGTAGCGAGCACCCCCGCGATGAACGCGTAGGGGAGCTGCGTGCGAACGTGGTCGATGTGGTCCGTGGCCGAGGCCATGGACGAGATGATGGTGGTGTCGCTGATGGGCGAGGCGTGGTCACCGAAGATCCCGCCGGAGAGCGCGGCCGCGACGAACGGAGCGACGGGCAGCCCGAGCGCCATCGCGGCCGGGACCGCGATGGGGAGCATGATGGCGAAGGTCCCCCAGCTCGTCCCGGTGGCGAAGGAGACCCCTGCCCCCACGAGGAACACCAGGGGGAGGAACACCGCCGGGGAGAGCGAGCCCGCGACCAGCTCCGCGACGTACGTGCCCGTCCCCAGGGCCTTCGCCACGTCCGCCAGGGCCAGGGCGAGGAGGAGGACGAGCGCGAGCCCCACCAGCCCGCCCGCGCCGCGCAACCCGGTCTGGGTGAGCGTGTCCACAGTCATGGCGCGCTGCGCCAGCAGGAGCACCCAGGCGCACGCCAGCCCGGCGAGCACCGCCCAGAGCACGCTGGTGGAGCCCGATCCCTGGCGCATGTCCCCGCCCCCCGTGACGAGGAGGAACAGCGGCATCGCGACGATCATCGTCGCGATGGGGAGGATCATGTTCAGGGCGCGGGGGTTCGCGGAGGCCCGGAGCGCCTCCGGGGCCAGCGTCTCCGGGTCCATCATGGGGTTGGCGCCCTCCCAGAGGAGCTGGCCGCCGCGGGTCCGCTCCTCCGCCCGGCGCATGGGCCCCAGGTCGAACCCGGTGACCGTCACGAACCCCGCCAGGAGCACCGCGGCCAGCGCGTAGAAGTTGAGGGGGATGGACGCCACGAACACGCCGAGCGGGTTCTCCACCCCCAGCTCCCCCAGGATCCCCAGGACGTACGCCCCCCAGGCGTTCAGCGGGATGAGGATGCAGATGGGGGCCGAGGTGGAGTCCACCAGGTACGCGAGCTTCTCGCGCGAGACGCGGAACCGGTCGAAGAGCGGGCGCCCGATGGATCCGGCGACGAGCACCGTGATGTTGGACTCGATGAACACCACGCACCCGGTGATGAACACCAGGAGCCGTGCGCGGAGCGGCGTGGTCACCCAGTTCCGCCGCTCCAGCTCCTTCACGAAGCCCTGCACCCCGCCGGACGTCTCCACGGTGGCGATCAGCGCGCCGATCGCCAGGGTGAAGAGGAGGACTTCCGTCCGGTCCACCGAGGTGAAGACGCCCACCGTCTCGCGGAGGGAGCGTGCCAGGCCCGCCAGCGGGTTCCATCCCTCCACGATCGTCCAGCCCAGGAGGATCCCGGCGGCGAGGGAGAGGTAGACCTGGCGGGTCCGGATGGCGAGCGCGATGGCGAGGAGGGGCGGGAGGAGCGAGATCCAGCCGGGCTCGATCGTCTGCATAGACACACGTGGGGAAGCGTTGTGCGGCGTCCGCCGCGAAGGTCGTCCGGGGGGGTCGGGGCAAGATAACGCCTCCCCCTCCGGGCGCCAGACCCGCTCGGGCGCGGCGGCGGGGCTGGCGCTTCCTCGCTTTCCGGTGCATTCTGTCCTGATTCGTCCCGGCCCCGGTTTCCCGGCCGGACGCATCCACTTCAACAGCGAACGTCATGACCAACCGGCTCCGCTCCGCCGCCGTGGGGATCTCCGCGGTCGCGGTTCTCGCGCTGGCGCCCCCGGCCGCCGCCCAGCAGCTCACCCTCCAGCAGATCTTCACGTCCCGGGACTTCTCCGGGAGCACCTTCTACCCCCAGTGGTCCGCGGACGGGCAGAGCTTCGTCATGGTGGAGGCGGGGGAACAGGGAGGGAGCGACGTCTGGACGCAGGGGATCAACGACGGGAAGCGGTCCCGCGTCATCCAGGGATCGAGGCTGATGGCGGAGGGGCAGACCGCGCCCATCGAGGTGGAGGACATCGTCTGGTCGGCCGACGGCCGCCGCGCGCTGATCTACACCAACTCGCAGCAGGTCTGGCGGCAGCGCACCAAGGGCACCTACTACGTCTACGACCTCCAGGGCGACCGCCTCGTCCCCGTCAGCACCGGCGAGGGGTGGCAGCAGTTCGCCAAGATCTCGCCGGACGGGAGCCGCGTGGGCTTCGTCCGGAACAACGACCTCTTCGTGGTGGACCTGGCGACCGGCCGGGAGACGCAGCTCACCACGGACGGAAGCGACGTCGTCGTCAACGGCACCTTCGACTGGGTGTACGAGGAGGAGCTGGGGCTGCAGGACGGATGGCGCTGGAGCCCGGACGGGAAGCGGATCGCCTTCTGGCGCCTGGACCAGAGCCGCGTCCCCGTGTTCACCTGGGTGAACGACCTGGCCGGGCAGTACTCCGTCCCCGTCGGCCTGCGCTACCCGAAGCCGGGCGAGCCCAACAGCGCGGTCAAGATCGGGGTGGTGGAGGTCGCCGACGGCGCGACGCGCTGGATGGACACCGGCGAGGCCGAGTACCTGGCCCGCATGGAGTGGGCGGCGTCGCCGAACGAGCTGGTGATCCAGCGGATGAACCGCCACCAGAACCGCATCGACGTCCTGCTGACGGACGCCAACACCGGCCGCAGCCGCACCCTCTTCTCCGACACCGACTCCGCGTGGGTCGACGTGGACGACGACCTCACGCTCGTCCGCGGCGGGCGGGAGATGCTGTGGACGAGCGAGCGCGAGGGGTACAACCAGATCTACCTCTACGGGCGCGACGGCCGGATGATCCGCAAGCTCACCCGTGAGCCGTGGGACGTCACCACCATCAACCACGTGGACGAGCGGGGCGGCTGGGTGTACTTCACCGGCACCGGCGGCAACGCAGCGGAGAGGCACCTGTTCCGGGTGAAGCTCGACGGCTCCGGTCAGCAGAAGCTCACCCGCGAGCCGGGGAACCACTACGCCAGCGTCAGCCCCGACGGGCGGATGTTCGTGGACGTGTACTCCCGCGCGGGCGTCCCCGCAGTGAGCCGGCTTTACCGCACGGACGGGACGCTGGTCCGCAGCCTCTCCGACAACGAGGAGGTGCAGGCGAACCTCACCGCGGCCGGGCTCCGCCTCCCCGAGTTCTTCCGCATCCCCACGCCGGACGGCGCGGAGATGAACGCGGTGATGATCCGGCCGGCGAACTTCGACGAGAACCGGAAGTACCCGGTCCTCTTCTACGTGTACGGCACCCCCGGCGCGCAGACGGTGACCGACTCCTGGGGCGGGAACCGGTACCTGTGGCACCAGCTCCTGGCGCAGAAGGGGTACATCGTGTTGAGCGTGGACACCCGCGGCACCTCCGGGCGCGGCCGGGCCTGGGAGAAGGCGGGGTACCTGAGCCCCGGCGTGCTGGTGACCGACGACCTGATGACGGCCGCCCGCTACATGGCCGCGCAGCCCTACGTGGACGGGAGCCGGATCGGGATGTGGGGGTGGAGCGGCGGCGGGTACACCACCGGCCTCTCCCTGGCGCGCGGCGGGAACCTCTACAAGGCGGGGATCTCGGTCGCGCCGGTGTCGGACTGGCGCCTGTACGACAACATCTACACCGAGCGCTTCATGCGCACGCCGCAGGAGAACCCCGCGGGGTACGACGCCACCTCGGTGGTGAAGCTCGCGCCGGGCATCACCGCGAACTACCTGCTGATCCACGGCACCGCGGACGACAACGTCCACTTCCAGAACTCGGTGCAGCTCGCGAACGCGCTGCAGCTGGCCGGGAAGCCGTTCTCGTTCATGCTGTACCCGAACAAGAACCACGGCATCTCCGGCGCGCAGACGCAGCTCCACCTGTTCTCGATGATGACGGACTGGCTGGAGAAGAACCTGTAGGCCGATTCTCCCGGCAAGGGTAGACACGAAAGCGAGAGGGGGGCGGCCCGGCGGGCCGCCCCCCTCTCGCTTTCGACCGTCGTCCCTCAGGGGCAGGGATGACCGCAGTAGATCTGCCCGGTGACGGGGTCCTTATAGCAGGGCGGGATGCAGGTGTCGGACGCCTTCGCCGCCGCGGGGGACACCGTGCCGGCGGCTCCCATGAGAGCGACCGCCGTGAGGGCGAAGACGTTGCGGAGTACCTTCGACATGTTCTGCCTCCTTGGGAAGGGGTTGGGAACTTCTCCCGTTCCACACAATAAACGACACGTTGTCATCGCACAACCCCTACAAGAGATTGTGGACACAGTAGATACCGCGATCACCCCGGGTCCTTGAGGATGCGGCTGCTCCGGTCGGCGCGGCGGATCGGGCCGGTGCGGCGCACCGGCGCCTGCGGGGCGGCGACCGCTTCGGCAAGCTCCGCGACGGTGGGCTTCTCGAAGACCACGGGGATGGGGAGTTCCACCCCGAACGCGGTGCGGACCCGCGACAGCACCTGCATGACCAGGAGGGAGTGCCCGCCCAGCGAGAAGAAGTTGTCGTGCACGCCCACCGGGCCGCGCCGCAGCACCTCCTCCCAGATGCGCACCAGCTCCTGCTCCGTGGCGTTGCGGGGGGCGACGTACGAATCGTCCGCCTCCAGGCGCCCCGGGGCGGGAAGCGCCCTGCGGTCCAGCTTTCGGCTGGCCGTGACCGGGAGCGCGTCCAGGGCCACGAAGGCGGAGGGCACCATGTAGTCAGGCAGCCTCTCCCGGATCCGGGCGCGCAGCTCCGCGTCCGGCGGGACCGCCTCCCCGCGGGCGACGAGGTAGGCCACCAGGCGCCGGTCGCCCGGCACGTCCTCGCGCGCGATCACCACGACGTCCCGCAGGGCCGGGTGCTCCAGCAGCACCGCCTCGATCTCGCCGGGCTCGATGCGGAAGCCCCGCACCTTCACCTGCTGGTCGACGCGGCCCATGAACTCCAGCTGGCCGTCGCGCCGCAGCCGCGTGAAGTCCCCGGAGCGGTACATCCGCTCCCCCGCCCCTCCGAAGGGATCCGGGACCCAGCGGTCGGCGGTGAGGTCCGGACGCTCCAGGTACCCGCGGGCGAGGCCGTCCCCGGCCAGGTACAGCTCGCCGCGGACGCCCACCGGCACCGGCTGGAGCGCCCGGTCGAGCACGTAGAAGCGGGTGTTGTAGAGCGGCCTGCCGATGGCGAGGGGCCGCAGCTCTCCGCGCGGCACGTCGGACCACGTGGAGTAGGTGGTGTCCTCGGACGGCCCGTACATGTTCACCACGCGGCGGACGCCCAGCCGGTAGACCTCCTGCGCCAGCGCCGCGGGGAGCGTCTCCCCGGCGGTGCCCACCGTCCGCACGGTGGCGGGGAGGCCGCCCGCGCGCACCAGCTCCGCCAGGGCGGAGGGAACGGTGTTCACCAGCGTGACCTCCGCGGCGGCGGCCAGCTCCGGGAGCTGGAGGACGTTGCGGGCCAGGATCGCCGTTCCGCCCGACGTGAGCGGGAGGAAGATCTCGAAGATGGAGAGGTCGAAGCAGATGGAGGTGGACGCCAGGATCCCCGTGCGCTCCTCCGCCGGGTAGACCTCCGCCGCCCAGGCCATCAGCGCCACCGCGTTCAGGTGCCGGATCACCACGCCCTTGGGCCTTCCGGTGGAGCCGGAGGTGTAGATCAGGTACGCGGCGTTGTCGGGATCGGCCCCGGACGGGAAGTCCGTGTCCTCCATCGCCTCGAAGCGCTCGCGGTCCGCGTCCAGGCACATCACCTCGGCCCCGTGCCCGGGGGGCAGCGCGTCCACGAGGGAGGTCTGGGTGAGGATCACGCGCGCGGAGGCGTCCTCCAACGTCACCCGGGTCCGCTCGCGCGGGTAGGCGGGATCGAGCGGGAGGTAGGTTCCCCCCGCCTTGAGCACGCCGAGGAGGGCGGCGAACACCGCCGGGGTGCGCTCCAGGAAGATGCCCACGCGCACCTCCGGCCCGACGCCTTCCCCGCGGAGGCCACGGGCGATGCGGTTCGCGGCGCGGTTCAGCTCCCCGAGGGTGACGCGCTCCTCTCCCGCGACCAGGACGACCGCGTCCGGGGTGCGGCGCGCCTGCGCCTCCACCATCTCGTGGAGGCACAGGTGCGAGGGGTAGTCCCGGCGGGTCTGGTTCGGGCGGACCAGGACCTCCTCCCGCTCGTCCTCGGTGAGGAGCGGAAGCGTGGCGAGGGGGCGGTCGGGGTCGGCGACGGCGCCCTCCATGAGCGTGGAGAAGTGGCGCAGCATTGCGTCCACCGTCTCCGGATCGAACAGCTCGGCGCGGTAGGACGCGCTCCCGAAGAGCCGCTCCCCGTCCTCGACCAGCGCCAGGGCCAGGTCGAACTGCGTGGTCTCCCCTTCCCTGCCGAGCGGCTCCGCCTCCAGGTCGCCCAGCCGGAGCCAGCCGCGCTCGTTGTTCTGCAGGACGAACAGCGCCTGGAAGAGCGGCGTGTGCTGGAGGCTCCGCTCGGGCTGAAGCTCCTCCACCAGCTTCTCGAAGGGGATGTCCTGGTGCGCGTAGGCCCCCAGCGTCGTCTCCCGGACCTGCCCCAGCAGGCTCCGCAGCGACGGGTCTTCGGAGAGGTCGGCGCGGAGGACGAGGGTGTTGACGAAGAAGCCGATCAGCCCCTCCACCTCCACCCGGTTCCGCCCGGCGATGGGCGTGCCCACCGAGACGTCGTCCTGCCCGGACCACCGCGAGAGCAGCGCCTGCCACCCGGCCAGGAGCGTCATGAACAGCGTCGCTCCCTCGCGCCGGGTCAGCTCCCGGAGGGCGCGCGTGGTCTCCGGCGGGAAGTGGATCGGCCGGAACCCTCCGCGGGGACTCTGCACCGGCGGACGCGGGTGGTCGGTGGGGATCTCCAGCAGCGGCGGGGCTCCGCCCAGGGACTGCCGCCAGTAGGCGAGCTGCCGCTCCAGCGTCTCTCCTTCGAGCCAGGACCGCTGCCACGCCGCGTAGTCCGGGTACTGGACGGGGAGCCCGGGGAGACGGGGCTCCTCGCCGCGGGAGTAGGCCGTGTAGAGGGAGGACAGCTCGCCCACCAGGATCCCGGTGGACCACCCGTCGGTGACGATGTGGTGGAGCGTGAGGAGGAGCCCCCACTCTTCGTCGGCCAGGCGCAGCAGCCCGGCGCGCAGGAGCGGCCCCCGCTCCAGGTCGAACGGGGTGGAAGCCTCGGTCTGCACCCGCCGCCGGACCTCGGCGGCGCGCTCCTCGTCCGGGAGGGCGCGCAGGTCGTCCACCGGGAGGGGACGGGGCTCGGGCGGGGAGACGACCTGGACGGGCGCCCCGTCCACCATCGCGAACACGGTCCGCAGCGACTCGTGCCGCTCGCGCAGCGCGTCGAACGCGCGCTCCATGGCCCGCACGTCCAGCGCGCCGCGGAGCCGCAGCGCGTAGTGCATGTTGTACGCGGTGTTGTCCGGGCTCATCTGCTGGATGAACCACAGCCGCTGCTGCGCGAAGGAGGCGGGGAGCGGCCTCCCGCGCGGCACGGGGACGATGGGCGGAGCGCTCGTCCCGACGCCCTCCCGCACCGCGGCGTCCACCCGGGCCGCCAGCGCGGAGACGACCGGCGCCTCGAACAGCGCGCGCAGCGGCACCTCCGCGCCGAACGCCGCGCGGATCCGGGAGACCACCCGCGTCGCCAGGAGCGAGTGGCCGCCCAGCGCGAAGAAGTCGTCCCCGGCGCCCACCCGCTCCTGCTTCAGCACCTCGGCGTAGATCCCCGCCAGGATCTCCTCCGTCGGGGTCCGCGGCGCCACGTACTCGTCGACCGCGCCGGCCGCCTCGGGCGCCGGGAGCGCCCGCCGGTCCACCTTGCCGTTGGCGCTCAGCGGCATCGCTTCCAGGAGCACCACCGCGCCCGGGACCATGTACTCCGGGAGACGCTCCGCCAGGTACGTCCGCAGCTCGGCGGGCGCGGGCGACGCCCCGGCTTCCGGGACCACGTAGCCGACCAGCCGCGAAGCCCCGGCCGCGTCCTCCCGCACCACGACGGCGGCCGCGCGCACCTCGGGGTGGCGCTCCAGCGCGGCCTCGATCTCGCCGGGCTCGATGCGGAAGCCCCTCACCTTCACCTGGTGGTCCACCCGCCCCACGTAATCCAGCTCCCCGTCGGCCCGCCACCGGACCCGGTCGCCGGAGCGGTACATGCGCGCCCCCGCCTCTCGGGAGAACGGGTCGGGAAGGAACTTCTCCGCCGTGAGGTCCGGACGCCCCAGGTACCCCCGCGACACCCCGGTTCCGCCCACGTACAGCTCACCCGGAACGCCCACCGGCACCGGGTTCCCGCGCGCGTCCAGCAGGTAGACCCTCACGTTCCCCACCGGCCGGCCGATGGTGACCGGCTCTCCCGGCCGCACCCGCGCCACGGTCGTGTTCACCGTGGCCTCGGTGGGCCCGTAGTGGTTCCACACCGCCACGTCCGGGAACTCCGCGAAGGTGCGCTCCGCCAGCTCCGGGGAGAGCGCCTCCCCGCCCAGCAGCACCGCCTTAAGCCCCGCCGGCCGCGGCGACTCGCCGGAGCGGATCCGCTCCAGCATCGCGCTCCACAGCGACGGCACCCCGCCGAACGAGACCCGTTCCCGCGTGGACAGCGTCTCAAGGAGCGCCGCCGGATCCGTGACCGTCTCCTCCGGGAGCACCCACACCGGCTCGCCGCGAAGCAGCTGCGGGAAAAGCTGCCGTACGTGCGCGTCGAAGGAGAGCCGGGAGACCAGCGGCAATGCGAAGCCTTCCGCCCCCAGCACCTCCTCGTCGAACCAGGCCAGGTAGTTGGAGAGGCCCCGATGGGTCACCAGCACGCCCTTGGGGGTGCCGGTGGAGCCCGAGGTGTAGATCACGTAGGCGAGGTTGTCGGGGGAGACGGACGCCCCCCACCCCGGCGCTGCGCGCCACCCCTCCCCCGCTTGCGGGGGAGGGGCCGGGGGTGGGGGGCTGCTCCCACCCGGCTCGCCGGGGGATGAGGGGGCCACCACCGCTCCCGCGAAGCCGTCCAGCCGGCCGGCCAGGGTATCGGCCACTACAACCGCACAGGCGCCCGCGTCCTCCAGCATGAAGCGCAGGCGCGCGTCGGGGTAGGCCGGGTCCAGGGCGACGTACGCCCCGCCCGCGTGGAGGATCCCCAGCACGCCCACCACCGCGTCCGGGCCGCGCTCCAGCAGCAGCCCCACGCGCGAGTCCGGACCGACGCCGGCCGCGCGGAGGCGGTGCGCCAGCTCCGAGGCCCTGGCCTCCAGCTCCGCGAACGTCAGCGTCCCCGCGGGGGAGACGACCGCGGGCGCATCCGGCGTGCGGCGCGCCTGCTCCGAGATCCGCTCGTGGACGCACCGTCCGGTGTCGTACGGGCGCTCCGTCGCGTTCCACGTCTCCAGCACCTGCAGCCGCTCCGCCTCGTCCATCAGCGGAAGGTCGCCGATGCGGCGGTCGGGGTTGGCGGCGATCGCCGCGAGGAGCGCGGCGTAGTGGGAGGTGATCCGCTCCGCAGTGGACCGGTCGAACAGGTCCGTGGCGAACGAGAGGACGCCGCGGATCTCCTCCGGCGTCTCCGCGAGGGTGAGGATCAGGTCGTACTTCGCGGACTCCATCCGCGAGCCGTACAGCCCGATCCGCAGCCCCGCCGCCTCCACCACTTCGGCGCCGCCGTGCGCGTTCTGCAGCGAGAACATCACCTGGAACACCGGGCTGCGGCTCGGGTCGCGCTCGGGCGCCAGCTCCTCCACGATCCGCTCGAACGGGAGGTCCTGGTGAGCGTAGGCCCCGAACGTCCTCTCCCGCTGCTGCCGCAGCAGCTCGCGGAAGGTGGGGTCGCCGGAGAGGTCGGCGCGCAGCGCGAGGGTGTTGACGAAGAAGCCGATCAGTACCTCGATCTCGCTCCGGTTCCGGTTGGCGATTGGGGTGCCGACCACCACGTCCTGCTGCCCCGCGTGGCGCGCCAGCAGGGTCTGCCAGGCGGCCAGCAGCGGCATGAACAGCGTCGCACCCTCGGCGCGGGCCAGGTCGCGGAGCGCGGCGGCGGTCGCGGCGGGAACCGTCACGCCCACGGCGTCCCCGCGGTAGGAGGGCATCGGGGGCCGGGGACGGTCCGTCGGCATGTCGAGGACCGGGGGCTCGCGGAGGAGGTCGCGCCAGTAGGCGAGCTGCGCCTCCAGCCGCTCGCCGCTCAGGCGCTCCCTCTGCCAGACCGCGAAGTCCGCGTACTGGATGGGGAGGTCTTCCAGCGGCGACGGCTCGCCGCGGGTGAAGGCGCCGTACAGCGCGGTGAACTCGCGCATCATGACGCCGATGGACCACCCGTCGCTGACGATGTGGTGCATGGTGAGGAAGAGGACGTGCTCCTCGTCCGCCAGCCGCACCAGCTCCACGTGGAAGAGCGGTCCCGCCGAGAGGTCGAAGGCGCGCCTCGCCTCTACGTCCGCCCGGCGCTCCAGCTCCGCCCGGCGCTCCTCCTCCGTGCGGTCGGAGATGTCGTGAACCGGGAGGTGCGGAGGACGCCAGGGGAGGACCACCTGCACCGGCTCCCCTTCCTCCACCTCGAACACGGTGCGCAGGACCTCGTGCCGGAGGACGATCTCGCCCAGCGCGCGGCCGAGGGCGTCCACGTCCAGGGGACCCTCCAGCAGCAGCACGGTGGGGACGTTGTAGAGGGGGTTCCCCGGCTCCATCTGGTCGATGAACCAGAGGCGCTGCTGCGCGAACGACACCGGGAAGACGAAGACTTCCTCTTCCTCCATCCCCGGGTTCGAGGCGGTCTGCGGATCTGCGTACGTGTGCATCTGCCGTTTATCGGAGGTCCGGTGTCGTCGGGTGCGCCGCGGAGCGGCGCGCTCGCCGGGGGATGGGCGCGGAATCGTGGGCGCCGGCTCCCGCCGCTTTCAGCTCGTCCACGTGCCGGGCCAGCGCCTCGACCGAGTGGTTCACGAAGAGGTCCGCGATCCACAGCTCCACCTGGAACTCGTCGCGGACGCGGGAGACCACCTGCGTCGCCAGGAGGGAGTGCCCTCCCAGGTCGAAGAACGACTCGTGAAGCCCCACGCGCCCGACCCGGAGCACGTCCCGCCAGATGGCGGCGAGCCTCACCTCGGTGGGCGTCCGGGGGGCGGCGTACGCCTCGCCGGGGGCGTCCGGGTCGGGTTCGGGGAGGGCCCGGCGGTCGAGCTTGCCGTTCGGGGTGAGCGGGAGCGCGTCCAGCGGCACCAGCACGGCCGGCACCATGGGCTCCGGCAGCCGCTCCCGCAGCCACCCGCGCACCTCCGCCACGTCCACCGGGCCGTCTCCGGCCCCGACCACGTATCCCACCAGCCGCCGCTCTCCCGCCGCGTCCTCACGGACGACCACCGCCGCGCCGCGGACGCCGGGGTGCGCGGCGAGGGCCGCCTCCACCTCGCCGGGCTCGATGCGGAAGCCGCGCACCTTCACCTGCCGGTCCGCGCGCCCCAGGTACTCCAGGACCCCGTCCGGACGCCACCGCGCGAGGTCGCCGGTGCGGTACATCCGCGCCCCGGGATCCCCGCCGAAGGGCTCCGGGAGGAAGCGTTCCGCCGTCGGACCCGGACGGTCCTGGTAGCCCCGGGCGAGCCCCGGCCCCGTGACGTACAGCTCCCCGGGGACGCCCGCGGGGACGGGCTCCATGCGCCGGTCCAGCACGTACGCCCCTGTGTTCGCGACCGGGCCGCCCAGCGGGACCGGCGCGCCGCGCGCCTCGTCCCCCGCCACCGCGTGCCAGGTGGAGAAGGTGGTCGCCTCGGTGGGGCCGTAGCCGTTCACCAGCCTCTCCGGTCCGCCGGCCCCCAGCACCCCCGCGGCGAGCGCCGGGTCCATCGCCTCGCCCCCGACCACGAGGTAGCGGAGCCCCGCGAAGGCGTCCGGACGCGCCGCGGCCACCCGGTGGAAGAGGGCCGTGGGGAGGAACGCCTGCGTCACCCCCCGGTCCCGGAACGCCTCCGCCAGCCCGGCCGGGTCCAGCGTGGTCTCGCGGGAGAGCCCCACCAGCCGCGCCCCGTGGAGAAGCGCTCCCCACACCTCCCAGGTCGCCCCGTCGAACGTGGGGTTGGAGACCTGGGCGACCCGGTCGTCCGGGCTCACGGACGTGTAGTCCGTGGCGCAAACCAGGCGGACGATCCCCGCGTGGGTCACCCCCACCCCCCGGGGCGTGCCGGTGGAGCCGGAGGTGTACATCACGTACGCCAGGTTCCGGGGATCCGCGGGAACGGGAGGACGGCATGCAGGCTCTCCCGCATCATCCATATCTGTCTTCAAATATACTACGACGACCCCGGAAGCCGGAAGCTGGTCGTGGAGGCTCTCCCGGGTGAGGAGCACGCGAGCACCGGAGTCGCGCAGCATCCAGGCGAGACGCTCCGGCGGGTCCCGGGGGTCCAGCGGCACGTAGGCGCCTCCCGCGCGCAGGACCGCCACCATCGCCGCCACCAGTTCGCAGGAGCGGTCGAAGAGGAGGCCCACGCGCGTGTCCGGGCCGACCCCGGCGTCCCGCAGCCGCGCCGCCAGTCGGGCGGAGAGCCGGTCCAGCTCCCCGTAAGTGAGCGCCGCCTCCGGGTACTCCGCGGCCACCGCGCCCGGGTCCCGCCGGGCCGCCGCCTCGAAAAGCTCGGGCACCGTCCGGTCGGCGGGCCACTCGGTGCGCGCGGCGGCGCCCGTCGCCAGCGCCGCCTCCCGTTCGGCCGGGGAGAGGAGGGGGAGGTCTCGCAGGGGCCGGTCCGGGTCGGCGGCCATCGCTTCCAGCAGCGTCGCCCACGCGCCGAGCATCCGCCGCGCCTCCGCGCCGTCCAGGCGGGAGGTGTCGTGGATCGCCCTCAGGGCGAGCCCGTCGCCGGGCGCTGCCACGACGGTGAGCGGGTACCCGGTGCGCTCCACCACGCGGGGGTCGTGGATCCGCAGCCGGTCCGGGGCCTCCGTTCCCCCGGCGCCGACGGGGTAGTTCTCGAAGGCAAGGATGCTCTCGAAGAGCCGCAGCTCGCGCGGGACGGCCGTCCACCCCTGCACCTGGGTGAGCGAGACGTACTCGAACGCCGCGGCCTCCACCTGCCGCGCGTGGAGGGCGCCGATCCAGGGTAGGAGCGGCGCGTCCTCGTCCACCCGCACGCGCACGGGGAGGGTGTTGACGAACATCCCCACCATCTCCTCCACCCCCGGCAGCTCCGCCGGCCGGCCGGAGACCACCGCTCCGAACACCACGTCGTCGTGCCCGGAGAAGCGGGAGAGGAGGAGCGCCCACGCGCCCTGCACCAGCGCGCCCGGGGTCACGCGGGCGCGCCGGGCGAGCGCCTGGAGCGCGGCCGCCGCATCCGGCGCGAGGACCACCGTCTCCTCGCCGTGGAGGGGCGGATCCGGGTCGGGGTCCGCCGGCGCGGGACGCCCGATCCCCAGGGGGGTCGGCGCCTCGAAGCCCGCCAGCCGCTCGCGCCAGAACGCCTCCGCAGCCGGGAGGTCCCGCTCCCTCAGCCAGGTCACGTACTCACTGAACGGGCGGGGGCGAGGGAAGGCGGCCTCCCGCCCCGCACGCTCCGCGGCCTCCAGCGACAGCACCTCGTCCAGCACCCGCGGGAGCGACCAGCCGTCCAGCAGCAGGTGGTGGAAGCTCCACTGCACGCGCCATTCGCCGGGACCGAGGCGGACGGAGGCGACCCGCGAGAGCGGAGCCGCGAGCAGGTCGAACCCGCGAGCCCGGTCGGCTTCGAGGTAGGCATCCAGCATCTCCGCCTGCTCGCCCGCGGTCCGGCCGCTCCAGTCCAGGCGCTCCGCGGGAACGACGACGCGGTGGCGGACCACCTGGAGCGGCTCCTCCAGGTCCTCCCACGCGAACGCGCTCCGCAGCACCGGGTGGCGCTCGGTGACGCGCTGCCAGGCCCGCTCCAGTGCGCCCGGGTCGAAGGACGGATCCCGCACCGTGAAGCCCACCTGCTCCACGTAGGCGCCGGAGCCGGGGGTGTAGACGGTGTGGAAGAGCATCCCCTGCTGGAGGGGGGTGAGCGGGTAGATGTCCTCTACGTCGGGCCGGCTCATGTCGTGCGTCGTCTCGGTGTCCGGGGGATCGGGAGCGCCGGGCACGGCGCGACTCGCCGCGGGCGTTTCGCCGGCGGCGGCTCTGGGCGCGCGGATCCACACCGGGTCTCCATCGCGGTTTCCACGCGGGCCCTACCGCTCCGGGTCGCGTCGCCGCCGCGTGAGCTTCCGCCGGGTGGCGGCCCGCTCGCGTCCTTCCATCCCGGACGCCTGGCCGGCGGGGTCCGGATCCAGGCGGCGGGCGAGCGCGGCGACGGTGGGGAAGCGGAACAGGTCCACCACGGTGAGGTCGCCTCCCAGCTCGTCGCGCAGCCTGCGGTGGAGCCTCGCCAGGAGGAGCGAATGGCCGCCCAGCTCGAAGAAGTTGTCCTCCACCCCCACCCGCGGCACGCCGAGCACCTCCTCCCAGGCGGCGGCGATCTCCCGCTCCAGCCGGCTCCTCGGCGCCACGAACGACGGGTCCGGCCGATGCCCGGGCTCGGGAAGGGCGCGACGGTCCACCTTGCCGTTGGAGGTGAGCGGGAAGGCGTCGACCACGACGAAGGCGGCGGGCACCATGTGCTCCGGGAGACGGCGGGCCGTCCACTCCCTCAGCTCTCGGGGGTCCGCCCCGTCCGCCTCCGCGTACGCCACCAGCCGCCGCTCGCCGGGGCGGTCCTCCCGCACGAGGACGAGCGCCCGCCGCACGGAGGGATGCGCGGCCACGGCGGCCTCCACCTCCCCGGGCTCGATGCGGAAGCCGCGGATCTTCACCTGGTGGTCCACGCGCCCCAGGAACTCCAGCTCGCCGCCGGCGAACCGGCGCACCCGGTCGCCGGAGCGGTACAGCCGCGCGCCCGGCTCGCCTCCGAACGGATCGGGAACGAAGCGCTCCGCCGTAAGCTCCGGCCGGCCCAGGTACCCCCGGACCACGCCGTCTCCTCCCACGCACAGCTCCCCGGGAACGCCGAAGGGCACCGGCTCGCCGGTGGCGTCGAGCACGTAAAGTCGTCCGTCCGGGAGCGGCACGCCGATGGGGCTCGCGGGACCTGCCTCCACGTCGGTCCGCGTGATCCGCCGGAAGGAGTCGTGGACGGTGATCTCCGTGATCCCGTGCATGTTCACCAGCACGGGCCGCGCGTCGCCGTGGCGCTCCACCCAGGGGCGAAGGCTCGACGGCTCCAGCGTCTCTCCACCGAAGACCACCCAGCGCAGCGACAGGTCGTCCGCGCGCTCCGCCGCCTCGTCCGCCGCGACGAGCTGCCGGAACGCGGAGGGGGTCTGGTTCAGCACCGTCACCCCCTCGTCGGCGAGGAGCTTCCGGAGCGCTTCCGGGTCCCGGCTCACCGCGTAGGGCACGACGACCAGGCGTCCGCCGTACAGGAGGGCGCCCCAGATCTCCCACACCGAGAAGTCGAACGCGTACGAGTGGAACAGCGACCACACGTCGTCGGCACCGAAGCCGAACCACCCCTCCGTCGTATCGAGCAGCCGCAGCACGTTCGCGTGCGTGACCACCACGCCCTTGGGGCGGCCGGTGGAGCCCGAGGTGTAGATGACGTAGGCGGCGTTGTCTGCCGAAACCGGAACACCGGACGGATGGGCACCCTCCGCAGCGCCCCCACCCGGCTCGCTGGGGCTCGCCACCCTCCCCCACTCGTGGGGGAGGGGCATCTCCACGCTACGATCCTCACCGTCAGGTGTGTCGTTCTCCTTTCTCCCGCTCGCGGGGGAGAGGGGGCCGGGGGGTGAGGGGGCCACGCACAGCACCTCCCCCCCGAACTCCGGCAGCCGCTCCGAAAGGTGCGGCTGCGTCACCAGCACGGCGACGGCCGAGTCTTCCAGCAGGTACGACAGCCGCTCCGACGGGTAGTCCGGGTCCAGCGGCACGTAGGCGGCGCCCGACTTCAGGATCCCCAGGATCCCGACCAGTGTCTCCAGCCCCCGCTCCACGCACAGCCCCACCCGCATCTCCGGCCCGGCCCCCCGGGCCCGCAGCACTCCGGCGAGCCGGTCGGCCCCTGCGTCCAGCTCCGCGTACGTCAGGGACGCCCCCTCGAACGTCACGGCGACCGCGTCCGGCCGGGTGCGCGCCACGGCCTCGAAGCGACCGTGCAGCGTGTCCGTGACCGGGATGCGGCGCGGAGAGGGATTGCCGCCCTCCACCAGCACGGCGCGCTCGGCGGGCGTGAGGACGGGAAGCGAGGAGACGCGGAGGCCGGGGTGGGAGACCGCGGCTTCGAGGAGCACGCGGTAGTGCGCCGCCATGCGCTCGACGGTGGACGCGTCGAAGAGGTCGGCGGCGTACTCGACGACCCCCGCCAGGACGCCGTCCCGCTCCTCCAGCGCGAGCGTGAGGTCGAACTTGGCGGCGGTTCCCTCCGCCTCTTCCGGCGTCACCCGCAGGCCGGCCGCGTGCGAAGCGCGAACGGGCGCGTTCTGGAGGACGAAGAGCACCTGGAAGAGCGGGTTCCGGCTCAGGTCGCGCACCGGCTGAAGCGCCTCCACCAGCCGCTCGAAGGGGAGGTCCTGGTGCTGGTACGCGCCCAGCGTCGTCTCGCGGACCCGTCCGACCAGCGCCCCGAACGAGGGGTCGTCCCCCAGCTCGGTCCGCAGCGCCAGCGTGTTCGCGAAGAAGCCGATCAGCCCCTCCAGCTCCACGCGCGTCCGGCCGGCGACGGGTGTGCCGACCACCACGTCGTCCTCGGCCGCGTACCTGGCGAGGAGCACCTGGAAGGCGGCGAGGAGCGTCATGAAGAGCGTCGCTCCCTCCGCGCGCGACCGGGCCTCCAGCCGGGCGGACAGCTCCGCCGGGAGCGCAATGCGGAGCGTGGCGCCGCGGAAGCTCGGGACCGCGGGCCGCGGGCGGTCCGTCGGCAGCTCCAGCACGGGAGGGGCCCCGGTCAGCCGCTCCCGCCACCAGGCGAGCTGCGCGTCCAGCGCGTCACCGGCCAGGTGCTCGCGCTGCCACGCGGCGAAGTCGCGGTAGCGGACGGGCAGCGACGGGAGAGGCGACGGCTCCCCCGCCGCGAAGGCGCGGTACAGCGTCGACAGCTCGCGCAGGAAGACCCCGGCCGACCAGCCGTCGAAGACGGCATGGTGCATCGTGGAGAGGAGGAGATGGTCGTCGGGGCGGAACCGTACGAGGCGGGCGCGGAAGAGCGGACCGACCTCCAGGTCGAACGGCTTCAGCATCTCCTCGCGGACGAGGGCTCCCACGTCGGGAGACATGGGCTCCTCGACCCGGAGGTCGACGGGAGAGACGGGGCGGACCTCCTGCACCGGACCGCCTCCCCGCATGGGGAAGACGGTTCGCAGGGCCTCGTGCCGCCGGACGATCTCCGTCAGCGCGCGCCCCAGCGCCTCCACGTCCGGCTCGCCGTGGAGCCGCAGCGCGACGGGGATGGTGTAGAGCCCTTCGCCCGGGCGCATCTGCTCCAGGAACCACAGGCGCTCCTGGGCGAACGACAGCGGCACCGGCCCCTCGTGCTCCACCCGCGCGACGGGCGGGAGCGAGCCGGCGGCGCCCCCCTCCCGCCGCGTCTCCTCCACGCGCGCGGCCAGCCCGGCGACGGTGGGCGCCTCGAACACCGCCCGAAGCGGCAGCTCCACCCCGAAGAGCCCCCGCACCCGCGCGACCACCTGCGTCGCCAGCAGAGAGTGCCCCCCCAGCGCGAAGAAGTTCTCCCGCGCTCCGACACGGTCGAGGCCGAGCACTTCCGCCCACACCCCCGCCAGCACCTCCTCCACCGGCGTCGCGGGCACGGCGTCGGCCTCGCGGGAGACTTCCGGCTCCGGGAGAGCCCGCCGGTCCACCTTCCCGCTGGCGGTGAATGGAAACGTTTCCATCGCCACCACCGCCGACGGCACCATGTACTCCGGCAGCCGCGCCCGCGCGTGGGCCAGCACGGCGTCGGTCCGCACGTCGACTCCGGCCACGTAGCCCACCAGGCGCTTCCCGCCCCGCGCGTCCTCCCGCACCTCCACCACCGCGTCCCGCACCCCCGGCGCCGCCCGCAGCACCGCCTCCACCTCCCCCGGCTCGATGCGGAAGCCCCGCACCTTCACCTGCCGATCCAGGCGCCCCAGGAACTCCAGCTCCCCCGATGCCAGCCACCGCACCCGGTCTCCCGTCCGGTACAGTCGCGCGCCCGGTTCCGCGGTGAACGGGTCCGGGGCGAACCGCTCCGCCGTCTGCTCCGGCCTGCCCAGGTACCCCCGCGCCACCTGCGCCCCGCCGACGCACAGCTCCCCCGGCACTCCCACCGGCACCGGCTGCAGCGGCCCGTCCACCACGTACGCCCGCACGTTCGCGATCGGCCGCCCGATCCCCGGCGCGCCTCCCGGCCCCGCCGCGCCCACGCCTGCCGCAACGACACCCGACGTGGCGACGACCGTGTTCTCCGTCGGCCCGTAGTTGTTCACCAGCGCGAACGGCAGATCCGCGCGCGGACGCACCCGCAGCGCGTCCCCACCCGTCAGCAGCAGCCGCAGCGCAGCGTCCCCCGGCCACTCCAGCCCCAGCAGAGCCTCCGCCATCGGCGTCGGCGCGAAGGCGACCGTGATCCGTTCATCGAGCAGCAGCGAGCGCAGAGCCTCGGGCGAGGTGCGCGTCTCCTCGTCCGCGACCAGGCGCACCGTCGCTCCGGAGGCCAGGTACGGCCACAGCTCCCACACCGAGGCGTCGAAGCCCAGCCCCGCCAGGTGCGTCGCGCGGTCGGCTTCGGTGATGCCGAACGACTCCTCATGCCAGTGGACGAGGTTCAGCAGGCCCCCGTGCGTGACCTCCACCCCCTTGGGGGTGCCGGTGGAGCCGGAGGTGTAGATCACGTAGGCGAGGGAGTCGGGCCCCCCACCCCCGACCCCTCCCCCGCAAGCGAGGGAGGGGAGAACGGCG